>Ga0180429_10000002_pt1 | contig 489875 bp, 379 predicted proteins | sample SS_ome_FD_132428 | JGI IMG/M metagenome (GOLD analysis project Ga0180429, IMG submission 132428) | Hypersaline lake sediment archaeal communities from the Salton Sea, California, USA - SS_1_S_1 metaG | ecosystem: Environmental > Aquatic > Non-marine Saline and Alkaline > Hypersaline >... | reverse complement strand
TAAGTGCGCCGCCTGGGGAGTACGGCCGCAAGGCTAAAACTCAAAGGAATTGACGGGGGCTCACACAAGCGGTGGAGCATGTGGATTAATTCGAAGCAACGCGAAGAACCCTACCTGGGTTTGACATGCATGGATGCTCTCTTGGAAACAGGAGTAGGCTGCCTTCGGGTGAAACTTGCACAGGTGCTGCACGGCTGTCGTCAGCTCGTGCTGTGAAGTGTCGGGTTAAGTCCCTTAACGAGCGAAACCCCTATCGTTAGTTGCCAACGGGTCATGCCGGGAACTCTAGCGAGACCGCCGGTGTTAAATCGGAGGAAGGCGGGGACGACGTCAAGTCATCATGGCCTTTATGCCCAGGGTTTCACACGTGCTACAATGGCCGGTACAGAGCGAAGCGATATCGTGAGATGGAGCAAATCGCAGAAAGCCGGCCTCAGTTCGGATTGGAGTCTGCAACTCGACTCCATGAAGTTGGAATCGCTAGTAATCGCGGATCAGCAATGCCGCGGTGAATGTGTTCCTGAGCCTTGTACACACCGCCCGTCAAGTCATGGAAGCCGGGAGTACCCGAAGTCCGTTTAGCCAACTGCAAAGAGGCGGCGGCCGACGGTAAGCTCGGTGACTGGGACTAAGTCGTAACAAGGTAGCCGTAGGGGAACCTGCGGCTGGATCACCTCCTTTCTAGAGGATTATCTAGACCTGAACTGCTTTAGCGGTTCATGGATAGTCAGCACATTCTTGGCGCCCGTTTCGGCGGGTGTGGAATATCCGTAAGGAAAAGACCGACGACAAACCTGTTTCTTTTTATACCCGGCCCGCTGAATCGTTAAGGATCCAGCGGGCCGATCTTTTGCGCACGCTAACGTGTAGTATGACCAGTCGAAGTGGCACGGTCGGAACAGAGGAACTCAGCGATAGCACAAGCGATTGAACGCTACGATCTGACAAAGCTCGCTCTATACCCGATAGCTGCGGCTCGAACAGACAGGCGATCCAATGCCGAACAAAGGTCCGAAAATCAAGGAGCTTGCCGTGGAATTCGGTGTGACCGCCCGCGTTGTGATCGATCGCTGCCGCGCTGAGGGCCTTCCAGCTCAAAACAGCCTCACACGTATCAAGCCTGGGGACGAACGTCTGATCCGTAGCTGGTTTGGCAACGATCAGTCCGAGAACAGCACGCCTCCGAAGCAATGACAATCTTCCGGCGCCTGTCGGAAAAGCCGCGCCACAAGCCGGCTCCTGCCAAGAGCACGCCACGGTGTCGCTGGGACTGTTTGGTTATGGTCGCGGTGCGATTCCAACAGCTGCACCGTCGACACATCGCTGGTGAAGTGCCAGTGCCTTATTGAAAACTCTGCTAAAGCCTGATAACGCGCAGCCCTTCCGGGCAGTGCCACCATGTGGCACTACATGTGTGCGCGCCCTCACGAAAAGGGACCTGCGCGGCGAAAGTGTTTGCATATCTTATTCGCCATTGGTGCTTGCGCCACAGGGGTTTACAGGGGAAGAAGACGTGAACCTCCGTCCATCCGGTGTTTTATATCCTAGCTTTGGGTTGCGTTTGGGAACAAGCAGCACCCAGCCTCCAAGGCGTGATAAAAGGATCGGAACATGGGACTGACAATTACGAACACGAACACCTACACTCTGCTCAATATTCTGAACAAGAACAGCGCTGCCCAGTCGAATCTGCTCAACCAGCTCACCACCGGTAAGAGGATAAACAGCGCCAAGGACGATCCAGCCGGTCTGATCGCAATGACGTCTTTGGACATCGAACTCACCGCCGTCAACGAGTCGCTGAACAGCAATCAGCGGACCCAGTCGATACTGAGCGTGGCGGAGAGCGCCGTCGGTGAGATTCAAAACCTCCTCGGCGAGATCGAGAAGCTCGTGCTGCAGTCCTCCAGCAGCGCCAATCTCACCAGTGCTGAGATTGCCGCCAACCAGTCACAAATCGATGACGCCTTGACAGCCATCGACCGTATGGTCAACGCCACCAATTTCAACGGAAACCGGTTGCTCGACGGGTCATTCGCTGTCGAGGTTGACGGGGTAGCCGGCAACTCCTACATGAGCAACCTGCGCGTCTTCTCCAGAAGCCAGGTGACAAGCGACACGACACTGACGGTTAGCCGTGTGGCGTCGGCGCAGTTGGCCTCAGCCACGTTCGCATTCGCCGGCGGAGACGCAAACACCTCGGGCACCACACAAGTTGCCATTACGGGAAGCCTCGGGACTGCTACCCTCACCTTGGCCAGCGGTCTGACCCAAACCGAGATCGTCACCGCGATAAACGGCGCCAAGGATCAGACCGGTGTCTCCGCACTGCAGGCCGCCACCAACATTGGTCTCAACTCCACAAGCTACGGCGCGGATGCGTACGTGAGCGTAGAGGTGCTTTCCGGGGGGGCAATGGGGGCGACGAATTTGGCCAATGACAGCCTTACCACGGACAGTGTCCGCAGCTCGAGCAAGGCGAGTGGTACTGATGCCAACATCACAATCAACGGGCAGACGGCTGGCACTGACGGCATGGACGTCAACTACAGCGCCAACGGTATGAGCTTCGCCTTTACGCTCGGTGACGACTTCGGCAAGGGAAATACCTCGGGTACAACCAGCACGACCTTTACTGTCAAAGCGTCTGGTGGAGCGACTTTCCAGTTGGGCACGACAGCTGCGACACGTCAGACCATAGGTATCGATTCGCTGGCCACTCACGCACTTGGGGGTGGTAACAACACTTCTAACCTGAGCCAGATCAAATCAGGTGGTACTGTCGAGCTTTCCGCCGATGTGGAGGGCGCCCTCAAGTCCGTCAAGGCGGCCTTATCCGAAGTCGCCGGTGTCCGGGCGAGGCTTGGCGGGTTCCAGAAATACCAGGTTGAAGCCACGATTAGCTCCCTGCAATCAACCAAGACAGGGTTGGAGGAGGCAGCCAGCGTGATCGGAGACACCGACTACGCCGTCGCCACGGCAGAGCTGAACCAGCAGTCGGTACTCGTCCAGTCCAGCATGATGCTGCTGGGGATGGTCAATCAGCAGTCGGCACAGATTCTGTCACTGCTCGGGTAAACACCGATCGAACAGTTTGGGGTACGACGGTTGGGCAACAAACGCGGCGGGTCGACGACAATCTCATCGTCGACCCGTCGCATTGCGCGCCAAGAACGCCTCACCAGGCGAGAAAGACAATGTGCTAGAAGCCATCCGCACCGAGCTACTTCCTGGCTGTGGGCGTTATCTCGAGGCGGAGTTCCTTTCCATCCCGCTTGACCACTATCTCGACGGCCTCATCGGGCTTGAGCGCCCGCAGAACCACTGCGTAATCCCCTAGCCCGGTGATCTCGTGCTCGGCGAGCTCGATGATGATGTCACCGGCGATCATGCCTGCCTTTTCCGCCGGGCTGCCGCCCTGAGTGCCCTTGATCTTCATGCCTTTTACGTCGCCAGCTAAAAAGTCGGGCACGGTACCTGTGAAGACCCGACCTCGTCCGCCACCGCCACGTGTGGGCATCGAGCGCTCGACGCTCTTGTGGGCGGGACGCGTCGGCCGCTTAGCCAGCTCGGAGATCAAGTGCCGACCGAACAGAGCGATGTGCTCCATTCCTGCGTAGTTCAGAGTGTCGGCGTCGTCGGTCGGGCGGTTGTAGTCATCATGCACGCCCGTGAAGAAAGAGATAATCGGAACACCGGCTGGATAGAATTCATGCGTATCCGTCGGCAGATACGGATCTTTCTGGATTACCAGAGCAAGCGGCTGGCGGATGTTGACGGTCTCGATGAGCTTCATCCAATCAGGAGAGGAGCCCAGACCCTGCAGGATGAGCTTGCCGTCGCGAAGGCGGCCGACCATGTCGAAGTTGACGTAGGCTGCTATCTGTCCGAGGGGGCAAGGCGCGTGGCGGGCGAAATGGGTGGAGCCCACGACGCCGATCTCTTCACCCGACCAGCAAGCGAAGATCAGATTGCGCTGTTCGCCGGGCGAGTCGTCTCTTGCGCGGGCATCAGCGATGTTTGCAGCCAGCTCGAGCACGGTGGCTGTTCCGGATGCGTTGTCGTCTGCGCCGTTGTGAATTTGGCCCTTTTCGCCGGAAAGCGCGCGTGAGCCACCCGCTTCGCCGCGGCCTATGTGGTCGTAGTGGGCACCGATCAGCACGTACTGATCAGCAACGTCGCTGTCCCCGGTTGACGGCAACAGGCCTATCACGTTGCGACACTTTCCTTCCTTGTGGTCGAGGCAGGTGGTGAGTTCGACACGGCTGCCCGGGTTCATCTTGGCAATATGGTCGGGTACTTCTCCGCCGTCGAGCATATCGCGGAGCTTGTGGAGGCTCACTCCGCTGCCGTCGAGCAGGCGGTCAGCCACCTTGGCCGTGATCAGCGCACTTACGATCCCGGCGCCACCTCCGCCTGTGTAATCAAGCGGTGGCAGTTGGCCGGCGGCATCCGGGTCTGCAATCAACAGGAAGCCGGCTGCACCGTGCTTGAGGGCTTGTTTGGCCTTGTAGTGTGGACTGCTGTAGTGCGAAAAGCGGATGCGCTCATTGGTGTCCACGTCGGCCGGCACGTCGTCCAGCGCCAGCACTATCTTGCCGGCAACGTCACGGTTCTTGTAGGAATCGTATTGCTTCTTGTCGGTTTCACCGGGGACAACTAGGCCGTAACCGACGAAGACGACTTCGCCGCTGGCTGTCGCGTTGGTCGTGAACGACAGCGGACGATAGTCCTTGTCGAGCACAAGCGGCTCGGCAGGCGAAGTTTTTGAGCCGACAGTCAGCCGGTTTTTCTCGGGCACAACTTGGACGCCGGCCTGGAAGGCGAACTCCTGGAAGTACGTGCCGTTGTCGCCGAGTGGCTGCAGACCGGCCTCTTTGAACCTGGCGGCTATGTAATCCGCCGCCATGCGGGCCTGGTCTGTCCCGGTCATCCGCCCCTCAAGCTTATCACAGGCCAGGTAGCTCACATGCTCGTAGAGGTCCTCAGCCAAAATGGCGGTCTTGAGGCCCACCTCGATTGTCGGAGGCTTGGAATCAGGCCAGGAGGTTATCGGCGGGGTGTCGAAGTCCGGCGCCGGTTCCTCCGTACCTCTGGGCGGAGCCGCCTTGAGCGCGGCAAGAGCGCCGCGGTGATCCCAATCAGCCATGAACAGATGCGCCGTGTGCGGCTCGGTCGCTGTTCTGCTCGACGCCCAGCACAGTCTGTCGCCGTCGGGTGAGAACACCGGCAGACCGTCGAACCCGTCGGTATAGGTCACTTGGATGGGTTGCTTTTTGCCCACAGCGTCCACGATGAACAGCTCGAAGTTGGCAAAGCCCAGCTTGTTTGAGTTGAAGACGGCATACTCGCCCGATGGGTGCATGTATGGTGCCCACGACATCGATTTGAAGTCGGTAAGGCGGCGCTTGTCTGTGCCGTCGATCTTCACCGTGTAGATGTCGGCGATCAGCCCGTTTTCTTCAAAATGTCGCCAGATCACCCGCTTGCCGTCCGCGGTGAAGAAAGGTCCGCCGTCATACCCGGGCCAATCGGTGAGCCGACGCTGGTTCGAACCATCGGCGTCCATGATGTACAGCTCGCCGAAATACTCCGGCTGCTTCTCCCACATCTCGCGCTCTTTCTCGCTGAGCTTCTCGATCGGATAAGCATCTCGCATGGTCATGAAGACGATGAGTTCGCCATCTGGGGAGTAGGCTCCTTCGGCGTCGTAGCCGGGAGCGTCGGTGAGGCGGCTTAGCCGCCGGCCTCGATCGTCGCACGAGAAGATATCGAACTGCTCGTCGTAGATCCAGGGGACGTGCGGGCGGTTGGGGTCTTGACGTATCTCATATTCGCGCCGCTGCACCTCGCGAGCCTGGGGATCAAGATGCGTCGAGGCGAACAGCACTTCGTTGCTCCCGGGCCTGAAAAACGAGCAAGTCGTGCGGCCTACGCCCGGCGAAACCAAGCGGGTCCGGCCGGTCGCCAGATCAAGAGTGTAAATCTGGTAGAACGGATTGTCCCGGTAGCGTTCGCTCTGAAAGATGAGCCTTGAACCATCCGAGGAGAAATATCCCTCGCCGGATCGCCGCCCCTCAAACGTTAGCTGGCGAGTGCGAGAGATGAACCTGTCATGTTCACCAGCCGGTGCCTGATCAGCCCAGACCGCCGACACACCCACAGCCGCAAGCAACCATATCCATGCCCATCTGTTTATCTTCCCGCATGACATACCCGCACTACCTCCCAACCCAAGATCGTGTTCTATTCGGCAACGGTGACTTCCGCGCAGGTGCCCCGCACCTTCACGATATCGAAGGATGGGGTACACGCGCGGTTCAGCCCGGCTGTGATTCGGCAACCAAGTTAACCGCAAACTCCATTTGTGACAGATATTCCGCCGGATCGCAAGACGGGGGTACACCGGCCGAGCCTCGCTCGCCCCACCAGCATCGATTACTCAAGACCACCCAGTACGTTTACGATAGGTATGGTGAGGCTGTAAGGGTCTTCACCTTGAGGGTGAGCAGCCTGCTGAGGGAACTCGGGTTTCGGCGAGCTCGGGTTCCCTCATGTATTGCCTCGAATCCGTAATGGGGCGTCACATCTTGATCTTGCCCGCATCTTCAAGCATCTTGCAAAGAAGAACCGCTCCCTCTTGAGGCGACACGGTGGCTGCATCCAGAACGAGCGCGGGATTCTCAGGCGCCTCATACGGATCGTCTATTCCAGTGAAGCCCTTGATCTCGCCCGCTCGCGCCTTTTTGTACAGGCCCTTTGGATCGCGCTGCTCGCAGATGTCCAGCGGGGCATTGCAGTGCACTTCAAAGAAGTCGGCAGACCCGACCACCTCGCGAGCAGTTTCGCGATCGGCGCTGTAGGGGCTGATGAAAGCCGTCACTGCGACAATCCCCGCATCCACGAAGAGCTTACCAACCTCACCGATACGCCGGATGTTCTCGCACCGGTCCTCGGCGCTGAAGCCCAGGTTCTTGTTCAACCCGTGCCTGATGTTGTCACCATCCAACACATATGACAGGTGACCTCGCTGCATCAGAGCATGCTCCAGGGTATAGGCGAAGGTGCTCTTGCCTGATCCGCTAAGACCGGTCAGCCAGATCAGAGCGCCCTTCTGATTGAGCATCTTCTCGCGCTCGCTGCGGTCCACGTGCCCTTCATGCCACGTTACGTTGGTGGCTTTTATGGTTGTCACATTCTTTCTCCGAAACGTCTCCGACTAATTATGATACCGTCTGGGCAGTATATGGGCGACGAACTCCACCACAAGACCGCCCGGACGACGACTTCCTTCCGGGGGATGTGCCAGAAAGGCTCTTGTCGTATCCCAGGCCAATGCGGGCAAGCCCCAGGACTTGACGTAATCGTAACCAGCCAACCATCCGAGCGTTGCCATAACGCTGACCGCACCAGGATCGAGAAATGAAGACAGGGGTTATCCCGACACCTTTTCCCGGGCTGAGACCCTTGAATCCTCGCCCGTCAATCGATAGCCTACCGCTTTTTCCAGGAGGCCCCCATGAAATCAAACCTACGTATCCACCTCGTGTGGCTGCTTTCCGGTTCTTTGCTCTTCGTGCTCAGTGCCTGTGGAACCACAGCCCCACCCCCGCCCGAGCAGGAGATTCCGACAAGCGGGAAGGACATCGACTGCATCGATGTCTGGAGCTTTGTACATTTCACCAGCGGTTATCTGCTGGGCTTGGCGATAGACGCGGACAGCTTCATACCCACCTACGTCGCCCTGATGGGGTGGGAGCTGTTCGAGAGCGGCATCTGGCCCGGATGGGGGGAATCCGAAGTAAACCAACACTGCGACATGTACGCGGGTTCGTACGGCTGGCTGATTGCTCAGGCCACCAGCGAGTGACGCCGGCTGACATGCTGTTGTGTAGGGTCTGAGCAGCGCCCGGATCTTCCCACCACCTGGGTATCCCAACACGTCCGGAAACGACGCCGGGCTTGCATTGTGCATGGTTGTTCAGGTAGGCTGAGCGTTATGGGAAACGGGCGGAACGCCGATGATACACACTGTAACGGTACGGCGAGAGTACCCGCCTGACAAGTGCACGCCCGTAACTCATCGCCAACGGAGGCGCGGAAGGTCTCCGGGGCGTAACACCAAATGGGGGATGCGATCACCTGCCTTTTCAACCACACGGCACGGCGTGTGGCCGGTGTGCTGATCATTCCAGACAGGAGATAGTGATGACCAAGAGGATTGGCAGGAGCTTGAAGTGGGTAGTGGCTTTCTGTGTCGTTATCAGCCTTCCAAGCGGAGCTCTTGGCGACCCGCCCGCCACCTTCGACTTGCGCGACGTCGGCGGGGTCGATTATGTTACCTCGGTGAAAAGCCAGACCGGCGGAACGTGCTGGACCCACGGGGCGATGGCTTCTATCGAGGGCGATCTCCTGATGACCGGGGTATGGGAGGCAGCCGGCGAGAGCGGTGAGCCCAACCTGGCTGAATACCACCTCGACTGGTGGAACGGGTTCAACGAGCATAACAACGACGACATCGACCCGCCGTCCGGCAGCGGGCTAGAAGTACACCAGGGCGGCGACTACCGAGTTACAACCGCCTACCTGTCACGCGGCGAGGGCGCGGTACGGGACATCGACGGCCAATCATACAGCACGCCGCCCGCCAGGTTTGATCCCAGCTATCACTACTACTACCCGCGGCAGGTCGAGTGGTTCACCGCCGGCGCGGACCTGAGCAACATCAATACCATCAAGAACAAGGTTATGACGGAAGGGGTGATGGGCACCTGCCTGGCCTACGACGGTTCGTTCATGTCGAACTACGTCCACTATCAGCCCCCCTCCAGCACCATGCTGCCCAACCACGCAGTGGCCATTGTCGGATGGGACGACAACAAGGTCACACAAGCTCCAGAACCCGGAGCCTGGATCATCAAGAACAGTTGGGGAAGCGGTTGGGGACTCAGCGGGTATTTCTGGATATCGTACTACGATAAGTGGTGCTGCCAGGAGCCCCAGATGGGCGCCGTCTCCTTTCAAGACGTCGAGCCGATGGCCTACGACAACGTCTATTACCATGATTACCACGGATGGCGCGACACGAAGACCGACTGCGTCGAAGCTTTCAACGCATTCGTCGCACAGACCGACGAAGCCCTCGCCGCCGTTAGCTTCTTCACAGCCGCCGACAACGTCGCCTACACGGTACGGGTCTACGACCGCTTCGAGGGCGGCGAATTGCTCGACGAGCTATCAGCAAAGTCCGGCTCCTGCCAATACACCGGTTTCTACACGGTCGATCTGGACACGCCAGTAGCACTGTCCTCCGGGGACGAGTTTTACATTTATCTGGCGCTCTTGACCGGTGGTCAGCCGTATGACCGCACCTCGGACATCCCGGTGCTGCTGGGTGCGAGCTATCGCACCATTGTGGACTCGTCCGCCAGCCCCGGTGAAAGCTACTACCGCGACGGCGGTGTGTGGCTCGATCTGTACGACTGGGATGATCCTCCGTGGAGTCAGACGGCAAACTTCTGCATAAAAGGCTTGACCAGCGAAATAGGACTCAAGGTCACACCCCCCGGCGGTTTCCTCTCCGAGGGGCCTGTGGGCGGGCCTTTCTCACCGCCTACCACGACATATGAGTTCGAATACAGAGGCGGCGGACCTGTCAACTATGAGGTCACTATAGAAGGATCAGCCGAGTGGGCGACCCTCTCGGGCGACACCTCCGGGACGCTAGCGCCTGGCGAGACGGCTGAGGTGACTATCGAGATCAACGAGCAAGCCGATACTCTCGCTCAAGGCGGGTATGTAGCCGACGTCCACTTTGCCGACCTCACCGATCACCTCGGTGACACCACGCGCTCTGTGGTGCTGGCCGTCGGTGATCCGTCCGTCCAACACGAATGGACGTTCGATAGCAATCCCGGATGGACGACGGAGGCTGACTGGGAGTTCGGCCAGCCGACCGGAGACGGGGGTGCATACGGCGGCCCCGACCCGACCAGCGGGTACACCGGTGATAACGTGTATGGATACAACCTCAGCGGTGACTATGGCAGCAGCATGCCTGAGCAGCATCTGACCACCACAGCCATCGACTGCACGGGTATCTACGGCGCGAAGCTTGAGTTCCAACGGTGGCTGGGCGTCGAGCAGCCCTCCTATGACCACGCGTACGTTCGCGCAAGCAACGACGGGATCACGTGGGAGCAACTCTGGACCAACACCGGCGAGGTCGCCGATACCGCCTGGGTTTTGCAGGAGTTCGACCTTTCGGCGATCGCCGATGACCAGCCCGAGGTTTATCTTCGATGGACGATGGGTACGACGGACGGTGCATGGCAGTACTGCGGCTGGAACATCGATGACATCCGGATCATGGGATTCGCCGCAGTTGCCCCGCCGCCGGGCGACGGTGATTACGACGACGACGGCGACGTTGACCTGTTCGATTTCGCCTGGTTCCAGGTGTGCTTCAGCGGTACCGGGGCGGACTATCCAGCCGATATCGGCTGCGAGAACTTCAACTTTGACGGCGACAACGACGTGGACCTGACCGACCACATCGAGTTCGCTTTGCTGCTTGCCGGCCCGTAGATCAAGGTAGGCGAAGAGTCCGCCCCATTGAGGGTGGCACGGGAAAACTTGTTTGCCCGTGGATGAGAGGAGCAGACACATGGGCAAGCAGTAGCTTGCCCGTGGCACCCATCACTTCGGTTGTGAAACGTCTAGCTTCTCGACTACCGTCGTTTTCGTGTTGCAGGTGCGCGCCGGCGTTTGGTCTTTCGCTTGGCCGAGGTCTTTCGCGTTGGCTTCTTCTCGATCTTCCCAGATAGCGCGAGGTCGATTCGCCGGCTGGGCACGTCGACGGAGGCGATGATAACGACCAAGCGGTCGCCAACGGTGATTCTGCGGCCGCTGCGCTCCCCGACCACCGATCCAGCCTGTGCGTCGACCTCCCACCAGTCGTCGGCGAGATTCTCGAAACGCAGCAGCCCCTCGATGAGGTAGTGATCGAGCTGCACGAAAACGCCCATACCCACGACGCCCGTAACCACGCCCTCGAGCTTCTCGCCAACGCGTTTCTGGACAAGACGAAGCGTAGTCACAGTTCGCAACTCGCGCTCAGCCGATTCCGCCCGCCGTTCGATCGTGCTGCACTGGCCACCAAGCTCGATCAGTTTCTTCTCGGTAGGGACTCTCTTTCGATCCGCACCCGTCTTGAAACCCGTTCGCAGATACTCGCTTATCAATCGGTGGATGGTCAAATCCGGATACCGCCTGATGGGCGATGTGAAGTGACAATAGTCGCCGCTGGAAAGTGCATAGTGTCCGATCCGCAAGGGCGAGTATTCGGCCCGCTGCATGGATCGCAGCACTGCAAGGTTGACGGCGAATGACCCGGGCTTGCCCCGGACTTGCTTAAGTAGGTTTTGCAGGTCCGACTTCGTGAAGTCGTCCGGCAGTGAGTGGCCCAAAGCGCCCAGGAAGCGTCGCAGCGATACGCCGGCTGTCTCGCCCGGTTCATCGTGAATCCGCCGTAGGGCGGGGATCTTCTTCGAGACCAACAATCGGGCGACGGCCTCGTTGGCTTCGACCATGAACATCTCGATGATCGTGTGCGAGAAACTCGTGTCAGCCGGTTTCACATCGGTCGCCCGACCCTCATCGTCGTAGATCAACTCCACTTCCGGCAGCTCGAGCACAACCATGCCTTCGCGAATGCGTCGGTTCCGGATTCTGCGGGCCAACGCCTCCATCAGCTCGAGGAGCGACACAACCTTGGCACTTATCCTGCCCCGTTTGCCCTCGATGACGCTTGTGACCTGGGCATAGGTGAGCCGCTTGGTCGATCGGATCACCGTGTTGGCGACACGGGTGTCCTTGACCTTCCCACGTTTGTCGTAGGTGATAAAGACGCTCTTGGTGAGTCTGTCCTGCCGCTCCTGCAGCGAGCACAGGCCGTTGGACAGCACCTCCGGCAGCATGGGTATCACGGTCCGGCCCAGATACACGCTGGTGCTGCGCTTGCACGCTTCAATGTCCAGCGGCGAGCCCTCGCAGACGAAATGAGCCACGTCGGCGATGTGCACGCCCAGTTCGGTCGTCCCGTCGCGATTCTCGGTGATGGAAATCGCGTCGTCGAAGTCTCTGGCGTCGGCTGGGTCTATCGTGATGATCGTCAACTTGCGCAGGTCTTCCCGCCCTTCGACGCTTTTGCGAGGGTCGTACGCTTCGACTACACGGTGGGCCTCTTCGATGACCGGAGCCTCAAACTCTCCGGGCAATTGGTGTTGCTCGATGATGCTCGCGGTGTCGATTCCGGGCTCGCCTGACTTCCCCAAAACCTTGACGATCACCCCACGGGCCTCCACGCCCGGTGCCGGGTACTGCGTGATCTCGACCACTACATGATCGCCTGCTTTGGCACTCTTGGCACCCACGTCGGCGATCGCGATCGGTGTGTGAAGCGTATTGCCATCTGGTATGACGAATGATCGCCCCACCTGGCGCTGCAGCTCACCCACGAACCGACTCTGGCCGCGTCTCATTATCTCGACTATCTGTCCCTCGAAGAGCATTTTTCCGCCGCGCTTGCCCCGTTTCTTGACTCTGGCTGCCACCGTGTCCCCGGTGATCGCGCCGCCTGTTTGTCCGGGGGGGACGTAAAGATCGCCATGCGAGTCCGGCTCGAGGGGAATCACGAACCCGAACCCTCGTACGTTGCCGCGATAGGTCCCGACAATTCTGCCGGGCGGGGCGGGAAGCGTGAGCGCGTTTCGTGACCCGAGGACGATGCGGCCCGTCCTCATCAGGGCACCGGCTGCGGCGTGGAAGTCGCCCTGCTCGTCCTGGCCTATGCCCATAGCCCGCGCCAGCTCCTGAAGCTGCTTAGGCCTGTATCCTTTCGCCCGCACAAACTGTAGAATCCGTTCCGCAAACGCGTCTGATGGCATATAATCCCCCTTCAGGTGGGGCGCCCGACAGGTCCGGGCACTGACCTTTCACCGACAACAAGCAACCCAGGTGGTAGCGAGCATCTCCATGGAAGAAATACTAGAGCAGGCGACGAAACTCGGCAAACTCATCGCTCAGGACCCTCGTGCCCAGAGCATGGCCGCCGCCCAGAAGGCACTCGAACAAAGCTCAGAAGACCGCCAACTTCTGACCGATTACGAAGACCGCCAACAGAAAATCGCTCTGTTGGAGCAGCAGGGCAAGCCAATCGAACCGGAGGACAAGGTCAAGCTGGCTGATCTGCACCAATCGGTAATCGCCAGCCAGGTCATCAAAGACCTCCTCAAAGCCCAGGCCGACTATATCGAGCTCATGACGGCTGTTTCCGGATGTGTAGAATCGCAGGCGATGGAACGGTCGGATTCCTAGGATTTGGCGGTCTTTCGATAGCCCAACGGAATGCGTACGCGTTGCAGGTGTCTGACCTGCGGGGCGGATTGCCAGAGGCTATACGACCTTGCCATCCGCCAGGCCAGCCAGGGTTGCGCAGAGATTGCCTGTCGACGTCTTTCGCCTGACCAGGTTCTTGTCCAGCCATATTGCCGGGTTCAACCACGATAGTAGCACAGAAATCCGGCCTAACACCCTTCAGAAACGTCGGGCGTTTCGGCTGGTTGAAGAATCTCCAAGTCCCCTCAAGATTTTTTTGCCCGTTCGTCGATAGCATTCCTGCCGAAGATGCCTAATTTGCCTATTTTGACAGTTGGCTGGGCCTCGGCGTAATCCTAAGTTCGCCATGTTTACTGTTGTCGTCAGTTGGGAGAACTGACGGGAAGGCTTGAGTAGAACCTAACAGCGTATCGGGACCGTTTCAGGGACGGGCAGGAGGCCCAGATCTTCGAGGTCTTAGGACTGGGCCCCGTGCGTCATGGAGCGCTCTCGATGCAATCATCGTCCATCGCCAACCGTTATCTGGAGCTGTTGTTGTCAGGTAACCGGGTAGCCTGTCGCGAGTTCATGTCTGAACAGTTGGCCCAAACCGAGGACCCCACGTGTCTTTATGAGAAGGTGCTCTGGCCCGTGTTGGAACAACTGGAGAAGCTCTATCGAGCTGACCGCATTAACATCGCCACAGAGCATATGGCCACTCGGATAGGCCGCACGATCGCCGACCAGGTTGTGCTGCATCTTCCTCGGAGGGAACCTAACGGGAAACGCCTGCTGATCTCCTGTGCGGATGGCGAGCCCGAGGAACTCGGTGCCCAAATGTGCGCCGATTTGTTCGAGGCACGTGGGTGGGAGGTGTATTTCCTGGGGGGCGGGGTCCCCAACGATGAGATCTTGAGTCTTGTGGGGCAACTCAGACCCGACATCTTGTTGATCTTCGGAACTCAACCGACAGGTGTTCCCGGAACCAGGCGTCTGATCGATCTGATTCGGGAGGTGTCGGCACATCCAACCATGAATACTATGGTCTCCGGGGGTGTGTACAACCGTGCAGGTGGGCTTTGGAAGGAGATCAACGCGGACCTGTTCGCCCGCACGGTCATGGAGGCGATTCCTCTCGCGGAGTCGGCGGAGCCGCGCGCACCGGTCGTCAGAATCGCGGGCGCTCCCAAGAAACGCCGCCGGCGCCGTCGTCCACCGCTCCTGGCTACTGTCGAGAACTAACGGTTCGTCGCACAACAGGCGGCGATCAGGCTTCACAGGCGCCGACAAGATAGCGCGTATTTGCCTATATTTTCAGGAAAAATGCTTGATTACCTTCTTGTGCCACCGTAGATTCATGCGGGAACACTGGGACAAACGGCGCTTCACCACAAGTGGCAGTGCGCCATTCACGAAAGGAATCCAAGATGGCAAAGAAGAAAAAGGCTGCCGCCAAGGCAACCAAACCACGCACCAAGTCTGAGATCTACCGCGAATTGTCTGAGTCGTGCGACCTGACCCGTAAGCAAGTTGTTGCTGTTTTTGAGGGCATGGCCGGCATCATCAAGAAGGACTTGGGTAAGAGGGGCCCTGGCGTGTTCACTGTTCCGGGACTGATGAAGGTCAAGGTTGTCCGCAAGCCGGCCACCAAGGCGCGCAAAGGTACCAACCCCTTCACCGGCGAAGAGATGATGTTCAAGGCCAAACCTGCACGCAACGTCGTGAAGGTGTTGGCCCTTAAAGCTCTTAAGGACATGGTCTAATCCTCTTTCTTCAGGATCGGTCGACCGGTCCCGAAGAAGCTGGATATAGAACCGCATACCGTGGGCAGCGCTGTTCCCGCAAAGGACAGGTGCTGCCCACGTTTTGTTGTGACGGGTCTTGGCAAACCCCTCAGTCGCCATGCGCTCCACACGGAACCGGAGCATGCCACAGCTTCAGTCCGGCTCGACGCCCGTCTGCTCTTTCTCGGTGCCAACCCACCATGCCCGCCAGGACTCGGCGATCTGCGACCTCGCGCGACGAGGATCAGGGGGTTCGTCCATCGACCGACCCGTGATGACCTCCAGCGCCCGCTCAGCCGCCACTCCCACCACACGGCTAGCCGGAACGTCCAGACGCAGTTCACTCGCAAGCACGTGCTCAGCGGTCAGCTTGTCTTCGACCGCATAGAACACGTCGGCTGCGTAGATGTCAGCCTCTGTCACTCCAAGAAAGACAGCCTCGTCCGCCAGCGCCTCGATCAGCGCAGGAACAGCTTCCACGGCGCGCAAAGACTCTAGACTCAGTATCGCTTCCACTCGAACGCCCGGATACGGATTGGTCAAGACGGCGTCGATCAACACATCACGGGCTGCCCGCGAAGGAACTGCCGACAAGGCGGCTGCTACTGTCATGGCTTCGCGCTGGTCGGAATTTCGCAGCAATCTGTCCAGTTCACGGGCACCGGGCTGGTCGTCTCGAATCGCAAGACCCGCTATCGCCAGGCGGCGAACGTCACGATCATCGTCCCGAGTCGCCCGGATAAGTCCTTCGAGTGCCGAGTTGTTACGGGCATGGTGCAAGACCCCCACAGCCAGCGAACGCAAGCCAGGATCATCCTCGTCAAGCAGAGGCAAGACAGCCGACACCGCACCGTCATGCAGATCGGCAAGAAGCTGAAAGTAGACAAGACGCTCACCGCCGGATGCGGCTGACCGCAGGCGATATGCCCAGTAATGTGCCCGAATCGCGTGACGCGAGAGAACAACCCCCAGCCAGATCACCACCATCGCCAGGACGACGGCGATCAACAGCCGCAAGGGTCGGCCTGCACGCACCCTACCCGGAGATGTTGTGTGTGACGAGTTCAGGTCAGCTTGCTCCATGTTGTGCATTCCTGCTGAGAGACCGATTCTACGGCAAAATCAGTCCAAGCGTAGCCGTCGGAATCGAGGAACTCACGGACGACACCAGCGATTGAATGCCATGATTGGATGAAGTTCGCTCTAAGCTCTCCGTTGCCAGGCTGACCAGGGCGTGTGTACCTTCGTTAGGACATACGCAAGCCTGTCTATGCCGCCCGCCGTCTGCGCCTCGCTCCACATGCCATAGGGCCTGATGTGGCTACGCGCGCGAGGCACATCTTTCATAATAGTGCTCGCATTCCTGCCCGGTCGTAGTATAATGCGAAACCTGAGAAGACACGGTCACTGCTTTATCGAAAACTACCCAAAACGGTCAGCGGCGAAACGAGTGCTTGCGTGTCGCATAATCGTCGTTGAATCGCGACCGGTACCTAAAGAGCCATTCCAAAGTGAAGTTCATTATCGATCTGGACGGTCCGGTACTGGACCCTAGAAAACGGTTGCTGCGAGCTTATGTCGGGGTCACCGGTACCGTCGGGCGCCAGGCGCTCGCTGAAAACGTCGCCTACCGACTGATCCGCAGTGGCGTTCCCGACGGACAGCTTCTTAGAGGCGCCAAGCCCGATGAGCTGCGCGAGTTCCGCCGGCTCTTCGATGAAGCCGCCGAGCAAGACGAGAACATCACCCTGTGCGAGGAGCAGGCGCACGTAGGAGAAGCTCTGACGCGACTCAAGAAAACCGGCGAACTGATCCTCGTGACCACGGGTTCGAACCGGTTTGCCAGGCAGTTGGTTCTCGACAAGCTGGATTTGTCCATACACTTTTCGCGCATGCTGGCTTTGTCACCCGAGGCGAACCTCCGCGTATCTCAGCTTGGGGAGTTGGCGGACGGCGATGATCGCGTGGTGGTCGCTTGTGCGTCGGAGACGTTGGCCCGCAGCGCTCATCAGGCCCACATGCTTCCTGTCGCCATCGCAAACGGTGCCTGCGACGATATTCGCATGACCCGTGTTGGGGCTCAGCTCGTGTTTGCAGATCTGGGCGAACTGGCGAACGATGTCGAAGGCGGTTCTTCCAAGCTCATACAGGCCGGTCTGCTTCCACCACAACACAACGCCGTACGCAATCCATTCCTCGAACCGCAGCACTCCTCTAGTGGGTATCGCGGTCGCCGGGGTGCTCGCAACAGAATGCGACGATAGAGCAGGTTCTATCCAATCACGGCCTGCAATTGTCGGTGCCGTTCGCGAGTTCCTCGATTCCGACGGCTACGATTGAGCTGGCTGTGCCATAGAATGGCCTTTTCAGCGAAATCGATCGATCGCGAATATGCTGATCGACGCCAGTTGCAGGAAACAGGCAAGCAAAAGTCGTGGGGTCCCGTGCGCGGGATGATCGCCGAGCAGCGCCATGCCGCCCCAGATGGCAGCGGCTATGGCGAACATCTGAAGCAAAGCGCCGAACAGACGCAACACCGAGAAGTCGTCTTGACGCTGCCGGCGGAACCCACGATCCAACTGCTTCTCTATCCGCGGCAGGTCGGTGGCGAGCCGCTCGTGGATCTCACCCAAGACTCGGACGGCGTCATCATCTTCACCCGGCGCGGGAATGCGGACGGGTGTGGGAGTGTCATCCAACGCAGGAGCGTCGCCAGAAGAAGTGGATTCCCGAGCGGGAGCATGTGGTCGGCGTCTATCGCTGAGAATCAGCTCAGACGCCTCGACAAGATCGCTGGCCCGCTGCGTCGCTCGCACGTTCTGGTCGTCGACGTGCTTCTCGTCCGGATCGATAAGTACAGTGCGACAGCCTGCGCGCCGGCCGGCTTCAACATCGCGAGGCGAATCCCCGACCATCCATGAACGCCGCAGATCGATGTCGAGCTCATTGGCCGCCTGGAGCAGCAGCCCGGGCTTGGGTTTGCGAAGCTCGGTGTCCCGACGAAAGGCCTCTACAACCGCTTCCTGGCCCGCGAGAAACGGGCAGTAGTATGCACCGTCCAGTGTGGCCCCCTCTTCTCGCAACAGCTTCTCCATCCGGTCGTGGACAGCCGACATCGTCGCTTCGTCAAAGAGACCCCGGGCGACACCCGACTGGTTCGACGTGACCACAACCAGAAAGCCACCCTCCGAAAGGCGGCGGATGGCGCCTGACGACCCCGCAAGAAGCCGGACCTTAGCGGGATCATCAACGTAGCCGGTGTCCTCGATGATGGTCCCGTCTCGATCGAGAAATACGGCTTGGCGTTTCATGAGCCATTCGCCTCCGCCAGCCCCTCCACCACAGCCTGGCGAAGCAGCGGCAGCAGGATTTCGTGCTGACCGATCACCTCAAACCCTCGCCCCTTGCAGACCGGACGAGTGATGACGTTTTGAGTGGGTCTGTAGTGGCGGATCATGTCGAAGTTTGCCGCCACCATCGCGTCCAGGTTCGCCCCCAGATTGCGAGCAACCGAGACGGCTTTTAGAAACACCTCGGGCATCACGACGGCTGATCCGATGTTACACCACACGCCTCCGACACCCGACGGATCACCAGGTTTGGCACCCAGGTCCGACACCACGTCACAGATCAAACGGAAATCGCGCAGCGACGCCGCCCCAAGCAAACCCCCGTCCATCCCGGAAGATACGTGAATCGTGTCAGTTCCGACCGCGACGTGAACACAAACAGGAACGCCTTCTTCTCGAGCAACGGCAAACAGGCTTCGGTCGCGGTTGGGGGCGTCGCGATCAACCAAGAGTTTTCCGACAGCATCTCCAAGCCCGATCTCCTCCCGGCCGGCCAGTGCTACCACGTCGTTGAAGAAAGTCAGCGTCTCGGTGACCATGCCGAACGTCCCGTCGCGAATGGTGTCAGCCACTTCTTCGCTGGTCTCGCCGCCGGTAGCAAGCTCTACATCGTGAATGGCTGCGGCTCCGTTGCAGGCGATGGCTTTTATCACGCCCCGCCGCACCAGGTCGATGATAACCGGCCCGCAACCGACCTTGATGAGGTGCGCCCCTGTCGCCACCACCACAGGCCTGTCTCCGTGAGTCGCATCCACCATCGCCCTCGCCACGCTCCGAAGAGCCGCACCACCGAGCAGGTCAGGCATCGACGCCAGCAGTTCCCGCGCTGACGCTCCCGCCTCGGGAAGCGAAGCCATCTGAGCAACCGCCGCCTTGTGCTCGCGCCGCGCGATACTGTATGTGGTAAGGGCTTCGGTGTTGACGGGATGGTAGGGTCGTGTCATGGCGTGTCATCAGACTGTATCAGCCGCTCAAGGGCTTTCTGCAACATTGTACCGCCGTCGTCCAGGAAGTCGACCGCGATGCGCACGACGCCGATTCTCGCATGGTCCAAACCACCCAGTTCCGCCAGCTTGACCGCGTCCTTTTCGGTGGTTAGCAGCATGTCATGCGGCGCGAAACGCCCCGTCGCTATCAATGTGTCAATGTCGCGGCGGCGATAGTGATGGTGGTCGGGCCACCATTTCTCTCCGACGATCTCGACCCCCAACATGCGGACAGTAGTGCGAAAGGCGCTTGGGTTGCCGATCCCCGCGAAAACGACAGCCCGTTTGCCTTCGATCTTCTCGCCAACCGGTGGTCCGTCGAGGTGCTCGACGGCTATGACACGGTGTCTGCTCTTGATTAGGATTGTGTCGCCAGTGAGGTGGCGAAGACGATTATCGATCACTGAGATTTCGCTGGCTGACACCTGGTCGACGCGTGAAACCACGATTACGTCTGCCCGTCGCAACGCTTCGAGCGGCTCACGCAAGAGCCCGCGCGGCAGCAGATGGTCAAAGCCGAACGGGCACATGGCATCGATCAGCACGATATCGAGCCCTCGACTGATTCGGCGATGTTGGAACCCGTCGTCGAGCACGATCACATCCGCGCCGCATCGAAGTCGGGCGAACTGAGCCGCCCGAACACGATCCGGGTCAGCTACATACCCGACACCGGGGCAGCTTTTCAGAACCAGGCGCTGTTCATCATTGGGTTCGCCGCTTGCCGATTTGTAGCCGCGCGCCACAACCGCCGGGCTCAGACCCATAGCTTCAAGGCGGCGCACGACTTCCATTACCAGCGGCGTCTTGCCTGTCCCGCCGGCTGTTATGTTCCCCACGCTGATCACTGGGATGGGCACGACCACACTAGCGCCCTCACGATCGAAGTGGCGGTTGCGAATCTGCACGCAGGTGGAGTAGGCGCCTTCCAGCAGGCGCAAACCCGCACGAACGGGCCAAGCCCAAACGCCTCCGTGACCGGAAATGATCTTTCGATGAAGACTACTGCCGTTCATAGAATCAACCAAACGTGATTCTACACTTGAAACCGCGGTCACTCCAGCCCTTGTCCGTACCTCCAGCCGCCAGACAGCGCTCAATGCGCAACACGACGCGACGGATCAGGCAATCACCCTGAATCCGTCGCCCCTGATGCGGTATTCGGTATCTGCGAGGTATCCGGCGAATCCATAGCCAAGACCATGGGCTGTCCGTCCATTCGGTTGGATGTTGGCAGCCCGGCGCTTCTCGTGCGACGAAGTGTCAGTGCACCGTGATGGGAGAGGCTGGAATTTCGCTTTCTCGATGGAGGGATGGGGCGGAGACACTGGAGCGTAATGCTGCCGCCTCTTGGGCAATACCCGAGCGACCCACATTCTCGCGAGCGGTGTGGAAGCGTACGATGTTGGCTATCAGTACCGTAACCAGCGATTGGCCGAGCGAGAAGACGATCAGGCCAGCCAACACCACGCGCGACCAGTGAAGATAGATGTGCCCCTCGGTCACTCTGGTCAGCAATCCAGGACCCACAAGCCACACGAACAGCGGGACGGTTACCACGCACTGCAAACCTAGACCGGTGAAGGTGTACAGCTTGTCCAGAACAACGGCGGCATACGTTCTGTTCGCGGTTGTGTCAGCCACCAGAAGGTGCAAGAGGTCAGATAGCACTGCGGCTGACAGAAGCGTGACACCAAGCGTGCCCATCAGCGAGCAGAAGAGCAACCTGTAGATCATACCCTCTTCAAGGCTGCCGGCGCGAAGCCACATCTCGATGGGGTGCATTGCGAGAAGCGCCATGAGCGCCAGACAGACACCCGAAAGAAAGAGGAATGGTTTTGCTGGTTTCCACATCAGCGTCATCTCGAAAATGGTGCGCAAGAAGCGCACTCCGTCTCGCAATACGTGAAGCTTCGACTCGCCGACGCGCTCCTCGTAAGCCATGGGCAACTCGACGATCTTCAACCTGTCATCCATAAGTGCCCGGGCGCTCATCGCTGGTGTGAAGTTCAAACCGTTGGGCAAGGGATAGAGCCGTTCGAGAGCATCCCGACGGATGACACGCATGCCGCTGGCTGTGTCGGTCACTGGGCGGTTGCTGAGCACCGATAGGATCAAGGCGTATGCCCGATTGCCGATCCGCCGCACGCGAGGCATCTTGCTCTGTGGGCCAAGACGCGAGCCCAACGCAACAGCCGCCTGCCGCGAGACCAAGGCTGTGCACAGTTCGGAGAAAAAGCGAGGATCACAAGTACCGTCAGCATCGAGGAAGCCCACAATCTCCCCACTGCCTCGCCGGAAACCCTCCTTAATGGCTGCACCGTAACCCTGGTTCTGCTCGAAGACGATCAGCTGGACATCGCCGTAACCCTCTGCCACCTGGGCTGTCCGATCGGTCGAGCCGTCACTGACGACTATGATCTCGACCTCATCGACGGGCGAGTGTTCCACGATCATCTCACGGGCAGCCAGGCATCGCTCGATGGTCGATCCGATAGCGTCCTCTTCATTGAGCGCCGGTATGACGATAGTCAACTTCATCGCAGTCCTCATGTCGCCTTATGACATTCACAAGCCATGAAAACACCCATTCCGCAGCTTCACGCGACTCGGGCCCGCATACAGCGGATGCTCCACCCCTTCCGGGGGTGGGGGACGGACGGCGGCGCAACAACCGCTTCCGAAACGGAAGTTCCCATAACTAGTTCGGTGCACCATCGCTCCTGCTTGAATTGAATGCTCCAACCGTTGTGTGCTCTCTCGATTCGCCCACCGAATCTGCCGATAGGACCGATAACATGACATCTTCGCCGACACTCACCCAAGGATCCTCCGAGCGTCCTCAGCCGCCGGCTATGGCGACCTGGATCAGACGAGGGCTGCCAACGCTCGCAGCTATCCTGATCGTGTCGACCGTGCTTGCCTTGCTGCCGGGCCGCACCGCGATACCCCCCAACGTCCAGGCGGATTACGTGTACATGCTGATAGCAGCGGACCGTCTCTGCGAGGGGCTGGGCTGCGAGTCGCTTCAACCGGTTGCACCGCTGCAACCCTGGGAATGGCAGTATGACTGGGGCTGGTTGACGCAGTGGCCTGTGGGCTATCCCGTTATCGTAGCAGCAACTCGCCTGATCGCGGGTCTGCCGACGATAGACGCATGCAGGTGGATCAGCCTGCTTGCCTGTGCAGCCGCACTGGTGGGATGGTTCGTCTGGATCAAAAAGAACGTGCCGCCGGGTTTTACAGGATTGCTTGTGGCGACGGCTGGAGCGGGACACGCCGTACCCATCTTCTTTCTCCTCGAACCCTCGACCGATGCACTGCTGGTGGCTGCTCTGCCTTACGTCCTGCTGCTTGCTTCGACAGTCATCGAGCGCTGCGACAAGCAGACCCAACACGATGCATCGCTCGAGGATGCATCCCACCGAGGGTGGCACGGGCAAACTCGTTTGCCCGTGGATGAGACGAGCAAACACACGGGCAAGCAACAGCTTGCCCGTGCCACCCGACTGCCGCCTTCCGCAAGCCACCGATCGGCCACCCGTTCGGGGATGAGTCCATTGCTCGGTAGCGTGACCGCCGGGCTTATCCTGTCAGGGCTGGCGGCTGGCGGTCTGTTCTGGATCAGATACGCGAGCGTTTTCGTTCCGATCGCCATCGGGCTTTGCATGTTGCTCCTTTGGGGTGTCAGGCGAGCAGTCACTCTGCGACAGGTCGCGCTGTTTGCCGCTTCGACTGCAGTTCCGGTTGTCCTGTTGGTGGTGCTCAACCGGGTCTTGGCGGCGGGCGGTTCGATGCAACAGCAGCTCAACCTGGGTAGCGATGTCGGGTTTCACCTCTCGCTCGATCATCTCGGGCGGGCCTGGTGGAACTTCACGGACCTCGGATACTACGACTATCACTGGTACTCTCACTGGGCATTCGCGCTCTGGCCGGTGTTGTTGGTAACGGTCGCAGTCGTCACCCGACCCGGACGTCGGTCGATCATGAAGATGTTCCGCTGTCCGGGCATCAGCCTCAGCGCGCTTACTCTCCTCTGTCTTCTGGGAATGTTGGTTTTCACAACGACTCTGTTTGGGGGCAAGTTCGACTATGTGGGTCTGGAGAGGTACTACTTTCCGGTAAGGCCGATCTACTTCCTACTCTTTGTCGGGCCTTTGCTGTGGCTGCCTGCCCGTCCGGTGAAGGTGCTCATCGCAGCCGGTCTGCTTATCATGTGCTCATGGACGGTCCGGCAGGACTGGTCCAGACCGTACAAGAGGTGGTTGGCGGCTGACCGCGAGGTTACCGACTACGGCCAGTGGGCGATATGCTTCAGTCCCGGTGCGGCTGAGCTGTACCGCTGGCTTGAAGGGCAGAGCGAATCCCGTCTCATCGTGTGCAGCAACTTCCATGACTACATCGCTTTGGAAACCGGGATTGCAGCCATGCCCATACCGGCTGATGAGGCTACGCTCGATCGCTGGGTCTCTCGAATCTGCAAGGTCCGCGGTATTACGAATCCGCGAATCCTGTTCGTTCTTGATCCCGACAACAGGTGTCGCGATTACTTCCTGCCCGATCCGGAGCTGGTTCGCGAGAGGTTCGCGCTCGATAAGCGCGTTGTAGTGCCGTCCGGTGTTACTGCCCAGGTGTTCGAGTACAGCCAACGAGGGAGAAGCGTCAGGCTATCTTCTCTTGAAGGATGTCATAACCACGATTGAAGATTTCTTCCGGAACGCCGAGTGCTTTCATGATGCTATAGTTCTGTTGAGCCCACGACGGATGGGCAAGCAGCTCGCGGCGCTTTCCCCAGAGGTGTAGCGGGAACCACATGGTCGCAGGCGGGATCGGAAAATCACTGCCGTAAACCAACTTGCCGTGCAACTTCCGGCGACGAAGGAGGTCCTTCAGGCATCGTGGTTTGTGGGCCAGAGCGGATATGTCGGCATACACCGGGTCGTCTGGGAATCTGTCGACAAGGGCACTTGTCGTTGCGCGGTAATGTTTGCCTTTCTGGCATGGTAGCGTCGGAGCAGCCACATGAGCAATGATCACCGGCGGAATGGAGCCGTCGGTCCGGATCTTCTCCAGCAGATCGAACATGGGAATCGGGTTCTCGAAAGGCCTGTGGTTGGCGCGAAGGAAGCTCTCAGTGCCGTAGTGAATGAGCAGCGGCAGGTGCAGCTCACCGGCGCGGCGGACGAAACGCTCCACTCTCGGGTCGCGCGCGTCTATATTCTGATGAACAGGCAACCACTTGATGAGCACAGCCCCGCCTTGAACCACCTCTTCGAGCGCTTCGATGGCTTTGGGGCGGTAAGGATGGACAGACGCGCCGAACAGGTATCTGTCGGGATGGTTCATGCAGAGCATCTTGATGAAACTGTTGCTGGTGTACATGTCCGAGCCGACCGGCTGGGCACTGGAGATCGGGCCAACCGGCCTGCCGGAGTCGTCGTGATATTCATCGAAGGCCAGCAGAACGAACCGGTCTATGTCCGAAGCGCCAAGCAGGTGGCGCTCGCAGGTTTCCAGAAGGGCTACATCCAACTGCGGACCCTGGATAAGCGCCCGGTCAATCCCCAGCTTCCGCTTGATGTACGACCACAGCACACTGCCGAGAACCCGCTGCGACATGTATGCGTCGTACCCCTCACGACCCGAGGAACCGTGGGGCTCGAACGAGAAGCGTCCGGGCAACGGTGTAGCGCGCCGCTGAGACAGACCCATATGACAGTGCACGTCGATGATCACGATAATCAGCGTTCCCGGTTGTTGAGCGACCGGACATCGTAACGCAACTGCTTCGGGAAGGACAACGTTGTCCTTGAGTTCAGGATGACAGGGCCTGCTGTCGTTTCCAAGGAGGGTGTTACAGTCTCGTCGGGGCCGCTCTCTCACGGTTGCGGTTCGGCCAGAGCATCCCCAGCACCGGAGCATTCACAAAGTCGAAACAACGCCGGGTGCCACGGGCAAGCTACTGCTTGTTCGTGTGTCCGGTTTCCCCGTCCACAGGCAGACAAGTTAGTCCGTGCCACTCTCAAGTGGGATGCACCTGGACTACAGCGTTAAACAGCGAGCTTCTCGCGCAGGTACTGTGCCCGAAAGACGCTCCTGCCGGCGCCGTCGAGGGGTCGGCCCGCCATCTTCTGCAGGTGGGCAGGCTGGATGTGCAGGAAGAGGTCGTTGAGCGTCTGGATATTGATCAGATCAAACCTGCCCATTTGAATACCCATGCGGACGTGCGAAAGGAGAGCCAGAGTTTCTTCGGTACCGATAGTCCTGGCGCTGGCCAAAGCACCGTGGGCACGCCAGATGCGATCGTCGAGCCGATGTTGATGGTCTTCTGCGAGGGATTCTCTTGCCGCTCGTTCATACCCGACGATCTTGGGTATGATGTTCTCCTCGAAGGACCTGATTATCTCCGGTTCGCTCTTTCCTAGTGTGGTCTGATTCGACACTTGGTAGAAGTCGCCGACGGCGTCGGTTCCCTCGCCGTAGAGCCCACGAACCGCGAGTCGCATGTCACGGGCAGCGCGGATCACCCGGTCGATCTCCTTGGTGAGCCTCATCGCCGGCAAGTGGAGCATTATCGATACGCGGATACCCGTTCCCACATTCGTCGGACAGGCCGTCAGGTACCCGAGCTGCTTGTCGTAGGCGAAGTCGAGCCTTCCGCTCAGTGCATCGTCGAGTCCGGTCACATCTTCCCAAAGACCCTCGAGCTGCAAACCGCTGCGTAACCCCTGGATGCGCAGATGGTCTTCCTCGTTGATCATCAGCGCTCGTCGCTCGTCGGGCCAGATCGTGACACCTCTGCTGCCTTCGCTTTCCGCGTGCTGGCGGCTGATGAGGTGACGTTCGACTAGCAACTGTCTTGCGATATCATCGGCTTGGTTCATATCGACGAACAACGCATCCTCATCACCGACAACGGCTGAGACCTCGTCCGCCAGCAGGCGGTAGACCTCCGATTGTTCGCTATCGCTTGCTGTCGAGAGGAAGGGGTAGCCCGCAATATTCCGGGCAAGCCGCACGCGAGAGGAAATCACCACGTCGCTCATCGAGCTTTCGCCTCGGAGCCACTCACCCATCTTGCCCGTAAGGTCGTCGAGTTTCATGTGGATTCCAACGATTGGATCTGGTCACGGACCCGAGCGGCAACCTCGTAGTCTTCCTGCTCGACCGCTTCCTTGAGTTCGCGGCGCAATCTGAGCAGGCCGGTCTGCTTGCGGACGTTCTCGTCGACCCGAACGGGCACCTTGCCGACGTGATGGTCCGCTTCCTCGTGGGCGCGCTGGATCAGAGGCAAGAGAGCATCGCGAAAAATATCGTAGTCATGCGGGCAACCCAACAGGCCGCGCGACTGAAACTCGCGGAAGCTCATGCCACACTGCGGGCAGGTAAGATCGTCACCTTCTTTCAGACCGACAACCTTGTGTTTGAGAAACTCGTGCAGAATCTCGTTGGTCGTCTCCTGATTCTGCTTGAAGATGACGCCCTCCTTGATGGCGCACTCTTCGCACAGATGGCGTTCGCGCTTCTCAGGGAAGTTGTCCATGATGTGCACGGTCGCCTTCACCTCTTTGCAATGTTGACACAAGACGTTCATCAGTTTTCCGGTCCATCCCCATATGGCGCTGTACCCGGCGCCATGTGATTCAACTTACCACGCGTCTGGCAATGATACTCCAGTTCGCGGGCTCTTGAAAGCACGCTAATCCGACAGCCGCCAGGCACACCCGCATTCCGAACAAGCCCTACATCCGTCGCTCGCGGGTGGGGTGCCGACGAGGTTGTATCCGCAGTTGGGGCAGTACCGCTCCTCCAGGACTATGCGGTAGAGACGCGTTCGCAGATGGTGCCGGGTCGCGAATGCCATGTTTGCAGGGACCACGACCGCAGGCACGAACCCCAGGATCATCATGCCCATTATGATCAGTGGCGATCTCTGGTAACTAAGGCCTAACAGCCCGACACACATAACCACGAACAGCAAGGACCCTCCGGCGACGCATACCGCCCAAAACCGCTTGTCGCGAAGCAGATCACGCCGTCTTTTTCTACCGATGGTCTTCCGAATGTCCTCGGGGAGTGCCCTGACGAGGGCGGAGTTCCTGGCAAACCCGAACCTCACACGCCGGCCACGGTCGTCCTCGATCCAGACTTTCATGAGCCCGCCCCATGATCCTCATCGGCACACCAGGCGCCTCCGGCACCCTCTTACCCCAGCAGCCCATATGAAGCCACACAACCCAGTGTCTCGACCACCTCAACCCGGCGAATGGCTGACAGGACGCCTCCCAGGCTACTGACCTGATCGAAAACGTATCTGCTCAGCACCTCCGCCGTCGGGTCCTTCCCTGAGAGTACATCGAGGGCGTTCAAATCCGTGTCGTGAAGACGACTCAGCACGACGCGCAAGGCCTCTTCCGCCTCACCGAAATCGACCACCATATCCCCGTCGCCCAGTTCTCGTGCCGCAAAAACCGCCCGCACCACCCAGTCGTGGTCATGGGAGGATTCGCGATTCCCGTCCGGAAGTCGCACGCTGTGACGCGCAGAGAAGCAGGCCTCCACGCTCACGGAATACATCGGTTGAGTCACAATTCCTTTCCTGGTGCACGGTCGCACGTCGTTTTGCGGGTTCGTGGTCGAATTCGAACCGCACCGGCTTGAAGGCGAACATCCGCCTCCCTACGCCTGATTGTAGCGGCACTTGCGATTCCTCGCAGCCGTGAATCACGCCTGTCGCGAACAGTGTCGGGTATTCAGCGCGTATCTGAATCCGCTGCCTCCAAGTGCCGATAATACGGTTACTTGCGAGTCTCCAAGGGCACGGTCCGCGCCGGCAGTGATCCGGGATCGTGCAACGACCGAGGTGTAGGCCGTCGGACAAGCGTAATGCCACTGTTTAGAAGAGCCGTATCCGTTGTTCTGACCGTGCGGAACGATCCAGTCGGTTGTCGTGCTGTGTTGGATTCGCTCGCCCGGCAGACCAGGCGTCCCGACGAGATCATCGTCGTGGACGGCGGTTCGACCGACGACACGCCGAACGTCATCCGCAAGGCCAGCAGAGCCAATCCGCGCATCCGCATGATGACCGCCCCCGGCGTCAACATTGCCCGGGGGCGCAACATCGGTATCGAATCCGCCGGAAGCGAGATCATCGCCACTACCGACTCCGGATGTCGGGCTGAACCGAACTGGCTGGAACGTCTTACCGCCCCTTTTGAAGAGGATCCCGCAGTCGAGTTTGTGGCTGGGTTCTATCGGATGGACTCGCACAGTCTGCTGGAGGAAGTAGTGGGATTAGCCACGATGCCCGGTCAGCTCGATCCGGTTCGTCCTGAGACGTTCAATCCTTCAGCCAGATCGGTCGCGTACACCAAAAACGTGTGGTCTCGGGCTGGCGGTCTGCCCGAGTGGCTGGGGTTTTCTGAGGACACTCTTTTCGATCATCGCGTCAGGCGCATGAACGCCAACTGGCAGTTTGCCGGAGACGCGATCGTCTGTTGGCGACCGCGAAGCACGCTCAAAGCAATCGCCAGGCAGTTCTACAACTACGGAACCGGTCGAGGTCACACCCAGATCGGTAAAGCCGATTTCGCGTACAACATCCGCAATTTGTTGTTGATGCTGTTGGTCCTTGGCGCCTCACTGGTGACACCCTGGGCCACCGCGATCGCCATCGCCCTTTTCGTGTATTTCTATGTGTGGACGTTTCACGGTAAAGCAGCCCGCGTCGCGGAGGAAACCCGGAGACGGAGCGCCTACCCGCTGTGCCTGCTGGTCATGTGGATCGTGCTCTTCTCGAACCTGGCTGGCTATTGTGTGGGAAGCGTAGCCCGGCGAAAGGACCGGGATCGCTTTGTGAAACGGATGGAGGAGTACCTGGCTGCTTAGCGTGGTGGCACCGGCAAGTGGAATCTTGCCTGTCACAACAGACCGCGCGCCAAGACACTCTGCATGTCAGGAGTTTGCGGGTTCAAACCGGACGACACGGATGGCGAATCCAGGTATCCAGAATACTCCCCACAGCCACCACAAGGGAGTCAGTACCTCCGGCAGGTACGATTGGCTTTGCGTCGCTTACGCGTTCGCGCCGATCAACCGCAGCGGGACGCACCGCACGCTGGGTTTTGTTCGTAATCTCGACAAGCTCGGGTGGGATGCCACGGTTCTGACGGTTGATCCGCGAGGAGAAGCCCTGGATCAGGAGCTCACACGCCAAGTGCCAGATTCGACGACGGTGATCCGCACGCCCTGGGTCAACATCATCGAGCGCATCAAGCAGCTTTGCGGTTTGAGATCACCCGCCAAAGGGCTCGTTGGGAAGGCGGCTGGTGTCACGTCTGGAGCGCCTGACTCTGAGCGGCTCGCCGGTCATTTCAATGACGCAACGCACGGCGGATGGGCTCATCTCAGCGAATACCGTTGGTTTCGCGATTGGATCACTCGTTTCTTGATGACGCCCGATTCGCGTGTCGGTTGGATTATCCCAGCCGTCTGTCGTGGTAGGCAAGCGATCAGGCGCCAGCGTCCCCGAGTGATCTACTCAACCTCGCCTTATATGAGCGCTCATATAATCGCGTTGATTCTCAGCAAACTGACGCGCTTGCCATGGGTGGCAGACTTTCGCGATCCCTGGCGAGGCAACCCCTTCAGAGAGCTTGGCTACCCCAGCTTGGACATCTGGGATTCGCTGTTGGAACGTGCGGTGATAAGCAGCGCTTCGCATGTCATCTGCAACACACCCACAATGCGTGACAGCCTGTGTCAGCGCTTGTCGCTTGCGGCCGGCAAATGTTCGACGATCCTGAACGCGTTCGACGCGGAGCATTTTGAAGGCCTTGTACCCAAGCGAGCAGCGCCTCCCGACCACTTCGTGCTCGCCCACTGCGGCGAGTTCTACGGACCTCGCAGCCCGCACGCATGGTTGGGTGGTCTGCGACGAGCACTCGAGCAATCGCCAGACCTGGCTGATCGCATCCATGTGCTGCTTCTGGGCAGCGAATATTTCAATGGTCGACACCTGGGTGACTTGGCGCGTCAGGCAGGCGTGGGACGTCAGGTGCGCGTTCTCGGTCATAGGCCCCGGTCTGAGACACTCTCCTATATGATGGGCAGCGACGCGCTCATGCTGGCGGGTCCCGCCGGAGCGGGAAGCGAGCTTCAGGTTCCCAACAAGCTATTCGAGTATCTGGCTGTTCGCCGACCCATAATCGCAGCCGTCTCCCCGGACAGCCCCGTCCTCGCTGTGCTTCGCGAAGCTCGGGCAGAAGCTCTGGTTTGCGAACCCAATGACGAAATCGCCCTGGGAGATGCCATCGGGAAGCTCGCAAGAGACAACCATCCATCTGTTGATCGTCCGTGGGAGGGTACAGCACAGTTTCAGCGAAGCAGGCGGGCGGAAGAGCTGGCGGCTGTCTTCGCTCGTCTCGCTCGCGTCCCAGTGAAACTCACGACAACCCGACAAGAGCGCGAGAGGTTCCAGCACGCCTTGCACAGCAGCGACAGCATACCTTGTCGGTTCACCGCAGACACCGACCCGACCAGACACATCACCAGCGTCTCGACCGCTACGACCGAAGCGGAATCGTCATCCGCCAAGCCCGCTGCTCGGAAAAGCAGATCGGGCCAACATCCTCCGCTTCGATCCACCGCGGAAAAAGTGTCAGTCATTGTTACCGTACTCAACGATGTCGAGGGGCTCCGTACGGTTCTGAACAGCCTGAAAGGCCAAACCAAGGCACCTGATGAAATCGTGGTCGTGGACGGCGGCAGTTGTGAGCCACAGCTCAGCAGGATGCGCAAGCTGACCCTATCCTGCCCCAACGCCCGGTGGCACGCCGGCAAACCCTGTAACATCGCCGAGGGACGCAACCGCGCGATTCGCTTCGCCGAAAACGACATCATCGCCTGCATCGACTCGGGCTGCCGGGCGCATCTTGATTGGATCGAGAAGCTGACCGGACCGTTCGCCGACCCAGCGGTTCAGGTTGTCGGAGGCGCCTACATCAATGAAGGGAAGTGCTTTCTCGAACGCCTCGTCGGTGTGATGACGATGCCCGGCGCCACCAAACCCGTCGACCCCATCCGGTTTAACCCGTCCGCCAGGTCTATGTCCTTCAGGAGAGACGTCTGGGAGCGGGCCGGCGGATTCCCGAACTGGCTACACACGGCTGAGGATACGCTGTTTGGTCTGAAGCTCCGGTCGCTTGATCCACCGGTCGTTTACATGTTCGCCGACCAGGCCAGGGTCTCGTGGCGTCCTGGAAGTACTCCGCGACGGGTTTTCAAGCAGTTTGCCGACTACGCCCGTGGTGAAGCCCGGATCGGTCGAGGACACGAGCTTCATCGTTACACCACTTGTCGCTACTTGGCTGTGGGGGTATGGGTGGTGGCCTCTGCGCTGTGCTGGAAAGCGTTCGGTCCGGTTGCTGCTGTTGTGGCTGGTCTTGTTGCTCTTGCAACCATAGCCAAACCCCATTCGCGCAACGTCCGGCTCGCTGCGGACAAGATGGACTCGCCGGCGGCTTTGCTGTTCGGAGTTCTTGTTGGGGAATGGGTTACTTTGGCGCAGTGGGTGGGGTTTCGACGTGGAAAACGCGACCGGAAGCTGAGACCCGAGATATATGTCGAACGTCTGCGTGCCTATGTAGGTACCGATTCCGCCGATGTCACCTGGCCCGGGTGGTCAATCAAGTCCGCCCCCATCCCACATACGCTCATTGTGTCGTGGCATTGGGCGCCGACGAACCGGGCGTCAGCCAATGTCATGTCGGCTTTGTTTCAAAACGCCCCGTCCGAGGTCTTGCGGGTCATCACGCGACATCTGCCTACACCCGCACGCGAAACACAAACACCCTGCCCGCCCGTTTTGACGGAGTACGTGGATTGGCCTCTCCCTGACGACCGCCCGGTACGCATCTGGACCTGGCTTGCCGATTTGGTGACAACCTGGAAGATCATCCGCCGGGCAAAGAAGATGAACCGACAGTGGAGTGTCGAGCGGGTGCTTGCGGTTTTCCCTCATCGTTTCAGCCTGGTGGCGGGATATGTGATTGCCCGGTGGCTGGGCGTGCCCTTCGTCGCCTATATGCACGATCTGTGCAGCGAGGCGCTTATCACCAAGGTCTGGGTCAAGAAAGCGTTGTGGCGGATCATTGACCGCAAGGTGCTGGGCGACGCCTGGATGGTGATCGTGCCAACCGAGGAGTTTGCCCGACACTACAAGCGACGTGGTGTCGAAAGGACCTGGGTGCTGCCCCATTGCCTGCCCACCGACCTGGGTGAATCTGAACCTCCCGCCAATAGTAAGGAGTTGCGTTTCATCTACAGTGGAAATGTCTACAAGCCGCATGAAGATGCCATCGCCGCGGTCATTGAAGCGGCACGAGACCGGAAGGACGTCACAGTATCCTTCCAGAGCAACCCGCATTCTCTCCTGCACGATCAAAACGCTAGATGGATGTCACGGCGAGAGGCCATGCGAAACCTCCACGATGCGGACGTGTTTCTGGTGACGCTCGGTTCGCGGACGCCCTATCCACAGAAGATACACGGCTGTTTCCCATCCAAGATTACGGACTATCTGGCTGTGGGTAGACCCATTCTTGCCGTCGTTCCGGAAGGTTGCTTTGTCGACCGGTTTGTTCGCCGGACCCGTTGCGGACTGGTGGTTAATTCCATCGATCCCGCAGCCATAAGAAACGCCTTCGACCGGTTACACGACACCAGGTTGCGAAACAGCATGGCGGAAGCTGCCCGGTACGTGGCGAGGCAGATCGAACCTGACTATTGGTTCTCTATGCTCATGCATCGACTTGTCACCGGACCAAGCCTCGATTCATCCGACCCGCCGTTCCCTGTGGAAGAAGGTGATACCGATCAGCCCGGGATTATTCCGGGTCTGCCCAGCCAAGAGCCACTCCAGGAAGCGTGCGTTCCGGACGCAGAATCCCGGGTGCATATTTAAATGGCGCAAGGCACGCCTCCCGTTTCGGGATGTGCACGCGAGGCATATCCGCTGATTGTCCGGGTTGACCAATTCGCCCGCAGACGTCATACCTTCCCGTCATGGCTAACTGCGAATCACAAGGTGACGAGGCGAGTAACTTCGACCTTTCCCAGCTCGACTACGACTTGCCCGACGAGCTTGTCGCCCAGTCCCCGTCACCGCTACGGGATCAGGCCAGGATGCTGGTTCTCGACCGGGCGGGCGGAGGATTGCTCGACCTGTCCATAGCCAACCTGGCTGACCGTCTCCAACCGGGTGACCTGCTGGTGCTCAACGACACAAAGGTCGTAGCAGCCAAGTTCTCCGCAGTAAGGAAGACCGGAGGCACCGTTACCGGCCTGTTCATCCTCGAAGACAAGCCCGGAACGTGGCGGGTAATGCTGACGGGCTCGCGGCGCCTTCGCGAGGGCGAGACGCTTACTATAATCGGGCGGTCCGGCGAGCGAATTCCGTTGCAGTTACTGGAGGACCTGGGCGAAGGACAGTGGTTCGCCGGCGTGGAGGCACCAGGAGAAGCCTTCGACATTCTCGAACGGGTCGGCGAAGCGCCGCTGCCGCCGTACATCCGTCGCGGTGCGGATCGCTGCATGAGCCATGATGAAGACCGCAAGCGCTATCAGACGACCTTCGCGCAGGTGCCCGGCGCCGTCGCAGCCCCAACCGCGGGTTTACATTTTACAGAAGCTGTGCTCGAGCGAATTCGATCGCGCGGCGTCGAGATTGCTTTCGTGACACTCCACGTCGGAATCGGCACTTTCAAACCGATAAAGACCGCCCGACTCCGCGACCACGTCATGCACACCGAGCACTTCAAGCTCTCACAACAGACAGCCAATGCCGTGGCTGACTGTCGCTGTCGCGGCGGGCGCGTGGTGGCTGTCGGGAGCACCTCGATGCGCGTGTTGGAGTCAACCGCCCGGGCGGATCAAAGTGGTATGGTCAGCCCGACGAGCGGATCGACGGACATCTTCATCTACCCGCCCCATCACTTCCGCGTGGTGGACGCGCTGCTCACCAACTTTCACCTGCCCGGCAGCACACTTCTGGCGCTGGTGATGGCCTTCGCCGGAATCGACGAAACGCGCCGTGCCTACGATCACGCCGTCGAAAACCGTTATCGCTTCTACAGCTACGGCGACGCCATGTTCATCGCCTGACACGTTCGACCGCCATCAGCCGTGTATCGACCTGCCAACGTTCAACTGACGAATAGGCGATCCAGAGAAAGAGCGTGGCCGCGCCTTGCGCGGCCACGCTGCCTGACGGCATTTACCTATCTTTCAGGTTGTTTATTCATCCTGAAAGCGATTTCTCTGCATCGCACGTCCCTGTTCTACCTTGCGGATTCAGTTCTTTGGGACCACCGGCACGTACTCCGGATACCACATGGCCTGCTCGACGGCTTTGTCGGCCTCTTCGTCGGTGAATTGCCTTCCAATGTGGGTCTTTGAAGCGAACTTGACGATGGCTTTTGCAATGGCTTCGCTGCCCATCCGTAGGTCCTGCTGGTCGGGATAGAGTGCGCCCTGCTCGAGCCGCTCGTTCGTTACACACTTGGCGAGCGTCTGGGCGGCGAGCAGGAAGAAGCTCTGTGGAATCTCGCGGACCTCGGAGACGGCTGCCGCAAGACCAACGCCGGGGAAGATAAACACGTTGTTGGCCTGACCGATCACGTGCTTCCTGCCGTTGTGCTCGACGTCGGGGAACGGGCTGCCCGTGCCCACCAGTGCGCGTCCATCAGTCCACTCGATGGCTTCGTTGGCGGTACACTCCGCCTTGGCCGTCGGGTTGCTGAGCGGCATAATCACCGGGCGATCGACGTACTTCGCCATCTCTCGGACAATAGATTCGGTAAACAAACCCGGGGTTGCGGTCGAGCCGATCAGAATCGTCGGTTTGAACTTGGAGATGAGTTCCTCGACGGGCATGTCATCTCGCGGGGTGATTCCAAAGTGTTCGAGATCCTTGAGGGTCTGTGCTGACTCTTGCTTGAAGGGTTCGCTCTTGAGGTCGCGACCTTCGTGGAGCAATCCGCGCGAGTCCATCAGGAACTGGCAGCGGCGAATGGTCGCTTCGTCGGCGTTTTCCTCGCGCATGCCCAGCTTGATCAGGCGGGAGATGCCCGTCGCCGACGCTCCGCCGCCGTAGAACAGTATCCGCTGATCGGCGAGCTTCTGGTTCAAAAGCCTCAGTGCACCGTAGATACCAGCCAGGACGATCCCGGCGGTTCCCTGAATATCGTCGTTGAAGCAGGGGACGCGCTTCACATAGCGGTCTAGAACACGGAAGGCGTTGTGCTTCTTGAAGTCCTCCCACTGGATGATGGCGCGGGGGTAGACCTGTTGCACAGCCGCCACGAAGTTCTCGATGAATTTGTCGTATTCCTCGCCGGCCAGGCGGCGATGGGGGTATCCGGCGTAGAACGGATCATCCAACAGCTCGGAGTTGTTCGTGCCCACGTCGAGGCTGATCGGCAGACACTTCGCAGGATGGATCCCCGCGCCGGCGGTATATAGCGCGAGCTTTCCTATCGGGATACCCATTCCGCCGCACCCCTGGTCGCCTAGCCCCAGAATCCGGTCATTGTCGGTAACCACGATAAGGCGGATGTCGTCTTCGCGGGCGTTGCGAAGTACCTTGGGCATGCGGTCGACGTCATCCGGCGTGAGCCAGATCCCGCGGGTCCTGCGGAAAATGTGGCTGTAGAGCTGGCAGGCGGCTCCTACCGTCGGGGTATAGACGATTGGCATGAGTTCAGCCATCTTCTCCACCAAGACCCGATAGAACAGGATTTCATTGCGGTCTTGCAGCGAGGCGAGGTAGATGAACTTCTCCAGGTCGTCACTCTTGGCCTGAAGATGCTCCTGCTCGAGCTGGATTTGCTGTTCAATTGTCTGCACCGCGCTTGGAAGGACGCCGTTGAGTCCGAGGGCTTTGCGCTCTTCCGGCGAAAACGCCAATCCCTTGTTGATCGCCGCCTTGCGGAGCACAGCCGCTCCGCGTCTTGTAGTTTTGATAACCTCAGGCCCGCAAAGATCGGACACTTCTTCGGTGATACTCATCGTGGAGACTCCTAACGGCTCCTATTGGCCTTCATGTTCCGTCGGCCCATCGTCGCTTCCGTGGGCCAACACTTCTGTTACAAGCACTTTGACTACAAAGCTCAGCAATCCTCGTGCCGTGACGTTCAAGGAGCGGGGGCTTTCGCCTCATTGTCGCGGCAAGTGCGCACAACAGCGCTCCGCGACGTATTCGGAGATACTCCGATCTCCAATACAACTCCTTCCAGGCACCGGGACCACGCCGATCCTGTGAGTGTATCCCGACACTCGACAAACTGCAAAACCCTCGCCCGGACTTGCCCGCCGGGCCGGAAAACCGTAAACCGCCTACATAGTTGCCCCGGGCTTATCGTCCGAGAGGTGGCAGTGCAGCCCTCTGCGAGATCGTGCGATCTCTCTGGTGGCACGGGCCGGGGGGCTGCTTGGGACCCCAATGCGGGCCTTTCGAATCATTGGTGGGCGGAGCACCAACCGCAGCAGAAACGTGAGGCCAGCCGGATCGTGGCAACACCAGACATCATCGCACTGATAATCATCGGGATGCTGGCGGGCTTGACCGGAGGCATGCTCGGGATTGGGGGGAGCATCGTCATGATCCCAGCCATGACCGAAGTGCTCGGCCCCAATCAGCATCTCTACCAGGCAGCCGCCATGATCGTGAACTTCTTTGTGGTAGTGCCAGCCGTCTACCACCACCGAAAAGCCGGGGCTGTTGACACTGCTACCGTCGTCAGAATACTGCCGCTGGCCATCCTGGGAGTAATCGCGGGTGTTGGGCTTAGTGAGCTGGGGGTGTTCTCGGGGGCGGGCGAAGCCTATCTGCGGGCGATCTTCGGCACGTTTCTCCTGTTTATCTGTGTTTCAGACCTCTACAGGCTGTTTCGCAGGGTGCCCGGGGAGCAGGATTGCAGGACTCACACGCACATCGGATGGTGTAGGGCAGCCGCCGTTGCTCTGCCCACAGGAGCCGTGGCGGGTCTACTTGGCGTTGGGGGTGGCATCCTGGCTGTCCCGCTGCAACGCCGCTTTCTCAAGATTCCCATCCGCATAGCCATCGCCAATTCTGCCACACTGATCATCGCCACGAGCTTCATAGGAGCGTCTCTCAAGAACTACGCCCTGACCGGGCACAACGCGAACGTGACGAACAGCTTCCTGCTGGCGGCTGTTCTCATCCCCACCGCGATCGTCGGAAGCCTCATCGGAAGCAAGCTCACACACCTGCTTCCGCTCAAGATCATCAAGACGGCGTTTTTCCTGATCCTTGCCGTGGCAGCCCTCCGTCTGACCTACAAAGCGATCCAGGATATGCCTCAACTCCAGCCCAACCCGGGACCCACAGCCGTCCGAGTCCTGCCCGCAAGGCTCCTGGGAACACAGACTTCAACTCCGGGACTGGCAAGCGGGCTCATCATCCAAGCCCCCTCGAACCGATACGGGCAAGGGAGGCAGCCGGAACGAAGCCGGTCGACAGTGCTTCGCCACGCTTGAATTTGCGGGTTGAGTGGCCCACCTCTTTAGAGGTGGGGGACACCAACCAAAGAGGGGCTGACTCCGCTCGATTGGAGGGACGAACCATGACCCGTGCGGCTAACACAATCAAACGCGGACCCGCTCCGCTCCGTCTGATCGCAACGCTGGGGCTCGCTCTCGCGACCGTTGCCCAGCCTGGATGCGTGCCGGTTGGGAAGGAGTTTCGTGAAGCAGCGGGTCCGGCACTCGAGGTGGGATTGAACTCGATAATGGACGGCCTGCTGGACGGCTTTTTCGCCGCGATCGAACCCGAAAGTGCCGACTCCGGCGATTAGAGCATCTACAACCTTGATTATGCGGGTTACATCAAGTGGGTGGCCCATGTCCTCCGGACATGGGGGACGCGATGACATGTGCTGAGTCGTGCCCAAGCCGGCACTGGCAGACTTCGCTGCCAGCGGCACCCGTCGAGCCCTGCATCTCTGCCAAACACCGGCCGGCAGATTCGTCACGCCTACTCCAGGCCCACGGCTCGAGATGATCCCGTCTCGAGCCGCATGCCTCTTGGGGTCGCTGCTACGGACAGGAGCCGTAATGCTGCTTGACGATGCCGATGTCGACGGGGTCCACTGTGCCGTTGTCGCTTATGTCGAAAATGTCACAGGTGCAGTAATTACCTACTCCGACGCTGCACCCATACTTCTGCTTGACCAGGCCGACATCAACGGGATCCACCGTGCCATTGAAGCTCACATCCCACGGACACTCGGCGCACGCGTCAATCGCGCCGTCGGAGTTGCAGTCCAGGTCTGAGTTGTCGTCTATCTCCCAGGCGTCGATTATGCCATCCTCATCACAGTCCGCCCAGTCAAACCGCAGATGGAAGATGTTCTGCTCATTATTCACCAGTGTGGCTGCATATGCCAGATGCACCTGCTCGTTCTCCGAAAACGACTGCATGTAATCACCGATCTTGGCGCCACCGCTAAGCGGAGTGTTCTCTTTAGAATCCCAAACGTCGGTTACTTGTATGCTTGTCGACCAGGCACTTGCGGCCGGGTCGAAATAGCGGTACATGATCTTGGTGTTGTCGTTGTCGCCGCTGTACGGAGTGCTGTTATAAAACACGTCCACACGACCGTTCGGAGAGACCGACAACGTACCGAACCACGCCCAGCCATCGCTTTCCCCATCGGTGGCCGGATCATCGTCGTTTACGGTCTTTGGCGTGCTCCAGGTGACTCCGGCATCAGTGCTTTTTATGAAGACCACGTCGGTGTAGTAATCGTCATCATTCGGGGCATCCGGGATCGCGAACGTGCCCAACGCGTAGAGCTTATCGCTGTCGGCGGCGTCGCAGGCCACCCATAGCGGCCCCATCATACCTTCTGGATTCGGCGTGTTGGTCTTGTGATGCAGCATGTGCTCGCCACTACCGAAGTTCAGCTTCACGCTATGCGTCACAGGGTGATAAACGGGGTTGGTGAACGTGAATGACGTGTCCTGCGGGTCCTGTGCATCCGTCGATTTGACTAGATAGAAGTCGTTGTAGTAGCTGTCGTCTCCGAGAGACAACCCGGCCTCTTTGCCGATCACATAGACGTTACTGTCCGCATCCACCGCAACGTTGCCCCACATTACCTCGTCGTCCGTTACCGGGTACGCCGTCGGCCCCTTACCGTGGTAGGAGGTTCCAGTCTTCGACCGGGCGAACCTGTGGTTGACTTCGGTCTTCGAGTCCCATGCGGCGTACACGTAGTTTTCGCTGTCGGCCCCGTCGTTTCTGTCAACGGCGATCCAGCCCTTGTCGCCGCCCCTCTTATCTGCCTGGTCTGCCGGGACCAAGCGGGTCCAATCGGCCGCCACACTCGGAGTGGTGTCATCAGACTTGAACAGATCGCAATAGAAGTAACGCGTATCAGAGCGGTCGAGAAAGTACGTGTAGAAGATTCCGTCGTTGTCGACGGCTGCAACCGGGTCGCTGTAGGTCTCCTGGTAGCCCCCGGTGTCCGTATTGTCCAACTCGTAGGCCGTCCAGCTCGAGCCACCGTTAGCACTCCATCCGACGCCTGCCTGCTTGGCCGTCACTATATGGTAATCGTGGCCGTCCTGCCAAAACTTGTTCGTGCCGAGGGAGATGACTCTTGCCGTTGTCGCTTCGTTTGCAACAATCAGGCCCTTTCCACCGTTGGCCGAGTCATTAACCACGAATCGCCCTACGAGATGGCCTGGCGTCCAGTTCTGCCCTGAATCGCTTAGAATTGTGGTGCTGAACCCTCCATCGTGCGTACCCGTGAATAGGTTCGAGCATGCCGGCGCGTCGAACTGTCGCCAGGCGATGATGATCTGGTCTTCGCCTACTGCGTCTGTATAGACGGCAATGCTGGGTTCATTGGCGGCATCGCCAGTGATGTCCCCGTTTCCGTCTACGTTGACTTGGACGCTGGTGAACATATCAACTGTCAGATCAGCCGACGCTGGCGCGACCAGTATAAGCCCGACAAACACTGTTAACGTTCGTATGTGTTTACCCTTCATGCTATTGTCCTTGTGAAAGTGAAAGTGAAGACACGTATACTCCTTTACTTGCGTCCTATAACCTGGATTCGGGCGTGGTCCTCCTTCCTGTGTGTGTAACGTACTTGAGAGCGTATGAGGTGGCGGGGCTTGAGGGCGTGCCAGGCCCCACGCGCCAGACGGAGCAGGACACACCGATTCGCGCCACTTCTACAGTTTCGGCCTGTTGAATTCCCGCCGTCGGCGCCGCGCCGCAAGCAACGCGCCGAGCGCGACAAGAACTCCAGTTGTCGGTTCGGGCATGTGGGCGACCCAGGCTTCGGGTATTCCATTGGGGTTGATCCCCGAACCTACAATGGTCGTACCGTCGTACGACACATCAAAGGCAAGTTGCAGCACCCACCCGTCTAGATTCAGTCCGCATTCATTCACCAGGGCAGCGTATACGGAACGCAGCCCGTTGATCTCGTCCCAGATGAAGGCTTCGTAGCCCAGCTCGGACGTACCCATCCCAACGACGACACCCCCGTCACCCGAGAGCGCGAAAGCTTGGCTCCAGAAGTCCCCGCCCGGCAGGTCCCCAATCCCGGTTGCTTCGCCATCGTCCCAGCGACAGGCTTCCATGCCCAACGCCGAGTTGCTCGCACCTGCGATGACCGACCCGTCAGGCGAGACGTCCATGGCAATGCTCCAGAAGTCCTCGCCCGACAGCCCACCCAGGCCGGTCATCACGCCGTTCTCCCAACGAAATGCCTCCTGGCCGGATGCGGAGTTCGCTTGTCCCACCACAACCGATCCGTCGGCAGATACGGCGCGTCCATCGCTGAGGGCAATACCGCCGGGCAAGTCGCCCAGGCCGGTCATCACACCATCCTCCCAGCGAAATGCCTCACGGTTGTGGGCCGCGGAACCCGTCCCTACCACAACCGATCCGTCGGCAGAAACACCGTAGGCGTCGCTCGACATTGAGCCCCCGGGTAAGTCACCCAGACCGACCATGCCCTCGTCCTCGGTCCAGCGAAACGCCTCGAATCCTGAATCGGGGCGCCCGGTGCCCACCACGACCGAACCGTCAGCCGAGACTTCATAAGCACGGCTCCCCCCGCCCGGTCCCCCGCCGGGCAGATCACCCAGCAGCGTCATCACGCCGCCCTCCCAGCGAAACGCGTACGTGCCCGGCGGGTGGTTAACCCCGACAACCACCGACCCATCAGCCGAAACGGCGTAGGCAGCAGTCCCGTTAATAGCCGAAAAAAACGGCGCATCACCGTCCGAAGCAAGCGCACCCGAGCACACCGCCAGCACCCCAACGACACCAACCGTCAACAACAATCGCATATTCCCACCTCCGCAAAAAGAAAGTGCAGTGCTATTGTACCAGATATCACGTGTCCAAGTCCAAGAGAATCGTGATGCCTCCCACTTGCTTATGGTTGCGTTTAGGGCCTCATTGACAGATGTGGGCGGCGGTGGTATAAGGCCTCGTTCCGCTTTTCGTGCCGTAAGTTTTGCTGTTGGCGTAGTTTGCGCAGGCGGACCACAGTTGCAACGGGCTGCGGCTGTGTTGAGAGCCATGGGCGATAGTGCTTCGGCACGCGGGAACGTACGGGAAGCTGACATCTGCACAAGAGCCTAGAATGCCCTAATGGATATCGTCGTTGTTATGAAGGCGAGCGCGTCGCCCGAGGATGTGCAGCGGGTCGTCGAGCGGATCGGGGAGCTGGGGCTTGTGCCGCACCTTTCTCGCGGTGAGTCGCGTACGATTGTCGGTGCGATAGGCGAAGAGACTCCACAGACCCGCGAGCAGTTGGAACAGATCTCTGGAGTCGACCACACGCTGGCTGTCAGCGAGCCTTACAAGCTGGCCTCGCGCGGATTTCGTGAGGCTGACACTATTCTCGATGTGAAAGGGGTTCGTGTCGGCGGCCCGTATGTGACCATCATCGCCGGGCCTTGTGCGATCGAGAGCCGGGACGTGCTTTTCGATGTGGGCAAGGTTGTCAAGCGGGCCGGCGCGTCGATCTTACGTGGCGGAGCCTTCAAGCCGCGGACGTCGCCGTATTCGTTTCAGGGGATGGGCCAGGAAGGCCTCGAGCTGCTCCGGGAAGCGGGGCACGAGCTTGATATGCCGACCATCACCGAGGTGATGGATCCGCGCGACGTGGGTACGGTCTGTCAGTACGCGGACATGCTTCAGGTCGGCGCGCGGAATATGCAGAACTTCAACCTCCTGCTCGAGGTGGGCAAGACCGACAAGCCGGTGCTCATCAAGCGGGGGATGGCGGCTTCGATCACCGATCTGCTCCTGTCGGCTGAATATGTGCTGAGTCAGGGCAATCATCGGGTGATTCTGTGTGAGCGTGGGATTCGGACGTTTTCGAACGATGTGCGGTTCACGCTGGACCTGTCGGCTGTCCCGCTTCTTATGGAGCGGAGCCACTTGCCGGTGTTTATCGACCCGTCGCACGCGGCTGGCAAGCGAGACCTGGTTCCCTCGCTTACGTTGGCGGGGATAGCAGGTGGGGCGGCTGGAGCGATCGTAGAGGTGCATAGCTGCCCGGACCGGGCACTGTGTGATGGCCCTCAGGCTGTTATGCCCAGGAGCTTTGAGCGGCTTATGGGGCAGATCAGGCAGATTGCGGAGGTCGTCGGTCACCGGGTAGACTCTCCGGCCGACCGGGCGGGGGTCGCCCGCCTTTCGTAGAGGTGTGTCTGGCGAATAGTTCGCCGGTCTTACGTTGCGAATCACGAGGACGCCGGCGGGAGCAACTTCAGCGACTTGCCTCTTGTTGTTGCTCTTGAGCTTACGATCGATGTTCTGTCACGTGTGAGGTATCCATGAGAACTCCTTTGGTGGCTGGAAACTGGAAGATGCACAAGACGCTCGCGGAGGCTCGCGAGCTTGTAGACGGCATCCGAAAGGGCGTTGAGGGGGTTGACGGCGTAGATGTGCTGATCTGTCCGCCGGCTCATCTTCTTCTTCCGATGATGAGAGCTGTCGTCGATTCGCCGATCATGGTGGGCGCCCAGAACGTCCACGAGGAGCAGAAAGGGGCGTTCACCGGAGAGATATCGGTGCCGATGCTGGTTGACGCCCGTTGTTCGCACGTCATTGTCGGGCATTCAGAGCGGCGGCACGTCTTCGGTGAACAGGGTCCTCGCCTTGCGAAGAAGGTTCTGGCGGTGCTTGGGGCGCCGAGTTTGACGGCGATTTATTGTGTCGGCGAGACCCTCGACGAGCGGGAAGCCGGTAAGACAGAGAGTGTCCTGGAGCAGCAGCTTGATGATGTAATCGGCTCGGATGTGGCAATAGACCGCATTGTGGTCGCGTACGAGCCAGTCTGGGCCATCGGAACCGGCAAGACGGCTTCGCCGGAGCAGGCCCAGCAGGCCCATGCTTTTATTCGGTCGAAGGTGAGCGACGTATATGGCCCGGCGAAGGCTGACGATCTTCGGATTCTCTACGGCGGAAGCGTCAAACCCGACAATGCAGGCATTCTGATGGAACAGAAGGATGTCGACGGGGCACTTGTCGGCGGCGCATGTTTGGTGGCGGAGGACTTTGTGGCTATCATACGGGCGGGTGTTTCTGCGTGACTGTCGGCTGGTGTCGGTTTGGAATCCTCCCGGGGCGGGCGATTGGAGTCCTCCCGTCGTAGACACACGATTGTGGAATGAGCGGTCCCGCCGGTTTGTGGCGGACCGATTGAGTTTGAGTTTCGGTTAAGGGTTTGAGTTGATGAACTTTCTAGCACAGATGCAGTGGTGGCCTCACTTGGCGTTGGCATGGCTTTTGATTTTGATCTGCGGCCTGCTAATGCTCGTCATTCTGGTTCAGAAGGGTCGGGGCGGCGGTTTGTCCGGCGCGTTTGGGGGCGGTGGTGGTTCGTCCAGCGCGTTTGGCGCCAAGACGGGCGACGTGTTCACCTGGATTACGGTTGGATTGGCTGCTGTCTTCGTTCTTGTTGCAGTGGCAGCCAACTTCGCGTTTGAAGTCTCTGCCCCAGTCGCGGCGACACCCGCCACCGAGCAAGATTCCGCTTCCACCACTGACAGTGAGGAGCAACCAGCCTCTAGCGAGCAGACCGATTCGCCGACTGCAACCAAGCAGGCGCTCTCGCCCACAGGCGCTGAGCCCGCGACTGGCGAGCCCGCGACGGGAGATGCTCCGTCTCAGGCTGGAGAAACGCCACCGACAGACGGCGTGGCTACTGAAGAACAACCGGGCGCGCCGCCGACGAAGCCCGACGCCCCGGCTGGCACCTCCGAACCCCCGAACACGGGCGACTGAGAAGATGTCAATCCATGATCCACTCGATGACGGGCTATGGGGCTGCTCAACGCACTGAAGACGGCGTGGTTTATTCGCTTGAATTGCGCAGCCTTAACAACCGGTATTTGAAGACGTCGGTCAAGCTTCCCGAGCACCTCCAACACGCTGAGAGTATGATCGAGCGGCTCGTGAAGGAGCGGTTGCAGCGAGGCAGCGTCACGTGCGTTCTTCGCGTCCGCAGCGAGCAAGGCGCGGAGGTCATTCCAATCAACGTGTCCGTCTTGCAGCAATACGCGGATCAGCTCTGCACGGTGCGCGTCTCGGAGGGGGTCGCGCCCGTATTGGATCTGGGAGCATTGGTGGATCTTCCCGGCGTGCGAGAACCGGCGGAAGACAGCGAAGATGTCCATGCTCACCGTCTGAAGGTGATCGAGCAATTGACCGGTGAAGCTCTTGATGTTCTGGTCCGGATGAGAAGTGAGGAAGGTAAGGCGCTGTACGTCGACCTGGTAGACGGTTGTGCGGCTATTTCTCGGGAGCTTGAGTCTGTTGAAAAGCGTGCCCCGGCGGTGATAGGCGAGTACCATGAGCGGTTGAAGCAGCGTGTTTCCCGGTTGATGAGCGAGGGCGGTTTCGAACTCGCGGAAGAGGGGCTCATGCGGGAGATTGCCATCTACGCTGAGCGGTGCGACATAAGCGAGGAGGTCACTCGCCTTTCGTCTCACCTTGACCAGTTCTCCGAGCTGTGTGCCAAGGGCGAGCAGGTCGGCAGGAAACTCGACTTTCTGGCGCAGGAGCTTCTGCGAGAGGCGAACACAATAGCCTCAAAGAGCAATGACATACAAGTCGCTCGCAGTGTCGTGGAGATGAAATCCCGGATTGATAGGCTCAAGGAACAGGTTCAGAATGTCGAATAGGGCCGACGCTTCGGGCGAGAGTCGCGGGAGGTTGGTGGTTATCAGCGGCCCCTCGGGTACGGGAAAAACATCGATCTGCAGGGCTTTGCTTGAGCGGTTGCCCGGGGCGGTGTGGAGTGTGTCGTTGACGACCCGTCCGATCCGTAGCGGCGAGCAGAGTGGGAAGAGCTACGAGTATGCAACGCGGGAGGAGTTTGAGCGGCGTAAGGTCGCGGGTGAGCTTCTCGAAGACGCTGAGTACTGCGGACATTTGTACGGTACTCCCCGAGGTCCTGTTGAGGCCGCAATCCGCGAGGGGCGGTTTGTGGTGATAGAGATCGACGTTCAGGGCGGCGCTCAGGTGGCTAGCAAGGTCCCTGATTCGATTCGGGTGTTCATTCTTCCGCCGGACAAGGACGAGTTGCGGGCCCGCCTGGAAGGGCGCAAGACGGAAGCCCGCGACCAGCAGGATCAGCGATTGCGCGAGATGGAGCGGGAAATAGACTTCGCCCGTAGAAGCGGCGCCTATAGTCATTTTGTGGTTAACGACGACCTCGACACGGCGATAGCAGAGGTCGAGGGAATCATTCTTCAAAAGAGAGCGAGCGGATGATCGAGGCACTTAGAGACAGCGCCATTGTCGAGAGAATCGGCGGCAAGTTCAAACTGACAGCTCTGATCCAGCGTCGCTGGCTTCAGCTACTCCAGGGCGCCCGCCCCATGGTCGAATCGAAGGGGCTCACTGAGATTGAGACGATCATGAAGGAAATCGTGGAAGGTAAGATCGAGCTGGAGTTTCCGGGCGAAGACGAAGAGTCGAATGTCGACCAAGAATGACGCCGTTGCGCCGTTAGCACTTGATGGGTATGAAGTGCTCGTCTGCGTCTGCGGGGGGATCGCAGCGTACAAAGTCGCAGGCGTTGTTTCCGCTTTGGCCCAGCGCGGAGCCGGCGTGACGGTCGCAATGACCGAGTCCGCCACTCGCCTAGTGGCGCCGATGACATTTCAGGCATTGTCCGGTAGGAGAGTCCTCACCACCATGTGGGAGGAGGGCTCGGACACCGACGTCCGGCACATCCGCGTGACAGAGTCAGCCGACCTGGTGCTGATCGCCCCGGCTACCGCCAACATGATCGGGAAGATGGTTGGGGGGATTGCAGACGATCTGGTCTCAACTCTGGTGATAAGTGCCGCCTCCCCTGTGGTGGTTGTGCCAGCCATGAACGAGCGAATGTGGGCGAATCCGATTGTGGCCTCCAACGTGGCGGTTCTGAAGCAGCATGGGTACGTTCTGGTCGGGCCGGCGGAAGGCTGGCTTGCCTGTCGGGGGTTTGGTCCGGGGCGCATGGCCGAACCGGAAGACATCCTCGAAGCTGTGGTTTCCATGCTCAAAAACACTGAGCCCAAGAACGTCTGAAGCGTTCTGTCGAATAACCAGTCCAAGCTTGGTGGTTGGAATCGAGGAACTCACAGACGACACCAACGATTGAACGCTACGACTGGATAGAGCTTGCTTCTAGAGCAAGTTCCATTTTGTCGTAGCGTCGGGAAGTCGATTTCTTCTTGAGGAACTTCCAGTCCGGACGCTACAAGATGGTTGAAACTGCTATAAGCCCATGCACATTTTGATAACAGCCGGTCCCACACGGGAGTACTTCGATAGCGTTCGGTTCGTCTCGAACAACTCGAGCGGGAAAATGGGCTATGCTCTTGCGAGTCAGGCTATCACGCGGGGACACGAAGTGACGCTCGTGTCAGGGCTGGTCGAGCGCCGGGTGCCTGTGGGTGTGAAGATGGTGCGGGTTGTGTCCGCACGGGAGATGTTCGACGCGGCCGTATCAGCCTTTGCCGTCTGTGACGCAGCCATCATGGCGGCGGCTGTCTGTGATTACAGACCCTCCGCCCAGTCAGGCGAGAAGATGGAGAAAAGCCCAGAGCCTCTTACAATATTGCTCGAACCAACAGACGACATCTGTGCCCATTTGGGCAAGATCAAAGGTAAGCGTGTCGTCGTCGGTTTTGCGATGGAAGACCACGACCATCACCACCACGCCGAGGAGAAGCTCAAACGCAAGAGATGTGACGCGATTGTGCTCAACAGTGTAGCCAACGTCGGCGGTAACCGTGGGGAAATTGAGATTCTCACAGCCACGGGGGGTTGGGGGCAGCCGCGGCGGGGAACCAAAGCTCAACTTGCATCGACCGTGATCGATCTGGTCGAGGATCTGACCGGCTGATGCGCTGCAGCGCTGTGCGCCGGTGAGTTCGTTGTGCACGGGTTCTCAACCGGTGTTTTCAGCGTGATGTGCAGCGAATTCTTGACAGTCAAATCCTATTAAGTAGACTCCAGTCTTGTCGTGTCTAGGCGTTACCGTCGGTGCGTTGTTCGACTCCAGAGCGTAAAGGCAGATTCTGGCGATGAAAGTCCTCATGTTGGGGTGGGAGTTCCCGCCGTATATCTCGGGCGGACTGGGAACCGCGTGCTACGGGTTGACGCGAGGGATGAGTCAACTCGGGGCGGAGGTTCTGTTCGTCCTGCCTAAGGCTATTCCCTCCGCCTTCAGCCAGCATGTCCGATTGCTCACGCCCAGCGTGCTCTTTGCCGGATCGTCCGATGCGAGCCAACGGGCAGCGGAGCTGGAAGGTATTACGTTCCTGGCGGTGGAGGCGGATTTGCGCCCGTACAGTTCGCTTCGCACACCAGCAGCGCGCGGAGCGATGCTCTCTAGTGCCCAGCATGGCTCTGCATCTGTCCGTGATCAGGCGCAAGAGACCCAAAAAGCTGAACGGACCAAACCGCCAGTCGAGGACTACGCCGGGGATCTGCTGGGGCAGGTGGAGCGATATGCCGAGCTGGTCGTTCGCATTGCCCGAACGTTCGACTTTGACGTGATCCACGCCCATGACTGGATGACCTATCGTGGCGGAATGCTCGCAGCCCGGCTTACCGGTAAGCCGCTGGTCGTACACGTACATTCTACGGAGTTCGACCGTAGTGGAGAACTCGTCAATCAACCGGTATACGATATCGAGCGTGCCGGTATGCATGCCGCCACCCGCATCATCACCGTGAGCTATCTGACAAAGACGGTGGTGACGAATCGCTACGGAGTGGACCCATCGAAGGTGGATGTGGTTTACAACGCCATTGATCGCAACGGTTCGGTTCGGCCTCCTATTCCACGGATCAAGCGAGACGAGAAGATCGTCTTGTTCCTCGGGCGGATCACGATGCAGAAGGGGCCCGAGTATTTCGTGCGGGCGGCCCACAAGGTGCTCGCCCGAATGGGCAACGTGCGGTTCATCATGGCGGGCAGCGGAGACCTGGTCAGGCCTTCCATCGAGCTGGCGGCTGACCTGGGCATAGGCCACCGCGTGCTGTTCACAGGGTTCCTTCGCGGGGCGGACGTCGAGCGCGTGTTTCGGATGGCGGATCTGTTCGTGATGCCCTCGGTGTCCGAGCCTTTCGGGCTCGTTCCTCTGGAGGCTATCTGCCAGGATGTCCCGGTGCTTATCTCGAAACAATCGGGGGTCTCCGAGGTGTTGCGGCATGCCCTGAAGGTGGATTTCTGGGACGTGGACGAGATGGCTAACAAGATTCTGGCGGTCCTGCGCCATCCTCCTCTCCACGCGGTTCTGCGAGAGCACGGGAGTCTCGAGGTCAGCCGGTTCAGCTGGCGGGACTCCGCCCATAACTGCATCGAGGTATACGAGCGCGCTATGGAGCAAGCGAGCTGCTAGAGTAACGAGCGCTTTGCTCGCAGGGTGAGAGGCTGGGCATCGCGTGGTTCTAGCCGTGGGGAAGAGGCGCGACGCATCGCTGTCGCAAATGAAAGTGTCAATAGTTGTCACTCTTGCTGTGAGGTGGGCTGAATCATGGCTCAGGTATGCTTCTATTTTCAGATTCACCAGCCTTACCGTCTTCGGCGGTACAGCATCTTCGATACCAGCTTCGAATACTTCGACGACGAGCAAAACGCCGAAGTGTGCCGCAAGGTGGCACGCAAGTGCTATCTGCCCGCCAACGCCCTTCTGCTCGATATGATCGAGCGCAACGAGGGGCGGTTCCGTTTTTCGATGTCGCTCACGGGTGTGGTGCTCGACGCGTTCGAGGAATACTGTCCGGAGGTTCTGGATTCCCTCCATCGTCTCAACGAGACTGGTTGCGTCGAGTTTCTGGCTGAAACGTACTATCACTCGCTGGCGTTTCTGTATTCCCGCGCGGAGTTCGCCAAGCAGATTCAGATGCACGGCGAGAAGATCTTCAGCCTGTTCGGACAGCAACCCAGGGTTTTTCGTAACACCGAGCTGGTGTACAACAACGAGCTTGCCAGGTTCGCCGCGAACATGGGCTTTGTCGGAGTGGTTTGTGAAGGTGTGGACCGGTTGCTCGCAGGACGAAGCCCCGCCTTCTTGTATCGTCCGCCAGAGATGGACGAGCCCGTGCTTCTGCTCAAGAACCATCGCCTCAGCGACGACATCGCCTTCCGCTTCAGCGATCGGAGTTGGCCCAAGTGGCCTTTGACGGCTGAGCGGTTCGCCGGTTGGGTTAACGATATAAACGGTTGCGGTTACATAGCTAACCTGTTTATGGATTTCGAGACTCTCGGCGAACACCAATGGGCAGAGACAGGGATCTTCGAGTTTCTAGCTGACCTGCCCGGCAAAGTCATGCACGGCGGGGGAAACGGGTTCCTGACGGTTTCTGAAGCCATCGGAGACTTCCCGACCACCGACGAGTACGACGTTCCGCAACTGATAAGCTGGGCGGATACCGAGCGGGATCTTTCGGCGTGGTTGGGCAATTCCATGCAAGCCAACGCTCTAGCAGAGCTTTACCGCCTCGAATCGGCGGTGCTGGCCCGTGGCGACGAGCAACTGCTGCACGACTGGCGTCGCCTCGGAACATCTGACCATTTCTACTACATGTGTACGAAGTACTTCGCAGACGGGGATGTTCACAAGTATTTCAACCCTTACGACTCGCCATACGATTCATACATCAACTTTATGAACGTTCTCGATAATCTCCGGAGTCGGCTTCGGATGTCGAGCGTGGCTGTCTGACACGTGAAACTTACGTAACGCATTGATACATAAGATGTTAGCGGGGTTCTTTCCGGGCCTCTGATGGGTGCGAGTCGGAACGGCTCTGGGTGAGACGTCTTTGCGGGGCGGACATTTGGTCCGCAAATACTCAAGGGGAAATGTGAGCGGAACCGATACGTCCAGGAGTAATAGCGTTTTGTCAGCGCCGATCCTGAATGGTGACATGGGTGTCGTGTCTGCGGGTAAGGGGGCAGCACGGGTGACGCTTGTGTTGGCAATATGGGGGCTTGGCCCTTGGCGTAGTGGTTGTTACCGCTTGTTAGGACGGTGGCACAGCCTTCTATCCCGTGGTGACGAAACGCTGGTTGTGGGTTTGGTCGGATGCGCCTTGTGGGCGAACGGAACGACCTGCTGATGTCTTTTGTGCGGGTCGTAACCGACGAATTATTGGAAAATGCTTGTTGACTTGCCTTGTCCAATACCTACAATTCGCCCGCGAAAGAGACGGTTTTTCGACTTTGCTTCCGAGGTGCGGCTGCGGGACTGCGTGTCGCGCCTCGATGTGGTTGCTTCGGAAATGGCGCGTTGCCGAAGCGGCTGGAGGCTACCTAATTACTGAGGCCTGGCGAATAGGATTGGACGCCAATTCAGGTCCTCGGTCAGGGCGACAGACTTATTGGTTTGGTATGGTTTTGTCCCCGGAATCATCGCGGTTCTCTTCCCGTGCGTCGCCTCGCGGCGTCCGGGGCGGAGGGTGTCGCGGCTGGTTTCGCGTTGGAGGTGTATAGCTAGAAACGGTTGTTTCGTAATGAAATTGCGTGTGGCAAAGTAACACGCCACAGTCCTTTTAGAACTGGAGGTCTACGAAAATGGTAAGTGCTAAGCTACTTGGTAAGTATGTAGGACGTCTGGGTACGTTCTGTGGCGTGTTGGCCATGCTTGTGTGTCTGACGGGTTGCCCACCGACGCCGCCGGTGGACGCGTGTACTGGTTTTGATGTCGATGACGGCGACCCTTGTACGGTGGATACCTGTGAGCTCGATGCGGATGGAGCCGCCTTCGCGGTCCACACGCCGGTCGAGTGCCCCGCGGGCTCGGCCTGTAACCCCGACACCGGCGAGTGCGAAGAGGTCGAATGCTTCGTTGACGCCAACTGCGACGACGGATTGTTCTGCAACGGTGCCGAGACCTGTGTCGGGAACGAATGTGTCGCCGGCGATGATCCTTGCTTTGCAGATCAGTTCTGCGACGAGGATGATGACGTTTGCCTCGATTGTGTCGAAGACGCCGATTGCGACGACGCCGATCTGTGCACCATTGATAGCTGCGTGGATGGCGAGTGTGCCTATGGCCAGGTCGTTTGCGAAGACGGCTTCGAGTGCGATCCGGATACCGGCGAATGCGTCGAGATCCCTGAGCCCGAATGCCTCGTGGATGGTGACTGCGACGACGGGGACCTGTGCACCGACGATGCCTGCGTCGATGGCGAGTGTGTCTTTACGGATGTCGTCTGTCCCGAGGGCGAGACCTGCGACGAGCTTACTGGCGAGTGCGTAGGCGAGTGCGTGGTTGCGCTTGATTGCGATGACGGGGACCTGTGTACCGAAGATGTTTGCGACGATGGCATGTGCCAGAACAATGCGATCGATCACGACGACGGACTGTTCTGCAACGGCGTCGAGACGTGCGATCCGGACACCGGTGACACGGTTGACGGCCCTGATCCTTGCACGGCCGGTACGCAGAGATGCGAAGAGGATACCGACGAGTGCATCGATCTCACGACTTGCACGGTGGACGCCGACTGTGATGACGGCGTGTTCTGCAACGGCGAAGAGACCTGCGACCTGACCGACCCGGCCGCCGGCGTATGTGCACCGGGCACCGACCCGTGTCTCCCTGATGAGACCTGCGACGAGGATGCCAATATGTGCATCGCTCCTGCCGGTGGGGCGTTTACGCTTACGACCGGTACGGATGCGGGCGAAGCTTTCACGGGTGGTTCCGGGGATGATGTCTTCACGGGAGCCCTGTTCCTCAGCGGCGGCAACTTCTTCCTGACGTTGAACAACGCTGACGTTTTGGACGGTGCCGCCGGTACTGACACCCTGTCAGCCCAGTTCAATCCGGCAGCGGCCACGACGACCACGCCGAGCATGCCCAACATCGAGGTCTTCAACTTCGAGGTGACCACGGGTAATCCGCAGACGGTCAGCATGGGTAATGCCGGTTCCCAGACGACGATCAACTTCAACAACTCGCAGACCGACGGTGGCGACTTGTTGATCACGAACGTGGCGAATAAGCCGACGAACTTCGGCATGACCAACTGTACCGAGAACTTTACGGTTACGATGGCCGACGCGGCCCTTGCCGGCACGACGGACGAGTGCACGCTCACGCTTGACGGCGTGACGCTGACCGGCGGTGAGCCGACGATCCTGATCCGGCCCTTTACCGCCGCCAGGAGCGGTTACGAGACGATCAACATCGTCAGCCAGGGTGGCGTGGTGAACTCCATCCAGGATCTGCAGCAGGGGAACGGTAACTCGCTGACGACGATCAACGTCAGCGGTGCTGCGGCCCTGGACATGAACGCGAACGCCGTGGATACGACGGTTACGACGTTCGATGCGAGTGCGGCGGGCGGCGATGTGGACGTGCTGGTGCCTGGTGACGGTGCTGCGGGTACGGCCATCACGGTGAACGGTGGTGCCGGTGACGACGAGTTGGATTGCACCGATACCGCGGACGAGAACTTCACGGTGAACGGTGGTGCCGGTGATGACAAGATCACCTTCAACGCCAACTACGACTCCGCGACCCCGTTTACCGACACCATCGACGGTGGTGACGGTACCGACATCCTGGTCGTGGTCTCGGCCGACGCGGTCGCCACGGTGGTTCAGTCCGCGGTCTCGAACATCGAGACCCTCGAGGTGTCCAACGCCCTTGCCGGCAACCTGGACGCCGGGCAGTACTGGGGCGCCATCACTAAGGTGACGCTCGCGGCGGGCATCGATGGTACCGCCCGTACGATCACGCTGCCCAATGCCGGCACGTTAGATGTGGATGCAGATGCCGGTGCGGCCACGCACGTTCTGGTGGTTTCTGGCACTGGTACTTCGGACGCCGTCACTGTTGATCTGGCCGCTGGTGTTGACTTCCCGAACCCCGTTACTGTTACGGGAATCGAGGAGTTGACCATCGCGGGTCCGACGACGGCTGGTGTGAAGAACGACTTCGGCAACACCGTCACGTTGACGGCGTCCGCCGGTGGATCGACCAAGATCATCCTCACCGGTGCGAATGAGCTTGAGTTCTCCGCCGCGCTTACTGCTGGCATCGTCGATGGTAGCGCCTGCACGGGCGTCATCGACATCCAGGCCAACATGGCCGGTGCCTGCAGCATCCTCGGTGGCACGGCTGCGGATACCCTGACCGGATCGAACTCGAACGACGTTATCAACGGTGGCCCTGGTGCCGACATTATCGATGGTCAAGATGGCGACGATACGCTGACCGGTGGTGCCGGGGCGGACACCTTCTACACGGTGGACGGCGACCAGAGCACCACGCCGTCGAGTTCCATCTATTCGACGATCACCGACTTCGAGAGTGATTCGGACATCATCGATGACACGGCAGCTGCTCTTTCGATCGTCTCCGGCACGACCAACTTCGGTGCTGCGACGGCTTCGATCAGCTCCGAGGGTTTCTGCACGTTCAACTCGGCGGACGACACGCTCCAGGAGCGGATCGTTGCGGCCGAGGATGGCATCGTTGAGAACGGCGCCGCGGCGGCGGGTCAGTTCTGCATATTCACGCACAGTACTCACACGTATATCTTCATCTCGGAAGGTACGGATGGACTCGATGCGGGTGACGTGCTGATCCAGCTGAACGGTGTAACCGGACTGTCAGATACGACCATCACGGGTGGCAACCTGACAATCAAGTAGAGACGCGACCGCTTCGGCGGACTGCGTTTCGGACAACTTAGGTTGTGATTAATGAGCCCGGCGGGTTTTCGCTCGCCGGGCTCTTTCTATGTGCCATAACACCACACAGGGCATCGGTTTGAGCAGCGTACCGGACAGGTGACTCCTGGCTGCGGATGCGCGGGGCAACCATGTGAGTGTGGTAGACGGGCTTGTGCGTGTCACGCCATCGAGGATGATGGGCGATTGGTAGGCATGGAGTAAGCGGCGGCTTTGGCACGCCTGATCATCTGCTCGTTTGACGAAAGGGGGGCTGGTCGTCAGCGGACGGTGCCAACACCGGAGGCGGCGGTCTCACTGACCGACGCCGGTTGATCCATATCTCCGCCGCGAACGACTTTCAGGGTGGTCTTCTTGGATAAATCGATGATCTCGCCAGTGGGGTTTCTGGCTGCGTCTACAATCTCGACGACGGGGCGAGTGTGAAATCCGGGGTTAGCCCGCAGGATCTTGGCGTGGTTCGAATCGCTAAGAACCACGAAACTGCCGATCGGAAATAGGGAAATTGTGTCGAGTAGCGCGCGGATGATGGATATGTCGAACTTGCTGAGACTACCCTCGACCAGGATAGTCTTTGCGGCTTCGTAGGGCAGTATCGCCGGGCGATGGGGTCGCGGGTGGGTCATGGCTGAGTAGGCGTCAGCCGCCGCAACGATCTTGGCGTAGCCGTGAATCTGTGCCCCTGTCCGCATGCGTGGATAACCTGTTCCGTCGAACCGCTCATGTACCTGATAGGCGATGAGCTTCGCGGTTCGGGGTATCCCACGAAGGTCTTCCAGAAGCTCGATCGTATGAAGCGGGTGTTGGCGGATCAACGAGAATTCGCTGGGTGTAAGAGGTCTGTTCGCCAGGCGAATCGACGCAGGCACCTTCAACATGCCGATGTCCTGGAGCAACGCTCCCAGGCCAACTTCCATGATCTGCCGGTGGTTGAGCCCAAGTTGATATGCCACCGACACGCTAAGCAGCGTCACGTTTACGCAGTGGTCAAAGAGGTACTCGTCGTCTGACTCCTGCATGCTCAGGATTGTCGGAAGCAGGTCATAGTCATGGGCAGCCATCTCGACAAACCTGCGGACCGACCGCTGAGCCTCGACGGCAGACAACCGCTCCTCAAAGGGGTACTCGCCGACCAGGCGTCCACAGATATTCTGTATGGTGTCGGCGGTTGCGGCATGTTGTTCCAGTCCAAGTGCTGCTTCCGTCCTGAGTGACTCGATGGGCAGACGGGGGCGTCGCCACACTTGCACCGGACGTAGTGGGCTTTGGATTTCGAGTTCGCCGGCAAGGTGTTCATCGAGCCTGCGGCTTGCCGGTGTTTGCAGATCGCGCGTGCTTTCGCCGTCCGCCGCCAGTGGCTGCTCACGGGTCGCTGCTTCCGGGCCGGTTTCATATTCCGGTTGCGGCGGTCTGAGCTTGAGCGCCTGGATCCCTCTTTCTCGCAGCAGTTGCAGGAATCGCGGGGTGATCTGGGAACCGGCTGCCAAAAGGAGCACGCCATCCTGGTCGCAGATGTCTTCCGGAAGGCACATTCCGCCAAGCAACGATTCGGATAAGTTCCTGCGAAACTGCTTGGCGCTGATTACCGTTTCGTTCGAATCGAGTGGCGCCATTTCCGCATCCGCCGGTTGGGAATCTGCGGCTTGGCTTACCGGTGTGTTAAGATCCGATTCACTGAGTCCGTCTCGTAGGTGGTGTGTGAAGTCAGCGGGCCAATCTTCAGCGCCGCAAAGGTAGGGTTTGCCCAAGGACCGCAACCTGGCGACGTCCACCACCGTCAGGCGAACGCCAGCTTGAATGAGGCAGTCTCCACGCTCATCACGCAGCGCTCCGGGCAAGCGGCACCCCGGCCCAAGAAGCTTGATAGGGATATGTCTGAGCATGTGTGCTGATCTGCAAGGGTCGTCCGATAAGCGCACACCGACTCTCGATGCGCCTGCTTTCGGAATCGGCATCTGGTAGTGCGCGCTTGAGGCCCCAGGAGAGTATCCCAACAGCTTCGGAGCAGCGGGGCGTCAGTTTCTGGTCGCCGCAACTCCGATCAACGTTTCCGACTGATCACGGTCTTCAAGGGTGATGTTGTAGGTGGTCAACTTGGCATTTGGCGGGGTGGCGTCGAGCACGAAAGAGATCGCCGTCACACCGGTCGTCCAGGCTTGAGGCGTGTAGGAGGTCAGGGCGGCGGTTCGGAACGTCGCAGCGTCCACATAATCACCGGATGCGCTTGTGTTCCGATAGTTGTTCACAACATTCGTGGCGGGATCACGTTCTATCAGGCGAACCTCAGCGTTGTCAGTTATGTCATCGTCGTCGGTGTCCTCGACCCACAGAACAAGGAAGTCCGTCCCGCCCGCTAGAATCGATCTACATTCGCGGACAGCCTCGCTGATTCGCGAATCAATGACTTCGCCTCGAACAAGCAGCACGCGCAGATCACGGTTTGAGCTGGTTCCATAAGAAACAGCCGACACCATAGCAGCCACGCCGGCCGTCACCATGGCTGAGACTACGAGGGCGATCAGCAGTTCGACCAGGGTAAATCCCCGCCCGGTACGCCTTGATGCCACTCTACGTCGGCGTGAGACGACAGACCTCATGACGGTGGTTGAGCGATGAAACGCGTTACGCTCCATGTGATTCCTGCACTGTCTTGAACTGTAACAGTGACGGTAAGACCGGGCACTGCGTCCGCAAAACCGGTCACACTCACGCTTCCGTAGGCTGCGGTGACCGAGCGTGAGAAGTCTCGATACGACGATGGATAGACTGTCCCAGCCGGACCGGCGACAGCACCGGCGGACTCGGAGAACCCGTGGTAGTCGTCAGCGTTGTCGAAGCTCGATCGGCTGGATTCGCCCGCCTCGGGACCAGGTGCCGAAGGGCCGTTGGGATCTTCATAGGGCAGGCGGAGCACTTCGTCAGCTAGCGCTTCTGCCAACTCGACCCCGCGGCGGCTTTGCATCGCGACGTAGGTCTGCATTTGTCCTGCGATAACAGCTTGGGCGATAGCGCCAACGCTGATGGCCAGTATGACCGACGCTAACACAGCCTCGACCAACGTTACAGCCCTACGAACCTGTGGACGATGATTCACTACTGCAACCCCGACAAGGCGTGCGGACCTTCCAGTCAAGTATTCAGTTCCGTACGGTCTTGTGACATTCCCAACTCTATTCGTCGGTTGGCAATGTACATCAATCAAGCTCTCAGCGTCGGGCACACTGGTTATGGGACGATGGGTTTAGCCTTGTCGTGTCGGTTGAAGCCAGCCTTGCCTGGTGGGCAATCTCTTCACCTTCGTTGCTCGCCGTGTCCGCTCCGGACGTCGATATTCTAGTGTACTGCAGACGTTGAACTTGCGGGTTTATGTGGCATGGGTATCAAGAAGACTGGCTGGAAAGCCCGCCTCACAGTGCATTTGCATTGTCAGACAGTTTGCCAGTGCAATGTGTTCGCGGAGTCGCGAGAATGAGTGGAAGACATCTGCCCGAGGAGTTCACTTCATCAGCGAAGCCATCTTTGCGGCGATGCGGTTTCACGCTTGTCGAGCTGTTGATCGTCATTACGATCATTGCAATCGCAGCAGCTATAGCGATGCCGATGTTGGGTGAGACTGATTCGACTCGCCTCACCAGCGCCGCCAGACTCTTGGTGGCTGACCTGGACTTCGCCAAGATGGAGTCCATCACGCATGCAGACGATCCGCGCGTCGTCGTATTCAACCAGGGCACCCACTCATACCACATCGCGGCAAGCTCAGCCCCGTCGACGCCCATAACGAACATCATAGCAAACGAGCCTTACGTTGTGCAGTTCGGCACCGGTCGAGCAGCCAAGCTGACCGGCGTGACGATTCAGAGCTATTCGCTTGATGGCGACAGTCAGCTGGAATTCGGCTCCTTCGGACAGCTCGACCAGGCGACGACAGCCACCGTCACCCTCCAGGCTGGCTCAGCCACCGTCACAGTACAAATCGATCCCATAAGCGGCGAGGCGTCGGTCAACTGAGCCGGGCGTCGCAGTCTGAAACTGCCGGCGCGGGCACACCGCACCGGGGTTTCACCCCATAGCGACATGTCACCCTGAATGGGTTGTCCATTGGGTTACACTCGCGGACGAGTGACGATTGGCTATAATGCCGCCACCATGATCGCCCGACAGCACAGTGTGGCCTTTTGCGGAATCGAAGCTCTTCCTATCGAGGTCGAGGTGGACATCGCCCGCCAGGGTTTCGCGGGAGCGGTGGTTGTGGGGCTTCCGGATGCAGCCGTCAGGGAGAGCCTCGAGCGCGTGCGCAGCGCCATTCTGAACTCGGGCTATCAGTTCCCGCGATATAAAACCGTGGTCAACTTGGCTCCGGCTGACTTGCGCAAAGAGGGACCACTGTTCGATCTTCCTATCGCTTTGGGAATCATCTTCGCCGCGGGCGAAGCCGTCGCGGAATCCGGCGATGATTACCTTGTCATCGGTGAGTTGGCACTCGACGGTCGAGTCCGCTCGGTGAGCGGTGCTTTGTCGGCGGCTATGCTGGCTAAGGAACGCGGCCTGCAGGGTATTATCGTGCCGGCGGCCAACGCTCCGGAGGCAGCCGTCGTTGAAGGCCTTGATGTCATACCTGTGACATGCCTCACCGACGCGATCGGGTTTGTCACCGGGCAACTGCCAATTGAACCGGTGGTCGTGGACCTCGGTGCCACATTCTCAGCCTCTTCGATTTATGACTGCGATTTCGGCGACGTTCGTGGTCAAGAGCATGTGAAACGCGCCTTGACCATCGCCGCAGCCGGTTCGCACAACGTGCTTTTGGTCGGTCCGCCGGGCTCGGGCAAGACGATGCTGGCCAAGCGCCTTCCGACGATTCTGCCGCCCCTCTCCATCGAGGAATCGTTGGAAACGACTCGGATTCATTCGGTGGCGGGAGAGCTTAAGACCGGCGTGGCGCTGCTGGCGACTCGCCCGGTGCGTGCGCCTCATCATTCCGCTTCCACGCCGGCGCTGGTCGGCGGCGGTTCTATTCCACAAGCCGGCGAGGTCTCGCTGGCTCATCATGGCGTGCTGTTTCTCGACGAGTTCCCGGAGTTTGCGCGAACAGCCCTCGAAGCATTGCGCCAACCACTTGAGGACGGAGAGGTTACCATCGCCCGGACGGTGAATACCGCGAGGTTCCCCGCCTCGTTCATGCTGGTGGCGGCTATGAACCCCTGTCCGTGCGGATACGCGACCGACCCGCGTAAGCCCTGCAAGTGTAGCCCGATGCAGATCGACAGGTATCTCTCGCGGGTCAGCGGGCCGCTCATCGACCGGATCGATATTCACATCGAAGTGCCCGCAGTCCCGTTTTCCGAGCTTCGTAGCGATCGCGATGGTTCGCCTTCGTCTACCATGCGGGAGCAGGTCCTCTTGGCCCGCGGCAGGCAGCGCGACCGTTTCGGGCATCGCTCAACTATGACCAACGGTCGAATGACCTCGCGCCTCATCCGCAAGCACTGCAAGATCGATGATGCAGGCGAGCTGATCCTCAAGCAGAGCATCACCGAGCTGGGCTTGTCTGCCCGCGCACACGACAAGATCCTGCGCATGAGCAGGACCATTGCCGACCTGGCAAACGCCCCGGGCATATCCGCTGAGCATGTCTCCGAAGCCGTCCACTACCGCCGTCTCGATCGGCAGTTATAGGCGATCCTCGCGAGATGCCCCGGCCGCGTCTTGCTGCGTGGGCCTGTACTACTAGCGGCCCGTCCGCCAGCTTCGTGTCAAATTCGCCTACGAAATGGGGGCGGACAATCTCCTGCGGTATTGGTCATAGTTGAAGCCGCAGATGACAGGTTCCTGGCTGGCACCAAGCGTGAGCAGGTGTTAAGAAAAACTGATGGATCGCGGTACTTGACGTGGGCGCAAAACCGGGTACATTCAGCGGTTCGCGATATTGGAGTGAAGTGCTTTTGGCGGTAAGTCTATGCCTCAGTGTAAGATACGAAGTTTTTGTGCAAAAAAAGGCGACGTCGAGCCTGAGTGGCACCACGTTGATGCTACCGATGAGGTGCTCGGGCGGCTGGCTGTCAGGATCGCCAGGGTCTTGATGGGCAAACACAGACCGACGTACACAGCTCACGTGGATACGGGCGATTTCGTTGTGGTCACTAACGCCCAGAAGGTTCGCGTGACCGGCCAGAAAGCCGACACAAAGACCTATGAGCGGTACTCCTACCATCCGGGCGGTCGCAATGTGCTTCCGTTCGAGCGTGTTTTGGAGCGTCAGCCCGAGCGGATTCTCAAGGACGCCGTTCGTCGGATGCTTCCGAAGACCTCGCTTGGTCGGCATATGTTCAAGAAGCTGAAGGTGTATGCGTCGGACACCCATCCGCACGCTGCACAGCAACCCCGCCCTTGGGCCTTTTAGGGCTTTTTGTCCCGGAGACGCTGAAACGTGAGCGAAGAAGTAACCCCTCCCACAGAGTCGAACCCACCGACCGATTCGTCGGCCGCGCCATCGTTTGAACCGGCGGGTGAGCCGCTGATTCCCGTGGACGAGTCAATTGCAGTTTCCGACACGCCTACTGTTGAGCCGGTCGAGGTCTCCAAGTCGTCCAAGTTCAAGAACCCCTATATATGGGGCCTTGGGCGCCGCAAGAGAGCCGTAGCCCGAGTGCGGATCAAGCCCGGCGACGGAAAGTTCCTGATCAACAAGCGAAAGGTCGACGAGTTCTTCGGGGTGGACATCCATCGCCAACAGGTTCATAAACCTCTGATCGCCACCGAATCGCTGAAGTCGTATGATGTGCTCGTCAATGTCTGCGGCGGTGGGATCACCGGGCAGGCTGGCGCTGTCTCTCTCGGGCTTGCCAGGGCGTTGGCAAAGGCTGACCCGAGCTTCGAGCCCAAACTGCGTGAGCAGGACCTCATGACTCGTGACGCTCGCAAGGTTGAGCGTAAGAAGTACGGTCAGCGCGGGGCGCGCCGCCGCTTCCAGTTTTCAAAGCGTTAAGACACATCTCAAGACCGAGCAAGCCTTTCGCGTACCACCGGCGGATTGCCCACCAGTGTGGCGAGCGGCCTGATCCCTGCAGGCGCAAGCTACCGGCGGTGCCGGCTTACATTGTCATGCGAATAGGGCATCTTGGATTGTTGTACGGCGGTCGGCTTCCTGCGCCGTCCAGCAGGAGCGTACCGTTCGACCGCTGCACATGACCGGAACTCGTTGTAGTAGCGCCCTCGCAGTCGATCACCGATGGCTGATAGAGCCCTGGGAATCCATCGAACTGTTGTTACAGCAAGAGCGGGTGGTCGAAGCGCATTCCGACGCCTACCTCGTGTGGTGACCTATCGAGGTTCATCTCGGTTCGGACAACGGTCGCTTGTCGGGTCTCGCCGACGACGTTGGAAAGCTCGGGAAGCCCCGGCTTGGCATCGAAGGTCACCTCGTAGCGCTGGCCTGTCGCCAGGCCGAATCCCAGAGGCACGCGCAGATGAATCCCGCCTTCGCCGATCTCGTCAGCTTCACACATAAGGTCTCTAAGGCCCACGGAACGAAGCCTGGTCGTGATCAGGGACGGTATACGTCTTCCTGAACGCCGGTCGGAGTCCAGACAACTACTTGCGGTTGAGCCATCCGCCCCAGCGGATGTCCATTCTGGTGTATGCTGGTTTTCCTCAGACATGAGCGGCACTCCTATTCGCCTTTCCGTGACGCAGGAGCCCAACGTGCGACACGGGTCGCGCTACGATCAACGTGCCTGTTTCCCCTGTTGGTGCGTGAGTGTCGGACAAGCGCAGTCGCGCGAGCAGACAGGACCATAGGCGTCGAGAATCGCCTCGCATTCAGTAACAAGTATAATCGATCCGAGTTGATTATCCAAACCCGTGCCACTTTAACGGCTTGAGAGCGATGTACGCCTGATTTGGAGCCATTGGGGTGAGCCGGCGCCTCGTTTGCAATACATCATAGCCCACTATGGGGCCCGGGTTGTTCCAAACTCGTCGCAGAACGGCTAATCTACGCAGAGGTAGGGCTTCTCGATGGTTTTAGCAGACACTGCATCTCGGCATGGCGTGGTTTTACGCTCCAGCATTATTTTCATCGCTGTGCTCGGGTCGACTGTCTTCATTTCGCCATCACCGTCGGTTGCGGAGCCTGATCCACATCGAACGGTCCTAGTGAAGCTGCGAGATTCCACCGACCCGCGTCATTTGTCACAATCCGGTCCACATCGGCGTATCGAGACCACACTGACAGGCGCTGGCGTCCTGCGTATCGAGTCGCTTACCGGTGTGTCGCGGTTGAACAGGCCCGGTGGCGTTTCGTCGTCCTCCGGGTTCGATCGCATCTGGAGGATAGAGACACCTTCGTCCGGAGACGCGATTTCTCTTGTCGATTCGTTGGTTGAGATGGGTGGGCTCGTGGAATACGCGGAGCTGGACGGTTGGGGGGCGGTTGCCCGAGTAGTGCCGGATGATCCGGATTTCGCAGCGCAGTGGTCGCTGCACAATACGGGTCAGGTAGTTGAAGGCGTACCGGGTACGGCCGATGCTGACGTCGACGCCCCAGAAGCCTGGGACGTGTTTACCGGTGGAGCGCCCGTGCTTGTGGCGATCGTGGATACCGGGGTGGATCCCCACCCTGAGTTTGCCGACCGGCTTTGTTCGGGTTATGCGACGGAAGGTGACCCCTTCGACACGCTGGACACTTGTGATCACGGTACGCGTGTTGCGGGTATCATTGCGGCTGCCAGGAATGACGGCATGGGGATCGCAGGCCTGGCGGACATTGTGGAGTTGCTGCCCGTTCGGGTGTTTGAGGGATGTTCGGGAACGGAATCGCAGACGGCTGCCGGGATCGTCTGGGCGGTGGACCACGGTGCCGACATCGTTGTCGTCGCGTTGAGCTTCGGTATCGGCACTCAGACTCTGGAGGATGCGGTGACATACGCCGTCACTTCCGGTGCGCTTGTTGTCGGTTCTGCGGGAAACACGGGTCTTGGTGACGTTCGGTTTCCGGCGGCTTTTGAGGCGTGTTTGGCTGTGTCGGCCACGACCAGCCAGGATTCGCTCGCCGGTTTTTCCAGCTACGGTGACGCGATCGATCTGTCGGCACCAGGCCAGAGCGTCCTCACGACTTCCTGTGACGGCGGCTATGTTTTCGAGTCCGGCACATCAGCGTCCGCCGGACACGCCGCCGGTGTGGCTGCTCTCGTGAAGTCGTATGCCCCGCAGCTCATGTGGGATGAGTTGGCAGGCGTGTTGATTGAGTCGGCGGACGACTTGGGCGAGGTCGGCTGGGATCCGCGTTTTGGAGCTGGCAGGCTCAGTGCCGCTCAGGCACTGGGGGCTGCTCCGCTGCCGGCGATTCGCTTCGAGCACGTCGATCCCCTACCGGAGGGGATTCCTCCCGGCGAGCAGACGACCGTTATCGTTCGGATTCTCGACGGTGATCAGCAAGTCGTTTCCGCCACCGCCCAGTTGTTTTATCGCATAGCGGGAGCCGACTTTTTGTCGTCGCCTTTGACGGCACTGGGGGATGAGCTGTACGAGGTAGCGTTGCCGATTGCCTCGTGCGAGACCCTCGTCGAATACTACCTGGGCGTGATGGGTGACGGCGGAACGTGGGTTTATGATCCGTACGATGCGCCCGCCGAATTGCATACGACCGTCGCCACCGAACAGGAGTTCGTGTTTGACGATGATTTCGAGGAGGACCTGGGCTGGGAGACCATCATCGAGGGTGGTGAGCAAACCGCTGGTGCATGGGTAAGGGTAGACCCCAATGGGACCGAAGCCCAACCAGAGTACGATTTCTCGCCCAACCAGGGTCGATACTGCTTTGTCACCGGGCAGCACTTCGGAGGTTCTGTCGGGCTTACCGACGTGGACTATGGCCCTGTACGTCTCATGTCTCCCGCCATCTACATCGGAGCTATGGATGCGGACATAACTTATGCTCGCTGGTTCCACTCGTCAGGTCCGGGTGATCCGGACGAGCTCACGGTCGACGTTTCCCGCGACGGAGGCGAGACATGGGTCGTGGTTGAGATTGTGGAAGCGACGGTTGGATGGGAACAGGCGGGCTTTCGACTGAGTGATTTTTCCATCGCCGGCAGCGGTGACCTGCTCGTCCGTTTCTCAGCGGAGGACCCGAATAATGACTCGCTAACCGAAGCCGGCGTTGACGAACTGCATGTTCGCGCGATTCTCTGCGCGGGCGAGCCTGCTTTGCCAGGCGATTCCGACGGTAACGGGCAAATCGACCTTGCCGATTTCACCGTAATGGCAAGCTGCATGAACGGGCCCGAGGTGGATTCCGGCGGACCTGGCTGTCAGACGTTCGACTTCGATCAGGACGCGGACGTGGACCTGGCGGACTATCATGTCTTCGTGACCCTATTCAGTCCGCTGTTTTGACCACTACGGGGCTTGAGCGTTCAGAGCACCGTTCATCTTGGGCTAGAGCAAGCTCTATCCTGTCGTAGCGTTCAATCGTTGGTGTAGTACGTGAGTTTCTCGCTTCCGACCGGTACGTTTGGACCGGTTATGCTATAGCCGCCCGTGAGTCACAGGCTGGACCTGTCCGGTTTTCGTCTTAGCTGGCGTCTGCAGGCCAGCTTCACTTGAGTTGTAGCCCTGTTTGTTCCGATATTCATGCAAGAGATCGTTGCGCGCCCGGATGGCGCGCCGGTTGATCCATAGCACCGTTTGCGGACGCAGATCATGGGCACGTTCAGTACCGGGATCGGGCTGGTTTCCGGGATAGACTCAGACGCCTACATAGACGCGTACATGTCGGTCGAGAGCCGGCCCGTGCAGCTTCTTCAATCGCGCATCCAGTCGATCGACATCCAGCGCACCGCCTATGTGGATATCTCCGCCAGATTGCTGGCTGTGCAGAACGCCATCGCGCGCTTCAGCGAAGAAGCTTTCTTCAATGCCTTTTCAGCCAACAGCTCGAACGACAGTGTGTTAGCTGCAACGGCATCGGAGACGGCTGCACCCGGCAGCTATACTTTCCAGGCGCATTCCCTGGTTGCCACCCACTCTGTCATAAGCCGCGGGTTTGCCGACGCTGATACCACCCCCGTGGGTGTCGGAACCATGTCGCTCGAAATGGGAAACGGTCGGATCAACCCTGCAACGAGCCTCGACACACTCAACGGCGGGCAAGGCATTGACCGGGGAACTATCAAGATCACCGACCGTAGCGGCTCGTCAGCCGACATAGACCTTTCGATCGCAATGACCGTCGACGACGTTCTTGGTGCCATCAACGGCAACGCCGACATTAATGTCCGGGCATCTGTAACCTCTCTGGGGACCGGCGGCGACCGCATCGTCATCGAAGACTTGACGCCCGACGGCGAAGTTACCGGAAACCTCTCGATCACCGACGATGCCAGTGGGCAGACAGCAGCCGACCTGGGTATCGCCGGCACAGCCACCGGCGGACGGATCGACGGAACGGACCTCGTCTACATGACCGACTCCACGCTTCTTTCCGTCCTCAACGACGGCAACGGTGTCGGTCGGGTCGGGTTCGGGACCGACGCTGATCTAGAGTTTGACGGCGGGGCGTACGGTTCGTTTACTGTCTCATTTGGCGACGTGCTCGCCTCGGACACCAACCTGGCGACCGTAAACAGCGGAAACGGGGTCAGGCTTGGGACGATACGCATCACCAACCGGGTCGGCGTGTCAGCGGAAATCGACCTGTCAAGCGCCGTCACCGCTCAGGACGTTCGTGATGCGATAAACGCATCCGGTATCGACGTGACCGCCACTATGATCAACAGTCACTTCATGATCTCGGACAACTCCAACGCGCCGGAGGAAACCGAACTGAAGCTGACCATCGAAGACGTCGACGGGTTTGCGGCTGCCGACCTGGGCATCGCCGGAACGGCTGACGACAATACCTTGTTCGGACGCGACATCTACCGCGTGCGGAGCATTGGCGACGTAGCCCGGGCCATCAACTACGCCTCAGGAAACAACGATCTGGTGCGAGCGAGCATCTCTCAAGACGGCAATTCCATCGTCCTGCAGTCTTTGGGGATTGAGCCCGTAGCGGTCACCTCTCTGAACGATTCCACCGCAGCCCAGGACCTGGGAATCGAAGGCGCAACCATCAACGGGCAGTTCGAATCGCGTCGTCTACTGGCGGGATTGAACACCGTCCTGTTGCAGTCGCTAAACGGTGGAAGTGGTGTTGATGCGGGTGCCGTGGCGTTTACCGACCGGGCGGGCAACTTCGGTTCGGTCGATTTCTCACAGGCCGCGACCTTGCAGGACGTCATCGACGTGATAAACAGCGATGCCAACCCGACTAATATCGAGGCTTCTGTCAATTCCGCCGGTAACGGTATCGTCCTGCGCGACACTTCGGGCGGCACCGGACAGACTACGATAGCCGATGCCGAAGGAACCTTGGCTGACGATCTGGGCATCGCCGGTACGTTCACAGGGTCCGATGTGGGATCAGACGTTCAGATAGACGGGGGCAATCTGCAATTGCAGTACGTCTCGCGCCAGACGCTTCTGAGCGAGCTCAACAACGGGCGCGGGATCAGCCCGGGAAAACTGCGAATCACCGACGCAAGGGGGGCTATGACCGACGTCAACGTGTCGTCGGGCATGGATACCCTCGGGCAGCTTATCGATGCCATCAACCTCGCATCTCAGGACCGCGACGGCGACGGCACGAATGATATAGAAGCCCGGATAAACGACACCGGCGACGGATTGCTCATCGTCGACAACACCACCGACGGTATCGGCTTGTTGACTATCGAGGACCTCGACGGCGGACTAGCCGCCTCCGACCTCCGGCTGGCGGGATCAGCCGGCAGTGGCGAGAGCTTCATAGACGGATCATACGAAATCCGCATCGACATATCCGCAAGCGATACGCTTAACGATATTGTCGCGAGAATAGAGGAATCCGGCGGCGGGTTCTCGGCTTCGGTCCTGAACAACCACGGCGATGCCAACCCGTATAGCCTGACGATTACCTCGGGCAGATCCGGGCTGGCTGGAGAGATGATCATCGACACCGGCGGTATCGATCTTGGTTTCTCGACGCTATCCCGCGCCCAGAACGCCGTCGTGAGCATCGGCGGTTCCAGCGATGGCGACGCCCTGCTGATCTCCAGCTCCACCAACACGCTGGAAAACGTCGTCGAGGGGCTCACCATCGACCTGCTGTCGGTTGCGGATGAACAGGTCACGGTCACGGTGGCCCAGGACATCGACGGCATGGTGGACTCTATAAGGGGCTTCGTTGACAAGTACAACGAGGTCCAGTCGGCCATCAGCAACTACACCAGCTACAATACCGAGACCGAAGAGCGTGGGGCGCTCTTGGGCGACTCCACCGTCAACACCATTCGCACACGAATGCAGTCCGCCGTGTCGAGAAAGTACACCAGCGTGGACGACTCGATGTCCAGGCTGGCGTTCATTGGTATCGGCGCGAGTGCTAGCAACCTCATCGAGTTTGACGAAGAAAAGTTCCGCGAGGTCTACGCCCAATCCCCAGAATCCGTCGAGAAGCTCTTCACCACGCCGGAGACTGGATTCGGCGCGGTGATCGATGACACCTTGGACGAGTTGACTCGGGATTTCGACGGCATCATCGCCCGCAAGGACACGCTCCTTGAAGACCAGAAAGAGCTGCTAAGCGACAGGATTGAGTCGCTCAACGTGTTGATGGAGGCGAAGCGGGCGAGGCTCCAAGCCCAGTTCGTAGGGCTAGAACAGGCGATCTCCAGTCTCCAAAACCAGCAGAGCTCGCTCTCCTCGTTGACGAACCTCTTCAGCAGCTAAGGCGAGTTTCAGCATCATGTGGCGGTAGAACGGTGTTTTTTTTCTGGCCTGATGCAGCTCGCCGGCCGCTGCACAGAAACCGAAGACGCCTCAGAGCAAGCGCTATCCAGTCGTCGGTGCCGCTTGTGAATTACTCGATCCCGACCGCCACGTGTGGACTGATTGCGCCACGGTGGCCTCAAACCAGCGTTCCGGTGGAGTTTTTCAGTGTTTCGCCGAGCGGATTTGACCGATGTATCCGGCGCCATGGAGACTAGCCCTGCCAACCCGTATCTGCGCGACGCGGTGATGACCGCGACCCCGGAACAGCTTCAACTGATGTTATACGACGGTGCCATCCGCTTTGCCATACAGGCCAAGGATGCCATCCTGCGTCAGGATTTCGAGACCTCCTTCGAGAAGCTGACCCGTGCCCAGAACATCGTCTTGGAAATGCAGAACGGGCTCGACTTCGACGTGAACCCGGACCTCTGCAAGCGGATGTCGGCCATCTACACCTTCCTCTACAACAAGCTTGTCGATGCCAACGTCCAACACGAGACCGCCGCAATCGATGACGCCGTGAGGGTGTTGAATATCGAACGCGAGACCTGGCAGATCCTCGTTGACAGGCTGGGAAGCCTCTCCGTCGAACAGCAGGAGACCAACTCTTCCGAAGAGCAGAATCAGCCGGCGGACGGCGCCGCCCCCGGAGCAACCCTTTCCGTCGAGGGTTAGCCGTGTTCCGCCGCTTCAGATTCAAACGCTGCCCATCTGTGACGCTGGGAGACAAAGAGGGGGCTACGCCCTGCGGGCTGTGCGACATCTGGTGGTTTGCAGCCTTCGCCCCGGGGCCATATAGTCGGCGACTGTCAGACACGCAGAAACCGACGGTTACCAACATGGAGTCTGTCCGATGACGATTCGACTGCTCATACTGTTGCTGGTGGCTTCAGTCACCTGGGTGGGAACGTCCCAAGCCCGTGGGCAAGATCCCGATCCCGCACCAGCCGATGCCGCTGTCGACCCGCCAGACCAAAGTCCTCCGCCGGATCCGGTCAGCCCCATGGTCCTGGTCGCAAGAGCCCTCAGAGAAGGGACGGTGACCATCGACCGGCTCGAGAACGAGCGCGACCCGCAACAGCGCCAAACACTGATGAGCAACCTGAATCGTGGTGTGTCGACGATTCAGGTGAACGATCCCGGCAATCCTCGTCTGCACTATCTGCGGGGTGCGATGTTCTTTTTTAGTGGCAGGAAGGGCGACGCCATTGACGAACTGAACAGATTTGTCGAAACCACCGTGGGGCGCAATGAATGGAAAGCCCATCGCATGCTCGGCGACCTGTTTCTCGGCGAGTTTCCCTCGCTCGCCAAAGCCAAGTATAGCAGTGCCGCTGCCCTGAAACCCAACGAAGCCTCCATACTCATCGGGCTTTCTCGCTGTGACGCAGCGCTTGGGAATACCGAAGATGCCCTGTCCTTCGCGCGGCAAGCTGTCGATGCCGTTGCACCCGACTCCATAGACAGAATGGCGAACCTCAACTACGTGTCCCAGCTGCTTGCGCAGGATGGACAATTCGAGGAAGCGCAGAGGTTGGTGACCGCTGCGCTAAACCTGGCCCAAAACGAACATCGGAAATCCCCGGATTCACTGGCGGAGATGACGACTCTCCATGCACAATACCGCATCGCGCTGGACATGGTACGCGCGCGCCTGCGCGAGACTCCCAACCAGGCCGATCAGTACGTCCTGTTGACCAAGTACTCTCGGGAAGAAGTCAGAATCAGAGGCGTGATTTCGCTGATCCAGATTCTCGCTCTGCTGGACAGCGGGATTGAGTCCTTTGAGTCCGGCGCCCCACTGGTCCTCCTGGAGGAGCGAGCCTCACTTCTGGTGGACCTTGGAAGAACTGAGGATGCCAAAGAAGCATATGAGGAACTGCTCAGGTCTCACCCTAACCACGGCATCGCCCGGGCGTTCCTGCAAGAAAACGCGCCTGAACAGCCGAATCCGTCTCCAGGCGAGTAGCCCGGCTCCGCTCTTTCATCGAAGATACCCTGTAAGTCTGACGGCTTGCGATATGCCGGAAACACTGGTGCTCCGACTTGGGTGAAATGACGATTACGGACGCAGGCGTGTGGGCCACTTCTCTTTACGCTGGTTCGACAGTGAGCTGCAACCGGGCAGAGCCGTCAATCTCGAAGTGCTCGATCCTAAAAGAGTGGACGCCTTCTTTCAGGTCGACGATCACCTCGTCCGCCGCCGGGGCGTGCCAAGTCCAGTTGGCTAGCACTTGCTCGTCATCGATGAGAACGCGCACGCCGTCGTCGGAGACCGTTTGAATCCGATACCGCCCCGCCGGGAGCGAAACGGAGGAGGTGGCGACGGTGGCAAAGCGGTCGCGGGGTACCTTCCTGCCGGGTGATCGGCTAGACCACGTGAAGTCGATATCGTCGCAGGTCTTCTCTAGCAGCGGCTCGGACGAGATAATCCTCTCCCAGTTGTCAGCTCCCTCGCGGGGGTCGATGTCTTCAGACCATGCGTAGAACTTGACCTGCCAGCGAACTCGCACCAGGAATCCGGTCGCGCGTAACTGCTTGCCTTTCGTTTGGATGTCGACGGCGAACTCGCACGTCCCGTTCCCTCCGGCCTCCACAGTAAGCGCAGCCGGCAAACGCCCTGAGAGCGGTTCAACCCGCACGTTCCCCTCCACATTGGCGACATGGAACGTGCCATCAGGCCCGAGGAGGTTAAAGGCCGCCGTGTTTCCACCGGTGACATGACGAGGGAAGACTCGGACATCGGCAAAGTCATACGGGCCCCACTCGTCGATGAAAATGAACTGCTTGCCACGTCTGGCCTCCGGAACGACAAACGTCCTCTGCGAGCCTTTCCTGGGCCGCAACTCTGCCTCGATGGCGGCAACGTCCTTCGGGCTCCAGGCTTCGATGGCGTCAGCTTCCACCAGGTGTTTCTTGACGTTCGATGTTTTCTTGGCTTGTTCACAACCGACCCCGCCCATGTGTACGCGCAGTCGGCCTACGTTTCCCTCGGCGCGAACCGACTGGCGAACGTAGGAGCCCATCGCGTTTCGTCCGATCACGCTGTCAGAGTCATCACCAAGCTTGATGGCTGTGTTGACGTGTTTGAAGGTGTTGTCGATTATCCGGTTTGCCGTTGATGGACAACCGCCACGGCTCTTGCAGAAAGGCGTTTCCAGCAGGTCTTCATCGTCATCCCACCACAGGTGCACGCCCAGGAGTGTGTTGGCGATCGTGTTTCCGGCGATGAGGTTGCCACGTCCGTGCTCGACCGAAATGCCGTTCTCACAGCTTTCGATGAGGTTTCGCTCAATGACGGTGTCATAAGAGTAGCCCGCCCACACGCCGTGTCGGCATTCCTTGAGAATGTTCTTGATGAACATGTTGCCCTGTGAGAAGGTGGCTTCGATACCGTTGGCCACCGCGTGGGAGAAGTCGTTGTGGAACACCAAGTTGCGCTGACATCCGCCTTGCCCCGTCTTTTTGACCGTCTCGTTGCCTGCATATAGGAAGAGGCCGTCTCCGCAGTGGGTGGCACTGTTGTAGGCGAACACGTTGTCGTTGCACTGTTCGTAAACGAGGATGCCGGCTGAATCCTGGCCTCGCTGGTACACGTCGTGGCTGTAGCCTCGCACACACCAGTCTAACCTGTTGGTGAAAACACCGCACCGGCTCGATCGCCACATGGCCAATCCCCAACCACTCATAAACGACATGTCGTTATCCACTATGCGCGACCCGTCACACCGGCTTATGCAGATGCCGTTTTGACCGTTGCGTGCCTTGCACATGGACACGGTCGCGCCGCGGCAACCCACCAGGTAGATACCCGAGCCATAGCGCAACCACTGATTGTCGTCGTTTTCGTGGCCGAACAGCCAGTCGGAGACATCTTCCCGCTTGACGGAACTCCTTAGGCGCTGGCGGTAGTTGCGCGATACGTCACACTCTGTCACAGTGATACCGGGCGAGTCCTCTGCGTAAATGCCGACCTTGTATCCTTGAATCACGGCTCCAGTGATCGTGATGTTCTTGCCCAAAGCGACGATGCCCTTGCCGGCGTAAGCGTCGGCGCCGGTGCCTTCGGGAGACCCGACCAGCGTCACGCCGGAGAAGTCAACGGTGATGTTATCGCCAGTGATGACTACGGCTCCGGAACCGTCCTTGTCCGGCAGTTCGTACGCGCCGGGTGCAACCCGCGCATCCGCGGTGATTCCAAAGCCTGGCTCGCGCAACGTAATCTCCGGAAGCTTGTCACCGACTGCAACGGTCGTCAGAAGTGCGACAACGAACGCACACCAAATGGCTATTCGATCAAGCATCTCGCATTCTCCCTTGGCACAACACTACGCCTCAAGCGGTGGTGGCGGACGGACGGTGGCGGTCCTCATTCTCTCAAGCCCGTATCGGACCTCACAGCGATTCCCCGGGCGACATTGCATTCCGCAGTTATAGCCCCAACCTTGCCGCCACGAAACGCGGAGCTCACCAGTTGTGCCTCGGTATGGGCTCCGTCCCGTACGCCGAAGCAGTGCCCAGACGCTTGCGATCATTTCCATCGTGGATACCGGGAGACACTTATCGGGCTACGCCGATCCCGCGCTCGGTAGGGAGACGGTCCCATCACCCCATGCCTCCATTCGCTGTACGCGAACACCGGCAGGATGATATCTTAGGCTTTCCCATGTTGTGTAGGCGTTCCAAGCCTTCATCCTTCGCCACATTCACAACAGAGGGGGAGCAATGCACTGGTCGCCTTTTGCCTGGAAGAATCCCGCCGTTGCCATCGTAGTCGCTATTGCTCTTGTTTGTGGATGCTCCTCGCATCCTCAGGACGGTGTCGATCCGCCGTCATCGCCGGCTGACCAGGATTCGCTGCCAAGTACGATCCTCACGGCGCCGGACGCGGTTGAGGCTGGTCCCGACCGGACCGCTTCGCCGGGCGACGAAGTCGTTCTGACGGCACTTCCATATTTCGCTGGGCACGAGTGGGCGGGAAACTCGGAAGGCCAGGGCGCACAGATGCCCCTTGAATACCGGTGGAGTCAATCAGCCGGTATCGCTGTCGAACTCTCCGATCCGACCGCACAAAGCGTCTCATTCATCACCCCGCGGATCGAATCCCCATCAGCCACTTTGAGTTTCGAGGTTGTTCTTATCGTCGATGGGGCGCTCGAACTCCACGACACCGTCAACGTTGTTGTGTCCTTGCAGGAACCGGACGATGGCCCGATCGGGGGGGCTTCGGTCGGCGACGATCCGCAGCCGCCGGTAGCAGACGCGGGTGATGATGTCTTCGCGGACGCAGGAACCATGGTCACCCTTGACGGATCAGCCAGCTTTGATCCCGGCGGTCAACCTCTCACCTTTCTCTGGGAACAGGTAAGTGGCCCATCGATACAATTCGAAGACAACACGGTTCCGGTCGCCCGGTTTGAGGCGCCGGACCTCGATGGGGACTACCATCTGACGTTCACGTTGACGGTGGAGAACGGTTCATCCGCCGGTCAGGACTTGGTCATGGTGCACGTCATGGACCCAGCCGGAGCGGATGATCCCGACGATCCACCTGCCGACGACGAGGTTGACACCGTCCGGACTCCAATAACTGCCGATGCCGGACCGGACCTGGATGACGTGGCTTGCGAAGTAGTGGTCACTCTCGACGGAAGCGGCAGTTCGAGCGGCGAAGGTATCAACTACCTCTGGGTCCAGACGGCAGGACCATCGGTCGAACTTCAGGACTTGGACAAGCCTGTCGCCACCTTCGTCACCCCGTCGGGGCACACCGAGGACGTGAGTCTCACGTTCGAGTTAGTGTTGACTCGGGAAGACGAGGTTGATTCGGATGAGGTCGTCGTCGACGTGCCCGCATGCTCTTCGGATGACGATGAAGATGAGGGCGAGCAGCAGGGCCCTGCGCCCCCGCCTCCTCCGCCTCCACCACCGCCCGGATGCTCCGATGATCAGGAGTGCGACGACGGGGTGTTCTGCAACGGTGCGGAAACATGTGAAGATGGAAGCTGTCAGACTGGCCAGGACCCGTGCCCTGGGTCGTTCTGCAGCGAGGACCAGCAACAGTGCGTAGGATGTCTGGACGACGGCGATTGTGACGACGGCGTGTTTTGTAACGGAGCCGAAGCCTGCGAGGACGGTTCGTGCGTAGCAGGTGATGAGCCGTGCACGGATCGACAGTGTGACGAAACGGTGGCAGCATGCGTGGAGTGTATAGACGACATCCACTGCGACGATCGTCTGTTCTGTAATGGAGAGGAAGTGTGCCAAGGCGGCGTCTGTCTGTCCGGTGACAATCCGTGTCCGGATTCACTGTGCAGCGAGTCCGGGGACGAGTGCGTTGAGTGCTTGGGGGACGGCGATTGCGATGACGGGTTGTTCTGCAACGGAGTTGAGACGTGCCAGGCCGGTGTCTGCCAATCCGGAAGCAACCCGTGCCCGGGTGCTATTTGCGTCGAGGCCGACGATGTGTGTGTGGGGTGCCTCCACGATTCGGACTGCAACGACGGGCTCTTCTGCAACGGACAAGAGACCTGCGACGAGGGCACCTGCCAACCGGGGGCGGACCCCTGCCCGGACTCGCTTTGCAGTGAACCGGGTGACGAGTGCGTCGAGTGTCTGTATGACGGGGACTGTGACGACGGGCTCTTCTGTGATGGGTCGGAGTCCTGTGAGGATGGAACCTGTTCGAGCGGCACGGACCCCTGCCCGGGCGAGCTTTGCCGCGAATTGGACGACCAGTGTGTCGAGTGTCTGGGTGACGGCGATTGCGACGACGGCCTGTTCTGCAACGGGACAGAGAAGTGCACGGGTGGCGTGTGTACTGTTGGTGTCGATCCCTGCCCGGATTCCCTCTGTGACGAAGACGGTGACAGTTGCGTGGGATGTCTGGGTGACGGCGATTGCGACGACGGTCTGTTCTGCAACGGCCAGGAGACCTGCGAAGAGGGAATGTGCGAAGTCGGCAAAGGACCCTGTGCCGGAGGGTATTGCAGAGAATCCGACGACCAGTGCGTGGAGTGTTTGGGAGATTCTCATTGCAGCGACGGTCTGTTCTGTAACGGACAGGAATCCTGCGATGACGGTACGTGCCAGACGGGGGCCGACCCATGTCCGGATTCGCTGTGCAGCGAGTTAGGTGACGAGTGTGTCGAGTGTCTGGGCGGTGGCGATTGTGACGATGGACTGTTCTGCACAGGCTCCGAGGCTTGCCTCGACGGCGTATGTCAGGCGGGCGAATCGCCCTGCTCGTCCGACGAGATCTGCGACGAAGACGCAGACACCTGTCAGGAAACCGCGGGTGAAGTCTACTACGTCGACGACAATGGCGCAGAGCAACCGGGGTATGATCCCGGGAGCCCTGCCGGTTCACACAACAACCCCTTCGCCACCATCCAGGCGGGCGTCGACGTCGCCCAGGGGGGTGACACCGTGTTCGTGATGGCGGGGACCTACCATGAGTCGATCACTGCTCGTCGCAACGGTACGGCGGATGCTCCAATCACGATACAGTCCGCTTCGGGTGATCCGGCGGTTCTGGACGGGCAGCATAGCCTCAACGATGCCTTTGCATCCGATTCCAAGACATACCAGGTCATATCAGGGTTCGAGATCAAGAACTACAACAGATACGGCGCGTACATCCTCAATGATGCCGATCACTGCACGATACGCTATTGCAAGATCCACAGCGTCAGCACCTGCGTGTTCCTTCGAGGCGGGGATTATGCTCTAGTGGAATGGTGTGAACTGTTCGACAGCTCCGGAGGCACACGCGTGAGTTGGCGGGACAGTACCGGTAACCGCTCCAACTATGCAACCGTCCGGTACAACCTGTCTTATGGCCACGGGGCGGCGTTTGCCGAAGCGGGCGATGGAATCTCCGTCAGTGGCGGTTCGTACGCCACCGTCCACCACAACATATGCTGGCTTAACCTCGATGACGGCATCGATATCAGTGGGTCCTCCGGTCGGTATCCTGAACAAGCCGTCGTCTATCACAACGTCTGCTTCAAAAACGGTTTCGAGGACTTTGATACAGTGCATACCGGAGACGGAGACGGGAACGGATTCAAATCGTCCACCAACGTCGGCGGCGGCCACGTTCTGCATCACAACGTGTCTTTTCTTAATAAGCGCAGCGGGTTTGATTACGATGATGTAAGCCCGGACTGGGGACCTGATTCCTTCTACAACAACGTAGCCTGGCGAAACGGGAACCATGACCAGGTCGCCCAGAAAGCGGGTTTCATACTTCGCGGCAAAGCGACCGGCGGTCGAGAGGCGCCGCTGAGAAACAACGTTGCCTGGGGGAACAACCCTCCGGACCGCGCCAACCCTTCGGTGCGCTTTGACCTGTATGAGGCCAACCGGGGCATCGACGTGGACAACGCCGACCACAACGTCTGGGGTCGCACAGTCACGCAGATCCCAGGCGCGGTCGACGCCACGGACGTCGAGCTGGGCGAGGGTTTGTCTACCGATCCCGATCCGGGCTTATTCAACAACCCCGATGCCACGATCAATGTCGCGTTTACGGGTACGGGCGATCTTGAGACGGACATCCAGGCGAAGTGGCAGATGATCCGCGACCAGATTCGATCCAACTTCACACCGGTTTCGCTGGAGTACCTCATCGACAGGGGAACTGTGATTCCGGGAATCACCGACGGCTACGAGGGAGCCGCCCCCGAAGTCGGCGCGTTTGAGACTGCTCCGTAAGCACGAAGGGGGGCGCAGGCTGCTTTTCGCATCGTCCTGTGAGGTCTGCCGACGCCCACGCGGTCTTCGATTTGCGCGGGTGCTCCACGCCCATCGGCGACGAGCACCACACCGGCGTTACCACACACACAAGGGGCAACAATCACGGGCGGCGCGGCCAAAACACGTGGTCGCCCTCTTCTGCCCACGCGTTGTGGTCGGTCGAGAGGCGACGTCCGTCGTCGTCTTTTCCATTGAGTCCTATAGAGTAGAGCAGAGGTTCACCCTTGCTCAGGCGGTAGACGAGATCAGTCGCGGAGAAAGGGTCATGTCGGACTTGTGGCGACAGTATGCCCGCGCTGGCTTCCGCTATACTATTCGGCCACCGCCCCTCATCGCCACGAAACGCGTGCATCCACAGGATAATCCGGCTGGCATTCCGCACAGCGACCGTGCGGCGAAAACTCTTGCTGAACCCCCAATACATTGGCTGGAGCATCGAAACGGGATCGAATCGCGGCAGTTCTTCCTTCTCTTTGTGCAAGTCTTCAGCTAGGCGTGCTCCCTCCGCGAAAGATGCCGACAAGACATCGTTCCAGCGATCGGCGATCTTGTCGTAACGCTTTACGAGGGTCTCCAAGGATTGCGGTTTGCCGAACACGAAGCCACCGAACGACGGTTTCATCCGATCCAGCAGGCCATCCCCATTCACGTCCTCGCAATCCCTTTGCAATATGTCCAAAAAGAGGAGACGCTCCGCCTCCATTTGCCTGGTTGGCGGCCCAGACACAGGATCTGCTGCCGCCACGAGCCTCAGGGTAGCACCGTAATCCACGCGGTCGCCAGCCAAGAGTGGCAAATCCAGCAATAGCTCTAGAGCAAGAATGGTCATACGCTCACCGGCAAAGTACTCAATGATGCGTGGCTGCGATCGCAGATGATTCCCGACACGAAGCAGAGTGCAGATGTCGGCCATTGCGTCATCCGTCTCACGGTTCGCCAACCGCAGGCCCGCGCGCGCGACAAGCAGTTGTCCAATCGCAGCCATCCGCTTGAGGTACGGGAGTTCTACTTTAAGAAGAGCGCGGGAAGGGCGTTTCCCAAGAAAATAGCAGTCCGGGATGCGCGAAGCATCTGAGAACACCTTGAGACACTGTCTGTTCTTTTCGACCCAGAGTTGCAGTTCGGCGCGTTCCTCTGGAGTCAATGCCTTGGCCCGTCGCTCTTTCGCCAGCTCTTGCCCACTCTCTGACCCGGCGAACAGGGCGAATGCCGCGTTGTATGTCTCTGCGGCATTCTTTCTTCCATGCACGGAGAACTGGCCATCCAGCCAAGCCAAGTAGTCGACTGGCTCATTAAGATTCGGGTTCGGAGGCCGGTCGAACTCGGTTGGTAGCACACATATGAGCAAGCACATAAGGGCCATTGGTACCAGTTTCCTTCTCCTAGAAAGTCACCCGGCCTTGCTAGCCGAGCATATGGGCGAGGAGGTCCGGAAGCCCTACGGTTGCGAAGCTGGTGGCTGTGTCACAGATAGCGTAGGGGATGATCAACAGATCGCCGTGGACCATGGCTCCGCAGGTGTATACCACGTTGGGTACATAGCCGTCGCGCTCGCCTTCGATCGGTTCTAAGATCGGATCAACCACGCGCCCGATCACCTTATGGGGGTTATCCAGATCGAGCAGGATCGCGCCGATGCAGTACCGCCGCATCGGTCCGACACCGTGCGTGAGCAGCAACCACCCGGCGTCAGTTTCGATCGGCGAGCCGCAGTTGCCGAGTTGCATCAGCTCCCAAGGCTGAGCCGGAACGTCCAGCAGCTCATGCCGGTTCCAGAAGTGGACGTTCTCGGAAGCGAGCAGGTGCAGGCTCTCGCCGTCCAAACGCGCGATCATCATGTATTTGCCGTCGATCTTGCGAGGAAACAGCGCCATTCCCTTGTTCTGCGCACACCTGCCGTTGAGCGTGATTATCTTGAAGTGGATGAAGTCGGATGTTTCGATGAACTGGGGCAAAGCCTGAAAACCGTTGTAGGCTGCGTACGTCGCGTAATAGACGACGCGCCCGTTGTCATACGTGAACCGCACGAACCGGGCGTCTTCGATACCCCGGCTTTCGTTTTCCGTCACCGGAAAGATGACACGCTCTGACATATCAGTGTCGACGGGGAAGTGGAGGTGGTAGTTGGAGTGCGCCAGCCAGAGCAGTGCCTCCGCCGCCGGCTCGAATCCCCCTGCGCCCCCATTGGCGACGTGGTGGGCTTCGACCGCTCGTGACAGATCGGCCAGCGTAAAATGATCGTCAAGGTCGTCCAGGACTGATCGGGCCGTCGTGCTATACGCGCCCATTTCCAAAAGCTTGAGGAAGAAGGGGTGCTTCTCGTACAGCTTGGCGTCGACTGGCTTGGCCCTGAAGGCGAACGGGCTTGTCGGGTCGAGCGTGATTCGTCCCGCGGTGTCTACCACACCGCTGCGGAACTCGATCGAAGAGACGTGCCCTTCTCCGCACGCGCGGAGGCTTAGAAGGAAGCGTTTTTCGCCGTCAAGCAGGCCGCGCTGGTCAGGATGGGCGACCATGGAAGGATTGAACAGCGCCACCGACTCGACGGAATACTCGCTGGTGAAGTAGGCACCGATCAAGAGGCGTCGTTCGTGTGACAATTCTGCTTCCTGGTCGAACTCGTGGGCGACGTTTCCGAAGTGCCTGGCAAACAGCGTGCGGACGTTCCGGTGGCGAGCGTTGAAATCCAGCATCACCCGGGCAAGCGTTTTCGAGACCTGCCCGTCGCTCATGGCCAACACTCGGTCGACAACCGCCTTCACTCGGCCTTCGCCGCTCGGAATGAACGATCGAGCGATCACGCGCGTGGGATCGGGATCCAGTCGCAACTTCGCCCTGACCACTTCGGGTTTATCCGTGCTGCGTGCGATCATACTACCACCTGCCTGCCGCATCATTCCTGGCTCCGTGACCACGGTTCTAGAGCAACCTCTATCCAATCGTAGCGTCCAATCGTTGGTGTCGCCCGTGAGTTCCTCGATGCCGACCGCTACGTTTGGACTGGTTATGCTATGAAGCAACTCGTCCGGATAACCTATCGGCATGATGCCGGTTTATCCGATACCCGCGAAGCGTTTCAGCACGCCCGGCGTCATCTCGATCCGATGCCATTCGAACTCCCCAACCCTCAGGTTGGATTCTTGTATGCCAACAAGGCCTGTCCCGCAAGGACGAGGTCTGGTTTTGCACCCGCGCCGGGCGGCCATATTTGCCGGGATGGAGCTACCATTTTCGTCGGGTCGCTCCCTCACGGGCTCGGTTCACCAGTTTACCCACAAACCTGATGCAGACCCAGCGCCGGCTGCACTACCCTTCGGGGTTAGTCCGATTATTATAGGTCGATTAATCAAGGCGGTTCAAGCCTGTCGATGTAAAGACGGCTCACGTCCTCGGGAGTCGTTCCCGCAGGCATCGAACCGCAACGGAGATCGCGATGAAAAAGCCCATCGTCACTCGCTTCAAAGGCAACCCCATCCTCACGTCCGCGGATATTCCGTATCCTGTCGAAACCGTTCACAACGCCGCGGTCACAAAACACGACGGCAAGTACGTAATGCTCTTCCGTTCGCATCTCGCCACCGGCAGGTGCATACTGGGTGTAGCCACAAGCGACGACGGTTTTCATTTCACGGCCAGACCCGAGCCGTTCATGGTGCCAGCCACCGAGGGCATCTTCGCCGAGTACGAAGCGTTCGGAGTGGAGGACCCGCGCGTCTCGTTTATTGATGGCGAGTACCTGATTACCTACAGCGCATACTCGAAACACGGCGTGCGGATCGCTCTCGCCAAGACGCGCGACTGGCGTAGCATTGAGCGGGTGTCGCTCATCTCCCAGGCGGATATGCGCAACGTTGTCATATTCCCGCAGAAGTTCGATGGGCGTTATGCCCGGCTCGACCGACCTCACAGCGAAATATCGCCGTGGGCGATCTGGATCAGCTACTCGGAGGACCTGGTCCACTGGGGCGATTCGCTCGCGGTGATGAAGCCCGTGCAATATCACTGGGACGAGATGAAGATAGGGCCCGGAGCGACGCCGATCCGCACGCCGCGGGGCTGGCTGCATATCTACCATGGTGTTTTCCCCACGATGGACGGCTCCGTCTATCGCCTCGGCGTTGCTCTGCACGATCTGAAGGACCCGTCGAAGGTCGTCGGCGTCTGCGACCGCTGGATCCTCCAGCCCGAGGACCCGTGGGAGGTGACCGGATACGTGCACAACGTGGTCTTCACGTGCGGGGCTGTCCCCGAAGATGACGGCCTGGTCAAGATCTACTGGGGCGGCGCGGACAAGGTAATGTGCGTGGGGACCGCCGACATCGAGGAACTGGTCGACCTGTGCCTCGAGCAAACCCGCCCGGCGATGTAGAAAGGGTCGGCGTTCTCTTTGCTGGCCCCTCGCGGCGGGAAGAGCCATATCGTCCGGACATGGGCGGCGCGATCACCTGCGCCCAAAGATCCGACCCAAATGCAAGCAGAACCGCGCCCGTCAGGAAGCGACCCGGTCTCATGGCGGGCGTCCTCAGCAGCTCCTTTGCCGGGCGGGCGTAGTCATCGCCTCCCCCGCCTCCGGAGCAGGCGGGCTATCCTGACATCGCTTCATCCGAAGGGTCGGCCATAATATAGAGGCCTGCCCCCTTTCTTCGCGCCTTTTCCGGCCCGCCATATTAGAGGACCAACGGCGATTTCTCGAATTGACGAAATCCACTATCCGAGCTAACCTATTTGCACATCGGGGCGTAGCTCAGCTTGGCTAGAGCGCAGCGTTCGGGACGCTGAGGTCGCAAGTTCAAATCTTGTCGCCCCGAGTGGTATTAGGCCCTCCCGCCCCAAGGTTGGAGGGTCTTTGTATCGCATCGAGTGGGCGATCCTGGATTGGTGCGACCACGGTTGCCAAATAGCCGGCAGCCATCGCCAACAAACGTGGGTCGTGCAAGGCGGCGTAGCTCAGCTGGTTTAGAGCGCGGGCTTCATAATCCCGAGGTCCCCGGTTCGAGTCCGGGCGCCGCTAGTCGCAATAGTTCGCGAAGTCTCGCAACCACATGAGGTTATATCTTTTGCTTGCGATGCTTTGCGAGTCGGTGCCCCGGTTTGCTGCAGCGCTTTTTGCAGCGCCGGGGCCTCAAATGCAGCGCTTTCTGCAGCGCGTTTTTCCTCGCTCTTCGCAACCTCATCGTACAGCCCGTCGGGCACCTGGAGATAGTGCTTCTCGCTCACCCTCATGCTGTGCTCGATCCACTGACTCACGGCATAGCAGCATCGCCAAACGTCTCGCCCAACCGGACGCAGAGAGTCCCCCAATCATCACCGTCAGGCTGCCCTTCGCCTCCAGTCGCGGCACGAGACTGGGGAAGCCGACAGGCTCGCCGGCGTCGTGGCCATCGATGATGGCCTGGTACACGGGCATGGTCGGGCGTGTAGAAGCTCTCAGCACAGACAATGCTGCGGATGGTCCCATTTTCCGATGAACGCTGAAAGTTTCAGGATCGCTAACTACAATCCCATTGTATAGCTGGTCCGCGTCTTGATTTGAGCTGGGACTGAGTCTGTCTGCAGCGAGAGACGCCGCGACGAATCCCGGGGAAACACAACAAATATAAGGGAAATAGACATGACACGAGACGAGTTCGCAGGGCGCCGGGTGTCTGCGCCCATCACGATCGGACGAATACACGTCGCGTTTGCGATGGTGACGATTGCCGCAATGGGCCTCGCTGCCCAGGCCGATCCCGAGCCAACACTTCAACATCAATGGCTCTTTGACGAGGATCCCGGTTGGAGCACGGAGGGCGAATGGGCATTCGGCGTGCCGCAGGGTCTCGGCGGTGAGGAGTTCGGCAACCCAGATCCAACCAGCGGCTACACCGGCGATAACGTCTACGGCGTAAACCTCTACGGCGACTACTCCATCGACATCGGTGGCCCGTACTACCTCACCGTCGGCCCGATCGACATGACCGGCGTCACCGGGTCGAGCATGCGCTTTTGGCGCTGGCTGAACACCGACTGGTTGCCTTGGGTTGCCGCCAAAATCGAGGTGTCAAACGACTACGCCAATTGGATCACGCTCTGGGAGAACGAATGGGTCGAGATCGCGGACGACGCGTGGAACCATTGGGAGTTCGACATCGCCGCCGTCGCTGACGACCAACCGACCGTCTGGATCCGCTGGAGTCACGAGGTCCTCGACGGCGGGACGTGGGCCTACTCCGGCTGGAACCTGGACGACGTCGAGATCTGGGGCGCGACGCAACCGTGTGCCCCAGGGGATCTAGACTGTGACGAAGACGTCGACTTGGACGACTTTCAGATCATAGCGGTGTGCCTCGACGGGCCCGGCCAGAGCCTTGCAGAGGGATGTGGCGACGCAGATTTGGACGGCGACGGCGATTGTGATATGGGAGACATCGCTGCTTTTCAAGCGGCCTTTGGTGGGCTGTAGTCGGCAGCAGATTGGAGCCCAATGACGGCCGCTCGGTCTGAGATCAATCCGCAGGCGCATCGGCGCTTCGTGGCCTGGCACCGATCGCCGTAGGGTCGCCCGTCGTTCGGTGGTCCAGGTCACCCGTAGAGCCACCGGCGTAGCCACGCTCCGCCTTCCCGCAGGCGGTGCCGGCAAGCCAGCATAAGCTGCAGGGCTTGTGAGAGACTACACTATCGGGGCCCGGTGAAGTTCGCCGCGAACTGGATGTAATCATCCAGGTCGACGATCGAGTTGCCGTCGAAATCGGCGAGCATGCAATCCAGGGGAGTCACCACCAGGTCGAAGCAGCGCTGGAAGGCCGCGAAATCGGCCAGATCCAGATCGCAATCGTCATCCCAATCCCCGAGAACGATGTCGGAGAACACGGCCGGTGCGAAGTCGATTTGCGATTCCTCTGGAGGTTCTCGGCCGCTGACGCCGATTCCGCCGATTCCGAGAGACGGCGTTATCGTGCTATCTCCTTCACCGAGAACGCTCATCTCGATGTAGCCCAGTCTGGCCCATTCCGGCTCAATCCCCTGCGGATTGAACGTGAAGCTGCCGAAGTTGACCACCATCCCAGAGGGGTTGTCGATGGTGCCGTCGGTCAGGGGCGGGCCCACATCCGGAAACAGCGGCGTGTGGACAAGGTTGTCTGCCCACACCTTGAAATTATCGAAGACGAGGTCGAGGTAGATCGCGACGATCCCTGTGTTCAGGTCGCCCGAATCCGTCACCCACAGTTCGAGAACAAATGTATCCCCGCAGTGCAGACCCGGCATTTGCCCATCGAGACTGTACGGGTCTTCGGTGATATCAACCGTGCTCGGTGCCAGCAGTGGAATGGCAGCGACAGCCACGTCGATATACTGCTCACCCGTGGCCCAAGTCAGGGCGTTGGCCATCAACTTGTCACCGTCCGTGCTCGCTTCCCACAGGAACGAGAACACATCGCTGGACGGGGGATAGAAGCCCAGATCGACGCGTCGGCCCGCCAGGTCCTCCCGAAACGTAACCAGCGGTTGACCGTCGTTCCAGCCGGTCGCCAAGACAGCCCCGGGGTGAAGGTCAGTTGACGCGGGCCGGTAGCTCGAGAGCCCGCCCCAGAAGCTCGATACCCCGGTGTTTAGAGCGTGGTCCGGCAGATGTAGAGTTCCCAGAGAGGCGGTTCCCGCGAGGTTTCCGTTCTTCGGCGTGATCACGCTGTAATCGTCGGTTTCCCAGCGTCCCTGCAGATGGCGCGCGGGATGGTCTGAGGTGTTTGCAAAGACCGCCAGGACAACTCCGCCTCCGGCGTCGACGTAGTCCGCAAGCTCATCACCCAGCGCCGCCGGGTCAGCGAAGTCGAAGTTGCTCCAGACCAGAACCGCGTCAAACGCCGCCAGATCGAGCGGTGTCTCGATACCCGCGTGGATGACGGTCACGCTGGAGAACTGCCCCGTGGCCATCAACTTGTCCCGCGGATCGGTAAACAGCGGATCGGTCACATCGCCGGAAGCAGACGCGACGATGGCCACATCGGAACCTCTGCCTCTCAGCCCCTCGTTGCGCAGCGTCATACGAGTAAGCCCGGAGAAAGTCGGGGTGAGCAGAGTTCCGTCCTCTCCATAGACCTCGGGCGGGTTCTCACTGTACAGTGGCGAGGCTTTGGCCTGCAGAGCGAAACCCATCCCACAAACGAGCACACTCGTGAGCAGCAGTGCAAGAGGACACATTGTGGTTACGTTCTTCATCGTTTCATTCCCCTTGTTGGGTGCCGGTGTTACTCATTGACTATACCCAGCTCCGCGGCAGAGCCGAGCGAGATGATCGGCTCTGGATCCTCGTTGTCGTGCTTGAAGATGTAGTCGTAGACCTCCTCCGCCGTCAGCCCGCAACGCTTGCGGAGGATTTCGCCGAACACCGACCGGTAGTCCGTAGTGCTGTAGAATGCATCGAAATTAGGCAGAGTCCCGGGTTCCAGACCGGGCCACCCGGTCGGTCCCGGACCGTCTCCGGCCGGGTTCCACAAGGTCTCGCGACAATAGACCCCGGGATTCACATGCCCGCCCATGACGATCATCAGTCCGGCGTTGGCGTGGTCACTGCCGAAGTTGTCATTCTGGTTGATCTGGCGTCCGAACTCAGTGAAGAACACCAGGGTGATGTTGTCCCAGAAGTCCTCGCAGTCTTTCCGGAACGCTGAGACGTTGTGCGAAAGCATGCGGATCAGATTGTACTGGTCCCCACCCGAATGCAGCCCGTTTTCGGGGTTCTTCAACCGCGAGCCAAGGTACTTATGCTGGTCAAAGCCGGTTGCACTCACCACGGCCGCGTCGATAGGAACCTGTCCTTTGATGATGGCGGCCAGGTTCATCAGCGCCTGACCAAAGTACGCATAGCTGCCGGTCGTGTAGTAGTGGGCGTCGGGGTGCGGGTTTACCCCCACATCCGAAAGCGCATCAATGATGTCAAACGTATTGAGCACGTTGCTGCGGAGCGGCTCATCGGTCTCGGCGTCGTAGCGTCTCTTGAGCATATCGATGCGCTGTGCGAGCGAGCCGGACGCGCCGGGCATCACCACCTCCGAGAGCGTCCGAAACGCCAGCGTCTTCTCCGCAAAGGCCATCATCTTCGGAGTCAGCTTGTTGTAGGTCATCGCGGCGCCACGCAGCGAGTTCGTGGTCGGACCTAGCACGTCGAAGTACCGCGCCAGCCAGCCTCGCTGTTCGTTATGCGGTTGATTCGGCGTTCCGGATTCCATGTACCACTCCGCCGAGAAGTGCGAGCGATTCAGGTCAGGCGTTCCCGCCAGCAGGGCGAACGCTACCTCGTTGTCCTCCCACAAGTCGAAAAGCGTTCTGTAAGTCTGCGGATCGTTGTAGCGATTCGGGTTTTTGAAGGCCTTGTTCATTCCGAAGTCGGTGGTGAACAGGTTGCCCGCAAGGGAGAAATGCATGTCCTCACAGTGCTTGTGATCATCATCATCGCCGGTTGTCGGCGGGAGAAGTCCAATGTGCGGTCCGTCATAGGTAGGTCGCAACCCCAGTTCGTAATACTCGGAGCCCGGCGGGTCGTACGGCTCATCGTACAAGTAGGAATCGCTGAACGGGATGAGCTGGCTCAGGTAATCAATCCCCCCGAACTGCTTGATGAACACCAGGATGTCCCGGTTTCGATTCCTGCTCTTGCGCTGGCCACCCCCGAAGGCGACCTGCGGCAACCACAATGGCGTGGACATCGCCCCGGCTGAGGCCGCCGCGGACTGTTGCAGAAACGCCCGCCGCGTAATCGCCCGAAGCTCGGAACAGGCGTGCGAATCGCCCGCCAACGGATCACCTGCGTGGCCTGTTGATCTGCTCGTCTTGCTCATGTCATCGCCCTCCAGTGGACGCGAATTACGTTTGTTCTGCGCGGACCTATGCTCCGTTCCTATCGCCTCACGCGTGGAAACTATACGTCGGCATCTGCATCGCCAGAGACAGCGCGTCCTCCAGCGAGCCTTCGTCGACGGACAACCCTACGAACTCCTGCACCTCCTCGACTTCCCTGGACGTCATTCGGCCACCGGTGAGGATCTGATTAAAGCCCTCCGCCTGGTAGCCTGGCTCGAGCGCGCCCACGGAATGGAGCAACCCGCGCACATCGACGTCCTGGAACTGGTAAAGCACATCCTCCGCCAGCCTGTCAAGGTATTGCCAACGTGGAAGCGGGGAACCCATCATCCACGCTTTGGTGTCGTAAGGACCGTCGGGGGTCTCCCAGTAGGTGGGCCACATCCCCATCGATTCCAGGTTGGCCCGCAACCCGTTGTCCCCTCCGCCCCCGAGGAAGTTCGGCGGCGCTGGCACCACCTCTGCCTGCGTGGCGCGCATGGCGGCGGTTACCAGATCAATCGGCCGGCGGAACTTCGTGACTGAGAATTGCGAAAGGACCTCCCGACTCAGGATGATCCGCAACATCGCTTTGATGTCGCCAAGGGTGGGGCTGTTGAGGTAGGTCCATTTGACCATCTGAACGACATCCTCGGGGGGGTTGTAGTTGAAATCGATCCCGCCGAGGAAGAAGCGACACAGTTTGCGCGAGATGTAGTCCGCAGTGCTGTCGTGCTCGACGAGGATATTCAGGGCCGTGTCTCCCTCGTCCTTGCCTCCTTCCGGAATGTCGTGATCGAGGAAAGTCTTGCCGCCGGGAGCGTGGAGATTCGGATCAAACAGGAACTGGCCCCACTCCAATCCACCGCCGCAACCGCTGCGGTTCTTGCAGTAGGTCCACCCGGTCAGAATCTTGGCAAGCTGTTGGATGTCCTCCTGATCGTAACCCCCGTCAACACCGAGTGTATGCAGTTCCATCAGCTCGCGGGCATAGTTCTCGTTAGGGGCGCTGCCGCTGCTCACATCGTTGTTCAGGTAGCGCAACATCGCCGGACCTTCCGCGGTCGCCCGAATCAGATCGGGCACCGCACCGAGCGCGTTGGGCAGGATGTGGCCCCGCAGGAAGGGGAAAAGCAGATAGCGCACGTGTCCATCCCCGCGCGGGTCGATGTTGAAATGGTGGCTCCAGAACTGGAACATGCGATAGAGGAGCTGAGCCTTGGCGTAGACCATCCAAATGACCTGGATGGACGAGGACTCCCACATCGCCAGGGTGCTGTTGTTCTCGCCGCCTTCTGGGAAGTAGTAATTCCAGATCTCGATCGCCGACCAATCGAGCATGAGGAAATTAGCCAAATGGGCATCCAGGACGGGATCATAATCCTCCGTCGTGAGCTCGAGCTGCTCATCCAGGTAATCTTCATAGCCCATCTGCTCGGCGTAATCATACTCTGCCAGGCTAAACCCGCCCGTGATCCGATCGATCAACCGCACCAGATCGGGATCGAATGAGCGCGGGTTCCACCCGGTCCGCAGTCCCTCGCGCGATATTCCCCGAAGGCGGGGCGCATCCCCCCGCACCTGGGACAGCGCTCCCAGCGCTGCGGCGCCCGCCGCCCCCGCCTGCAAGAACCGACGACGAGAGTAATCGCAACTGGTCTTCTCTTGGCGTGAAGCTGTCGGGACTATAGTGTCCCGCGCCACTGGTTGCTGCTTTTCCATGGTATGGTCTCCTCCAACAGAGGACGATCTACGACGGATCGCTGTCACAATCCCGGCACTCCGGAACGTCGTCATCTGTCAAGTTGTCACATTCGCTCAGCCATGCCCCCGCCAGCCAGCCCAGATCCGCCGCGTTCACGAAACCACTGCAATCGAAATCGCAGTCCGGATCCCAGCCAACATCACCCGGACCCGTAAGCCAGCAGGGCTCGAACATACCCAGATCGCCCGCGTCGATCGTACCGCTGCCGTCCAGGTCATAGCAGCATGGGACGACGATGTTCGTGCTGCTCGACCCGTACCCGACGGTCTCGTCAGGGAGCACACCCCGGTCGACAGCCGCCACGCCAGGCGGCGAAGGCGAAAGCGTAAACACGGCGGGATCCAGGCACTCAATCGCCCAGAACTGCACCACGGCGATCCGCCGCCAGATCGGCTCGATCCCCAGACCCAGAGCGGATGCATCCCGCCCTCCGAGGTTGCTGATCGTGCCGGCGTTGTTGTCGATTTCACCGCCGGGGTCGCTTTCAAACGGCGGGCGGTGATAAACCTGGTTGGCGTAGACCGCATCCGCCGGGAAGGAAACATCGGCGTACACGTGCTCCAATCCGGTATTCACCGGACCGCGGTCGGTAGCCCAGAACTCCAGGTAGAAGATCGCATTTCGCTGGAGCGTGTCCGACTGCGGAAGCGTGTCCGTAGAGTCGATCGGCACGAAACCGAAGGCGTCCCGCACCACCAGCTCCAACTCCACGTCGAAGCCCTCGCACTCATCCGGGATTCCGTTCTGGTTCGAATCCTCGCTGTACCCCGAGGCGATGTCGCATTCGTCCGCCAGACGGTTGCCATTGCAGTCCTCGCACTCGTCGGGCACGCCGTTCTCATTGCAGTCGTTCGACGGAGGTTCGAAGACCAAGCCGGTGGGCGTGACCAGGTCCGGGTAAACCGGTAGGGACTGGATGAAAGTCCCATCAACCGGGTCGAATTCCCCCAGGACGTTGCCGCTGTAGTGCGCCAGGTACAGATGAGCGTTGGGACCGATGGCCAGGCGCGGCAAGGAGAACTCGCCTCCGATCGCGCCGATGAGCACACGAACGAAATCACCGGTGTCCTTGTCGAATTCCTCGACACGGTCGGCGACCGGATCGGCCACTAGAAGGTTTCCGTCGGGCCCGCCGAAGACCACACTCGAGGGATTGTTGATCGCCCCGCCTACCAGGAACGTGCCTACGAAAGCTCCGGTGGTCCCGTCGTACCTCACGACTTCACCCATTGTGCCCGACATGTAGTCGCCGAGGTAGGCCACGAACAGATCGCCGTTCGGGCCGAAGATCATATCGAGCGAAAGACCAGTGTGTGCGGGTTCCGGCTGACAGAACGCGCCGACAGGTTCGCCCGTCCACCCGTCATACTCGTAGACCTCCCCGCTCGTGTAGCGGAGCACGAAGAGATTCCCGTTCGGGCCGATCTCAAGATCCCCCGGGTCCACAAGCCCCTCGGTCCCCATGTCGATGAAGTGTTCCAACGATTCTCCGGAGTCGCCGTCATACTGTTGGATGACATCCACGGCAGAATCGCTGGCCAACAGGTTGCCGTTTGGCCCGAACTCCAGACCGAGGCAGGAGCCAGAGCTATCCACCGGGCCGAAGGGGCCGACCAGCGATCCGGTCGCCGCGTCGTACGTCACGATGGTCTGACTGGTCAAACCGGCGACGAACAATCCGGCATATCCCGAGATATCACATTCGTCGGGCACCCCGTTCTCGTTGCAGTCCTCGCTGATCCCCTCCTCGATGTCACACTCGTCGAATTGCCCGTTGAAGTTGCAGTCACGGTAGGCTTCGCACTCATCGGGGATTCCGTTTTCGTTACAGTCCTGGCTGGTTCCGTCGGCGATGTCGCACTCGTCGGCCAGACCGTTGCCGTTGCAGTCTTCGCAGTCGTCGGGAATCCCGTTCTCGTTACAGTCGTTACTCGTCCCGTCCGCGATGTCGCATTCGTCAGGCACGTCGTTCTGGTTGCAGTCCTTGCTCACGGGGAAGGTACGGAAGTTGAGCGACCAGCCGCCCAGCGTTCCCACATCGCCCTCGGCTCCGTCGTGCACGCGCAGGGTCCAGATGCCGCATTCGTCTTCCCCGGCAAAGGTGAGCAGTTCGCCGGAGTAACCGGTCGCCCCGGCGTCAGGATGGAAGTCCCCCACCAGGCCCGTGCCGTCCTCGACACTATCCAGGAAAGTGTCAGCCAGTTGCACAGCCACGATTCCCGATCCTTCACCGCAGCATTCGCCCCCGCCACAGTAGGGATTGACCTCCGCGAGTCCGACCCTGCTCATCAACCCCACGACGGTCCCCGACGGACTCTCGAGCTCCACCACGAGATCCCCAACCCAGGTATGCTCCATCTCCAACGTGACCGTCAGATGCTCCACCGTCCCGCAATCATTGGGGAAGAAAACGGGCAGAGCATTCTCCAGGACCGGGTCGCCCGGATCGCCGCAGTCGGGAATGGCCAGACCGGGCGTGTGCTCGGCCGAAGCGATCTTGCCGGGCTCACCCGGGACCAGGTCCATGTCATCCGGGAATCCGTTTCCGTTGCAGTCGGGTTCGCACTCATCCGGAATCCCGTTGCCGTTGATGTCCTGGCTGGTGCCGTCGGCGATGTCGCAGTCGTCCGGGATGCCGTTCTCGTTGCAATCAGTCTCACATTCATCAGGAATCCCATTGAGGTTGCAGTCCTCGAACTCCTCGCAAACATCGATGATTCCGTTGTCGTTGCAGTCGGTCTGCTCACTTAGCTGGCAGCTCGCGCCGCTGTGCCATTCACCTTCCAGGCAGGTGCAGGTGTAGTCGCCCAGCCCCCCCTCACAGGTGTCGTCGATGCAGCAGGCCCCGAACTGGAGCTGACAGGGTGGGACCGGTCCGAAACATTGCGTGCCCGCGCCGCCCCAGACACCGCAAATCGTGTCACACTCCGCCTCGGTGTAGTCGTCGTAGCAGGTAGCGCCGTAGCAGCAGTATCCCAAGGGCGCACACTCGAACCCATCACAGCCCGGAATCCCCGGATAGTACTGCCCTTCCGCGCATTCACACGTGTCAAAGCCCATCCCTTCGTTGCAAACCTCGTCGATGCAACACACGCCCGGGAGCATGGTCTCGCACAGCACGCCCGCACAGGATGTGCCCGCACCGCGCCACCGGCCGCAACTCTCGATGACGCACTCGAACTCGGTAATGTCCTCCACGCAGGCGCCGTCAATGCAGCACGAGCCGGTGGGACCTCCCTGGCAGATGTATCCGCCACAGTCGGAGGCATCCGTCTGCCACGAGCCGCCGCCGCACTCGCAGGTGTCGGCGCCGATCGTGTCATCGCACACTCCGTCGGTACAGCAGAGCCCGATTGCCGACATCGGGCACAGGTACCCGAGACAGGCCGTCCCCTCACCGAGCCACTGACCGCAGCTTTCGATGACGCACTCGTACTCCGTGATGTTGTCTACGCAGACCCCGTCGATACAGCAACTACCGGTAGGATCATCCAACCTGAAGTCTTGGGCCTCGGTTCGCTCGCCGGTGAAGGGGTAGGCATCACTCCCCTCTGTGACGGCAGGAGCTGCCCAAAAGCAGATGCAGTTTGCGAAAACGACAATGGAAGTCCGTCTGTTCATCATCCCCTCCTTCTGCTTGGCTGGAGACCCCAGGTGACCGCGAACAGCCCCTGGTGATGTCGCGCTCGATATCGCACTCAGACAATGCCGCGCTTCTGTCTTCTACCTGCATCATCAGCTTTGCAATGCGACTCTGGTCTCCCGAAGGGCAATGCTCGTGCCATAGTCAATCGACATAGCGATCCAGGCTGCGCGTTAAGGCGGGCTTCATCCGTAACCTATTGTCAGTAGAAGGCTCGCTTCACCTGGTGACCTCTTTTCAGGGCGCTTAGTTCGAGGCCGTCGAAGGAATGAAGATTTGAGGAAGTGGCGCCCAGCGGCCAACCTTGCTGTACGATCGGGCCGGTACGGGCCAGTGTGAAGGGGGGGGGTGAACTTTCCCCGTGTGGCCGGATGCTACCACTGCCTGCCCTGGTACCATCCCCGAGGTTAGTCATAGGCGAGCCGAGCAGCCCGGAGGAGCTCGGCGAGGTTCGGCTGTGAGTAATTCGGCGGAGCGGGTCGTGAGTAAACGCGCCCCGGTTGACTTTACAGAAACGGAGTCTGCTAACGCCGCGATTCCGACACGGTCACCTGTCCTTGCTTCTACGAGGAGCGCCGGGAGGTCACCGGTCGGGTCGACGGTGCCTGCTCAGAAGGCAATGGCGGACCCACCTCCCACATGACCGGCAAGAATCACGGTGGCTAGATACAGCGCGACGTTCCATTTGTTCGCATACGACAGCTTCCACGCGTCACAGTGAATCGCCTTCCACTCCTGTTTCATGAGAGGCAGATCACGACTGGCGTACTGTGGCCGAACCTGACTCATTCCGCTTCGCCTTCCAATCTCCAGGCGCAGCCACACTCCGGGCAGACAGTCGCCCCATCCGCTGGATCGGTTGGTAGCAGACGCAGGTCATACCCGCAGTGCGGACACCGCCGGTGTTGCAGCATGGTCTTGCCGATCTGCTGGTGCCGTGCGTTTCGGAGGGATATCCAACACGTAAACAATCCACCCAATACGCCGGCGAAGGGGACAAGATTCCTGAAAAACCGGGCCGTACTGATGCTCCCTCCAACAAGCCGGGTAGTGCAGATGGCCAAGGCAATCGCCAGGCAGGCTGATCCCGCAATACTCGCCCAGAATGCGCCCCGAGTCGCGCGCGTGATCCCGGATCCGACTTGCCGAGCCACCTTCCGAAGCACGTCAAGGGGAATAATGCCAGGCCGATACAGAAGGTGCATCATAACCGGATCAAGCTGAGACACTCTGCGACCCCGAGCGTCGATGATCCACCCGGCTCGCTGTGTCGGGGAAGACCCGCTTTCAGTCATCGGCCCGACCTCCGCAAGACAAGTGGGAATCCAGAATCCAAGCACAACCACACTCGGGACACACGGTCGCGTTATCCTCGGGGGCAGTCGGCAATTCACGGATGTCGTAGCCGCAATGGGGGCAGCGGAGGTGTTTCAGCATGATCTTGCGAATGCGTGTGAAGCGGATGCGCTTGGTGCCGTACCAGGCCAGCGCCGGCACGAGACAGAGCGTTGACATCATGAGGCCCGGCGTGCCGAGCAGATCACTCAGCCGCCCGCGACGCAGCAGGTCGGCGCAGTAGATGACGTAGACCACCACCGCCAAGCCCCAGGCAATCGCACATACTCGCACCACCCACCGCGGGAAAAGCGCGATACCGCTGCCGATCTCGCGGGCTATTCCGGCCAACGGCTCAGCCGGGATCATTCCGTGCTGCCGCGTGAGGTGCAGGACATATGGGTCGAGCATCGTGACGCTACGTCCTCGAGCGTCCTTGATGCGCCCAGCCTGCCGGCGTTGGCGTGGTGTTTCGTCAGCCATTCCCGTGATCTCCAGCACCTTGGGAACCGTCCAATCTCCAGGCACATCCGCACTCAGGGCAGACCGTCGCTCCGTCCTCGGGGGCAGTTGGCAATCCACGAATGTCATAGCCGCAGTGTGGGCACCGGAGGTACTTCAGCATGATCGCGCAAACCAGCTTGGCGCGCGCCCGTTGGCCACCTCGCCAGAATATGATCGCGCTAACGGCAAATAGCACAGTGCCCAAGGAACCCAGAACGCACGCCAGCGTATCAAACGTACTACCACGAAAAGCCTTCCAGGTGAACAGGAAGATCCAAATACCAAGGAATGCCGTAACAGCGGCGAAGTACGCACGGCGCTGCCACGTTGGTAGCCCGAGACCCACTTCGCCTGCAATGCGGCGCAGTGTTTCCTCTTGAATCACCTGGTATTGCCGAAGCAGGTTCAGGGCGTACGGATCAAGTAGGGACACCGGCTTGCCCCGAGCGTCCTTGATACGCCTTGTGTCTATCGCCTTCTCGACCATTTCGTTGGTACTCCGCGGGTTAGCTGTGTCACCCCATTGTCAGAAACGCTATCAGTCCTGCCAAGGCAAGAGCGACTAAAAGCACGGCTATTGCTACCGCAATCCACTTGTGCTTGACAGAAAGGCCTGTCGAGGTCGCGGCCAGGAGTTCGGTGATCTCGTCGTCGTCGATTCGCCAGGCGCAACCGCATTCAGGGCAAACCGTCGTCCGATCCTCGGGTGCGACGGGCAAGCCGCGAATGTCATAGCCGCAGTGCGGGCAGCGACGATGTTTGAGCATGGCCGGGATGACCCGCTCGAGGGTGGAACGGTGGGTCTGATAGTAGACGACGCAGGGCCAAAACAGAGCTATGGCTGCCTGGCAGGCACAACTGATCACTGTTCCGACCCTCAACCCGCGGTAGTTGGGAGCCGTGACCTGGTCGTAGAGGTATCCTGCAAAAACGCCGACAGCGAGTAGAGCACAACCGATGATTACGAACCGGCTCCATTTCGCCCAAATGGGAGAAACCTCTTTGGCAATGTCGCGCAGCGCTTCTGCCGGTATCCGATCATGGCGGCGCAGCGTTCTCATCACGAGAGGATCGAGTTGGGTAACCGAGCGGCCTCGGGCATCATCGATTTGGGATGGTCTTCCGCGTTTCAAGAGTGTCTTCTCACCTCTGTGTGCTCCGTGGAAGGCCACTACTGCGGCGCCTCCCGGCGACGAGTCGTCTCCTCCTGCTTAGCCGAGGCGGAATCGATGTCGAGAATCTCTCGTACTCGTTTGTCAAACGGAGTGCCGCATTCAGGGCATTTGGGCCCCGGAAGCTCGAAGAGCGGATAGCCACAGGCGACACAGATAGGAACGCCACAGTCCAGAAGCTCGTGCCGAAGGAGCTCTGGAACGTAGCATTTCATCCACTTATTACCGAAGAAACCGCCTGCGGCGACCAGCATCACCGCTAGCGGGGGAACAAACCAGATTAATTCCGCGCGGTTCGGCGGTCGAAACTGCGGCTGAATGACGCCAAACACAATGATCGCCAGCATTACGAGCAGAACTAGTAACGCTGAGGTTTTCGCGAGCATCACCCAGAACGGTTGGCGCAACATGATTTTGGACATGGCCCGGCGCAGAGCCTTTCGTCGGTCCTTGGCGGTTGGAAACAACTCGAGCTCCGGGTGCCCTCTCGCCCAAGCACTGTCCACGTAGAGAAAGGCTCGCCAGACCTGTCTAAAAGGATAGCTCAACTTGCCGAGCAAGCCCGACCTGCAACGGGCGCCCTTGGCGTCTTCGTCCTGCCGGGAAGGGGGTAGTTCTTTCTCAACCATCGCCTCGATCTCCGGCAGTTTCGGCCTGACCCAATCGCCACGCGCAGCCGCACTCGGGGCAGACGGTCGCCCCATCCGCTGGATCGGTCGGCAGCATGCGAAGGTCGTAGCCGCAGTGCGGGCAGCGAAGGTGTTTGAGGATGATGTTGCGGATACGTTTGAACCGCACCCGGGCAGAAACGAACCAGATACTGAAAAGGCCGGCCAGCGGAGGGACCAGATATAGCAGCGCTTCGGTAAACGCGCCGAACTGCGGGCTTCCAAGAAACACGCTTCTCACCAAACGCGTCACTATTGCGAGTAGAAGGACGATCAGAAAAACAAGCATCACGAAGAACGTCACCCGTACCAGCCACGGCCAGCCGACGCCGATCTCCTCAGCCAACTTGCGCAGTGTTTCGGCAGGTATTACGTCGTGCTGGCGGAGCAGGCGCATCGTCACCGGGTCAATCTGCGTCACCTTACGCCCACGAGCGTCCTGGATGCGCCCTCTGTGCGGCGACGAACTCGGGTTGCCTTCAGCCATCGTTTCTCACTTCCGTGCCGCTCATGCTGCCGGTTGGCGCCTGATCCGAAACGACGTTCTCGAGCCTTTCAGCAGGCTGTGTATCATCCAATCGCCACACACAACCGCATTCCGGGCAGACGGTCGTTCCATCATAAGGATCGGTCGGCAACATCCGAAGGTCGTAGCCGCAGTGCGGGCAACGCCGGTGCCTTAGCATGGCCCGGCGGATGCGGTGGAAACGGCTGCGGCGGGCGGCTCTCCAAAACGCGAATGGGATCGCCCAGATTCCCTGGTACCAGAGCGCTCGCTGCACAAACTCTCCGAGGAGCATGCTCCCCCTGATCAACTGAATGAGCGCATCGCCCAGAAGCAGCATGGCGCAGGCGAAGCCGATCCCGCCGACACAGAGACCGAACCAACTGTCGGCGAGCTTGCCGATGCCGATTTCCCGCGCAAGCTCACGGAGCACCTCATGCGGAATCCCCTCATCGTGCCGATGCAGCAGGTGCATTGCCACCGGATCAATCTGCGTCACCCGTCGGCCACGGGCGTCCTTTATTCGCCCGGACTTTTGACGGAGAGATGGATCATTCACAGCCATTGCTGCCACCTTTGTTGCGGCACCCCCGGAGCTTCCCGGCTTCCGCGCACTTCCGCACTCGAAGCGGGCCACGGTCTCGCCGGCTATTCGAACTCTGCCACAGCCGCCAGCAGCGCCTGCACAGTGCCAGGTTCTCCTTCTGAATGGCCGGCTTCCTCTACGATGATGAGTTTGGACTTCGGCAGCTTCTTGTGCAAACGCCACGCTGTGATCGGCGGGCAGATCATGTCGTACCGGCCGTTGATGATCGTCGTCGGGATGTCCTTCAGCTTGTGCGCGTCGCGCAGGAGTTGATCGTCTTCGAGGAAAAACCCGTTGGCTGCGTAGTGACAGTCGATCCGGGCGCCGGGCACGACGTCGTAGTCGCCCCAGCCACCTTGAACTTCCTCGTCAGACGCGTGGAGCTTGCCGGTCTTGATCGCACAACGAATCCACGCAGCCGCCACCCGGCGCTGCATAGCCTTGTCGTCCCCGGCGAACAGTTTGAGCAATTTGCGAGGCTCAACGGGCGCCAGCTCCGGCGGCATAGCCGCGTCAAACTCGGCAGCAGCAACCGGAAAGAACGCCCGCGGCATCGGACCGACGAAACCGTTGAGCGGCTCTGCCTTGGAGGCGGTGAAGATACCACGCAGAACCAGCCCGCGGACGCGCTCCGGATGTGCCTCGGCGTAAGCCAGCGCCAGCGTAGACCCCCATGAACCGCCGAACACCAACACCTTGCCGTCGATGCCCAGGTGTTTCCGAAGTCGCTCGATGTCAGCCACCAGGTGTGACGTGGTGTTCGCACGAATCTCGCCGGCGGGCCGACTGCGACCGGCGCCGCGCTGGTCGTGCAAAACGATCAGGAACTTGGCGGGATCGAAGTACTGCGCAAGGCGCGGATAGGATCCGAATCCCGGGCCGCCATGTAGAACTATGACCGGCTTGCCCTTCGGGTCGCCGAACACGGCATAGAAAATCTCGTGCAGCTCATCGACCTTGAGATAGTCGGTCTTAAACGGCGGTTTAACTGCAAATAGCTCGGCTGCGTCAGGCTGTTCCCCTGCCACAGCAGGTGTCGCGGGCAAGAAGGCTACCAACGCCCACACCGCGGACAGGCAGGCCGCCACGGCTACCAGTGGGGCTAAGTGTGTCCTTCGCATTGTTGTACTCCGTAAATGAGATGTAGTTTCACGCCGCTCGAAAGAGCGCCAGGCAGGCAGTGACCTGCCCATGATTGTAGTTGCTGACCCTATGCTAATCCGAGACCCGCCAACTCTGCAAGCAGCGGACAAAAACACACACAACCGGCAACCAAACCAACGACAAGCGCTCAACGTTTCCAACCGGGTAGGTAATCAAGACATGCAGCAGTCGTCCGGAATCTGCGATCGTCGAGAATCCCCCCAATGACACAGCATGGATAGTGCCGCACTACTGTGTGAGGTGCAGAACATACGGATCAAGCATCGGACGTCACGTCCGCAAGCGTTGTTGATGTGCTTGGTTTGGCGGTGGGGCGATCAGTTATTCGTGGTCATCGTTGCCGCTTTGCTTTGTGGGTATTGAGTTGTCTACCTTCCATGCGCAACCGCACTCGGGACATACGGTAGCGCCGTCGACGGGGTCGATTGGTAGGTTGCGGATGTCGTAGCCGCAATGCGGACAGCGCAGGTGTTTTAGCATGGCGGCGGCTACGTGGCTAAACCGCTTCCGCTTGATGCCGAACCAGATGATCCACGGAATGGAGAGAAGGTACAGAAACCCGGCAGACTTCGCGTATGGAGCATCACGAATATCACCGGTGATCAGCGCATGCGTGATGAGGGAGGTCACGGCAAGCGCGACGCAGATGCCACCGATCAGCGCCGCGCGTTCACCCGGTTTGATTCTCACGCCCCGCTCGCTTGCGATGGCCCGGAGGACATCAGCATCAATCACGGCGTGCTGGCGTAGCAGGTGCATCGCCACCGGGTCGAGCTGTGTGACTTTGCGGCCACGCTGGTCCCTGACGCGTCCCCGGCTTGCCAATTTGGGTTGATCGTGCTGGTCCATTGTCGTTCTTCTCTAAGGCGTGCGATCCGGTCGTGTACGCGAGACCTCGCCAGGACGGTCGCTGGGTCGCTCCCAAGGCGGTGCATTTGCTCATTAGTGCACTTTCGGTATTGACCGATTCCAGTATGATACCCTATCTTAATCCTGGTGGGTTTGGCATCCACATTAAAGGACTGAGGCTTCGGTTAGCGGCGGTCGGCTTTTTGACTAGGCGCTTCTGGCCGTAGTCGAAACCGACAGCGCTCGATGGTAACAGTCTGATAGTGCCCCCTTGCCGGAGTGGCGGAATTGGCAGACGCGCGGGATTCAAAATCCAAAGAAAACCCTGTAGAATAAGAGGTTATGATCGTTTTGCCCCCGTATCTTCCGCATCTTTTCGTAGTTTTTTGATAGTCAGTTTTTTTCTGAGATTCTGGCGTTTAACGGATGGCATCGAAGACGAAGCAGCAACAGTTTCAGGGATTCGGTGAAGCTGAACGGGAGGTTCTCCTGATAGCCATGCTCGTCGAGCTTCGCATTCACCACGAGCCCTTCGAGCAGTGGCAACTTCGGGAGACCCTGGAGAGACCACAGGCCGAATATCTGAAGGGCTGCTATGAGGCCTGGACGATCACTAGTCCGGCAAGCGAGGAGAACTGGCGGGAGGTGCAGCTTCGATACGAGGGTCTCATAAACGCCTCGATCGGCAAAGAGCACCGCCACCTGCTGATCGCCGTAGAGCAGGAAACGGTGAAGGCTGTCCGCCGGCTCGTGAGGTCTGTTGATAGGCTCACGGAGATGACTGGCGGCTTGGACAGCGAGGCGGCACAACACTTCGGCGACCTCCTCCGCGAGGCAGTCAATCCCTTTGCGTCGGCGACGGAAGCCCGGCGTGCCCTCAATGACCTCGGGCGTATGGTCCACCGCATGGGGCGGCCATCGAAGAAGCCGCCGGAATCGCCACAGGAAATGACCAGCCAAGCCCCGACCCGCGGCTTGCAGAGAACCCTGAGTGAATTGCTACTCGGCCATGAACGGACTGAGGAATCCATCACGGACGTGCTTGACTTGTTGTCAAGGGACCATGATCTGCCCACTCTGCTGACCCCCACCCAGGCAAGCAGGCTGACAGGCATCGGCGCCACAAGTCTAAGGGCGGCCTTTGATCGTGGCGAGATCGTCGGCACCCGGATCGGACAACATCGTAAGCTCGACGTGGAATCGGTCCGAGCTTGGTGTCGATCCCAGGAGAAAGTCGGACAAGAGGCGGCGAGCACGGGGAAACGTCCGAAGGGACGGGCACCGAAGCGATTCATCCCACGGTAGAGCAAGTCGTCTCGGTATCGGAGGTTGTTACCGGTCTCGCTCCAGCCGATACTTGCATGTGTTGCTCGACACGGAAGGCGCTGGCCATCATCACCAGGGTCATGTGGTGACGCCATCCACGTCCCAGAACGTAGTTGCCGCCCGCATACTATCACCAGGTATCGGACTCCATTTCCGGCTTCCCATCGACTCGCTTACGTCGCCCCACAAGTGATCCATGCTTAACTCGCACCACGCTCCGCTAAGTCAGCACACGCTGTCCGATATAATCTCCTAACAGGTGTCCGCGTTCCAGGAACCAAGCGCGGTCTCCTTTCGGGGGTCGCGTTGCCTCAAGATTATGGGTTTGAGCGCCGACGTTATGCTGAGAATGTCAGCATGGAATCGGAGGGGTGAGCCGCAGACCATATCGCGGAGTCTGCTCCCATGGAATGTCGGCAACCGCGAAATACGCGAAACGACGCTACGCACAACCTACACGATCGTCTCCTCTCGATTCCTTCGATCCATTTGCGCAGAACTCCGCCTGCGATAGCGGCCTCAACGACGGCCGCTCATGCACAACACAATGCCGTTTCGTATGACTCACTACATACACATACACACAAGGAGAAGTCCTCTAACTCACAGCTGCTGGAGGCCCCCTTGTTGCGCTGTGGTGCGAATGATAGTCCGTATTGAAGGGCAGTCCGATGGCTAAACGTGCGACCCCGGCAGAGACAGTGAACTCCATGGCACCCTATGGCATGCGTATCGCTGCCGAGATCTACAGACCATTCGGGCACGCCTACCAGTCACCGCGCGACGCACCGTTCCCGGCTGGATGCCCGAATTTCGCTGGCCTCCCGAACGAGCACGAATGTTGGTACGACGACCGCGACAAGACCTTCCATTGCTGGAAGTGCAAGCAGAACGGTGACTACCTGACTGCTATTGCTGCGAAATGGAAATGCACCCCGGTAGCAGCAGCGAAGCGGCTGTGTAAGATGTTCCCGAGTTCAGAATACAGCCATCCTGTGGGCTGCTGCCAGTTGCCGTGGTTTGCTGATCGAGCCAGAGGCGCGATGCCGAAAGACGGCTGCCCTGTAGCCCTACCATATCGAGCGCCTCGGACTGAGCCGGGCGTTCTTAAGCGAGACAAAGTCCGAGGCTATCTTGCTAGCGTTCACCACATGCAGAGAAACCTCAATACAGTTCAGGGTATTCACGCATGGTACGTTGGCCTCTTTCTAGATCAGACATCGAGCTGGTGCCCTCGTGACAAGACTGTGAAACTGCCGTTCGGCGAACGAATGCAGCGGATCTACAAGCGGATCTACTCTGAAGTCGAGGCTCCCTGGTTGTTGCGCGGCATGTCAATCAACGAAATACTCGCGGCGATCCGACAGAATCAAACAGTCCGGCTGGAGGTCACGAGCCGGAAGGGAGATCCGCGCGTAGATAGTTGCTTCTCATACCGACACAACAAAGGCCATCTGCGCTCCCGGTTGGCAATCACTCTGCACGACGGAGCGAGTCAGTGCCTCTTGGACTCCTTTCACAGGATAGGCGACGTGGCGTTGAGGGAGCGTCTACGGAATGCGGATAGAGCGTTGGTCGATTTGGTGCACCTCTGCCTGGAGAGTCGACAGATATCCCGAGACTGCGTTACGCTTCTTGGTGCTGTACTTGTCTTAGGTCTTGGCCGATCCGGGCTACCCGAGGCAATGCAAGATGCAGTACGGTCCCTCCATGTTATTGCGCGATCCGGGAACACACATGAGGCCGTGCGCGCCCCGCAGTTCGAAGTCAAGACGGACCGTCGTATACTCACGGCGAAGCGCAGGAAGAAGTTCTTTGGGCGCCTTCCATGGTCGAAGCAGGTGATAGACCGATACAAGGTGACAATTGCGCGACATCGGACGACAAAGCAAGAGTACGTCGTGATACCCATCGAGGAATGGGGCAATGGCTATGTTGGATTCGTGGTGGATGACCTGACTGGCACAATAGTGCCCTGCGATGACTTCTCGCAGCCCCTCCTTTTTGGGGAATCCAGTCTAGCGTTGCACCAGGGGACTGGTTCGCCTGGACGTCTGGCCGAAGACATTACCATCTTTGCTGATCCTCGCGATGTCCTCTCGGGTGCCACCTGCGGTTGTGCCGCTGTATCGTCCACGCACGGAATGGGGGTATGGAGCGATCAATGGTCGCAAGGACTCGCAGAGCGTGAATGTAGGAAGGCCACTCTTCTCTTCCCGAAGACTGCAGTAGGACGACGGAGCGCAATGCGGGTCGCTCTCTCTCTTGCGGATGCTGGGATCGCACCATCCGTAGCAGAGTGGCCGGACGACGCGCCCGACAACACCACGATTACTTCCTTTCTCACTGGGCGGGAGTCGAACGGTCTTGCGGCTCTTCTACGTTCAGGCCGACCCGTTGGCTTTGCCTGAAACATCCGTGGTCGACCCAAACGAGTATCGCTGATCTGCCGGCGCCCTCGGCGGATCCTACCATCCGTTGACCCCACACTGGCCTAATGCGTCGCACTGCAAAGGCGCTGTACGGAGTCGGAGGCGCGTCGTGTAGGTGTGCACAGGCCTCGGCGCACCTCCATTCCTTGACAGTTGCCCCTCCTCTCGCCGCGCCGATAAGGGACGACGACCGAAGCGCTTCATCCCGCCGTAGAGCGAATGGCCTTGACGTCGGACGCTGTTGCCCGTCACTCGCCGGCCGATGCCGGCATTTGCTGCTCGACACAGAAGGCGTGGGCCACCATCACCATGGTCATGTGGTGATGCCATCCTCGCCAGCCACGTCCCATATAATCTCCTGAACCAAGCGATTCCTTCATGAACCGTGCTGCTTCGGCAGCCGTCTCTCCGAGGTGGGCCAGGTCCAGGAGGGTCTTCATTCGCTTGAGGTACTGCTTGGGAACGTTCCTCTTCCGCTTCACGAGGTAGCAGGCAGAGGGTTCCCGCTGCTCGAAAGGCCACTCGATAAGTGCCCAGTGGTTCTTGCGTGACGAGCCACGGTCTATCCCAGCCGGATAGTGCCAACAAGGGACTTCCTCGTTACCCGGCCCATATCGTAGGCGGTGGAACCTGCGGCTCCGACGGCCTCCCACCAAATCCATCAAATGTCGCTCCCTCGGTGTCTTGCGGCTTATGTGCGAGGGCTTCCGGCCATACCTGGGACCAGGAGTCCAAACGGGGAAGTCATTGCGGACTTTGACGCAGTAGTGCAGTGCTTTCCGCCTGAGCTTGGAAATGACGGATATGGCTCTGTGCCCGGCAGTCGTGATGATGACAGTTTCGCCTCGCCTGGCGTGGCGAAACAGAAGCCGCATCGCAATCTGCAGAGAGGTAGGTGACTCTCGACGATCAGGAGGAATGCCGCACTGTTCGCATCGTCGGGAATCCTGCGACCATTCCTCGGGCAGAGCCAAGTCTGCGTCAACCATGATCGAGAAGCCGGGGATTGCCAGATGCAGAGTGACCGCATGTTGGTGGTTTTCGGTTGGTCTTCCGGCGCGGTCCAACGGGCGAAATACGCCGACGGACGAGTTGCCTGTCTTAGCGATCCACATCGACTGAACGACCCAAGCCGGGAACACGTCACCCGCCCTCCGTGCATTAGGTCCGAGTATTCGGCGGGCATCCTCGGCCAGCCGTCGCCGAACGGGCGCGTCGTCCCAAGGGGACTGCCCGACGAACTGCTGTAGACACTGAATAAGGTCACGTCGGTCCGGGAACATGTCTGCCACAGCCCCGGCTATCTTGGATAGTCGTTTGGGGGGTGCTGCTTCGAGAAGACCGCGTATGTAGCCCAGCAACAACCTGCACCGCTCGTCGCGACCGACCAGGCAGTAGTAAGGCTGCAGAAACCTATCCAGCCCGGTGCCGATCCCAGCCTCGTTCGTCCATTCTTTCGGCAGCCGATACGGGCTTGCGTTACTTAACGTAGTCTCGGCTGCCTTGGGCATTGGGATGCCTCCCAACGGACGCCGGGCACGGATCGTAACCCACTTCCGACCAGGCACTTACGATCCCCGTCGCTTCCTATGACACGCCCAACTTCTTCATCGGCAGGAATCTAAGGGGGAAACGTTAGGGCATCCGTGAATTGTGGAAACGCCGGGCCTTGAGGGGCTCCACCTGGCGAATCCTGAACTATCGGATGCCCCTGAGCCGGAGAGGATGCTCGCATGTTGTACGACATCATCACGATCACGATGCCGGAGGAATTGGGACAGTACGTATCGCTGAAGTGGATCGCAAAATGCACAGGGATGAGCCGCGCCACGGTTAAACGACATCTTGACAAGGCCGGCATCAGACCGGCGCAGCTTGGCGACGCGCGGAATGCCGCCCTCAGATACCCTCGACGACTTATCGCACGTTGGCTGCTCCAGAGGGGCTTCAGAGTCGTTCACCACAGGACCTAACTCATGCGCTTCCCCGAGATAGGACGATCTAGTAGCGCGAAGCGTTGGATTCGGCGTTTGTCGGACAACGAGCCCTGTTGTCCGGGACCGTCATGGTTGTTCCTTGGAGGACCGATAGCCAAGGCGTCACTGATGGAAGGCAGGCGGAGCGACTTTCGAGGCGCTCTTCAACTGGATCAAGTACTCCAAGTAGATGCATCCGGAAATCGGTTTCCGATCCTGGATCGCAGGAGCTGACTATGCCTCGAACACCTGGCGATGCACGCGACGGCAGCACAGAGTCCACCGGCACCGTTCCCCGACACTGTTGTGCGCCCGTCAGAGCCTATCTTGCAGCCTATCTGGACAAACCTCTATTGCCTCCGGTTGGTCATCGGAAGAAGGTCAAGAGGTTCGCCGTCCCCTCCCCATGGCCGGACCGTTCGTCAACCGAACACTGTCAGATGTGCAAATACGAATCGGCCTTCGAGAACGAGAGCGGCGAGCATGTAGGCGACTATTGGGACTACGCCGCTGCCATCACCGGCAAGAGTGGACGCGAAGTATACGATCGCATCCTCGCCAAAATGCAGCTGACATCTCTGAATGACATCACCTACCCCGGTGATGGGCAACCGTGGTATGACGACATGATGAGAGGCCATTCCATGGCCTATGACTGGGTTGAGCAGCCCAGACGCTTCACAGGCGAAGAGGGCTACGGCAATCCATGGATGGAGGATACTTCCACCAAAGTCAGGGGCACCTACGATAAGGAGCACGAATACGCTCTGGCTCGCGACCAACTATGCTCGGCTGCCAACCGCTGCGTTGACGCAATCGCCGGGCATAGCCGCAACATCATCTTCGCGAATTACCAACTCGGCGCGATTCTCCATCGCCTGAAACACGTTTTCCGGTTGGAAGCGGCTGCCGGCATCGTGAAGGGATCATGGGAGGAGTACCTGAAGGACTACAGCGACAAGAGTTCGCGACATGGTAACTACTGCATACGCATCTTCCGTGCGGTCGAGTTTCCCTGGCAACTTGCGGATTATGGAACACTCAAGGATCTGCTGAGTGCGATTAGCGAACACCGCAAGCCGGAAACAGAACTGGTCCGCGTGGGAAGTGGGAGATCGGCCCCCAACATACTCGTGACCCAGGATTTCGACACGGAGTACACTGGGGGCAATGTCATAATCACACTCGGTGATTGTTCGGCAGCCGACAAGGTGAAGAATGCCATCATCCCGGGTGTCGTATCAAAACAGCGCGAAGAGGACGCCGAGCTGTTGCTGAAGCTGGTGGATCGTATCGCAGCGGATTGCTTTGACCACCGGGGCTTGGTCAAAGACCTTGAACCAGTATACGCAACCATGTCTGCCCTCATGAGCACCTTCGGGAGTGGCCGCGCCGAATTCCTGAAGGTCCTGAGGACGGGTCTCAGGACTCTCGATGAAGCGGTGGTTTCAGAAGACCACCGGCCTACATGGTACCAACTGCTGATGGAACTCCACCGTAGCGAGGAGGCGCGCGTCACAGAGGTTGAGGTCGCCGAATCGTACGAGGGGACGGGCACTGATGAGGGCTACTGGGTAGAGAGGAAGATCGACCTCGAAGACGACGAAGAAGGTGAGGACCATCCCGATGAAGTCTGAACGCGCTAAGGAGACGCCGCGGCGGAATGCGGTATTGGCGGCCTTTGCCCATCCCGGCGACCGGAGAGGCTTCTGCTACATTCCGGCTGGCATGGAGCCTTCATCGCATCCCGAGATCAGCATCACACATCGCCAGCCCGATTACCTGAACCCCATCCGGTTTGAGTACGACCGGGAGAGCACGCACGTCCAGAAATACCGCACGCACGACCGTACCCTCATACTAGACAGTCGTAAGCGCAAGGGTGAAGCGATACGGCGCCATTGCGATGACGTAGTGTGCATCAGTCCCTGGGTTGAAGGCTCACTGGTGAATAGAGAGCTCGACATTGTGCTGTCATCCGCGCGCTACAATATAGGGGAGAGCGAGAAGCGCCGTGAGAAGCAGTATCGAAACTGGGCGAAGGATGCGGGACTGGTCCTGTTGGGCGATAGCGGAGGGTATAACCTCAAGGTAGAAGACGAACACCCACGTATCGACCTTGGCAAAGTCATCGAGTGGATGAATGCGGCTTGTGACTTCTGCTTCGTGTTAGACACGCCACCGAAAACCAAGATAGATTGGGGGAACCGGGATCGTACCAAGGCGCTGGCCATCACTCAGAAGGCGAACTGCGATCGAATGCTGGCAGAGAAGAGAGGCGATCTCCAGCTTCTTAACGTTGCCCACGGCGGGACCATCGACCTTGTGCGCGAGTGGATGGAGGAGGTGGGCCCGCCCCAAGATTACATTGGTTGGGGTGCCGCCTATGACAATGGCCAAGACGTAGCCTCGGTCTATCGGGCAGCAATCATGCTCATCAACGAGTACAGGGTGAAGTGGGTGCATATGCTGGGCATCAGCGGCCCAACTGATATTCCGTTGATGGCTTGGCTGGGTCGTTATGCCCTGATTACATGCGATTCAAGCAGCCTGCACGAGGCCGGAAGGCGCCGCAAGTACTTCTACCAGAGTATCGACGGGAAGCTCAAAACGTTTCAGCTTGGAGATCAGGAACGCCCTTCAGGTTTCACTACGGGTGCGCTTCTGCCTTGCCAGTGCCCGGTGTGCCGCACTCTCTCGTATACCGACATCTTCCTGCACAAGAACGGAAGCCTCGGTGCGGTCATGACCATGCACAACGTGTTGGCCATTCGTCGCTATGCGCATGCGTGGTCCACCTACGCTACCGGCACCGACGAACACGGCAGGTACCTGATCGACTACAAGCAGTATAGGAACAAGGTGGAAGAGATGTATCCGAATAAGGTGGAACTTCTCGAGTATATCTGGGATGCCCTTCAGAATGGCGTGGATGCTGCCCAACGCACCATCGTCTGCGGTCACGACAGCAGGTTGAAAAGAAGCCTCTGTGCTGGTGGAGCACAGGATGGTCAGGCCGTTCGCAGCAATATCCATTCAGTTGGCACCAATCTTGAGATCATCCCATGGTACCTCGATCTCAACAACGCCGCCACTCTCCGTAGGATGCCGGAATCCGTTCAGCGGTGGTGGAAGGAGAACCAGCATGCGTACGAGTAGGTCGACGGACATGCCCGTGTACGAGACGGCCCTTGGACAGGGCATCACCCGTACCCCGGAATTCCAGCGTAAAGGACTGGCATCGTTTGCGGCCAACGTCGGTACGAAGTGCGGACACGGATGCCTGTACTGCAGCACGGGTTCCATGCTGCGGATGCACAGTTCCTTTGCTGAGGTGAGTCGGAATCCCTTCGATGACGGCTACGCCATCGTTGATCCGAACTCGGTAGAGCGTATTGCGTACGATGCGGCACACAAGACGAAACGCGGCATGGTTCAGCTTTGCACGACGGTGGATGCTTGGTCACCTGAGGCACAACGCTACGGTCTTGGGCGGAATTGCCTTGAAGCGATACTGCGGCAGCCAGGCTGGATCGTGCGAATACTGACGAAGAACGCGGCGGTGAGCGCTGATTTCGACGTGATCGAACGGTATCGTGATCGCGTCTTGCTTGGACTGAGCATAACGGCCACCCCCGACCGAGGAGACGTCACCGCAATCCTGGAGCCATACGCATCTACGATTGATGATCGAATGGCCGCAATGAAAGAGGCACATCGGCGCGGCCTACGAACCTACGGTATGCTGTGTCCACTACTGCCCGGAATAGCCGATTCTCCCCAGCAGATCGACGAACTCGTTCGATCTCTTGTGAACTGCGGCGTCGAGGAGATCTTTGCCGAAGGTGTCAACCCACGAGGAAACGGGCTCATCAAGACTCAAGAAGCCCTCGAAGCCGAAGGCTACCACGACGAAGCAGAAGCAATTCGTGAAATCCGAAACCGACAAGGGCATTCTCGGTACGTCGTACGCTTGCTCGACAATGTTCAGCAAAGCGTTAGAAAACACACCAACGTGCAGCAGCTGCGGTTCCTGCTCTATCCCAGCTCCTTGACACCGAATGATGCGGCACGTATCCAGAACGATGGTGCAGGAGTAATCTGGTTGGCGTGACCTGCCCCCTGTCGACCCATTGCCCGCTTCGCCTGCGATAGCATCCCTGACCCATGATTCCATTGGTTCCGCCACTCACGTGGTGGCAACGGTTGCCCCTCCCGGAACCATCCATCCCAACAACAGCCACGTCGAACACCCCCATTCCAAAGCTGCCCTGAGTCCCTTGGTGCGAAGTAATCCCCGTGTTGGTTAGCGCATCGGGATGAATATCCTCACCTCCCATGAGCACCCGCTGATGATGTGTTTGTAGATGTGGATCAAGACCCCCGCGTGCACGCAATGTCAATCGAGACTTGGCGTGTGGAAAGTCCTATATGATGCCTCCCGAGAGAGTGCGGGGACACAACGGGGAGACCCTCGAATCAATGCACACACTTGGATCCCCGCCCGAACCCCATAGCCGGCACCCGTATAAGTAAGAAGTAAAAGTGTGGAAGAGACATTCGGAGGAGTGAGGCAGAGAGGGCATTTCGGGTCGGCCTGCGAGCCATCAGTGGGTGGATGCCGTGTGACAGTGGACGGGTGGGTGTCCGGCGGAACGCCCCCCGGCACATCAGTGCTACCCGAGGCTGCGTGGTACCTCCTCCGCGGCAATCGTCAGATCACTTCCAACATGCGATGCGCCAGGACGGTCGCGCCTCTGTACTGAACAATGTGTAGGGTACCCGATACGGAGACGGAATCATGGCAGATGTAAACGAGACGGCGAGTCCGTAGCTGACGACGTCGCCTCCACGACACACCCAGTTCCCGAAGCATCCCGAAACGGTCGGGACGCTGACGTACACACTTCGTGCGTAGCACTAGATAAGGAGTAACACAATGGAGATGAAGATTACAAGACGCCTTCCCTTGGAGGATGGTAGCAAGGAGTCCGCGTTCGAGAAGTGCATCGACGATCTCGTTAGAAATAGGTGCACGGAGGTCGTAGCCTCCCCACCCATTGGCGTTGTCCACTACTCTCAACGCATGCGATTTGTGCTGCAAAGGTGTTCGCCTCCCTGCGGGGATGCGTCAACCCTGCTTGTCGAGGTCCACGAGCGAGGCATCCCAGTACCGACGTATGTTGGCTATCTGCAGCCCTCATCATCCACGAAATGTGGCTACCGTGTGAGGTACGGTGTCGGTGCGGACTGGGGAGGCGGAGATGGGTATCGCCCCGTTGTCACGAATTGTATCAAGACACTCGACTGGCCAATCGGCACGATCCTCAGTGACAACTGGCCCCACTCCATAACGGAGATGTCTGACGAGGTCTTCGCGGGCGGTTCTACCGGCCGGATCAACGAACGGGGATACGTATACGTACTGAGAGGTTATCGCAGTGGGTGGCTCCGGAACCCCTTCCTTGCCATAGAGATGTACAAGAAGGCGTCACGCATGAAGTTCCCTGTCGGTGTTGCCTATCTCTTGCCAAATGCCGGAACGTGGACTGACCTCGGTCCTGGTTTTCAACTCATTCACGTACATAGCGTTCCCAAGTTCCAGTTGTCCGGTTGGCTGCGTCAGTTTCAGGGACATGGGAGACGGATGTGGGACTTCCTATTGAAGCACATTACGCCCTTCACGGTTCAATACATATTCGCCCGCACTAATGGTTTTGAGCGTGCGGAATGTGATGTGGAACGTGGAGAGTACTACTCCGCGATGATCCAAGAAACACGAGAACGCTATCCAGATACAGTCAAGGATGTCGAACGCAAGTGGGCCAGAGGAATGCTCAAGGGAGTCTGTATCGGGTCGAACATTACGGCCGAGGGCGACGTGGGATAGAGCGTTTTGCCCTCACCTCAAACGCAGGGGCAAATCCTCTAGGGTAATCGTTGCCAGAAGTGGTGAAGCCGGAATCATCGTGGTTTCGGCGGGTGAGAAGTCGTTAGCAGGAAACAGAGGAGACATAGGTATGTCAGAAGGTACAAGTATTTCATGGGCAGGGTCAACCTGGAACTGCATCACAGGTTGCACGCCGGTCAGTGCCGGCTGTGCGAATTGCTACGCGAAGCGGATGACGCAGCGGCTGGAGAAAATGGCACGGCAGCCCAAGTACGCGGCAGGCTTCGACAGGGTGGTCTGCCACACCGGCTGCCTGGATGAACCGCATAGCTTCGGCCCGGGACAGACGGTCTTCGTCAACAGCATGAGCGATACGTTCCACAAGGACGTTCCGCTCGCTTTCCTGCGGAAGATGTTCCGCGTGATGAACGATCTGCCGGAGTTGACTTTCCTTGTTCTGACGAAGCGGCCAGATCGCATAGCGAAGCTGGCCGACAAGCTGACGTGGAGCAACAACATCTGGGCGGGGACCACCATCGAGAATGGCGCCTACGTTGACCGGGCTGATCACCTTCGCAAGGTTCCGGCCAGCGTGCACTTCATCTCAGCCGAGCCGCTGCTTGGTCACCTCACGAACTTGAACCTGGATGGGATCGGGTGGCTCATCGCCGGTGGTGAATCAGGTGTTGGTGCCCGGCCGTGCGATGTGGATGCAGTACGGAGCCTGCGGGATCAGGCGTTGGCCCAGGACATTCCCTTCCATTTCAAGCAATGGGGAACGCTGCCGAGCAATCCAGAGCCGGCCGATCCGACGGCGAAGAAGAACGGTGGGGATGCCAAGGGCGGGCGAACCTTAGATGGAAAGGTGTGGGCGGAGTTTCCTCTCACGGACGCTCGATGCTGACGCGCCGCAGATCGCGGCCAAGCGATGTACGTGCGACATCACCCATCCCATTCAGCATTCCGCATTAGCGCACGGAACTCGCTCTGCCCAGCGGAGTAGCCCATCCGTCGCGGGATCCGCTCGATCCACTGCCCAATAGCCGCGGCACCCGTTCGTGCCATATATCTCTGCCTTTATCCCTCATTGGCATGAACGGGTGTTGGTTTTTGGGGATGTGGATGGTGGGCGCCCGACCTCGGCAACGCGGGACGAAAGGTCGAGTGCCGGAAGTCCTATATATGGCGCCTCCAACGAAGACGTGGAGATCCTACGGGAGGCCCCCCGCATCAATGGCTGCCCCCGAATGCCCGCCCAGCCCCGCAAGCAGCGCCCCTATATGTAAAAAGTTGGGAATCTGGAAGAGACATAGCGTGGACTGAAGCTGGGTGCGTATCCCACCTCAGTCCGCGCACAACACTCAAAGCGAACGATTGAGGTGTAAACACATGACTAGAAACGAACTCAAGAAGAAGATCACCGGGCGACAGGCATATCAGGCCCTCGGAGTCGACCTACCGGAATCCGCAGTCGGCGACAAGTGGGTGAGGATTAGATGCCTTCATCCCGATCATGCGGACAAGCACCCGGCATGCGACGTGAACATGCAACACGGTGGGATCCACTGCAAGGCCTGTGCCTTCAAGGGTGACTATGTGGACGTCGCCGTGGTCACACGTGGATACAGTGAGCGGGAGGCCATCGCGTGGTTCGTGAAAGAGTGTGGATTGACGGAAATGGAAACGACAGACGGGCCGTCGCCGGTTCCAGATGATCCTTCGGTGCCTGACTGCGCTGAAGGTTCCATGGAGAAGGCTGCAGAGCGCGATGCCATGTCGTGGGACAAACTGTGGCCGCGTCTACAGCGTGCGCAAGAGAAGCTTCGGACCGCCTCGAAAGCAGATGAGATTCTTCGTCATAATCTTGGGATCACGAAAGAGACGGCCCAGAAGTTCGGCGTGGGATTCTACAAGGGGCAAGAGGGCGATGCCTTTCGCGATCCGCGTTTGATCTTCCCGGTCATGGGTGAAGATGGCAAGCCGGTCTCAATTCGCTGTTACAAGCGCAAGGCCCGTGCCAAGGTGATGCCTCTCCAGGCGGGCATGCCGACATCCCTGTTTCCACTCGATCACGTTCCCAAGGGCACCACGGATATTGTGATCGTAGAGGGCGAGAAGGACTGCATGGTAGCCCACCAGCACGGCCTGATGGCCGTAACAGGTACCGGTGGAGCGGGGACATGGCCACGGCGGTGGTCGGAACAGCTGGCGGAACTCGGTATCAAGTGTGCAATCATAGTGTATGACCAGGACCCTGCCGGACACCAGGGGGCCAGGAAAGTAGCGGCTTCCTTGGCTAGGGTCGGTATCGAGGGGCGTATTGCTTCTTGGCCCGATGACGTGCCCGTCGGCTTCGATGTGGCGGATTGGTTCAAGAGCGGCAAGCCTCTTGACCAGCTTCGGGAGACGGTGCTTGGCAAGGCGATGCCGTACACGCCGAGGGTCACGCGCCTCTCGGATCACGTAGTCCTGAACGACGGAGTAATGATAATGACGACGAGCGACACAGCACCCCAGCGGGAACTGACAGCCGAACTGGCGGAAACGCTCATCCGCTGCGGCACCTTCTTCATGCGAGGCGACGAAATATGGTACGTGGACAGCGAGAAGCCGTTCCCGATATGCAGCAAGCACGAGCTAGCGGGGGCATTGGACGGAGAAGTGGAATTCGGCTATGGCACGCCTTCTGAGACGGCGGTCGAGGAAGACGGAAGCCCTGTGATCGAGTACACCTATACGAGACCACCGCACGAGCTATTCCTGCGGATGTCGCACTCGCCGCCTCAGCGGGGGAGGCTCCCGGTCGTCACGCACTTCAGCCGCGTGCCCGTATTCGACAAGCACTACCAGCTGATTCCACGAGGCTATCATGCGGAATCCGGCGTCTACTACGCGGGCCCAGAGATCGAACCGGCAGGGACGACCGAGCTCCTTGATGACATGTGCGAGGAATTCGCCTGGAGGGACGCGGTCAATGGAAGCGACCAGGCCAACTTTCTCGGGATGCTGTTGACAGGGTTGCTCGTGACACGGTTCATCGGCAGGCACCCTAGTGTCGTCATCAACGGCAACCAGCCGGGACTCGGGAAATCGTATCTGGTAGAGTTGGTGTCGTGGCTCATTGACGGACAATCTCCGCAGGGTGTCACCTATACCCGGAACGATGAGGAGCTGGAGAAGCAACTCGCCACCCTCGTGGATCAGGCCCGCAACGTGATTCTGATTGACAATATTCGCACCGAGCGTGTGGTCACGAGCGCTGTGCTGGAGCGGTCGGTGACCGCCCCGATGTTGAACTTCCGGCGACTGGGTGGCAACACAGCCATTACGATGCCCAATACCGTGCTGTTCTTCCTAACGGTCAACAATGGTGCCCTCTCCCGCGACCTTGTCACGCGATGCATTCCGATCTACCTCTATTATGAGGGCCCGGCGGACAAACGCGTGTTCCAAAGAGTGAACCTGGATGAGTGGGTGATGGACCATCGCTGGGATATCCTGGCGGAGCTGGTTGGCATGGTTGCCCGATGGGTAGAGGCTGGCCGACCAGCTGGCAAATGTCCGACCATGCGGTTCGGCGAGTGGTCCCGCACCATCGGCGGCATCTTGGAGGTCAACGGGTACGGTGGTTTTCTGGCCAACTGGGACGAAGTCGCCTCTGAGCTGACCGCAGAAGACGACGAGATCGTCAAACTGGCAATTGAGGTGGTGAGGTCCGGCCGTGGCGATACCGACTTAACGGCCCGTGAGCTCGTAGGAATCGCAAAAGCGGCGGAGCTACTCCCGGACATCGTTGACAAATCTGTCGGCAGAGCAGCCCTTTCCTTGGGACATTACCTCGCGCGATTCAAGGACGCCCGTCTGCGTCTTGATGAAGACGTGACCGCGACGCTCAGGATCAAGTGGAGTAGGAGCGGCAGTAAGAACGTCTATTGCTTCGAGGTGGATGGTGAACTGCCCCCTGAGCCGAAGATAGACACATGGCGGCCAGATGCAAGTGATCCCGATGATGAAGAGGGCCTCAGTGCAAGCAAGATCGAGCTATAGACGACTGACAGAAATCCCGGAGTTCCCGGAGTTCTCTTCCGGAGTTCTTTTCGCGATTCGAGATTTCCTCCGTTCCCAAGGCGCTCCCGGGCCCGTCGAGACAGGGCCCGGGGGCAGATCGTCGAAATCCGGAGTTCCGGAGTCTCCGGAGTCTTTCTGAGATCAATCTTGGATTCTCCTCAATGTCAAATGCACTCGATGATATGTACCGCTTCAAGAGGAAGATTCATCCCTCCCGGGAAAGATCTCCGGGAACTCCGGAACTCCGGATATGCGAGACCGACCAAGGAGGCCTCCTCGTACACACGACGGGAAGAACTCCGGAATCAGTCTCCGGAGATGGGGTCAATCTCCGGGAGTGTAGACGGCTGAAGAGTAACGAAGCGAGATGCGGAGTGCGCCCAGTCCCCTCCACATCGGAGGGACCCGTCAACGAATTTCCTTGACTCTCCCGCGGTTTCGTGTGTTTCCCGAATCTCCATCGGAGAACGCCCCGGTCGGGGTGCTCTCGCACAGGCGCCCACGTGATCGCTTCCCGAATAGCCTCCACCTCGGCGGCTGCGTTGGTTTCCAGACTCAGACCACCTGCCCCCAATTGGAGTCTCGTGATTGCCCTTCTTTGCCCATTGTGCGGAGGGTGCTGTTCGTGAAGCCTGCTATGGGATTTAAGGAAAGGGAAGGGCCGTCTGGCCGCCGATCACAGATTGATGGAGCGGGGCCAGTAGTCACTACTATCAGTCAATGAACAGGTATCGTTAATTCTCAGAATGATGGATGGAAACATGCGGCCACGACCTGGATTGTCGTGGTCGCCAACAGGGTAGCCCTCGGTATAGGGCCAGGAGTATTGAGTAATGCGTAAGTGTAAGGCCAAGCGTAAGCCCAAGCAGAAGAACGGATGGAACAAACACCGCTGGCAGGGTGTGCTTCAAGCATACATGATGGAGCAGGGACCTTCATCGGCAACGGAACTGATTCGTCTTCAGCAGGATCGCTGCAAGAGCAGAGTGCAATACGAGTACGCTCACGCTGTGCGTGCCCGGGTGCTTGTGCGGGAGATCAGGAAGTTCCCCACTGACGACAAGGCACTTTTTGAGGAGGCTCTGATGGACCTGCTTGCCTGGGCGAATACGTTCCCGAATGCAATGGACTGGTTTGTGCTCGAACGTAGGCAGTCGAAACCCGCTCGATAGGTGAAGACTTCAATCGCGATCCTGAATCCTACGCGGATGGAGCCGTTCTACGCGTCCTGACAGGAGAATCTCAGATTCTGGGCCCGATCCCCTCTCGCCCCTCCAAAGCACCCCGGAGGATCGTTCAGAACGGTCCCTGGGGCTATCTGAGATCAGGCTGATCACCGGGATCAATCAATCCTCGCTCGGAAGAAGGATGGTCAGCACCGGCTCGGCCTCGTCGCCAGGTCCGCAGAGGGACTTGAGTGTGATGGTGTCTCGGCACTCCCTGCGTCCACGCCATTGCGACGGCATCAGAAAGATGACCTTGAACAGAAGCCTGTCGGTGTCGGCGTCAGCTTGGCGGATTGCGTTGAACAGTACCCAGAGCATGTCGTGGGCACGGCCACGTTCACTCTGGCCCGGCTCCTCCAGCTCCTCTGACGGGACGATGTACTGATGCCATACCGCCGCAGTGCAAGCCACGGGTATACGGAAGCCCGTTTCCTTCGCCCAATCCGTGAGGTCGATCAGCACGCCATCGCCTATGGCCTGAGCACGCGTGTACCGGTAAACCACATCGAAGTCGTCTTGCGTCATTGCCTCTCTCCATTGCCTGCCTCCAACTCTTCCGTCCACAATTCGGGATAGGATCCCAGTACAGCACCAAGCGTAGCCACGACACAGGCAGGAATGACCAGGAACCAATGGTAGATGGATGGAAGACCTCGATCGGCCCCCATGGAGTACAGCAGTAGCCACACCACTGCCCACAAGAGCGTCCCGCCGATGATCCCCACCATACCGCCGACACTCGATCCTAATGTCATCCCGGGCCAACTGAACTTGAGATTGCGCTCTCTTGAATCCGGTCTGCATTCCATCAGTGATCTCCGTTGTGTGTAGACCAACTCGGCCATCCCCTGTCCGTGGCCGAGCGTAGCAACCATCCAGTCCGATCCGTACCTGTTTCGTCACCGGCAGTAGTCAAGCAAGTCCTGAAGATCATCCTCCGTTGGCGTCCGACCGAGGCCCTCCACGTACAGCGCCGTGAGACGTTCCCGAACTTCGGCCGGAATCTCTTTTGGCGAATTCCACGTACGGTCGAGAGCATCGAGGTAGTCGGCCGGCGGATCACCGATCACGCCGCTATTCGTTCTCCACCAACCCATAGTGATGCCCCCCCGGCGATGTACGCCGTCTGTGTCCAACCGAGATCCTGGACGCTCTTGACTTCCTGCTACCGTTGGTGAACGTGGCGAGTGCGATATGCAACAGGTCTGAGAAGAGAGGGGTTACTCCTCCTCTTCTCCCTTCATTATAGGATATAATCGAAGGAAGATCAAATTCCCATAATCCCCCTCATCTTCGATGATCTCCCCGATGATCCCTGGAATCCAGCGCGAATCCGAAGAGAAGCCATCCCTTCAGACCCCACAAGTGCCAGTCTCGCGGCACCCTCAGGATCGCCGATGTCAGCGGTCTCGGCGTCAGTCGGATCAATCCCGACAACAACCACAAGCCTGGACTTCTCACAAGGAATCTCCCCGTGACAGACGCGTCATCGTGGAGCGACCTCCGGTGGATGCGATACTCCCGTGTCAAGCATGTTCATCTATACGTGTCGTGCTGTTGTCACTTTGGCGGTACGACGCGGAAGGCGCACCAGGTTCGGTGGTGAACAGCCAGGCATCTCGCTGGGACGGACGACGTCTCTATATAGGGCAGTTCCGTCACCTATCTCTCCTACGGGTTCATAACTTACAAAGAGCGTCGTACCCTGCTCTTTTTTCTCTCCATATCGCACCTGGTCGGGATCGAGATCACGAGACCTGTTACGAATCCTCGTAAGGAAGATGCTCGTAAGAGGGGGATGGTAAGGGACATGCTCGCAAAGTGGGCAAAATCGGTATCTACCCGTCAGGATCGTCCCCCAAGCAACTGATCTTAAGCGATGTTTTTCTGATCCTGATGCGAGGAGGTTGCTAGACCGCTCTTCGCTTGGCCCCCTGGTGTTGTCGCTTAGTTTCGCTTCATCGGTAAGGTCGTCGGTGTCGACCGCGTCTCTTGCGATGTTTTTGTGAGGGAGACGGAGAGGCCTACGAGGAACATCTCGACTAAGATGTCGTCTTCCCTTGGTAAATGATCCCGTCATCATCGCTTGATCGTAGGGTTTGGGTCGTTTCTTGGGGCGAGGGCAGGTTTCACGAGCGGCTTCCTCGAAGTGACGGGAAGGACTCCCCGGAACACCGATCGTCATCATCGCATCGTACCCGTGGATGATCGGTTGCACGAAGAGCTTGCGAGAGGTGACGGAGGAGGTTCCCCGACGCAGCGATCAGCATCATCGCATCGCATCCGTGCGATGTTCCCTTGCACGACGACGTTACGAAGTGTCGCGGTTCGGTCATGTTCGAGCGATCGTGCGATCGACGAAGCTGCGGTACTACGATGATCGAGAACTGGAGTCAGATGAGTTGAGCACGTTGGAGCATGCACAGTTGATCTCTCTCTCCGAGCAACCGCCCCTATTGGAGATTCCGCAGGTACGGGATTTGGCCATATTCCTCGGACTCGCCCAGCTTACAGGCCACTTATCAATTATCCGGGACACGACGGCAGCGATCCAAAGAGGAACGTTAGCGGTTGTCATAGACCACACGGAACGGTAACCCACACGACCGCGGGGTCCAACAGCTCCGCCTCAAGGAAGAAATCCCGGACAGCCTCGCGTGGAGTGCCAACGGGGCCGTGTGGAATCGCATCCCAGATCAGCAGGATGTTGGCGCCGCAAGACGGACAGTAGTACATTGGTTGGTTCTCCGCCGGGCCGAGGCCAGCTCCACAATGCTCGCAGTACGCCGGGTACATGAGTATCTCGACCTTGCCCCATAGATTGCGGCGTCGGTAAGCCCGGCCGCGTCTCTTGTACCAGCGCTGCATGTAGAGTTTTCGCCGACGTGCGAGACCATCACTTGGAAGGCGCTTTCTGCGTCTGTTACCCCGCCGCGTGTTCGCCTCCCGGATAAGCTTCGAGAACTTCCTTCGGCGTAGCTGGGTCCAACGCTGGGTAAGCCACCCGGGTCTGCTGTCGATCATGTTCATCGAATCCGACATCATCTGTCCTTTCTAGTCTGACCGTGGTGCGGTTCGATCCCTGCGAGCCGCACTTCCTCCTTCTCTTCTTACCTGGTTCGTTGAAGGGAGCCGGCCGGCGCCACGGTCCATGGCTCGTGCCCTCGTTGCCTCGTGCAAGGGGGCCGTTGCCGCGGCGGTCAGGGCAGAACGGAAACCGCGTTTCCGCCGCAAACGCTCACTCCTGAGATATTTGACTTGACGAAAAAGACCTCTGCGCGATAATACCGTCATGTCTGATACTACCCAGCTAGCCGAAGCGATCCTTGCGATGAGCAAGAAGTCGTGGATCGAGGCGTCCCGCGAGACGGCTGAGATCACGGAGTCCGAGTTTCTCGCGTTGGATTACCTGGCCGAGGTGGGAACGGCCACCGTCGGAGAGGCGCAACAGAGGATCAAGGTCGTCCCGGCCCAGATGTCCCGGCTCCTGCGGCGGCTGCAGAGCGCCGGGTTCGTCACATCCGACATCAACCGCGAGGATCGCCGACGGGTGGACATGACCATCAGCGAATCCGGGCGGGCCGTACACGCGAAGTACCGCAAGGCCAAGCTCGCGCCCATCGTCGCGGCGCTTGAGCGCCTAAGCAGCGATGAGCGCGAGGCGTTCATGAAGCTCGTCAACAAGACGTCTGCACGGTGAGCTATGCCACCGTAAGCGCCAACTCCGCCCTGGACGTTGGCCTATACGAACAACGAGTTCAGAAACACCTGCAACGCTACGCCCGCCACTTGATTCAGCAGCGCTTCGGTGTCGATCGCGCACCCCTCCGCTTGTACCAGCGTGGCGCCTGTAGCCAAAAGGGCCGGCATCCTCATCCATCGGGCGTCATGTCTTCCGACTGCTTGCCGATGTGCAGTTTTGTTCCGCACTTCATCGGGTTTTCCTCGTGCCCTGTTTGCACTTCAGAATCGCGCAAACGCTTGTGCAATCCCGGGTGCACGCCGAGCACGAGACGTGTCGGTTACACTCCTTCTTTTTCGATGAAGAGGCCCTTATCGACTCGCGAGAAGAAATCCTGATAGAAGCGGGGTTCGTTGACGGTATCAACACTCAGGACGTGTCCATTGTTGTCTAGGACCTTGATTTGGAAGCTAAGCCGCACACGGACATTTCGTTGCCGCTTCGTGATGTTGGCTGCGCATTCTATGATTGAGTTCTTCTTCCATCTTGCATCACGACGACCATGCCAGAAGTTCGCCCAGAACCTTTCTCCAGAATCCTCGATGTCTACTTCTCTGACTGCGTAAACAAAGCCAATCTCGGCGTTTACTTCTCTGGGGATGAACCCTTCATCCTGTAGAACATCCAAGACCGCCTTTACCGCGCGCTTCGGCTCCGCCATTTCGTAGAGACGGGTTTGCATCTGACGCACTTGGAGCTGCGTCATCGCTAGCTTGGGATTGTGGCACCCTGAGCTAATCAGTAGACATGCACATGCCAGCGCCACGGGAGTGCTCATACAATCCGTTGCACGACGGCTAGAATCTACTCGAATGATACACGAACGAATCGACAAGGCCCACCTCGTTGAACCTGATGATTACGGTGAGTGTTCTTTGCGTTGTTGCGGCCGCCCCTGCGGACTTGCCGAAGTTCGCGCCCACGCCGCCGAGGACTAGAGAACGACTGCCCGGGGCGCCGCCGGCTCCGACCACGCCTCCAACCCCGCCGGAGTCCGTTGAATAGGAGGCTTCCGTCGCGATCTTGTCGTAAATCCAGGTTTCCTTCCCGTCCGAGTCCTTCGTGACAATGTTCGGGGATCCCAGCGCGACGGCCACATCCGCCTGGGCCATACCTTTGCGAATCTCCTTCTGCACGAGGCCGACCGTCATCCGTCGTTCTCGCTCGGAATGTAGCTGCGCTGAATGACCGCCGGCCGTGATACATCCGAAGAGCGTGAATGGCAGAACGCCGAAGATGGACTGGAGAGCAAGGTTCCTTCTCATGGTTTTGACTCCTGTGCCGCCCGCCTTCCCCGACCCAACTACGCACACCGAGCAAGCCACCATTGATATCATCGGGTCGTCCGTGAAACGGTCGTCAATCCACTTTGGCCGGGTATTCCCCGTTTGTCAGACTTCGCCAAGCATCCTACCCAGACAAGCTGCTTGACTCTGGCGAAAACCACGATGTGGCAGAACACTGGGTACGACGGCCTCAAATCGCAGACTCCTTCCGCGGAATCGAACTCAGCCCGAAAGGGCTACGCCATGCGAGCGCCGTGCGGCTGGGACGGGCTTGTGGTGCGGCTCCCGAACCGAGACCAGAGGGCCCGGTTTGGGAGCCGCCCACAACGGCATTCGCACATGATGCGTTTACTACCCGGTACCGCCCAGCAGACTCGACACATCGAAACCACCGAGTAAGTCCGGGAAAAAGAGAAGAGCTGCCGCCACAGCGCCCACTACCCAATAAATCCAATTCATAACCAAGGCTCCTTATTCAAAATCAACCACTCGAACCACGCTCACCACGCGAGAGCGTTTTTTCTGATCTTTGAGAGACCATATTCATCATCTTTCGATGAACGTTCCGCAAGCGCAAGATCGCGCGACGGTACGGTGCTACAGGAAATCGTCGAGGATGCTGGACACCGGCTCGTATCGGCCGCAGTCGTTTTCCTCGTAGAGCAGTTGCTCGAAGACATTGAGGTCGTCGAATGCCGACTCCGAGATCGTGTCCTCACCGAAGCAGTTGGACACCATTGGGCCGACCAGCTCGCTCACCGGGCAACCTTGAAACACAATTGAACCCGCTCCAAGCATCATCGCGAGCGCCGTATTCCGAATCCGTCTCATGCTCATGGTCACATCCTCCACGAATGGCTCGGTTCGATCGATGGCTCCGTCCGCTCCGCTCCGACCGGCTCTGCGGAGCGGAATTGCACGCGAAAGTGCTTGACAGTCTCGAAGCGCCATATCATATTGCGAATGATGGTTCACGTTCCCCAGGTGTCAAGGGGTTCTACCGAGGAAAATGAGCCCTCACGAAGGAAAGGCCCCCAACGATGGCGAAAACATCACGGAGAAAACGCGAGGAAGAGCGTCACCGGCGAGAGGTGCTTGAAGCTGCGCTTGACTTATTTTCTCGCAAGGGCTTCGAGCAGACAACCATGGCTGAGATCGCCAAGCAGGCCGAGTTCGCCGTCGGCACGCTCTACAAGCTCTTTAAGGACAAGGAAGCCCTCTATCGCGCCCTGATCCTGGACACCGTTCAGGAATATGAGCAGGCGTTGACCGCGGCTCTGAAAACTCCGGGGACGGAGATCGAGAAGCTAGAGCGTTACATCGAGACTAAGGCGGCCCTGTTCGTGCGGCATATCCCGACCGCGCGCCTCTATTTTGCCCAAACCGCAGGGGCCGGGCTTCTGCCGACCGCCGGCTTGGAGGCCGATGCGCGGGACATGCACCAGCGGCTGATGAAGCGGGTCGAGGCGGTGCTACGAAGCGGCATTCGTAAGAAACGGCTGGCCGACGTCGATCCAAAGATGCTGACGCTGGGACTGGAAGGCGTCAGCAATGTGTTCCTGGGCGAGCTGATCGAACGACCGGACGATTTCACCGCGGACGAGATCGCCGCACTAACCAAGAGGATGTTCTTCGGCCGGGTCCGGCTTGGCCCGGTTGACGGATAGGACGTTCGGGCAGTTTCGGCACCGCGTCGCGATATGTCCGACAACGAGAGTGCTTTGATAGAAGGAGAAGTTCATGTTTGGTGAATCGTTTGTTGCCTTGCTCATGCAGTCGTTGCTACCTCTTTTGTTGACATTCATCCTGGAGTTCATGGGATTAGGGGGCGGTGCGTCGTCATAGCGAAGGGGCCGAAACCAAGCGGTCCGGCATCGGTTTAGAGGAACCACCGTGGTCTTATTGCCATGTGTGACGGAAGGAGTCTGACCCATGTTAGATGTGTTAAAACGATTGGCACTCATCGGAGTCGGAGCGCTTTCGACAGCCGACGAGGATATCCAGAACGCCATCTCCGACCTCCGCCGAAAAGGTGAACTCAGCGAAGAGGAAGGCAAGAAGGTACTGGCGGCTTGGCGCGAACGCATTGCCGTCAACCGGCGCGAGGTGGAGGAACTGGCGAGCAAGACGGCGCAGGACGCCCTGAAGAACTTGGGCGCACCGACGCGCGATGAGTTCAACGCCCTGGCAACTCGCGTGGCGGCACTGGAAAAGAAGGCCGGCTTGGAGCAGCGCTGATGGCGGGGATTGCTCGTATCACGCGGGGCATCCGGAACGCCAAGAGACTCGCTGAGGTTGTGCGCGTGCTCGCCCGGCACGGTTTCGGCGAGGTTGTAACGCGCCTGCACTTGCTCGATGCGGTTCCGGCCCGGCTGGCCGCTGGGCTAAGGTTGACGCCGGACTCGGCGAGAGCCCAATCGTCGCGTGGCGAGCGGTTGCGGGCCGTGCTTATCGAGCTTGGACCAACTTTCGTCAAGCTCGGCCAGGTGCTCAGTACGCGGCCCGACCTGATTCCGCCAGACATCTGCGCCGACCTGGAAACGCTGCAAGATCGCGTTCCGCCTGTCTCGAACGAAGAGGCAGCGCAGGTGATCCTAGCCGAGCTTGGGCGCGATCCTGCGGAAGCATTCGGGAGTTTCGACGAGACGCCGATAGCGTCCGCCTCGATCAGCCAAGTGCATCGCGCCACGTTAAAGGATGGCACGGCCGTTGCGGTAAAGGTCCAGAGGCCGGGTATCGCTTCACTCATCGAGTCTGATACGGAATTGCTCGGATCGATTGCCGAATGGCTTGTCGAGCGCGGAATCGACACGCCGGGTTTCGACCCAGTGGGGACTGTGGAAGAGTTCTCACGCTCGGTGCGGCGGGAACTGGATTTCGTCCACGAAGCCCGGACGCTGGAGCGTTTCACACGGAACTTCGACGGCTCCGACATCGTCCATTTCCCGACGGTCTACTCTGATCTCAGTACGCCGCGTGTCCTGACCATGGAGTGGATCGCCGGGACTTCTCTGCGAGATATGGACAAGCTGCGTCGGGACGGTCACGACTTTGGCCGCATCGCGCACAACGGCGTGGAGGTTGTCCTCAAGCAAGTGTTCGAGCACGGCCTGTTCCACGGCGACCCACACCCCGGAAATATCTTCGTACTTCCGGGTGATGCGATTTGCCTTATCGACTGCGGAATGGTCGGACAATTGATGCCCGACGACACCGAACGCTTCGCCGATCTGCTGCTCGCGGTTTTCCGCAAGGATACCTCCCAGGCCACGTCGGCCGTTCTGGAACTGGCGCAAACGACGAGCGGCACCGACCGCAAAGCCTTGGAACGCGACATCCACGAGTTCATCGAATCCGACGCCGAGCGAATGATGGAAGGACTTGCATTCGGCGAAGCGCTGAATCGCGTGGTCGGCATCCTCCAGGAGCACGGGCTTGTACTGCCGCCCAGGTATACGCTCTTAATCAAGGCTCTGGCCACAATAGAACAGGTTGGCCGCAATCTGGACCCAAGCCTCGATATCGCATCGCAGATACGGCCGTATGTCGAGGAACTGCTGAAACGGCGGTATTCCGCTCGCCGTGTTGCGAGTGACGTGTCAGCGGCGCTGTGGGACATGATCAAGCTCGGGCGATCTCTGCCCAGTGATGTTCGTGAACTTGTTTCGTCCTTCAGGGGCGGAGGCTTTAGGATCACGCTTCGCCGAGAGGACATTCGTCTCCTAACGGACTCGCACGAACGATCCGCGAACCGCCTCACGTTTGGGATGATCGTCGGCGCGCTGATTGTCGGCTCATCCTTACTCATGCGAATCTCCGGCGGTCCGACGTTTCTCGGTCTGCCCGTCATTGGTTTTGCCGGTTACCTCGTAGCGGCGGTCTTGGGGTTGGGCATGGTTTTTTCGATGTGGCGGTCACGGAGGCTGTAGCACAGTGACGAACCGAAGCGTAGTCGCCAAACTCCAAGCCAGACCGACCATGTGCCGTGCGAGGCACGTTGGGTGGCGCGCGCATCCTCGCACCACCAGCGAGATCGAGTCCCGCGCCGGGCTGGACCTGCGCCAGACCGTTGCTTGTTCCCAGCATGTGTCACTCTTTGGGTTGGGCTTTCGGAAGATGGTCGATGCCCATGCCTTCCTGGTCGAGGTACGGGGCGAGGTCACACACCGCCGATCGCATGGCTTTCTTGATCGCGATCAAGCCGTCGCTCGGCCCGCTGGCGAACCGCTCCGCGACGGCGAACGCCTTCGCTTCCAACGCGTCAGGTCGTGCAAGGCGATTCACAAGCCGCAACTTATGAGCTTGCTTAGCAGTCAGATGTCTGCTTTCGAGAAGAATATCGACCGCTCGGGCGCAGCCGACGTTTCGGGCCAGCAACCACGGCAACGCCGCGCCCGCGGGGATGCCGAGTTCGAGGAAACGGTTCACGAAAACGGCGTCGTCGCCGGCAATTCGGTAGTCGCACGCCAACAGAAGCCCGAAGAACTCCATGTCGATTTTCCCCTGAAACGCCACGATGACGAAGATGCCCGGGTGCCGGACGTTCTCTATGAACGCCTGGAAGGCGTACCGCTCACGCTGTCGCTCGACCCATTCCAGTGTGTCACCCTGTTGGGTCGCAGCCTCCGCAGGTATCTCGCGAATGTGCTCCCAGAAACGATTCAGAACGGCGGGCGACAAGTTTCCGGGTGGCAAGATGATGAGCAGGATTCGTTCGCCGCTGGCACGCAAGGCGTCGAAGAAGCTCCACAGCGCCTCGGTCTCTTCGAGATCGGTCCCGGGAAGCTCCCCGCCGGCCTTGAATCGCAGGATCGTGAATCCCTCCCGTTGCTCCGCCGTGAAGAAAGTGCTGTGCTGCTGCCGACCAGCGTCTCCTCGTGAACCCATGACGGTACCTCCTGCGACAACCCGCTGTAACCGGTTGGCCGCTTGCGTTGCCTCCGAAGTCCTCCTCGACCATGGCGATTATCGCGGGCCGGGGCTTGACCTCGATCCCAATGTGGTTACCATATGATATACGTGACGGACGGGTCCGTCAATTGGCTCTTCGGGGATCGCGATGTCGAAAGAAAGAGCACGAAAACGAGGCCGGCCGAAGGATCGAGAGCTGACGCAGCGGCGTAAGGAGGAGATTCTCGACGTGGCCGCGCGGGTTTTCGCCGAACGCGGGTTCCCCGGCACGGATGTCCAGGAGGTCGCGGACGAGCTGGAGGTCGGCAAGGGGACGGTCTACCGGTATTTCCCGACCAAGCGCAAGCTGTTCCTGGCGGCGGTCGATCGCGCAATGCGCCGGTTGCGTGAACTGGTTGACGCCAGTGCCGCCGAAACCGGCGACCCGCTGGAGCGAATTGCCCGGGCAATTCGTGCGTACCTGGCTTTTTTCGACGGGAACCCCGCGTTTGTCGAATTGCTTATTCAGGAGCGGGCGGAATTCAAGGACCGCAAGAAGCCGACCTATTTCGAGCACCGCGAGGTCAATGAAAGGACCTGGCAGAAGGTTCTGCGTGAACTGGCCTCGGAGCATCGAGTACGCAACGTGCCCGTGCAGCGGATCACGGACGTCGTCGGCGACCTGCTCTACGGCACGATTTTCACGAATCACTTCGCAGGTCGCCGAAAGTCCTTCGAGCAACAGGCTCAGAACATTCTGGACATCGTTTTCCATGGGATTCTGACCGACAAGGAGCGAACTCGCGGGCAGGTTCGCGGGGCGCGGACAAGGAGTTCCGTGTGAGACGGTGCGTCACGAATGTCGTGTCATCCCGGGTTCGAGCGTGGTTCTCTCGATGGGGCAATCAGCGAGACCGTAGCAACATGGCGGGACCGCGGTGACGACTAGATATTAACCTTGAGGTGAAGTGCCTTATGGTCATAGAAAACGTTACTTCTCCGGCTGCGGCGGGACGTGCCCGTACCACTTGGCGTTTTGCCATGGTGGTTCTGTTCCTGGGCGGCGCCTTATCCGGCTGTGCCGTCGGTCCGGACTATCGACCGCCGACGCCTGAGCTTCCCAAGGGCTGGCATCAGGCCGCGGTTGAGGGGCTCGCCGCAGGCAACGCAAGTGTAGAGGAATGGTGGCAGGTTTTCGAGGATGAGACCCTGTCCAGCCTGATCAAGCGTGCCGCCGAAGGGAACCTCGACCTTCGTATGGCTGTTCTTCGTATTCGGGAAGCGCGAGCACTGCGAAGGATCGCCACGGGCGAGTACTTGCCCTCGCTCGGGGGGCAGGGCAGCTATCAGCGGTCGAAGGCGAGTGCAAATGTCGATATGGGCGGTGAGCCGCAAGGCCCGGGCAAGGGTGCGCAGTTCGCCGACTCGGTGGCACGCGGCGTTGCGGGCAGCACCTTTGGGCAACAACTGAGCACAGCCGTGCCGGGCATGCCTGCTCTGACGAATTCGGTGGCCAACGGCCTCATCGGCTTAATCCCTGGCCAGACCGGCCTCCCGGAAACGGAAGAGATGAATCTTCATGCGGCCGGGTTCGACGCTTCCTGGGAAATTCACGTCTTCGGTGGTCTTCAACGCACCATTGAGGCGTCAGACGCCTATGTGGCCGCTGCGGTCGAAGACTACCGCAGCGTGCTGGTCAGCCTGCTCGCCGAAGTGGCTACGACGTATATCGACATCCGTACGCTTCAGAGCCAGATCGAAGCCACCACGCAGAACATCAAGCTCCAGAAGGAAGCCCTCTCATTGACGCAAAGCAGGTTCGATCTTGGACTGGCTCCGGAGCTGAACGTTCGCCAGGCAGAGGTCAATCTGGCGACCACCGAATCGCAGCTTCCCCTGCTGGAAAGCGGCCTGGCCATCGCCATCTACCGCATGGGCGTGCTAGTCGGTCTGGAACCATCGGCCTTGTATGACGAACTGTCGGTTGAAGGGCCCATCCCACAACCGCCGCTGGAGACGTTGGTCGGCATTCCCGCGGACATTCTTCGTCGCCGCCCTGACATTCGCGCGGCTGAACGCCGCCTCGTCGTCGAGACCGCCAGGATCGGAGTTGCCACAGAGGACCTCTACCCGCGATTGACTCTATCGGGAACCTTCGGTTTTGAGGCAACGGACTTCAAGCACCTGCTGGACGCTCGGAGCATCTCATATGGATTCGGCCCAGCCATCCGGTGGAACATCTTCGACGGCCTGCGGAATCTCAATCGGATCGCCGCGCAAGAAACCGCCACCCATCAAGCATACGTGCTCTACGAGCGTACCCTGCTGCTTGCGTTGCAGGAAGTCGAGAGCTCTATGGTCGCCTACAAGCGCGAACAGACCCGGCGAGGTGCACTGTTGCGGGCGACGGAGGCCGCCGAACGCTCGGTGCAGCTTGCTGAGACGCTCTACCGCGACGGCTTAACCGATTTCCAGAACGTGTTGGATGCTCAACGATCTCTAGTGAACCTGGAGAATTCCATCGCTCAGAGCCGCGGGCAGGTTGTCGTCAAACTCGTTGCTCTTTACAAGGCCCTCGGCGGCGGTTGGTCTCCCGAGACCATCGCACAGTCTGAGTACCTAGAGGATCGCTCCGGTGTTCTTGCGGAGCCGGTGAAGTTCTTTCTTTCAGGCGGTAAGGGGCCGCTGCCATGGGACAGCGCACCTGACGAGAACGATGAGGCGCAGGGCGCACCAACGACTGAGCCGTAAGCCTCGGTCACCCGCATTGAAACTTAGAGGTGTAATGAATGTTAGGAAATAACGGGTTGAAGTTGATCACCATCATCGGGCTTCTTGTCGTGGGATCGACAACATCCGGCTGCAAGCCGCCCCCGCCGCCTCCTCCCGAGCAGGGCCCGCCCGAGGTGGCCGTTGTAACGGTGTCGCCGGAACGGGTCGTCCTGACCACCGAGTTGCCGGGCCGGACTTCCGCCTATTTAGTGGCGGAAGTCCGGCCGCAGGTAAGCGGCATCATACAGGATCGCCGCTTCGAGGAAGGCCAAGATGTCAACGCGGGAGACATTCTTTACCAGATTGACCCCGCTCGTTATCAGGCCACCTACGATCGGGCCGTGGCGGCGCTCGCCATCGCTGAGGCCAATCTTCCCGCGATTCGATCCCGGGTGGAACGCTACAAGAGTGCCCTGGCGACCCGAGCGGTCAGTGAGCAGGATTACGACGACGCTACCGCCGCCTTGAAGCAAGCCGAGGCGACTCTCGATGCGCGTAAGGCGGAAGTGGAAAGCGCTCGCATTGATCTGTCCTACACCCCGATTACAGCTCCGATTTCCGGGCGAATCGGCAAATCCAACGTCACGGTCGGCACATTGGTGACTGCGTATCAGCCGGTAGCCCTGGCAACGATTCAACCGCTTGATCCCATTTACGTGGACGTGCCCCAATCAACAACCAACCTGCTCCGGCTGAAACAGACCCTGGAGAATGGCAGTGTCCAGGGCGATGCCAGCGGGCAACAACAGGTTAGGCTGCTCCTCGAAGATGGAACCCCCTATCCACTGAAGGGCACCCTCCAGTTCCGGGATGTGACCGTGGACCCGACCACGGGCTGCGTGACCCTGCGTATGGTGTTTCCAAACCCGGAGTACACCCTTCTACCGGGCATGTTCGTGCGGGCGGTTGTGGAGGAGGGCGTCAATGAGCAGGCCATCCTGATTCCCCAGCAGGGCGTGTCACGTGATCCCAAAGGGAATCCCGTGGCGTTGATCGTGGATGCCGAGGGCAAGGTTGGCCAGCGCATGCTTATGGTCGACCGGGCTATCGGCGACCAATGGCTCGTCACGGTAGGTCTTGCTCCCGGCGATCGGGTGGTCGTCGAGGGAATGCAGAGGGTGCGGCCTGGCGATTCCGTGAAAGTCGTTGCTTTTGACGCCGGTCGGAAGGGTGATTCGGAGGCCGTGAAAACGGTTGAGCCGGCAAGAGACGGAGGCGCGTGATGTTATCGAGATTCTTTCTTGACCGTCCGGTCTTCGCCTGGGTCATCGCCATTATCATGATGGTGGCCGGCGGTCTGGCGATCTACAGTTTGCCCATATCGCAGTATCCCCCTATCGCCCCACCATCCATCGCCATTGAAGCGTTTTACCCCGGGGCTTCGGCGGAGACGGTGGAGAACAGCGTCACGCAGATCATCGAGCAGAAGATGACCGGCTTTGACGACATGCTGTACCTTTCCGGCACGAGTGATTCGGCCGGCGCCTCTTTTATCGAATTGACCTTTGTCGCAGGGACCGATCCAGACCTGGCCTGGGCCAAGGTGCAAAACAAACTCCAGCTCGCCATGCCGAGCCTTCCGGAAGTGGTCCAGCGGCAGGGCGTCAAGGTCAGCAAATCGACCAAGAACTACCTGATGATCGTGGGCCTGATCTCGGAAGACGGCAGCATGGACGGAAACGACCTTCGGGACTATGCCCAATCCAACCTGGAAAAGGTGCTGGCGCGGGTGCCGGGCGTAGGTGAAGTGGAAAATTTTGGCTCGCAGTATGCCATGCGCATCTGGCTTAACCCCGATAAGCTCACCGATTACCACCTGACCGTGGAAGATGTCATCCTGGCGCTTCGGGCGTACAACGTGGAAGTCTCCGCCGGCCAATTCGGCGGAGCCCCGGCGGTAGAAGGCCAGCGCTTGAACGCCTCCATCATCGTCCAGAACCTGCTCAAGACCCCGGATGAATTTTCCTCCATTCCCATCCGCGTCAATCCCGACGGTTCCATGGTGTGCATCAGGGATGTGGGACGGACGGAACTGGGAACCGAATTCTACGATATCGAGGCTCACTACAACGACAAATCCGCCGCTGCCATGGCCATTCGCAAGGTCGCCGGCGCCAATGCGCTGGATACGGCCGATGCCGTCAAGGCCAAACTGAAAGAGATGAGCCGCTACTTTCCACCGGGTATGAAGGTAATCTATCCCTACGACACCACGCCCTTTATCAGTGTGTCCATTGATGAGGTGGTCAAAACCCTCTTCGAGGCAATTCTGCTAGTATTTCTGATCATGTGGCTCTTCATGGGGAACCTCCGGGCCACCCTGATACCGACCATCGCGGTGCCGGTGGTTCTCCTGGGGACCTTCGCGATTCTTGGGCTTTTCGGGTTCTCCATCAACATGCTGACCATGTTCGCCATGGTCCTCGCGATTGGGCTGCTGGTGGACGATGCCATTGTGGTCGTGGAGAACGTGGAGCGGATCATGGGCGAGGAGGGGCTTTCGCCCCGAGAAGCCACTGCCAAGTCCATGAACCAGATCACCAGCGCCCTGATCGGCATCGGGCTAGTGCTCTCGGCGGTTTTCGGCCCTATGGCCTTCTTCAGCGGCTCCACCGGAGTCATCTACCGCCAGTTTTCCGTAACCATCATCGCCTCCATGCTGCTTTCAGTTCTTGTGGCCCTGATCCTGACACCGGTCCTCTGCGCATCACTCCTCAAACCGGTGGCCAAGGGGCATGAGCCGTCAGACAATGCGGTCTTTTTTCTGCGCCCCTTCTTTAGATGGTTTGACCGCGTCTTTTTCTGGGTCAGAGACCTCTATGTAGGGGTAGTCGGTCGCTCATTCTCAAAGAAATCGCGTTACCTGGTTGTTTATGTTCTGATTGTCACGATGGTGGGCTTCCTGTTCCATCGAATGCCAACGTCCTATCTCCCGGAGGAGGACCAGGGAATCCTGTTTGCCCAGGCCATGCTGCCGGCGAACTCGTCCCTGGAGCAGACCCAGGAAGTTCTGGAGGGAGTCAGGGACCATTTCCTGGAGGATGAAAAAGACGCCGTCGAGTCCTGCATGACCGTCGCCGGTTTTAGTTTCGCGGGCAGGGGGCAAAACATGGGTCTGGCCTTTATCAAGCTCAAGGACTGGGAGCTTCGCGACCGGCCGGACCTCAAGGCCGATGCCGTGGCCGGCCGGGCCATGGGGGTTTTCTCAATAATCCGCAACGCGATGGTCTTCGCTTTTCCGCCTCCCGCCGTCGTCGAATTGGGCGTTGCCAAGGGGTTTGACTTTCAGTTACTGGACCGTGGCGGCCTGGGCCACGAAAAGCTGATGGCGGCCCGCAACCAACTCCTCGGCATGGCTGCGCAGGATGAACGACTGATCGCCGTACGCCCCAACGGTCTTGATGATGTGCCTGAATACCGGATCGACGTGGACTGGGAGAAGGCGGGTGCCCTCGGGCTTCCCATTACTTCAATTCACAACACCATTTCGGCGGCCTTCGGCAGCGCCTATGTCAACGACTTCATTCAGGGTGGGCGCGTCAAGCGGGTCTACGCTCAGGCGGACACCCCTTACCGCATGTTGCCCAAGGACCTGGAAAAACTCTACGTGCGCAATACAGCCGGAAAGATGGCGCCCTTTTCTTCGTTTGCATCCGGACGCTGGGCGTTCGGTTCCCCTCGGCTGGAGCGTTTCAACGGCTTTCCGTCCATGAATATCTGGGGCGAGCCGGCGCCAGGCAGGAGTTCAGGCGAGGCGATGCAGGTAATGGAAGAGTCCGTCTCGAAGTTGCCGCATGGGATCGGCTTTGACTGGACCGGACTCTCCTACCAGGAGCGCATTGCAACTGCCCAAGGGCCGATCCTGTACGCATTCTCCATCCTCGTGATCTTCCTTTGTGTGGCAGCCCTGTATGAAAGCTGGACCATTCCTTTTGTTAACATGTTTATGTTGCCGCTGGGGGTACTCGGTGCATTACTGGCTAGTTCGTTGCGGGGGCTGCCCAACGACGTCTACTTCCAGATCGGATTCCTCACCACGCTCGGCCTTTCGACAAAAAACGCCATCCTGATTATTCAGTTCATAAAAGAACGGATGCAGCATGGCGCTGGACTGATGGATGCAACCCTTGGTGCCGTCAAAACACGATTTCGGCCCGTCATCATGACGTCGCTGGCTTTTTTCTTCGGCGTTTTGCCGCTGGCCATCGCCTCCGGCGCAGGCGCCGGTGCAATGAACGCCATTGGTACCGCTGTCACCGGCGGGATGCTCTCCGCCACGTTCATCGACCTTCTTTTCATCCCGCTGTTCTTCGTGGTCGTGTCTCAGACATTTGGAAGGAAAAAACGCCGCGGGGCCGAAGCACCGAGCACAGGCGCCACCCCCTCGTTGGAGGGTTAGGAGTGTGTGGTAGAGATGCTGTCCAGACTGTAGATTGGAGGTTTCTGTGTGGTCGGGTGATAGTCCGCCGCGAGATGGACGTACGTGTTGCCCGACGCGGCGGCCGTGCGTGGGTGTATTCGGCAGGCGAGACTGGCTCGCGAGGCTGGACTGGTCTGTCCGAAGAGGATGTGAATCGGCCGGAGAGCAACCATGAGAATTGACCCCTGCTCGATACAAGCGGAGAAGCTCATCGAAAGGCTCTCGGCGCTCCAAGTCCAGGGGAAAGTCGTCCGTAAGGCTACGAGGCCCAACGTCGAAGGCGTAATGCAGAGAGCACTCGTCATCCGCTTCAAGGGGCGCGAAATCGAAGAGATCGTGGGCGAGACGGAATTCGACCGAACGACAATTGGCGACAGCGCCCAGTTCAGCCCGCCAGTTCCGGAATGCGACGCCTGTACATGCCACACCTTTCTGTGGCTGATTGCCGGGCTGGTCGTCGGACCGATCGTGGTATGGGCAATCGTCACACACCTCTCGGGCCGCACAGCCGTCGTCTTGTCATTCGTTGCTGCGGGATGGCTTGCTCTCCTGGTCTGGGCGCGTGCTTGCAGCTTCGAGCGGAACAAGTTCTTGAGGGATCTGGAGGCCGAAGTCCGGTTTTTCGAGGCGTAGCGCCGTGCAGCCACCGAGCGCCAAACCCGCAATCGCCAGAAGTGGTTCGGTCACTGCGTGCATCCGAGAAGCCCTTGAGTGGTCAGTCGAACGATCTCATCAATCCGCTCACGCTGTTCCCGCGCGGTCGATTCCCCAAGGCGAGTGAGGCCCGCCATGAGCGACGCCCGCAGGAAGATCAGCAGCGTTTCCTTGCGAACGCGTTTGAGTTTGGTTAGGGCGAGGATTTCGTTCTCAACCTTCTCGTAGCGTGCGTACGCCTTCTTCGCCTCACCAGCGACGACGTGATCCGTGCCGAGTTGGCTCCACGTGGATCGCTCCATGAACAGATTGAGCGCTCCGAGGTGATCGAGGGCGGCGCGGCAGATGGCACGCAACAGAGTGTCAAGGCGTTTCGCCGGGTTGGCATCGGGATCGTGTGTCTCCTCGACCCGCGTGGTGAAGCTGGTCAGCATTCTGGCGATCAAATCGTCTTCGAGTCCTTGCTTTCCGTCGAAGTAGCGATACACAGTCCCGACCGCGATTCCTGCCTCTTCGGCCAGCTCACCCATTTGCAGCGGCTTGCCCTTCCGCGCACACGCCTCGGCAGCATCAAGAATCGCTGCGCGTCCGGCGTCCCTTCTGGCAGTCTTGAAATCCGCTCTCATTCTCGTGAAGCCTTATTCAGTCCACATTCTATGTCAGATGGTTTGAGAGTCAACTTGCGTCTGCTCCCACCCTGGGGTGGGCTCCTCGGTCGTTTCCGGTCCGGGGTCTGGCGTTTGCGGTGTCCGACCTCCATCGCACTTCCCAACACGCGGCGCAGACTTGGGCGGTCACTGGCGACGTATCCCGGAGTCGAAAGTACGGCAGGTCGTCCCGCTTAGAAAACGAGATTTCACTGGAATTGGCGTGAATCGCCACAAGGCCTCCCCGCGACCCAAGCCCTTGCCCGACTTGGTGGCCTTGCGGGCTCGACCCCGATTGAGGCCAGCGTACTCTACAGCTCACAGTCCTGATACGTCATGATGGCCTGATCCATGCGGTTACGGTTGCGGTCGTACCGAGCGGTGCTCTCGATCGAGGCGTGACCTATGCTTCGGGCAACGACCTGAAGAGGAGCCTTCTTCAAAGCTTGGGTGATGACGGTCGCCCTGCCCACGTGCGGTGTTACACGTTGCTTGATGCCGGCGACTTCAGCCCATCTCTCGACGATGTACCCGATCGCCTGCGGTGACAGCGGTCGGCCCGGCGCTGAGTTCCCGTTCCTTGCCAGGCCGGTGAACACGTAGCCGTCACCATCCATGAACTCACCTCGATAGAGTTCGATGTAGTGGTGCAGCTTGGGATGTAGGCGGTGCACGATGGTCAGATTCCGCTTCTGCTTGACCGTGATCGTGTAGTAGCCCTGATTCGTGCCGAGATCCGTCGTCCTCACCAGACGGGCTTCCTGTTGCCGGATGCCGTGGACGAACAGCAAAGCAAGTAAGCACTTATCCCGCAATCGCCGCTGTCTTTCGCTACGGGTCTTGGCTGCCTCGAAATCGGGAGCATCAAGGAGCCGCTGTCGCTCTTCATTACTCAGAGCTGGCGTAGGATCACATCGGTACCCAGCCGTAAGCCCCTTGAAGGGGTTGGTGGCCACAAGGCCCTCACGCATGAACTCTCGAAAGATGGCCGACATGACCGCGAGCCTGCGGTTGACTGTTCCATCTGAGAGAGGTCGTCCGCGGGACGACAGACTCGACCTCAGCAGGTCCCGATAGGCAATGGCGTGCTCCCGCCGGAACATCCTGGGCAGGTTCAGCAGGACGTGCGCTTCCCCCTGATTGGAGCCGTACGAAATGCTCCTCACAAAGAAATCGAGATCATGGATGTACGCCCGACGAGTGTGTTCGCTCGGATGGACGAGGATTGCGTTTCGGCACGCCATGATGACCCGATCCGGCGGCTTCGAATCCCCGTTTTGTGCCCGGCGTGCTGCCAGAATGATGTCGCTTGCCTTCGTCATATTTACCCTCATTTCCCCCCAAATCTACCTAGAGATAAAAGAAATTATCTCTAGGTATCCAAAACTCTCCGAATACCGTTCCACAAGGTCATTCCTTCACAATTAGCACTGCCCCGATGCCCTTCAGGGTTCGACGATGACAGCCTCCCGACTCCGGATCGGACCGAGTGAATAGAGACGTCCTGTAGTCTGTTCCAGCCACGCCCGTTCGATCTTCAGATTCGGGGCATGAGTCGAACTCGGCTTCCGAAGGAACGTACAACCAGCCTGCTTGGAGTAGCGCTTACGAAGCATGGGATCGAAGCAGTGGACGTACTTCCGATCCATCCCCAACGCCGTCACCGCGTGCCTGACCGAGTGCGGCCAAGAGAGGAGCAACATCGCCGTGCCGCCCCGCCGGACTGCTCCAGCGATAAGACCGTTCTCGGCGAGGGTGACTTGCTCTCCGCTCAGATACTGGGCCGAGCACGAGAACGTGCCCTTGCGAGGTGGTCGTTCGCATCCGATGCGGTCGATGTCGTTGGCGATCTCCTCTATCGCGACGCTCGTCGTCCGCCGGCACTTTGGATGATCGAGTGCATGATGATAGATCGCCCCGATGACGGTTGCCGGAATCTGACTCGCGTCGAACATCGTCACCAGGCAGTTGATCAGGGCACTCGGAACACAACACCCGTCTGCCGGTTGGTATTGATAGGGAACGTCATTCACAATTGCACATCTCCACTCGTTCGCATCACACGTGTTTCCGGCGGCCTGCCACTCCGAGGGCGCGTACCGGAACCACTCGCTTGTCTTGGGAACATCCTCAACTCCTCAGGAAGATCGAACGCTCAGGACCGGTCCGAGCTGTGTTGCCTCACCTCAAAGCACATGCCGCACGCTTCTGGTCCAACTCGCAGTTCAGTTGCTGACCGCACCGCTCGCAGTCCATTCTCGTGATGGGCCAAGCGGCACACTGCCCCAGGGTGAACCGATGGCCGCACGATGGACAGACGTAGGTGGCAGCGAACGCCTTGTGCTCACCGCACCAGCCCCATACCTCTCCACACATGTGGTAGCCGATGCACTCTTGCCTTCGCGGTCTTACCGTTGCCATCAAATCGCTCCCAGTTCTGGAATCCCCATGAGCGCGTACCTCGACCACCAGTGGTTTTCGTGCGGTCTCGAAACTCAACTGATTGGAGTAAGCGTTCGACTCAGCAGGCCAGCGCCAGCACACGCACTCCGGGGCACCCGTTCCCCGAGGGCGGAGCCCCGACCAGTCTCGGCCTGGCCGATTTTGGGGGTTCCTATCTCCCCTCTATTCTAATCGATCAGGGATTCCCCATCAAGGGCGATGCTGGAGATTTTCCAGAGCCACTTCTATTCCTCCAGGGGTCTCGTGGAGACCTTGGGGGAATCGCGTGGATACTCACGAAGGCCGTGGAGATTCAAGGGAATGTCCTTGACGCTAGCCAAGCAGATCCGCGTGTGTTTCGGCACGGCTTGGCTGATACCGCTCAAACGGCGGCGGGCGATGAATCGGTGCAACGAACGTCATGTCCTGCGAGGGTTTATGGAAGTCGATGAGGCCTACGTCGGCGGTCAAGAACCGGGTCATCCCGGCCGCCCGGGACGCGATTCCAAGTAGAAGGTGCCGGTGGCCTTGGAACTGAATGACGAAGGCAAGTCCAAGCGGCTGGCGATTACCTCGGTGACGCCAGCTCGGTGCAACACCTCGTCACCGACCTGCAACTGCCAGAGCATGCTGATTGCCGAGCAGACGTGCGGACTGTTACCCGGAACGATATTGCGTGAAGAACCGAGCCACCTCCACTGCGAGTGATAGGAGAAGCTCTTCCAGGCTGGTCCCTCCGGCGTACTCTGCCTTCATTGGGCGACTGCAATTCAGCCAGTCCTTGATCTCGTCGATTCTCCGATTCCCCGCGAAGGCAACCAGCTCTTCAGCCTCGTCTACCACCTTGGCGTTGCCGTTCGACACCTTCGTTGCTGCCAAGCTAAGAACGCCAATCGCCTCCCAGACATCCTTCGTGTCTGGCGGAGCTACGACGAATTGCCAGTCGAAGCAGGCTGTAAATTCATGCAACAACTGCTCAAGCTGCTCCAAGGCGTTCCCGGTGGCCACCGCAGCACTTTGGACAGAGCCTTTGGCCTGCGTCAGCTTCTTCGCAGACTGCCAGCAGTCATCTGAGTGCAAGCAAGCGCGGAGAATGCTGTCGGCGCGGTCTGGACTCCAGGGATTCGGCGTGACTCCACGATGCGTCGCCAGGGCCCTGAGCAATACATCCTTCGCAACGGAGCGCACTACCGTTGAATTTGCTTGGCGATCTAGAAACGCTTCCTGAGCAGCTACAAGGTGCTTCATAGTCTCAGGCACCGTCGCACTCTCACTGCCATGATTATAAGCAGATCGGACTGAATAAAGCCCCCATGCCCACTCCTGAAGTTTGAGGTCTTTGCAGTATGTCTCCTCAAGTCTGTTCGCGACACTCTTGTGCAGGTTTCCACCGAAAGGACTGATGTCAAGTGCAGCCTCCAAACACGAACAGTAGCGCGCGTAATCCTGCAACCAGGGTGAATGAAATACGTCTCCGAACTGCGCCATGAAGTAGTGCCAGCAGGCTGTCACGAGGCGATGATGGGGCGAAGTCTCAAGCAGGTCTATTATCGTGTCATGCTCCGCCCGCGTCACATCAAGGCGATAAGGAGTGCATCGTCCACGCAACTCAACGGGTGGGGAAACGGCCAAGCTATCCGCATCCTCAGTCAGTGGCCCCTTCTTGGTCCACATCTTGACAAGATCGTGATCGCCTCCCGGAATTCGGATCTCGACGTACTTGAAGCGTTCCGCAGGTTCACCGTAAGAACCTTGGTCGCCAAGCAGGTAGAGCACTCCAATCAGCCGAAACGCATGCAGTCGCAACCAGTGTTCATCCGTGGAGACGATCAAAGTGCCGCGAAGCGGTTCCCCTAGCTCGGATTCTCCGTGCTGGGGAAACCCGCGGAAGCACGACAACCACGTCGGCCTGTCACAACCAAGTTCGTTTCTCCAGTTATCGTCTTCGTCTGTCCACAATTCGGCGAGCGCAATTCTGATGCGTTTATTACGTGTGCCTCGTACATGGAACGTGACGTATGGCATCCACAGGGCGTACATGGAGCCTACTCCTAGACTGGCTGGAGTTTCTTGCGGGGGGCGGGGCAACGGCCCCGCCCGGTTCTCGACGTCCGGTGCATTCGTCTGCCCTCGATTCGCCGTGTCCTTTTCCGCCCGGATGGCGTTTCGAGGAAGGACAACGGCTCAGCCAACATACACTGCATCATATCGCGAGCCTGCGAGCTCACCACCTTGGACCGCCGGGAGTGGAACCACCGCTCGCGGCCGAACGAATAGCGGCGGTTCGTGCTGCCTGGCTCCCGTACCTGACGACCAGGCAAAGTCGTCGACCTTTGCCCAGTTTACCACCCATCCCGTGTCATCCGATTGGACATCGCCGCTTCCACGCTGCACAATGATGCCTAATCTCGTGACGCGAGGCCCCGACGATGCCCAAGCTGAGCGACTATCTGACCATCGGCGACGCAGCCGAGTACCTCGGCATCAGCAAAGACACGCTTCGTCGGTGGGACCGGGCGGGAAAACTCACAGCCCGTCGCCACCCCGTCAGCCGGTACCGCCTCTATGTGCGGAAGGAGCTGGACGCCCTGCTTGGCCAGGTTGACGAGACCAAGAAGCCCGGTTGTCGGGGCCGCCGGGCCGGAAGCAAGGAGGCGGGCTGGGACCACCGATGACGACGCCGTATCACAGCAAACTGTTCGCCCACGAGCTAACTCGGCAGTGCTCGGCAGACCAGGCCGACAAGCTCAACCGGTCGATCTTGAATGCGACGGTCGACCTGAACCCGCATCAGATCGACGCGGCCTTGTTCGCGTTTCGCTCCCCACTCGCGCGCGGTGCGATCCTGGCCGACGAAGTCGGGCTGGGCAAGACGATCGAGGCTGGGCTGATCGTGAGTCAGCTCTGGGCCGAGAGGTGGCGACAGATTCACGATTCGATGGAGCATTGTGTGATCATACTTTGCACGAGTTGGCGTTAGAGTTGCCTTTTTGACCCTGAAGCGATCATTGGTATGAAACAGCTACGTCATCCCGAGGTGCTCGTGTTGCTTAGCGGGGGAATTGACTCGGCGGCTGCTTTGCACTTCTACGTTGCGTTGGGTCGCCCCGTCGCTACGATGTTCGTAGACTATGGCCAAGCGGCATCCGAGCCGGAACGGCGTGCGGCCGCATTGGTCTCAGCACATTTCAGCGTACCATTGCTGGAACGAAAGCTCTCCGGCTCTGTGCCGAAGTCCGAAGGTGAGGTTCCGATGCGGAACGCTTACCTGATCGCCCTTGCGGCAATGGAACGTCCGGAGGCGGCATGGGGAATCGCCGCTGGAATTCACGGTGGGACGCCATACCCCGACTGTTCGGAGTCTTTCGCCGAGCTGATTCAAGGAATCGCCCGTTTGCAGAAGCGCCCCGTCGACGTGCTCTTGCCGTTCCTAAGCTGGAATAAGTCCGACATTCTCTCGTACTGCGAGGCCCAAGACGTTCCAACAAGCCTGACCTACAGTTGCGAGCGGGGTGGAGTCCCACCCTGCGAAGAGTGCGTCTCGTGCCGCGACCGAAAGGAGTTCGATGCTCGCAAGGCGATCGAAGCTCACTCATAACGGCTTGGTCTTCGACCTGCCGATGCTCATCCCTTCGTTTTCGAGCAAGGGATCGGCCTATGAAGTCAAGAAGAAACGGCTTAAATACGCTGTGGCCGGAGACCTCAGAGACTTCGGTAATTTGCCCGGGAAGGCCCTTCTTGTTAGCGCCTATGATCTTTACTTCAACCATCTGGACATCACCGAGAAGAATGGAGGAAGAGCAACCGCGATTAACTCCCTCCGCAACGCCTCAATTGTCTTTGTCGACAGTGGAGGATACGAGCTCGCCGATTCATTTGACTCATGTGAACCAAAGGTCCCACCCCATATACCGGCCGACAGCAACTGCGAGTACACGGAGGTTACGTATCGCGCCGTCATCGCACGCCTTGCCAAAGCCAAGAGCCTTCCGCCCCTGGCGCTTGCCAACTTCGATCACGGAAGCAAGGGTCTTGCGGTTGTAGATCAGGTAACGGCGGCTAAGAACCTTTTCGGTGATTTCCAGCAGTGCATAACCAGCTTTATCATCAAGCCGTGGGGGAAAAAGCGGACGACCGTTGACCCCGAGGAACTGACAGATAAGGATGCCGCATCGTTGCGTGCATTCGACATTGTCGGTGTAACGGAGAAAGAGTTAGGGCTCTACCTTTGGGAGCGGCTCAAGCGGATTGCCTCTTTGCGTCAGAAGCTGGACCGTGCGAAAGTACAGGCCCCTCTGCAAATCTGGGGAGGACTCGATCCCGTTATCACGCCACTATATTTCTTTGCTGGCGCGAGCATCTTCGACGGTGTTTCCTGGCTACGCTACGGCTATGTGAACGGTTTGGCGGTTAGCCAACACTCCTTCCAAATACTTGAGCCTCGACTGAGCGTCACGCATGATCGAACTCGCGCGAGGGGGTCGATGACCCTGTATAATCGTACGGCTCTTGAAAGACTGGAATTAGCCTTACAAAGCTGGGTTGATTACGATGGACAAGACTGGAGCATGTTTGACCCCGCGGTTCGAGATGCACTTCGAGGAGCATACGAGGCGATGAAGACGCAGATTGAAGGAGTGTAACTCATGGGTGGAGGCGGTGGTGGAGGATATACGGGCATGACCGACATCCGTCGGGATATGCTGAAGAAAGCTCAGGACACAGAGCGCGAAACCCTCAACGCTCGAATCGACGAGTTTCTCGCGGACAAGCTCGTTGCGGCGAATGCTCGTGATTCTGATGAAATGCGAGACCGAATCAAACGAATCGCTGAGATTCTAGGTGAAGCTGCGGAAGTTGAGCAAACGCTCTACGGGGGGTCTGTTGGGAAGCACACTGCTGTCGAAGGGATTAGCGATGTCGACGTTCTAGCGATACTCGACAACGGGACAGCACTGAACCGTTCTCCTAAGGAGTTCTTAGCTGCCTTTGCAAAGGAGCTCCACACCAAGCTCAGCCACGCCGACATCGAGTCGGTAACGCCTGGCACTCTTGCGGTCACCATCAAGTACCGCGATGGGTCGGAAGTCCAGGTTCTGCCATCGGTAAGGAAAGGTACGCAGCTGATGATAGCCACCAAGGATGGAAGAAAATGGACTCAGACCGCACCGAAGGCCTTTCGTGATGCGTTGACGAGAGCCAACGAAAAGACGAACGGTCAACTAGTCAGAGTCGTGAAGCTGTACAAGGTAATGAACGACCGTCTTCCCGCTCAGAAACAGCTTAGTGGATACCACATCGAGACGCTCGCCATCGAAGCTGCCAAGAACTACGCTGGCCCGTTCACGCCTCGAACATTCTTGTCGAGGTTCCTGGAAGTCTCGTCCGAGCGAGTCCTTTCGCCCGTTAGCGATGTGACGAAACAGTCGCGGCACGTAGATAACTACCTCGGGCGAAAGGATAGCGTCGAACGTCGCAACGTGGCACAGACGCTTCTCGGCCTGAAACGACGTCTGGATGCGGCGACATCTTTGGGCGAGTGGAAGGCGGTGTTCGGTGAATGATCTGGTACCGTCAAGCGACGAGATCGAACGACAGTATCGCGTGATGCGGCAGACAATTGACTCGCATTCATTCTTGCGGGAACTGTATCTCCGTTGGGCAACGGTTACGCACGTCACGCTCTTGGCGTGCTCGGCTGTTTTCTGCTCGACTACCTTCGCGCATGACGGGCTGTACCGATGGCTCGGATTCGAGCCTTCGAGCGCAAAGTACTTTGGCGGCGTAGCCTCAGTGGTGTCGTTTGGAGTGGCGCTTATCTTGCTTGTTCTCGACTTCAAGGGCAAAGCGGCGTTGCACGGGGCTGCCCTTGAGCGGTGGACACGCGTTCTCACGGAGTTCCGACAGGTTCAACCGAACGAAGGACAAGAGTGGCCGACGGAGCACCGCACGCGCCTTCACTGCGCTTACTGGACGGGCGGCGAAGAGTCGGTCAACATTCCCAACGCCAAATTCATTTCGTTAAAGGGTAGACATCTGCGAAAGGTCGAGATAAGCAAGCTCAAGAGCCGATATCCTGGGTGCCCGCGCCTCGTGTTTTGGGCATTCATACGGTGTCGCGATACGTATCGGTTCTTGAAGGAGTTTCGCCGTGACGACCTTGGCAAGAACACCGGCAAGGAGTAGACGGGGTGAGAGGTTCCTCGCCACCGCCTACCTTACTGCACGTGAGTTTGTTGTTGACGCGGGCTTCGGTTCCGAGATCGACTGGCAGGATACGCGAGAATTCTGCCGTCTCGGCGAGCGTGATTTCCTACAAGAGGCAGCTTGGGTCGTTTTGTCTGCGGGAATGGCGGACAGTGTGGTGCGTCGAGTGTTCAATGACGTTTCCGAGGCGTTCCTCCGCTGGCGATCCGCAACTGACATTGTGGTTCACCAGGACGAGTGCATTGAGCAAGCCGAAAGGGCGTTCCGAAACAAGCGAAAGCTGCGTGCAATTGTGTTCATCGCCGAGTCCGTCGCGGCCGTCGGTTTTGATGCATTCAAGGAACAGCTTGAGACGGGTGGTCCCGCCGCACTTCAGGATTTGGATTTCATCGGCCCGGTAACATGCTTCCATTTGGCAAAGAACATCGGGCTGGACTTTGTGAAACCGGATCGGCACCTAATGCGAGCTGCAGCGGCGGCACGAGTGAATGACCCAACCGAATTGTGCCATGCAATCGCCGGTGTAACGGGCGATCGCCTTGCGACAGTAGACTTGGTTTTCTGGCGCTACGGAGCGCTGCGGCGTGATTTTGAAAATTTGTTTGCACCTGTGTGATAGTGACGTGAGTGTGGGGCTGACCGCAGACGAAGGTTTGCCTCCAATGTGCCTTGAAGCGGAGAAGCCGCCGTGAGCGTGCCGCCAACTGATTATGACCTTGGAAAGATGCAGCCAATCACTCGTGTTCGTCGGGTGCGTCGAATGCTCTTGCCGAAGGCCGTGCAAAGCGCCATCTCGACGTTGAACGAGGGCGAGAAGCATCTGCCCAAGTGGGAGGCACGGATGCGGTCCATCGATCGGCTCGTCGAGTGGGCCAGGGGAAGCCAGACGATGCAAGAGCTTCAACATCGGATTCTCGACAGCGAACAAGTCGGCAACCTGATGGAGCTGGACCGCGCCTTCACCTGGTTCATCCAGCGCCTGGACGAAGGCGAGATTGACGTTTCGACATTGGACACCAAGCCAATCGCGATCGCGATGCAGGTTGTCGCTTGGTGGACGAACTCGATGCAGGCGGCAGATGCAAAGGTCCGCACGGCACCGGATTCCGCCGTTCCTGACACCTAACAGCAGCCGAGGAAAGCGTTATGCTGTTCATCAGTTACTCGCACGAGGATGACGGCTTCGTTAATCAACTCGTCGCCCGCCTTCTCGAATCGCGTGTTACGCTGTGGTATGATCGCATCGGGATCAAGGTCGGCGAATCGCTGATCGAAAAGATTCAGGGCGCGATCGCAGAAGCCGACTTCCTCGCAGTGGTTCTGTCGAAGACTTCGGTTCAGTCGGCCTGGTGCAGAGAGGAACTTAACGCGGGGCTCGTTCGTCAGCTTGGCGAGCGTCGCGCCATCGTGTTACCACTGCTCATCGAGGATTGCGAAATCCCGCTGTTTCTGCGTGACAAGAAGTACGCCGATTTCAGGAAGGAATTCGCCGATGGTTTTCAAGAGCTACGCGAAGCGCTCGCCGAATGCGCTGAACTGATGCTTGGAAGAAAGGAGGACGACGAGTATCAAACCGATTACGGCCTGGAATGGAACGTCCGTGAAAGCCGGTTCGTCATGGAAATCGACGGCGTCAGCTTCTCAAGGAAACAGCCGTACTCGGTGATGACACAAATACGGATTGTCGGGAACGATCCTGCTACTCGTCGTTACCGTCAATTCGAACGGGCAGGCCTCAAGGAAGCCGGCATGACGTGTGTTGTCGCAGCGTGCCAGGCTTTGTTCGATGTCCCCGATGCTCATTTCTCCCTCGACGACAGTAAGTCCATGAGGGTCGAGACGAAGATCGTGGACGCAAAGACACGCATCAGTTACGATGTGTCTGTATGGGCAAGACGCATAGGCACGGCCACCGGAACATCGGTAATCTTCCACTTCGGTGCAATCTTCGGTGAGGTCCTTACTGAACTCGTGGAGCACAGAACGCCGATGACCGACGAGCAGAAGCGAAGACTGAACGGAATTCTATCGAATGCACCCGATAGCATCTCGTGAACAGGTGGGGAGACCGGCGCACGCGCTCCATCGTTTGTGCGATAATCTTGATGGCGTTCTGAAGCAACATGCGCAGCACCTCGGCGAACCGTCCGTTCCGGAGGGATGGCAGATACTCCGTGCCGGCCATTGGAGGTGCTGCCGGCGGACATCGGGATCATGCGGCGGTGACTGGTGCGTCAATCCTCAAACAGAGCGTCGTGGATCGTACTCACGACGCGCCGCAAAGATGGCGGGATGCCCTGGGCGTAGTTCTTCCAGATTTCCCCTGGAGCGTCCCCAAGGTAGAACTGGACACCTTCGGCTACAGCAGCATCGTCCGTGGCGTAGTCAGTCGCCCAGGTAGCGCCTGTGTGTCGGATCGAATAGAAGGTGAGATTCGGTCTCGCCAGGCCCGCGGATTCGACAAGCTCTTTGAAGGCGGGCTGCAGGTTGTCCCGGACAGTGGCTCGACTATTATCGTGCGACTTGGAATAGACAAGGGGACTGCCGTAGCGTGTTGTCCACACCAGGTTCTCGTCAGTGATCCCGTGGTGCTTGGCTTTTCGATGGCGACGCCACTCATCGAGAAGCTGAACGGTCTCCGACCAAAGCGGTGTACGTCGCCGTCCCCAGGTCTTGCCCCGAGGCATCACGAACCGAGTCTCCGTTGTCTTGCGAATCTTCTTGTTGACGAAATGGCCCCACTGCACGTGCCCGATGTCGGTGTTGCCCAGGCCGGCGTTGATGGCGAGCATGACAACGGTCTTCAACCATGGATCAGCGGCCTCGATAACGGCTCGGAGCTCAGGAGGCTCGAAGACTGCTCGTTCTTGGGGCGGCCCGCTGGTCGATTCGAGAACTTCGAGCATCGCCGGCAGACCGGGGACGTAAATCCAGCCTTCCTTGTTGCAGCGGTTGAATCCGGCCTTGACATACGCCAACCGCTTGTTGGCCCATGTAGGTTGACGATCTCCCCTGCGGACCGTCTCATGACAATGGTCCCGCCATCGGAGGAAGTAGGCCTTGTTGACCTGCTCGATGGGCACGTCGCCACACTTCGGATGCTTGAGCAAGGCATCGAAAGCCCGCACGGCGTCCTGGATGGTCAAGGCGCTCTTTCCGTGATTGTGCAGCCACTCACAATAGGCATCGCCCACGTCGCGACCCGAGTAGATTGCGACGACCGATAAGGCATCGGAGTCGGGCTCGGATGATCCGTCGGCATCGGCTTCAGCATCAAGCAGGCCCAGATTCCGCCGGGCCTCCTCAATCGTGGGTCCGAGCGGAGTCACGATGTCGTTTTGGACCCGACAGAATTGGCGATAGCCTCTCTTGAAGACGAGGCCGGTTTCAAGGAAGAAGGCGTACCTGGCCAAAGCGGTCTCTCGGTCGCTCCCGAAGTAGTACGTTTTCCCTTTAATGTACTTGCGGTATTGGCCGGTTCCGGGATGATACCCTATCTTGATCCGGCCATCCTTGGTATCCTTCTTCGAGGACTTACGGTGGCCTTTTTTGGATGGCATGATGACCTCGGTTTCTGATGATCGACTCCTGGCTTCGACCCCTGGATGATAATCGGAACCGAGAAAACTTGATAGTAAGAATTTGATAGTAACCTCATTGCCGGAGTGGCGGAATCGGCAGACGCGCGGGATTCAAAATCCCGTCTGGGCAACCAGGTGTGGGTTCGAGTCCCACCTCCGGCAGTTGCAACTCTATTCCACGTAATAAGTTATAGTGGTTTAACCTGTGTGCCTGTCTGCGTCAGGCTCGTCGAGTCTTGGCTGTCGACCACCCAGTGCGGTGTGCCTTACGACGCTCGCTCATTTCCTGCTGAGTCCAGGTACAGTTTGGGTGTACCGATTCGAACTCATAGGTCTGCGTTCCGCTCCCTCACAGTGGCGGCTCGGAAGAGACACGAAACGGCACATTCATCCAAGATCTGGTATGAGTCCATAGCGAACGTGCCAGCCGTTTTGAGTGCCACGCGGGATTGATGGGGGAACGGACTCTCTGAACCGGAATCCGCCGATTTCACCGGGAGAGCTGATCGAGTTTGCTGGCAAGCTCGCGGTGGCAGGGGTCCGTCGGTGAGATGATTGGCAGACTGCGCCGAAGCAACTCGATCGCCTCTTCCTTTCGATCAAGCGCCAGCAGGACAGAAAGGTATGTATCGACAATATCCCCTTGATCAGGCTGCATGCGGTGTGCAGCCTTGATGTAAGGCAAAGCGCCATGTGGATCACGCAGAGAATCGGGCTCGGCAATGACGAGATATAGCGCCAGGTTGTTCAGGGCTGTTGCGGAGGTAGGCTTCTCCGCGACATGTTCGGACAGCAAGGAGATGGCCTTTCCGAACCCGCCCCTGGTCTTGTAAACATTCGCAGCCGCAACAACCGCGTTCTCGACACCGAGCCCGCCCAGCTCGAAACTGCGGTTGAGGCACTCAAGTGCTCTGTCGGCATTACCGACTCGCCAATACCCCAGCCCGGCGAGGCTCCACGCGTCAGAACTGTGCGGATATATCTCAATAGCGCGCTCGGCGTGCTTGATTGTCTCCGTGAACCTTCCCGCGTTAAGAGTGTCACCGGCTACAGACCACCACAGCCGACTCGCGTGGGGATGTGTCTGCAGATCGGCGGCGTTCAGTGCGGGTCCGCTGCGCCAGTCCCGGTTACGATTCACCGTCAGGTAGAGGTACCACGCTCCGACAGTGGCAAGCACGAGCATCAGGATAGCGGCAGGTATCGGGCGAGTTCTTCCACCTTGTTGGCACACGTGCTTCAGAACCCATTCCACGGTCAGCCCGACAAACAGGCAGTATCCCACGCTCGGCAGATACAACAGCCGCTCGGCAAAAAGCGCGCCTATTATCACATAGGTATTCGAGACGATACTGTATGTGACCAGTCCAAAACCCAAAGCCATAAGCACCAGTCGCCTGCGCCGATACGAAATGACGATTCCCACTGCGACTAGCGCCAGCCACGCGCAGCCGACGATCAATCGCACGTCCGCAACATTCTTGACGGTTTCGATTGTGGCGTGCGAGTAATCCCACGAGAGCGGATCAGGAAACAGCAGCAGCAAGACAGCTTTCCCGAATACGGCGATCGGCGTTGCCCAGCGAGCCAAAAACAAGCTGTCACCGGGGCCTAGACCGTACTCAGGATGAGCCAGTATGTTGTCGACCACGGCGATATCCGAGGATTCCCGCACGATGGCGCCCAGGACCATTCCCCGAGCCGTAAGATATGCACCGATGATCAGGATCAGCGGCAGATAGCAGCGCAACGCTCGCCGGCGCCGCCAGCCATTACCGCGCTCGAACGGTCCGCTCCTGCGGCGGCAAGCGTCCAGTAGTACGACCACGCCGACCAGCGCGATGCCGTTTTCCTTACAGCCCAGCGCGATTCCGAAGGCCAGCCCCGCCATCACCGGACGAACCCATCCGCCTGCGGTCCGTGCGTTTCCGTCGCGCCAATACAACCAGACCGAGGCTAACCCGAAAAACGTCACCGCCAGATCCGTTCTCTCGACGATGGCGTTGAGTGGCTCGGTATGGACCGGATGGATCACGAAGAGAATGGCTGCAACAAGTGCCGGCAGAAGCGAGCCCGTAAGTTCGCGAGCGAAGACGAACAAGAGAATGGCTACCCCGATGTGAATCAGCAGATTTGGCAGCCGGAACGCCCACGGCTGATGGGAGATCCCCCGGTTTACCGCGAAGCTCGCCATCACCAGCGGACGATAGAGGAGGTTCCCGCGCGGCCCTGCCCAATACTCCCCGGTAAGCAGTTCCCAGATTCGCCCATGCTCGATGCGTTCATCCTGTTCGATGATGATCCTGTCGTCTGTTACGAGAGGGTTGCCAAGAGAGTTGCCGAACGCGGCAAAGCCCAAGATCGCCAGCAGCAACGAAACCAGGATGGTGCTGCGCCGCGTGGCGACCGGAGCCCCAGGCAATTCGCTTCTTGACCGTGAAACGCCAGCCGGACGATCTCGCATACGCGAATCTCCGCTAGTAGTACCTGAGAGCTGTCACGAAAGTGCCAAAGGTCGCGTGGCCGCGGACTCCAAGAGGTCGCGTCAAAGGCCACCGGTCATCCGCCAATGTTTCCCAGTATTGGCAACTCGAGACAATCGTACCCGAACGAGCCGCGCGCCCCAAGCGAAAACGGCCAGTCCTGCCGGTGCCCAGGGCGTGTAACCTCTTGGCGGCACTGGCACACTCGTTTGCCGGTGAATCAGAGGAGCAAATACACGGGCAAGCGGAGATTACCCGTCGCACCTGACAAGGAGGCGTTTGATCCGAGCCCCGAGTATGAGCGAGAAGGGCCTGCTGGGCTGACAGTCTGGCATGAAGACCCCGCGCTGGCGCTTGGGGCTCTGATCAGCTCTGGCCGAAACTATCAGGCGCCTTTTCGGAACCTGTGATCAATCAAGGTTGGGGCTTGGTGGTTTTCGAAGCGCGAAGACGATCGAGCTGTGCCTGTGCCGGGAGAAGGTCAGGATTGACTACGAGCGCCTGCTCGAACGCGTCGATCGCCTCATCGATTCGGCCCAGTGCAGCCAAAACCAGCCCCAGGTTGTGTTGATCGCTTCCTTGTCCGCCGGTCGGGTTGTGCTCGATGGCTGCCCGGTAATGACCGACCGCTTCCTCGTAAGCGCCGGTCTGCGCCAGGGCGTTGGCCAGGTTGCTGTGGACCGAGGCTAACATGCTCACCGTTTGGCCTGCCCGAAAGCGCTGTGGACCGCTGAGCACACGTCTAAACACGTCAATCCCATCCGGAAGTCGATTCAGCTTCGCCAGGGCACCGCCAAACCCGTAGCAGGCCTCCAGATCGTAAGGCGCCAGCGCAAGGGCTTTGCGGTAGGTCTCTACGGCTGCAGCAGGGTCTCCGTGGTCATCGTAGAGATTTCCCAGCATCGTCAGCGAAATGAAATCGTCTCCGCTCGGTCTATCGTGAGGCGTCCAGAATACCAGCATCGCTGCAAGCACCAGAATTACGCCTCGCCCGACCAGAGACGTCCATTGTCGCTCCCGTGCAGCGGACACACTGGAGAACACTGTATGAACTGCGAGGAGAATGAGCACGGGAACGACAGGCATCCGATAGCGCGCTGTACAAAAAAACGGTACGATACTGAGCATGTAGACGAGCACGAATCCCCACAGGGGAAATAGCTCAACGCGCCGGCGCCAACACATAACCAGCCCCACAATCCCCAAAGGGCCGACGACAGAGAAACCGAACGGCAAGAGCTTGACAATGGGGGCAAACTGGTCGGTCCAGAAGTACAAACACTTGTTGTTGGCGATCTCCCAGCGGCTCCAGAACAGCCTTATCTTCAACCAGGTCAAATCCATGGCCTGATTGGGGTGATCACGGATGAACTCCCAGCCTAACCCGTAATAGTAATCCGATACCTCCGAGGGGGCGAGCTCTCGGCCTAGATCCTGCTCTGCACGCTGAATCGCGCGCTGGTAGCTGCCCCAGAAGTCGAGAGCGCCACCTGGGGCAATTGCTGTTCGTCCATCTGATTGAGGATTATTGCCTATGTAGAAGTTCAGACCGCCTTGCGAGGCGATCAGTACAAGATCGTCACCGACTACATAGTTGCGAACTGTAATAGGTAATACAACGACCAGACAACCGGCAGCCACGCAGGCTATGTGCCCGATTCCTCGCAACAACTGTCGGCGATGTTTGACAACAAGCCAGACTGCAATGGCAGGACCGAACAGCAGAATATTGGGACGAGCAATTGCGGACAAACCCAGGACGGCGCCGGCCAGGCCAAAGATGAGCCTGCTCCCGCCGCGGTTCGCCATGCTCAGCAGGCAGATGAGAATCAGATCCAGAAACACGATAAGCGACGGAATGAGCAGCTCACCATCGAAGAATATCAGCGTCCAATAGCAGGCCGCCGCCAGGCCCGCTACGGCTCCTACACGCCGATCAAAGTGCATCCGGCCGATGAGAAACACCAGACCGCAGCTCAGTGCTCCGAGCACAGACTGAATCAGACGCGGCGCCAGATAGTCATGCCCGAAGACCTTATAGATCACGCCGAGAAACGCAGGGTACAGCGGCGCCCGAAAGTAAGGCCCGGTGACGAAGCTCTCCCCGGCGGCAATGGCAGCCGCCCATTGGTCGTGATAAAGCTCGTCGACCTTGGGGTGCTCGAAGATTGGACACTCTTGCCATTGCAGCATGTAAATCAGGCGCAGCACAAATGCGAACAGGACGATCATAAGAAGCACAACGCGGTCATTACGAAGGGCGCCGGCTATTCCACCGGCGGGCGATGGTGGCTGCACCGGGGAGCGCGGTGATGGGAGCTGCGGCGCCCGTTCACTTTTGCGAGCAGCACCGCGAGGTCGTGTTTGCTTCTTCCTTCGCGCCATAGCCCGACACTCTACGAACGACACGCCCGACTTTCCAGCCCAGTTTCCAAAAAGTCCGCTACGGCTCCGCAAAGCCGGCCCTCTCACGGTTGCGGTCCGGTTCTCGTAGGGTGCGTCCCGGACGCACCATCTTTCCGACCGACGACATTTGAGGCAATCAAAGAAGGGGACTTGTGATGCCGATCCGTACAAAAGACCTTGATAAACGGCGAGACCTAACATAGCCTGCAGAAAACACGGATCGTAGCGCGCCTCTTCCAGATGATCCAGAAGGCTGCTACACTAAGAGGCAGTGAAGGTTCGGCATGTCATGCGGGACAATCTGGTTGCTGGCAGACATCTGACTACCAGGAGTGAGTGAATGGCCTTGCCCAACAGCTATACTATGAAGCCCGGCTCCATACCAACCTACTTCGAGGCGATGCTCAACGCCGAAGCCCCCGACCGTTTCACAACACGCTTCCTTGAGAGTCTGGAGTTCAGAAGCACCAACGATCGGATGTTCATCAACGTTCTGAAGGAGTTGGGGTTCCTCGATACCGACGGAATCCCTGCAGACCGCTATTACGGCTTTCTGGACCGGTCGCGGTCCGCCAAAGTCGTTGCTGACGGTATTCGTGAAGCGTACTCCGATCTATTCGCGATCAACAAGCAGGCACACGAACTGTCTACCGAGGAGGTAAAGAACAAGCTACGTACCCTCTACAAAGGCGCGAAGAAGGACGCTCTTATCGCCCGGATCGCCAGCACTTTCAACGGGCTCTGCGAATACGCCGATTTCACCGCATCCCCGACAGCGGACTCTTCAGCGAAGGCCGAAGCGAAGAAGGAACCCGTCGAAGATACCAAAGCGAAAAAAATCACCTCGACCCCGACGACAGCAAAAACCGCGATCGCGCCTCTGTCACTCGACTCCTTGCAGTACCACATCAACATAGTGTTGCCCGAGAGTCGAGATCAGGCAGTGTACGACGCGATATTCAAAAGCCTGCGCGACCATCTCGGTGCCAAGTAATGAACGACCTCTATACCTTTGTTTACCGTGGAGTACTTACCGACGAAAGCCTAGACAAGGCCGGACGCATGGCCCGCGCAACCTTCGGCTCCGCCGATGCCGAGCGAGTCAAAACCGCCCTCTCATTCGAACTGCTTGATGCTGAACGGCTCGCGAACGCAGAGCGCATGGCGATTGTCTACACCGCCATCCACGCCTTCGAGAACACCGTGCGCGATTTCGTGGTAGCCGGAATGGCCGAGGCGCATGAAGAGGAATGGTGGTCGAAAGTTCCGCCGAAGGTGCAGGGCAAAGCAAAGAGTCGAATTGAGAACGAAGCGAAATTCAGATGGCACGGCTCACGTGGGGGCTCGGAAATCGAGTACTGCGATTTCGGCGACCTTTCATCGATCATCGTCACCAATTGGGAGGTCTTCGAAGACCTGTTAACCGACATGGAGTGGGTGAAAGCAACACTGAGCATACTAGAGCGGTCGCGCAACATCGCAATGCACGGAGGAATGCTCGCGAGGCAAGACATCGAGCGAATCGGAATCAACATCCGCGACTGGATCAGGCAGGCTGGCTGACGTCTAACATAGGCATGGCGCCCCCTGTGCAGGTGCGTGGGTGCCCCTTCTTCGCGCCAGCGAACTCGAGGACGAGCTCTCTAAGCTGGTTTCGCTGCTGATTAAACAATCCTCTGGACCTGTCCTCCACCACTGGAAGGGGCGGGGCACCCAAACTGCGCAGGATGCATCCGAAACGTACCCCACGCGGAGCAAGAAAGAAGGTGCGTCCGGGACGCACCCTACCGGAGACGGTCCTTGTCACCGTGCTATCGACAGTTGGGGTGGTTTCGCCGAACATTGGGTTCTTGGGGACGGGTTGTTCTTTGCCTTTATCTGGAAAGCTCGAGAATATGAAAGACCGGTTGATTACTACTGGGAGCACGAAATACTCAGCATGTCCAAGTCGGGTGCCCCATCCCTTCCAGGAGTGGGGGACGGACAGGCGCTCACCATTGTCTGCTCCTCGCAGTATATTGTTGGCGTGTTTGGGGGTTTGTCTTTTTGCATCTGCCGCAGAGACGCAGGCTTGCACTAATATTCTGGTGGATCGGGCGGCTTCTGTTGATGGCTCGGTCATGATTACCTACGCCTGCGATGGTGAGTTTCATCCGCGTCTGCGATACACACCAGCCGCGGATCATAAGCCGGGCGAGTACGTCGAGATCAGCACGTGGGGGGGAGAGGTGCGCGGTAAGATCAAGCAGGTCCCGCATACCTACGCCTTCGTGGGGCTGATGAACGAACACCAGCTCGCCATCTCGGAGACGACCACCAGCGGCCGGGAGGAACTGGCCAACCCCGACGGCTTGCTCCACTATTGGGACCTGATGCGGCTGGCGTTGCAGCGCGCCAAGACCGCCAGGGAAGCGATCACGGTCATGACCGACCTGGTCGAGGAGTATGGCTATCGTTCGACGGGCGAGTCGTTTTCGATCGCCGATCCTAACGAGGTGTGGGTCATGGAGATGTTCGGCCTCGGGGTCGGAGGCCACGGGGCTGTCTGGGTGGCGATGCGGATTCCCGCCGGGCACATCTGTTGTTACGCCAACAAAGCTCGCATCGGCGAGTTCCCGCTTGATGATCCGGACAACTGCCGGTATTCGAAAAACGTCATCTCCTTCGCCATCGACAAGGGATACTACGACCCCGACTCGGGCGTGCCCTTCCGCTTCTGTGACGCCTATTGCCCGCCGACGCCGAAGAACGTGCGATATGCGGAGGCACGGGTGTGGAGCGTCTTTCGCCGAGCAGCCCCGTCGCTTGACCTCTCGCCGGATTACCATCGGGCAGTCGAAGGAGCGAAGCCCTATCCGCTGTGGGTCAAGCCGGACAAGAAGCTGGCTGTTGGTGACGTCATGTCGCTTTTCAGGGACCACTATGAGGGAACGGACTTCGACATGACAAAGGGGATTGACGCCGGGCCTTACGGTACGCCCAACCGCAGTCGGCCGATCGTCTGGACGGTGGACGGGGTCGAGCACGTGTGGGAGCGTCCGATCTCCACGCAACAGACGGGTTTCTCTTTCGTGTCACAGTCGCGGTCGTGGCTTCCCGATGCGGTTGGCGGAGTCTTCTGGTACGGCGTGGACGACACGTACACGACATGCTACGTGCCGCTGTACTGCTGTATCGACCGGCTGCCCGAGTCGTTTACCGTCGGCAGTTTGGGTCGCTTCTCGTGGGACTCCGCCTGGTGGGTGTTCAACTTCGTCGCCAACTATGCGAATGTTCGCTACTGTGACATGGTCGGCGACATCCAGGCTGTTCAGCGCGACCTGGAGGGGAGAGCCCTGCGGTTGCAGCCAGCCGTCGAGCGCACAGCCGTACATCTTTCCGGCAGCGACCCGGACCTTATGAAGCGATATCTTACCGACTACTGCGTCTCCAACGCCGAACTCGTGGTCAAACGGTGGCGCGAGTTGGGTGAGCACCTGCTTTCGAAGTACAACGACGGGTACGTCAAGGACCAGGACAACCGGCCGCAGGAGCAGGGTTACCCGTCGGACTGGCTTCGCGAAGTTCTCCAATCGCGTCCGGATCAGTTCCGTGTCAAGCCCAAAGCTGAGGACGTTCCGGAATCCAAGCTGGTGGATTGAGGGCAAAGGCTCGACCAGGTGGGTGCGTTGACACGCGGGTCTCGCGTGGCCTGTCGAATTCCGTCGTTACTTTAGATTGGTGTGTTCGACGGTATCGGGCGGGCTCGTGGAAGCCCATCCCTGACCGGACAGATGCCATAAGAAGATGTTCATATCGCGGTCGCTGCCGAAACAAACGCACTACAATCTTGAGAATGGTCCGGCAGATGCTATGACTTTGGTGGACGGCATCGGCGCAGGTCTTGGTCGGCATGGTGCGGGCGATGCCCCGGAAGCCCCGGCACCGGCGGCGGGTCTCCGGAGATTTTTTCGGTTTGGAAAGTCGACACAGGGCATATGCAGCGTGATGAAATAACCAGGTGGCTGCGGGAAGAGGATGAGGCTTCGCTTGAGGAACTCTGGCGGTTGGCGGATGAGCGGCGCCGAGCAAACGTCGGAGATGAGGTGCATCTTCGCGGGTTGATCGAGATATCCAACTACTGTTCCCGATTGTGCCATTACTGCGGTCTGCGGGCTGACAACGTTCGAATCGAGCGCTACCGCATGACCGAGAACGAAATTGTCGAGTGTGCCCACCAGGCGGCGTCCTTCGGTTATGGGACGGTGGTCTTGCAGTCGGGCGAGGATTTCGGTCTGTCGGCTGACTGGGTCGCGAAGCTGGTCGCCCGGATCAAGAAGGAAACGCCGTTGGCTGTGACGCTAAGTCTCGGCGAGCGATGCGACGCTGACCTGGCCGCCTGGCGTGACGCCGGCGCCGACCGTTATCTGCTGCGGTTCGAGACCTCCAATCGCGAGCTGTTCGACAAGATTCATCCTCCACGGAAAGGCAAGAGGTCGGATCGGCTGGCGATTTTGCGGCGACTGCGGGAACTGGGCTACGAAACCGGCAGCGGCGTCATGATCGGCATCCCGGGACAGACGTACGACGATCTGGCTGACGACGTCGAGACATTCGCACAGCTCGACCTGGACATGATCGGCGTGGGGCCCTTTATTGCCCATCCGGATACACCGCTGGGCGGTCGGCCGGGCGCGGGCGACACGGCCCTCGGCGATCAGGTGCCGGCGACGGAACTGATGACCTACAAGGTCATGGCGCTCGCCAGGATGGCGTGCCCGCTGGCTAACATCCCCAGCACAAGTGCCCTGGCTACGCTGAACCTGGAGGAAGGCAGAGAGCTGGGCCTGGTGCGGGGGGCCAATGTGGTGATGCCCAACGTTACGCCGCCGGATTATCGCTTTAAGTACGAAATCTACCCCGCAAAGGCATGCATCCACGAAACTGCCGCCGCCTGCCATGGATGCATGAAGCGGAGAATCACAAGCCTTGGCAGGTCGGTCGGCGTGGGCCGAGGCGATTCACCCCGCCGCATCCGGTCGAGAGATACGGCGGTAAGAGCAGGTTGAGCGGGCGCATATGACCCGATCATAGGGAGCAGGGTTTGTTGAGATGACTGCGCTGGGTAAGTTGACATCATTGAGCAAGAACGCAACGGACTTCATCGACGACGCTTCCTTGACAGCCATCTTGAAAGGGCCTGCGCCCGAGGCAGCCAGGGTTCGTGACGTCATCGCCAAGAGTCTTTCGAAAGAAGCGCTCTCCGTCGAAGAGACAGCCGTCTTGGCGAACACTGACGACGATGAACTGGTCGAGGAAATCTTCGACGCCGCTCGGGAGCTGAAACGCAAGGTCTATGGCAACAGGATCGTGCTTTTCGCACCGCTTTATCTCGGTAACGACTGCGTCAACGACTGTGTTTACTGCGCTTTTCGCAGGTCGAACAAGGACGCCGTCCGGCGCACGCTCAACACGCAGGAGATCCGTCACCAGGTCGAGGCTCTGGAGAATGTGGGACACAAGCGTCTGATTCTGGTCTTCGGTGAGCACCCGCGATACGACGCCGAGTTTATCGCTGAATGTGTGCGCACGGTCTATTCGGTACGGGTCGGACACGGGGAAATCCGAAGGGTGAACATCAACGCCGCGCCGCTGGATCATGAAGGCTATCGCATCGTCAAGGAGGCGGGCATCGGCACGTATCAGGTGTTTCAGGAGACCTACCACCACGAAACTTTTGCCAAGGTGCATCCTGCAGACACACGGAAGGGCAACTACCTTTACCGTCTCGACGCTCTTGACCGGGCGATGGAGGCTGGTATCGACGACGTGGGGATCGGCGGACTGTTCGGGCTCTACGATTGGCGGTTTGACCTGTTGGGATTGGTTACCCACGCTCTGCATCTACAGACCAAGTACGGTGTCGGGCCTCATACGATCAGCTTCCCGCGTCTCCAGCCCGCAAGCGGGGTCCACGTGGACGAAAGGTATCTGCTGGACGATCACGATTTCAAGAGGTTGATTGCCATTTTGCGATTGGCTGTCCCGTATACCGGTCTGATCCTGACAGCCCGTGAACATCCCGACCTTCGCCGGGCGGTCATGGGTTTCGGTGTTTCACAGATAGACGCCGGCAGCCGGATCGAGCTCGGCGGGTATACCGAAGCCGGCGATGCCCAGTGCATGGAGCGCGAGCAGTTCAAGCTGGGTGACATCCGTCCACTCGACCAGATCATACGCGAGTTGGTCACGGACGGATACATACCGAGCTTCTGCACAGCCTGTTACCGTCTCGGGCGAACAGGCGAGCACTTCATGGAGTTCGCGATCCCCGGATTCATCAAGCGATTCTGCTCGCCTAACGCTCTGACGACGTTGATGGAGTATATGGTTGATTATGCATCTCCGGAAACACAGGCGGCAGCCGAGAAACTGATAGCTGACGAACTCGCCGCGATGCCCGACGGCAAGATCAAGATCGAACTGATTGATCGTCTCCATGCGATCAAGACCACCGGCGATCGCGATTTGTATTTCTAGTATCGCATTATAATTGTCTGGTCGGGATTGTCACGCAACCAGAGCCGCAGGCGCGAGCCTGCGGACATCACCGAAACATGATCGCCTGCCTACGGACATTACCGAAACATGATCGCCATCCTGCGGACATTCTCGAAACGTTGTCGCCAACCCGTGGTTTGGTCCTACCGCTCGCGCGGTGGGCTCTGATGCGCACTGAACAGCTCCGTACCTGGAAGGAAAGATAATGCGTGCAACACCCCGAGGACTTCGCCTGCACATAGGTCTGTTCGGAAGACGCAACGTCGGCAAGTCGTCGCTGCTCAATGCCCTGACGCGGCAGTCGGTCTCGATCGTATCCGACGTGGCGGGTACCACGACCGACCCGGTGGAAAAGCCCATGGAGCTGTTGCCCATCGGTCCTGTTCTTTTCATCGACACAGCCGGCATCGACGATACCGGCGCTTTGGGCGGCAAACGCGTCGAGAAGACCCGCCGGGTGTTCGACCGCGTCGACGTCGGGATCATCGTCGCCGAAGCCGACATGTGGGACGAGTTCGAGGAAGGCATCCTTGACGAGTTGATTGGCCGCAAGGTGCCCACGATCGTCGTGTTCAACAAGACCGATCTTCATCGTCCCGATCCGCTGACCGTCGAAAAACTCACTGGGCGCAAGGTGCTTTGTGTCGAAATGGTGGCCCCAAAGGGCGAGGGCGTCCTTGATCTGCGGGAGGCTCTGATCCGGTCAGCCCCCGAGGAGTTCATCAACGCTCCATCGATAATCGGCGACCTTATCACGCCCGGCGAGCTGGTGGTTCTGGTCGTACCGATCGACAAGGAGGCTCCTAAGGGTCGTCTTATCCTGCCGCAGGTCCAGACCATCCGGGATCTGCTCGACAACGATTCGTACTGCATGGTCGTCAAGGAACGCGAGCTCCGCGACGCCCTGGACCGTCTTAGCCGTCCGCCGACGATGGTCGTGACCGATTCCCAGGCCTTTCTGGAGGTGGCCGGCGACACGCCTGACGATATCCTCATGACATCGTTTTCGATCCTCTTCGCCAGGTACAAAGGTGATCTGGCCCAGATGGTGCGCGGAGCATTGGCCATCGACATCCTGGGCGTCGGCGACCGCGTGCTTATCGCCGAGTCGTGCTCGCATCACCCCATCGCCGACGACATAGGCCGGGAGAAGATACCGCGGTGGCTCACTCAGTATGTGGGCGGCAAGCTCGATTTCACGACCGTACAGGGACACGATTTCCCGAGCGATCTTGGTGACTACAAGCTCGTCGTTCATTGCGGAGCCTGTGTCACCAATCGCCGCGAGGTGCTCTCGCGCATCCTGCAATGTCGCCAGGCCGGCGTCCCGATCACCAACTACGGACTCACGATCGCCTACTCTCTGGGCATCTTCGAGCGGGCGCTCAGGCCCTTCCCCTCCGCCTGGGAGCTGTTCGACAAGCACAAGCGAAACCACGGCAAGCATGCCCCGGTCAATCGGTAAGCTACATGCCGGAAGCAGCGGATTGTCCAATCCACGCCAAACCGGTACAACACCACGAGCCGTCAGCAGCCAAGTAGGGTGCGTCCCGGACGCACCAATCCGGATCATCGATCTGGCGGGTGCCCCATCCTTTTCGTTAGAAAAGGGTGGGGGAAGGATTGATCGAACGGTATCGATTAGCGGGTTCCGTCCCCCACCCTTCGCTGCGCGAAGGATGGGGCACCCGCGCTACCATGCTTCTGATAGCCGCGCGGTGCGAAGATGAGCAATAGGAAGATGGAACCGCTATCTCTGCCCAAGGAACTTGAGGAACCGTCGTCGCTCCAAGCGATGCTGGTTGATTTGCCTCTTGTCGGCTTGGCCACCAGGATCAGGCGTTGCCTCGCAAGCCAACTGAAGGCCCGCCCGGCGGAGGCGATGAACGTCTGGGACCTCGGACCTGAAGCCCATCGTGTAAAGGACCGAGTGTCGCAGCGTGTTCGTGACGTTCTCGAGTGGCCGAACGATCGCTTCATCCCTGACGACCCCTGCCGCCTCGTCTTGAGGGAGCCATCAGTGAGCCTGGGGGACATCGAGCTTGTGATGTGGCTGGAGAATGAGTATGCAGTCTCCGAGACGGCCGCGGAACGCATCCGCGGCGATCTGACATATGGCGAACTGATAGCGGAACTTGCCCGGACCGCAAACAACGGGCCGTCGGACTCTTGAAGGGCGCAGAGAGAAGGGAGATGCCGGGCAATGGTGCGGCCGGGCCGTACCGTACGAGTTGTTGACGGCTAATCGAAGGGTGACGCGGGTGGATTGAAAACCGATACGCGGATTGCTTTGTCAATTAAGACCTTATGAGTGACGTAACCACACCGGCTGTCGGCAACGAGATGTTCCTCCACAACATGCGCGCGCTGTGGAAACAGGATCCGCACCTCGCTTTGCGGGTGGACGCCGTTGATGATCAGGACCGGTTTGCCGTCGAGCCTACTCGCTCGGGTTCGTGGACGGTGAAGGTCCCCACGCCCTCGGGCTTATCGACATACCTGCACAGCCGGTATGATCCGGTGGCTGAAGCTCGCAAGCTCGCGGACTCCGTTCCTATCGAGGACCGGTTCTGCTTCGTGGTTCTGGGTATGGGTCTGGGCCACCACCTCAAGGCGCTTTTCGAGCGACTCAAAGGCGACGCCTTTATCATCTGTGTCGAACCTTCGATTCCACTTGTCGCCACGGCTCTTTGCACCACCGATCTTACCGACATGATCACCTCGCGCCGGTTGTTCATCCTCACCGACGCGGACAAGGCCCGCATCCACGAGCGACTGAAGGACCACAACACGCTCATGATGTTGGGGGCTCAGTTCGTGCAGCATCCGCCTTCGATGCAGGTCATGGGCGAATCCACCGGCCCCATCTGCCAGATGATCACCGAGTTTGTCGCCTTCACGCGTATGTCGCTCGCCACGCTGGTGGGCAATTCGAAGATCACCTGCCGCAACATCGCCATGAACCTGGTCCACTACGTCACGACCCCGCCGATCGACATTCTCCGCGATCGCTTCGCGGGCAATCCCGCAGTCGTGATATCCGCCGGACCGTCGCTGAGGAACAACATCGCGAAACTGACCGATCTGAAAGGCAAAGCCGTCCTGTGCGCCGTCCAGACCACGCTCAAACCGCTCATGCAGCGCGGTATCGTGCCGGATTTCGTCACCAGTCTGGACTTCCACGAGATGTCGCAGAAGTTCTTCGAGGATGTCGGTAATTTGTCGGACGTTCATCTTGTGGCTGAACCCAAAGCCACCTGGGGCGTGCTCGACAACTACCCCGGTCCGGTGTCGGTGCTGGAGAGCAACTGGGCCAGGCTGCTGATCGGCGACGAGCTGGCGGCGCGCGGTGGGCTCAAAGCCGGCGCGACCGTCGCCCATCTTGCCTTCTACCTGGCTGTGCATATGGGTTGTGACCCGATCATCTTCGTCGGGCAGGACTTGGCGTTTACGGGCCACGTGTTCTACGTGCCCGGTGTCGAGATACACCACGCCTGGCGAAGCGAGATCAACCGTTTCAACACCATGGAAATGAAGGAGTGGGACCGCATCGCGCGCAACCGCCCGATCTTGCGAAAAACCACGGGGATCGATGGCCAGGAGCTGTACACCGACGAGCTTCTCTTTACATACCTCGAACAGTTCGAGAAGGACATCGCGGAGGTGCCCGCGACTGTCATCAACGCCACCGAAGGAGGTGCCCACATTCGTGGAACCACGCCGATGACACTTCGGGAGGCGGCTGAGCGTTTCTGCGAGGCGCCCATTGACCGCGAGCGCTTCGCGTACCGCAAGACTACCCGCTGGAGGGATGACGCCCGCTTGGAAGCCGCCCGAAAGGAGATGGCCGCCCGGATCAAGGAGCTCGACGGCGTGACCACTCTCTGCGAGGAGATGAGATTGCTCCTCAAAGAGCTCAAGGGGATGACGGGTGACCCGGCTCGCTTCAACAAGCGGCTGATTCGCGTCGACGAGCTCCGCGTAAAGGTGCAGCACGAAAGCAGAGCCTACCGGATAGTTAACCAGGCCTGTCAGCTCGCGGAGTTTCGCCGCTACTCCGCCGACCGCAAGCTGGGCCTGGTCGATACCGACGACGTCGAACGGGCTAAGCGCCAGATCGCCCGCGACCTCGAGTTCGTCACCGGTGTTCGGGACGGAGCGGAAGAGGTCAAACCTATGCTCACCGACGCTCTGAAGCGTCTGGAATCCCACGAGGACTTGTCGTGCACGTAATCGCGACCATGACAGCCGATCTGGAGACGACTCCGCTGGGCACACAAAGCCGCCTGGCAAACGAGCTTCATGGCATTCCCGTCTTGCGCCGAACCGTCGAGCGCGTCGCCCGGGCCAAGCGCGTCGACGTCATCTTCGTAATCTGTCCCGAAGCGCAATATGACCGTTGTTGCGCTCTTATTGCGGGAACCGGCGCAACCGTGTGCAAACAGGTAGGCCCGTCGCCCGCCTGGTCCAAGCTGGTCCAAGCCGGTCGGAAATGGTCGCTCGACGGATGGCGCGGGGGAATCGGCGGGACCACGCATTTCGACGAATACGTCTGCTGCTCGCTTATCTCCGGTCTGTTGCGGGCTGAAAACGCCGACGCGGTCCTCGCTGTTTCGCCGGCTGCTCCGCTCTTCGATCCCGGATTTGCCGACCGGATGATCGAACACCTGGAGCACATCCGCGAAGACACCCGCATCGTATTCGCCCAGACGCCGCCGGGAATCAGCGGTGTTGTCTTGACCGCTCCGCTCGTGAAGGAACTGGCTGATCAGAACATTCCTATCGGTTGGGTGCTCAATTACAAACCGGACACGCCCATTAAAGACCTGATCTTTGAGCAGTGTTGTTTCGAAGTTCCGACGGCTGTCCGTCATGCCTCCGGACGTCTGGTGGCTGACACGGTCCGATCGTTCGAGACACTGGTCGATCTACTGCGCGATCACCCCGACCCCGACATGGTTACCGTGGGCGAGTGGCTGATCGATCGGGATGCTTGCTACGTTCAACCGTTTCCCCGTGAGGTGGAGATCGAGCTGACCACCGACGACCCGTACCCGGATGCAGTTCTCAGACCTCGGGGTCCGCGAGTGCCCGCTCGCGGATCTATCGATCCGGAGGTCGTTCGGCGGATAGCGCGGGAAGTCGGACGGCATGACGACTCTCTGATTGTTCTGGGTGGATTCGGCGATCCGTTGCGACACCCGCAATTTCCCGCTGTCTTGGAGGCTCTGCGCGACGGTATAGACGGCGGGAATCGCCTCTACGGGCTGGCCTTGCGCACTACCGGTGTCGGCTTGAACGATGAGACGATCGACGCGATCCTGGCCGGCGGCGTGGACATCATAAGCGTGACGCTTGATGCCTGGTCGGCTGACCTCTATAGCCGGTTGCAATCGCCGGGCGATCCTTCATCGGCTGATCTTGAAGCTGTCCTGCGGCGCGTCGACAACCTGAACTCGCAAAGCAGAGAGCGTGGGATGGTCACTCCGCTGTTCGTTCCCGAGATGACTAAAGCCAGGCAGAATGTCCACGAGCTCGATGCGTTCTACGACGGCTGGACGCGACGCAACGGCGCGGTCTGCGTGACCGGATATAGCCACCGCGCCAAGCAAGTCGAGGACCATAGTGTCATGCGCATGTCACCTCCGGGGCGTTTCAGATGCCGCCGCTTGCGGTCGCGCTGCATGGTCCTTGCCGATGGACGCGTTACTCTGTGTGACCAGGACCTGAAAGGCCGTTACGCCTTGGGATCGATCAACGAGCAATCACTTTCCGAACTCTGGACAAGCGCCGAGCTTCAGCGCATCCAAAGCGCCCACAGCCGCCGTGTCTTTGACCTGCCCCCTCTGTGCTTGGCCTGCGACGAATGGCATCGGCCGTGACAGAACGTGAACCACGACGTTCTTCGCAGACAAGGCTGGTGCTTCGTCGCCTGCAGTTCGATGATTGCCGCTGGCGGGTTGGGTGCCAGTGCATTGCCCGATACGCACGCTGGCAGTAAGTTGCCAGTGACACCCGGCACTTCAGTTCTTTGTGGCTTTCCCCATGCTGATCCTCTGGGATGAGCATGCCACCAAAGTTACGGTGCCAGCGCGTCGTCCGGGGTTTGCTCTGCGAGGATTCTCTCCACTTCGTTTGTGGGCAGGGTCTTGGTGGTTCCGCTTATTCTCAAGATTACCCGATGAGGCGTAGCGAGCTTCTCGCCCGCCGGGTTGCACATAGTATCTTCTGAAACCACGAGAATCCAGTCCATCGACGCGGCCCAATCCTCCGGCACGGGGCGATACGTCAGCCCGGCGGGCAATGTGAAACTTTTCGGCAGGGAATGCCCCGTGAGATCGTCGATGCTGCCGGGCCAACGTTTGAAATCACGGTGATAGGCCAGGCATGCGCTGTGGACCCGCTGAATCGCGGTCGCCCATTGTCTCGCCTTTGTCCACTCCGGACTGCGCGATTCCTGGTAGGGGCGCCTGCCCATACCGCCGACCCAGACGGCTGGTGAAAAAGACGGCGCATACGCAAACACCGTGAGCCAGCCCGTCAAGACGACAAGGCCCAGTATCAGCCCGGCTATCGCGGCGGCTACGCGTTCGTTGGGACGCCTCTTGCGGAAAAGGGCAAACACACCGAACCCGACCGCCAGCACCTGCGGTGCGATCGGAATGCACATAAGCAGCCCGCAGACCAGCGAGGCCACCGACACCGGTCTGACCACCGGCGAAGCGGGCAAGACGTAATCGTAACTGCCTTCAGTTGGCGGAGCATCCTGTCCTGGGGATGTGGACGTCTTGTTCACCTCCACATCCACTGATGCGTAAACCACACGCTCCGTCTGGTCTACCTGCGCAACAGCCGGCAGCTTGACTGTTGCACCGCAGTTGGGGCACCTTTGGGGTTGGTCGTCTTCGATCTCGACGACGTGTCTACATTCCGGGCAGGTGAGGTCCATATGTTGAATTGTTATACCAGCGATGGCTAAATTGGAAAGCCCGCCAGTACATCACCGCTTCCGAACATGTGGGTTCGGGTTTGCCTCGGGTGCCACACTCCTGACGTGCGACAAAGCCCTCAGTGCTTCGCCGACGCTGATCAGGTAGATCGCAGTTGACTGGTGGCCTGCCTCTTCAGAAGTGGAGCACGGAAGTAGTCCGCTGAGTCTTGTCCCCCCCAAGCCAAAGCCATGGACCACCCATGCTGGAAGGTACGGGGCACCCTTCAAGCTATTTGCGGCGGAGCGCTAGATGTCGTTCGCGGGGAAGAGACAGAATCTTTGGTAGGGTTCGCGACTATCAGGAGGAGAACTACTGACCCACCGTGGGCCACGAACTGCGGAGACGAAAAAGCCGCGTCGGGAAGCAAAACGGGTGGCAGCACAGGCACGGTCGGGGTAACGGGTCAACCCTGCACTGCCACCCACACAAGTTAATACGACGTTTCATCAAGCCAGTCTGTAGGGTTAATACCCCAATTCTCCCCTTGAAGAACACTCCTGTGTCACTGTAATCGCTTGGTTGCGGCGTGCCTCCTGCGCGTGTGAATCGTGACTTGATCTGTTCAAAACCGGCTGGCTTGGTGGTATCATCTGTCCCGCGTAAGCGGTTGGCCGGCGCCGGTCAGGGTATGAGCGCGGACAGGCCGTTTTGCGGTTGTGAGGATGGCCGTGCCACTTCACGGCGGTCCTTGACGACCAGGTCCCATGCAGTGGATGTGTCAGGTAACGGGTCAGGCGGGAGACCGAGCAGCCCATCTGGCTTATTCAGGTGCCGTGGGTAACCTGGTCGTCAAAGACCGCCGTCGAGTCGGATACGTGTGGCGGTGTCCATGCCGCGGTGTCATTCAACGGATGTGCGCTCCCGTCCTTTCCGGGGTAAGCGACGGATGCCGGGTCCATGACACCATTGGCGGGGTTGATCAGAGCGCCAGCGCGGGGTCTTCGTGGGCTGACCATAGGTCTTCGGACCCGCTCGCTTGCGCTCGGGGCTCGGATCAGGTGCCCAAAGCGGGCGTTTGTCACGTGCGACTTCGCTGTTTCGCGATCCGCCTGAAGTGTCATGGAGCGACGGATGTCTGCCCGCGAGTGGTTGGTCAGCCACGCCTCAAGGGCATGGGGGGTATCGCCAGGAATCAGCGGCCCGTCCGTCGAGCCGACATCGACGAACCATCGGGTTCGACGGAACCTGCTTATCCTTGACGCTGGAGCAAACTCCAGTTCTATGTAGCGGTCGAGCAGTGCTTGCCTGCCCGGTGGTTCACGAATACGGCCGCTACAGAAATCGAAAACGTCCTAGAGGGGCTGATGTCGTATCGCGTCTTAGCACGAACCTACCGCAGCAACACCTTCGACGAAATCGTCGGGCAGGATGCAATCGCCTGCACACTGAAAAACGCAATCGATTCAGCCAGGGTTCATCACGGGTATCTCTTCACTGGCACGCGTGGCGTCGGTAAGACCTCGATGGCCCGTATCCTTGCCAAGTCGCTCAACTGCCTGTCGGCCGACGCACCCACGGTGACACCGTGTTGCACATGCGATTCTTGCCTCGCCATAGCAGAGGGCGAAGATGTTGACGTTGTCGAGATCGACGCCGCCAGCAACACAGGCGTCGACAACATCCGTGAGCTTCGCAGCAACGCAGCTTTTCGACCAGCCAGGGCTCGCTTCAAGGTCTACATCATCGACGAAGTCCACATGCTTTCGACCGGCGCGTTCAACGCCCTGCTCAAGACGCTGGAAGAGCCACCCCCGCACGTCAAGTTCGTTTTGGCGACCACCGAGCTGCAGAAGGTGCCCGCGACTATCCAAAGCAGGTGCCAGCGCTTCGACTTTCGGGCGATTGATGTAGCGACCATTGCCGGTCACCTGCGCAGGATTCTCGATGCCGAGAAGATCAAAGCGCAAGACGAGGTGGTGCGGCGCATTGCCCGGTTGGGCGGTGGTTCGATGCGTGACGCCTTGTCACTGCTCGATAAGGTGTTGTCGTATGGATGCGGTGAACTTACGACAAAGATCGTTGACGAGGTGCTGCCGCCGCCACACGACGAACTCGCAGCCGCCGTGATGGGCTGTGTCGCCAAGAGCGATGCGGGTGGGGCGCTGAAGGCTTTCGACGATGCGCTGCAAACCGGACGAACGGTGGACCGCTTCTGTGAACACCTGATCGAGCATGTTCGCACGTTGATGTTGATGGAGGTCTGCGGGCCGGATACCGACCTGTGTGACGTTTCGGAGGCGGTCAGGCCAAAGCTGGCTGAGCAGGCTTCGCAGTTCGACGCCCCCACATACGTCTACATGATCGCCCTGCTCGAAGAGCTGCGGAGGAACGTGAAGTTCAGCGGTGCCGCCCGGGCGCTCGCGGACGCAGCCGTCGTGCGACTTGCCATGAGCCGGCAGTTCACCGACATCGCCGACGCAATAAGGCGGATTGAGCAAGGCGGCAGTCTTGGAGCATCGAGCCCGGTACCGGTCGGGCTAAAAAAAAAAGTGACTGAATCCCCAGGCGCCGGCGTGAACCACGCCAACTCCGCCGATGGTGCGACGTCGGCAGTTTCGCCGGTGGAGACCCCGACGCAAGCATCGGACGGGACGGCGGAACCGGTCGTATCAATGGGGGCCGGGCGTGTTGCCGCGATTTCCGGTACGATCAGGTCGGCTGATTGGCGGCAGGTCGAAAAAGACCCGTTTGTCAAGCGAGTTACCGAAGCGGTAGAGGGGACCTTGCTTGACGTGCGTAAGAAGATCGAGACGTCGCCGGAGGAAACGCCGACTGATGAGGCGATGATCACGGGCGATCAGTACACTGCAACCAATGATACGGAGTGAACATCCATGCTGGGAAATCTGGGCAACATTGCCAACCTCTTGAAATCGGCGAAGGACATGCAAGGCAACATGGCAAAAATGCAGGAGGAGTTGGCCAAGCGCCGTTATGATGGCGATGCGGGTGGCGGAATGGTCCGCGCTGTCGTCGACGGCAAATGCAACCTGGTTGACATCAAGATCGATCCGCAGGCCTCCAAGGACGTCGAGCTACTCGAGGACCTGGTCAAGGCGGCTGTCGGATCAGCTATCACCAAGGCTCAGGAGGGGATGAAGTCGGAGATGGCGAGCTTGGCGGGCGGTATGAACATCCCCGGGCTTACGGACATGCTGGGCGGCGGAGCCGGGCCGGGACAACCCGGATGACAGAAGACGACGACGACCGGCGCAGCAAGTAGGATTCGCTGTGCGGACCGGGGTGAACCGAGATGGCAAGCGGGGGGTCCGCAGAGCGGACCCTACGAGTTCGTATATTGCTATGGAAAAGGACCATCTCGAATCACTTGCGCGTCTGAAGGCGGCGTTTCAGGAGTTGCCCGGCATTGGTCCGCGCGGCGCCGAGCGGATTGCCTTCCACGTTTTGCGTAAACCTCGCGATTTCGCCGCCTCACTCGCCGGGGCTTTGCTGGATGTGAAGGACAAGATCATCCACTGCTCCACGTGCTTCAACCTGTCCGAATCCGACCAGTGCAACATCTGTGGCAACTCATCGCGCGATCAAGGAGAGGTCTGGGTCGTCGAGCAGCCTCGCGATCTCATGGCCTTGGAGACGACGGGTCTCGTCCGAGGCGTTTACCATGTCCTTATGGGACATGTGACTCCGCTGGAGGGCGTGGGCCCCGAAGACCTGACCATCGACGCTCTGGTCAAGAGGGTAGAATCGGGTTCGATCCGGGAAGTGATTCTCGCCCTTTCCCCCACGCTCGACGGAGACGGAACGGCGTTGCACGTGCAGAGCCTGCTGAGCGATATGAACGTCAAGATAACCCGGCTAGCTCGGGGTCTGGCCGTCGGCTCGCAGATCGAATTCGCCTCGGTTGGGATGCTCGAATCGGCGATCCGGGGGCGAGCACCTCTCTAGGCTTAGCGGATGTGTTTGGGGCATACGTCAGAGAGGACGCGATAAGCACGCCGCCAGATGGTATAATGGGTCGGAGGGAGTTGTGGTTCGCTCCCATTATGGGCCCATAATTACGGGCCTGGGGCTGTTGCTGGCCGGGATTACCAGGGTGCAATAGGTCGTCGCTGCTTCCGGGTTCTTGGGGCCGGCAGGCTGAATCGTGAACAGATGTCGCAGATTCTTTCGCAATCCTTGACTCATCAGATGCGGTTGGAGCAGAGGCTCACTCCGCAACTGATTCAGTCAATGGCCATTCTGCAAAAGCCGGTCAGCGAGCTCGAAGCCTACATCGATGAAGCCCTCGAAAAGAACCCCGCCCTGGAGCAGGAAGAGCCGCAGGACACCCGCCCCGAGAGCGCCGACCAGGTTCCGAAGATCCCGCGAGACGGCAAGGTTGACGGAACCCGGGAAGAAGCGGATCGCTTTGCTCGCCTTCACAGCTTCAGTGAGGACCACGATCTCGAAGCGGCTGACAGAGTCTCGTATTACGGTCGGCGCCACGCCGAATCGGACGAGCGCGATGCCAAGATCGATGCGATGGCCAACACAGCCGGTCGAGAGAGAGGCCTCAACGAATACCTTCTTGATCAGTGGTCGCTGGTCGAAACCGATGAGGAAGGCAACCGCGCCGGGAAAGCGATCATCAACCATCTGGACCCCGACGGTTATCTCCGCGTACGCATGGAGGAGATTGGCGCAAATGTCCGCCCTCTTATTTCCGTTGAAGTTCTCGAACGGGCGCTGCGAGGAATCCAGGCCCTCGAACCCCGAGGAGTCGGCGCGCGCGACCTTACCGAGTGTCTTTTGCTGCAAGTGGACGCTCTTGCGGGCGACAACCGGATCGAGCGGACACTCGTCGAGCACCACATTGACGATATCGCGCACAATCGCCTGCCGGCTGTTGCCAAGGCTACCGGTTACTCGGTTGGGGAGATCAACGAAGCCGTCAAGGCGATGCGTTCGAGTCTGAGCGTGCATCCGGGGTACCTGGTCGGTGACCGGTCCGTTCCGAAGATTCGCCCGGACGTGATAGTCGAGTACAACGAAGTCGGCAAGGGTATGTCGGTCAGATTGGCCCGTGGCAATTCTCCTCGCCTGCGTGTCTCGGAGCGTCTGTCGGAGCTTGCCAAATCGAAGAAGAACGGGAAGGACACGCGCGATTTCGCCCGTAAACATGTGGAGGACGCTTCCGCTTTGATCGACGCGGTCAACTTCCGCCGCAGCCGCCTTCTGGACGTAGCCCAAGCCATCGTCGAGAAGCAGCTTGATTTCTTCCACATCGGGCGCCAAGGTTTGAAGGTCTGCCGTATGAGCGACCTGGCAGTTGAGCTCGAATGCGATCCTTCGACGATAAGTAGAACCGTCGCAGACAAGTATCTTCAATGCCCGCGGGGGATCTACCCGCTGCGTTACTTCTTCACCGGCGGCACCGAAACCGGCGACGGCCAAACCACAAGCTGGGACAGTGTGAAGGTCCGAGTACGCGAGCTGGTGGAGGCTGAGGACCGGAAACACCCGTTCAGCGACGATCAGATCGCCGGATTGCTCAAAAAAGAAGGCATCGAAATCTCCCGCCGCACAGTGGCTAAATACCGCCAGCAACTCGACATCCCCGCAGCCAGACAACGACGCCAATTCTAAAACAACGCGTGTGTTCCACTTCTCTGGGTGGCCCATCTCTTTAGAGGTGGGGGACACGATTGCGATGGTCGAATCGGCGTCCCCCAAGGCCAAAGCCACGGGCTACCCGTCCAATCCCCTTTCCCCATCAACGTAACAGCCGCGTAACGGGTGCCATCCTGCCGATGCGGCGGCAATAGGAGAACGCCGGTGTCGTTTGGTTTGATGTCCGGACGTGTGCTTCGGACGAAGCTGAGATCAAAGACCATTGGACATAGCCTTCGGGCTGACAAACACAGGAGACCGAATGATGAAAGCAACCAAGACCTTGATTGCCATGACTGTCGCAACTTCCGTTGTATTTGCGGGCGTTGCCCTGGCAGCCGACGTGCCGACAAAACCCATCCCCGAGCAAAGGCAGGCCCGGTTGTTGGAGCGGTTCGCGGATGAGGGCATCGACGCCGACGGTGATGGCACGTTGACGCGCGAAGAAGTGAAGACGTTCTTCGCTGAACATCCCGACAGTCGTCCTGAAGGCAAGCGAGGGTTTGGGAAGGGCCAGCACGACAGGATGAGACACAAAGGGCACAAGCGCGGGAACCGCGTCGGGATGCTCTTGAGGCGACTCGACAGGCTGGACTCGCAGACCGTTCCCGAGGGCTTCGAGTTGACAAGACATCCTGAGGCTGATGTCGACGGTGACGGGGAACTTAGTGCCTCGGAATGGACCGCGTTTTCCCAGCAGGCCCGGGCAAAGCTCATAGACCGCCTGCTGAAGCTCGCCCCCGAAGCCGACACCGATGGGGACGGCGTTCTCTCGGACAGCGAGATCGAAGCCTTCAAGGAAACCTGCAAGGCGGAGCGCGAAGCCCAAATGCTCGAGCGTCACCCCGAAGCCGACACCGATGGGGACGGCGTTCTCTCGGATGAGGAAATCGAGACCTTTAAGGAAGCTATCAAGGCGAAACACGCGGCGCGATTGCTCGAGCGTCATCCTGAAGCCGACCTCGACGGTGACGGCGCGATAAGCGACGAAGAGCTTGAAGCCTTCAGGAAGGATCGACCGGCTCACGGTGGAAAGAAGGGCAAGTTCCGGGGACATCGTCCTGGCAAGAAAGGCCCCTGTCCGTTCGACAAGCACCCGGATGAATAGCGAAAAGCGAAACCCAGAATGAAGACGGCTATCTGAATCACCACCCGACCACGACCGGTATGCGGCGCAGGGAGCCACGCGGTGGCATCCCGGCTGCCGCCCGGTCTGGCGGGTGGTTTGTTTGTGCCGGGTTTGACGTTTCCAGGCGATGCGTCTACAAGTCGCACCCATGAGCAAGCAAACACCGCTTCTGTTTGAGGTCGCCTGGGAAGTGTGCCACCAGGTTGGTGGCATCTATCGCGTCTTGAGTTCCAAGGCGGCTTCTACCGTCGAGCAATGGGGCGACCGCTACTGCCTGCTGGGTCCTTACACATCCCGGACTTCGCCCACGGAGTTCGAGCCGCTGACTCCCGGTCCCATCGTGGGGCCTGCGATGGATCGCCTCCACGAAAGAGGCATGCAGCTTCACTTCGGCCGGTGGTTGGTCAAAGGGTATCCCAAGGTCCTTCTCTTTGATTACCTCGCCCACCTCGACGGGCTCGACCGCCATCGACAAACGGTGTGGGACGACCTGGGAATCCCCGCACCTCCCGAAGACCCTGAGACGAACGACGCCATTGTCTTCGGCGCCATGGTGGCTGAGTTCCTGCGGGAGTTCGTCTCCGACCAACCGGAGGGGCAGCAGGTCATAGCTCATTTCCACGAGTGGATGGCTTCGGTGGCGTTGTCGTTCCTGCATGCCCAGGGCATCAGGTTGGCGACGGTGTTCACGACCCACGCCACGATTCTCGGTCGCCATCTGTGTGCGACCGGAAACGACTTCTACGAACGTCTACCGAGAATCAACGTGGACCACGAGTCCGGTAGCCGCAACATCTACCACCGCTATTGCATCGAGCGGGCAGCCGCCAACAACGCCGACGTATTCACCACCGTCTCGAAGGTCACAGCCGACGAAGCCTATCACCTGCTCAAGCGTCGACCCGACGTCGTTCTGCCCAACGGTCTTCGTGTCGAGAGGTTCGCGGCTATGCATGAGTTTCAGAACCTGCACCGGCGCTACAAGAACCGTCTGCACGAGTTCGTCCGCGGGCATTTCTTCGGCTCATATCAGTTCGACCTCGACGAGACGATCTACGTGCTGCATTCCGGGCGCTACGAATACCACAACAAGGGAACGGACCTGTTCATAGAAGCCCTGTGGCGGTTGAACCGCCGGCTCCGTGAGGAACAACCCGAGCGAACGGTCGTAGCCTTCATCGTCACCGACGCCCCTACGAAGCGCGTCAGCTCCGACGTCCTGCGAGCACACTTCATGTTGCAGGAACTGCGCGAGACCTGCGACACGATCGCCCGCAACGTTCGTGACCGAATCTTCGAATCAGCGGCGGCAGGCCACATTCCCGAACCCACAGACCTCCTCGACAGCGAACAGATCGTGCTGCTCAAGCGAATGATCTTCAGCCGCAAGGAGAGCAGACCGCGTAACATCGTTACTCACGACATGCGACACGACAACGATGATGCCATTCTCTGTCATCTGCGCCATCGCCACCTGTTCAACAGCCCCGAAGACCCTGTCAAGGTCGTCTATCACCCCGAGTTCGTCAGTTCGACGAACCCGCTTTTCGGAATGGACTACGATCAGTTTGTCCGAGGGTGTCATCTTGGCGTGTTTCCATCGTACTACGAGCCATGGGGGTACACGCCTGCTGAATGCACGGTGCTCGGTATTCCCAGCATCTGCAGCGACCTGAGCGGATTCGGCGCCTTCGTTCAGGAGCACGTCGAGGGGCACAACCAGCGAGGCTTACTGGTGCTCGACCGCCGCGACCTGGGCGATGAAGGGGCCATCGAGCAACTCACGCAGATGATGCTCGACTTTGCAGCCCTCGACAGCCGCAACAGAGTCAACCTGCGAAACAAGACCGAACGAACCTCGGACCTGTTCGACTGGGAGACCCTGGGACGATACTACACCGAAGCGCGACAACTGGCCCTTGCCCGCACCTACGAAGAACTTGTGAAAACCCCTGACGGCTGACAACTGGTCGCAGGTAGTAATACCACCAGGAGTCATAAGAACGTCCCTGACACCCTTGCTCCAGTCGGGCAGCCGAGCACGAGCTTCAGGAATCGAGGATCTCAAGACCGAGCAGCGTAACGTCGTCGCTTGGGGTTATCGAGCCGGACTCGCCGTCAAGGGTGGTTTCGAGGTGGAGCATCATTTCGTCGACGGACTTATCAGCCAATCCCTCCAACGTCTGCCGGTAGGCGTTCTTGTCGAGAGCGGCCGACTCGTCATTCTGAAACACCGTCTCCACACCATCGGTGAAGAGGACCAGCTTCTCACCCGGTCGAAGATGTGTTCGGCAGGTGGGGAAATCCTGACCCTTGAAAAGCCCCAGCAGTCCGCCGGCGGACTTCAGTTCGGCTGATGAGCCGTCGGTTGTCAGCAGGATGGGATATGGATGACCGCCGCGCGCGTACTCGAGCTGGAGGGTCGTGGTGTTCAGCAATCCGTAGAATGCGGTAACGAATTGGCAACGGGGCAGCGCCTGGTCAGCCAAGGCGTCGTTAAGCGACTCCATTGTCTGTGAAGGCGAGAGGATCTCGTAACGGTCGCCGCTGATGCGCTTGGGGACTATCGCCTGTTTGATGAACATGGTAAGCAGACCGGCGGCCATCCCGTGCCCAACGGCGTCGGCGATGTAGAAACCGATGTGCTCTTCATCTACACGGAATACGTCGTACATGTCGCCAGAGACCCAAGAGGCAGGCCTGAAGGCGCTGGCGAAGCGAACGTTAGCGATGGGCGTCTTGATGTTCGGTAGAAACTCGCGTTGAAGTCGGGCGGCGAGTCTCATTTCCTGGTCGACTTCGAGGAAGTGCTGGTTAAGCCTCTTGCCCAGGCTCTCCATGTTCTGCAGTTCCTTCTCCATTCCCTGGACAAGGTGCTGGTAACGCTTGATCGTGGCGAGTCGGCCTCTCAGTTCAGGAGGTGTGATGTCGTGATCGACAACTTCAACCAGCGAACGGGACGAGGGTCTGGTGCCGGCGGCTGGGTGCCCGACCATAAGCGCCGCGATCCGCCCGACCTCGATGACGCGCATCAGATCGTCGAAGTCTGCCCGCTCCAGCGTTGCCGTTTGGCCTGGGTCGGCGGGCTGAGTTATGATGGCAGCGTCTGTTCCGTCGGAATTGGCGATACGGGCGGCTTCACCGTAATCGGCGGCCTTGGTGACGACGCCGCCAATCGATTCGATCACCTCGGCTGCGCTGTTTGCGAATTCGCTCGGGGGATTGACCAGGAGCACCCGCATGCTTCAACCTGCTATATCGAGTCGGTGCGATCGGCTCGGCGCACACGCGCACACCGAGCGGTGAGCGCCGGGGGAGATGCCCACTCTCAGCGCGCGCCCTGCCGGAAGGTATATCGGTCCTTTGCCGGTTCGACTTAACCGGCGGATTCGCGGGATGCCCACCCCTTCCAGAAACGAGAAAAGGATGTGCTGATGTGCACAGTGCGATAGGGCCCGCCGCGGAGGCCAACTGGTCCATCTCCCCTTCCCAGGATGGTCTGCACAGCGGACCCTACGTGACTTCGCGGACGTCGAAGAGTGTTTATGCCCCACGGTGAGTCCGCAGATTCAGCGGGATGTCAGCACTGAGGCGGGAATCTCGACGCGGTCACCTTTGTGCAGGCCTATCTGCGTCAGAAGATTGGCGTTGACCTCCAGCGCGAATCGGGCCGGTGACCCCGAAGGATACTGGTAGGGTCGCTCGTCGAGTGGAGCCATCGTGTGCGTCGCGACGACGCTACCATCTGAAGCGAGATAAGCGACATCCAGCGGAATGATGGTGTTCTTCATCCAGAAGCTCAGGTGCTGCTCATGCTCGAAGACGAAGAGCATTCCCCGCTGCACGCCGTCCGGGAGAGGGGCCATCTGTTCTGTGGTTACGAACATCAGCCCCCGCTGACGGGTATCATGCGTGTCGGCTACCCACATCTCGAACTGCGTGCCCGCGACTTCGAAGCGAACCTTCGCGAGCTTGTCAAGATCGTTGGGTTCGTCTGGTGAACATCCCACGAAAGCGAGAGAACCGGCGAACATGGTCATAAGCACCAACCTCCGTATGGAAATCGGAGAAACGGCAGTAGGCGCAAAATCTCTCATCAGTCCTGATCCTCGTGGGGCGGGCTATCAGGCGAAGGCGGCCCGTCCAGGTCATCCAATCGCTCCTTGAGGTTCAAGAGCATATGTCTTGTGTATAGCAGATCCTTGAAGGCCAACCAGCACAACCAGACAAGAAGAACGAGAATCGTTAGCCAGTACCACGCAAATGCCCGAGGCGCATTCACACGGTCGAAGACGTTGATCCCCAAAACGAACATGATCGAGACCAGAATGCAGATAGCCGCTCCCAATCGCCTCCACGGTCTGTGACCTATGATCCGATCAGCCTTGGACGAGGGATCCACCTTGGGTTTGCGCAAGTACAGCGTGGCACCCGCCGCCATTATCAGCACGATGATTGAAACCAGGATCTTCACTCGCCGTCCCCGGAAAAGCACCCAGGTACCCCGCAAGACCGGATACCTGGGTTTGTCCTGCACGAACTGACTCCCGCGGCGACCTACCCCCCCCCAATTCTACCAAGAGACCGCACCGGTTTCCAATCCGGCAAGAAAGTGGCCTGACCACTTTTTCTCCCGTCTTGTGCGCCTCCGAGCTTTGAGTAGGATGTTACCCAAGGGTGAAACTAGCGAGATTCCTTAAGTAGCTTACGCTGATAAACCGAGGGTGACTTATGCTCAAGAACGTCTATATCGCAGGTCCGGTTCGTACCCCGCACGGGGCATTCAACGGTGCTTTTGCCAGTATGACAGCAGCCCAGTTGGGCAGTGTTGCGATTGCCGAAGCGCTCAAGCGCACCGGCATCACAGGAGAGGATGTCGACGAGGTGATCATGGGTAACGTGGTCAGCGCCGGATTGGGCCAGAACGTAGCCCGACAGGCAACGCTCGGAGCGGGTCTTCCGCTCAAGGTCGGGGCAACCACGGTGAACAAGGTCTGCGGATCGAGCATGCGGGCCATCATGTTCGCATCCCAGGCGATCCAATGCGGTGATTCGGGCGTGGTGGTTGCCGGCGGTTGCGAGAGCATGACCAACGCGCCGTACTACCTCCCCAAAGCCCGTAGCGGTTACCGCATGGGTGACGGTGTGCTGGTCGACGGCATGATCAAGGACGGTCTGTGGGACGTGTACTCCGATCGGCACATGGGCGTTTGCGGTGATCAATGTGCCGAGAAGTACAACATCACGCGCGAACAGCAGGATAACTTCGCCGTCGAGAGCTTCCACCGCGCGATCAAAGCCTGGGACGACGGCTTTTATGCCAAAGAGGTCGTTCCCGTTGAAGTCAAGAGCAGGAAAAGCACTGTTGTCGTCGACAAGGACGAGGACGTAGCCAAGTTCCGGGGCGATGACAAACTGCGCGCCCTACGACCCGCTTTCGGAAAAGAGGGGACCGTAACAGCCGGCAACGCGTCTGGTATCGACGACGGTGCGTCGGCGATGGTGTTGTTCGGTGACGATCAGAAGGGCAAGCTGGGTATCAAGCCCGCGGGCAAGGTGCTGGGCTTCTCGATCTACGCGACCGAGCCTGATCAGTTCACCATCGCTCCGATCGGAGCGATCAAGGGATTGTGTGAGAAGCTCTCGATCAAGACGGGAGACGTCGACCTTTTCGAGATCAACGAAGCCTTCGCCGTGGTGACTCAGGTGGCGATCAACGAGCTGAAGCTTGACCATGGCAAGGTCAACGTCGCCGGCGGTGCGGTGGCAATGGGACACCCCATCGGGTCGAGCGGCTCTAGAATCGTGGTGACTCTGCTCAACGCTCTTGAGCACAAGGGCAAGAAGCTCGGAATCGCAACCGCGTGTCTGGGTGGTGGTGAAGCCATCGCCATCGCCGTCGAGCGCTGCTAGAGCGCCGACTTTGTAGGGTCCGCCGTGCGAGCTGGGGATTCGATCTCGTAGGGTCCGCTGCGCGGACCAGTCTTTGTTAAGAAGACGTGGTCGTTGATGCGCAAGCAAGGAAGGTCCGCGATGCGGACCCTACTTGTTTCTGCACACGTGGCTTGATGGATCCCCCATCTCTTCCGGGGGCGGGGGGGCCATGGCTTTAGCCGTGGGGGACAAGAACCAGGCAGAAGGTGCGTCTGGGACGCACCCTACAGGAAGGACATCCGGATTAGGAGGTGCGTCCGGGGCGCGCCCTACCATGCTGGATGTGCCCTGCTATGCTGGGCCCACCCTGCGATGCTCTGCGTCTTTTCCCTTGAGGCGAATCGATGGCTTTTCGCATCCCTGCCGACACCGGATTCCCGTCGGCTGTGCCCCTTGTCATGGGCATTGTCAACGTCACGCCGGATTCGTTCAGCGACGGCGGTCGGTTTCTGTCGCCGTCAGCCGCCGTCAGCCATGCGATCGGAATGATCGACGAAGGTGCGGACATCATCGACGTGGGTCCGGAGTCCACCCGTCCCGATTCCGAGTACGTAGGCGCCGACGAGCAGATCAACCGGGCAATCCCAGTCATCGAGTCCATCCGCGAGCACGATGGTGAGGTCGCCGTTTCGATCGACACCAGGCTTGCTCCGGTGGCCCGGGCGGCGATCGAGGCCGGAGCCAACATCGTAAACGACGTCTCCGCCCTGCGTGACGATCCGGAGATGGCCGGCGTGATCGCCGACGCCGGGGCAACCGCCGTCCTCATGCACATGAAGGGCACGCCGATGGACATGCAGAAACACGGCGGTCCGCAGTACGACGACGTCGTCAACGAAGTCTCCAGCTTTCTGATCGAACGAAGGAAGTTCGCGATAGCCGCCGGCGTGGACCCGTCGAAGATCGTTCTCGACCCGGGGATCGGGTTCGGGAAGCGTGTCGAGCATAACCTTCTCATCCTCAAACATCTGGATCGATTCGTGTCACTGGGAAGCCCTGTTCTGATCGGCGCTTCGCGCAAGAGCTTCATCGGGAAGGTGCTCGATGTTGAAAGCCCGCGCAAGCGCGACGCGGGCTCGCTGGCGTGCGCCGTGCTGGCCACCCTAGCTGGCGCCGCCGTCCTGCGAGTACATGACGTCCGAGCGACCGTCGAGGCTATCCGCGTATGCCAGGCTGTGGCACTCATGTAGGGCAGGTCGATGACCTGCCTTTCCCCTCAACGAGAATTCTTCAGGGACGACTACTTCATCGCCCGGATCATTGTCCCATCCGAGAGATCGGCTAAGGTACAGTAGACCTATCCCTTCCTCACCGTATGGCGATCACGGTCTTGACGGCTTTGCTGTCTGAGAATTGCAGAGCGGCTGCGAACGCCCGGCGGTAGTCGGCCAGGGGATATGGCTTGCCGACCAGCGGAGCCAGCTTCGGGCCCCACTCGCGCAGCAGGTCGATGGCGATCTCGAAGGTATGCCGTTCAGCGGTTCCTTGCGTTTCAAGTGCGTAAGCATAGGTGGCTTTCACCGTCAGCTCTTTGAACCACAGCGGAGTCCAGTCGACGCCCGACGGTATTCCCGGCATGCCGACCAGGACGAGCGTGCCTCCGCTTTTGGTGAAGCGAATGCAGTCATCGAGCGTCTGCGAGGAAGCGACACAATCGAAGGTGACGCCGGCTCCGCCGATCACCGTAGGTTTGCCCATCTCCGGTCTCAGCGTCCGGGCGTCAAGCTCCTTGGCCCAGCGTGCGTAGCGGTCGCTTGTGGATCCGCCGGCGTGGAGAACAACGTCAGCCCCGAGGTTGGTCGCGTGCTCCTTCTGATGCGGCAGCAGAGCAGACGCAACGATGCGGGCTTTGCAGCCCGTCGCCCGCAAAGCGGCGATCGTAAGCAGCCCGATCGAGCCACAACCCAGCACGAAGACCGTGTCCTCGTCCTTCACCTCGGCCCGCAGCACGCCGTGCAGGGCGCAGGAGAATGGCTCGACCAGAACAGCCGCCAAGTCGTCGATCGAGTCCGGCACACGGTAGACCTGCGTGAAGTGAGCCACAAGGTTCTCGCTGAAACCGCCGCCCGTGTCCTTACAGTAACCCGTCTGGATACCGGCTGATATGCTCCCGCGAGTCACGTTGTCGCACAGAGCATAACGCCCCGCCCGGCAGGCGTCGCAGGCGGGCTCAATCCCGCGAACCTGACAGCCCAGCGCCGGTTGGAGCACGACCCGATCGCCGGTGTCGATCGACTCGACCTCGGTTCCGACTTCGGTGATCGTGCCCACAAGTTCGTGGCCCAGGACGAACGGCATCGAGGTGACCGAGCTTAGATAAGGGCTTCCCTTGGCTGTCAACGTAGCCAGGTCGGACCCACAGATGCCCACCAGCTTGGGCGCGATGCGCACCCACTGCTGGTTGGGTAGTTCGGGCTCGGGGATGTCGCGCAGGACGACCGGGGCGAATCGGCTGGTGTAGAGGCTCGGGAACGTGGAGCCCAAGAATCGCATCAAGGCATACCGCGGAATGCTACGGATGAACTGAAGTGCTTTTATCATGTCACCGTGGCCTCCGGTTGGCTGGCGATGGTCCATCGATGGATGGGCCAACCTCGTGTGGCTGCGATCTTGCCCAGGGCTTTGTCGGGGTTGACAGCCTGTGGATGACCCACAGCCTCCAGCATGGGCAGATCTGCGATGCTGTCGCCGTAGGCGTACGATTGTGACAGGTCGATGTCATGTTCCTTGGCAAGCTGCTGCACGCGCCGGGCTTTTTCACGATCCGCGACTGGCGGGCCGTCAAGCGACCCGGTGAAACGCCCGTCGACTTCGACCAGCGCTGGGGCAAGCACATCGTCGGCTCCCAGCTCGCCGGCCAGCGGAGCCACGATAAAATCTATCGAACCGGTTACCAGCACGATTCGCCGCCCGGCGCCGCGGTGAGCTTCGATACAATCCGAACCCTGTCTGAATTGGCGGGGCTTAGTGACGTCCCGGTGGCAATCAGGCGCTAGCATTCTGAGGGCGGCGGCGTCTTGCCCCGTATATCCACGATAGAAAATGGTGTTGAAGATCCTGCGGTCGATCCTGTCGACGACCAGGTAGTAGAGGCACTTGATCAGATAGGCCACCTGCCAGAGATGGCCCACAATGGGTGACATCTGCCGGCGGCGGAAATACACGTAGTAGTGCACGACGTTGGTATCCGCCAGCGTGCCGTCAACATCGAAGAAGGCGGCGGACCGGTCAGGTGCGGGAGAAGGGCTCACGCCGGCGCCCCTTTGCCAAGCTCGACCACAGCCAAGCGGACCTGCTCGGTAAGCTCACAGAAGGCTGCATAGTGATCCACTACGCCATCGCATTCCGGCGGGTGAATCGGCTTACCGAACGAGACCGTCACTACGCCGGGGCGGACGACTCGCTGCCCCTTGCGGAACAGATCATACGCGCGATGAATGTGGACAGGAACGATAGGGACGCCGCGCTCGATGGCTAACACGGCTGTCCCGACCTTGAAAGGTCCGAGACGCCCGCTAATCGATCGCGTACCCTCCGGAAACAGCAGCAATCCGTCGCCGTGATGAAGCGTCTCGGCGCAGCGCTGCAAGCCCGCGAGACCGTCCGACTTGCGATCGAACGGAATCGTGTCCAGCACCTTCCCAAAAAGGAAGCGTCGAAAGGCTGAGCTGAAAAAGTAGTCCTCCGCGCCGGCCACCCACACGCGTCGCAAGCCGCCGACAGCCGTCAACACCGAAGGCGAATCCAGATGCGACGAGTGATTCGGGGCGAGGATGAACCCTCCGGTCTTCGGGATGTTCTCTCTGGCGACCGCGCGGACCCGAACGTAGGTGTGCATGAACGTTCCCACACCGCCGCGAAGCGTCCAGCGCACGGGTCTTAGGATCGACGGCAACTTCCCGTCGAGAGCGGGTGTCCGGTCGCTGATGGTGATACGCCGTTGCCAGGTCGAGGGATCGCGCCGAGCGGCTGACGTCGGTTTGCGATCTCCTATTATGGCGATCAGATCAGCCACTCGAGCCACAGTGGAAGCCTGCTGGTTGGTGACCTTCATGTTGAAGCAGGCTTCGACTTGTCCGATGACATCGATCTTGCCGATGCTGTCGATCCCCATGTCAAGCAGCAGGTTCATGGACGGTCGGATCGCCTCGGCTTGCTTACTGGACTGCCCCGCAAGGATCGACCGCAGCGCCTCCCATCCCCAGATCTTCTCGACCTGCATTTCGTCCCGGCTTGTGACTGTCGAGCTGGAACCGATTTCGTCTTCGTCGCCTGCCATTCCCGATGCAGACACCTCATCCTGGAGGATGTTCTTGATGGCGCCGCGCTTGGCTTTGAGTGTGGAGGTCTTTGGGAGGTCCTCCTCCCAGAAGTGCATCGCGGCGATCCGCTGGTGATCTGGTAGCGATTCGGCGATGACGGCGGCAGCCAGACGAATCTCCCGTTGAAGCGAGGAGCGGTCCAACTCGGGCGCCGAACCCGGATCGACAACCACGACGGCGTGTACGGCGTCGCCAAGACCGTCCGTCGAGGGCATCGCGAGTACGCACAGCTCTTTTGTGTACGGCAGATCCTTGTATCTGTGTTCCACCTCGTCCGGGTAGACGTTCTTACCGGCTGACGTGATGATCAGGTCTTTGGAACGACCCGTAAGGTGCAGGTATCCGTCCTCGTCGATCCTGCCCAGGTCTCCGGTGCGAAGCCAGCCGTCAACCAGCACGTCGCTGGTGGCTTCGGGGTTGTCGAGATAGCCGGTCATGACGTTTGGGCCGCTGACCCAGACCTCGCCGAGGTTCTCGAGGTTCTTGTTACGTATCTCGATTTCGACGTTGGGTAGCGCCCGCCCCACCGAACCCGCTTTGATCCCGCCAGTGGGGTTGACAGCCAGTACCGGGCTTGTCTCGGTCATGCCGTACCCTTCGTACACCGCGAATCCCCAGGCGTCGAACTCGTCAAGCAACTCCGGATCAAGGCGCGAACCACCGGACACGAACATCCGCAAACGCCCGCCGAACCCCTCGTGAATCTTGGAAAACAGCTTGCGAGCGTACTTGCGCCCCGTCAGTTCGGAAAACAGTCGAACCGTCTTGTACAGCGTCCGACCGACCAGGCCTCGCACCGCGATCTTGCCTTGAATTGAATCGTGGAACATCTGCAGCAATCGCGGAACGACAAGCATGACCGTCGTCCCGGTCGCGTTGATGGCTGTTGTGATCTCGGACCCTTTGAGTTGGTCTACATAAGTGATCGTCGCTCCACACGTCATAGGAACCATGAACCCGCCGGTGAACTCGAACGCATGATACATCGGCAAGACGGAGAGAAACTCATCGGTCGGGTAGATCCTATGCGTCTTCACCAGGGCAGCGGCGTTGGCGATGAAGTTGCGGTGGGTCAGTTGGACAGCCTTGGGCGCCACCGTTGTGCCCGACGTGAACAGGATAGATGCCACAGACGTGTCATCCACACGAACCGGTTCGGGCGCGAGGTCGCGTGAGGCGCCCGGTGCCGGGATGAACGGGTTGCCCATCTCGATCAGTCTGACGTCTCCATCGCTTCGTTTCTGTGCGATGTTCTGATAGGTCGACGAGCCCGCGCAAAGGAGCTTGGCACCGGCGAACCGGGCCGCTTCCCATGCATCTTCCGGTGGAGTCTGCGGATCAAGAGGGACAGCCGTCATTCCGGCACGCATGATCGCCAGGTACGTGAGAGCCCATTCCGGACTGCTCTCACCGCAGATAGCGACGCAGTCACCCGCCTCGAGACCCTGCTCGCTTATGCGGGTCATTATTGTGCCGGAAGCCTGGAGGGCTTCCCGATATGTGTAGCGAATCCACCGACTCTTGCGGCGAACTTGCAGGGCGGGCTTGTCGGCATGTTTCTCGGCTGATCGCCGAAACACCTCGAAGAGATTAGCCGCGTCGAGCAACTCCGCCGGAGGACGATCATCCGGCGCGGAAGGTTGAGCAGCCAAGATGCCCCTGGTCGGCTCTCCGCCGGTTCCCAGCACGAAAGACCGCACACCGGGAACATGGCGATTGACGATATAGTCCCGCCAGTCGATGGAACTCGGGTCGAAGGGAAACTCAACCACATCGTCAGGGTGCATCCACGAGACGGCTTCGAGTAGCGAATCATCCTGAAAACGGCAATCCAAATGTGTATACGGCGAATAGATCTTCGCAAAGTAGATGAGCTGGTCGATCTTGCGGGAGGCGCTCGCAAGCCTGCGGGCGCGCGGGCTGGTCTTATTGAAGAAGGTCAGAAACCTCCTCGCTCCGTTGATCAATCTCTGCTTGTTCCGCCAGCGCCTTATGAACGAGTCGCGCCTTACAACGCGCAGAGGTTTGGGCTTTATCGGTAGACCCTCGTCGTCGTTCATGGGTCTCAGGCGAAACGCCTCCTCCAGGGCGGATCGCAGATCGCGAAGGAAGAGGGGATTGCGACCGCTCGAGCAACACTGATAAAGCGCCTCCGGGCTGCGGAGCCCGTCGCCTACGGGCAGTGTCGCCAGCATGGCATTGACGACAAAGTCGACAGGGATGAAGTCCATGGGCACGTGGGAAGCTGCTGGAAATTCGCTCAACCGTCCCTTCCCGTAGGCGACGATAATCGGGTCAGCCATCCGCAGACCGTCGATCCATCCCGGAGCAGGTTCATCGAGACTGCTCTCGATGATGGCAGGACGAAACACGACCACGGGAACGTCGCCGTGATCGCGAATTAGACGTTGTTCGCCGATCCACTTGGTAAACGTGTACGTATCGTTCCAACCGTAACTCCGGGCCCGGCGCATACCGGCTTCGATGAGCTGGCGGCGACACTGTTCCATGTTAGTACCGAAACGGCTCTTTATTTCGTCCGCCTCTTTCCGCATGGATTCGACCAACGCGTCGAGATCGAAAGCGCCGGAACCACCCAGGCGCGGTAGCGTGTCCTGCGCCTTGGGCGGTGCGCTGAAGTCCTCGACAACCTGCCCCGTGCGTATACCGCTGACATAGCAGGTGGATACGTGCATGAACGGTATTCCGCCGCAGTCGCGCGCAAGCTGAAGCAGTCGGCCCGCCCCCAGCGAGTTGAGCTCGACAGCCAGGTCGATCCGTTCGTCGAAGGTCACGGTGGCTGCGCTGTTGATAAGCAGCGTGAGTTTGTCGGTCAGCGCCTGGTAGGTGTCGTCGTCAAGTCCGAGATTGTGCTGCGTCAGGTCGCCGGTAACTACGTGAATCTTCTCTTGGCACAGTCCGTCGAAACCGCTGCCCATCGACGCGCGCAAACGGTCGAACGCCTTGGATCGCAGGACGTCGCGTTCGACGCGACGTCGGGCGGACGTGCCATCGGACCTGGGCCTGACCAGCAGATGAACTCCGCCTATGGTGTCCACGCAGCGCAGCAGTTTCTCCAGCAGCGCCTTAGCGAGAAACCCGGTAGAACCGGTCAAAAGAATGTGATGACCGGCTAACCTGTCGCGGATTCGCTTTGGGTATGACGGAGTTTCAGTCGTCAGTTTGGTTCTCCTCCGTTGTCGCCGACTGCTCGGGTTGTTCGCCGGGGTCACCGCCTGCCCGGACAAGACAACGTGCTACCTCACCGAATACCCGATCGCAAAGCTCTTTCGGGGATACGCGTCCCGCTTCATCTGCAGAGATGGGCTTGGTCAAAACCAGCTTAACCGGTCCCGGACAGACGCGATTCACTCCTCGCTTGTGGACATCGATGGAACCGTGGATCGCAAAGGGCACGATCGGCATGCCCGCTCTTTGGCATATTCTCATCGCGCCCTGGCGAAAGGGCAACAACTTCCCATCCTCGCTTCGCGTCCCTTCCGGGAACACCGCGAAAGTTGCAGGTCTCCTTCGTAATCTGTCGAGCATGTGCTTGAGACTTGCGGCAGTGGTGCGCGTGCTTGAGCGGTCGATCGGTGCATGTCCATACTGAGACAGAACCCATCCGAAGAGGGGAATTCGGAAAAGAGACTTCTTAGCCATGAAGCGAGCATGTCCCCGCGTCGCACAGAAGAGAACCGCGATATCAAGCGCGCTTTGGTGGTTGCCGACCAGAAAGCTCGGTGTGCCGTCGGCGATGTGCTCCCCTCCTTCAATTGTCAACTTCGCCCCGGCGCCTATCAACACCCCATGCCCCCACAGGCGAGCAAGGAACGCGTAACAACGGTGCGACGGATGGACCAGTCCGATCAGCAACAGAATGGAGCAAATCACAACGATCACCATCGAGATGATCAGGAATGCGATAGTTGCCCTGAGCATGATCCGAGGCTCTCAAAACGACGCCAACAATCAAACCACCAGCATGACATCGGGCGATGGTGGCGCCGACCAGACCGTGTGTCAAGCCGGGTCCGATGAGGGCTGGCCAAGGGCAGGGCCTGGGTACTTTGGGAACGCCGTCGCCAGGAAGGACCGGCAGAGCCGATGCGCAGGGAAATCCCGTCTTTCACCACGTCTTGCGGACTGGCGAACCAACCGTCTCGGCACAAAGATCACCCCGTGACAAAGCCGAGCAGGCCCGGTCGGCTGCCGCTGCGGGCAGACTACTTGATTCGGTACTTGCCGTTGACGAGTTCTATGTCCACCCCCGCTTCCTCGAAGTGGTTCAGGTAGCGGAAGATCGTGCGGCGGGAAGAGCTAGTAGCCTTTATCATCTGATCGATGGAGGAGCCCTTCTTGAGCATCTGCATGATCTGCTGATGCCGACCGCTGACCGATTCGTTGCTCTTCATGTCCTTGATTAGCTTCTGGGCTGTTCTCTTCTGATGCGTATTCGCTCCAAACCCGCCCTTCCTAAGGGTGAACTCCAGGGCTGCCAGCACCGTTTGGGTCTCAAGGAAACTTGTGTTCTGCACTCCACTTTCTCCGAGTTAGTTGCTCTCGAATATCGATCGCAACGGGTATCGAGGCGTTATTCTAACAAAGCAGGAGAAGTTCGCCAGCCCCTCCGCACAAAAGATGCCGCGCAGCGTCACCCGAGGGCTATCCCTCTGGGACTTATGCGCTTATGGTCGAACAACGACCGTGCGATACCCACGTCTGGGGTGTCATTTCAGACAGGGTATAATTCGGGACAACGGGCGCGGGTATCTAGGGGTTCTCGTAGTCGTACACGGTCAGGTTTTCCCTGTCCCCGGTTGGGGCGACCAGCGGAAAGGAGACGGCTTGGACAACGTCGAACTGCTCGCTGAACTCCTCGGTGAGCGTCGTGAGGAACCCGCGGTCAGAAATGGGCATGTTGGGATCGACCGGGATTTCGGTATTGCGGAACATCTCCACGGTTCCGCCTTTCAGAACGAGCATCTCCATAGGGCGGATGTTGGGAACATGCGCAAGAGATTGAATCTGCACCTTGAGCTTGCGCGCGTCCGGCAGCGCCGTCTTGGAAGCGAACATCAGCACGGTACGCGTGCCGGGCGGATCCACCAGCGGCAACATGGTGTCGGCACCGGGCACCACCACCAGTTCGGTCTTGGTCGGTTCCTCGTCGTCCCCAAAGAGCAACCGAACATACCCGTTGGCGTCGACCGTGAGAATGTAGACGTAGAGGGGCTCGCTCAAAGTGACGGCTGCGCTATAGTATGTGCCGATTCCCCGTGGCAGAGTGTTCTCGCTCAGCGGCAGGCGCAGACCGCCACGCGTATCGCTACACTTAACTTGCAGATCCGCCGCAATCTTGTTATGCGGCAGATAGAGAACAGCTGCAGTAACCGCCACCACGACAACAAGAAGGACCGGAAGCAAGATGGCGGCGACCCAGCGCCCCGGATACCAGGATCGCGGTCGAGTTCTGGGCGGTTGCCGCAACCACAGAGGAGCAGCCGAATAATCGTCGATTGCACCAACCCCCCCCATATTCCTTGACGCCAACATGGAGGCTTCCGCTGAATCGAGAAGTTCGCCCCAACTGGCCTTCGGATCTTGTCGCAGCATGTGCAGCAACCCGATGAAGTCCTTCACGACGGTGCGCGGCGTGTTGAAGTAGGTCTTCCCGATTCGTTCCTGGCAGGTCTCGATATACTGAGCGATACTCTCATCCGAGATCAGTGAAGCTGGATCATCACCTTCATTGACGAGATTGCGGACGTTTCTTAGGAGCGGTTGAAAATCGGCGATCGTCAGCCCCTCCAGCATGATCACCGGTAGGGAGTAGTCTTTGCGGCCGTTAAGCGCGAAACGATTGGGTGTGAGCCGCCCCGCCAGCATCTCGTTGCTGTGGAGTCCTCGCTGGCGGTCCTGAACGCAGGAGTCCTCTATGCCGAACAACATGACCATCCACCGGATGCGACCGGCAAGGCAGTCATCCAGGAGTTGGACGATGGCTTCGTAGTTACTGTTTCTGGAGGAAGCGTCCTTCACGCGACGACTGATCGCGGTCAGCTCATCCGCGATTACGAGCAAGCCCATGTAACCGGCGAGCTTGGTGAAGGTGGAGAAGAGGTTGAACGCTTCCCTGAGAGAATCGTCGTCGATGATCGTTCGGACGCCCAAGTCGTTATTGGCTTCGACCACGCTGGCATATTCTGCTCGCAACCAGCGTAGGGCGTTCTCCTGCAGGGCGTCGTCATGGGAGACATACCCATCCCAATACTGCAAGAGAACGGTGGCGTAGTCGAACCCGTGGGTTAGCTCATGCAAGGGGCTTACAGCTTCAACAAGGCGGGCACGCACGTCATCCGCGCTGCCACCTTCGCGCTTGACCGAACGCTCCAGGCCTTCTATCCAGTTCTGCAGCAGCCAGCCGATGGTGATGGTCTCATCGGAATCCCTCGTCGAGATATTCGTCATCAACTCCCGAAAGAAAGCCCGTGCCTCTCCGGAAGATGCGCAAAGACGACAACGGGGAGATAGGTTGCCTCGCACCGCAAGGAACCCACGTTCCACCGCCACCGTTCGTGAAAGATTCATGAGGAAGGTCTTCCCGCTCTCGGGAGGACCTGAAACGAACCGGACAGTCGAGAGACCGTCTTGAGCCCGGTCAAGATCATCCAGGATGGCCTGCAACTCTCTGGTTCGGCCCACCTGAAGCGCGCGCAGACCAACCGCGGGGATGGTACCCGCTGAAAGCGACTGGATCACCGCGATTCGCTCTCTTCGCGGCGGCGTCGAGTACAGATTCCCTTCCCTGATCAAAACCGGCTTACCCCTCGGGTGTCGAGTCAACTCTTGCCTATTGCCCGAACACCAGACCTACGGCGTCTAACGCCAATCAACTACACCTGGAGTCACGCAACACTGTACTTTATTTGCACACAAATGTCGAGCCCATAGGCTTAGTTTTCGCCCACTTCTTTCGAGAGCGTTCCCTATCAGAGCGCACAATCTCACACACTTAATTATACCTTACGCCCAGTTCAAGCGCGGCTGATCAACCACTATTCCAGCCGGCGCGCCAAACGGCCATGTCGCTATCGATCGGGCGCTGGATATATAAAAGCCTGCGGCAACGTTTTCCTCGCCGTCCGAGTTGCCAGGCGGAGAACCTGACTTTTCTATCGTCAATGACGAGAAGAGTCGTGAGCAAGCCCCAGAGCCTGACTCATTGCCAAGCGGAGCGCTATTATCGGAAGTTGACGTCTTCAAGTCGCCGATTCGTGATTGCGACCGCTTCCGGATTGCTGTCGCATCCGATCCAATCGCGCTTCATCTGCTTGGCGACGACAAGCGCTGTACCGCTACCACAAAAAAAGTCAGCGACATTATCGCCCTGGTTACTGCAGGCTCGGATGAGACGTTCCACCAAAGCCTCCGGCTTCTGGGAAGGATAGTTGGTTCGCTCCTTCGAGACGGTGGAAAGGAAAGGAATCTCCCAGACGTCGGACGTTATGGGACCATCCGGGTGGAAGTAGATGCGCCCCTTTCGAGTGGATTTGTATGGTCTGCCGTCTGAGCTGGTCTTGAGATCCTTCGTGCGGTAGGTGCCTCCGCGGAGTGTGTTGAACGTGTGCTGACCTTTCTTGCGAGCATAGAGCAGCAGCGTGTCATGTTTGCGGGCGAACCAGCGCGTTGCCTGGCCTCCGCTGCGGTAATGCCAGATGATCTCGTTGAGGAAGTTCTCAGCGCCAAACATCTCGTCGAGCATAATCCTGACATGGTGCACGCTGCGCCAGTCGAGATGTACACAGAGGTTTCCGCGACCGGAGAGCAACCGGCGCATCTCAGCAAGCCGAGGCCGCAGGAAACTCAGATAGTCCGCGGAATCAGCACCGTGCCGGTCGTCGTAACGCATCGTCGGCTTCGAGGAACTAATGACAATCCTGTTCGAATTGAATGGTGGATCAGTGTAGATCAGATCACAACATCCATCGGGGAGAGTTGTCATCAGGTCCAAGTTGTCCGCACAGACAACCGTATTGCGCAGGGGAGTATCGAGGGGCGACCGTTCAGCGTGGCGCTGGCTTTGGGTCTCAGAAATGCTCAAACGTCCGCGCGCGGGTCGATACCCAGCGCCTCCATCCGTCGATACAGTCTGCTTCTCGAAATACCCAAAGCTCGGGCAGCCCTGGATCGCTGCCCGCCGGACCGGCGAAGTGCTGCCAGGATCTCCCGCTTTTCGACTGTGTGCAGGACATTGTCCAGAGCGTCTTCTCCGCCCTCTGGAGGAGTATCCCCATCGTCTCCCGGGACGGCGGGTTCCAGGTCAGGCGTATTCCCTTCACCGCCGGAAGGTACTACCGAGATGTTCTCGGCGCACATGGGCTTGCCAGGTACTTCGCAAGCTCTGGCAACATCGCGGACGATGCACACGGTGCAAGCGATTTTCCCGTTGGAATCGCGCATCGGCAGGTAGGTGAGTTCCACCCAGACCAGCTGGCCGCTCCGATGCTGCACGCGAGCCCGCTGACGCACTGATGAAACCTCACCCGCCAAGGCGGCAAGCCCGCGACCGAGAACGTCGGGCAGTAGACCTACCCTCTCAACCCGGCCGACGGTCGAGTCGGGCGGCAGATGCTGGGTGCCGAGAAGCTCAGACTTTGCATAACCGGTGATCCGCTCACAACCCGGCGAAAAGGCGATAAACCGGCAGTCGCGATCCAGTATTAACATTCCGTCGACGGTAGCACGCAACGCAGCATCGAGAACACCCCACTGCGCCGTCGAATCCGCAACTATGGACATGTCTCCGTGTTGCATCTCCGTATCCTCCCTCGATGTGATCCCTGTCCCAGACCTGCACCATATTGAACTATATGCCCGTACTTGCCCGCCTTCAAAGAAAAACCGTCCCAATCTGATGACACTTGGTGCTTTGCTACGGCTTGCCGACGTGTGTGGGTGCCGTTGGCGGCTCATCCGCCAGTGTGACGAGCGATCCGGCACCGGCAGGCAAGCTGCCAGTGGCACTCTCGCGATTCGCCAACCGACGGCCGACAAAGCGCTGGTGACTCTGGAATTCTGAGTGCTAACCGGCGTCGATGGCGCTGTGTGGAGAGAAGCAGGCCCCGCTGCGACACTGCGAAGCCGGGTGAGGGCTATGGTCAACCACCACCTGGTAAACGCCAGAGGAAAACACGAGAAGACGAGTCGGCTGCCGCGTCACCGCCGCACATAAATAGAACTCGCTTTCGGTCCCCTATCCGCTAAACGAATCGACCTTCTCCACTTCAGCTTTACTTCCTATGATCAGTGGAGTTCGTTCATGCAGGGCTGTCGGGATCTTGTCTAGGACTCGCTGGTGTCCGTCGGTGGCTGATCCGCCGGCCTGTTCGGCTATCCACGCGAGCGGATTGGCTTCGTAGAGCAGCCGCAGTTTTCCGCCCGGCGTCTTCTTCGTTGGAGGATAGAGAAACACCCCGCCTCGCAGAAGCGTGCGATGGAAGTCCGCCACCAGCGACCCGATGTAGCGCAAGGTATATCCGCCCGCCTCGTCGCTCTTGGCCCATTCGAGGTATTTCTGGACACTCTCGGGGAAGGTCGAACAGTAGGCCTCGTTGACGCTGTACATCTTGCCACGTTCGGGCATCTTCACGTTCTCGCGGTGCAGGACGTAGGCGCCGATGGCCGGGTCGAGAGTGAACATGTGCACGCCGTTACCGGTTGTGTATCCCAGCACGGTGCTGCTGCCGTAAACGACATAGCCGGCGGCAATCTGTCTGTAGCCCGGTTGGAGGATGTGGGACATCACGTCGGTGGATTTCGCGTCCTCGCGAGCTTGGAGGATCGAGAAGATCGTTCCGATCGAGACGTTGACATCGATGTTGCTCGATCCGTCCAGCGGATCAAACAGAACGATGTACTTGGCTTGATTGCCGAACTCCTTGACGATATGAGGCTCGTCGTCCTCCTCCGAGACCATCAGGCCGACGTTTCCACGATAACCCAGGCATTGGATGATAGCCTCGTTGGCGATCTCGTCTAGCTTCTGGACTACCTCGCCCTGGATGTTGGTATCACCGGTGGTTCCCAGTACATCGAGCAGCCCCGCCCGGCGGACACGATCCTCGATGATCTTGGTAGCCAGTGTGATTCCCGAGAGCAGCCAACTGAACTCGCCGCTGGCAGTTGGATGGGCTTTCTGCGTCTCCATGATGTGCTGCTGAATCGTTACGAGGCGGTCAATTGGTGGTGACGTGTTCACAGAGTCTACTCCCCGGTTGAAACGCTGACGTCGGTCTCCCATTTCCGATAAGGGCTGATCATCCACTCGCCGTGGCCGGACACCGTCCCCTGCAAGAGCAGGTTCCGCCATCCTACCGAGTCCTCAGACGTGGAGCAACGACCATGCCGGGCGGAATCGCGTGTTCAGGCGTGGTCACGCCTGCCGGAAGGAACTGCGGTCTTTGTCATGTCGGATGCCATGACCACGCTGGGAGGGGTGCATTCCATCGGGGGTGGCACGGGCAAACTCGTTTGCCCGTGGATGGAAGAGCGAGCACCCGGCGGGGTTCCGCACAACAAGAGCACTCGTTTGCGGAACGAAGGTGACGCATTTCCGGGTCGCTTCCGCAGCGTATCCACCTGCAGCGGCGGACATCAAGAATCCGGTCAAGCCACCTTCTCACATACCTTGCGGGCTGCGTCGGTCAGGTCTTCTGCCGGGATAAGTTGTTCGATGTCGGCGACCTTGAGTAGCTCGCGTGCTCGCTCGACGTTCGTTCCTTCGAGGCGGACGACAACGGGGATAGTAAAGCCGATCTCCTTGGCGGCTGCGATCAGGGCTTCGGCGATCGTGTCGCACTTGGCAATTCCGCCGAAGATGTTGACAAGGACGCCCTTGACCTTCGGGTCGGAGAGGATGATACGGAAGGCTTCGGTCGCACCCTCGGCTGACACCGACCCGCCGACGTCGAGGAAGTTAGCCGGCTCGCCGCCGTGCAGCTTGATGATGTCCATGGTGGACATGGCCAATCCAGCCCCGTTGACCAGGCAGCCGATGTTGCCGTCGAGCGGGATGTACGAGAGGTCCCACTTTTTGGCGCGGAGCTCCATCTCGTTTTCTTCTTTGGGGTCGAACATCTCCTGGAGGCGCTTGTGGCGGAAGACGGCGTTGTCGTCGAAGTTCATCTTGGCGTCGATGGCCAGCACCTCGCCGTCAGTGGTGCGCACCATCGGGTTCACTTCAGCAAGGGCGCAATCATACTTGTAGAACACGTCGACCAGCCCGCGAATGACCCTCGAGGCGCCTTTGACCTGCTCCTTCTCCGTGAAGCCCAAAGCGCTTACCAGCTGTGCACACTGGAAGCCCGCCAGCCCAAGATGAGGATGAAGCCACCGCTTGACGATGGCGTCGGGCCTCTCTTTGGCGACGATCTCGATCTCGACGCCTCCCTCGCGCGAGACCATGACTACCGGGCACCGCTTGGTGCGGTCGATGACTACGGCTGCGTAATACTCGCTCTCGATGTCCACAGCCTCCGCCACCAGGAGCTTGTCGACCTTAAGCCCTTCCGGTCCGGTCTGGGGCGAGACCATGCGGTTGCTTAGCATGAAAGAAGCAGCTTCGCGGACCTGATCAGCCGACTCGCAGAGCTTGACGAAACCGGCCTTCCCCCTGCCGCCGGCGAAGACCTGGGCCTTTACTACCACCTTGGCGCCGATTTTCTGATGAGCTTCGACCGCTTCGTCGACGGTTTGAACCACGTGGGATCGCGGAATTGGCACCCCGGCCTCAGCCAGTAGCTCTCTAGCCTGATATTCGTGAATCTTCATCTGATCATCATCCTGGTTAACACAGCCACCACTCTCACATCAAGTCCGCAACCCGGCAGGCTTGACCCGCAAGGGCACCATTGTGGGACAAAACCCGGAATAGATCAAACCCTGGCGGGGTCCGGGTCGTGAGGCACATGTCGAGCGTAAGCTATCGCGGTTGTGGAGGCCAGAAGACGTGGTCGTCGGATTCGCCCGGTGCGGCGCTGTCGTCCCATCGGCGGGAGTGCACGCCGCCGTCGTCGATGCCGTTCTCCGAGGCTGAGTAGATCGTCGGGCCGTCTTCTGTCAGGTGATATCCGAAATACCCGCCTGAAAACGGGTCGATTTTCATTTGTGTGCCAGCGTCGCCTGGTAGCTCGTCGAGCGACTCCGGCCAGCGACCGTGGCGGGCTTTGTACAGGTGCGTTGCGTAAGAGAGCTGTGTGGCCCGGCGAGAGGCTTCGCCGCGTGCACCGAGCTTGTAGTAGCGGCTTAGCGCGGGCATCATGCTTTCGGTGACAGGGCTTGTGTGGACGTACTCCGCTGTGGCGCTATCGATGTCCGACGCGCGCACCTCGGGATAGCCGGTGCTCATCAGCTCAGCCAGGTTGTGATAGTGCTCGTCGAAGGCGTCGATGGTGGTGTAAACATCCTCGGGCGTCATCTTCGCGAAGTCATCGACCGTGGCCTCACCTTCCGCCAAGCCCATCAGCGCCTTCGCCCGGTCGCGATTGATCTTGGGTTGGCCGTCAGGCGTTGGCGGAGAGAACATGTACTGTGTGATGTCGAGAGAGAGGGCGTGCTCGCCGCGAATGCTGACGGTTGGATCGCGTTTGCTCTCGTCAAACCGAACAAGCGTATCCAGCGCCGCCTCCAGCTCCTCCTCGGTCTTGAAGACCCCTTCCTTGAGCGCCCACCGGGCGGTGTCGCTGACGAGCTTGCGTTCAGCCATCGCCACCAGTTCTTCGATGAGCGTGACGCCCTGGTCAAGGTGGTCGGCGCCGCGATGGATCGTCTCCCAGGTGTCAAGCATGCTATCGGGCGATACGCAACCATCCTCGTTCTCGCGCCAAGCATCAGCCAGTAGCGCTTTGCCCAATGCCCAGTGTTTGGATAGCTGGGGCAGTCGAATACCCACCAGCAACTCGGCGCTCTCCGGATCGCCCTCGAGGGTTTCCGCATTGAAGTCGACCGGCGAGGCGTACCCGTCGTGGCGAGTGGCTTCACGAAACTGATCAAAGAGACTCCGTGCGGTTTCACTGGAAGCAGCCCACTGGGGGTGATCGCTTGCTCTCCACGGTTGCGGACGATCCAAGCCCGGTTGAGAGTTGAACATGTCGGTCAGTTCGGGCCATTCAGAAGCGATGTTGGTTTCGTCATAGGGATCGGGGATGAACTGGGCGTAGACGTCAAATGCGTTGTCCTGTGGGTGGCCTAAGAGGTACTGCTCATACCATTGCCCGTAGCGAACCTTGGTTTTGAAATCGGGCTTTGGAGCAAAGCCGCCACTGGTTTCCGGGTTCCAGTGATCGAGCCAGTTGCCCTGATAATACGGTAGGGTGGCAAACGCCTGCTCGAAGGTCATGGCATCAGACGATCCGTCTCCCACGCCAGTTGTGCCGGTCGGCCCGTCGGAAGTGCCCACTGGTTTTTCGCCTGCGATGTCAGCCGGTTCGGGCTCGCCAATCGGCGCATTACCGCTTGTTGTCTCGCTGCCGCCCGCCAAGGCAGACTCAGCGGAAGCATCTTCGAGCCCTACGCCGGACTGGTCGCCACCTTCCACGCTTCGCGCGTCGCCTTGGTTTGAAACACCATCACCTTCTATGTCCGACCAGGCAGCAGCCAAAACCGACGCGTCCACGATCTGGGGCGAGGTCAGCGTATCGCGATCGAGCTTCACACAGTAGAGCATGATGTATGAACCGTCTGGCAACCGCGCGACGGCAGGGTCCCAAGCGTCGGCGATGCAGACACCGGGTTCCCGTTGCCATTTCTGCCCGTCTCGTGACACGAACGACCGGACCCCCTGCTTGGTGGTAACGTAGGCGCGGAGCCCTTCCTTGACGGGCACGACGCTTCCGATGAAACCCGCGCTTGCCAGCCTGTCCAGCGGCGCGACGACGAAGCTTCGTCCGTCACGCGATATGAAGTGGCCGCTGGCGGAAGCATCGGGGCTTTTGATGTCTCGTTCGCTCAGCGTTGAGGTGAACAGATGGAGCAAGCCGTCGAACCAGGTGGATGTCGGGTGGGCGTCTCTGAGAGTACCAGGCTGGATGTGCGTGCGCGGGTCGATTCTGAATCGGCTGGTGTCTCGCGCAGAGGCTGATGCGATAAACGCCCGGTGACGCTTGCCGGCCCGCGGTTCCTCAACGCGCGGTGTCGCGAGGAAGTATAGGCGAAGATCGCCGTTTGGAAGGCGGACAAGATCACCGTGCTGGCCGCGAATCTGCTCGCCACGCGGGCCCTCGAAACTGATCGGTTGAAGACGAGACCACCGGCGCCCCTGGTCCTTCGAAGCGGAAAGGGCCATCGCCGTTTCGTGCGGATGGGCTGGGTCGGTGGCCTGGTCCACCAGGGCGAGCAACGTCCCGTCGTCAACGAGGAGCAGATCGGGCGCGGATGCGTGTTTCATCAGCACCACATCGCCGGGTGTGAAGTGCAACCCGTCGTCCGACCGGGCGATTCGCACAGCCGCCTCGGCTGCGGGTGGGAAGCTTGCGGGACCGGCAAAGGAATCGCCGGCGGCTGACGGGGTCGGGCTCATGCCCAGGTATACGACCAACAATGCTCCAACCGTAGGTATTAAGCGTGATTGTTCGTATAACTTCCACATCTTGATGTACCCCCTGCTGCTGGTGTCCCCGGTCTGGAGCATCGTTCACAATCGTGCGGCGTTTCGCGTGCCGCGCGTCACGAATGCACCGTCACTCTTGAAACTGCGGGCTTGGTGGCCCGCCATTGATTGGTTGGCCCACCTCTTCAGAGGTGGGGGACGCGATTGCTGCGCTGAATCGTGTCCCCCAAAGCTAAAGCCATGGGCCACCCAGCCAAGCCATTCCCCGTCAGCTGCGGCCGAACGCAGACAGAATCTACTCCCATTTCATTCCTCCTTCTGGGACGGCTGCGACGGCAAGATGTTATGGCGGAGAACGAAAGTCCGGTGGAAAGAACGCCCACTCGTCCTTCCCGGACTTACATTGCTGGCCAGGCCGTATCAGGCAGGGCTGGAAAACACAAGTGATGACAGCCGCCGAGGGCGGCCACGTTCGCCAAAGTAATCATGAAGACCCGTTGCTCATCTGGTCGGGGCTTTCCGACGCTGGGGTTGTTCCTGCGGGCACTGAGGTTGTACAATGACGGACGGCGTGCCGGTTACCCACCGAATGTGGTGCTCGGGTCGATTCACGTGACGGTCGCGCCGCCTTGATGCTCTGCTAATCGCGGGAGGAGAAAGATGTTGTCATCTAGAACCGGACTTCACGCCACGCTCGCATTGGTGTACGTCTTCATCGCTGCGAGCGCATCAGCCGAGATTATCTACGAAAGCGCCGCTTCCGGACCGATCGGACAGACGTCCGGCTCGGGCTATTCCGTTAGCTCCGAGTTCTTCCTCGGTGTTAACTTCCAGGTCGTATCGACCGTGACCACGGGCAGCGTCGGAGGCCATTTTCTCCGTTCTGCCTCCGACGAACCGGTCTTCGGGGCGATTGTGGCCCTCGACGGACCCGGCGACTATCCGGATACGCGCGATCTGACCAGTGACGACGTGCTTGGGGCTGCGCTGGTTACGCCACCGGATCCTTCGGACAACGTCGCTGGCAACCTGCGGCTTACGCTCAGCCCCGGATGGTATGCGCTGGTCTTCGGCTCGGATCGTTTCGGGGCGACGGGTTCAGCCGGCGCGCTAGACAACAATTACCCGGACGGCATATCCACAGTTTACGTGATCCGGCAATCGGATGGTGCGATCATTCCCCAGGCCGATGGCGCCAGGCTGTTCGTCGATTCCGCTGCGGTGCCGACGTTCGTCAAGATCGCCGACACCGACACGATCGTTCCCGGCGGAACCGAGGTGTTCACGTCGCTTGGCTCTGCAGCCATTCGGGACGGCGACGTGGTCTTTCGCGGTACGGCGTCCGACGAAATCGAACCTCTGCGGCAGGGCCTCTATACAACCGCGGGGGGAGAGCTTCACACGATTGCCAACCTGGGGACGCCTCTGCCCGGCGGAACTGGGACGTTCACACAATTGTATACTTACAACAGCATAAGCGACGGCGTTGTGGCGTTTGCGGGCAGCGGCGATTCCGGCCAGCGGGGTATCTACACCGGCACGGCAGGCGCACTGGATGTAGTGGTCGACCTCAATATGCAGATTCCCATGGGGACCGGAACGTTCACATCGCTGTTCAGCATGGTCTCTATTGACGAAGGAGACGTGTCCTTCACCGGAGAGGGCGAGGACGGTCAGTTCGGTGTGTACGCACAGATCGGCGGCGAGCTTACGGTGGTAGCCGACATGAGCACGCCCCTGCCCGGCGGCGAGGGTCCGTTCGATTACATCGGACACCAGTATGTGCCCATCGACAACGGCAAGGTTGCCTTCAGGGGCGGCAGCATCGCCGAATACATATTCGGTATTCAAACCAATCTCGACGGTCTCATTACTACGGTGGCTGACCTGAACACCCCGATTCCCGGTGGAACGATGACCTTCGGCTTTTTCGGGAGTCCCATGATGCGCGATGGGGCGTTTGCCTTCAACGGATCAGACGTCTTGCCAGACCCCACCGAATCGGGAATCTACACTAGCATCGGCGACGAGTTGGATGTTGTGGCTGACCTGACGACGCCCATCCCTGACGGCGAAGGTACCTTCTCATACTTCTGGGAGCCGAGCTTCGACGGGACCCATGTTGCTTTTCTCGGTCTGGATGTGGCCGACGGCCGGGGAATCTATACCGACCTGACCGGGGCGTTGACCAAGGTCATTGCTCAGGACGATCCGCTGGACGGCAAGGCGGTCAGCTCGCTCACTATCGGAATCGAGGCCTTCGACAGCAATCTGATCGCCTTCTCCGTGCTGTTCGACGATGACTCAAAAGGTCTGTACCTGGCTGAATACCCCCCCGCACCGGGAGACGTTGACCGCGACGGTGATGTCGACCTGGTGGACTTCGCGAGCTTCATGGAATGTTTCGGCGGGTCGATGCAACCGCCGGCTCAGCCGGATTGCGCCGGCGCCGACTTCAGCGGTGATACGGACGTCGATCTGGGTGACCTGCGCGAGCTGTTCCAATGCCTGGGCGGTCCTGACCAGCCGCCGGCGTGTCAGTAGCCCCAAACATCTGTTCGTGGGCTGGCCGCTATGAGAGTTTATGGGGAGATCGTTTCTCGTTCCGCCCCGACAGGGACGCGGGCAATTGGCTATTGGCGCAAGCTCGCGATTATGGAGTGGAGTCTGCCTCGTAAGTCCCGTCGGGGAGACGGAAGCGCCCATCGCGCCGAAGTTCATCCGTAGAGGACCATTCCGTGGACGGCCTCATTCTTCTCAACAAACCGATCGGACTGACCTCGGCTAAGGCACTTTATCGCGTCCGAAAAATCACCGGGCAGCGAAAGAGTGGCCACAGCGGCACGCTGGACCCCGGGGCAAGCGGCGTGCTCGTTCTTTGCATGGGCAAAGCCACCAAGCTCACCGAGCTGATAATGGACCAGCCCAAAGCCTATCGGGCACAGGCTAGATTCGACGTCACCAGCGAGAGCTTCGATAGCGACAGCCCGCACGTTCCCGTCTCGATAGCAAAGGTGCCCACGACGGACCAGGTGCGGTCAGCCTGCAGAACCCTTGAAGGCACGATCGAACAGGTTCCGCCGCGCATCAGCGCCGTCAAGATCGGCGGGCTGCCCTCCTACAGACGCGCGAGAGAAGGCCAGGCCATCGAACCCGCACCCAGGCCAGTGCGCGTCTATTGGATCCACGTGCATCGCTACGATTGGCCTGAGATAGAGTTCGAGATGTGTTGTGGGCGCGGGACCTATGTGCGTTCCTTGGTTCGCGATTTGGGTGTGAAGCTCAATGTCGGCGGTTGTCTCACTTCGCTGGTGCGCACGCGAGTCGGGCCATTCATGCTGCAAGACGCCCACACGCTCGATACTCTACAGCACGTCTGCCCGGCTGACTTTTTGGTTGATCTGGATCGTGCCCGCACACTCCTTGCCCCGGAGCGAATCGCGATTCCGCAAAGACCGGCGTGTGACGGTCCGGCGTGAGCCTCGCCGTTGACAGCCAAGGCTACTCCTCGGCGACGAGACGGGCAAACTCGGTGAAGTCCATCAAATCCACGTCCAGATCATAGTCAAAGTCAAAGACACGACATTCCGTACTCACCTCACCATCGGGGCCATACAGACAATTGAGGAAATATAAATGATCCATGGAATCGACGTCCCCATCCAGGTCAGCGTCGCCTGATGGGTAAGAGGGCACTCGCACAACGCGAAACCCGATCTGGTTGTTGACAAGCGACGGCGGCGCGAACGTGCGTTGGATTACTTCGCAGCTCTGAAACCCGTCGCCCGCCTTGTTGAAGCTCCCGCCTCGCATGGTTCGGAAATCGATGCTCGATGAATTCGTATTGAATCTCCCCTGAATCCACTGATATGCGTTACCCGACATGTCGAAGACGTTGAACGTGTTGTCGTTGCCGGTCGTTGCGAATGCCCCCTCATGGTCACTGCCGTCATAATATCCGCCCGGCGTGGTTCCGTTGTCAAATGGATCGCCACTGTCGATGTAGTTACCATCTGCGCCGGAGATCGTGTCTCGCCCGAAACCGAATACGGTGTGCGTACCTTGTCCATCGTTCCATGCGGCGGCCTTGTACCACTCGTTGTAATCGTCTGCCATATCGCTTCCTACGTCCACATTATCATAACCCTCGTCCATGGGAAGTCGATATCCCGGATGAGTTGAGATGAGGCCCAGGCGTTCGCCGTCGTCCAAGTCTCGCGCCTCCCAATTCTGCTGTGTAATCGTCACCGGTCGCCAGCCCGTCAATGACGCGTCAGTATCCTCTGCATAGCACCGCGCAGCCGAGATCATTCCCTGGTCGATCGTCAGCCAGTTACAATACTTGACTGCGCCGTACCATGTTACACCTGTTACCGGATGATCAGAGTAGTCGACGGGAGTGATCACCACCTCGTATGTGTTCGTTCCTGTTGAGTATTCTATCTGTCCCGCCGCAGTCGGTGAGAACATCCGAGTATTGCGCAGGCCCGGGTCTTCGCCACTCTCACCTTGTTGTTGGTCGTTTACATAGACATCGCCGGTTGTCGTGTCAACAAATATGTATTGACCACGCTCGTTACCCGGGTTGGCGATTGCATCATTGAGGAATACGACAAACTCCGCATTGCTGGTATGGCACGTGGCCATCATGTAGGAATGCACCGGGCCTGAAGGTTCGTCTATATTGGCCGAGACAGGTTGCTCGTCAACATCGAACAGTGGATCCACTACGCTCAATGTCATATTCCGCACCGGGCCGTCGCCACTTCCGTCGTTAAAACGCAGGTCAACAGTGTAGAGGCCGACGCCCAAAGCGTCTGCGTTCACAGAGACCGCTATAAGGGCTTCTTCGCCAGATTCCAGATCACCAGATGCCTCCGTGATCAGATCACCGTTGATCAGTACCCAACTCGTGTCCGGAGGGTCGGCCGATTCAGTCCCTATCGACCAACTCAGAGAGGTGCCGCCTTCTATATTCGTTAGCCTATACATAATGACGGATGGTCTGAACGGGCCCCCGATGCGTCCCGCTACGTCAAAGCCTTCAAACGGCGCCACCGCAAGAGTCCCGGCCGACCCCGCCGTTAGTACCACATCGCGTGTGTGTTCCTGGTTCGTCAGCAGATCATGGAACGTCAACGTGGCGTTGTATATCCCGGGTTCAAGTAGATCTGCGTTCTCGTTTATGGAGGCAGTGATAGTCTCATGCAGCCCACCGGGGAGGACTGTCGGTGCTTCGTCGTCTATGTCGATCCAGTCGACATCCGCGCTGATCTGTACTGTGATCGCGTCTGATACGTGATTGTTGGTTATCCTGTATCCCTGCGACTCGCCCGGTTGTGCGGGCCAGGACTCATCGCATGGATCACCGCAGGGGTCACGGTTGACAACGATAGGTTCGACCACTACCAGCGTGATCTCCAGGTCTACCTGATCGGACATGTTGTCATTGGCGGCATCAACCCAAGTAAACGTCAGGGTGCCCTCATACTCGCCGACAGCAAGCAGATCAGCCTGATCGTTCACGGTAATATCGAAGGTGCGATCGTCCTCAAGTGCTGGCAAAGTGCCAACCAGTGGATAGCTGGACTCAATGTCCAACCACACTGCGTCAGCACTTACACTGTAGTCGAGGTCGAAAGACACCAAACTTGACAGGCCAAACGAGCGAAGCGGCAGGGTCTCGGTGAACGGACCGTCGATGTAGCCGGTGAATTCCTGTGGATCCGGGTGAGTTGCCTCCACGGCTATTGGTTGCGTGATTGAGAGTGTGACCTCACGTGTTTCGCTCTCGCCGGTTGTCGTGTTGGCGAAGGTGATGATGGCTATATGCTCTCCGGGACCCAGCAGATCGACGTCCTGATTCGTCGATGCATGGATGAGCACGGTGTTGTCTATTCCGCCGCCGGACACTGTTCCCGTCAATTCCTCCGGAACCGGGCCCTCGAGGTCGACCCAGGCCTGATTCCTGGACAGCTCCCAGTTCATGTCGGCATCAGAGAGGTTTGTAATAGTGTAGTCGCCGGACAGTTCGGAGAACGTCGTCCTGTAAATGCCCTCTTGTTGAAGCCCGGTCTGGGGCGTGACCACCAGCGGTTCGTGTAGGTCGAGGATTACATGCCGTTCGTATGACGTGTCTGAGGCGCTATCGGTGATTGTTATTGTCGCAACGTGCCCGGTACCACGTACGATGCGAAAGCCCGTCGTCGTGTTGGCCTGATCAGGCATCAGCGCAACCCGAGCCGCGCTTAGCAGATCATCTGACTCGACCGGGCTGCTCCAATGTCCGCCTCTGATAGAGCGCGCGGTCTGTTCCGGGTCGCCACCTACTGAGAAGTCGGTGGTCCACTCAGCCACATTGCCACATGTATCATAGAGGCCGTATGCATTGTCCGTATCGGTTGTCAATGTCTCATCGTCGAACAGTGTATTGGTTCCATTGAAGAAGGCTATTGGGGTAGTGTCATCCTCTTCAGTATCGCCGCTGTCACGGTAGTTTGCGTCCGATGGACCAACGGCATCTCGTCCGAATCCGTAGAGAGCGGCGCCGGCGGTTAGGTAGTTCCACGAGGAGGCCTTGTACCACTCATTGTATAGGGAGGCTGTTGGCCATATGTCGTCCATGGGCAAGCGATACCCAATGGTACTTGTAGCCCAGTCCAGACGCTCTGCATCGGTGAAGGTGGAGTTGGCCCAGTCATTGGCGGTAAGCGGCCTCCAGCCCTGTGGACTGCCGATCGGCCCTTCCAGATATGCTCTGAGTCCTGTGGGATGACCGACGACTAAACTAAGCCAGTTGCAGTACTTCACGGCGCCGTACCAGGTCACGCCGACGACGGGATGTGAGTCATAACCCTGTTCTATGAAGTACTCTCCATCGTCCCCCAGTTCTGCGTCGAAGTGAAGGTGTCCCGTGCCGGCGTCATACAGATGGATTGGAGTATCTCCAGGTGGCGTGTCCGTGCCGAACTCCGCATACTCCTGGTCATTGATGTAGACACTGCCGGTATCCAGATGGAAATACATATAGGCGGCTCGCTCGTGTTCGCTCTGATCCACAGCGAGCAAATATGTATCGTTAAGGAAGCTCACAAACTCGGCGTTGGTGATCTCCGAGGTAGCAATCCAAAAGTCATGCTCGGGGCCGGCTGGCTGATAGAGACTGTACAGAGGGCTACCGGGTTGCGCCGTATCCCATCCGCGAATCAGAGAATGGCTACCCGGTGGAGCGGGTGACACGCTCAGGCTCGATGCCATATCGGTTATGTGAAAGCTGACGGACAGATACTCTTCAGGTGCATGCGGGGGCACGTGCGTCGGGGAGATACCGAGGACCTCAAGCCAGGGCACATCAGTAGCGATGGACAACGTGTCAACAGTATAGGCTGTGGGGTTATTTATCCGTATCTCGAAGGACGTGTCTTCGATGTCGTCTGCAACGAAGGCATCAAGGCGCCCTGCATCATCTGGTGTGATCGTCAGATCAACCGGCACGTAGGCCTGGGCAATGCGGAACCCGACATATGGATATGTACTGTCCGCGGGCATGGAATCGCGTACGTTATTGTGGAGCAGTGCTGAAGTGAACAAGCTGTGGAAGTGCCCGCCTCGGACACCTCGTTCTGTGGGTATGCTGCCGATATCATGGACCCATTCCGCGACGTTACCGCACATATCGTACAGGTGATAGCCGTTGTCGTTTGCGTTGGTGGAACCGAACCCGTCGGCTAGTAGGTTGGTCCCGTTGAAGTACCCAACCGGCGATGAGCCGGTCTCGAAGGGATCGTCGCTGCTTAGATAGTTCGCATCGGCACTTACAAGAGTGTCGCGTCCGAAGGCGTATGCGGCGTTGGTCTCGCTATCTGGCAGCCATGCGGCGGCTTTGTACCATTCGTTGAAAGCGCTCTCGTCGGCGACGCCATCGTCCATGACAAGACGATAGCCGGCGTAGTTGGCAACAAGGCCGGCGTGCGTGTCCTGGGCATACCATAGATCGACCGTGGGCCCTTCGGAATAAACTCGTTGCTCACTGCCCATTCCCTGGATCAGCGTTAGCCAGTTGCAGAACTTCACAGCTCCATACCAGCTCACGCCGGTAACCGGGTGACTGTCGAAACCGCTTTCGACCGAATAGATGCCATCTTCAAAGGCAATATCGCCGTCTTCCACCGTGGCAAAAAGTATGGTGGAATCGCCGGTGAGCCGGACGGTTCCCGGGGTCGTGTCGTGGTCCATGTACTGGCCTCTGCCGTTAGCGGGATTGGCGTAGGCGTCGTTCAGGAACCGGACGAATTCATCGTTGGTAATCTCATACTTCCCGATCCGGAAGAGATAGTCGGGGCCTTCCGGCTGCTGATCCTCTTGCGGGACGTTGACCAGCTCGACGGAAAACGCCTCAGCACCAATCGTCAGGTGAATCGTTCGTGCGCTGGCCACTCCACAGTCCAGCCGCTCAATGTGAACCTCAGCCCAGTATGAGCCCGGCGAAAGCGCCTCAGCCTCTGCGTTTAGCGTCAGCGTAACCTGGTCTATGTCGTCTGGTGGCTCGGAAAGTAGGAACAGCCCGTCCGGCACAGTCAGCCATTCCACGTCACCCGATCCGTCGTCGTACACGGTTTGTGAAATCCAAATCGGGATCTCGGCGTAGGGCTCCTGATTCACCAGCGTGTAGACGAGCTCGCTCGGTTCGAACGGTCCACCAAGCGGTCCGCTGAAGTGTCCTTCGCCTTCGGGCGTGACGTAGTCGACGACATCGACCGTGAACGTCCGGTCGATCGCGAACTGCGTCGTGCTCTCAGTGGCCGACAGTATCAAGCAGTGAGAACCGATCTCCAGATCGCCGGCAGCAGCCGTCACCTCCGCCGTCACCTCGGCGTTACCCATCGGGACAAGCGGCGGAGCGGGAACGTCAAGTGACACCCAGTCGTGAACTTCCGGATCCGACACCAACGACCAATCGACGTCCACGTCCGTGAGGCTAGTCAAGCCGAAGATATGCTGATCAGGGTCGAACGGCCCGCCAACAATGCCGGTGCTGACGACTCCGTCGGCGTGATCCACCGAAAAAGGTTCGCCGATGTCCAGCAGGACGTCCCGCTCGAACGTCTCACCCGAGCAATCATCGGCGATGGTCACCGCCGCTTCGTGCAGACCAGGGGCAAGGGTAACGCTGAAGGCTTCGTTTATCGCGACAACTACTGGACTGTCAGACAGCGGAGCGACAACGCCGCCGACAGGTGTATCGAGCCAATCCACTTGCGGATCGACAACCACCGACCACTCAATCTCCGCTTGCGATGCGCTTTCAAGCGTGTAGGTCATGTCGACGGGCGTCGGCGTTGATCCGAAAAGAGCCGAGGACTCAAACGCGCCCGATGGGCTTATCTCCAGGGGCTCTGTGACCGTCAGGACAAGGTCCCGGTTTATCGAGGGACCGTCGGGTTGAAGCTCGAACGTAAGTGTCACTTGGTTGGCACCTACCGAAAGACCGTCAACACCGCAATCGTTGTTGATCAGCACCTCCGCCGTCGCGATCGAGCCCCCATCAATGGTCAGCCCCGGATCGATGACCAGATCAAGCCATGCAGGATCAGGATCATAACCGGTGATCGTGAAGCTGGACGAGACATCCAGAACGTTGCTGATTGTGAACGCAGCCTGGTCCAGCTCCTCATAGGGTCCGCCCCAGATACCGCTGATCAGAATCTCACTGGGCGTGACAAGAAACCCATCCGCCACGCACTGCGCCACGCGAAAACCTCTGGTATCAGACGCGTCTTGTCCGACGCTTGAGGTGGCCGCCCATTCAAGTTGCAGCATAAACGAACTGCTCACCCAGGAGCCGCCTCGAAACCTGCGCTTCTCTGGGTCCGCCGGTGACTGGTCTTGAACCCATTCCCAAACGTTGCCTGACATATCGAACAGGCCGTGGTAGTTCTCATCGAGTTGAGTCTGAAACTCGGATCCATCACCGATTTCGCCACTGCCGCCCGGGTTGTAAAGCGTGCCGTCGAAAAAACCCACTGGCGTCGTACCGGGCTCGAAGGGATCACCACTGCCGTCATAATTGGCATCAGCCTGGTCGATGACGTCACGCCCGAATCCGTAGGCTGTATGCTGGCCGGTGTTGCCAAGGGTCGGGTTCCAACCTGCAGCCATGTACCACTCGCCGTAGTTGTTCTCAGCGTCCTCGCCACCGTCCATGGGCAGGCGATAGCCGGTATACAGGCTGGCGAGATCCTGTCGTTCGGTGGCGTCGAGATCGCGCAAGGCCCAGTCCGTCTCGCTGATGGTGACGGGATGCCAGCCAGCGGCTGAATCTCCTTCGGTGTAGGAACGCTCGTCGGGTGAAAGACCGGTCGAAATCGTTAGCCAGTTGCAGAATTTGACGGCTCCAAACCACGTGACACCTGTAACCGGATGATTCTCGAAACCGGGGTCGCAAACGTACACGCCGCCACCAAACGAAATATCGCTGCTCTCAGTCAAGTCAAACATCAAAGCCCCGCCACCAGACGTGCCGACGTGGACGTCGTGTGTTGACGCGTTGAAGTACATGTGCGCTCCGAGCTCGTTGTCGGGGTTGTCGAGGGCGTCATTCAGAAAGTCGACGAACTGGTCGTTGCGCACCTCGAAAATGCTCATGCGGAAGTCGTAGGCCGGTCCGTCCGAATAGGCATCCTGATGAACCAGAGCGAACTCGATCGGTTCGGCGTCAACCGGTGCGGCTGGGCATTGCAGGAAAATAGCCGCCACCACCCCAAAGATGGCCGGCATAAACGGTCGACTGCTACGATCGATGCTATTCACCCCTTAGCCTCCATGCCGACGGGTATGTGCTGGACGAGTCAACCCTTGCGGCGACCTATCCGGTAAGTGGCGTGCCGCCAGCGACTTGCCTACCAGCGCGATCGGATTCCACCGGTGGCTTGCCCGCCAGTGTCTCCACGCTTCCTGTCTGAACAACGCCGGTGGCCACAGGTGGCGCGCGGCGTCCCACTCCAACTATATCGGACTCGGGCCTCAAAAAGGCACACGCGAATTGCGCAACTCAGCCGGAAGGTACGTTTTAGGGCGCAGCCTCAGATGTCGTCAGATTGCAGATTCGAGCGTGGACAGTGTGCTATTCTTCGGTTTGCTCAGGCTTCCAGGTGCGCTTTAGGGGTTTCGTGACCAAGCCCATTCGGATAGCTTTTGCGGAGACCTTGATGCGACAGACCGTGCCGTCGACGACGGCTCGCACGCGTTGGATGTTGGGCTTGAACTTACGCTTGGTAATGCCGGTCGTCTTGCGACCGACGCCGCCCAAATACTTTGCCTTACCACGGCGGGCGATCGAACGCCCGGCGCGGGTTTTCTTGCCGGTATAGAAACAAACGCGAGCCATGAGCCACCTCAAGTACGAATCAGCACCAAAAGAATCGTCGAAGACCGCCCAGTATATTCGCCTGGTGCATCTTGACAAGCCGATCAGTGAACAATCCTGAGGAAGAATCATGATTATCTACCAGTGCGACGGCTTTTCGCAACAAAACGCCGCCCAATACGTTAATCCCAGGTGAACGGATGAAGGTTGCCGACGAACTCAGTCTGACGATCGGGCAGGCCAGGAACCGCGACCAGGCGGCATTTGAAGCCCTGGTGGACCTGTATTCTGCGAAACTTTATGGTTTCCTGTTCAGACTTACTGGAAAGCGAGAGGACGCGGAGGATCTCGTCCAGGAGGTTTTCGTCCGACTGGTCCAGGCCATCGAGCGATACGAGCATGATGGGCGATTTGAAGCTTGGCTTTTTCGAATCGCGATGAACCTGGCTCGCGATCGCGTTCGTCGGTTATCTCGGGCACCCGGCATTGTTGCGCTGGGGCCATCCCATGAAGGGGATGGCGGCGGTGATCGGGTGTCACGGACGGGCAAGGACTGTCAAGAGCCGGCTGTGGATTACCCGATGCAGCTCGCAGACGATGTCGACCGGCTCCAGAAAGCGTTGTCACAACTGCCTTCGTCGGAGCGAGAAACTGTCATGTTGCGTCACTATTCGGATATGACTTTCGCCGAGATTGCGGCTGCGATGGCCATCCCGTTGGGTACAGCCCTCGCCCGTGCACATCGGGGTCTTGCCAGGTTGCGCGAGCTGATGGAATCGGACTGATGAGCGAACACGACGACATCAAGAATCGGATAGAAGCCGATCAGAAGTGGCTCGAATCCCGGATTGGCGACGAACCTGCACCGGACGTCGATCTCATCAAGATGCGGGTCGGTATCGAGCTGGGTGAACAATGGCTGACTCAGCAGGTGCGTGACGAGGTGCCGGCTGACCTTGCGGATCGGGTCAAACGGCGGGTGTGGGCGGAAGTTCAGGGGACAAGAGTCGAGGAGTATGAAGCTGCCGGCGGACGACGAAAGGGTGGCTCAACAGGCCGGTTTGTTCGTTGGGCGGTTGGGGTTGCGGGGGTTGCGGCTGCCTGTGTATTTGCGTTTGTCGGTTGGCCCCAAGACAGACAACAACGGGAGCTGTTCTCGTACGCAACCGCTTTCGAGGGATTCAGTGAGTATGACGATGGGCTCGCCGTAGAACTTGCCATGCTCCAGGAGGACATAGTGGACTTCGAGTACGACAGTACCCGGCCGAACCTCAGCGATTGGGATGATGACACCATCGATGACCTCCGCGACCAGATCGATCGGTTGGATTCTGAGCCTGGCTTTGAGACCTCCTGGTCCACTCAGGACCGAGGGCAGCAATTCGGATAGATGGGAGACTGCAGATGAACATCATATGCTTCTCAATGAACCGCTTCGCGCGTACTCTGGCCATCGGCGCGTTTGCGCTTGCGTGGGGGGCCAGCGGCTCTCTCGCTTCTAACTCGCAACCAGGCCCACCCGACGACCAACACCAGCCGAAGATGCATCCGGATCGTGCATCCACTCCCAAACCCTCAGCGGAAGACGATCAGCGCCCGGGTCGCGGTTTCAGGGGGCAAGGCCACGCACCTTCTCCGCTGTGGAACCGGTTGTCACAAGAAGAGCGCCAGCACATCGAGGGTTTCATCGAGGAGCACTTCCCGATGATGTACGAGGAGTTGCGGAAGATCAAGATAAAGCACCCGGAGCGTTTCGAGCGGCGCTTGCGGAAGATGGCTCCGGAGATCAGGCACTTGATGGAGCTGATCGAGGTCGACCCCCAGCGTGCGCGATTGGTGCTGCAAGAGCGCCGGCTTGACATGCGCATTCGTCTGGCCGCCCACCGTTACCACACTGCGGGCAATGAGGAGGAGCGCCGCGAGCTTCGCGAATACATCCACGGTCTGGTCCAGGAGGCGTTCAACTGCAGGATGGAACGCCGCGAGCTCGAGATCAGGGATTTGGAAGCCCGTCTTGCCGAGCTTCGCGACCGGTTGGGGATGATGGAGGAGATGCGAGAGGCCCGCGTCGAGAGAGAGATGAGCGAACTTCTCGAAGCGAAACCCACAGGCGACCGTCCACGACGAGGTGAAAAGGGACGCCGCGATGGCGCCCATCGCGGGCAGCGCAAGTTCCGCGGCGACACCGAGGATCGGCCGGCTCATAAGAAACGCGCCGAGCACGAAGCTGCTCCCAGAGCAGAACGCGAAGACGCCCCATAGGACCAGTCGGTACGAATCACAATTCCCTGTCGAATGGTTCCCCGCTGTTTGTGAAACAAAAGGTGGAGATTAGTTCGCCACACCACAGGCATGACGCCGGAAGGGCAGCCCGAATTGGGTTCGCGTCAAGTCAAGAGGTAGGTGTCGCCCCGGTGTAGCTGCCGTTTGGCGGGGACATGGGATCATTGAACCGAGTCCCAAGCGCCAGCACGGGGGTGTTGGATCGGTGCGGCAATGGTCCCGTCGCTTGCGCTTCGGGTTCGGTTTGCCAGTTTACCCACATACGTGACGTGGATCCGCCCGGATTGTCTGGCCTTACACGGTTTTGTCCCTTGGGCCGGTTTGGTTATACTGGATGCGACTAGGTTGTGGCCTGCGGGATGGGAAACGTGCATACCTCTCCCGAATGCCGATGCGCTCTCGGTTTACTCCTTGTCCGATGAGGCGAAAGAACCTCACGCGGATTTCGAACGGCTCATTTGAACCCGAGTGAACATGCGTTCGAAGCACACGTCAAATCAGAAGCCGTCTTGGGCCTGGATTCACTCCTCCCGTCTGCACGTGGTTCTCTACAGCTTGCTTCTGGTGGCGACTCCCTTTCTTCTTCTGCGTAACTTCCTGCAGCCGACCATCCTCATACTGACGCGTTTCGGCTTCGAGTTCGCGGGCAGGGAGATTCCAGTCGTTCCTCTGGTGGCCCTTGTTCTGCTGATGGGATCGGTGTTCTGTTTCCGCCGTCATTTGACCCGCGTTCACCTTCTGGCCGGCGCGAGCGTCTTTCTAATGATTGGCCTGGCCCAGCAGCTGGCTGACTACTACTTCGACCACCGTATCTATGACCTGCAGCAGAACTGGCACTACCTCGCCTACCTGATGTTCTCCGTCATGGTCCACCGCGACCTCGCTCCGCGCGGCGTCCGCACCACGAGAATCATGCTCGTAACCTTCTTCCTGGCTGTGTCATTCTCCACGTTCGACGAGACCGTTCAGTTGGGTATGAGCGGAAGGTCTTTCGAAATGACCGACATCGCCAAGGATGCCTGGGGCGCGGTGACCGGCATCGTCATGCTTTACATCGGCAGCAGCAAACGGGACGAGCTGCGAGCCCAGTGGGGACAGATTCGCCAGGGCACACTGCTCGGCTATGTGGAGAACCCGGCCAGCACGGTGGTCCTCTTGACAGTCCTGGCCTTCCTGTTCGTCTGCTTCTCTTCTCTCCTGGGTGAACTCGAGCACTGGCTCGCGATCGTTTTTCTCACCGCCGGCACTTTCGTCCTGTTCTTTGTGCTCTTTCATCTCAGTCAGCACAAGTGGATAGGGCGCGGATTGGTGACGATTTTGCTGGCGGGTCTGTTGACGCAGTCCTACTTCTATGTCAAGCATCGCTCTGACCCCAACGTGTATCATGAGGATGGCCTGACCGTCTACAAGGGAGTTCTCATACCCTTCCTCGACGTGATCATCTTTCCCGACGGCGGGTTTCGACCGGCGCCCAAGAAGTGTTTTTTCTCTCTGCGCGATCGGCGTTTCTTCTTGAAGCAGGAGACGGACATCATCCTTATCGGGACCGGTCGACGGGGCGAGGGCGGCCGGGGTTTCCCGAAGGAGGCGGTCAGCCAGTTCATGTTCAACCCGTTCACCAAGGACGGGACCCAGGTGATCATCCTCCCCAGTCCCGAGGCATGCGAGCTCTTCAACAGGCTTAAGCAAGAGAAGAAAGATGTTCTTTTTGTCCTTCACAGCACAACCTGAGCGGCGGGGTGGTCGCACCCGACGAAGTGACCGCGCCAAGCGGGGTGGCCGCACCCGGCGGAGTGACCGCGCCAAGCGCGGTAATCGTGCCCAACCGCAAGAGGTGGTCGTACCTCCGCGCCACCAGACGATTGTCACGGCTGCGCTGCTCTTTTTATGGTTCGTGCTCATGGTTTTTGGCATTCTGACGTTTCTGCAACCGGAGTGGCTGCAGGATCTCTCACAGTCGGGAAAGAGCTATTCGGCCGACACGCTCAGCGGCTTTGGGGACGATTGCTACAGGGCTGGCGACTTTACGATGGCCTCGCACTACTATCGCAAGGCCCTCGATCGCCAGCCGCACAAGGTCCACGCCAAGCTGAATCTGGCGCTCTCCCTGGATAAGATGGGTCATACTCGCCAGGCCATCTCCATTCTGGAAGAGACCCTGCAATGGGAGATCACTCCAAGTGAGAGGCAGTCCACCTGTCATAACCTCGGTGTTCTGGCGGGCAAGCGGGGCGACGTGGAGGGAGCCGTCGGCTACTTCGAACAGGCCGCCGGTCTCAGCGTGGATGCCCGACAATCACTCATGAAGCTTGCTTCGCTCCACATTCGCGCCGAGCGATTCGATAAGGCCCGCGTCGCACTCCAAGAGGCATTGGCCAGATGGCTCGACGTGACGTTGCCCTACAAGTCCATGTTGGAAAGAGCCCTCGAGGACTATCGCGACGAGGGTGAGCAATTCGTGACAGCCATCGAGAAGCTGCTATCGATCGATGTCGGGGCGGATCAACTTACGCGCTTTGACCTGCAGACAGCTCGGCGCGGGGAGCAAGGCCGCCCGGAGATCGTCGAGATCCACAACCGACTGTCTTACGTCTATTCCAGGCTCGGGAAGATTGACGCGGCGATTGAACACATGCAGAAGGTGCTGGAGATCATGCCGAACAACGAGGGGGCCAGAAACAACCTGTCGATCCTGCAGAAAGCCAGGTCGGCCCCGCCCGGCGGTGCGCCCGAACCCTGATACCGGGCTGCGGAGCCGCCGAAGGCAAAGCCCCGGACCTCCCGCACGACAGAAGTGGGGTGCGGCGGGTGTGTCAGGTCACCTCACTACCAGCCGGAAACCCCACAGCGAGTGTCTGAAGTCGGGAGTGCCCGCGCCACGATATGCGCAGCGCAGATGGTGGGTGTAGTCGCTCCATGAACCACCGCGATGAACACGGTTGGTGCCGCTACCCGGGCCTCGCGGGTTGCTGTACGGGCTGGAGCTGTAGTAGAGCGAGCCGTACCAGTCGTTGCACCACTCGAACACGTTTCCCGCCATATCATACAGCCCGTACCCGTTGGCCATGTCGATCCCCGGCGGAGTCTGACTTCCATCGAAGTAACCGCACGGCGTGGTCCACGGCCCGTCACCGGTTTCGTACGGATCGCCGGATTCATGGTAGTTGGCGTTCGACCCGTCGATCTCGTTGCCCCACGGGTATTTGAAGTACGGATCGTGCTCGCCTCCGCGGGCGGCGTACTCCCACTCCGCCTCGGTTGGCAGACGGTAGCCGTCGCCGTCGAGATCGCATTCCCAGGTCGACAAGTTGTAGCAGGGCGTCCGCCCGTGCTGCTGGCTGCGCCAGTTGGCGCAGGCAACCGCCCCGTACCAGCTCACCTCCAGCATCGGGTGATCATCTTTCCCGGCGGTGACCGTGAATGTGCTGCCGTTCCAGTGGATCCGGCTGTCGCTGTCAGCCTGGTTGGTGTTGCAGTACGGGTAGCTGGTTCCGCCGTCGGCCTGGTAGACCACGCCGGCAGTCACCACGATCAAGCCCTGGTCCTGCGCCCCGTTGAGGTAATCGCGGTACTCACCATTGGTCACCTCTAAGACGTCCATGTAGAACGAGTCGACGTATACCGAGTGGACTGGCAATTCATCATACCCGCCGGCGCCGTGGTGATCGCCCATCTGGAACTCGCCGCCGGGGATCAAGACCATGCCGGGAAGAGCAGCGAGAGGTCCGGTGAAACCCTGTTGGAACAGGGTGAAGTCGTCCAGGTCGGTGTCGCAATCCTGGTCGAGGTCTCCGATTGGGCGCCCGTGGTCGTCAACGGCTGTTCCCGCTGGCGTGTTGTTGCAGACGTCGAACAGATCGTTCACGCCGTCGCCGTCCACGTCGCTCGCCCACACCGGCGTCGCGGTCATCAGCAGAACCAACCCAACCACGCAAGCTTGTGCAGCCGTCGGTCTTCGCACGCTCATCTTGTGGCCTCCCTCCCGAAGCGTCCTCCGGAATGCTGCTCAGGGAAACGCTTCCTTCACCCATAGTATGATAGCCCAGAACTCCGTCGCAGGCAGAGGTTATGTGGCACACCGCCGTGTTTTTTGGTCCTTATCTGAACCTGGTGAAGTGAAAAACGTGTGAACCTGTTCAAGCCTCGGCGGGGGCGGTCGGGTGCCCCATCCCTTCCAGGGGTGGGGGACGGACAAATGTTTACCCCTTTCTGCTCTCCGCAGTATCCGAACTTGCCGAATCGAAGAATGACTGCACTTGTTCCATAGTCGGCGGGGGCAGCGTAGAGACCCAAGCTGCCGCCAGTAGCCACCAATCCCAGTCGGAACAGGCAAAGGCCATCAGCCTCCCGTCGGCGAGAGCATAGCAATGGTTTGAATGGTGGTCGATGACCAGTGAGCTGTCTGCCGGCGTTATTCGCCCGACGCGGTCCTTCCGCCACCACACCCGATGTTCTCGATAGATCAATCCACCCGGGACAATCCACCACTGTCGGTTGCGGAACACAGACATGATAAGAAGCCCACACAAACCGCCCGCAATCGGCAGCAGTAGCACTAACGCAATGGACAAGCTTGGGGCAACCAACATTCCGCAGATCGATCCTGTGAGCAGCCCGACAACCACAAGTATCCAGAACCATTGGATCACCCATGCATACCGCTCGCGGAACGGCGGCTTGGGGTCCTGGCTGCGGGCGACAGAACTTTTGGGAGGCGATGATTCCTGCGCCTGGTCTTCTGGGCTCAGATGTAGATGCGTGAGGATGAGGTAATCAATCCTCTCCTGGTCAAGCAATGCCTGTACAGGCTCAAAGGGAATACAATCCGGTTTTGGTGTCGGGTACCTGATGTAACTGTATTTACGCAGCACAACCACAGATCCGGTCCCGATCTCCTCCATGAGTCGTTTCAGTCGACTCTTACCAGCCCTGCGCTGGTACTTCCAATGTTCGATGAGGCGGTGGGGTAATCGCAATCTCGCGGACTTGTCGGCTGCTATTCGATCCAAATGGCGCGTGCGGTAGGTAAAGGTGCGTACGGCCCGCGCATGATATATCCGGTCGAAGACCGAAAACCACCCGACGACGGCGCATGCCATAAACACGGGCATCGCAACAGCCAACGCCACGGCCTGGGCGACCGGCCCCCGTAACCCCAGCATGTCGACTACCGGTAATGCAAGGAGAACGCCCAGGGTAAAAAGCAGAACCGCGCCCACGAAGAGTATGACACCGCCGACGTACCCGCACTTCGTGTTGGGTACGAACAGCATGTGCACCCGGCAGCGGTGGGGCTTTTCACTCGATGTGTCGTGATGCGTTTCTTGGTCGCTCATGCGATGCCGCTATCCCCGGGTGTGCTCAGGCCGGCCAGGCTTGCTTGCCGATCAGCTTCACGAAGCGGCAGGGTAGCATGGACGTTTCGCTGGTTCGCCCGCCTTTTCGGATGACCCGTACGATCCTCTGCTGTCGCTCCGGACCGACCGGTACGATGAGGACGCCGCCGTCCGCCAGTTGATCCACGAGAGGCTCGGGAACGCCGGGCGTGCCGGCTGTGACCATGATCCGATCGTAGGGGGCGTGCTCAGGCAAGCCCAGGCTGCCGTCTCCGAAATGAAACGAGACATTCGTCAAGCCCAACCGGGCGAGGCGCTCGCCGGCCCTTTTGTGCGGATCGTCAATCCGCTCGACGGTTAAGACCCTGCTCGCCAGGATGGAGAGGATCGCCGTCTGATACCCCGAGCCCGTCCCGATCTCCAGCACGGTGTTTGTGGCGGATACGGCGAGCTGCTCGGTCATGTAGGCGACCATGTAGGGCTGGCTTATCGTTTGGCCATCGGCGATCGGAAGAGCGGAGTCGTCGTAAGCTGACCGGCGATGCTCTTCGGGTACGAACAGCTCGCGAGGAACGCTCATCATGGCATCAAGCATGCGCTCGTCCGTCAAGCCGCGACGACGCAACTGGTCGTCGACCATGCGCCGGCGATTCTCAGACCAATCCTGATTGTCCGGAGTTTTCTTGAACATTGTCATCTAAGACGAATCGTCTGATGGCATGTGGACGGTATCGTCGGCGCCCCGGGACTATTTCGGATACGGTCAGCAGATCTGCCCGCCACCGGTCGATGTCGCAAGGCGTGGGCACCGATCAAACCGAGTGCGATGGCGTATTGGGTTGTCCAAACCACCGGAAACTCGTGCCGCGCGTTCGTGACAGCCTCTATTGCTGAACGCGCGAGCCGCGTCCCACAACCAGCATCGACGCGTCGTCGTCAGGTTCGGTACCGCCCATGTGTGTGGTCCATGCGTTCGCTATTACCTCGTGAATTCGCTCGACACTTTCGAACGCCTCTTGCGTCAAGAGCATCTCGTGTAAGCGCTCGTGTCCCAGTGGTTCGCCGCCGGCGCCGCATCCTTCGGCAAGACCGTCTGTGTAGCAGACCAAGCGGAACACTTCTGGCAGGTCCACCCTGGTCGTTTCATAGGTGTGTTGCGGGTCCACGCCGAGCACCAGGGAAGGCTGATCGAGCGTTACCATCCGCCCGGGCGCCACCATCAGCAGCGGCGGCATTCCACCGGCGCAGACGTACGCGGCCCGTCCGGTGGCAGCGTCGATACCCAAAAACGTACAGGGCACCGCCTGTCGAGCGGAGGACGCGGCCACTTCCCGGTTTAAGGCGCCGAACATCGCTACCGGGTCCATGAGCGCGTCTTCTGAAACGGCAAGGGCTGAGCGGATAGCTGCTCTCATGGAGGCTGCCTGGGCAACACCGCTTACGCCCTGTCCGCCGGCATCGATCACAACGACAGCCAGGCGGTGGTCATCCAGATGGACGATGTCACAGAAGTCGCCGCACCGCGCTCGACCCGGAAAAGTCACAGCACGAACATCGAACGTCTCGTTACCCTTCACTTCTCCCGAGAGCAACGCCTGCATCCGGCGTGAGGTCGACATCCAGGCTGCTTCCTCCACCGCGCCAGATTCTGCCAGCTTTCGCGACGCCTCGACCATGAGTGACCCGAGTTGGGCACCGGCTGCCGCGACCGCGGGAACCGCCGCACCTGAAAAGGCCTTCTTGGAGGCGGGGCGATCAAGGTAGATGATGCCTTTGACTTCACCGCGATAGCTCAGCGGGGCAACCAGAGCGGTCGAGGCGTATCCGAGCTTCAGGTCGATCTTGCCCGAGCTTGTCGGATACCGCCCAGCCACTGCTTGCAGCAGGGCTGCGTAGGCAAACGACTGGCTTACCGGAATAAGTGATCCGGTTGTCGGTTTCATCAGCGAGCGATGAGCGACGGGATAGAGGTCTCTTTTCCCTTCGCCGCGCCAGGCTATGAAACCTCGCTCGGCGTTGAGATGGATCATCACCTGCCCCAGAGCAGACCCGGCGATATCCTCGGGACGCGAGGTCTGGTTCACCGACCCATAGATGCCGGCTAGCCCCTCGAGCTGGAGCACCGACAGCGTCAGCGGAGCCTTGGTCTTGATCCACTCGCAATCCGGCGGCTCGTTGCGGTCCGGGGTGAGGAAATCAAGGTTGATCTTGTCGTGGGACACCCGATCGTCCAGAAACTCGACCAGGCGGTCGCCGACGCGAATGATGTCACCGGGTGACAGCAGCGTTTCAGTCACGAGGTGGCCGCTGACGTAGGTCTTGTTGCGGGCGCCGAGATCACGAATCTGATAGCGCCCGTCAGCAACAGGGTCGATCCGGACGTGCTCGCGCGAGATCATGTCGCCGATGAGCACGAGCTGGCAGGTGGCAGCCCGCCCTATGATGATCGAATCCGACAGGAGCGGTTTGGTCTGAAGATGACCGTCGTCATCCATGTATCTTAGAAAAGTCATGTTTAGCGCGCTTTGTCCGGGCGGTCTGTTGTTGCAGACACGTGTCTCACTTCGTTGCCGGGCGATCCGCCCGCTTCGTCTTCATGTCCGCTCTGATTGAGAGAGATACGCGGACGGACCAGAGGCGTTGAAACTCCCAATTATCGTAAGCGGCTGCAAGAAGCGTGGCGATGCTCGGTTCGAGCAGCTTCTCGCAGCGTCGCCGACCATTGCAAATGATCGTGACCGGTTTGTCAAAGTCGACAGCACCTTCTTCGAGAAACACGTCCACTCCGTCGCAACGCCGAGTATCGATGGTGATCGTCTGTCCGTCGATCCGGGCGGATAAATGGGCCAGCTTGGACTTGATGACGCCCGTCACGAATTCGTTGTAGTCAACCGTGGGTGAAGCCACAATGGAGAGCTGCTCCGCCTGCCAGGGCGGAATGCGGAATCCGGTGTGCCTGACCCAGCCCATGGAACCCTGTCCGGGATAGCGGAACCACTTGTGCTGAGGGTGCGGGCTGGAGTCGCGCTTGTGGTGAAGGATGGCGGCGGCGTCACGCAGGATGAGAGCGGATAGTCCGTCGCCGTCGTCGGTGACGCTGACTCGGTGGGCCGTGAATGGGAGCGCGAGCCGATCCGCCAACTCGGCAATAACCCGACAGTGAGCTTCTGTCCGGCTGATACGACCGGTGCGATTCATCCCGCCGGGCACTACCGACTCCGGCGGCCGTCGCCAACTCATAAATACCGGAGTGGATCGGAGGTTCTCGATAAGCAGCGGGTAGAGTTGCTCCGGATAAGGAACCTTCGGGTAGCCGTCCAGGGCGATCAAGCCGGCGAAAAGATCGGGGTGTGCAATGGCTGCCATCCAAGCGGAGTCAGCCCCCTTGCCCTCACCAAACGCGAAGACGCGATCGGTGTCCATGTGGACGATGCGTCTGGCTTGTCGCATCGCAGCCACGAACCGGCCCGACGTTTCCGGGGGCATATGAAAAGCCGGTGAAACGGTATCGTCCGGAGCAAGCAGAACGTAATCGCCCTCGATCCCGCGAAAGGTCTGTTTAGCTTGATCGATGGCGACCGATGGTGCGAAAGGGCGACCCGCGAAGCAGACGATCACCGGGTAACGCTGCGCAGGATCATATCCGTCCGGTAGTTCTAACGCGAAGGTAGCCTCGTTTGTCAACGGCGAGCTGACATCGAGGACACCGCTGGCGTGTGGTAACGCCGGCCAGAGCTGCACATCTCGCACAGCCCGGGCGACCGCGAGCAGGTCTCCCTTGGCTGACGACTCGATCAGCGACGCGAGCCTGGCACGATTAGCCTCATCGCTCGTCTGGAAGTATTCACAGACCAGATCCGAAAGGGAAGTTGCCTCTCCGCCATCCACGACGGAAAGAGGCATCTGATTCACCGCACCGCCAGCAGGTGCGTTCGTCGCACCGGCGAAGGCGACGAACGCTGACAATAGGAACGCGACGCAAGATATAGCACTAGTGGCCAAGCAAGCACTCGGGGGTTTCGTGAAAAACATGAGCTTTGGTCTCGAAGACTATATCGAAAGGAGTATCCGGGAAGAGCCTGTCTTCCGCAACAACCTCTCCAACATAGTTCCCGAGCACAACCCGTGTCTGCCGATTCGGTCCGGTGGGCTCCCGAAGACCCAGAGTCTACGACATGGTTTCGCTGGGCTGATCTACCGCGCTGTGCTTCCCAGCCGTCTGTGGGCGTAGTAGTTCTGCCAAGAATCGCAAGGTGCCGAAAGGAGCGTAACGCTCCCACAGCTTGGCTACATCTTCGGTGGAGGATTCACAGCGCGGGCAACGTGGGCCTTTTACCACAGTGAAACACTCCCAGCACAAGTCCCCATCTTTCTGCACGGTATGTAACCGCCGTCTTGTGAGCCCGCGCTCGCGCAGAAAAAGGTACAACGGCACGCCCAGCAAGAAGAGCGGCCACACAAACTTAACTAAGTGCGACCACTCGCTGCCGTAGGGGTATCGCACACTGAGAAAGGCAGAAAGTGGGAAGCCTACGAGTAGTATCGCTCCGGCCCCTATCAATCTCCACCTCCGTACTCTTCGAGGGCGAGGACTGGCGGGCAAAACAGGCGCCCGCTCAAACGTCCTTCCCCGCTGATAACCCGCGACATATGCCAAGGCAATAATGGCAAGGCCATAGACAATCGTCTTCTTCGACCACCCGGAAAGGAATTCCGGTTCGGTCTGCACCACTAAGATGACCGTCCCCAACGCCATGAGAAGGAAAACCATCTGTTGATTGCTCTTCTTCACGGTATCCTCCCTTATGGGGCGATGTACGGTGGTCCATACAATGACGTTATGCACTCCAAGGACTCTTTGCTGCACATGCGTAGGTCCATGTCCAACTGTATTAGTGCCTTCTGCAAACACAGGTCATAAACGTACAGGTTTGCACCGGTGTATATGATTACGCAGGCGATCGCCACGGGGAACCCGGTTGCGGCACACACCAACACGCCAGCCTGAAACCCAACAAGATACTGCTCGCAGCTTAACTTCGCCATCTCATAAACATCATATGCGTTCTGGAAACACGCACTTACCGAAGCTTCGCACCCAGAACTGGAAGATGGCATTAAGGGTATCTGTCCCTCGGATGCCAAGAAGAAATCGAACACTGCCTGCTCAGCGGCTTCTATGCTCTCTTCAATGAGAATGGGGAAGAAGTGCGTCGCCTGAATCTCTCCCCAGAAGTCCAGGTGAGTTGTGTGCAAGACGACGACGATCTGGTCCCCGATAACCTCTCCGTCCTTCGTCGTCGGAGTAAAGTACCCCGCCCAATATGCTTCGGAGCAATCGATCGGGCCGGACTCTGAGTCCATGTGTAGCATGGGTTCTTCCATCTCCGCCCGGTGAACAAGTTCAAATGTTCCCTGGGCAGTTGCCATCTCCAGCGTTTTTGCGGCTGGGTCAGTGTGGAAACCCTCGGGGATCTGCGTATCAGAGTCGACAAGAAGGAGCTGGTAGTGATTCTCAGTAAGCGGTATAACGACCAGGGCCGGATTCCCCTCGATCGATTCAACATTGAACATCGCGATGACTTCGTTGGGCAATGGCTCAAAGGAAGTGTCAGAGGGCGCCTGCGCATAGGAGTCGCTTGTCGCCATTTGGCCGACCGCGACGGTTGGTGCTGCGAGAAGCAGTGCAATGCAAAGGGGTATACCTATTATTTGCCGGTGTTTGAGTGTGCTGACATCGGCAAGCAGCCTTTTGCAGGTCGACAAGCTTAGATACGACATGGGATCACCTTCTAATAAGCTGACGATCCTCGGTTCCTCCTAGTCTGACGGGCCAGAGCGACACCTGTTACTGCGATGTGACGCAAAATATAGTAATGAAGCCAACCTGGCCAATCAAGAAGAAAACAAAACGAAAGACCAACTAGAGTGACATATACTTGTAGCCACGCCAGCAACACGTGCGTCCGCCGCACCGGCGAAGGCGACGACTGCTGACAAAACTACACAAGATGTCCATTTCGCGAAGTTCATGGGAATGGAATGGCTCTGCCCGAGCGTGTAGGGTGCGTCCCGGACGCACCATCTTCTCTACTCGAACGTCACACTCGTGTCGAACGTCTCACCGTCACCCGAGAAAACAAACGTAACAGTGGCTCCGCAAAGCGAGAGGCCACCTTCCTGCAACCATCGCGCTTCGCCTTGCCCTCTCTGCTCGCCGCTGTCGTTATCCAGAAACGCGCCGCCGAGTGTGCCGATCGAGAGGCTGTCCGTGCAGGGGAAGCTTATCGCATCTGACTTGCCAGGCTCGATGAGCCCACTACCGGCGACGCCGACGTCGGTGGTTACCAGGTAGCCCTCTTGGTCGAACAGACCGTCTGGCAGCATCTCGAGCTGATCATTGGTGGCGTAGAACTGCACGTCCACTGCCTCCTCGACGGTGTTGTTGACAAAACGGATTAGCACGGTCTGTTCTTCGAGCTGTTCCGGATCCGCGGTTTGTCCAGACGCTTGCGGGTCATCCGTGTCGGATGGTACGAGGACGGCTAACTCTCCGCCGCAACCCGACAGCGCAATAAGGCCCCAAAGCAAACCTGATCCTGATACGATCTTTCCCAGGGTGCGGTTGCGATGCATTTTGTAGACTCCGGTTGTCGTGATGACTCGCTGCTACAATTGTCACTTTACGCTAGTCACGTGCCCGCCAGGCGACCAGTCAGGAGGTCCCACGTCAAGAGGAATGGTGGGCAGCTGGCAGTGTACCTTCAAGCCCAAGATCTGTGGTCTGTTATTTTCTGAAGAACCGCCTCATCCCTTTCGTTCTGTCCGGCAGCACGTCGTTTCAGTGCTGCGTTGATCGATGAGGAACAGCGCGTTTCAGGCGAATAGGGTAGTCTTTGCAGGTGCCGGATTCGGGGGAATGGTGGAGAGATCTACGGTTCCTGCGTTAACAGCGTCTCAATTGCGTCGGATTGACAGATACGCCTTTGCTCCTTCTGCGGGATGTCACATCGGATTTTCACGGGGCAGACGCTCATGTTGCCCTGCCACACACAAGATGCCCGCTGGACTTCCCAGCCTGCAGGTAGAGGGTCTAAGCCGTTCCTCGATCTGCCGGAACGCTGAGCGATAGCAACATCCCGACCGTGAATCTGTCGAGAATTGACAGAATGCCCGGGTGGTCTATAATCCGGGATTGATGGCGGCTCGACACAGTAAGCCTGCGGCGGTGGTCTATGCGCTGGCAGGTGCCCATTGCGGAGGCGCGTTGGGGGGTGTTCGGGCTGTCAGGTAAGCGGAAACGTCTGCTACTGGCATTTGGTCCGGGGGGTGCGAACGTGAGCACAACTAGGTCCGTATGTGGGGATGGAACTCGTGCGAACTAAGATGTTCGAGCACGAGTTCCGCCGCCGGTCGAGACGGGTTCAGTTCAGCGATCGGAGTGTGGAGATGCGCTAATCAGTGACATCCCGACCGCTGTCGGTTCTTCGTTTCCGCGTGGGTTCGCTGTTTGCGTCCACGCGATTTTTTTCGCTGACACGAAATCGCGAACCGGAGAAAGTGCGGCGCGTGTTCCGCAGGTGTCGGATCGACTGGTAGCTCGGTTATCTCGCCGGTAGTCACACAGGTGGAGTGCCTGTGGCGGGGTCTTGATTCGCCGCTGACTTGGTGGCGCCGGCTGGGGAATGAGGGTGGTAACGAAGTTCAAGGTATCGCACCGGGAGCATTAGGTTTCCATGAATGCTGATCTGATCAGGTTCGTTGACTCGATAGCTCGTGATAAGAACATCGAGAAGGAGAGTATCTTCGTCGATCTGGAGGCGGCTATTCACTCGGCGGTGCGCAAAGCTCACGACGAGACCAGCGAGATTCAGGTAGCGATAGATCGGATGAACGGTTCGATCGCCGCCTCGGTGGACAGCGAACCGGTGGACATGAAGACGCTGGGGCGGATTGCCGCCCAGACCGCCAAACAGGTTATGATCCAGAAGATTCGGGAAGATGAGCGAAGCTCGATTTTCGACGAATACTCCAGTCGTGTGGGAACGGTCGTCACCGGTACGGTCTCTCGTTATGAGGGCGGGGCGCTGATCGTCAATTTGGGTCGCGGGGAGGGTATTCTCCCACGCAGCGAGCAGATACCCGGAGAGACACACCACACCGGCGAACGGGCCCGAGCGATGATTCTCGACGTCAGGGAAGAGAAGAACCAGGTGCGGATCGTCCTAACTCAAACGCATCCAGACTACATCAAGCGTCTCTTCGAGCTCGAGGTTCCCGAGGTGGCTGAGCGGATCATTGAGATTCGGGCTCTCGCTCGCGAGGCCGGTTACCGCACGAAGGTCGCGGTCTCGTCGATCGACGGAAAGGTGGACGCGGTAGGCGCGTGTGTGGGTGTTCGTGGTAGTCGGATTCGCAACATTGTCGACGAACTCGGCGGTGAGAAGATCGACATCGTCCGTTGGAACGAATCGTCTCAGATTCTGATTGCCAACTCCCTCAAACCCGCTGAGGTGCAAGAGACGTTCTTGTGTTTCGAGCTTGGTCGGGCGACGGTGATAGTTGCGGAGGATCAGCTTTCGTTGGCCATCGGCAAGCGAGGGCAGAACGTACGGTTGGCAGCGCGTCTGACGGGGTGGGACATCGATATTCTGACTCCGGCGGAACACAACAAAGCCCTTGACGACATGGAGCGTGTGCTCAAGAGCATCGACAGCGTCGAGGACGTCATGCTCGACAAGCTCCTGGCGATCGGAATTATCTCGTTGAACGACATTGGGGAGGTCGGTGCCGATCCGCTGGTGAGCTCATTGGAGTTGGAAGAGGAGCTGGCACGTAAGATCGTGGAGATCGCCAGTGAGGCCGCCAAGGAGGTAGCTGCTGAGGCGGCACGTCTCAAGGCTGAAGCCCAAGAGCAGGCTGCGCAAGCTGCACTGGAACAGACTTCGCTGGAGCAAGAGGGCGAGGGTACTGAGACGGAAGATGCCGCTGAGACCGAAGAGGGCGCTGAGATTGAGGATGTCGCTGCGCCGCTCGATGAGCCCGCTGGGGAGGCGTCCGTCGATGGCGTCGAGGCCGAACCTGCTGCCGAGATCGTGACTGGATCGAGCGAGGGGCAGGAAAGCGAGACTGGTGTGAATTGACACTGCATCGGTCCGTCGCCGTGTTTCGTATTGAGGAGGTAGGCGTTGTCTGAGAAAATGCGCGTTCATATCCTGGCGAAGGAGTTGAACGTAACTAGCAAGGCTATCCTCCTGAAGTGCAGGGCGGAGGGTCTTGACAGCGTCGTGAAGAACCACATGTCGACGCTCAGCGCCGGTTTGTACGCCACCATTCGAGAGTGGTTTTCTGACGGCGACCACGGCAATACCGTTGAGACATCCGCTCGGGTCGATCTGAAGAAAGTACGAACCAAGCGTAAGAAGGCGCCCGCCAAGGCCAAACCACAGCCCGCTACGGCAACCGATGTTGAGGTCAAAAGTGAAGAGCTCGTTGTAGCGTCGTCCGCACCTGCGGAAGCGCCGGCGATTTCCGTTCCAATTAAGGAAGAGGTGGCGGACGTCGCCGAAGTGGCGACCGGCGCTCCTGCTGTGCTAGAGCCGGAGGCGAAGGGAGAAGCCGCCCCGGTTGAAATCGCCGGGGAAGGCGAGACGGTTGACGGTCCTCCTGAGGCGGCTGATGAGTTGGTCGAACAGGCGGTGCCCGGTAAGGAGGCTGCCGCCGCTTCGGTAGAAGGTCCTGCCGCGGCGGATGAGGTGACGCAGGGGATCGCAGACGACATTCTGAGCGACAGCGAGCAAGTTGCTCAGGTTGTCGGTGAAGTTCCCACAGTTTTGCCGGCTGACCAGACGCCCGCGGACACAGCCCAGGAAACGGCAACTCCGGAGACCCAAGAGCAAGCTGCCCAAGCGGAGGACCTGGTCACCGCCGGTCCTCAGAATGTGCCTCAGCCCTATAAGTTGAAAGGTCCCAGGGTTGTCCGTTATGAGGCTCCCGATCCCATTCCGGTACGTCGCCCGCCGCGCGCGCCTCGCCCTGTGGAGGGACCCGGCGCCCCGCCGGCGCCTGCCACCGTTCCCGGTAAACCGCCGCCCAGACAAGGCGGCCAGCCCGGGCGACCTGGTGAGGGGGCTACGGGGCGCGGCAAGGGTCGTATCAACCCCCGCCGCTCCGTGGGGCGACTCAACGAATCGGGCGAACGCCTTAAGGAATGGCGTGACAAGGACTTGGTTGAGAGGCAGGAACGATTAGCTGGCGCCACTGGACGGCGTATTCACCGGCGTCGATCGACGCCGTCGGCTCAGCAGACAGTCGACCAGGGTCCCAAGACATCCGCCACGGTCCACGAACCGATCCGGATGAAGGAGTTCTGCGCTGAGACCGGCTTGAACTTCATCCAGTGCTTCAAGATTCTCAAAGAGGAGCACGGAATCCTGTCCAACATCAACATGATACTGCCCACTGATACCGCGCAGCTCCTGGCGCTGGAGATCGGAATCGACCTCGAGGTGATTGCTGCCAGGACGCTGCTTGATGGTCTTCAAGAGGAGTTCCAGAAGTTGGAACAGAAGCACTCCGCACCCCGACCGCCGGTAGTTACGATGTTGGGGCATGTGGACCACGGTAAGACCAGCCTTCTGGACGCGATCCGGGAGACGAGAGTCGTTGATACTGAAGACGGCGGCATAACCCAGCACTTGGGCGCGTATAACTTGCATACCAAGCGTGGTACGGTCACGTTCTTGGATACACCGGGCCACGAAGCGTTTACCGCCATGCGGGCGCGCGGCACCCAGGTTACGGATGTCGTGGTACTGGTCGTGGCGGCTGACGATGGGGTAATGCCTCAGACCATCGAGGCAATCAACCACGCGAAAAACGCGGAGGTCCCGATCGTTGTGGCGTTGAACAAGATCGATCTGGGCGACCAGAACGTCTTGAAGATATACGGTCAGCTTGCGGAGCACGGTCTTACTCCCAGCGGTGACTGGGGTGGAGAAGTCGACGTGATTCCGACGTCGGCGACCACGGGAGCGGGAATAGAGGATCTGGTTGAGCACCTGGCCAGTCTGACGGAGCTTCTGGATCTTAGAGCCGACCATACTCTTCCGGCGTGCGGTGCGGTGCTCGAATCCGAAACGAAAACCGGTGTTGGAGCGGTTGCGCGCATCCTCGTTCAACAGGGGACGCTCAAGGTCGGGGATGTAGTGTCCTGTGGCAACGCGTTCGGCAAGGTACGTGTGTTGGTCGATGACCAGGGCAGGCGCTTGAAAGAGGCTGGTCCTTCCATGCCGGTCGAGGTCTGGGGCCTGGACGACGTACCTTGTTCGGGCGACAAGCTCTACCGTGTCGAGAATCTGCAGCGGGCCAAGAGCATCGCTGCGGAGGTCAAGCAGGCCAGGGTATCGAGCGGTCGCCTGCTGTCGCGTAAGGTCAACACGTTAGAGGAGATGTTCCAGCTTCGCGCGGGCGACGAGATTCCCGAGCTTAACATCATCATCAAAGCCGACGTGGACGGCAGCGTCGAGATGTTGAAGCAGACACTGGCCAAGATTCCGTCGGAGGAGGTGAAGCTGACGATTCGCCATGCCGGTGTCGGGACGATCAACGACAGTGATGTTCTGTTGGCAGCCGCCTGCAAGGGTATAGTCGTCGCTTACCGCGTCGAGACTTCCACAGAGGTTCACCGTCTCGCGGATCGTGAGGGAGTGGACGTTCGATCGTACCGTGTGGTGTACGACGTCAGCGATGACATCAAGAAGGCCCTTGAGGGTCTCTTGGCGCCGGAAGAGCACATCGAGATGCGAGCGACGGTCACAGTGAAGAACGTCTTTCGCATATCGAAGGTCGGCCTGGTGTCAGGTTGCCTGGTTACAGACGGAACGGTCAACCGCAACCATCTTGCCAAGGTGCTGCGCGACGGCGTGGTTGTTCGTGATGGGTGTAAGATCGAGTCATTACGGCGATTCAAGGATGATGCGAAGGAAGTCCGCTCCGGAATGGAATGTGGTATCCGCCTCAAAGGCTTCGATGACGTGCATGAGGGCGATACTCTCGAGATGTATGAGGTCGTCAAGACCGCGCGCACCCTCTAGCGCCTCGTCAAACAGTGGGTGGTACGTGGCACAGGTATCCACCGGGTTTCCGGCGTGTTTTTGGGGCTGGGCAGCCGCTGGCGACCCTGTGCTGGCTGATGGAGCCCAGATCCTCCATACGGGAGCGGTCGCCGGAAGTTGTTGTTTTTTTGGTCGACCTAGCAACGTGATCACCTCGCATGATCGAGTTTAGAGCTGAATGTGGGCATGCCGTTCGCGCGAAGGACCGTGACGCCGGAAGAGTCGTTGCGTGCCCATATTGCGGCAAAGAGACCAGCGTTCCCGACGAGCATGACGATGGACTGGACTTCCTGTTTCAGGAGGTGGAGCGGAGTGCCGAGCATCCCGCGATTCAGGAGAAGCCAGGGCGCAGCTGGGCCAAACCCGGATCAGCAAAGAGGAAAAGAGCCACTCGCGATTTCAATCCGTTCGCCATTATCTTGAAGATGATCTATGCAGCCGCCCTGATCATCATCGTGGTTGTCGTTATTCAGAAGTTCGTCGTTCCCTTGTTCCAACCTGAGGACCGTTCCCGCCCGGTGGCGAGTTCGTCGCCGGAGAGGCCGACACCGGTAGTCGAACAAGAGCCTTCTAACCCTGAAGCGGTCGGATCGTCTGATCGCCCCAAGCGTGAGGACCGCGAAAAACGCATGCGCGGTGGTCTGGTCGGCGGGATGGAGGGCGAACGCGGGCTATACGTCAGCTCGATGCCCGCCAACGCGCTGGTGTTTTACATCCCGGAATCAAAGGTCAGTAGCGAGCTGGGGCTTCACGACAGGATCATACGCCTCAAGGGCTGTCAGCGGACCGAGACGAACGTCCAGTTGCCTTACATAACACCAGCCACTTACGTGGTGGAGGTGCAGGTGCAGTGGAATCACGCGTCGCTGAGCAAGTACCCGGACTACGCCGAATTCCGGCGTTCGATACAACATGCTCCGGACGTGGATTGCCGGCGTCGAGTCGAGCAGTACTTCCTTCCCGACCGTGCTGACGAAGTATTGGTCGACAAGACTGAGGGGCAGGTCCTTGTCGTGCGGCGTTATCGCGGAGTGGAGGTTCGTGAGAACCACTGGACGACGGTGCATGCCGTGTTCTTGCCCAAGGTCATGATGAAGGGGGGTCCTGGCTTCGACATACAGTCTATTACGGGGCATCTTCCGCGGCGCGAGTCTTTCATGTTTGATGTCGAGCACGTCAATGCCGAGCTTGTGTACTACAGGGTCCCTGCTTCGCAGCATGACGCTGTTCGGGAGGTCCTGGAGAAGATCGGCACAGCCCCCTGCATGACTCCGGACAGACGAATCCATGTATTCGAAATTGGCGTCGAGGATGGTGTGTTCAGGGAGTGGTTGATCGGCAGGGGTTGATGGTCATCGGCGCACTTACGTTGGACCTGATGGTGTATGAGTCCCGATCACTGAAGGAAAAGCGGCGGGCGATCCAGAGTATCAAGAGCATGTTGCGAAGCCGCTTCGAGGTTTCGGTGGCTGAGACGGATCACGCGAATTCCCACAAGCGTTGCACGCTGGGGGTTGCAATGGTGTCCACCGACCAGCGTGTGATTCACGGGCGTTTTGACAAGATCGTGGATTTCGTACGTACCAAGGGAACTGTTTCTCTGCTCAGCTACGAGCGGGAGCTATTCTAAGGCAAGGGCCCGGCAAGGCCCATGAGAAGAACCTCGCGGGGAGCTTATGCGGCCGTATCGCAAGGAGAAGATGGGCAGTACCATCCGCGACATTGTCAGCCGGACGATCTTGCATCGGCTTCACGATCCGCGAATCTCGCCCCTTACAACCGTCACTCGTGTCGAGGTCGGCAGTGATCTGCTTACAGCGAAAGTGTACCTGAGTGTGGTGGGTACGCCGGCTGAGGGGAGCAAGACATTTACGGCGGTCAAGCACGCCTCGGGCCGCATCCAGCGGGTTGTCGCCGAGAAGTTGGATGCCCGCCAGTGTCCGCAGCTTACGTTTCTGATGGATCCGACAGTCGAGGTTGTTCGCCGGACGATGGCTATTCTGGAGGAAAACCTTATCGAGAACCCATCGCTTGGGGCTGAGCCTCCCGGAAACGACGCTGACCCCTCCCATATGGCGGATCAAGTCGACTTGGACGCGCCGGCTGGTGACTCGTCTGAGGGGAGGACCGAATGAAAGAGGGCACCAGATACGCTGTCCGAATCAAGGAAGCTTACGCCAAGCTGCGCAAGTCAGTGGGTTCGCCGGAAGTGGCAGAGCTGGATGATCCTCTAAGACGTCTGGCTATATCGATCTTTGCCGGTGTTTCGAACGAGCAGACAGGTCGCAAGGCGGTCGAGCAGGCGCTTGAGACGATGTTCGACTGGAATGAAATCCGCATCTCCACGCCCGCGGAGATTCTGGCAGCCACGGGTTATGACGGTCCTGACGGCGCTGCGCTATGTCGCAATCTGGCCGCTGCCCTGGAGTCGGTTTACGATCGCGAGAACAAGATATGCCTGGACCATCTTACGACGATGCCCCGGCGCGAAGCTCGCCATTACCTCGAGCAAACTGAGGGGGTCGACGCATTTGTTCGGGCTTCGGTGATTCTGTGGAGCCTCGGTGGTCATTCCATTCCCGTGGATGATGCCCTGCTTGAGGGACTTAGAAGCGCTGATCTGGTTCATCCCGCTGCCAGCAGAGCGGAAGTGCAGGCGTTTTTGGAGCGGCATATCAGCGCAGCAGAAGCCAAGGAATTCTGCATCGTCATGCGATCCATCGCCAAGACGACAAAGGTGAGGCCCAAGAAAAGCGGTGCTCAGGCCTCCAAGACGAAGAAGAAGAAATCGAAGACCAAGAAGAAGTCAAAGACCAAGACGACGCCTTCTGGCACCAAGAAAGAGACACGCTCAAAGAAGAAGTAAGTCTTGGCGCTCAACGCTTCGAGCCGGACACGCTCCGGTTTCGCGGGACAGTCTCGCATCCCACATGGGGCTGGGGCTGGCAGATGAGGACCCTGCAATTGGTATGAACGACCAGCGTTGGATGGCGGCTGTCTTCTCGTTGGCGATGCTCTTGTGCTGTACCGAGCATGCCATTTCCAGTTCGGCGGCACAGCCCGTCCAATCGGATGTTCTGTGTCGGACGGCTGAGTCATACATCTCGCAGTACCGCTATGAGGATACGATTCAAGTGCTTCTCGCGGCTCGGGCGGATGCAGGGGACGGACCTCCAAGCGCGAAGCTCAGTACACTTCTAGGAATAGCCTACGAACGTCTGGAGAATCACGAGCAGGCTGAGGCACACTTCATAGAGGCGATCGCTGTGGACGGGCAGTGCACCGCCGCCCGATTTGCGCTAGCCCGGATCTACTTCGACAGACACGATGCCGCCAAGAGCACAGAGCAGCTCGAAGCCTTGCTGAAAGCCGATCCGGCCCACGAACGTGCCCGGTCGATGCTCGCCCAGATGCATCTGGTAAGCCGCCAGCCCGACGAGGCACTCAAGCAGTACCAGGAATTGCTCCAGGCAACGCAATCGCCCATGACAGCCGCCCGTTGTGAGGTCATGATCGAGCAGTTCACGCGGTTTGATCCGACCGCCTACCGTGAAGCACTCATCCAGGCGATGGACCGTCACGGAGAGGACGTCACGACCTGGATCGCGATCGCAGAAAGCTACACGGACTTCGAGTCGTCCCAGGCTCGCGATGCCTGTTTGCGGGCGCTCGCTTTGGACCCGGGAAACGAAGAAGCGACGATCGGGCTGATCCAGGCGGAGTGGCTTGGGCTGGAGTTCGAGGAGGTCGCCCGCCTGTGGGATGAGCTGCTTCCCCGACGTCCCAATCGGCTCGCATGGCGCAGACAGCTTGTGGAAGCCTATTGGGTCATCCAGGACTTCGAAACTGCGCTGAGCCGTGCTCGCGGTTTCGCTGCCGAGGGAGGGCTTGATCCTCAGATGCGGCGGCGATGTCGAGTACTGGTTATAGATACGCTGCTGCAATGCGATCGCGTCAAGGACGCCATTGACGAGGTTCGTGCCTGGCTGCGGGAGGATGAAGCCGACGCCTACTGGCGGGGCCGACTTGCCAGACTCCTTCGGTACGACGACAAGCCTGCGGAGGCAGCGAACCTCTTCGCGAAACTGGTCGAAGATGATCCTGGCGACGCATTCGCCCTTGACGGATTGACGCAGGCGCTGATCGAGGCCGGCCGACCCGACCGGGCGATGCAGTATGCGCTGGACCGACTCGGAGAAGAACCCGACAACGACCAGGCGCTGGTCGTGGTTGTCAACACGCTGAGCTTGGCGGGTTCTACGGACGACGCTGTCAAGCTGGTCCGCTGCAAACTGTTGACGACGCGTAACCGCGCAGGTTTTCAGGAGATCTTGATTCAGATTCTCCGCGACGCCGGCAGACACAAAGAATGCGCCAAGTACCTTGAGCATCTAATCGACGAGCAGCTTTCTCCGGGCTCCCGCCAGGAACTGGACGTGGGAACTCTCAGCGTACTGCTGATCGAGCAGTTGATCTCGTCCGGGGAGTATGACGAGGCTCATCGCCTGGCACGCGAGGCGTTGCGGGCGAGTAAGGATCCACAGATGAGGTTCAACCACCTGATGGCCTTGGCACAATGTCAGGATGCGCAGGGAGATATCGAGCCTGCCATGCAGACCAAACAGCAGGCACTGGCCATTCAGAGCGACAATGTCATGCTGAATAACGATGTCGCGTACGGCTGGATTGACCGGGGCATTCGTTTGAAAGAGGCTGAGTCAATGATCCGTTTCTCGCTGGGTCGTGCTCCCAGGCAGGATGCCTATCTCGACACGTACGGCTGGTTGTTGTACAAGAAGGGGGAGTTTGCCGAGGCCTACAAGTGGCTAGGGCGAGCCCTGGGGCCCGGGAAGGGTGATCCGGTTATTATGGACCACCTGGGTGATGCATGTTGGCGTCTGGGCAGGCGGGAAGAGGCGATCGCGCGGTGGAAAAGAGCCGTGGAGTTGATCCAGGATCGCGAGGGCGACCAGCTTGGCCCCGACCAGCAGCGACTGATGGATTCAGTCGGTAGCAAGATTGAGCAGGCCCAATCCGGCGGGTCGCCGGCGTGTGCCCCATTGCAGGTTGTTGTTCCCGCGCCGGTGCCGGCTGACAAGCCGGCGTCGCGCCCGGAAGATCAACAGTCGTCACAGTGATGGCGCGAATACTAGGAGCAGTGTAGTGTCAGGACATTCAAAGTGGTCCACGATCAAGCATAAGAAGGCTGCCCTTGACGCGAAGCGGGGAAAGGCCTGGAGCAAGCTCTCTCGGGCGATCACGATGACCGCCAAGAACGGTGGGGACCCCAACGATAACCCCAACCTTCGCCTGGCGATCGAGAAGGCCAAAGGCGCCAACATGCCCAAGGACACCATCGAGAAAGCCATCAAGAAAGGCACGGGCGAACTCGAAGGAGAAGCCTATGAGGAAATCCTCTATGAAGGGTACGGCCCCGGTGGTGTGGCTGTCATGTGCCAGGTGGTTACCGATAACCGGAACCGCTCCGGTCCCGAGATCAAGAAGATCTTCGAGCGCGCCGCGGGCAACCTGGGCCCTGTGAACTGCGTCGCTTTCCTGTTCAGTAAGAAGGGCGTGATCGTCGTTCCGACCGACAAGGTCGACGAAGAGAAGATCATGGAAGTTGCCCTTGATGCCGGCGCAGACGATGTGGAATCATCCGGGCTGATCCACGAGGTGACCTGTGGCCCCGGTGATTTCGAGATAGTGAAAAAGGCCGTCGAAGATGCCGAAATCGTGATAGAGTCGGCGGATCTCTCAATGGTGGCTGCCAACAATGTCATGCTCGACGACCTGGAAAAGGCCCGCAAGGTCATGAAACTCATTGACACGCTCGAAGATCATGACGACGTCGACGCTGTCTACTCAAACGCCGATATCCCCGACGACATCATCACTCAACTCGCCAACGAGTGATGCCGGGTTCTGCATGAATGTGCCGTTTCGTGGCCTCTCCAAACCGCGACCGTGAGAGAGCGGAACGCAAACCGATGAGCTCGAATTAGCAGAAACTGCATCTGGTATGAGCCGGGTTTCTGTCGATGCCGCGCGATTGCAGAGTAATCTTCGGTGTGAGGACGCCTCAGCCGTCGGGCGGTCGATCACTCCGCGAACCCGAGGGCGGTGTTGTAGAGAGCTTTATCGAAAAAGACGGCGATTCGGCGATTGAGTTCAAGAACCTTATACACGTCTATGGGTCTGTCCCACACACCCCGCGACCGGGAGTAGACCCACAGGTGTTTCCGCAGCAACATAAGCGAGCTCAGCACTTCGTAGAGGGCAAACCCCTGCGCCTTGCGATCTCGTCCCAGCACGTTGTAGAAGTCTCGTACCTCCTGGTCGGCCTCGTTGCCCTTAAGCCACCTGCCAAACTGTGAGACCGCGAACCTGCCCCGCTCTCGCAGTTGATCAGCATCGACCCGTTGATAAGAGAGAGTACTCGGCTTCGATCGCACCTCCTCGAACCACATGTGGGTGATTTCGTCCGCATTGTCCTGCACGAAGGAGACCAGGGCGTCGGAGAGCATTTCGTCGCCCTCGTTGGCCTGGAGACTCTCGAAGGAGTCCTGGATGGCCCACTCGTCGCGGTGGATATCGGCAAAGGCGCTCAGTGCTTTTGTGTTGGAGCGGAATGCCAGCGTGGGCAGCTGGGCAAGGGGGAAGTATGAGAAGGCTTCGGCGTCGTCGCCGGCTTGCTCCGTGCCGCTGGCCTTTTCCATCTCGAAAGTGACGATGAGCAAGTCGCCGTAGAAATCGCTGTGGAACGAATCAGCGTCGACGAGTCTCAGGGGATGGCTCCTGATGCATGCCTCCTCCCTGAGCTCTCTTGCAGCCGCAGCAGCGATAGTCTCGCCCATCTCCGCAAAACCCATCGGAAGACACCACATGCCCTTGTGGGGCTCTCGCTTGCGCTTGACCAACAGAACCTCGCGCTTTTCATTGAGCACGATCGCGGCTGCTACGGGCAGAGGGTTCTCATAGAAGATCGTATCGCAAGCGGGGCAGACGCTACGAGTACGGTCCTCGACGATCTTCGAGGCAATAGCAGCGCCGCACTGAGAACAGTATTTAGCTTTCAATGGCATATAGGGTCCCGGCATCGAAAAACCGTGTCGTTCTTTTCTATCACGACTTCCCCTGAGCGGGACAGGGCAGCCCGCGCATTGCGCACAATTCTCTCGGGGAGTTCATCGTCCGACGTGGAGCCAGGCACCAGAAGCGGTAGCTTGAACTTCAAGAGCATGAGCAACTCGTCGACATCATCAGCCGCAAACACCAGGGAGTTGTCGTAGTCGACCCGCCTTATGTCGTGGAAGAACTCGCTGAGAACACTATCACCCGTTTCGGTTGAGAACCGCTGTAGCAAACAGAGCAGGTCTGACTCTTCCTCGGGAACGGCGGCTATTTGCAGCAAACTCCGTGCGCTGCCTTCTGTGTGGGTAAGCGCAATCAGGAGCCCGTCGGGTCTGAGTACCCGAGCGATCTCCGGCAGCACATCAACGAAGAAGTACAGCGAATAAGAACAGGATACGACATCAAAGCTCCGGTCGGGAAAGGCCAACTCGCGCACCACCTTGGCGCAAACAAAGGAGGCGCGACAACCCGTGGCAGCCACCTTTTTTGTGAACTCCGCTTCGTTCGAGTGCCAGGCATCGACGCCTGTTATGTGGGCGTCGCCGGCGGCACGCTTCGCCAGCGCCTCAGACATGAACCCGAACCCGCAACCGAGATCAAGGATGTCTTTGCAGGAGGATAAGTTCAGACCATCGAGGGCGATGTCACGCACGTCTGCGGAGTTCGAAGATCGGCCCCGAATGATACAGGAGACGGTCTTGTGGGTTGCGGGACACCTAAAGGGCAACAGAACAGGCCAAGCCATGATGGAGTTATTATCGAAAAAACGCCCGGCTTTTGCAAGTACGGGCCGGCATGATGCGGCAAGGGGGTGTGGCCATGCTTGCTGGGAGGCAACCACGGTCTTCGTCCTGCCATCATGCCCGTGCACGCGTGGGCATGCACGCGGCAGATCAGTTGTCCATCCTTATCGCGAGAAGCCTCTTGGCGATCTTGACGTCCGCCGCTGTTGCCACTTCGAGGCGGACCCCGCGCCCCTCGGGGTATTGTGGGGCCTGCCTGATCATCTCGACGACGTGTTCGGGCAGGTCGGACTGCTCGGCGGTCTGTACTGCCCTTTTGCCGAACACGAAGCTCACGGCGAAACGATGTTTTCCGGTCGGTCGCATGTAGAGCACGTTGCGGCGCTTTCCTCTCAAGAGAAACGTCCAGCCGCTTTTCTTCGTGTAGTATTTCCACTCCGGCGCTGCGGTCGGATCCGCATCGAGGGCGTGAGCCCGGAGGTTGTCCCAGTGACGTTTTGTCCGGCCGAGGACTCTCGCGAGATCGGCGTCTTGTGGCATGTGAGACTTTTCGGGAAACACAGGCTCTTCCATCGTGCCAGTCCTCCCGTTGTTGCGGCAGGCGAGCCGACAATAGTAGACTGACCTTCTCTGTTCGACTCTCGGTGCTCGTGTCGTCAAGCAGGCCGGCGGTCCACCATGCGGCCCACCTCCCCGCCGTCAGGGTTATGCTTCGTCTGCCTAATCGTCGTCGTCCAATGGATCGTACCCTTCGATGTCGAAAGGTGAATGACGCCAGAAACCGGCCTCGGAGTCAAAGTAGGATTCAGTAATCGCCTGTTTGATCTCGCCTTCGTCAGTCATAGCCGGGTCATAGGTGATGAGAACTTGTGCCGGGCTTGGCCCGGGCCAGGCTTCGATCTTCAGGTAACCGTCTATCTCGTAGAGATCATCACGGTCGATGAAGAAGGCAAACAAAGTGCTATTGCCACGGCAGGAGAGGTTATTGACTTCCATGGGCAGCGTGGCTGTCCGCTCGGGTTGTGTACCTCGGGTCTGGTCAAAAGTCTGCACGAATGACGGGATCGGGAAGGCATAAGTGGTAGCCACCGCCCCAGAGATGCAGAACAGCATGATGGCGATCAGCGCAGCTTGAGGCCAGCTTCGCGCCAGTGTCTTCGGCGGTCCCCAGCTCAGCGCGTCAGTTGCGCTGGTCCTGCAAACTTCCAGGCAGCCCAGACACGAAATGCAGCGGGCTTCGTCGACGCGGTCCCTCTCGGCGACAGGAATGTTCATCGGGCAGGCTCTTGAGCACACTCCGCAGTCCGTGCAGAGCTTGGTGTCGCGCTTGACAGTCGTCAGCCCAAAGCGGGAGAAGGGATTCAGGACGGCTGCCAAAGGACAAAGCCATCTGCAAAACGGTATTGTGATCACCAGCGAGCCGACGACGATCACACCGCTAACGACGTAAGCCCAGAAGGTGATGTCCTCACCGTGCCGGCTGAGCAGCGCGTAACAGGGGTCGAACTCGCGAAAGAGCAACTCGCCCGCCCGGTAGGTAATGAACAAAATGAACGCCAGCACCGGGTATTTCAGCAATCCCAGCACACGATCGAGAGCGCCCGGTACTCTCAGTGCCCTGACCCCGATGCGTCGCGCACCGCTCTGGAGCCACTCCGAGACCGTCCCGATCGGACACATGTACCCACAGAACACCCGCCGGAGCAGGAGAGTAGAGAGGAGGACGGCGGCCAGGATGTAGAAGTTCGACACGCCCAAAGAGCACAGCATGTTGCCCTCGGTGGCGTATGAGTAGATGGCCTCTACGCCGCCGAAGGGGCACCATCGCTCCGCGTTTCCCTTGACGACGAAGACGCCGACAACAGTGAGAGCAAGAAACCCGAACTGTACGATCCGCCTGGTGGTCTTCATGGGGTCTCTGTCTTCGCCTGTCTTACTTCTTTCCCTTGGTGCTGGAGCTGGTCTTCTTGTCTGTTGAGCAACTGCTCTTGCTGGGGCACTTCCCGCAGCTTGTTCCCCCGCTGCACTTGGATTCTTTGACCTTGGATTGGGTCTTGAGAGCCTCGGCGAACTCCAGGCCGGCTACCATGGAGCTGAGGTCTTCGCACTGTTTGGCATAGAGCTTCGCGCCATCGAGACGGCTTGGCGGGGTTTGCTCAAAGCAGCGGGTGAGAAGCTTCGCAGCGCCGGACTTGTCGCCCACAAGGGCATGCAAGCACGCGCAGTCAAACAGCAATCCGGCGGCGGCCTTTACGGGGATCTTCAGCGTGCCGGCGATTTCCTTCGCTCGGTCGATCTCGCCCTGTCGCGCAAGGGCGATGCCCAGGTATGCCAGGGCCCTTGGAATGGCGATTTCGGGGCTGAGTCCGCTGACAAGCTCGACCGCCTCAGCGTTCTTGCCCGCCAGGAGCTGGGTTTCAGCCAGGTTGGCGGCTGACTCACCGGTGCCCATCCGGTCGTGCGCTTCGCGATCGATCTTGAGGGCTTCGCCGTAGACTTGGTTGTCGTGATAGAAGGTGCGCAGGGCATTGGCCATCTTGCCCCACTTTTGCGCGTCCTTCTCCTCGCCGAGACGTTTCCGCACCTTGATGACCTGGCGAACAAGGGCGGTCTGCTGGCGATATTCCTGATTCTCCGGGTCGGCTTTAGCCGCCTGTCTGAAGGCCTCATATGCTCCGTCGAACTCGCCTTGGGAAAGCAGGGCGGTGCCCTTCTCGTAGAGCTTCCCAGCGGAATCCGCCAGAGCGAGGCACGGCGACAATAAAACACAAGCAAGAGCCAAACCGACAAGCACGCTGCATCGAGTCATGAAACCATCTCCTAATATCTGGGTTATTCCGATTCGTGGAGCTTCGCACAGCTCCACCTTCCGAACTTCAACGTCTCGTCGGCGTCGGACTGACGCGTGTGCCAACACCCCAAAGTGGAGTTGGCTCGGATCATCCTACTTACGCCCGCATCACCCCGATAGACGAGACGCTGATGCTGTCCATATATTCACCGTCAACGAAACGATCGAACGACGCCCACCCTGCGACAGGTTTCCTGGCAAAAACCGGACCCACACACTCCATTCTTCCCTCGGGTGACGCAATTCGCCGGCGCGGTACCGTGCAAAGTCGCCCAATCATACCAACGCAAGCCACACTTTACCATGCCCACCGAGGTATACCTCAGGGGCGACTTGTCCGTCCGTACTGCCGGACCGGCAATGGCGTTCTGTAGCGAGAATCACTCTGATGGTGTATCCTGACTCCATACGTTATGCGGTTTTTGGTATCCGTTTTTCCAGGGAATCAGCCAGCGGGTGACAGCAGACCCGCAAACGAGGATCACAGACATGGGCGGTAACGGAGACGTTGTAATCACGCCGGGTATGCAGAAGTACATCGATATCAACAACGCTTACCTTGCAAAGCGGGCAAAATATATCCGCGAAGTGGTCAAGAAATCGAAGTTCGACACGATTGCGGTGCACGGGCTTTACAGCGTCGAGGACGCGATTGAGGACTATCAGGGGGCGATTATCGAGCCCGTCTTTATGAGCGCCTCCCAGGCGTACAGGGATTCGGACGAGATGGCGGCTGCCCTGGCCTATCTGATCCCCACGTGGTGCTATTCGCGGATAGCCAACCCTTCCACGTATTACTACGAGTGGACTCTGGCGCTCATGGAGGGATACGGTTACGATGGCGAAACGTCATGTTGCTCGACCTCTTCGGGCATGGCGGCTATAGCTGCCGCCTGCCAGGCGTTTCTCGTCCATCGAACAGAGGACGCTCACGAACCGCGGAATTTCCTGGCGGCTGCTCAGTGTTACGGTGGGACCTTCCAACTGTTCGCCGTGCGGTTTATGGAGGAGCGGGGTATCGAGTGCCGCTGGATCGAGGACCCGACCAACATCGACGAGTGGGCGTCAAAGGTGGACAAGAACACCCGGTTCCTCTACGGCGAGCTTCCCAGCAACCCCGGGCAGGGCTTCTTCGACATTGAGGCTGTTGCGGACCTGGCGCACAGTCACAATCTGCCCCTGATCTGTGACGGAACGGTCGCGACCCCCGCACTTTTGCGTCCTATTTGTCATGGAGCGGACATCGTCGTTCAGTCTGCAACCAAGAGCCTCACCACCAGCGGTTTCGGCGTGTGCGGAGCCGTGGTCTCGCGCAACAACCTGACAGCCAACATCGACAACGATCAGCTCAAAGAAGACTTCTCGCTGTACATCAAATACCTTCCGAACCGCGACACCGGCCCCAACCTGCATCCGATGCAGGCGATCCTGACGCTCAACGACATGCGGACGTTGCGATCCAAGATGGACCTGCTAAGCCGCAACACCATGAAGGTCGCCCGGGCGCTCGAGGAGCATCCCATGGTGGAGAAGGTCGATTACCTCGGCCTGCCGAATCATCCGCGACACGAGCTGGCGAGCAAGTACATGTGGCTTGTGGATGCCGAGCACGACGAGCTATACGGCAAACCCGTGAATCGCTATGGGCATTTGCTTTCCTTCTACGTGAAAGGCGGCGCGGAAAAAACTCACACGTTCTTCGATGGTCTACAGCGGATCTGGCGGGCAACCGACTTGGGCCGGATCAAGAGCGTAGCGACGGTGCCGGCCATTTCCACCCATCAGCAACAGGGAGAAGAGGGTCGCAAGCTCGCCCAGATTCCACCGAATATGGTTCGGTTGTGCGTGGGGGCTGAGCATCCCGACGATACCCTTGCGGACCTGGATCAGGCACTCAACAAGGCCAAGTAGAGCGTTCTCGGTTCCCGCAAACTGTTGGTTTCTTCCACCGTTCAGCGGGCACCCGCCGCTTGACCGCTCCGCAGGACTAGGGCGCGCTCTAGCGTGGCGACGCCCGGATTGGGCCGGGCTATCGGACGTTCGGACCTCCAAAGCGCGGTCTCCTGTGGCACGGGGAACGATGCGATTCTCACCGGTGAGCACTGATATCGGCGATTCGGAAAACTCGCGCCTAATCAGAAACACTGCGGACCTCACGGTCTTGCGGTCGATGAACCTGATGTAGCCCCTGACGTACGTTTCAACTGCGGCGCGACTCATCGGTCTCAGTGGGTAACAGTAGTTGTGCCGCCAGCAACTTATGCGGAAACGTGTTGGGCGGCCCGCCGGTTTTGGATGATGTGGTATACTTGATAGGTGGAGGAGGCGGCGCAGGGGATTCTAGCGGGCGACGCAGCCCCGCTTTACCTGTCGCGAGCCTCGGGCACATCATTGTCAGGGCGTGTTCCAGCCTCGGTCACGGGGGACGCATACCCGTCAGGTGGTCGGGTGCGGTAGTTGAACATCTTTTGTCGTGCACAGTTTATCGAAGGGGGTGTGTTATGAGCCATCCGAATCGCCTCGACTCCTTCGTGCGCGAGTTTCCGTTTCCCTGGTCGGTATCGGCTGATTCTCGCGAGACGCATACGTCAGCCGGGTCTTTGAGGCATCCTGCCCAACACGCCGAACTGGGGATGATGAACTTCGAGACTTTTCTCGAGCAGCTTCGCGATCGGACGACGGTTGACGAGGGTCGCGATCTCCATGCGGCCAGGCAAAGCGACCGGTCGTAGTTCTCCTCCCGCTTTCGCCGAGCGGGCCTCTTTTCATACTCGTGTGATAAACGTCGGACTGTACGGCGACGCTTGCGGTGCGCCCACTGGCGACCTCCAGACGATGGGGTTATATTCCCACCTGGATGCTGAACTCTACCGTGGGTGGCGCCTGGTCTGGGTTGGACCCGGTGAAGGACCCGGGAGCGGTCTTGCGGCTGCGGGTAAGTACGCCACCGCGCACGTTTTTTGGCGAGGAGGTTGATTATGCCAGACAGTACGTACAAAGTGATCGAGCTGGTGGGTTCAAGCAGTGAATCGTGGGAGAAGGCTGCCAACAACGCCGTGGAAGCAGCCGGCAAAAGCCTCAAGAACCTCAGGGTCGCTGAGATCAACAAGCTCGACCTCAAGCTGGAAGACGGTAAGGTGACAGCCTTCCGGGCCCGAGTGAGCTTGTCATTCAAGTATGAGGCGTAGGAAGGGCCAGCTGACCCCACGCCGGTGGTGCAGGCGGTGGCGGATCAGAACCGAGCCCATTCGTGCGTGACAGGATGAGGAAGCAGCCCTGAGGCGTTGACCACCTGCGCAGCGCATTTGTTCTGCCTGCGATTGGTGTTCCACGGCTCCTGTGCGGTTGTCCTCTGAACAGCTTCTGTGCCGGTTGTTCTCTATCGCGTGAGTCTTTCGGCTATGCGTTTCGGAGTTGCCGGCTAGCTTCTCTTCGCCCGTGCCGGCAGCCCGACTCTTGAACCACGCCAGCCGCAGAGTCGATACGCAGGCGATCTCGGCTTTTTCACCACGGGAGCCCAGGAATGGAAGTTGCAAGCATCGTCGTTGGTTTTCTCTATTTCGCCGTTTTGATCTACCTCGTGACATTGGCGGCGCGCGCCGTTGGTGCCCTTGAACGAATCGCAAACGCAACCGAACGCACTGCCGACGCTCACGAACACAGGTAGTGGAGTCCGTGGCAACAGGCTTCCTACCGCTACCACCTGGTGCCGTTTCCAGTAAGATACTGGCACTCCACCAGCGCCGTTTCGACACGTAGGATGCCTGAACCGAACCGCGACCGTGAGGGAGCGGCCCTGACGAAACCGCACGGGTCTTCTAGGAAACGGCGTCAGCCTGATGGGGAACACAGCGACCCCCACGCCGGAGGCCGCCGACATAGCGCTACTGCCCGGAAAACTCCATGGATCTAGAACGCATCGAAAAAGCCGTCCACGAGATTCTGATAGCCATCGGTGAAGACCCTGATCGCGAAGGCCTGGCAGATACACCAAGACGTGTGGCATCCATGTACAAGGAGGTCTTTGAGGGGTTGAAGATCGACCCCGCCGACTACCTGGTCACCTCTTTCACCGAACACTATGACGAACTCGTCGTGCTGCGTGACATACCCTTCAACTCGATGTGCGAACATCACCTGATGCCTTTTGAGGGGCGGGCGCACGTCGCCTATCTGCCCGACGGCAAGGTCGTGGGTATATCCAAGTTGGCCCGGGTGGTCGACGCCTTCGCACGCAGGCCTCAACTTCAGGAACGCCTCGCGTCTCAGATTGCCGACCTGCTCATGGACAAGCTCCATGCCAAAGGTGTAGCTGTCGTTCTCGAAGCTACTCATACCTGTATGACATGCCGTGGCATCAAGAAGCCAGGCAGTCTGATGGTCACCTCAGCCATCAGAGGTCTGTGCCGCAGCGACGCTCGGACCCGCTCCGAGGTGATGACCCTGCTCCACCGCTAAACAACCGCATGCAAGCCGGCGTGGACCAGGCAGTGATCAGTGGCACTTGATGGCCCTGGGGTGTCAACCTTGCAGTCTGGCATGAATCAGGTGTTGGGTTTCCTGCAGCATTGGCCCGCATGGTCGCCTGAGGACTTCTCGGGGAAGCTTGAAGCCCAAGTATCGATATTGGCCGGCGCATTCCATTATGCGAACAGCAGCTTCGCGGGCAATTCACAGTGGATCGAAATGGCTTAGCCATTGGGGTAGCAGAATGTTACGTGTATCAGCGCAGTCGGAGTGAACTTCGGCTACTTCCTGTGAGTAATTGAAACACAACATATAGGTATTTCTTCTTGACGGGGTCCCACAAGTGGGGTATTATGAAGAACATGCCCTTTGATGCGGTTTGGTTTGACTCTGACCACGGCCATATCCGCGACGAAGGCGGCCTAAAGTATCGCTTTCGGGTTCTTAACAGCCACAGTAGTCGGGGGAGGGAGGCGCCGTTGAGCATTAATGCAGTGCTGTGGCTGTGCGCGCTGCAAGGGGTGCTTACAAGTCCATAGCCGGTGGAAGCGCAGTTTGTCCGACAGACCTAGGAGCAGTCATGGTTGCGAGCCAGGCAGGGAAGGTACCCGTCGACGAGTGCGAGGCACGGACGCCCGTCAGCCCGTCACTTACCGGAAACTCGGAGCGAGTCCTTCGGGCGCGGTACTTGAAGAAGGACGAGCACGGGAACTGCACGGAATCGCCACGAGACATGTTCAGACGCGTTGCCAAGGCGATCGCCGAAGCAGAGCTTGCGTATGACTGCGATCCGGACAACCGCAGCGAGTGGGAAGATCGGTTCTACGAGTTGATGGTCAGCCGGCGGTTCATGCCCAACAGCCCGACATTGATGAATGCCGGGCGTGAAATGGGTATGCTTAGCGCCTGCTTCGTGCTGCCCGTCGGCGACAGCGTCGAGGAGATTTTCGACGCCATCAAGTACACCGCCCTGATTCAGAAGGCGGGTGGTGGAACCGGTTTCGCTTTCGACGAACTGCGCCCCACCGGTGATTACATCAGCAGTTCGGGCGGTACAACCAGCGGCCCGATCTCGTTCTGGCGGGCCTTCAGCGAAGCCACCAACGCTATCCAGCAAGGCGCCTTTCGCCGTGGCGCTAACATGGGAATGATGTACATTCATCATCCAGACATCCTGAAGTTCCTCCACGCCAAGGAAGACCTGACCCAGTTCACGAATTACAATATCTCCGTCAAGGTTACCGACGATTGGATGGAAGGGCTTTCGCGGGATCCGGATGCGCCGCACGTTGCTCTCAACCCTAGAACGCAGCGAACTTATCTGTTGCCCAAGAATCTGGACGTCGAAGGCTATGACATTCGCTCGCTTATTGAGATTGGCGCAGACGGCGAGACTCCGGAAGGCGAGTTCTACTCTCGAAAGGACATCTGGGAGATCATCGTCCGCAACGCCCACCGCACCGGAGAGCCGGGCGTGGTGTTTATCGATCATGTCAACAAGTCCAATCCGACGCCGCACATCGGGCGGATGGAGGCTACCAACCCTTGCGGTGAGCAGCCCTTGCTGCCCTTCGAAGCCTGCAACCTTGGCAGCATCAACCTGGCTTCTTTCGTTGACGATGGTGATTGCGGGAGGCCCACCGTCGATTGGGATGAGATGCGCCAAACGGTGCATCACACCGTTCGTTTTCTTGATAACGTCATCGATGTGAACCGCTACCCCCTTCATCAGATAGAATCCACATGCAAAGCCAACCGAAAGATCGGGTTGGGAATCATGGGGTTTGCCGACGCCTTGTTCAAGCTCGGCGTCTCATACAACAGCGAGGAAGGCGTTGCGTGGGGCGAGCGCTTCATGAAGTTCATCAACGACGAGGCTCATAATTACAGTGAACATCTCGCTGGCAAGCGTGGCTCCTTCCCAAACTGGAAGGGCAGTACCTACGACACCGAGTTCAACCGTCCGATGCGTAACGCCACGTGCACCACGGTGGCTCCTACCGGTACGATCAGCATCATCGCCGGTTGCTCCGGCGGAATAGAGCCGTTGTTCGGTCTGGCGTTTTACCGCCACGTTCTTCGCGAACAAAGCGATGGCACTGACCCGATGATCGAAATCAACCCATATTTCGAAAACGCTCTGCGGGAGCGAGGTTTGCTTGGCGAGGGTCTGATGGAACGCATTGCCAAGGAGGGCACCCTCGCTGGCATCGAGGCTATCCCCGAAGACCTCCAAGAGGTCTTTGTCTGCGCCCACGACATCGACCCCAAGCAGCACATCGCCATGCAGGCTGCCTTCCAGAAGCACTGTGATGCCTCCATCTCCAAGACAATCAACTTCCATGAGTCCGCCACTGTCGAGGATGTCGGCTCCATCTACCGCCTCGCTCACGAGCTTGGATGTAAGGGCGTTACCGTCTACCGCAACGGTTGTCGTGACCACCAGCCCATGGCGCTTAAGCAAAACGAGCAGGCACAAGCCCAGGCGGGCAATGAACACGGCAAGGGCCAGACCATATCTTTGGAACCGGGCGTCCTGCCGGAGTTGAGCACCGGCGTTCGCGTCAGACAGCTTACTCCGTTCGGCAACATGCATATCAACATCACGGTAGATCCCAAGACCGAGCGTGAGCTGGAAGTCTTTGCTCAGCTGGGCAAAGGCGGCGATCTCGCCAACAGCGATCTCGAAGCCATCTGCCGCATGGTGAGTCTTTGGCTTCGAGCCGGCGGCAGTTTGCAGCACGTGATTCAACAACTGCGTGGTATCGGGTCGAGCCTTCAGGTCCATACAAAAGATGGCAAGATCATGAGTCTGGGCGACGGTCTAGCCAGGGCACTGCTCAGGTATATCCGCATCAAGACCCAATTCGGACTGAAAGCTCTGATCCTTGGTGACTATGATCTTGACGCCCAGGGCAATCCCGTTCCGCCCTCCACTAACAAGCGTAACGGAAACGGGACAAACGGTAATGGTCGCAGGACCAAAGTAGTCGAGAGCCAGACCAGAGTTTTGGCTTCTCTCTCTCGTCTCGACGCCACCGGGCTACAGTGGCAGAAGACCCAGTTCAAGGTGGTCTGCCCAGAGTGCCAGGGCGCCTTGCGTTTCAGCGAAGGGTGCGAAACCTGTGATTCCTGCGGGTTTGCCCGTTGCTAGCGGTTATCAGAAATTGCAGAAAAAAACCGATATTTGGTGACGTCCGCTAAATTGTGTGTACAATTATTTGGCGATACGGCCAAAGCTCCCGTGCCTCTTGTGTCGATAGAACGGCTGGCGTTGGCACGGCGTGTGTTATGCTACTGTGGCTGTGTCGCCCGCCCGCGTTTTTTCTGGCGGGTCGTAAGTAAGGCATCATTTTTTCTTGAGGGTGGCCTCTGCGAGGTCTGTGACGTTAGGATTGTCCGGCTTCTTTCCCCTCCGGAAAGCACCGTTTCGCCTTAGGGTGAGCGGTGCTTTCTTTTTGTATCTGCCACTTCTGCTGCTTGGCTCGCGGTTCCGGATTGGCGCGGTTCTTGCGACGGCTGAGGGACGGATCGGTAAGGACGAGCGATTCCACTACCCATCAGGCCATCTTCACGAGTAGCCAGCAGCGAGTTTCCCGTTGGCTGGCTGCCGGCGCCACCAATCGCGGTGGAAACCGATCTGACACATCTCCCCAACCGCCAGGCGTTGGCATCACTGTTTTTGGGTCTGCAAGTCATAGCGCAGGTCTTGTGGTTCTTGAAGGTTACGCTATACTTCCAAGGCTCTGGCCCGTTTTGCCGGCTTGTCAGGCAGATCGGGCTTGGCTGATGCGTTAAGGAGACTTGTGTGGCTGTCCGGATCAGATTGAAAAGAGTTGGTCGCCGACATCGCTCGTCGTTCCGCCTGGCAGCGATGGATAGCAGAAGCGCACGCGACAGCCGGGTTATCGAGGAGCTGGGCATATACGACCCCGCCCACGTGAACCCGGACCTGCGGGTCAAGCTCAATCGCGAGCGGATCGATTATTGGCTTAGCGTTGGTGCTCAGCCTTCGGACACGGTGCGACGGCTTCTTGAGAAAGACAAGCCGGTTGCGGTAGATGCCGAGGGTTCCGAGTAACTGGTTCCGATGCGAGACGGTTAGCCGATGCGCGTCGATGTTCTGACGCTGTTCCCCGAACTGTTCGAGGCTTTTTTGGCCTCAAGCATCGTCGGGCGTGCAATTGCAGGCGGGATCGTGTCCGTCCGGTGTACGAACTATCGCGACTTCGCCTGCGACAAGCATCGCAGCGTTGACGACAGGCCTTTTGGTGGCGGTCCGGGCATGGTTTTCATGTGCGGACCCGTGTTCGACGCTGTCGAGCATGTCGAGAGTTCGGCGGCTTGCAAGCCCGTGCGTGTCCTCCTCACTCCGCAAGGCGAACGCTTACGCCAACAGACTCTGGTCGAGTTGGCGAAGACCCCTTGGATGGTCTTGATTTGCGGGCACTATGAGGGGTTCGACGAGCGGATTCGTATTGGGTTGGATGCTCGCGAAATATCGATCGGCGACTATGTTCTTTCCGGTGGCGAACCGGCGGCTATGGTCCTGATCGACGCCGTCGTGAGACTCCTCCCAGGCGCTTTAGGGCATGAGGACTCCGCGTCTGACGACTCCTTCGCGGACGGTCTTCTGGAGTACCCGCAGTACACCAGGCCTCGCGAGTACAGGGGTATGGAGGCCCCGGAGGTGCTTCTTTCAGGGGACCACGCGAAAATCGTCGAGTGGCGTCGCCAGCAGTCCCGAGAGCGCACCCGACGAAGGCGTCCGGATCTTCTTGGCCCGGACGAAAATGAAGGATGACCGTCGGCGATTCGTCGCTGCGAGTTGATCGATGTCTGGAACAGGTTGCGTCTGAGCCCGCTGGGGTTACCAGATGTATCCAGGAAATGTGCGGCAGATAAGCGGCAGTATCGCGACGTTTTGGCTTGGAATATTCTGGGTTCTTGTGCAGCAGTCGGCGTCCAGTGCCGCCAAGCAGGGATGCACCGTTCGACCGCCATGCGAAACCAGAGCTTGCCCTGGTACTGTGGATGTTGTTTGGTTTGGGATGAAGTAACACCGCCGGTTTTTGGAATCGCGAATACCCGTGACGGCGTTTTGGGGAGTTGTGCCATGAGTCAAGACTTGATGAATCTGGTGGAGAAACCTTACCTCAAGGCTAAACTGCCCGTCTTTCACGTTGGCGACACGGTGGACGTGCTGTGCCGCATCCGGGAAGGCGACAAGGAACGCGTCCAGACCTTCAACGGCGTGGTGATCGCCCGCAAGGGTCGCGGTGTGAACGAGACATTCAAGGTCCGGCGCATCGTTGCCAACGAAGGCGTCGAGCGCACGTTCATGCTCCATTCGCCCAACGTCGTCGACGTCAAGAGCCGACGGCGCGGCAAGGTGCGTCGAGCGAAGCTCTATTACCTGCGTGATCGCGTGGGTAAAGCCCGAAAGCTTCGTGAACTGCGCATCCAGAAGAAGGCAGCCGTTCGAGAGGCAGAGGCAGCCGGCGCCACCGCGTGAATCTCTCGGCGTTACTTGGCAGGCGCGGCGAGCGAGCAGCCCGACGCTTCCTTCGCAAGAAACGCGGGCACCGGATCCTTGCTGCAAACTACGCGTGCCATATCGGGGAAATAGACCTTATAACCTTGGATGGAGACACGATTGTCTTCGTCGAGGTCAAGACTCGATCGTCCGACGAACGGTCGCAGCCGTTCGAGGCCGTCGGGTGGCAGAAGCGCCGCCGTATCGAGATGGCCGCCCGGTACTATCTCACGCAAACTCGTGCCCAAGACCTTCCGTGCCGTTTCGATGTCGTCAGCATAGTCTGGCCTGCGAAAGGTTCGCCGACAATAGAGCACTTCGAAAATGCCTTTCGTCCGCATGGGTTGTTTTGAGATCTTGATTCACCGTCGAACTTCTTTGAGGCGCGAATCATCATGGGGCTCGTCGACTCACACGCCCACCTCACTTTTCCCGAGCTGATCGACCAGATCGAAGAAGTCCTGGCTCGTGCCCGATCTGCAGGCGTTGACCAGATTATCACCGTGGGCACGAACCCGGTCGACGTATGCAAAGCGGTCGAGTTGGCAGACCGCTTCCCCGACTGCATCCGTGCAGCCGTCGGCTTTCATCCGCACGGCGCGAAGGACGTTACCGCCGCCGATCTGAAGACGCTTGACGGGCTTGTCGATTACCAGGCAGTTGTTGCCCTCGGTGAGATCGGACTCGATTATCATTATGATTTCTCACCTCGTTCGGTGCAACTCGACGTGTTCGACAAGCAGCTGCAGATCGCCTCTCGATGCGAGCTTCCCCTGGTCATCCACTCTCGTGAAGCCGTCGACGAGACGGTCCGCGCTCTTGAAACTAGCGGTTTTGCCGGCCGGCGGGTTGTTTTTCACTGTTTCACCGGGACGGCGGAGGAGGCAGCCTCTATCGCAGAGCACGGCTGGCGGATTTCGTTTACGGGCGTGGTGACCTTCAAGGGCTCGCGGTGGCTTCAGGCAATCGCCCGGGACTATCCGGCTGATCGGTTGATGGTCGAGACGGACTGCCCCTATCTCTCGCCCGTCCCAGTTCGTGGCAAGCACCCCAACGAACCGGCGCACATTGCCCACACCGTCCGGTTCCTCGCCGATCTTCGCGGCGTCTCCTACGAAACGCTCGCCGAGCAGACGGCTCAAAACACCCGCGACTTCTTTGGGCTATGAGCATTACCATCCGAGTCCGGAACTACTTCGTCGTCCTTGAAAAACACGGGCAGGAGGTCAACGACCTGCCTTTCCCCAGGCGGGGAGGTTTGCGGTGTGCGTGGTGCCGGCTGTGCACACGCCGTTGCCCAACGGCAGTTGAGGCGTGCAATTAACCTGCCCAACACGTTCTGCGGAATCTAGCGATCGTATTTTCGAATCACGCCTATCACGACGCCCTGAACGTCGACATCACGCGAGTAGATAGGTTCGTAATCGTCGTTGGCTGGCTGAAGCCGTATCCTGCTTTTCTCTTTGTAGAACTTCTTGAGCGTCGCATCTTCGCCGTCGACCAGAGCCACAACCGTATCCCCGTTTGTCGGGTTTGAGCGTTCCTCGAAGACTACCAGGTCGCCGTCACGGATGTGCTCATCAATCATGCTATCGCCCGTAACGGTCAGGACGCCGATGCGATGGCGGCTGGCGAACACGGTCTCCAGATCCACTGTTTCGGGTACTTCAACAGCTTCGATGGGCTTGCCGGCGGCGATGCGCCCGACGAGCGGAAGCAGCGTGGACCGTTCATCCGGGAATTGGACTGAGGAGGTCAGCTCCAAAGAGCGAGCCCTGTTGGAAAGGCGCGTGAGCATGCCCTTTCGTATGAGAGCGTCGACGTGCTCGAATACGGTGATTTTGCTTATTTTGAGGTGGTCGGCGATCTCCTGCAAGGTCGGGGAATAACCACGGCTCTTGCGGCTGTCCCGTATGCACGTAAGGACCTCCAACTGCCGAGGCGTCAGGCACCTTGAGAGTTCCGGTTTCAGTTTGGACATGCTCATCCTCCAAGAAGGGCCTCAGGCCACGCGAACCAAGAACTACCAGAGGGAGCCGATTCGGCGGAATCGACTTCGATATCCCGCACGCAACGGATCGCTCGCATCGCACCGGACCAGTGGCGACAGCCTCTTCGGACGAGGACACGTATTTGTGATCCGCCAGCCCGCCAGAATCGGCGAGCAGCGCTGACGAGGCGACCCTGCGAACAGCGAGCGTCCGCGGAGCACCGCAGCTGGCCGCTTCGGCCACCAGGGCTGACTTGAACTCACCCCCAGGCCCGAAGAGACACAGCGGTAGACCGCCACCAACCATACGACAACTCCGAAAGCGCATCACAACTTCTGCGATCCGCTTCTTTCCCCGTAGCGTCGTTCGAAACCAAGGCTGACCCATTGCATTCTGTTCGGTATAAAGTCTATCCTAACACTCCCCGAACGTCAAGTAAAACAGTTGCGCCGATCTTGCGCCTTTCCGAGTGGTGTACCGGCGAATCTTGCGCGGTTCAAGGCTCTAAGGCGCACCTCACTTCTGCGCTGGCTTGGCTGGTTCGCTGCCTGACCTGTGGAGCAAACGCTCTCCAGGCGCCGACTGGGAACATCGGTTGCCATCCTAACAAATCACGAATACAATTCATTTGGCAGCAATGCTCAAGAGGGCTTTTTTGTGAAGCTCCGCCCGGTCGACAATCCGCCGAACCCGTATTCGTCTCAACACGCAGAGTGGCTTGAGCCTCCGCCGCTTGCCAGGGTCGAGGTCTACGAAGAGTCCTCCCGGTCGGTTCTGACGCACAACACCAGTCCCGACCTACCGTTTGCCTGGTCAGTGAATCCCTATCGAGGTTGTCAACACGCATGCAGCTACTGCTACGCCCGGAGGTATCACGAATATTTGGGGCTTGGTGCGGGAACGGATTTCGATACTAAGATCGTCGCGAAGATCAACGCCCCGCAGCTTCTACGAAAGGCGTTGCACAGGACCACATGGAAGAATGACACCGTCGAGTTTTCCGGCGTCACCGATTGCTATCAGCCGATCGAAGCCAGCTATGGGATCACGCGGAGGTGTCTGGAGGTTTGCCTCGAGTTGGGGAACCCGGTGGCTGTCACTACGAAGGGGTTCTTGGTAGTTCGCGATGCTCATCTCTTGGGAGAACTTGAAGCCCGGTCCGGCGCTCACGTGTACGTCTCTATCCCGTTTGCGGACGCGACAACGAGCAGGCTTTTCGAGCCCCAAGCCCCGCCGCCGGAGCGCCGTTTTGAGATCATCCGCAGATTGCGTCGCGCCGGTGTACCGGTGGGCGTGTTGGTCTCGCCGCTGATTCCCGGTCTTAACGATCGTGACATTCCGATTTTGCTTGAACGGGCTGCCGAATCCGGTGCAACCTCAGCGAGCTTCTCGTTGCTGCGCCTTTCGGGTAGCGTCGAGCCGGTGTTCGTGCGGCGTCTTTGTGAGGTTCTACCGCTAAGAGCCCGGGGTATCTTGGACCTGCTTCGCGGGATGCGCGACGGTGCTGTCGACAGTCCTGTCTTCTTCCAGCGGATGGAGGGTTCGGGCGCCCACTGGGGTGCCGTCGCGTCACTCTTCGAGATTTCGAAGAAGCGGTTTGGTCTGGACGGGCCTGCCAACATCGGACGGCCGGCGCGGGATCGGACGAAGTCTCGCGCAACGAGTCACAACAAGACTCCATCGACGGACGGCCAACTCACCCTCGATTTCGGAGGGTAAATGCGTTTCGATCCGCTTCGCTGTTCAGCGTGGTGTCCCCGTCTGTGCTTTTCCGACCTCGGAACACCACCGCCGATGAACAAGAGGTGGCCCCATCGGAACCTGGGCTGAACTGGGGAAACGGCGAGCGTTTTTCCGGGAGGTTCTCGGGAACATTCCACACTCTGCGGCATCCAAGTACCGGTTGGACGTTGTTGCACCACCACAGTGGTGCGCAGGCGATTGTGCTGACCGGGTTCGACGTAAGACACTGTCAGAACCGGCGGCTGCCCTGGAACTTTGGAGGTAGTAATCGTGGATCCCAAGAAGAAACAGATTGTCGGAATCGCGGTAGTCGTGGCGGCCCTCGCCGGGGCTGGTTACGTGGCCTTCGGAGGAGGAGGCGACCAAGGCACCAAGACGCGGGGAAGCGATGGCCCGATAGCAAAGAAGGTCAGGAAAGACACTGATATCATCAGGAAGGGCTCCGGTCCGATAAGAAAGGTGAAGAGGGCGGATGGGCCGGTCAAGAAAGACCGGATCGTGAAGCGAAGCTCGAGGCCATCCTCTCCCACCAAGATTATCAGGAAGAGCAGGACGCGGCGCGGTGGAACGAAGACCAAAGAAAAAGAGGCGAAGCCTGCTCTCTGATCGCCGACCTGTTGGTCTGTTGACGAATCTCTCAAAGCGAAATTAGCCGTGGGTGGCCAGTGTCGCTTTCTTTGTGCGAAGTCTGCTGTCCGCCGAGCCCGAATGTTCCTGAGCACTCTGTTCCGGACTAATCGTCCGTTGCCGGGGCCCCCAACACGCGTGGGCGGGAGGTGGCCGGGGCGGTAGTGAAATCGAACGGGGGAAACGGCAAGCGATTTCCGGGAGTTTTTCGGGAACATCTCGTGTTCGGTGAGCGTCCAACTATTGGTTGGGTTTCGCTTCCCCCCTCTCGAACGGCGCTCGGGCGACTTGACTGAGGAGCGATGGTCCAAGATACTCTCTTGAGAGGGATGATGCGACGTATCTGAGCGGCCAGCCGCCTAGGAGCTTTGGAGGTAGTAATCATGGATCCTAAGAAGAAACAGATTGTCGGAATCGTTGTGGTTGTGGCGGCCCTTGCCGGGGCTGGCTACATGACCTTCGGAGGCGGCGATAAAGGTTCCCAGGTCAAGAGAAGCGAAGGCCCGATCAAGAAGAAGGTCAGGAAAGACGCGGGTGTTGACCGGAAGGATTCCGGCCCAAAAAAGAAGGTGAAAAAGGCCGAGGGGCCGAAGAAGAAAGAACGGACCGTGAAGAAGAAAAGCTCGGGACCGTCCTCTCAGAAGAAAATAACCAAGAAGAAAAGAGGACGGCGCGGCGGAAAGAAGACCAAACAGAAGAAGGTCGCACCTGCCGCCTGATCGCCGATTGGCAGACCAGTTGACGAATCTCCTGGAGCGACACCGGCTGTGCACAGTCGGTGTCGCTTCTTGTATGCAAAGAGAAGGTACCAAGAACACGGATGGTGCGTCTTGGACGTGCCCCACAACTACTGCATGTCACTTAAGTGTTATCTCTGATCGACCGTCAGTTGCGAAAAAGGTTCGGAACCGTTGCTTTCTCCTGGCGTCCAAACCCAGGAGACCAGAAACATCCGTATCACAAACGCAAACTCAAAGGAGAAGATCATGACGGGAAACCCGGTCGCTACCAGAACATCGTTGATCGTTTTGTTACTGTCTGTTTGCGGGGTAGCATGGGCAGATGATTCCTTCGTTCCCGGCGGAGCCCTTGAGATCCTGGGCGATGCCGGTCAACCCGTAGGAGCCTGTCCGCTGAAGCACACCCACGTCGAGGCTGACGTTGTCGGCTTTGTCGGGCGGGTAACCGTAACGCAGACCTTTCACAACCCGCTCGATCGGAAGATCGAAGCCGTCTACGTATTTCCGCTTCCACAGAATGCGGCTGTCGACGACATGACCATGACCGTTGGTGACAGGCGGGTCGTTGGGCTGATCAAACCCAAGGATGAAGCCCGCGAGATCTACGAAGCCGCCAAAGAGGCGGGGCACGTCGCAGGCCTCCTCGACCAGGAACGTCCGAATATCTTCACCCAGTCGGTCGCCAACATCGAGCCAGGCGTCGAGGTCATCATCGAGATCAGCTATGTCGAAACGCTCAAGTACGAGGACGGCCTTTTCGAGTGGGTATTCCCCATGGTTGTCGGTCCCAGGTACATACCCGGACATCCGACCTCCAAGACTCCGCCCGCAACGCCCGAACATCGGGGCAAGGTAAGCGAGCTCGATGAGCGGCCCGGGCGCGAGGGGCAGGACGAGACGAAGGGCACCGGCTGGGCACCGGACACCGACCAGGTTCCCGACGCTTCGCGAATCACGCCTCCGGTGGTGAAACCGGGTTTCCGCGCCGGCCATGACATCAGCCTGACGGTCCACATAGAAGCCGGGATGGAACTGTACGATCTGACCAGTGTGCTGCACCAGGTGAAGATCGAGTCGGACACAACCCATACAGCCACTGTTTCACTGAAGAATGAAACCGAGATTCCCAACAAGGACTTCATCCTTCGATACCGCCTCGCAACAGAGGACATCGCCGACGCGTTCCTGGTCCACAATGACCAGCGCGGGTCCTTTTTCACGATGGTCCTCCAACCGCCGCGTCGAGTCATTCCGGACCAGGTCGTACCGCGCGAGCTGATCTTCGTCTTGGATACGTCCGGATCGATGAGAGGCTTCCCGGTCGACAAAGCCAAAGAAGTGATGTCCAAGGCGATCGATGCCATGGGTCCTGACGACACCTTCAACCTGATCACGTTCGCCGGCCAGACCAAGATTCTCTGGAGCGAGCCCAGGCCCAACACGCCCGAGAATCGCCGGGAGGCAACGCAGTTTCTCGAGTGGCAACGCGGAAGCGGCGGTACGGAGATGATGACGGCGATAAACGCCGCACTCAGGCAGACTGTCGACACAGGCCCTATCCGCATTGTCTGCTTCATGACCGACGGATACGTCGGTAACGACCTCGAGATCATCGACGCGGTCAAGCACAATGCCGGTACGACTCGCGTGTTCAGCTTCGGGATCGGCAACTCGGTCAACCGCTTTTTGCTCGACGGGATGGCCCACGCCGGTCGCGGCGAGGTCGAGTATGTCACTCTTCAAAGCCAGGGAGCGGCGGCTGTCGAACGCTTCCACGAACGCATTCTGGCACCGGTTCTCACCGACATCGAGATCGACTGGGGAGGTCTTCCGGTAAGCGAGGTGTACCCCAAACATTTTCCCGATCTGTTCAGCGCCAAACCGGTCATGATTCACGGACGTCTCACGGGACCGGCCATTGGGACCATTACACTTCGAGGCCAGACCGGCGACGGCCCGTTCGAGCGCCTGATTCAAATCGGTGGCGAACAGGCCGATGCGCAAGAGGAAGACCACGAAGCCCTGGCTTCGCTATGGGCCCGGGCCAAGGTGAAAGACCTTCTCATGCAGGACTTGACAGGGGCCCAGAGGGGCAACATCCGCGAAGACCTCAAGAATCTGATCATAGCGACCGGCGTCGAGTTCCGCCTCTTAACTCAGTTCACCAGCTTCGTCGCGGTCGAGGAGATGACGGTCACCGTCGGCGGCAAGCCAACCAAGATCGCCGTGCCCGTCGAAATGGCTGATGGCGTGAGCTATGAAGGCGTCTTCGGAGAAAACAGTCCGCGACGTCGAGGTCTTGCGAGAGCAAGTGTGAGCTCAATGGCAGGGTTCTCGCAGAGCGCGTCCAAGGGGGGCGTTGTTAAGAAAAAGAGGGCTCGCCTGGCTGGTGGGCGTCATTTCCGAGAGGACGCACGCACGCTGGAGCTTGTCGAGTCCGAGCAACGCCTCGAGCCGGTTTCGAAACTGTCAGGTTCGCTGGCGGATCTGGCGGGCAAGGTGGCGGACCTGGGTACGGACGGCAACCTCACCTGGGGCGAGCTTCGCGTCATCGACTATCGGGTGGATGTGATGATCCGGCTGAGCGACACATCGCCTGAAACTCTCGAAGCGCTCAAGAAGCTCGGTTTCACAAAGACCGGCGAAAGCAAAATCGCCGGCGGAATTCTGATCGGTACGATCGACGTGCGTAAGCTACTAAAACTCGCAGAGCTTCAGGCCGTCATTCGCGTGACACCGGTGGCGGGATGATTAGCTGTCAGCCGTCAGTCATCAGTCATCAGGGCGATTAGACCACCCACAAGCTCACGACGGTGGCGGAAAACCCACTGCAACGACTCAGACCCCGCGAAGGTGCCGCAAAGATGGCACTTCCGTGGGGTCTGTTCGTTGGAATACACCAAATTGGCTTTCGCCGGCACGGGGCGATGGGCGTTCGGGTTGACTATCTCGCGCCGGCGTCGGACACGGTTCCACCGTACCCGGGTTATTCGTCGCGGTTCTGGCTTTCACTCTCGCGGCGGGATGCTTCCATATCAAACACCCGGTACTTCATGTGCAGTCGCCAGTCGTCCAGTGCATCGTTGGCTCGGCTGATCCCGTCTTTGATATCGCGGTGTCGCTGCCGCGTCTCTTCCACCATCTGCATCAGGTGGTCCCGTTGTGACTGTGGAAGCGTTTCGATCCTGGAGTTGATCTCACGGAGTTTTGCTTCGAGAGTCTCGTCGGTCATGGCTTATCCCCCCCCCTCAAACCTGGTCCGGCGTTGTCGCAATGCTCGAATGTACTTGCTCAACTATAGCCTGCCCCAAGCTGGAAAGCGCTTGGGTATCGCTTCGAAGAATCATACTGCCCAGGCGGACCTGCTCGGCAGGACCTGAGCAGCGGTTTTCCCGGAACAAGGTGTGAGAATCCCCCGGACAAGCGATAAGTTATGGGCCGGGTTGCGATCGAACTGCCGGTTGGCCAGGGGATATCGGAATGAGCGACCAGAGTCCCGCCAGACACCGCGTTGGTGTCACACCATACGTGTTCTTGCTGGTTACCGAACCGCGCCCGTCAGGAAGCGGCCACTCCCTATGGCTGGCATCCCTTGCGTTGTCCGCTCCCCCACGGTCGCGGTTCGGTTCTGTGAGCGCCCTCGGTAACCCGCAGCTTTGGGTGTGACAGAGCACTGGGCGTAAGACGGCAAACATGGACGCGGGTGGCGGCTCTACAATCCGGCTCCAAGAAGGTTGCCGCAGCAGATCAACAGCGGGAAACCGCCGCACAAGACCAGGGCAGCCACAGCTGGCGCGCGTTTCCCGTATCGAGAAACACAGATGACACCACACACGATGGACGCCACCCAACAGAGCCCTGACAGCGTAATGAGCACGGTGAAGGTGACCATCCAACCCGGTAGGACGCCGCCGTTTTCCTGGATGATCTTGTTTCCGATTCCCGCCATCTCGGCGAAAGTGGCGTCGGGGTCGAGAGATTCCATGGCTTCGAGCATGTACGGGGCTGCCATGATGCTCCCGGCGACGTACAGCATCACGGAAGCTATCGCCAACACCAGGGCGATTACGGGCAACCTGCTCGGCTGCACCGGCCCGCCTCGCAGGTCAAACCCGAACGGTGGAGGCTCGTCAGATGCCCGGTGCTTCTCGGACAATGCTCTTGCCTGGGGAACTTCGTACACGTCGTCCAGTGTCGACTCGGGCGGTGCGGTGATAGTCTTACGGCAATAGGGGCACGCAACGGTTCTGGAAGCCCATTCGTCGTCGACTTCGATGGGCTGATTGCAGGAGGCACAGTTGAATCGAATGCTCATGGATCAAGATAGTATCGCATCAGCCGTTTTCAGGTCAACCGTCGGACCAGGGGCGCGGCACATGCAGTCAGGGATACACTCCTTGCAGCGGGTCCGCGTCAAGTTAAGGGGCAGGTGTCGCCCCGGTGTAGCTGCCGTTTGACTGGGGCATGGAACCACTGAGCCGAGCCCCAAGCGCCGGCGCGGGGGTGTTAGATCTGTGCGGCAAGGGTCCCGTCGCTTGCGCTCCGGGCCCGGTTCACCAGTTTACCCACAAACCTGACGCGGTCCCCCTTGCAACCCGCCAGTCCGCCTCAGTTTGCCCGACTGCTGATGTCCTGATAGGATCACGCAATGCCTCGTCCCTGATGTGTGATGGTCTTCGATCTCTTTGGGCATGGGGGGCTGACGTTCGTTTGTGTTTGGCTGGCGTCCCACGCTCGGGGCATGTCGGGCACCCAGTTCTTTTCCCTGGACCTTGGCGCGGAATCAGAATGGCTCAGCAAGACTCTCTGATGCAGGACCGGATCAAGAAGCGTGACGCGCTTGTTGAACTCGGCGTCAATCCATATGGCCAGCGCTTCGACGGCACTACTGCGCTTGCTGCTGTCCGCGAGCAAGAGAAGCCGCTGAAGCTCGAACCGGGAGAGCGCTGTGAGCTACGCTTCAAGGTGGCGGGGCGAGTCATGTTGCTGCGGGTCATGGGTAAGCTGGCCTTTTTGACGATCCACGACCGGAGCGGCAAGCTCCAGATTGCGCTTAGCAAGTCCGATCTTGGCGACCGGTGGCCCGTCGTCAAGAAACTGGACCTCGGTGACATCATCGGGGTTGAGGGCACGCTGGGCAGGACAAAGACCGGCGAGCTGACCCTCTGGGCTGACGCGCTGACGGTGCTCTCCAAAGCCATCCTGCCGCCGCCCGAAAAATGGCACGGCTTGACCGACGTCGACCTCCGCTACCGCCGCCGCCACGTCGACCTGTTCACCAACCCGGACGTCCAAGAGGTCTTTCGTCAGCGAAGCGCGATCATCCAGGCGATGCGCGACTACCTGGTCGATCAGGGTTATCTCGAGGTCGACACGCCGGTGCTTCAGCCCATCTACGGCGGAGCGGCTGCCCGCCCCTTCACCACACACCATAACACGCTCGACATGGAGCTCTTCCTACGCATCAGCCCGGAGCTTTACCTCAAGAGGCTTCTGGTCGGCGGGATGGAGCGGGTCTTCGAGATCAGCCGGAACTTCCGCAACGAGGGCATCAGCACCAAACACAACCCCGAGTTCACCATGATCGAGCTGTACGAAGCCTATGGCGACTACGAGGTCATGGCTGAGAGGGTCGAACAGATGGTGTCAGCCGCCTTCAACGCTTCCGCCCGTCTCGTCATACCGGCGCGCACCTCGGTTATCGAAGCCCAGTGCCGACGTATCGAGGAGGAGAAAGGGAGCGAACAGGCAGACGAACACGCTCGGCAGTGTCATCTCGATGCCTACCGCAAAGCGTGCGATGGAATCAGTGACGGTCGGCTCGTCGGAGTTTTCGGAGACGTCACCCTGGACTTCACGCCGCCCTGGCGCCGCGCGAAGTACGCCGACCTGCTAGGCGAGCATGCCGGTGTCGAAATGGAAGACATCGACGCGGTTCGCAGGAAGGCGGCCGACCTGCAGATCGAACACAAAGGTAAAGACGATGCGGTTGTCATCAATCAGGTCTTTGAAGCCACCGTCGAGGAACATCTGATTCAACCGACTTTCGTTCTCGACTACCCGGCGGCTATTTGCCCACTGACCCGCAGGCACCCCGACAATCCATCGATCGCCCTGCGTTTCGAGGCGTTCGTAGCCGGTATGGAGCTGGGCAACGCCTACACCGAGCTCAATGACCCGCAGGTGCAGGAGGAGAATCTCCAGCATAGCGTCGCCGGCGAAGGCGACGAGACCATGGCTGTCATGGATGAGGACTTCATCTCAGCCCTGCAGTACGGCATGCCGCCGGCCGGCGGACTTGGTCTAGGCGTCGACCGGTTAATCATGCTTCTCACCGACAGCCCGAGCATCCGAGACGTGATTCTGTTCCCGCTCCAGAGGCCTCACAACCCGCAGGACACGTAAACATCATGTACAAGTGGTTTATGGCATGGCGTTACCTATATACGAAGCTGATCGCGATTTTCGCGGTCCTCGGGGTGGCACTCTGCGTAGCCATGGTCCTGGTGGTTCTGAGCGTCATGGGGGGCTTTCTCGACACGATGAAGGAACGGTCGCGCGGTTTGCTTGCCGACATCATTCTCGACGCGGGTACGCTCCAGGGTTGGCCTTTCTACCAGGAGTTCGCCGATCACCTTCAGGCGAAACTGCCGGGCGATGTCAAGCTGGCTACTCCGGTTATCCACAACTACGGCATCTTCCGGGTGCCCGAATCGACCTATACCAAGCCCGCGCGCGTTGTGGGGATCAGGCTCGGGGAGTACAGCCAGGTCAATACCTTTGGCGAAGGGCTCCATTACGACACCTACTTCCCAGGTACGACACACCTGGGCAAACAGGCGCAGCCCGTCGCTGGCCTGAACGACCTGGGTGTTCCTATCCTGCCCGGCGATCTGAGAGAGGCGAACTCGGTTTGGCGCAAGCAGCGTCAAGCCGAGGGCGATCTCGATGCGATTGCCGAATACGACAAGGGGCCGTTCACGCTCTTTCCGCTCTCGGGAGATCGGGTGTTCGATTGGGGCGAGGTTCCCGGGTACGCAGGCCCTGAGTTCGACGGGGTCATCGTGGGGTGTGACCTGCTCAATGAGAGAAAGGCCGACGGTTCGTTCGAGAGGCCTTATCCGCGAGGCATGACGATGGCCCTCACCTTGATGCCGCTGACCCAGAAGGGCAACCCCACAAGCGAACTGGCTGTGAAACTGCCCTTGCGCTACGTCGACGATTCCCGGACCGGCGTCTATGAGATCGACAGCGCGTGCGTTTATGTGGGGTTCGACGCACTTCAGCACGTTTTGGCCATGGACGCCCAGCCGCTGGTCGATGGCGGCGTGGGCAAACCCAGAACCACTCAACTTCTGATCACCCTCAACGATGGTGTAGACCTGGTGTCCGCCCGAAATCGGATCGAGGATGCCTGGATAGAGTTACTAGTGTCTTTGGGAGATAAGCCCACCGAGATGGAGCGACGGCTGCTGGGTTTCGTCGAGGTACAGACCTGGGAAGACATGCAGCGGACCTTCATCGTCGCCCTCGAGAAAGAGAAGATCCTGATGACCATCCTGTTCGGGCTGATCAGCGTGGTGGCTGTCGTGCTGATCGGGTGCATTTTCTACATGATCGTCCAGAAGAAAACGCGCGACATCGGTGTGCTCAAGTCGCTGGGAGCTTCGGGTTCGGGGGTGGCCGGCATGTTCATTCTGTACGGAGCGGCTGTTGGTGTTGTCGGTGCCGCCCTGGGGATAGGAATCGGAACCGTATTCGTCTGGTATATCAACGACATCCAGAGCTTCCTGACGAATCTGGACCCCAGCCTTCGGGTCTGGAGCCCGGAGGTCTACACCTTCGATCGAATCCCCAACGTAGTGAAACCCTCTGACGCCACGTGGATCGGCTCGATCGCCATCCTGGCGGCCATGCTGGGCTCGCTGGTGCCGGCGATTCTCGCTGCCCGGGTTTGGCCCGTGAAAGCTCTGCGCTATGAGTAAATCGATACTTCAAGCTCGATCAATACACAGGTCCTTTCGAATAGGGCGGAGTCGTGTTCAGGTTCTGCGAGGCGCATCGCTTCAGGTCAATGCTGGCGAGTTTCTGGCTATCACTGGTGCCAGCGGATGTGGTAAGAGCACACTTCTGCACATTCTTGGCGCTTTGGATAAGCCAGACAAAGGAACGGTGACATTCGGGGCCGACGATTTGTTCGAGGCAAGCGCCTGCGCCCGAGGGAGTTACAGAAACCGCGATGTAGGATTCGTTTTTCAGTTTTACTATCTGCTCCCGGAACTGAACGTGCTGGAAAATGTGTTGATCCCCCGGCTCGTTACCTACCGCGCTTGGCAGTGGGTAGTGGAGCGGAAGCGGGCTCGCCGTGATAGTGAAGAGCTACTTGATCGCGTAGGTCTTGCAGACCGTCTTAAGCATCGTCCCAGCGAGCTATCCGGCGGTGAGAGGCAGCGTGTGGCCATCGCTCGGGCATTGACCAACAGCCCGGCTCTCTTGCTCGCGGATGAGCCAACTGGTAACCTGGATGAAGCAACCGGAGCGGGAATCCTCGCTCTGTTGGCTGATTTGAATCAGGCGGGGCAATCGATTGTGATGGTCACGCATGATCCCAAGGTGGCGTCTCGTGCTCATCGTAGCACGGTTCTGGCTGAGGGCAGGATCCACGAACCTTGAGGCCAACCGTTTCGATCGTTCGTTGCCTGCGGCTGTTACAAAAGGACATGGGACATGTCGATTGCTAGAGGTCCCGAAGGAACTACCCCCGCGCGATGCCGTCGTCTGCAGACTTGTGGTTCCGAGCAGGCGATGGGTATGGAGAAGAACATGAATGAAGCCGACTTTGATTGGGCAAACCTGGATTTTGGGTACCATAAGGCCGACTCCAACATACGTTACACGTGGAAGGACGGCTCTTGGGGCGAGGGCGTTCTCACGCCTGATGAGGTTCTTCCGCTGCATATGGCTGCCACGTGCCTGCATTACGGCCAGCAGTGTTTCGAGGGTCTCAAGGCGTTCCGGACCAAGAATGGCGACGTCGTGGTTTTCCGTATCGAGGAAAACGCCAAGCGCATGATGCACTCCTGCCGCAAGATTCTGATGGAACCAGTGCCCGAAGAGATGTTTATCGACGCGGTGTTCCGCACGATCAACGCCAACCGCAGATTCGTGCCGCCCTACGGTACCGGAGCCAGCTTGTACATCAGACCGTTGGTGATCGGTTCGGGGCCTCAGGTGGGTGTGAAACCGGCAGGCGAGTATATCTTCGTGGTATTGGTGACTCCTGTTGGGCCTTACTTCAAGACCGGTTTCAAGCCTGTTGACCTTGTCGTCGAGGAAGAAGTCGATCGGGCCGCCCCGTTGGGAGTCGGTGACGTCAAGGTTGGCGGCAACTATGCAGCAGGTATGCGGGCGAGCATGGGGGCCAAGCAGAAGGGGTTTACTGAGGTCCTGTATCTGGACGCCAAGGAGAAGCGATACCTCGACGAATCCGGTCCGGCGAACTTCTTCGCGATCACCAAGAAGGGCACGTATGTGACACCGGAAAGTGAGTCCATCCTCCCCTCGATCACGAACAAATCGCTCATTTCGCTGGCGGAAGAGATGGGTCTAAGCCCGGAGCGCCGTCCTGTGGACGTGGAGGAGATATTCGATTTCCAGGAGGCGGGTTGCTGTGGGACAGCCGCCGTCATAACCCCGGTAGCGTCCATCACGTATCGAGACCGTAAAGCCGTCTACACCAAGGACGGCCAACCGGGACGGTATTGCACCGAGCTGTACAACAAGCTGACAGCCATCCAGGTCGGTGACGAACCGGATCCCTACGGTTGGGTGAGGCGTGTTCCGGAGAAGTAGAACCGCTCTTCAGATTCAACCTACCACCGCTCTTGCCCTGGCGAATGTGGGTGGCGCGGGTCTTGGTGCTCCACGAGCAGCTGGAGTGGTACCATCCGGGACGGTTTGCCCGGCGGTTCGCACGGCAAATCCACAAACTGACGGTTTCGGGGGTAATGCGGGCTTTTTTTGCGCCGCAGCCCGCCTCTGTCTGGTCTACCGCGGAAAAACCCGCTCCCCGGCTGTGAAAGCCCATGGTTTGCGCTTTCGGTGCCGATACATCGACGTCGGACCGGGAGTGACGGTTATGGATGCGTGGCAGATTCTGGCATGGGCTGCGGCTTGCGGGGCTGGTGCATTAGCGTTTCTGGCGGTTGTGGCCCAGGACATGCGCCGGGTCACGGTCGAGCTTGAACTGCGTGAGAGGCTCGAAAAGCGAAAGCTCAAGCAGCGCCAAGAGGAAGCAGGCACACTGACAACCGTCGATGAGGTGGAAGTCGCAACCTGAGGAGGCGACAGAAGCAGCTTCCGGCGAAGACGCCCCGGTTGACGCCGAATCCCCATGAACTAGCATCTAGAGCAAGCTCCGAGATTGCCTGAGCGAAACCGGAGCAACGGGAGACGCTTGTCTGCGAGCAACGGTTCGCGCGCCTGGGTCCGCAGCTCGCTACATGAAAACGGAGAGTGCTCTTGGGGGCCGGGATTGATTATGCCTTCTCAACCTACACGTTTTTCGCAGCTTCGTTGGCTTCAGGTCTTGGTTTGCATTGTCGCCATGTGTGGTGGCGGTGGTTTGATTGGTCTGGGCTTATTGGGTTACGGCGCCTCTCCCTCTTTGTGGTTGATAGCCGGCGGAGGGTTCGTTGTTTTTGTGGCTGTCGTTGTGCTTACGATCACGCCGCTCCTTTTGAAGATCGAATCCACAAGTGTTCGTCGGCTTGATGCGCTCAGAGACATCAAAGAGGTTCTCCCCAAGCTGCTGGTCAGGATCGATGAGGTCTCAGAGAACACGCGCATTTCGGACGCTGCGAAGTCGCTCGCCCACCGCGAGGAGGAGCTTCAAGCCCTGCGGCAGACGATTCGCAACGACATCCGCACCGGGCGGTGGGACGCAGCCTACCGTCTGGTCGATGAAGTCAATCGGCGTTTTGGGCACGACGAAGAAGCTTCCAAGCTGCGCGAGGAACTCGACACAGCCAGGGAAGAGGAGATTGAAAACAGGCTGGTCAAAGCCATCGCGATGGTCGAGGGGCACTTCATGGCTCAGGAGTGGGAGCTGGCCGGCGGCGAGATCGACCGGCTCAAGCTCGCCCTTCCCGATGATGCGCGGGTGGCCAGTCTGCAACAGCGCATGGAGACCCTGCGCGAAGGGCGCAAGACCGAACTGAGGAAAGAGTGGGACGAAGCCATCCAGCGCGGAGAGACGGACCACGCCATCGAACTCCTGAAGGAGCTCGACGACTACCTATCACCTGAGGACGTTCGGGAGCTTACCAACGTCGCCCGGACGGTGTTCAAGGAGAAGCTCCTGCAGCTGGGGATTCAATTCCGCTTCGCCGTGAAGGAGAAGCGTTGGTCTGACGCCCTCACGATAGGTATCGAGATGGTACGGGACTACCCCAACGCGCGGGCAGCCCAGGAAGTACGCGAGATGCTCGACGTGCTCCGCGAACGATCCAAACCGGCGTAACCCGGTCGGTCCGCACAGCGGATCCCACGCACTTTCCAGAAACGACACTATGTGCCGGAAAACTGCAAGCTGAGGTCGTCCTTGCTTCGCAAGGCTTCCACCACGACCGGTTCGTCCACCCTGCCCAGGTCCAACTCGCAGTCCGACTCCGAACCGTCCGCGTTAAGCAGCAGCACGACCGGCTTGGTGTGCAGTCTTCTGTTGGCGCGGAGAACCCTGGCGAATGTGCCGTCGGAGAGACGAACGTAGCTGGCGATCGGAAACAGCGACATGCTATCCAGGAACAAGCGGACCATGTCTCTGTCGAACTTGTCCTCGCCGGCGTGCTGAAGCAGAGCCTTCATGGCTTCGTACGGGCTTTTTGCGTTTCGATGAGGTCTGTGTGAGCAGATGGCTGTGAATGTGTCAGCAATGCCCACCAGTCTTGCGAAGGGATGGGTCAACATGCGGTGGCGATTATTGGGGTATCCCGAACTGTCCCCCCGCTCGTGGACCTGGTAGGCGATGAACAATGTTGTCCGGCTTAGTCCTTTGACCTTCTCCAGATAGCTGAGCGTATGCAGGGGATGCTGGGCGATCTGCAATCGATCCTTTTCGGTAAGTGCCCTGGGGGCAAAGCGAAGCTCCTCCGGAACGCACATCATCCCGACGTCAGACAGCAGAGCGCCCACGCCAATCTCCAGAAGGTGTTCTCGAGGGAGCGTCAGATGCGAAGCAGCCGCTATTGACAGGAGAGCTACACTCATTCCATGCTGGAACAGGTATTCGTAGGGCGACTTCTTAAGGTTGATAATCGCTGGTAAGAGGCTTCGGTCGGTTTGCACAAAAGCCAGGAACTGATCAACGACATCCAACGCAGCCGGGACGGCGGACTGCTTGCCCCGGAAGATGTCGTGAGTTATCTGGGCTACACGATCCACCGACTGCTCGAACATCTCCTGCCCGCGGCAGGTCTCCTCACGCAGAGTGTTGAGGGGAAGTTGCGGTGTTTCTCGGACGGGTCCTACGCCTTCAAGGTCTCCGGGGCCTGAAGTCTCCACGATTCGATCGAGCCTGGCCGCGGTCTTCGGCTGTGTACTCGGTGCTTCATACCAGCGGCGCGTCTGTTGGTTCTGGGAGGCCGTATGTACCTCGTAGACGCCCTGGCGCTGAAGGCGATCTAGAAACTGGCTTGTGACTTCGGCACCTTTCGCCAACAGGAGTATGCCGTTAGAGGAGTAGATCGACTGCGTCAGTCGTTCTCCGCTGCCCAGCGTATCTAGGGGGATAGGGGCTAGTTGTTTGTCCGCCGAGGGAGCGAGGGATTCTAAAGCCGGGGGACTGTCCTGGGCTTGTGCCGCCAGGACCGGACCTTCCTTAGGCGGGATATTCGATTCCGAGGGCGGCTGGTCGTCCTCTTCGAAATGTGTCTCGGGCCACGACCGCCCGCCGAAGATACCCTCTGCAACATGGTCTAGGAGGTTTTCCAGGTCGGCGAGGGTCAGTTTGTGCCCCTGCGAGAGCAAGACTTGCCCCTCGGCACTGGTGACCGGTCCGGGCAGAGATTCACCCAGGCACAGCTTCGTGAAATCAAGTCTGCGAACTGATCCGGCGCCTGCAGAATCTGTAATGGTCCTTGCCATGGTCTATGTCAACCGCTTCTTGGATGTCGAGCTCAAGCTCCGACAGACGTTCAGGGGGGTCGACCATCGGACCGGCTGATTATCATTAGCGGCACGAAAGGCTATCGAGTTGCACGTTAATTTGAGACGGATCTGGACTGGCTTTGATCCCGTCTCATTGGCGTCTGGTCGGCGGCGTGCAACCTCCTTTTTACCAGGAGTTGCCGAATCACATCGCTTAGCTCGTGACCTATCGGACCTGTGTAGTGTGGGCACGCTTATGGGACGATGGCCGCCTGGGTTGACTGGTAGGCATGAGCCATCAGCTCAAGTCCAGCTTCCAGGCGCTCGGGATGTGCCGGTCGATGATGTTCGCAGCCAGGTCTATCCACGCGCCGCAGCGATCCAGAATCCACGAGTCGCTGGTGACGACCGGACTACCGGACGCAGCCAGCACGGTATCGGGATTGTCGACCAGGTCGACGTTGCATCGCAGCGGACTCGACGCGAGCGTCTCTTGGATCAGCGCCTTGAGCCGCCAGCTGTTAGAGACCGGACGGTCAAGAAGCCAGTCCAGTTCGGTCAGCCCCGCATCGGTGAGATGGCGGACGATAAGTGTCAGCGCCGGGACGGTCTCCTCCACTTTTCGATAGGTTCCGTGGACGCTGGCGAGGTCGCGGTAGCATCCGTCCCGCCCGGTTAGTATCACACCGCCGGAAAGAGCACTCTCGATCGTGATCAAGAGGTTGTACCCGTCGATTGCGATGCGCTTGCCGGTGCAGCCTTCGAGTGAGATCTTCGCTGCCTCTCTGCGCTCAAGAGACTGATCCGCACAGGCGGATCTCATGACGGCTGTGCGCTGGCGAGCGGTGAGATTGTGGCGATCGCCGACGAGCTTGAGGGCTGAGTTGCCGGCGTACCCGCGCGTCAAAAGCCGCGAAAACTCAGCGACAGCTATGCGGAGTGCCTGGTGATGACGCTCATCGAACAGATGTTCGTCATCCGGATGAGCTCCGCGATGTTTCCGCCTGTCAGGCATAGGCTCGCTCGTAGCCGTTTGCCGCCCTGCAGTCGAACAAGCTAGCAGGGTCCGCTGGTCGGGTGGCCCACCTCCTTTGGAGGCGGGGTGCGCGATGATTCCACAGCCGAGTTCGTAGGGTTCGCCGTGCGGACCAACCGGTTTTCCCACCTACCCGAAGACGGCCCGACGAGCGGCTCCTACCAGGCTCACCCATGTTCGTCGGTAATCGCAATCAGATCAATCTCGACGAAAACAATGATATTGGCTAGGCTGACTACGTGACTTTCTCGGAAACCGGATCCCCCTGTTCGTGGAGTTACAAGGATGCTTATAGTCGAACCCGAAACCGTCTGGTCTTGGCGAAGGTCTTTTCTGATTGCAGCGCTGATCGCGGCAACATCCGTAGCGGGTCTTTGGATCGTAGACCAGATCAATGAGGCAATGGAATACGACTTGTCCAATTGGATCTTCTTCCCTTTGTTCTTTGGAATAGGCCTCGTCTATCCACTTGCCATGATCACCCTTTCATACAAGCGTCTTCCGTCTCCATATTTGGGGCTCATGTTCGCCCTCGGGTATGGGATTGGATGGTACGCAACCGTGGAAATTAGTCAGATTGCCGAGTATGGGCCGTGGAAGGGTTTTCGTCTGGAGGAGCGCACTCTCTCAAACCTGCTCTTCAGACACTTAACCCGATTGGCAATGGAAATTGCCGTCATCGTCCCTGTCGCTATGGCGGCATGGGGCATCTGCCGAGCGGTGCGGGGAAGAGTGTTTCTTCAAGATGGATCGCTTTGCGGCAAATGCGCGTACAACCTGACCGGTAACGAGTCAGGTGTATGCCCTGAATGCGGGACTCCCATATCACAGGAGAGGTGATGTCAGCGGTTTTCGGCAGGCACTGTTTCATCCAACCGTTCGAGCATCGGGTATTGCTCCACGAGCGCGAGCTTGGGCGGCCACACGGATGAGGCAACCAGGGCCCGTTTCCTCTGAAAGAGCACGTTAATCGCCGCCAGATCAATCTCGACGAAGCCAGCGACATCGGCTAGGGTGATCTCGAAGCTTGTAGGGTCCGCTGTGCGGACCGACCGGTCTTCCCCACCGGCCTGAAGACGGCCCGCCGAGCGGACCCTACCAGGCGTTTGCCCCTCTTTGTTTGGAGAAGCACTATGAAAGCCATGGTCCTTCACACTCCGCAACAAGTCCAGCTCCATCCTCTGGTCTTGACTGAGGTCCCTACCCCCGACGTTGGTGAGGGGCAAATCCTGATCCGCGTTGGCGTGTGTGGAATATGCCATACTGACCTCCACCAGGTTGAGGGCGAGCTCTTAATGCACAAGCGGCCAGCCATCCCGGGCCACCAGATCGTGGGCACGGTGGAAAAGTGCGGTCCGGGGGCAGGGCGGTTCAAGATCGGTGATCGCGTGGGAATAGCGTGGCTTCATCATGCATGTGGTGCGTGCTCCTTTTGCAGCAATGATCTCGAGAACCTCTGCGACAAAGCCACATTCAGCGGATGGGATGAAAACGGCGGATACGCCGAATGCGCCGTGGCATATGAACGATTCGCTTACCCGATCCCCGAGGCGTTCAGCGACGCCCAGGCAGCTCCGCTGCTGTGCGCCGGGATCATCGGATACCGCTGTCTGCGCCTCAGCGGAATCAGGCCAGGGCAGAGACTCGGCTTGTACGGTTTCGGAGCAGCCGCCCATATCGCGATCCAGATAGCAGACCACTGGGGATGTGAGTCCTACGTCTTTACGCGGGGCGAATCACACCGCAAGCTTGCCCGTAAGCTCGGGGCAGCCTGGGTTGGAGGGGCGGCTGACGACCCGCCCGAGAGGGTCCATGCGTCGATTATCTTCGCGCCGGCTGGCCCGCTGGTGCTCGATGCGATGCGCGTGTTGGAGAGGGGGGGTACGTGTGCCCTGGGCGGCATCTACATGACGCCCATCCCATCGATGGACTACACCGAACACCTCTACGACGAGCGGGTAATCCGCAGTGTCACAAACGCCACCCGGCGAGACGGTGAAGAGCTGCTCAAACTGGCTGCGGAAATACCGATCGAGACGAAAACGCAAGCGTTCAACCTCGATCAAGCCAACCAGGCTCTTACCGCTTTGAAGACCGGAAAAATCGATGGCGCTGGTGTTTTGACAAACGCCTGAGTGGGCTGGCGATACCGTACACAGAAGTGCCGCTGTCGCGGACGGGTTCGCTACGCGTCGGGCAATGTTTCTTGCAGAAACTGCGTCCAGTTGCCCCAGGCGAACGATCGGAGGTCGTCGGGAGACCAGCCGGCATCGGCAAGCGCGCCCAGTAGCGCTTCGAGCTTGCGAGGATGGTCGAGCCCTTCCGGCAAGTGGATCGGGGGAAAACCCCCGTCCAGATCGGACCCCAACGCGACACCACGACGATGCCCCACGATCCCGCTGATGTGTTTCAGATGGGTTACACAATCGGCGACGTCGGCCCGTCGATCTTTAGCCAGGAACTGTCCGCATAGATTCAAGCCAATGATCCCGCCTCGTCCGGCGATGGCCTTTATGTGGCTATCTCGCAGGTGGCGTTGGTTATCTTCACCCATGACCGTGCGACTGTTGGAGTGGGTTGCAATGACCGGTCCGCTTGCGGTTGCCAACAGTTCATCGAGGGCGACGTCACAGAGGTGCGAGACGTCGTGGATCATGCCGACCTCATCCATTGCCCACACCAGTTCCTGGCCGTCAGGGGTGAGCGGGCCGGGCACGGCGTTGCCCCCGGCGTATCGCGTCCCGGTCGCCCAGGTCAACCCCACGGCGCGCAAGCCCTTCGAGTGCCACCATGTGACATCCTCGGGAGATCGAATCGGGTCGGCGCCTTCCATGAGCAGAACGACCTTGAGAGCGTCGGTCGAGCGATCAAGGTCGGCTGCTGTGCGCACCATCGTGATGAGCCCGTCGTCTTCAAGCCGACGGTAGACGTCGAGTTGCTCGATGCCCGCCCGATGGGCAGCCATTGAGTCACCTCGACGGTAGGTGGCGGGTTTTGCCGGTTCCTCGTCGACGCAAAGCACACAGATGGTGGCGAAGACGGTCGTGATTCCACCTTCGCGAAGATCAGGTAGAGAAACACAGCCAGCCTGTGGGTCGGCGCATCGGATGCGCAGGTCCCGCCCATTGACCGCCAGATACGCCAGATCAAGATGCCCGTCTATCCATTGCATATCGTGTCTCGCCATGTAACCTCGTTCACAGGCGCCAGGATACTCGATCCCGCGGCTTTATGCTCGCGTGATTCCCGCCGCGTGCCTGAATGCCCGGAAATGAGAGTGTGAATCCCTATCGCTGTTCAAGAGAGACGCGCAAGATAGCCCCGCCGAGAACCCAAACGTCACGCTAAGCGCTTGATCGGATTGGCCTTCCACGTAATATCTTCGGCGGTTAGCCATGACGCACAAGCAACTCATGAACCCCGTCTCCTGTCCCTTAGCCCGGGTGTCCGCCCGGTCAAAGGCCATCGCGTGGGGAGTCGTGCTAGCGCTGGCAGTGAATCTCACTCCGGCGGCCGTCCTGGGCGAAGACTCACTGGAGGCAAGGCTCAAGACCGCCCTACAGCAAGCGCCTCACAAGGGGGTGCTCGCGGGAGTGTGCGTGCTGGACTTGGCCGCCTCCAGACCCCTTTTCCAGCAGAGCGCCGACCTGCCGTTGATTCCCGCCAGCAGCATGAAGGTGTTTGCCATGGCGTCAGCTACCGAGGAGTTGGGCGCAAACTTCGCCTTCGAGACGATACTGGCAACCGATGGGGCAAACCTCATCCTGATCGGCGACGGAGACCCCGGGTTTGGCGATCGGAAGCTCTGCAACGCACAAAGCCAGTCCATCACCGCCGGCTTCGATCGCTGGGCGGACACGTTGCTTGACGAGGGAGTGACGCTGATTCCGGGTGACCTGGTCATGGACGGCTCGATCTTCGACGACCAGCGTCTGCACCCGACCTGGGAGAAGGAAGACCTGGGGAAATGGTACGCAGCTCCGGTTTCCGGTGTGAATTTCAACGACAACTGCCTGGATATAACCCTGACGCCGTCGGATACCTCCGGCGGGCTTGTCTCGGTTTCGATCATTCCCGATGGCGTCGAGTTGCTCGTCATCAACAGGTGCAAGACCGGCGGCAAAGGACAGCCCACCTTGCATCATAAACCCGGGACGTTCGAGTACATCGTTTCCGGGAAATGCAATCGTCGTTGGCCTTTCGGCGCGGTTGCCTTTCCCGATCCAGAAGCGCTGTGCGGGCGAGCCTTGCGAAGCTCGCTGGCAAAGAAAGGCATTTCAGTCGCCGGCGAAGTTCGAGCTGATCGCATTCGCCTTCCAGGTGGCGCCCTTCCACCGGGTCTGTATGTCATAGGCCGCCACGAAACGCCCATGGCGGAGGTGCTTGCTCGCGCCGGGAAGGACAGCCAGAACCTTTTCGCCGAATGCCTGCTCAAGCGAGCCGGTTTCGCCTATGCAAAACGGAAAGGCCTCACCGACCCCCGGGGAAGCTGGGTGTCAGGCGCGAGCGCCGTCATGGAGACGCTGAAGATCGCTGGTATCGACACGGCTAAGATTGTTGTGGCCGACGGTTCGGGCCTGAGTCGCAAGAACAGATGTACCGCTCGTCAGTTGGCCGCCACACTCGCATGGGTTCACCGGCGTCCGGAAGGGACTCTCATGCGCAACAGCCTCTCGATCGCGGGCGTCGACGGTTCGCTCCGCACACGCCTGACCGACATGCCCCATCGCGTCTACGCCAAGACCGGAACCATGCGCGGCATCCGAACGCTTTGCGGATACATCGTGGGCGACGATGGCGCCGGCTACGCGTTCGCGATCATGTTCAACGGATATACAGGCCCCAGTACGCCATACAAGGAGATTCAGGACCGCATTTGTCGTATCCTGGCTGATGACCTGGACCGCAACCGACGAGTGAAGGCCTCTCATGCGAACTAGGCCCTGCCGATAACTGAGCGAGGTTGTCTCCCAAGTGGAAGTCGAGCCGCCGCCACGTCAGCCTCAGATTCTCGACACCGCAGGCAGAAAGGGTCGTCCGCAATCACCAGGTAAGCCAGAATGCGTGCTGTCTGATTTTGGCGTGCGAACCCGCGTGAGTGATTCCACGTAGTACTTGGGGCAGCCGATCACTCGAGCGAGGGGCACCCCCACAAACGATGGTCGAGACACGAGTGGACACGCATGTTCATCGCGATATCGGACCACGAGGTGCGGCAAAGAAGCAAGGGCGAATGACAGAGACATCAACAACAGTTTCGATTAGGTGCAGCCGGTCAAGCCACCGCTTTTTCCCAACCTCTCAACCGCTGTTTCGTGCGGTGGCGTTTATCATTCTCACTAGCACGCTGGGGATCGTCGGTGTGGCTGCTCCCTCGCTGCAACTCGGCGTAAACTGGCCTGAGATGGCCCGCATCCGCTCATGGGCGGTCTCCGAGTCGTCCGGGATTGTAAAGAGCAGAACGCACAAGGACATCTACTGGACACATAATGATGGAGGACACAGCCCGAGACTGTTCGCCATCAAGCTAACTGGCGAGGTGGTGGCAGCCGTTCCTGTCCATGGAGCAACAAACGTTGATTGGGAGGACATCGCCATCGACGACGCAGGGTTCATCTACGTCGGCGACATCGGCAACAACCATGCCAAGCACGCTACCAGGACCATCTACAGGATTCCCGAGCCCGATCCTTTTGCCCAGCCGACAAAGGCTGTTAGGCCCGGGGCTTTTCTCGAATACGGCTACTCCGACAAGCGCTTCAACTCCGAAGCCCTGTTTGTTCGTGGAAGTAAGCCTTATGTTATCTCCAAAACGACACTCACGCGTCCAACGCTGTTCGAGATCAAAGCTGGTGACAGCGGAAAGGCGGTGGCTATACCGCTGTGTCGGCTACCCGTGGGAAATGTGACCGCCGCTGATCTTTCCACTGACGGCAAGAAGCTGGCTATATGCGGATACGGCCGGTTGTGGGTCTTCGATGTGGGGGACGACCTGTCCAAGCTGCAAGATGCCAAGCCCCGATGTGTTCGGTTCCCCTATCACTACCAGATCGAAGCCTGTGCGTTCGACGACGATGACGTCATCCTAACAGCCGAATCGCGCCAAATCTGGCGCATTACGAAGTCGGACATCGAGCACGAACGAACCCTGCCGAAAGAAGACGAATAGCTCACGCCGGCAAAGGGCTTCTGGCTACCTCATCTTAGCCTACATCTCGGAATGAGTGTGTAGGGTCCGCTGTGTGGACCGGTCCGGCGCGACGCTTGCGGTGAAGGAGCTTTCGGCCGTTAGCCATCAGTAGTATGATCCACTGGGTAGTTTCGGCGGCGTCACAACGAAATCGCAACCCCGAGTCCCTGGACTTGGGGTTTACGGACAGGCCAAGAAATGGACCGATTCTCACCAAAAGTCAGCGAACAACTGAAGTACTATGTCTACCTCTACATCGATCCTCGGGACAAAGTACCGTTCTACATCGGCAAAGGAAAGTGCAACCGGGCGTTCAGCCATCTCAAGAGCCCCGCGGACACTTCCAAAGGCCGCATCATAGCGGACCTGCGAAAGCTGAACCTCGAACCGCAGATCGAACTCCTTAAATACGGATTGAGCGAGAAGGAGGCGTTACTTGTCGAGGCCACGGCGATCGACCTCCTTAACGTAGAGAACCTGACGAACAAATCACGCGGTTACGGAACGCGATACGGAGCACGTGCTTCGGTTGAGGAAGTGGTCGCCACACTCGACGCCAAGGAGGTGAGGATCACTGAGCCCGCCCTGCTGATCAACATCAGCAAGGCCTTCCGTTACGGCATGTCGCCCTTGGAACTCTACGACGAAACAAGAAGCTGCTGGAAACTCGGCGAGAGACGGAAACTGGTCCGCTACGCAATGGGCGTCTATCGAGGAGTCGTCCGGGAGGTCTACGAAGTGACCAGTTGGATTCCCGGCGGAATGAGCATCCGTAGCGTGGATTCTTTTGAGAGACGGCCCCGATCGGATGACCGTTGGGAGTTCGTGGGCGTCGTCGCGCCGGATGAACTCCGAAACAAATATGTCGGGAAATCGGTCGCGGGTTACTTCAGCGAGGGATCCCAGAATCCGGTGAGGTACGTGAACTGCACGTGAGAATGACCTGTCGAGTCTGGCAGGGTGAGGTAGGGTCCGCTGTGCGGACCGGTCGGTTCATTCTACCTCACCAAAATGGTCCGCACAGCGGACCCTACCTGACTATCCGGTTTCTCCGGACGGACTTTACGGTTGGTCGCGGTACTTCTCGACGACGGCAGTCAGTTGTGGGCGAAACTGATCATCAGCCGGGATTATGCGGAGAGCGTTTTCGGCTGCACGGACCGCTTCGCGATGGCGCTCGAGTTTCAGTAGCACCAAGACAAGCGTGTCTTGAATAACGCCCATCTGTGGCACCAACTGAACAGCCTGGCGGGCGTGGACCAGTGCCAAGTTGAAGTCCCGCAGGCCCGGGGGAGCTTTGATCAAAGCCATCGCCAGTTGGTTGTGACCATGCCAGTGATCGGGCCTGAGACGCACAAGCAGCTTGAGCATTTCTATGGGGTCTTCGTATCGGCCTTTCTCGATAAGCAACTCGCTCGCCCCCAGCAGAGCTCTCGGCTCGGCACCCGCACCCATTCGCAGTGCCCGCGTGAACGTCAGCAGTGCCTGGTCATTGAGCCCCAATCGCATCTGGGCAACGCCCATGGGGACGTATGGTCCCCAGGCTTCGGGGGCTACGTTCCTGGCGCGGTTGGCGTACTCAAGCGCCTTCGCATCGTCCCGTTCCAGCAGGGCTTTGTCCGCGTAGGCAGTGAGCACCTTGAAGCTGGCGTGCTCGTTGTCGGGAACGGAGAGGACCAGAGTTTCAGCCGACCGCCAATCGCGATTGCGCGCCGTCGTCAATCCGCAATACCAGATCCCCCCGACCACCGACAGAACGCACACGGGCAACGCCCACCACAGACCCCTGCGATCCTTGTTTCGGAAAAGCGCCCTCATTCGTACGAAGGCGTCGGCGGCCAAGAGACCAAGGGCCATGCAAGCGCCCACACTCGGCATGTAAAGAAGTCGCTCTCCAAAGACCGTGCCTATGATGACAACGAAATTGGAGATGATCGAGTAAGGGATAAGCGCCAGTGCGATCGCCAGCAGGACTTCACGCTTCCCGCGATAGGAGACTATGCACACCACAAGTAGCACAGCTATGCAGCCAAGAGCGAGCCCGAAACGCGGGTCGCTTGCCTGGCGGAGTTCTCTAAAGGCAGCGTATGAGTAGTCGTGAACGAGTGGCGCCGGCCAGAGCATCATCGAGGCCCCCTTGGCCAGCGAGACAAGCGGTGTGCCCCAACGAACCAGGAACTTGCTGTCCTCGGGACCGAGCAGGATGAGTGTCGACTTCTCATCCAACGTTTCGCCTGGTATCACGATCGTCTCGGGCGTGGTGATGGGGTTCTCCAACCTGCCGACAACGTCGCCGCTGGTGAGCTGGTCGAGTACAGCCAAACGTATCAACAAGTACGCCACCACAACCAACGTCGCCGGGACATAGCAGCGAAGCGCGCGCCGCTGCCACCATTGCCGTGTCAAACGCTCGTCACCTCGCTGCCATCGCCACCAATCCAGCAGAAGTGCTATACCCACCGCCGTAAGCCCTGACTCCTTGCAGAAGTTGGCTGCGGCAAAGCACAAGGCGGCGGCTATCGGTCTGAGAAATCCCCGCGAGTGGTCGCAGTCCGGGTCCGCGTCCTTCCACCACAGCAAAGCGGCGCCCAGCATCAGGGCCGTGCAGGCGAGGTCCGCCCTGCCGATGATGGTGTTGAGCGGTTCGGTGTGGATCGGATGGATGGCAAAAATAACAGCCGCCACGATCGCCGGCAAGAGTCGACCTATCACCTTGCGCGTCAAACAGAACAACAAACCAGATACGGTTATATGCAATGCGAGGTTAAAGAGGCGAAACGCCCAGGGTTTCGGGCAGACCGCCCAGTTAAGGGCATAGCTCAGCGAGACCAGCGGCCTATACAGAAGGTCCTTGTGACCCTCGGTCCAGTATTCCTCGGTCAGCAGTCTTGCGTACTGCCCCTGCGTGACCCGCTGGTCGTGCTTGATTACGGGCACGTCGTCGAAGATGAAATCGTTGGGCAGCGCACCCGCGTACAACCCCAAGCACAGAAAGGCCAGCACCAACAGGATCACAGGCGTCACGTACCGCGGAACATGTGAGGCGGATGGGTCTGATAGATCGCCACCGGTCGTTGGTGTTTTTTGGGGCATCGAAATCCCGCAATTGCGGCGTCAACCTTGATCAGGCGGATTCAGGCGGTACAAGCCTTGACCCGCTTTGAGCAGCCTGAATGGTCTGCGTCGACCTTTGCCAGTGTCTTACGCTGGTTTTTTAAAACTGGCTGCTGCTCCCCCAGGCGACACTGTGCAGGCCGTTCGCATTACCCGGTGCATCCACCCGAACCGGTTGGCACGTGCCGCCTGTCGTGTTCTGATTATCGGTCGGAACGGGCTGGAACTCCACAGGGTCTAACCCACAACCGGCAACGACCGCCCCGGTGTCCGTGCCCAGAACCTGCGTTTCAGCGCCCCAGAACCGTAAGCGCGGAGGACTCGCCTCAAGTTGAGAAGAGCGTAACCGGTATTACCTGTTGCATCTGACCGCCTGCGGGTTCATAATACTGCGGTACTGGGGCCATGGCGCAGTTGGGAGCGCGTCTGCATGGCATGCAGAAGGTCGAGGGTTCGAGTCCCTCTGGCTCCATTCCCGGTCTCCTTGTAGCCCAAGGACTCACGAGAGACTATCCTGCCGTCGGTGGTTTCAGCGATTTTGGCGTTGTGCTCTCGGATTGATGAGCAGATCTGGCTGCTTCTTATTCGTCAGCGATAAAGTGGATTGCGTCCCTTGTAAAGTCCGTTGGAGGCGTCGGTGGAAGATCAGCCTGAGACAACCGGAGGTGATGAATCAGAGGCATCCGGTTTCGACAGAGAGGCTAAGCTCGGCAGACCGGGGTTTCTCAGCGAGCTTATCGCTTTTCTTGGCCACAACAAGAAGTGGTGGTTGTCGCCGATTATCGTGGTCCTTCTTATGGTCGGCGTTATCATCGTTTTGAGCAGCACGGCGGCGGCACCGTTTATCTACACGTTGTTCTAGCGTTCCGACACTGCTCAATCGATCGGTGAAGGGCTGGCGCGCTTTGTGTGCGTCCCGGACGCACCAATCTCTGATTCGTGTTCTCCACGGCGAAAGCCATGGGCCACCCATCCACCAACTGAACGTCGGTCGAGCACTGGCGGCTTTTTGGTCGTGCCGTCCGGGATATGGGGATATGGACTCGCAAGAACACCTCATGCGTGAAGCCGTCGCGGTCTGCAAACGTGGCATCGAACTGGGGCAGAGTCCGTTTGGGGCGGTAATCGCGACACGGGCAGGCCAGATCATCCACGCCGCCCACAACACGGTTCGCCAGACCGGCGACCCTACCGCACATGCCGAGGTCAACGTGATTCGCGAGGTCTGCCGGACATTGGGAACGGTTGATCTGTCGGGACACGTGCTGGCGACCACCTGCGAACCGTGCCCCATGTGTGCCTCCGCCATTCATTGGGCTCGTTTGGATGAGGTCTATTACGGCGCGTCAATCGAAGATGCAGCCCAGGCGGGTTTCAACGAGCTACCGGTTTCCTGCCGTTCGCTGTATCGGGACGGCGACAGCCCGGTACGGGTTGTCGATGGCGTGTTGGGCGATCAGTGCCGAGATCTGTTTCGTCTCTGGAAGGAAGGTCCGGACCCTAGGCCTTATTGACCCACGTCGGCCATCGTGGCGGCGAGAACCAAGGCACCTTACCGATGGGTGACCCATGGGTTGAGCCGGGGGGGATACGATAACTTGCAGTGAGAGGCGCAGGCTGTACACGAATGTCACTGGGCTGTGGAATGATCGCCTCCCCCACCTCCAGAGGAGGTGGGCCACCCGCCCGAGCATACGGCCACAACAGATAGCCACATCCCCGCCCCCAATCGGATGCGTTGGTGAGTCAAATCGGCTTGAGCCGATCTTTACATCCGGCCCCGATCTCTGTATAGTCCGGTGTTTGTTTATAAATGACAGGTTGCTTCGCACGGTATGCAAAAACATCTAGAACTCCCTCAAGCATTCAAAGACCTCGGTATCGAAGTTCGGTTCCTAAAAGCGCTGGCCAAGATGCAGTTCGAGCAGCCCTCGGACATCCAAAGCACGCTCATTCCGCCAGCACTCGAAGGTCGAGACATCCTCGGCCAGGCCCGGACGGGCACCGGCAAGACGGCGGCCTTCGGGCTGCCGATCCTCCAGCAAATTAACAAGAGCGGGGGGCTTCAGGCCATCTGCCTGGTTCCGACGCGCGAGCTGGCTGTCCAGGTCGTCGGTGAACTCAGGCGGTTGACCCAGTTTACTGACCTGCACATCGTCGCGGTTTATGGCGGGCAGAAGATCGCCACGCAGATCCACGAGCTCGGGCGCAAGCCTCACTTCGTCGTGGGCACGCCCGGTAGGGTGCAGGATTTCATCCTGCGCGGGAGGCTTAAGATCGCCGATTTGCGATTCGTCGTCCTCGATGAGGTCGACCGGATGCTCGACATAGGATTCCGCGACGACATCAGGAGAATCCTGAGTAACGTTAAAGCCGACCACCAGACGATCTTCGTATCCGCGACGATCGAAGAGGAGATCAAGCGTCTGGCTGGGCGCTACATGAAAGACCCGCTTACCCTCGATGTCTCGCGCGACAAGGTCACCGTTGAAGAGGTTGAACAATGGTATATAACGGTTGAGCGATACGACAAGTTTCGTCTCCTCAAGATGATCCTCAAGCAGGCGCACTCTCCGATCTCGATCGTCTTTTGCAACACCCGGGCCATGGTGCGCAAGCTCGCCCAGAAGTTGCACGAAGCCGGGTTCGAGGCGCAGGGAATTCTGGGTGATCTTGCCCAGAACAAGCGTGACCAGGTGATGAGGAAGTTCCGTAATCATCAGGTCCGCGTTCTGGTGGCGACGGATCTGGCGGCCAGAGGTCTCGACATCAGTGCCATCTCGCACATCATCAACTACGACATTCCAGCCGATACCCAGGTTTATGTGCATCGCATCGGGCGAACCGCTCGCATGGGCTCCAAGGGAGTAGCCATCACCATGGTCGGGCGCGAGGAAGGCAAGGAGCTTACCGCAGTCGAGATGCTCATCAATCAGGAAATCCCGCAGTTACAGGTAGAGGGATTCGTACCGGGTAAACCGCCGGAAAGGGTCGCCAAGCCAGAGGCGCCGAAGACCGTGTCCCGATTAAAGGCCGCCGTGTTCAGCGACTCGACCGACGACGACGCCAAACTACCGCCCAAGACGTTGGGGAGCAGATTCAAACCATCGCGCCGAAGACGTCTGTAAGGCGCTCCGCCGGCCCGCTCTACGAGTGAACTGTGCCCTACATCATGGATATTCTGAAACATCGCGTCTGCGGCCTGCCTCGATGAACTCCGACCACGATACGTTTGACGACGAAGTCCACGCTGACGAAGCCCTCGTAGATGACGATCAAGCTGACGGCGATCTCGAGCAGATCGTGCGCAAGCACATAATCCGCAAACGCCTGCCGGGCAGGCGCCTCGACAAGTACCTTCATGGTAGATACCCGCGCATCTCCCGCACTGTCCTCCAGCGGTACATCAAGCAGGGACAGATCACCGTCAACAACCTGCCCACCAAGGCGAGCTACGAGCCCGCTGTGGGCGACGTTATCCAGATCGTTCTGCCACCGCCCGAGTCTACTGACCTCATTCCCGAGGACATCCCGATCGATATCGTCTACGAAGACGAGTACCTGATGGCGATCAACAAGTCCGCCGGGATTATCTGCCACCCCGCCAGAGCGACGCAAACCGGCACGGTGGCCAACGCCGTCGCTTTCCACGCCGAGCAGCTCAGCAAAGGCAGCGATCCTTTCCGCCCGGGGATCATCCACCGCCTCGACAAGAACACCACCGGAATCATGGTGATCGCCAAGACCGATGAAGCCCACTGGCGAATCTCCGCTCAGTTTGAACGTCGTACCACTCGCAAGGAGTACTTTGCGGTTTGCCATGGCCGGATCAAACTCGACGGAGACATCATCAACAAACCACTCGCCCCTCATCCGGAAACCACCCAGCGGATGGTCTTGCCCAGTGCCTCGCCTCCTCGCCAGGCGATGTTCAAGGAGGCTATCACCGAGTACCGCGTCGAGAAGCGGTACCACGGCTATACGACGGTCAAGCTGATGCCGAAGACCGGGCGGACACACCAGCTCCGCGTCCACATGTCCTCCATAGGCCACCCGATAGTGGGCGACACCATGTACGGCGGACAGATGATAAGCGAACACGATCTTGCCGGGTTTGGCAACAGGGAACCGTTGATTCAATACCAAGCTCTGCATGCCCGGCGTCTGGCCATCGTGCACCCGATTATCGAGAAGCCTCTCGAGCTTGTCGCCCCGATCTCGGAAACGATCCTGCGCATCGTGGAACTGCTCGAACAGCACCGACATTCGTAGAAGAAGCCGCCTGCAAGCTCGTGCCGCCCCCAACAAGACCGTTGCTGTGCCCCATCACGGTCGCGGTTTGGTTTGAGTGGCCATGGTTTGCATTGCCATGGGGTTGTACAATAGGCGCCGGGTAAGGACGACGTGGGTTGGGTGTGGAGGATCTCAAATGACAGGACGGGTCTTGCGGTCGGCCGCCGTTTTTACGCTTGCATCGCTCGCATCAGCCGGCGCCGCGGAGAACGAATCGTCAGCCGCGTACCGGATCGCAGCCCGAACCTCAACCACGGTTCTTCCTACGGAATTGCGGACGTTCTTCGAGGATCATGTCGACACGCTCAGTCAGTGGGCGATGGGTACCGACGACCCCGTTTCGTCGAAGATCAAGGCGACGATCAAGCGTGAAGCCCGTTTCATCAAGCTCGATGTGGCAGCCGGAAGCGCGGATCCCGCTTCGCGCAGGTCGGCAGCACGACGGTTCCCTCAGGACATAAGAGCCGCCCAACGTCTCTTCGAGCAGCATGGCGAACACGGCGGCGGCACGTTGCCCTGGGCCCTTCGCGACCGCTACCTGGCGACGGTGCGGGCCTTTCGCGGCGGCGATAGTGGGACGATTCTTCGCGAAGCCGGAATGCTGGTGCGATTAGCGACGGACGCCGCCCTGCCCTTCAACACGACCTTTGATCGAGACGGTGAGACCGGCGGTAACTTGCACTGGCCCGCGGGCGGTTCAAAAAGCGACGAAGCCGTGCATCAAACGGTGCGTCACCGGTGTCAAATAGCCCTTATCAACCGCTTGCAGGGCAGATTTCGGTATGAGGTGCGCGTTTCCCCCGATCGCAGCCGAGTGGTAACCGACCCGCTGGGGGAGGTTTTCGACGTGCTGCTCAGGGCACACGACGCGATCGAGGCGTTGCTCAGGATAGACGCGGAGATACTGTTGAAGCTAAACGTTGCGGATCGTCCGTCGTTTATGGCGACGTACGGATCCTACTACGCCGAATTGGCGGAAGAAGCCTCCTGGATAATGGAGGCACGGCTGGAGGACGGCGCTCTTCTGGCTGCGAACCTGATCATGACCGCTTGGGCGGAGGTGGGAAAGCCCTCTCCGGATACTTTCACAACCGCGCCGGACGCCGCCCAAGGCCACCCCTCCTCGCCGGGATCAACCGAAACCAAACCTGAACAGGCAGGCCACGACGCAGAGTTTTTCGTAGCCAGTCGCGATTCCAAGATCTACCACCGATCCACGTGCTACCACGCAAAGCGGATTTCTGCAGGCAACCGCATCACGTTCAAGTCCCGCCCGGAGGCCGAGGCTTCCGGCAGAAAACCGTGCAAGAGTTGCCTGCCGGAATCGCAGGGAAACGGGGCGGATGAGAAGGCCGATAGACCATAACCTCATTCATTCCAGGAGATTATCGTCAGGATAACCGGTTTGAGTTGGGTGCTCAGCGACACAGGCGGGATGTAAAAACAACGAGAGGCGCCTCGAAAAAGCGAGAGGCGCCTCTCATTTGTTGGTGTCAAGCCGGTTTCACAGCGCTGCCTGCGACCAACCGCATCGGCCGCCGTGGCGAGAGCCGCTCCGGTTCACAGGCTGCTGCTGCGTCGCCACCGGCTGAACATTAGCATCTCTTGCATTTTCTCTTGGCCTTTTTCTTCACGACCTTCTTCTTGGCGACTTTCTTCTTGGCCACCTTCTTTTTCGCTACTTTCTTCTTGGCGACCTTCTTCTTAGCTACCTTCTTCTTGGCGACTTTCTTCTTGGCCACCTTCTTTTTCGCTACCTTCTTCTTGGCGACTTTCTTCTTGGCGACCTTCTTCTTGGCGACCTTCTTCTTTGCGACCTTCTTCTTGGCGACCTTCTTCTTCGCTACCTTCTTCTTTGCTACCTTCTTCTTCGCGACCTTTCTCTTCTTGGCCATAAACAACACCACCTTTCTGAACGAAATCGTACAACATCGCATCGCCCTGTCAAAAGAAATCCGGCAAGCGTTCCCGCTAAGCGGAGCTGTTCGGCGGCGATGCGACTCGGTGAACCGGCAGGTTCACTTCAGCAATTCTTATCGACACATCAACGATTTCTCTTGATTGTCAAGCGACACGAATTGGCACTGCGGCTCTGACTGCGCGTTATTTCCACTCTCGTTCGATGACATGCGCCGGTCGCACACGGCACTTTGCCTCCCGCATTCACACCAGACATTCCACACAGCGAATGATCCGCTTGGCGCGTCTGCTCGAGGGAGTCGTGAGTCACGCTTGCGCTGAAATAGCAGTGATTTCCGTCTTTGGATGGTGGAGCACATTGTGCAATAACGAGGCCGTGTTCGTGCAAAAACAAGCTGTTGCAGGCGTCGATCGCAAGACAGCGTTATGCTTGCGCCGGGAGTTGCGGAGTGATCCCGCGTTTGTCAAACCGACAAACGCGAACAGCAGGAAGTCGTGGCGCAGGCGAGTCTTTGAGAGGCTTCTATCAGTTCAAGAGAAGAGCGTAGATTACGAAGTTGCTTTCGCGTGCGGGGGTTTTTGGCCGCCGAAAAAAAAGCAAAAAAAAGACGACTTTCTTCCTTGCAATCCCCTGTCAGAAGCTCTCTTCATTCGCGGTTTGGACGTTCTTGTCTCGCAATAGCGCGACGCAAATGGGAGCATTGCCCTTGTGAAAAACGTCCCAACCTCACGAAGCTGCGGCAGCAATCGTCGATCATCTCGTCGCAGTGTTCCCCAATAAAACATGTCAGAGCGTGGCAGGAAATGCTTATGTGGGCATGCGGATGATAAGAGCAAGCACGCTCAACAGTGCGGCCCGGTGACAAGGCGAGCCCTTTGCGGCATGACTATGAGTCATCCGCGAATTGGGAGTTGATCAGGTCCGAGGTTGTTGCATTAGCCGATGATATGCTATCGTCCCAAAGCCTGGGACCTCGCAAAGGCCGCGCGAACACCTTCGCGAATGTGCTCGAACACCTTGTCGCCGACCATCGACTCAATCGCCGCCTGGGTCGTGCCGTCAACTGACGTGACTTTCTCTCGTAGCGACTCAGGCGAATCGCCCGTCTCGGTCATCATCTTGGCGGCCCCCAGGCACGTCTGTGTAGTGAGTAGGGATGTTTCCTGTTTAGATAGGCCAAGTGACAGTCCGGCAGAGATGATAGCTTCCGCAAAATAGTAAAAATACGCAGGGCCGGTGCCGGAAACGGCGGTGATGGCGTCCAGCAGTGCTTCATCGGCGACCACCATCGTTTTTCCGCCCGCATCGAAGATGCGCTGAGCTCGGAGCAAATCCGCTTCGTGGGCGAATTGCCCGGAGACCAGGCCCGCCATTCCCGCGCCCACGTGCATGGCCAAGTTAGGCATGACCCGGATGACGCGTACCGGCGCATCGTCGAACCGGGCTTCGATCGCGCGCGTTGAGACGCCGGCCATTATGGACACAATCAGGTGGTCCTTGCGGACCAGATCGTTGATCTCGCTGGCGATCTCGTTGAACTGCTGTGGTTTGACAGCCAGAAGCAGGATGTAGCTGTTGTCGACAAGGTGGCGATTGTCGTCGGTGACGGCGATGTTGAAACGCTCCGCGAACAACTCTCGGCGTTTCTCGCTCATATCGGAGGCGACGATCCGATCGTCGAGTAGGACGCTATTCCTGAGGATACCGTGGATGATGCCCTCGGCTGCATTACCTGCACCGATAACACCAATCTCGTATTGTGTCGTCATGAGCATGGTCCTGCGGGAGTGGCGGTATTAGTGGTGGCTATTCCCCGGCTCTAGACCCGGGGGCGAACGTACGGGTATTGCCGACAATACACACACGCACTTCCGACACGTGTAGCGTGAAGGAAGTGCGCTGCGACAAAAAGGCTTGATATTGCAGTCAGCCAGTCCTATTGCCCGTAGGCGAAGAACCCGGCGATTTCCTCGTGGACCTCAACCGAGGCGCGGATCACAAGCGCACGGTTGTACGGCACGATAGAACCTGGACCGCCGAGGGAATCCCAGAATTCCGGTTCGACCACCACCTCTATCAGCGTACGAATCTCCTCCATGCGTTGGAGTAGCTCGGCGTCGCCCATACCGCGCTGCTCATCATCGCCGCCGCCGCTGGTCTGGAAGACGGGCTGTCCACTTGTGGCGGCACTCGCACCGCCGCCCTGTTGAGCCTGCTGCAAGTCGATATTAGGAGCGTCGTAGAACTCGGGGATGCGAAAGAGTATGTCGGTGACGTCGTAGATCCGGACGATGAGCTTGCGTTCGAAGTCTTCCTTCGCGGATATCCGGATGGTGTTTCCGGAGGCGTGGTAGCGTACCAGTCGGTCCGGAGAAACCTGTTCGATCGCCTCGTTGAGCACCGCCGCCACGGTGGTTTCCGTAAGCGACAGGGTTACCAAGCTGTCGGTTCCGCAACCGGCGATTTCCAGGGCGGTCCACGCGGGAATGACGTTGATCTGGCCTTGCTCTCGCAACCAGTCGATTACGCGCTCAAACGTGAGTTCATTCCAATCCACACCTTCCACGCGCTTGCGGAGAACCGAGACGGCGAGGTTCTCGTCTGGCGCCTGCCGCACGACACTCGGTGCAACGGCGTTGCCGCTTGAGGACGAGCCGTCTGTGGGGGTTTGTCCAAAGGCTGCCACAGCGAACAGCAGCGACACCATGACAGCGCCTGTACAAATACGATTCATCATCTTACGTGACCTCCGTTGCTCATCTTGACGCGGTTTCTCCGCCATTGTTGGGTTTTTCGCGGTCCTTGCCGGTGGCTCCTGCTTCCTCGGCTGACCATCCAGCCTCGCATATATCATATCCACCAATATCGGCAGATGCCACTACGGCAAACGAGCAGTGTAACAGGCAGGCCCCCTAATACTCAAGACCACTGGTCGCGCGGAATCCGCAGGTCGTAATCGCCAGGCGAGACTGGTGCTCGGTCGAACCTGGTTTCACCACGCACAACCGGCAACATTGTACGCCGAAGAGGGGCCGGGTTGTCGCACCGGCGGACAAACCGGGCCTGCAGCCCCATCTTTTGCCGGGGGGCAGACAGAACAGCGGGACATGCTTCGGTCCGGTCGACCCCTGCCGCTGGAAGAGGTCGGAGACGTAGTACAGTGAGCCAGGACCACCCACGACGTTTCGTAACTCCTTTGGCATATTATGGTTGTGGCGTTTATTGCCTTACGGGTATTCGGGATGTCGGACGGCGAATCCACCTCCTGAAAGGCTAATCACGGGCCTTCGTCTGGCTCAAGCGATGATGATCATCTATCAACCTCCAACCGCCGGTCCGGAGGCGGTGGAACCGAAAGAGACAGAACCTCCGAACACCAAGTCAGCCGCCAAGCAGCGAATCCTACGCACCAACTCGAAACGCTCCAGCCTACAACATCCGACAACCTTCTCCGACGTAAACACATCTCGCCCCGAAGCCCGGAGTCTCTGTTCGGGCGAGTCGGACGCAACTTGGACGGCTGTCTTCGCACTCGTGTTGCGGCCACACCTTACCCAGAACAAACCGGGTCTCCATCGATTGCGACGTCCAGCCTCAGGTCATTTAACATCCTGACATTCCCACCGACGCGGATCAAAGACCAGACAAGATCTCCGTGTTCAGCTCGAGAAAGGGAACCGTCGCGGGAATCCCAGTGGCCCCGGCAGATGTTCGCGGATGCATGCAAGCAGCTCAGGTATGCTTGTGCGTACGAACATCCATTGTCGTGATTCCGTGCGGTGTCGTCCGGGCACAAACGACATCGGCACGGAGGCTCTTTTCTGATTCCCCGCAATCACTTATGATAAAAACCGGCCCGCACCGGTTCACGGCGCGGGGTGCCACCACCGGCTGGTCCGCCCGTGTTTTGTACGGCATTGAGTGTAGGACCACACTACCAGCAAACTGCCAGTGGCACGCGGGACCGTCACAATTCGTCGCTCGGAGCGATATGAAGATCAGGCTTCACAATCTCATTTTTCTGGGGATGATCGGCGGGGTGATCGTCGGTCTGGTTTTGTGGAAGCTCGACAAGCGCCCCGACCAGACCAGTAAGGCTGTGGTCTTGCACACTCTTTGGTGGCTTGATCTGTTTGGCCCCACGGTCTTTATGGGGGCGCTCAAGATGATCATCGCCCCGCTGATCCTGGCGAGCATCATCTCGGGTGTCACAAGCCTGCCGGGCATGAAGGATCTCGGGTCGATAGGCTTCAAGACGCTGGCGTATTACTTCTGCACGACCACGATTGCGGTGGTCATCGGTCTTGTCTTTGTTCTGACCATTCAGCCGGGCAAGAAGGCGGCTTCGGTCAGGGTCCGAAACGAGCGCCAAACCCAACTCGAAGAGTTTCGCAAGACCTATGAAAAGGACACCGGCGAGCCCGCGCTGCTCGCCGATGATTATCCAAGCCGAGCATACCTGGTGTGGCTGGCCGAGCGGGAAGGCGTCAAACAGGCGTCCGGTGACCAGGCTGAGCGATACGGCAAGCTCAGCGGGGCGCGCGAGCGGTCGTCCGGCGACATCTTCAAGGACGACATCGTCAGCCCGCTGCTTACCAACCCGTTCCAGTCGCTTGCGGCTTCACCGCCGAACTCGTTGGGCATAATCTTCTTCTCCCTGCTGACGGGGATTGCCTGTCTGATCGTCGGTGAGCGTGCGTCTCCGGTGGTGGGCTTTTTCCACGGGCTAAACGCGGTCATACTGAAGGTCACTCACTGGCTGATGTTGATGGCGCCCTTCGCCATCGGGTGCATAATGGCCGGCCTGGTGGCCCGCAACGGACCGGATATCTTCCAGACTCTGGGGTGGTATTGTGGCACGGTGATCGGGGGCATCCTCGTCCATGTATGCCTGCTGGTGGTCATCGCCTCGCTGATCGGCAAGGTCTCGCCGCGTCGCCTGTTTCGGGGGATACGCGAAGCCTACATGATCGCGTTCACGACGCGTTCGAGTGCCGCCACGTTGCCGGTGACCATCGCCAACACGACCGAGAAGCTCGATGTCTCGCCCAAGGTGGCCAACTTCTCGCTGCCTCTCGGGGCGACCATGAACATGGACGGCACCGCCCTGTACGAAGGCGTCGCAGTGCTCTTTCTGATCCAGATTTACGGCGGGCTCGACGACGTCTCGATCGCCATGACGGCTATGACGACGTTCCTTATCTTCATAACAGCCGTTCTCGCCTCCGTGGGGGCGGCGGCTGTTCCGGACGCCGGTCTGGTCACCATGGTGCTGGTGGCGAGCGCCGTGCATCTGCCGATCTACTATATTCCGCTGATCTTCGCGGTGGACGCTTTTCTTGATATGTTCCGGACATCGACAAATGTGCTGGGCGACACGGTCGGTGCCATCGTCGTCGATCGCCTGGAACGTACACGGTTGCGAAGTTTGCCGGACTAATAGTGCGCTTACGACTATCCGTACCCGGCCAAACTCAGCGGGCTAGAGCAAGCTCTAGTGTTCTGCCACACCCGGAACTGTGGGTTGTGCAGGGCGTTCACGGAGCCGAACGGCGACCGTGAGGGAGCGGCGACGCAAGAGATCACAGCCGCAGAGGGTGGCCGCTTCCTGACGGGCGCGGTTCGGGTAACCCTCAGGAACATGTGTGATGCGACACTAGTTCGTGCAGCGGTCGAACGGTGCTTTTCCGCCCAGCGGTGTAGGAAACCGACCGCTACGCAGGAACCGAAGACGTTCTAATTATGCTCGAGGAGGATTCTGTTCGATGTCGAAACCACGAATCGCCGTCGTGTTTGGTAGTGATTCCGATTGGCCAGTGATGGAGAAATGCGTCGAGCAACTCCGGGCCTTCAAAGAGGAACCCGTTGTCGAGATCATGAGCGCCCACCGGATTCCGGAGCGAGTGGCTGAGTTCTCATCCAAGGCTCGAGATAACGGGATTGAGGTCATCATTGCCGCAGCGGGCATGTCGGCGGCGCTGGCAGGTGCGATCGCCAGCCATACGTCTTTGCCGGTCATCGGCGTGCCGCTGGCCAGTGGCAGTCTCCAAGGAGTTGATGCCCTGCTTTCCACGGTACAGATGCCTCCGGGCGTACCCGTAGCCTGTGTCGGGATCGGGTCAGCCGGTGCCAAGAACGCCGCACTCCTCGCCGTTCAGATGTTGGGTCTGAAAGACAAGAAGCTGGCAGACGCCTTCGCGGTCTTCAAGGCCGACCAGGCGTCGATGGTGGAATCCAAGAACCGCACCTTGCAGCAGAAACTCGGAAAATGAGTGATCCCGTGTGCAAGAGCATCGAGTGGATCGGCGGGCTCGACGGTCATGTCTCTTTGATCGACCAAACGAAACTGCCCGAAGAGTTGGTCGTGGTCGAGTGTTGCGACGTGGAAGCGATGTGCGAGGCGATCAAGGTCTTGCGGGTCCGCGGCGCGCCCGCCATCGGAATAGCAGCCGCCATGGGATTGGTGTTGGGAATCCGTGACTACTCAGACAGAAGCGTCGGTGGTTTGCTGCGGCGAGTTGACCAGGTCGCCGAGTATCTTGGAAGTTCACGTCCAACGGCTGTCAATCTCTTCTGGGCTCTTGAGCGAATGCGGAACCGAGCTCGGGCTGAGGTAAGACGGGAGACGGCGTCTGTCAAGCTCGCCCTCTTGGAGGAAGCCAAGCTGATTCGCGACGAAGACGCAGCCATGTGCCGGGCGATCGGCGTGAACGGCGAACATTTGATCCGCGACGGTGCTGGCGTGCTCACCATCTGTAACGCCGGCGCGCTGGCGACTGCGGAGCGAGGCACCGCACTTGCGCCTATGTACGCTGCTCACGAGATGGGGCGGGTTTTCCGCGCCTACGCCTGCGAGACCAGGCCTTTGCTTCAGGGTTCCAGGTTGACAGCCTGGGAGCTTGGGCGGGCGGGGATCGATGTGACGCTTCTGTGTGATGGGGCTGTGGGGGCTTTGATGCAGCAGTCTCGGGTCGATCTGGTCATCACCGGGGCTGACCGGATAGCCGCCAACGGAGATGCAGCCAACAAGATCGGAACGTACAGTCTGGCTGTTCTTGCCCAGGCCCATGGTATCCCGTTTTACGTGGCTGCCCCCAGTGCCACCTTCGATTTTGCCACCTCGGCGGGGTCTGACATCCCGATCGAGGAGCGCCCGGCGGACGAAATAAGGTGTGGCTTTGGCAGAATGACCGCTCCGGCGAACGTCCCGTGCTTTTCGCCGGCGTTTGACGTCACGCCTGCTCACCTTGTCACTGGTTTTGTGACTGAGGCGGGTTTGATCGAGCCGGTTGATCCCGGGCGGATGCGCGAGGTTTTAGGCGATCGTGCGTCTTGCCCGGACACCTGATCCGCCGATAAATACAGGTGTGCCGTCCGTGGCAGGTCTTTGGGGTGGTGATTCGCGGCGACGGGTGGCCCCCGGCGATATCGGGACGAGTAACGTCGCCTGCTGGACTTGCGGGCGGTTGGCGGCTGTCTTATACTCACGAATCGATTCCCCCGGTTCCGGTTGGCACGGAACGGGATTATGCAACGGGTCCGACGATCGTCAGAAGGTTCGGATCGGCCTTGTAGGACCATAAACCAGGAGTAAGTGATATGCGTCGGAAGTCGCATCGACTCGCTGCCACGCTGCTTGCTGTTGCCAGCGGCGCCGTTATGCTTGTGAGTCCGAATTTCGCTTGTGAATCGTTCTTAGGTGAAACCGCGATGTCGTCGTTGGATTTCTGTTTCATCTTCGACTGCAATAGTGGTCTTCTTGGCGGTACTGTCCAACCCTGCGGCGTCGGCGTCGATGCCGAGGGCAACGAGGTTCCCAACTACCTCTTCGTGGATTGCCCCGTACCCGGGGAGTAGCCTCAATCAGTTTTTGTACAACGATCACGGCGGTTCTGATGGGCTGGAGCCCGTTAGGCACGTTAACTGGAGATACGGTTGATGCTTTCAAGAAACAGGCGACAGACTCTGCGGCGTCTCACGGCTTGCGCCGTCATCGCGACTTCGTGCTTGTTCGGGGTGCTGGGCTCGGCGTGTGAGTTGGGTACCCGCTACTTCGACCCGTGTGGCACGATTCTCACCTGTGCTCCGGGCTCGTTCCAATTGCAGTTCGCCGACGGCGTACCGGATTGGGATGTAGATCCTACCTGTACGATTCCCGGCGGTTGCGTGGACGAAGGTGACGTCTGGGAGAGCCCCTACAGCCAGTTGGGCCCCGGGTATGATCCAGGCCCGTAGTCATCGCTCCGATCGTCTGCTCTTCATTGTGATTCTCTCCGATGCCCGGTTGGTCAACCATCCGGGCACTTTTCTTGGGTCTCGCGATGTACACTGCCGCCCGAGCACGACGACTGCATACCGGACGGTTCTCAACCTGCATTAATGGAGAAGTGCCGCAGTGCTCTGTTGGCACCATGGCATAGCCAGTCTGAACATAGCGACCTGAGCCGAGGAACTCGTGGACGACCCCACCGATTGAACGCTACGGTTGGACAGAGCTTGCTCTGAATAGACAGATGACATGAATGCTTCGCCCGTGTAGTCTCGGGCGAAAGGTCAGGTGCTGCTGCTTCCTGACGGGCGCGGTTCGGATGACACGCAAGCTTGGGTGTGGCACAACACTCGTCGAAGGCCGATATAGCGACGGGGGGTTTGCGTGCGGTTTCGAGTAGCAAAACGGAGAGTCTATAGATGTTGCCAAGAACAACAACTGTGGGTGGATGGCGGCGGATGGGTCGCCTGGTCTTGTTGGCCGGCTGTGGCGGATGTCTTTTTCAATTGTCGGGTTGTCTTGCAGGGTTGGTGCCGACGGCGCTGAGCTACGGTGAGATCACATTCCTCGCCAGGTTGTTCGGTGGCTTTTTTGGAGGATAGACTCCTTTGCGGCGAATGCGAGGTGCGGCTTGGGTCTGACATCGCCGCTCGCTGGGCGAGTGTCCCCGTACAAGATCATCAAGCCGTCCGTGGCCGGGTGGGCGTCCGTTGTCCGGCTGGTTCGATTGACGCTCTTGGCCGACGTTCCTAGAATCCGGCTCAGCGACCGGATAATCGACTTGTCAGCAGGGAATCGAAGGGCAGTTCGGGTGTTTCGCCTGCCGGTTCGATGCGAGTGTCGTGCCGGTGGGGACTTGGCTGACACTGTTCAATGGCGGTGATATACCCGTCAACTGCGCGTTGGCGAAACGCCAAGACCGTTCATCCAAAGAGTGGACCGCTTGTGGCTGATCAAGACGGCGACCCCAAAACAACACGTATGTCCTTCGGGGACCACCTGGAGGAGTTGCGATCCTGCCTGATGCGGGCGTTTTTCGGCGTAGGCATCGGTGCGATCGTCTGCTTGCTGTTTGGCAAGGAAATCCTCGCGATTGTCTTCAGACCTCTCTTAATAGTGCAAGACGCCAACGGGCTGCAGATGGAGCTACAGGCGTTGGCACCGACGGCGGGTTTTATCGCCTACCTCAAGATCGGTTTTCTGTCTGGCCTGGTCTTGACCATGCCCTGGGTGATCTACCAGGCTTGGCGTTTTGTCGCCATGGGCCTTTACAAACACGAACGCCGATTCGTCAAGAAGCTGCTGCCGGCATCAATGGCACTGTTTGTGATCGGTGTGTTGTTCCTGTATTTCGTTGTGCTTCCCGTGGTGCTCCACTTCTTTATCACCTTTAACAGGGGGTTTACACCGCCCGACCTTTCGCGGTCTGGGCATTACGGTTGGCTCTTGCCGACCGAGGAGCCTGTAGACACCGAGCCCGAAACTGAGACGCCAGTCGAACTGCCGGTTCTCATGGAGGACCCCTCAGACCCCAAGCCCAACACGGCCTGGGTAAACAAAGAACAGAAACGTCTGAAGGTCGCGACTAAAGATGGCCTGTGGTCCGCTGCGCTAGAGCCTGACGAAGGCGTATCGTCTGTCCACAGTCAGTTTGCCATAGACTTCTACATCAGCTTCGTTCTCATGTTGGCGTTGGCGTTCGGGATCGCCTTCGAGATGCCGATCGTGGTGTTCTTCCTGGCGTGGTCGGGAATCGTACCGACCGCCACCATGGCGAAAGGGCGGCGTTACGTGATGTTGGGCATTGTGATATCCGCCGCCATCATGACGCCTCCCGACGTGGTCAGCCAGCTTCTGCTGGCGTGCCCCATGTACGGGCTATTCGAGCTTGGCCTTCTGACGGGCAGGTTGGTGGAACGGCGTTGAATTCGCCTCCGTTGTTCGCTATCGCACGATCTCGACCCGCATGCCGGGCACGATGTCCCGCGCCGGGCGGGCAACAACCAGATCGTTCGTAGTCACACCTTCGAGAATCTGGGCGTCATCGTCGTTGGTCAGACCGAGCTTCACAGTTTGCTGGCGACAGATGCCGTCGTCGACTGTCATCACCTCCCATCCCCCGTCCCGTCCTCGGAATATGGCTGTCCGCGGTAGAATGAGGGCATCATCCGCCTGGTCATAGAAAACGCGCACGTGGACGCGGAAGGCGACGCCCAACGCCGGCGGACGATCTTCCAATCCGATGGCCACCTTCACTCGCTGCTGCTCAACGCCCAAAGAGCTGATCTTCTTGAAACCGGCAGGATACACGCGCAGCACGGTTCCCCGGATCGGTCCGTCGGTGATGGCTTCGCCGTAGATGTCGACCGGGTCACCCGGCGAGACCCTGATGGCCCGCTCGGTGAGGAGTTCCGCGATGATCTCCATGTCGTCGAGTCGCCCCACGGTTACAAGAGGGGTGCCGGCTTGAAGGTACTGCCTGCGGGTCTGATGCCTTGCGAGCACAACTCCGTCGATGGGGCTTTGGACCTGGGCTCGCCCGAGGTTTCGGCGCTCGATTTCCAGGCCCGCTCGGGCTTCCTCGAGCTGTTGGCTGAAGCGGGACAAGTCGAATGACTTGCGATCGATGTAATCGGTCATGAACTTCGGACCGATGTAGCTGACGGCTGCCAGCGTTTTAAGTGCCGCCAGCTCGAGTGCGTCACTCTGATACTCGGCTTTGGCTTTTCGCCACGCGGTTTCGGCCGCACGGAGCTCCCGATCGGCGACAGCCTCAGCCTCCGACGCTTTCTTCAACCGCTCGACCTCCATCTGCGCGAATTCGAGAACCGCCAGCGCCGCCTCCAACTTCGCCTCAGAAGCTCTGACCGTTTCGTCGAACGCTTTGACGGTAGCCTTCGTCTCGACGAGCATGTTGTTTTCCAGGCGGTGGTCGGCTGTCTGCTTGATCCTGGTCTCGAGCACCGCGATCCGCTGCTGGGCCTGGCGGACCCTGTCAGCCAGATCGCCCGTGTCGAGACGTGCCACCACTTGCCCCTCTTCAATGGCGTCGCCTTCGCGCAGGTCGATGCGCTCGAGCCAGCCCGAGATGGGCATGGACATGAGGTAGTCGTGGGGCAGTTCGGTAACAGCCTGCTCCTCTACATAGGCAAGAAGCGTCCCGCTATGGGGATTGATCACCAGGACGCGGGCGTCGGGACCCGCGGCACTAAACAGTGACACGACGACAATGACAGCCACGACGATAGTTAACCATATCCAGCGTTTTTTCATATGATGCACCCTTAAACCATTCTCGCTTTTGGTGTAGCGGCCGGTTTACTGCACCGTTCAGCAGGAAAACACCGTTCGACCGCTACACAGAACTAGAGCTTGCTCTAGAGCGTTTCTCGACATCGTACCACCTAGCCGATCACTGCCGCGATACTGTTATGCCGCACTTGGGCCTGTGCGTCATCCGAACCGCTCCCGTAAGGAAGCGGCTGCCACTGGCGGCTTGCCCGCCGGTGTGGTGGGTGGCCCATGGCTTCGGCCGTGGGGGACGCGAGTCAGCACAGTAATCGCTTCCCCCACCTCTAAAGAGGTGGGCCACCCAGCCCGCAAGTTCAAACGTGTTGAACCGGTAGAACAGAATCTGCTTTATTCCTTGACCTTGACTCCTTCCAGCCAATCCAGCTTCAGATTGCGGCGGTACACGAACACCTGGGCGATCAGCGTAAAGACCAGCGCGGTAAGCGCCGTTACAATCACGGTTTGACCCTTGACGACGATGGGCATCCGGAACAGTTCGGTGTCGTATGCTTGCGCCGACACCAGCACCAATGCGTATCCCAGCGGATAGGCGAACAGAAGCCCGACGGCAAGCACGATCATGTTCTGGCGGAAGAAGATGCCCGCGATCTGCCCGGGCTTGTACCCCAAGACGCGAAACGTCGAAATGTCGCGCGTCCGATCACCGATCTCGATAAGTGACGAGTTGAGCATGCTTCCGAAGGCGATCACCCCGGCGAACAGGATCATAAGGCCCAAAGACGCACTCGTCGATTCGACGAAGGTGCTCTCGATGTTGTGCTTGGTGTCGGCGCGCACGCTTAACCCCTGAGCGTTGGGCAGCTTCTTGAGCTGCCTGTAGAGATCGTCCACCTGCGCGGGGTTGACCGACATCTGCAGTGAGTTGAGAGCAGCGGACTCGCCGACCAGCCGGCTGAGGTATCGCCTGTCGGCGTAACATGCCAACCCGAGGAAGCTCTCGACCACCGAAGCCACCCGCGCGCGGACCATCTCGCGCCGGCCTCTGACCGGAGTAAGCTCCAGGCGATCGCCGACGTCGGCGCCGAGGACCTCCGCCAGCTTCTCCGACAGCACCAGACCTTCGCGGGGGAGGATGATCGGGCTAAGGTCAGCTTTGACCGGAGTGGTAAGACGATGCTCGGGGTCCAGACCGCTTACGGTAAGTCGTCGCGAAAGGCGCCCGTGGCGAACGTCGAAGACCATACCGAGCAGGGGTTCGGTGTAATCGACGCCTGCAAGCGCCTTGCCCTCCAGAAACGCAGCGCAAGATCGCTCATCGCGCAGACCTATGTCCAAGTCGCTGTGGGCGACCCGCTCGAACTGAAAGTCCACCAAGTACCACATCGAGTCGAGCATCACCAGCGTGGTGAAGATAAGGGCGATGGCGAAGGCCTGCGAGATGATTCCGGTGAAGGTGCGCACGCGGTTGCGGGCCAGACTTCGCAGGGCGATGTGCGAGCGGAACCCCAGCGATCGCCACAACGTGCGAAACCGTTCCAGGAAGATCGCACCCCCGCGCTCCGGTTGTGGCGGGCGCATGGATTCAGCCGGCTGCAGCTTCAGGACGTTCCAGACGCCCTTGGCTGTCCCGAGAACGGCGAATACCAGGCTGATGCCCAGTCCGACAAGGAGCAGATCGGGGTAGACCCGGAAGGGGAAATCCGGGAACTGAAAGAAGCTGGGGTACATGCTAACAAGCCCCAGGGCGATCAGCAGACCCAAGACTCCGCCGGCCAGCCCTCCCACAACACCGATCGCCACGCCGAACCCCAGGTAGTGTTCGAATACCCTTCTGTTGGAGTATCCCAAAGCCTTCAGCGTTCCGACGATCGAGCGCTGGCGTTGCACGAGCCTGCTCAGCACGACGTTAAGTGCCAGAGCAGCCACAAAGAGGAAGATTGTCGGCATGATAACAGCGGAGGCAGCCAGCCCCTTGATCTCGTCCGAAAGAAAGCGGTGCGACGCCTGTCGCTTGCGCGGGACAGCAGCCAGCACGCCATAGGGGTCGAGCATCCGCTCCATGCGTGTAAGTAGAAGTTCGACGTCGGTGTTGGGATCGGAAGTCATCTGCCCGACAATCTGGTTGCAGGCGTCGCGGAAGTCGAGCACCTCGCGGGCGTAATCATCCCTGACGTAGAGCACGCAGAAATGCTCCGGGTCGGGGATGAAATCGCCCTCTCCGCGAACGAGGTAGACGTATTCCGGGCTGATGGCGGTCCCCACGATGACGAAGGACTCGCGCTTGCGGTTGAGGATCATCTCGATTGCATCGCCCGGCTGAAGGTCGTGCTCCTGGGCGAACGTTTCCCCGATGATGACCTCTTCGCGGCTTGTCCGGGGCGAATCGGAGAAACCCGAACCACGCATCAGGCATATACCGTTGATCGTGTCGGCATAGCTCTCGCGGGGTGTGGAGATGAGTCGTCCCGTAAGCGGTCGGATCACGCCGGGCAGGTCGATGATCACGTCGAAAACCACACGAGCCTCGATGGCGGCGACTCCGGGCAATCGGCGGAGCGGCTCAATCTCGCTGAGAGGAGCCTTCTTGACGTCGATCCAGAAGTCGGCGAATCGGTATTGGCTGTAGTACGACGCTTGGCTGGTCTCGAGGATGCGCTGGGCAAAGCCGAGCCCGACGAATGAGCCGGTTCCGACCGCAATGATGGCTACGATCGTCAGCAGCACGCCGGTGCTGTCGAGCAGATCGCGTCGGAGTTTTCGGCTCAGAACACCCACGGCTTAAAGGTCCTCCACTACCACACGACCTCGCCGGCGGCGATCGGCTGCTCGTTCACCCGGGTTTCGGCGATTCGCCCGCTGACCAGACGGATCGTCCGGTGGGCAATAGCGGCAAGCGCGGGGTTGTGCGTTATGAGGACAGTCGTCAGATCGCGCGAGCGGTTGAGCTGTTGAAGAATGGACAGGACCTTCCGCGCGGTCTCGAGGTCCAGCGCTCCGGTCGGTTCATCAGCCAACAGCAGCTCAGGCTGCTTCACAAGCGCCCGGGCGATAGCGACGCGTTGCTGCTCGCCACCGGAAAGCTGCGCGGGAAAGTGGTCCGCCCGGTCCGCAAGTTCGACAAGCTCGAGACAGTGCGAGATGTCCAGCGGGTCGTCGACCAGCTCCGCAGCCGCCTGGACGTTCTCGTAGGCGGTCAGCGTCGGAACCAGGTTATAGAACTGAAAGATGAAGCCGATGGATTCACGTCGGTAGGTGGTGAGCCGGTCGTCGCTCAGCGCGGTGAGATCAGTGTCGCGATACCACACGTGTCCGGCATCGGGTCTGTCCATGCCACCGAGCAGGTTAAGCAGGGTGCTCTTGCCCGAACCCGAGGGCCCGAGGATGACCAGTAGCTCACCGGCGTGAATATCGAGGTCACAGTCGGTGAGTGCCGGTACGTCCACCTCTCCCATGTGGAAGACCCTGCCGGCGCCTTCAAGCCTCAGAAGTTGCGAATCAGGTGCGATAACAGCCATCGGCGCTGGTTCCTTTTTTTTCCCCCGATGCGTGGATACAGTGAAATCGGGCCCGATGCAAGGCCGATAAGCCGAATGAGCGGGTTGGTTAATGGCGTAACTCGCGTGTTTATTTGGGCTTATGATTCCTAGGCGCCGATCGTCCTCGGCGGCGGTCCAAAAGCGGAATATCATGCTCTTTAGGGTTGATTCCGCCATGTCTGATGTGATAGGATACCCACAGTAGTAAATTGGATTTGGGTCAAATGCGCTCCGGAGGGGCAAATCTCCGGGGGGAATAGCGCTTCTGGGATTAGCTCTTATTGGGAAGGTGGGAGAAGTTATGAAGGCTCTTCACGTCACAGCGATCATCGCTTTTGCTCTGGCCGTTTGCTCCACGGGAGTTCTGGCTGACGATTACAATCCGCCGGCATGGCGCGGCGACGACTTCACGACTTTCCAACTCTGGGAGTTTAGCGACAACAGCAATCCGGTCGACGCGGATGTGTTCGACAACCCGTACGGCGCTTACGATCCGTACGCCGCCATGAGCGGAAGTTTGTGGTTCCCGATGGATTTGGGTCACCAGGGCGTCTGGCGGGTCGGTAGCGGGCAGATGGACTTGCATATTCCCAACACCGACAACGTAGACCCTGATTCGTACAAGCTGATCTGGATTCAGCTTACGTTCTTCGCGGAAGATGGTGAGGCTCCGTTGTTCATGACGGATCCGATGTGGACGATGGAACCAGAGGTGATCGACTATACCCCGATTCCGGGTGACGACTACGTCCACGCTACGTTCCAGATCAGGCTTGATCCCAACCCGACCGAAGAGACGATTTCGATAATTCCGCGCCACTGCACGCTCTACGTCGACGAGGTCGTCGTGGATACGATCTGCATTCCCGAGCCTGCAACTCTGACGCTCCTTCTCCTGTCGGCTGGTATGGTTCTGCGTCGCCGGAGGTAGATCGAACACAACCACTTGATAGCTACCAGGGGCTGCCGATTGGCAGCCCCTGTTTTTGCGCGCGGCGGGAGATCGGTGTTGCATCGCACGTGTTTCTGCGGGTTATCAGAACCACGCCCGTCAGGAAGCGGCCGCCCTCTGCGCCTCTCATCTCTTGCGTTGCCGCTCCCTAACGGTCGCGGCTCGGTTCAGTAAGTGCCTTCCTGACCCCACAGCCTTGGATCTGGCAGAGTCACAGAGCGCTTTCGAGCGAAGCGCAGCATCCAAGGCGGGAGACCCCCGAGGAAAAACCGGCTCCCAAACGCTACATCAAGATCGAGCTTGCTCTATAGCAGTTTCAACCATCTTGTAGCGTCCGGGATGGGAGATTCTCAAGAAGAAATCGACTTCCCGATGCTACGACAAAATAGAACTTGTTCTAGAACTTGGTTCCGATAAAGAAGCTGAAGGCTTGAGTGTCGTCTCCGTCCTCTTTGAGGATCGGAATACCCAGGTTGAACTCGAGTGGTAGCGGACCCAGGAAATCCACCGTCAACCTGACGCCCGCACCCACCGACATCCGCACGCCGGATTCGACCGTGCCGGTATCGACGAAGAAGAGACCGCGGACGTTATCGCCAGTCAGAGGAAAGGAATACTCCCCACCGAGCTGGAACATCCAGTCGCCACCGATGTTGTTGTCGTCAATCCCCTGGCGGGGTCCGATTCCCCGGTAGGAGAAGCCGCGAACGGACCCTATCCCGCCGGCGTAGAACCGCTCGAACATGGGAGCATCGCCGATGATAATGCCTACGTCACTTCTGAGTTGCAGGACGTGCTTGCGGTCGAGCGGGTCGGTGTGGAGCGTCTTGTACCAGGTGTATCCCGCCTGCAACTTCCCGAAGGTGAAGTCGCCGCCGAACACGCCAGTCTGTTCATAGCTGAAGCGGGTTCGGTCGCCGGTCGTGGGGACAAAGCGGGAGTCGGTCCGGTCACGGACCAGCGTTCCTTTCAGTGAGGTTATGAGGTTCAAGCCATCAACGTCGTGAATGTCCCTGGCGGAGAACAAGGCGATGTCGCGGATGGAGACGCCCTCGACCCGCAGAGCCACCTCTCCTGTCCATCCCTGCAGCCAGCCCCGCTCGAAGCGCCTGCCCAAGCTGAAGTTCCCGCCGGCCCGTTGTTCGTTGTACCCGTCTCGTCCTCGTTCGAACAGGTAGCTGCTCATACCCAGGCGCATCGGTTTGTCGCGGAAGTACGGTTCCGTGAAGTCTATCCTGAAGCGGGTCAGTTCGGTTCCCGGTTGGAACTCGAATCTCATGTGTTGACCACCGCCGAAAAACGACTTGAACTTGACAAGCTCCGAGAAATCGCGTGGTGGTTTGTGCAAATCGAAGTTTTTCAGATCTAGCACGATCGAACCGACCACGCCGCTGTTGCTGGTGATGCCGGCGCCGAAAAGAAAGTCGCCGGCCCGTTCGACCTCCTGTACATCTATGATCACATCGCGGACGCCGGGCTCGCTTCCCACCGGCAGCACACGGGCAGTCTCGAAAATCCTCGTCTCGCGCAACCGGCGCTCAGCCTCTCGGGCTTCGGTCAGATTCCAGAGATCATCAGGGGGGTAAAGATTCAGGGCCCGCCGGGCCACTTTGTCCCTTGTACGAGTGTTGCCGCGGACGTCCACTCGCCCGACACGGAACTGTTCACCCTCATCGATACTGAACGTGACCAGCACGAAACCCGGGTTGTTCGAGAATACCCGCGAGACCCGCACATCGGCGTAGATGTGCCCATGCTCGCCGTAGAGTGTCTGGATCGCGCGAATGTCGGCTTCGATCCTGTGCCTCAAGATCGACTCGCCCACACTGGAGACGGTAAGACGCAGCAACTCCTCGGTTGAAAACGCCTCATTGCCGACAAGGTCGATGTTCTCGATCTTATAGCGAGTTCCCTCGTCGATCGTGAAGACCAGCTTCAGGTCGCCGGCCTTCTTGCCGGGCTCACGGCGGTAGCTTGCCTTGACGTCGAGGAAACCCTCGCCTCGATAGAAGGACTCGATGCGGGAGACGTCGTTTTCCACCGTGTCCTCATCAAACACCCCGGAACGGATAAACCAGAACGTGGTCCGGGTGGATATCTGTCTCTTGAGCTTTCCCGGTGTGAACGTGCTCGCTCCCTCGAAGACGATCTTGCGGATGCGAACGTGGGTCCCTTCCTTGATGCGATAGACCAAGGCACCGGTTTTATCGAGAATCTCCTCGTCATAGGTTACTACCACGTCACCATACCCGGCGTCGCGGTACTTCGTCGTGATAAGCTCCACACCCTCACGGACCTGGAACCGATCCACGCGATCGCCTCTCTTAATACCCACCAGCGCGCGGAGTACTCCGTCGCGGAACTCATCATTGCCCTCGAAACGGATAGCCCGGATCATCGGTCGCTCGTGAAGCTCGAAAATCACGCGGACTCCGCCGGCTTCCTCCCGGGTCCGGCAGTTAGCGGATAGGAACCGTCCGGAGCGCAGAAGCCTGCCGACAGCCTGATCCAGCACGTCGGCGTTGAGAGGATCGCCCGTACTCAAACCGACAATACCACTGACGAATCCCGGGCTTATTTCGCTTAACCCTTCGAACTCGATGCCAATAATCGTCGGTGTTTCGAAGTCCTGTCCTGCCGCCATCAGAGGCCAGCAGAACACAATCAACCAGGCGGACCAGAGTGCCGTAGTGTTCATATGTCGTTTGCTGCCGTTTGAAGTGTTCAAGATCAGTTCCCGAAGCCAGTTCTGGCCGCACCAAAGGAGCCCAGGACTCATTCCGTCAACCCGCGCCAACGGGGACGCCCCGATCATAACCACGTCCCCAAGCCCGGGCAATCGTTGGTCCACGACAATCGAGCCCTATGCGCCGGCTATACTGTCCGTGTGGATTCGCAAACCATACCACACGAAAGCGGAGTGAGATAAGGTGCCCTGCCATCCGTCAATTGATGGGGCACGCAAACTCCTGAAAGGGATGGCGACCTGGCGGACCAGCACGTCATGATCCAGCGGATGACCCCGCCATGCCGACAGCTGACGGCTGATAGCCGACGCTCCGCTTGCCGTGTCCCCCGGCGCCGCTTATTGTGTGGTCGATGCACTCTTCCGGTCGATTCCTGGGTTCCGCACGGTTGATCGCGATCCTGACGATGTGCTCCCGCGTGCTGGGGCTCGCGCGGGAGTGCGTCTTCGGCTACCTCTTCAGCACATCGGAGCTTCTTTCGGCGTTTCGGATTGCGTTTATGGTTCCGAACCTCACGCGGAGGCTTTTCGGGGAAGGTGCGCTCTCATCTTCCATGATCCCCGTGCTGACCGAAGACTTGCGTTCCAGCGGTGAGGAGTCTTCCCGCAGGTTGGTGGGAACGATCATAACGCTGCTGGTGGTTGTGCTTTCGGTCGTTCTGGTCGTGGGCGAATCCGTCATTTTATCGTGGCGACGGCTCAGGCCCGACTTCGCGCTGGACCTGGCTGCTATCCTGCTTCCGTACATGGTGCTGATCTGCACGGTGGCGGTGGCTGGCGGAGCCCTCAACGTGCGTCGTCACTTCGCGACCCCAGCGCTCGCGCCGACCGTGCTCAATGTGTCGATCATCGTATTCGCGCTGGTGGGCAGCCTCTCGTTGGGGCTTGTCGGCAAGAGGCTGATGACTGCGGTGGCTGTCAGCGTATTGGTTGCCGGCGTGGGGCAGCTTGCCATTGTGGCGCTGGCAATGCGCCGGCTGAGTTTCTTTCCTATCTTCGGCGGAAGATGGCGCGACCCGCGCATCTTGGCTGTGTTCGCCCTGATGGGCCCGATGATCCTCGGTCTTTCAGCAGTTCAGATCAACACTTTGTGCGACTACCTCATCGCATACGTCTTTGTGGCTGATGAGAAGGGTAAGGTCGGACCAGCGGTTCTGGGCTACGCCCACTACCTCTACCAGCTCCCTCTGGGCGTGTTTGGCATTGCCCTGGCCACCGCCATCTTTCCGGTCTTGTCGTCACGGGCAGCCGAGGGCGACCGTAGAGGTTTGGCTGAGACGCTCGCACAGGGCATCCGCTTGAGCTTGTTCATCGCACTGCCGGCGTCGGTGGGGCTGATCTTCGTCGCCGGTCCGCTGGTGGGAACGCTCTTTGAGCGCGGGGCGTTTGACGCGGCGGACACACAACGAGTGGCTGGCGTGCTGGTGTTTTACAGCCTGGGGCTAGCCGCCTACTTCACGCAGCACGTGCTGGTGCGGGCGTTCTACGCCGACCACAACAGCAAGACCCCGGCACGTATCGCGGGACTGATGGTCGTGGTCAATCTGGCGATGAACCTCGCGTTGGTCTTTCCGTTGCAGGAAAGAGGGCTAGCGCTGGCGACGGCGTGTTGTTCGATGGTTCAGGTCGTGTGGCTTTGGCTGGTCCTGCGGAGGTCTCTGCCAGAGTTGGGTGAACTTCGTATCATGCCCAGCGTAGCCAAGACTCTGGTCTCAACCGCAATCATGACGGCTGTGCTGGTGGTGTTGGCATCGCCGGTGCTGTTGGGCGGCTGGATAGGATCACACCACACCATTCGACTTGCTGTACTCGTACCCGTTGGTGCGATAGCGTACGGATTGGCTGCCCGGGCGATGGGCATGGAGGAGTGGCGACAGATTCTCCGCAAAGAAGGCGCGTCCGGGACAAGCCCCGCAGTCAAGTAGCCGGTTGAACTTCGTCTCCCCTACTCAAGGTCGCTGATGAGCCTGCGGAGCTCAGGATGTTCGACCGCCAGGCGACGACCCTCCTCGATGAGTCCTCGAACATCTTCAGAGGGAAGGAAGAAACTGGTGATGATGGACAGGAAGCTCCTTCGTTTCCTTTCATCCGTGATGCGTCGGAAGTTGATGTCGATCACGTAGGCGTCCACCAGTGCCTCAGCCGGGGGTTTTGGTAACGCTTCTTCAAGGGTCATTCCCTCCGGGCAGGATTCTCGCAAAGCCGCCCGGCACGACTCGTGCGTTTTGCGCATCTGAGGAAGGACTTCAAGAAGCTCGTGCCGGACTATTTCGGTGAGGGCTGCACTGTAGTTGTCCATCCCGGTTGTGCCGGTCTTGACTCCGACCTTGAACAGCCCCGGGGCGATGGCTTTGCTCTCCAGGTCTTCCGGCGGTTCGGTAACTGCGTCGACGATTACCACTACCAGCTTGTCGATCCGCCCATTCTCGATCCGCTCGCGAATGAAACCGGTGCGATATTCCCGGATCACGTACGTCAATCCCAGGTTATCCACCAGGCCGCCGTCCATGAGATAGAGGTAGCGGTGGTTCTCGGCATCGATTTCGTAGGGATTCGCGTCATCGCACGTGTGTCGGGCGAGCAGGCTGTTTGCCCAACGGCATCGAAGACGGTCCCTGCGATTCTCGGGAGCGGTCAGAGCATCCTTGATCGTGTCCGACATCGCATCACCGGGGTAGTACTTTAGCCGCAGGGGGCTTAGGACCATGGGGAAAGCCGAAGAGGCTGCCACCGACCAACCGACCGGAAGAGAGCTCAGGTCGGAACCGAGCATGTCGAAATCGTCCTGCGTGAAACTAAACCTCTGCCCCCTGGCCAGATCCGTGGCGTTAACTACGACGTAAGGGCGGCGATTGAGTTTCAACAGGTCGCCATAGGTCTTTTTGTCAAAGATCTCTTCATGGTAGTAGCAGGCTGCCACCTCGATTCGGTCTAGCAGGACCAGAGGTAGGCGCAGCAAGTTCTTGGGTTTCCAGAGATCACACAGCAGGTACCATTGGATGTCACGCTTGAGGAAGCGGCTTTCGAGCCTTCCGTCGAACACCTCACCGCGCCACAGACCGTAGCCCGTGGCTGTGAACGAACCGCCTGATACCGAGGAAATCAAGTCGACCTCATCTAGAAGGCATCTGGGAGGATCAGTCGGTGACAGGCCGGCGATCGCCGTATCGCGAAGTCCCTGCAACACCCCATACGCCAGAGCAGCCGCCCGTGTTCCGCCGCCCGAGAACGTGAGGCAGATGAACACCGAGTCGGTGTTGTTCTCGCCGATATCCAGCAGATCGAAACGGTATCCGACGTTGGTGTTGCGCTGATCCAGGGGCTTGTTGCGGCAGATCGGTGTGCAGCCGGCAAGAGAGGCGATGAGGACAACAGAAACACATCGCATGTATGGCAGCATGGATCAAGGTCTCCCGGCGTCTATGTCGTTGTTGAGTTCATCCAGGAGATCGACGGCCCGCCTGAGGTGTGGGATGACGATCGATCCTCCGACGATCAAACCGACGTTGAACACTTCGAAAAGCTGCTCATCACTGAGCCCCAGCTCTTTGCAGCGGATCAAGTGATAGGCGATACAGTCATCACAGCGCAGGACCATCGACGCAGCTAGGCCGGCGATTTCTTTGCTGCGCGCGTCCAGGGCACTGTCCTGGTAGGCCTTGGAATCGAGCGCGAAGAAGCGGTTGATCGGCAGGTTCTTCTGGTCGAGGATACGCTTGTTCATGCGCTGGCGGAACTCGCGGAACTCCTTGAGGCGATCAGTCATTGGCTGGTGCTCCGCTACTAGAAGGGTCCGCCGTGCGGACCGGACGGGTTCATGGGGCCGGTCTCAGAATGGTCCACACAACGAACCGTACCCGGCTTGGGCTCGGTGCTGTCTGCTCCGATAGGCAGAGGTCATACCGCGACGTCCACAAGAAGGCAACTTCCGTCCGGACCAACGAGCGGATCAGGGCCAGGACGGCTTCCACGGCGGCGGTGGCGGATACCCCCAATAGAGTAGGCGGTGGTCCCAGATGATTTCGCCGTCTTGAAAATCGCCACCCTCGACGATGTCGTGCGGTCCGACTCGCGCCACGTAACCGGACAGGAGCAGCACGTTGGCGCTGCCCCTATGAAACTCGGTAGCCACATGCCTTGGGCTACCGGCTGGTGCGTTCCAATCGATGTCGAACATGTATACCGTGGTAGGTTTGTCGTCGAAGCGAGAGGCTCGCAGGGGGGTTTCACCCATGTCGGGGAAGTACGGCGTGGTGGAACTTCCATATGGGTATTCTCCCATTCCGTCCAGGACTTGGTTCATGCCATAATGGAACTGGTTCTGGCCGCTTTGGCTCTTATAGGCGTCGGTGAGGTTCTTCGCGGGACAGACCCAGACATTCAAAGCCGGTAACTCCGCTATGTGCTCGTTGACGCCGTCTATGTCCTTGTATCGCGGTGCGTTGAGGTATGGAGGGAGTTCGTTATACCAGGTGTTGGGTTTCATGTGTCCACCCAAGCCAAGGTGGCCCTCGGTGGGGATGTAGTCCTGGAAGTCCCCCCGGTAGTACTGCAGGGCGAGGCCCCACTGCCTGAGCCGGTTGGCACACACAATCAGGTGAGCCTGTCCGCGGGCTTTCTTCAAGACCGGAACGGTGACAGCCATCAGCAGAGCGATGATAGCGATCACGATAAGGAGTTCCAGGAGCGAGAATCCGCGTCGACCGGAGCGGCATGTCGGTTGCGCTTGCTGTAAGACAGGTCTGCTCATGACTCGTCTTCTCCTCAGGAGCGAGGCGACGCGGAGGCGTGGTTGCATTCGGAGGAATCACCTCTGGCGGACCCCGGACCGTTTTGCGACAGTGACTACACATCACTATAGCAGCACGGGGTGTGGAGCTACAAGGAGCCTCATAACCCGGCGTCACGGGTGATATCGCCCGGATTGCGAGCTTCTTGGCGGAAACAGCTGTGATAGCCATCTCTGCCCGTTGACGCTTCAACGGCTATTCCGTACATTCTGTCCGAGCAGGCACCACGGTCGTTCTGTTGGTGTTGCGGCAGGCAAGCGGGTAGTGGAGGTTTGATGCAACCAGCCGGTTCTGATAGCAAGAAAAGCAGTCCGCGCAGCGCTTTCGAGGATTTTCGCCGCTTTTTTCTGAGGGGATTAGCGGCGTTACTCCCCACACTCTTGACGATCGCCCTTTTCTTCTGGACTTATCATCTGGTCGAGGACCATGTCGGGCGGTTCATAACCGAAGGGCTTATGCTGTTGTGTTCGAGCATCAGCGACGAACCTGCCCCGGGATTAGTAGACGCCGAGATTGACCCGATCAAGTACGGGACGCCTATCGACGAATGGGACAGCGATGGGCGACGCCTGACGATTGAGCACAAGTACATCAGTTTTGTTGCCAGTGGGGCTTCAATGTCCCTGAATGAGGAAGCCAGGGAAGAGGCACAGAAGAACCACAACCGGGCGCTTTGGCGGATCGCGTTTGCGAAGCACAAACTCCATCTGCTCGGTTTCTTAATCGCTATAGTTCTCGTATACTTCGTGGGGTTCTTCCTCGCCAGCTTCATTGGCCGCGCGTCGTGGCGGGTGGCGGAGGGCTTGCTTGGTCGGATTCCAGTCGTCAGGGCGGTTTATCCGAACATCAAGCAGGTGACAGATTTCCTGTTGTCGGAGCAACGGATCGAGTTTTCGAGCGTCGTCGCGGTTGAGTACCCCCGTCGGGGTGTATGGTCGTTGGGTCTGACGACTGGCAGGCCGATGAAGGACGTTCAACGAGACGTATCCGACGAACTCATAACGGTTTTTATCCCGAGTTCGCCGACACCGGTTACGGGATACGTAATTCAGGTTCCCAGGAAGGACGTGATCGAGCTTAACCTTTCGATTGATGAGGGTTTACGGTTTACGATCAGTGCCGGGGTGATCAAGCCGGAAGCCACACTGTCGAAACCGTTGTCGGGGCAGGAGAAGGCTTGAAGCCCTGATGGTTTGCCGATTCTCGGAGACGCCGTCGGCGTGGCGGGCGTGCGGATGAGGGTGCCCAGAAAAGGGAGATTCACAGGTGCAGATCTTGGTAACAGGTCGTCACGTTGAGGTGACGGACCAAGTACGCGAGTATGTCAACGAGAAGGTTTCGAAGCTACCGAGATTCTACGATCGGGTCCATACGGTCGAGGTCGTCTTGGATCACGAGTCGGACGAGTTCAAGGCTGAGATGATCGCACGGGCCGACGGCAGTCCTGCTTTTGTAGCGAGTGAAACCGGTCCGGACACATTCGCTCTCATCGATCTGATCGTGGATAAGCTTGAGCGTCAGCTGAAGAAGCATAAAGAGAAGTGTCGTCATCCGAAGCACGAACCCAGGGACGATTCCCTAAGTCAGCCATAAGGGGGTACGGTGCGGATCGGTCCAGAGTGGTTCTGAGGCCTTGTTGGAGCCCCCCCACAGGGTGCGGCTAGTGACGGGAGATTGTATGAAGCTATCCGAGTTGATTCACGCTCCGTCGGTAATCCCTGAGTTGGAGGCCACGAATCGCAACGGAGTGATTCGGGAGTTGGTGCAGTCTCTGGCGGACCACGGTGCGGTTGATGCAGACGCCGCCGAGACTATTGCTCGATCTGCCATCAGCCGTGAGAAACAGGGGAGCACTGGTTTCGGGAAGGGTGTGGCTGTTCCTCACGTGAAGCACGATCGGGTGGAGAAGATAGTAGCCACCATCGGTCGCTCGAGTAGCGGGGTGGACTTCGCCGCTTTGGATCGGGCGCCGGTTTACACGATCGTGTTGCTGCTGAGCCCTTCGAGCCAGCCGGAGGCCCATCTGGCCGCCATGGAGAAGATCTTCCGGCACCTGCAGCGCGAGAACTTCAGGCGGTTCTTGCGACGCGAGGGGGACACGCGGGAATCGATCGTGGAGCTCATTGCCGAGGCGGACGACTTGCAGGACGAATGACGCCCTCTGTGCGGTAGGCCATCCTTCAGGCGTCGGGTGGTCCTTCACTCGGGAAAGGCGGACGGCGATCATTGGAGTCTGAGCGTGAGGTCACTTGTGAAGTGCCCATCTTGAATGGTGAGGGGCTTCATGCGCGTCCGGTGATGAGGTTTGTTGACTTGGCTTCGAACTATAGTTCGGAAATATCGGTTGCTAACATCACTGGTACTGGCGAGGTTGTGGATGGTAAGAGCGCGATGCAGATGATGCTTCTGGAGGCAATCCAGGGCAACGTTCTGCGAATCTGCGCTCGTGGCAAGGATGCCCAGAAGGCGGTCGAGTCTCTTGAGGCTCTGATCAAGGCGCGGTTTGATCTGGGGACGTAGGACGGCTGACCGGCGAGAGCAGGGCGATGGTTCATTTCCGCCCTGATGGGTATCAATGCCCTCGTGGAGTCGGCGCCGGACGACAATCATCTGCCTGAGTCTGTGGTCGCCAGCCCGACGAGGCTGTCTGCGGCATCGGATCATGCGGTTGTCCTCGAGCCCGCCACTGCGGGCTTGGATACGCATGTTCCGGTTTCTTTGAACCGAGGCGATCTGGTTCGTCTCCTGTTCTTGGTAGTTCAAAACCCACATGGAGATTGTTCGTGGCATTTCTGTAGCACCGGGGGTGGCCATCGGTGAAGCCGTTATTCTCGACGCCGAGGATTATCGGATCCCCTATGTAACCGTCTCGGAGTCCGAGGTAGGCAGGGAGTTGGAGAGGCTCGAAGCCGCTTTTGAAACATCGGCCCGGGAGCTTGCCGACCAATTGGAGTGGTTGGCGACCAACTTGGGACGGGATGCTGGGAATGTCTTTGAATGGCACATAGGGGTGGTCAAGGACCCCCGTTTGCGCGGTAGCATTGAGGCGCTAATCCGCGACAGGCGCGCATCTGCCGCCTACGCCACGAGCACGGTGATGCGCAACTACCAGCGGCGGTTCAAGCAGATGAGTGACCCGCTGCTGGTCGAGCGAATCCGCGACGTTCGCGATATCGAGCGCCGGTTGCTGCGGAACATCCTCGGAGAATCGCGTGAGGACCTCGCCCACCTCAGCAAACCGGTGATCCTGATCGCCCATGATATGACGCCGACCCAGACGGCCCGCCTCGCTGAAACCAAAGTCATCGGGGTTGCCTTGGACACTGGGGCTGCGACATCACACACAGCCATTCTCTTGCGTTCATGGGGCCGGCCGGCTGTTATCGGTTTGAATGACATTTCGACTCGCGTCAGCGGTGGTGAGACCGTCGTCATCGACGGGTCGAATCAACTCATTGTCTCGAACCCGACTGAGGCTGCCCTCGAGGAGTACCGCAGTCAACAGGCGACTTACATCCGCCTCTCTGATGAACTGGAACAGTTCAAGGACCTGGAGACCCGTACGGAAGACGGCGAGCGGGTGTTTCTGATGAGCAACATCGAATTTCCCTTTGAGGCTGCCGCCGGCGTGGTCAAAGGGGCTGACGGGGTCGGTCTGTACCGGACCGAGTTTCTCTTCCTGCGTCCCGAGGGAGAACCTTCCGAGGACGAACAGTATGAAGCGTACCGCGACGCCATTTTCGGGGCGGACGGGAGGACGGTGACGTTACGCACGTTTGATCTTGGTGCGGACAAGTACACCCAGGAGAAACGCTACGAACAGGAGAGCAACCCGATGTTGGGGTTGCGTTCGATTCGCTACAGCCTCCAAGACCTGGACATGTTCAAGACCCAACTCCGGGCTTTGCTGCGGGCTTCGGTGCACGGTGAGGTCCGGTTGATGTTTCCGCTGATATCGAGCCTGATGGAGTTTCGCCAAGCCAAGATGACCTTGCACGACGCGATGGAAGACCTGGAGGAGGTGGGGGTCGAGTTCAGGCGCGACATTCCCGTCGGCATGATGCTGGAAACACCGGCGGCTGCTTTGCAGGTCAGAGAGTTCTGCCGGGAGACCGCATTTGTCAGCATCGGAACCAACGATCTGATTCAGTACCTCCTGGCTGTCGACCGTGGCAATGAACGCGTGTCGCGGTTTTACACGCCTTCTCATCCTGCGGTGCTCAAGGCGCTGCGCGACGTGGTGCGGACCTGCAACAAGGCGGATGTGGATTGCAGTCTATGCGGGGAAATGGGTGGACAGCCTCTATATACTCTGTTTCTGCTGGGAATCGGGTTGAGAACCTTCTCGATGGCCCCGGCGAACTTGTTGGAAATCAAGAAGCTGATCCGATCGGCTACGATTCCGCACGCGCAGCGGGTAGCCCGTCGGGCGCTTAGTTTTGACACGGAATGGCAGGTTACTAATTACCTGCGTGACCAGACTAAGAAGGTGCTGCCGGAAGATCCGTTCTAGAGCTCTGTACCCTGTGAAGTGAGGGGTAAACAGTGCACGCCGTGGTCGCGCGAGCGTGAGCATGGCACCTGAGCGGGTCCCGCTCCTACTCCTCAAACGAGGAGTTACGGAGTACCAGGTTACTCGTGATTGCGATCGACAAGGTCGGCTTTCCGGCGGCGAGATGACGGACTGGTGCTTTCTCGGGGGACAAAACCCGGAAAGCGAGTGTGGTAGATGGGTTGTCAAGAGGCGAATTGTGCGCCGGGATTGAGCGAGAAACATGTTCTCGCCGTTTCCTACAACGTAGACGGAGACGTGCGATTCATTTCGCACCATGACACGTTGCGGATGTTCCGGCGCGCTTTGGCTCGGGCGGGCATTCCTGTGCGGTTCAGCGAGGGCTTCAACCCTCACCCGCGTTTGAACATACCGCTGCCTCGCCCTGTGGGCGTCGCCTCCGGTGCGGAACTCCTTGTGGTGGAGTTGAGCAAACCCGTCGAGACCGATGAGGCACACGCCCGCCTCTCGCGACACTTGCCCAAGGGCATCAGGCTGACAGGCGTCCGGAAGATAGAGGCGGGCGAGCGTCCAAACGCTCTGGAAGCCCGCTATCAACTGGACACCGGCGACAGCCCGGCTGACCACTTGGCAGTTCGCGTCCGTCATATCCTCGAATCCGACGTTGTCGAAGTGGAACGCTTTAACCCCAAGAAGGGTCCAAGGCGCATGATCAACGTGAGACCCTATGTGAAGGAAATGCACCTCGCCGGTCAGACCGTCGTGTTCACACTCCTGATAACCAGGAGCGGGACAGCCAAACCCGCCGAGATAGCCGCCTTGTTGGGATACAACCCGGATTCGATTAATCACCGAATCCGCCGGATGGAGGTCCGATGGCAATAGAAGAAAAGAAACCTGACTCGAAGACCAAGACCAAGACCAAAGCCAAGGCGAAGACCAAGACCAAAGCCAAGGCCAAGGCGAAAGCAAAGACCAAAGTAAAAAAGAAGACGTCGACAAAAACAACGCGTAAGACGAAGAAGTCGACCAAGGCGACTGCGCGCAGACCCAAAGCACTGAAAGATGCTGAAGACAAGGCAAAATCCGCTGCAGAAACGATCGCGCCTGTAGTCAACAAGCCGGTCCAGGTGGACGTTGCGGATGTGGCATCCGTCTCACCGCCAAAACCGGCGGAGAAGGAACGCGAAGAGAAGAAGGAGCCCGTTCGCCGGGCGCGGAGACAGCGGAAAAGGAAGGTGTCGACAGCCCAACCCAAGCCTGCGGAAGAAACCCGCGAGGAAACTCCCGAGCAGGACGATCGTGGGAAGGAAAAGGCAAAACCCGCAAAGGCTCGCGCACCACGAGAGCGTCCCCGCGAGCTCAAGCGAGAGGATCCTCCTCGCAGACCCGCACGCGGCGAGGAAGACGAGGGACCCATCGACGTCGAGATGCTGTCGAATGGGGAGGAAGATGTGTCGGACTCGGCGCCGTCGGCCAGGGAAAGCGGTGAGTTCGAGATGCTCGTGAATGTCTCGGATGAGGACGAGATCAGAATCGCGGTGCTGAACGAAAACCGTCTCGAAGAGCTTTTCATCGAACGCCAAAGCACTCAATCGCTGGTGGGCAATATTTACAAAGGGCGCATCGTCAACGTCGAATCGAGCATCCAGGCGGTGTTCGTCGACTTCGGGCTCCCGAAAAACGGCTTCCTCCATATTTCAGACGTTCAGCCCCAGTATTTTCCGGATCGCAAGGGCGCCGGCGAAGACGTCGGTCGGAAGATACCGCGCCATTCGCGACCCCCTATTCAGGAGTGCTTCCGTCGCGGGCACGAAGTGATCGTGCAGATTACCAAGGAGGGAGTAGGGACGAAGGGGCCTACGCTGACGACATACCTTTCTATCCCGGGACGGTTTCTGGTCATGATGCCCGGAATGAACAAGCTCGGAGTGTCGCGCAAGATCGAGGACGACACCGTGCGCAGGGCAATGCGCGATCAACTCAGCACCTTGGAACTGCCCTCGGGGATGGGCTTCATCGTGCGAACGGCGGGACAAGGCCGGCCCAAGCGAGACCTGCAACGTGACCTTAACTACCTGCTTCGACTCTGGAAGACCGTCGCCCAGCGGGTCAAGAAGCTCGCGGCACCGGCGGGTTTGTACCGCGAGTCGGACCTGGTCACGCGGACGATTCGCGACGTGTACACGTCCTCGTTCAAGAGAATAATCGTCGATGATGAGGAAACGGCTCAGAAGGTCAAAGAGTTCTTGCGCATCGCCATGCCGCGCTCAAAGTCCCAGATCGAGCTGTACACCGACCGAGAACCGCTGTTCCATCGGTATGGCATCGAGTATGAAATCGAAAAGCTAAATATGCGCCATGTACCTCTTCTCTCAGGAGGGTCGATCGTCATCGACACGACCGAAGCCATGGTGACGATCGATGTCAACAGTGGTCGCTTCCGAAGCCCGGATGATGCGGAAGAGACGGCGTTTCGAATCAACGTCGAAGCTGCCGAGGAGATTGCCCACCAACTTCGTTTGCGCGACCTCGGCGGTCTGATCGTTTGCGATTTTATCGACATGCGATTCGACCGTCACAAAAGGGCTGTCGAGCGGACGTTGCGCGACGCCCTGAAGAAACACAAAGAGCGAGCCCGGATTCTGCGACTTTCCGCATTCGGTCTTATCGAGATGACCCGGCAGCGGCGGGGTCCTTCCATCAAACGAGGCATCTACACCGACTGCCCGAATTGCAGAGGCGGCGGGTTGGTCAAGTCACCCTCTTCGGTGGTACTTGACGTGATGCGTATCGTACAACTCGCCGCTCATCGCCAGGATGTAAGGAAGATCACGATAACTGTGTCGACCGCAGTCGCTCATCTGATCTTGAACAGGAAGCGCGCCTCTCTGAGCACCATTGAGCGGGAAACGGAGAAGACCGTGGTTATCCGCGGCGACAATAGCGTAAGCAGCGACGATGTCAGCTTTGTCTGTGAAGACGCGAACGGGCAGATATTGAAGTTCACGACAGCACCTGGTGATGTCGTGGCTATGCCTGAAAAACGCAGGCAAGATCACCGTCGAAGCCGGTAGCGGGAAACGACTGCGGGGATGTCGCTGTCGGTTTCGAGGAATCAGAGCAGAATGGTCCGTGTGCATCCCAAAACGGGTGGCGAATGGACGGTTCGTGGGAGACGGTAATCGGGTGCCGCGGGCAAGCTCTGCTTGCCCGTGTGCTCGCCCCCTCATCCACGGGGCAAACGAGTTTGCCCGTGCCACCCGAATTGGGATGCACACGAATGCTTCGGATCTGCTGTGGCGATCGCTTGTCGAGTTCGTTAGAGGTTGTTCAGCATGTCCGACGGAGAATCGGCTGAGACCGGCATTCCTGCACCATCCGGGCGCAAGCGGCGGTTGCTCAACAGAGCATGTTTCTCAGGTGTCGTTCTTATGGCACTCTTGGCGGCTCTTGAGCTGACGCTTCGCCTCTCAGGTGTCACGTTTTATCCGCAAGTTATCACTCTTTCCGCGGACCGGAACGAGGAACTGGCTGAGGTCGTTTTGCAGGCAGACGGGCAACTTCAATGGGTTGTCTCGCCCAACACCCTGCAGGGCACACCGCTGGCTGTCAACTCCCACGGCATGAGAGGCCGGGAGATACCCGTATCGAAGCCCGACGGGACTACTCGCATCCTATGCATGGGCGATTCGTGTACGTTCGGAGCCCGCGCAGCCAGCCCCTACCCCGCCTTTTTGGAAGAGCTTCTTTCGGCGAGATTCGACAGGTCCGTCGAGGTTCTCAACGGAGGCGTTCCAGGCCATGCAGCCCATCAGGGCGTCGGTCTGCTCGAGCGATATCTGAAGTTCGCCCCGGACATCGTAGTGGTGTATTACGGATGGAACGACCATTGGCTTAAGACCACAGCCCTTTCAGGTCCCAAGTTGCCCGATCCGCCGATCACCGACCATGTGCTCATCCTGCGCGGTCTGCGCCTGGCCTGGGAACGAGCCAAAGCCCGATCCGCCATCCGTAAGGAGGAAGAGGACATCGACATGGTCACAACCGAGCTGCGTCTTCCGCCGCTGCACTACTGGGCTATGCTGGACGAGTTCGCCGTTCTGGGTGAACGGCACGGGTTCCAGGTGGTTTATGTTACCGCCCCGTCAGCGCTGAACCGGGAGGTCGTTCGTTGGATCATCGAAGAGCAGGGATGGGCGAAACCCGAAACCAACCTGCCCGAGTTGCACGAATACTACAACAACATCACGCGCGAGATAGCCGAAGACAAACGTGCCGTCCTCGTCGATCTGGCACGGATATTCGCCGAGCAGCCGGACGACCCGCTGATTCACTCAGACGGCGTCCACCCCAGTGAGGCTGGACACGCACTCATCGCCCAAGCCCTCTTCGAAGCCATCGAACCACTGCTGGAAGACGCCCCGTAGAACCCCATCAACCCCATCCGCAGGCTCCGATAGGACAGAACCCGATCCCTGTGAGGGGCGGGAGGCTCATGGAGATTTGATTTTTCTGGCGTGATTTGGCATATCTGATGCCGTGAACTTAGCCCACGACACAAGGATGCTCATACCATGACGCGAGAGTTACCCATGACAGCCCCGGCGGAAGTTTATCGCGACCGGCGTGCAAAACTCGCCAAGGAGCTGCGCCGGCCCATACTGGTGTTTGCCGGCCACGCACAGGCGCGGAACTATGCCGCCAACGCCCATCCCTTTCGGGCTGGGAGCACGTATCTTTATCTCGGCGGCCCGCCCATCCAAGACGCCGCGTGGCTTATCGAGCCCCTCAGCGACGGCGACCATGGTTGCACGCTGCTGAAACCTGTGGCCGAACCCGACGACGTGATCTGGGTGGGCGAGTCGACCTCGGACGAACAGGTGGCTGAGGCTGCGGGGATTAACAAATCCCGAATTGCTGCCTCGGACACCATCGAGCCGGTGCTTGCCGGGCGATCGACGGCCTTCATCTGCCCGCCGTGTCCGAGATCGCTCGAGCTGGCGCGGTCGCTGGAAAGTGCCGAGTCAGCTGCTCCGGATGAACTACTGGCGGTTGTCGATCTGCGATTGGTCAAAGATGAGCATGAGCTTCATGCGATGCGCCGGGCGGCGGACGTGGGCGCTCAGGCCCATCTGGCCGCCATGAGGGCAACAGTTCCAGGAGCAAGTGAGTCGGCAGCGGCGGCAGCACTGCTGGCTGTTCTGACCGCCAATTGCTGCGTACCTTCGTTCAGTCCTATCGTCACTGTCGACGGACAGGTGCTTCACAGCGAGAGTTACGCGGGGCGGTTGGACGCCGGCCGGCTGCTGCTGGTCGACGCCGGAGCGGAGGAACCCGGCGGTTATGCCTCTGACATCACTCGCACCTATCCGGTCACCGGCGAGTTCACCGCGGTGCAGCGCCAGCTTTATGACACGGTGCTGCGGGCGGAGACGGAGGCCATCCGCGAGTGCAAGCCGGGGATACGCTATCGCGACATCCACGATCACACCGGACGCGTCATCTGTGAGGGATTGGTCGACGCCGGCCTGCTACGAGGGTGCCCGGCTGAGTTGGCCGAGCGCGGGGTACACACGCTGTTCTTCGTGCATGGTCTGGGCCATCTTATCGGTCTGGATGTGCACGACATGGAGGATTTTGGCGATCTAGCCGGTTACGCTCCGGGCAGGTGTCGCCGCGAGGAGTTTGGCCACAAGTTCTTGCGGCTTGACCGCGACCTCGAGGAAGACATGACGGTTACTATCGAGCCGGGCATCTATCTGATCGAGGAGCTATGGAAGCGAGAGGACCTCGTCGGACAGTTCAAAGATGTCGTGAACATGCCCGCAGTCGAGAAGCTCATCGAATCGAACTTCGGGGGCATCCGTATCGAGGACACGATCCGCATCCGCGCAGATGATCAGGAACCGGAAGTGTTGACGGGCGCGCTGCCGACAGAGCCGGAAGAGTTATCGGAGATCATAAGCGGATCACGCTGAGCCGCAGTATCGACGTACCGGGCACTTGCCTCGCCTCAGCATGCTCGTCTGACGGTTCACTGGCGTCGCACCCCTACGTTGCACATCGCTGCCAATGGCGAAATGCCTCCCGGCGGGTGTTGTTGCCTACCAGCGTGGTTGCATTCGGTGTCACGAAACTGCTACAATGGGGCATTGCCACATCCATTCGGCGGAGATCAGGGGAAGGATGTGTCCCGTCTACACGAGAGCTGATTCGCTGAACATGACAACGTGATGCACAGGAGGGATTCCAATGAGACAGATTGCGATGACATGCGTAGTGGCGATCATAGTGCTGGCACCCGGGATGACACTTCAAGGGCAGTCACAGAGCGCTTATGCCGACGGGCACAGGGGTGGGGCGACACTGGTTGTCGACTGGGGTGGCGGTGGGGACTACACGACTATCCAGGAAGCCCTCGATGCCGCCGGCAGCGGCGACACGATCATCGTGATGTCCTCTGACGGCTCACCGGCAGGAGCATACACCGAGAACCTCACGTTCCCTGCGCTTTCGATCACCTTGCGCAGTTCTGATCCGAACGATCCCGAAGTTGTGGCTGATACGATCATCGACGGGCAAGAGTTGGACCGCGTGGTGACGTTCGACGTGGAAGCTCCCACAGATGCAATTCTCGACGGGCTTACCATTCGCAACGGAGCGGCCTCGCAGGGCGGTGGTATACGTACTGCAAACGGCAGCCCCACGATTCGCAACTGCGTTATCACCGACAACTCCGCCGAAGAGGGCGGCGGGGTTCTTCTCTGGAACGGCAGTGTCACGATCGAGGACTGTACGTTCACTAAGAACTCGGCCTCCTTGCGCGGTGGAGCGATCCAGTGCTCGGGTTACAGCCAACCCGATGTGAACCCGTCGATCACCGGTTGCACAATCACGGGTAACTCGGTCAGCGGCGACTGGACCTACGGTGGCGGGATCGGCATCGACGGCATCGACGTTACGATTACCGGATGTACTATCAGCGACAACTTCGCCGGCGAAGCCGGTCAATCAGGATCGAGCGGTGGCGGCGTGTTCAACACCGATGGCAGCGTCATCATCACGGGCTGCACGATCACCAACAACACCGTGACAGGCGACCAGGTCAGTGGTGGCGGGGTCGACTGTCTGATGGGCCAGGCTGAGATTACGGATTCGACTATCTCCGGCAACGTGATCAACTGCGTCGATTACTGCCACGGTGGCGGCGTCTACTGTTCCTGGGGCGACCTGACGGTCATCGGCGGGCAGATCACCGGAAACTCGACAACCGGCGGTTGGCCTAGTTCCTATAACGGCGGTGGCGGCATCTATGCGGCGCTGGGTACAATGACGGTGACTGACTGTACAATCGCAGGAAACGAATCCGCTACCACGGGTGGTGGAGTCTACAGCAGAGAGGGCGAGTGCTATCTCACCAGGTGTACTGTGGCTTCCAACAGCGCCATATCCGGCGGCGGGATCACCAGTTCGGGTGGCTCGATAGAAGCTGCAAGCTGCCTGATCACCTGGAACACTACGGAGTATGACGGCGCCGGAATCGGGGCTGTGGAGTGCGACGTCACATTGACCAACTGTACTGTCGCGATGAACTCGACCGGAGACATCGGCTTCGGCGGCGGAATCTCCGCCAATGAGGGCTTTATAGAGATAACAAACAGCATCTTCTGGGACAACTCCGCCGCCGCCGGCCCCGAAATAATGCTGAACTACTGGGACCCCGACGAAGGGGCTCATGCGGAGGTTTCCTACAGCGACGTCGAAGGCGGGGCGGAGGCAGTCTACATCGGGCCGGAGTGTACGCTCGACTGGCTCAAGGGCAATATCGAGGTAGATCCGGCTTTCGTAGATGTTGATGGAGGGGATGATGACCCGGCCACTTGGTCGGACAACGACTTCCATCTGGCAGCGGAGTCGCCGTGCGTCAACACCGGCGATCCCGGTTTCGATCCTCCTCCCGAGGAAACGGACATCGACGGTGAGCCGCGCGTCCAGTCCTGCATCGTGGACATGGGAGCCGACGAGACGGTGTTCTTCGAGGACTGCAACGAGAACGAATCGGCGGACGCCTGTGATCTCCTGTACGGCACCAGCTTCGACTGCAATCTAAACGGCGTGCCGGATGAATGCGACATCGACGACGGCACCAGTCTCGACTGCAATCTGACCGAAGTTCCGGACGAATGTGAGACGATCAGCGCCGGCGACTTTGACGCCGATCTGGATGTGGACCTCGACGACTTTGCAGCGCTTTCGGCATGCCTTGCCGGTCCGGAGGAAACGCCTGCTCCGGCGTCGCCCGATTGCGTCGCCGCTTGCCTCAGCGCGTTCGACTTCGACGCCGACAACGATGTGGACCTGGGAGACTTCGCCCAGTTCCAGGCACTGTTCGGCGAGTGACGATCAGACATGCCGGCAGCACAGAAGGCACCGGCGCGCTGATGCCTCACCATCTGTCGCTCTTGGCTTTCTCCGGATCGCCTTCTACCTGTTGTAGCTGCGCAGGAACTCCTGCACTTCCGGGATTTCTCCCTGGAAGATCAGGTATCCGTTGTACGGCTCGCGATCGGTGGTTTCGTCGTTGACCGGAGTGAGCATCAGGCGTTTGACCTCTTCACGATCGTCGGTTTGACCCAGCGCCCAACATAGTTTGACGTAGGCGACTTCCGGCAGCATGTTGGCGGCGGGCACCACGCCAAGCCCCATGATCTCCCGGCCCGTCTCATAGACGTACATCTGAACGTAACCCCACAGCGTTTGTACAGTCATGTAGATGTGTACACCCGCTTGGGCTGCTCGCTCAAGAGCGGGATACAACGGTCTGTTGACGTGTCCCAAGCCCGTGCCCGCGATGATAATACCCTTGTAGCCTTTCTCGACCATCGCATCCAGGATATCGGGCAGCATGTTCGGATAGTAGTACAGAATCGTCACCTTCTCCTCGAAGGCGGCGTTGATCTTCACATCCCGATCATCGCGGCGCGGTTTGTAGTCCGATCGCAGATGCGTGATGTTGTCACGATCTATCATAGCCAGCGGCACGTCACCGATCGTCCGGAAGGTCGAGCGATAGCTGGAGTGCATTTTGCGCACGCGCGTGCCTCGGTGCAGCAAGCAGTACTGGTCGGAGGTCGGCCCGAACATACACACAACGACCTCGGCGATGTCGCCTTCGGCGGCTGCCTTCACTGCGTTGATGAGGTTGCTGGCTGCGTCCGAGGACGGTCTGTCGGAAGACCGCTGCGACCCGACCATCACAATTGGAACGGGCGAATCCTGAACCATGAAGCTCAAAATGGCGGACGTGTGGTGCATGGTGTCGGTACCGTGACCTATGACGATACCGTCGACACCGCTTGCGATTTCTTCGCCGATTCTCTCAGCCAGCTTGATGTACTGTTGCGGACCCATGTTTTCGCTGAACACGCCGAAGAGCTTCTCTGTCTTGAGATTACACAGATCGGCGAGTTCCGGAACCGAACCGTAAAGCTCGCCCGGAGAAAACGCGGGGATGACTGCTCCCGTTCTGTAGTCGAGCCTGCTGGCGATCGTCCCGCCGGTACCGAGAAGTGTTATGTTGGGTTTGGCAGAGTCCGTGGGAAACGCCTTCTCAGGAATCTTGTAGTGTGCTTCGCGCCGACCGACTTCGGTCATGCGCGTGATGGACTCAGCCATGATGCCGACGTTGTATCCGCTGGCGAGCTTGAGCACGATGTGCTTGTCGTCCGAGGTCTCCGAGCGAGGCAGGATGATTCCCTTGAATCGCCCATTGGACGACTCCACCTCGACCTCGCTCCACACGCCGACACCGTGCTTGCTGAGAGTGGACTTGCCGCTCCCTCTATAACCGTCCGCTACATCGTTACCCATGTCTTTATCTTCGCCTTCTTACTAACGGACGATTCCGGCATGTTACCAGAGTTCGTGCCGCCCGCCGCCATTCGGTTCACTGTTGACTTAGCACTCCTGAACCTCGCCAAGCCCGGGATCATCATCGCGAGTATTACATATAGCAGAAAACGACACACAGCAATCCGCCCCCAACCCTGGAAAGGACGGGGCACCCAACTTGGACATCTTCAACTTGTCGTGCTCCCAGTAGTATGACGCGACAGTAGCTCGGACACGAGTTTCCCGTCGACGCGACCCAGGAGATCGCTCATCAATTCGCCCATTATGTAGCGGTGCTTCGTGCCGGGCCCGCTGAACGCTGCATCGCCCGTGCGTTCCCGGACTTCGGCGATCAAGCTGGCTAGCTCGTCGCCGGAAAGAGGAGTCAAGCGAAGCTCATCCAACACGCCTGCAACGCGGCGATCCGCCGGTTCTTCAGATGGCCCTTGCCGGAGCATGAACCGCAAAACCTTGACCACGCCCTCTCGAGCAAGCTGACCCTCGGTGTGGGCTTTGAAAACGTGGTAGATCTCCTCGTCGATGAGATCATCAACAGGGAGTCCATCACGCCTGAGCGCCTTGAACCGCTGACAAAGCACGACGGCTGCAAACGTCGGGTCAGCCTTGAGCTCGTTCACCAGGCGGTCGAACAGCTTTGCGCGGGGCGAGATGCTCAGCACTTCGATAACGTCCTCGGGCAGCTTCATATCGCGATACCGGTCTTCGCGATCCCAGACGTACTCCGACAATCGTCCGTGAACTCGCTCGACGGTTGTCTGCTCGATGGCTTGGGGCGGCAGATCGGTATCGGGATACATCCGGTCAGCCCCGGGCAGGACGCGTTCAAAGCCGTTCGTTCCGTCGGGTAGTGCCTGGCGCGTATCGCTGGGCACGCCCACGGTCGCTTCTTTCGCTCGAATGGCGATCTCTTCACACGCCCGGTGCGTGTCGTCCTCGCTTCCCCAGACCAGCACAAGTGCGTCGCGCTGAGACGTCTCCATCGTCTTGGTGAGCTTCTGCCACTGCTTTCCGTCGAGAGTCTCCGAAGCCGCGTCCGAGTGAGCTATGTTTGGCAGGCTAGTCAAGCACGCGATCACGCGCACACGGTCGGAAAACTCCTTGGCAAAGGCGGTGTTTTCCTGTGTGATCTTGCTCAAGATGCCCGCAAAACCTCTAAGTGCCACACACTTGACACGGTGTCCGGCATCGAGGGCCGCCCGGACCGGTTGATACCTGGCTTGTTCCGCGACTCGGGTCACATCCTTGACGGCATGCTCGAATGTGTCCGGCGTGATACCGCGCCTTTTCAGCTCGTCGCGAATGCGCAAAAGGGCGCATTGACGCATGGCTTCGCTGTGCACCAGGTGTGGAACAAGTGAAATCCGGGCAACGCCCTTGATCTCGATCCGCGTCCCGCCTTCCACACTAACGTTGACGTCCTGGCGGCCGGCGCCGTATCCGGTGCGCATCTTTCCGGTGCTGCGCGTGAGCCTGCGCAGGATCTGGGCGACCTCAGCCGTTTCCTGTGGCGTCCGCATGTCGGGATAGGTGACAGGTTCTATCAAGGGCATACCTAGTCGGTCGGTCAGGTAAACGCGTTCGTGACCGACGTCGGAGACCTCGCGGCAGGCGTCCTCTTCGAGACCCAACTGGGCGATGCGGATCTTGCGGCCCTTGTAGGGAATCCAGCCATCGACGCCCAGAATCGTCGTTCGCTGAAACCCCGTCGGGATGGAGCCGTCGAGATATTGCTTCCGGGCGATGTGCAACTCGCTGACCATGTTGAGACGCAACAGCAGCGCGACCTCGATGGCGATCTCCAAAGCCTGCTCGTTCATGAAGAACGGCGGCGTATCGTCGAACTCATAGGTACAGACCGTTCCGTGGTGGATGCGGTAATGGATGTTCTTTTTGGTCTTCTTCTCCATCAAGGCTGTGCCGTCGTACTCGCCGAGCTCCGAGAGGGTAGGCCTCATGTGCCGCAGGATCTCCGCGTCGTACTCGTCGCTGTAACGCCCGGCTGGACATCGGCAGAAGAGCTTCGTGTCGGTCAAGAGCTGCTGGTGAATCTCGAGCCCACAACGAAGACCGATGGCGGCGTAGTCCTCGTCGGTCATCAGGTGGAATGGCCGATAGGTGTCTGTCATCCTAGACTTGCTCCTGTTTCGTAGCTAAGACGCCTCTTGCCCGACAAAACAGCCCATACTCAGCCAGGACGCCGACTGGCTCGATCTCCGTGATTCGGCATAGTCAGGTAGGGTTCGCTGTGCAGGCCATCCTGGGACGGCAGAACGAACCGGCTGGTCCGCACAGCGGATCCTGCGTTTTGTCTCTATCCCGTAGCTTGGCGCGGACCCAGTCCTCCGCCCGCCCGGTTGCCGAATCCCTCCGACAGGCGAAATCCAGCCCATCTTGTATGGCAAACGCGGGTCCACGATCAAGGGCGGAGGTGGGACGTTCCACCTTATGTAGCATCTTTGGCGGACCGTGGCCAGAGCCGGGTAAGCTCGCACCCTGGGATGGCAAAACTGACCGGTCGGTCCGCACGGCGAACCCTACGTACTTCTAGAGCAAGCCCGTTGCGGCCATCCCGCCGTCACAAGATCGGCCTCTGTGAGATAAAACCTCGACACGTCCCGGGGATTCTCTTTCAGGGTGAACACTGGGGACCCGATTTCCTATGTGAGTCATACGTGTGATCCTGTTTTCGAGGCTGAAACGCTATGCCAATTGGCAAAAACCACCACCGACAGATTATCGGTCGCGCTGTGGTTGGGGGAAGGCGTCGCAGAGCTATTGCTCTTGCCGCTGTCTTGATGGCAGTAGTCATCGTGGCTACGCTGGCTTACTCCTTTCTGGCCGCACAGAGCACGACGATCGGGATCGCCCACAACATCGAGAACCACTCGAACGCTCTATACGTGGCTGAGTCGGGCCTCGAACTTGCCATCGCCTACATCCGGGCCAACGAAGACTGGCGGACCGACCAATCTCATGGAACCTGGGTCACCGACCAGTCCTTCGGTGACGGGACATTCACCATCGTCGGCGAGGACGGAGAGGATACCGATGGCGACGGCACAGTGGACGGCGACGGTGATCTGGGCGATGATCCGGATGACCTGCTCACGCTGACCGTGACTGGGAAAGTAAGCGGGACAACACATATTGCGCGGGCGTTGGTCACCCCCCTCTCAGCGGGTGGTGGTGGCCAGTTGGTTCTGCACCCAACAGGTGTCGGCTCGTCGACGGTGCTGGTCGGCGGTGGCGTGGGAGCCGGCAACTGGGACCTGGTGAACGAAGAGACGCCAGACGACAATGCAACGTATGTTGCCAGTTCCGGCGGCACGTCATATGAGACGGACACGTACTCAACGCAAGATGCGGGGATGTCTTCGGGTTCGATTGACAGCGTGACCGTCCACATCCGTGCCTGCAAAGGCTTGGGTGGGAGCAAGGCCAAGACCGTGCTTCGCACCAGCAGCGTGGATTGCCTGGGCTCCCAAATCAACCTCAACTCGACGACTTACAGCGACCACTCCACCGCCTACTTGACGAACCCAGCCACCGGCGCCGCATGGACGTGGGATGAGATCGATGCCATGGAGGTCGGCGTGACCACCAGAAAGGGCGCCCGCTGCACACAGGTTTACGCCGACGTGCAGTACGGTGGCGACGTCAGCTATACCGTGCAGAGGCAGGGACAACCATAACCGGCGGCGACCTGACTCGCGGCGCCTGTCCTTCGCACTTTCGCCGACCGATTTTGCATCCCAAACGCAGGCGATGCGTCATCGGCTCGTTGCGGTGCGGCGCCGGCTGCCACGCTCGGCACCCTTACGAGATGCGATCCAACAGCCTGGCGAGGTAGACCGGCGCATCGAGCATCCGCGGGCCGAACCAGCTCATCAGCTCGCCGTCGACCAGCAGAACAGCCGCTTCGGGTAGCAGGGTTCGCAGCTCATCCGCATGCGACTCATCGAAGGGGAACGGTTCCGACGAGAGCATCACGACTTCGGGCGCGAGCGTCCGGAGGTCCTCGGGCGTGAGCTTGGGATAGCGCGATCGAAGGCTCTTGCAGACGTTGGTCAGCCCGCACATTTCCAGCAACGAGTCGATGTACGTCTTGCTTCCGGCGGCCATGTAGGGCTCATTCCAGACAAGATAAGCCACTCGTTTCGGCTGGATCGGCGTCAGGTCGGCGAATTTCCCCTTGACGTTGGCGACAAGCCGCAAAGCCTGCTCTCGCTGCCCGGTGATGTCGCCAAGGTCTGCAATCGTCCGCAGAGCGTCATCATAGCTCTCGACGTTGACCACATACACGGGATATGAGCGGGACAGGTCCTCGACGATTGCCCGCGCGTTCTCCTCCTTCTGGGCTACTATCAGGTCCGGGGAAAGTTCTGCGACAGCTTGCGTGTCGACGTCTATGGTCCCGCCGACCGTGGGGACGGTTCGGACCCTATCAGGCGGGCGAGTGCAGTAGACTGTCCGGCCAACGATGCGATCGTCCAGGCCCAGTGCAAAGAACGTCTCGGTAAGCGAAGGACACAGCGAGACGATCCGCTCTGGAGGGTAACGAAAAACGACTCGGCGTCCCACATGATCCGTGAGTCGGCTGTTCATGGTCGGCGGACTCCGCACGGGTGCGAGGAATGCGACCTCGCCATCACGCGGCAGGTCGTAACCCCGGTCTCTCGTTGTGAGATGGGCTCGTGACCGGTATCACGCCGGGGTTGTTGGGTAGTCAAGTGCATCAGTAGCTCGAACACATGACCTCGAAACGTACTTCGACACCCGCGCGTGTCAAGGACGGGCCACACTTCCGGCTCTAAGGCCTGTCCTCGGCGTTGCTTGACTGAGGCACGGCGTTTGGCTATTGTCTTGATACTGGAGCAAGCTCTAGTTTTGTGAAGCCGTCGAACGGTGCTTCTCCGCCCTGCGGTGCTTAAGCACGATTGGCACAGAGAAACCGAAAATGCTTTCAGGAAATGCGGGGACGTAGCTCAGCTGGGAGAGCGTCGCGTTCGCAATGCGAAGGTCGAGGGTTCGAGTCCCTTCGTCTCCAGTTCCGCTCAATTCGCAGGGCTCGCTTTGCGGGCGATATAAACTGCAAGCTTTCAAACCCGGGGGGTATGCTTCTCCAACCGGGCCGACTTCGGTATAATCTCGGCATGCGTTACGTAGGAACTGTCTATCGCCCGCCCAGCGAGGCTGACTCGTATCTCCTGCAAGCCACCATCGGTTGCTCGTGGAACCACTGCACCTACTGCGCCACCTACCAGGAAAAGCAGTTCCGCCTGCGTCCCTTGGCTGAAACACTGGAGGATATCGCCCTGGCCGGCAGTACCTTCGGCGATCGTGTGCGCAAGGTCTTCGTCATGGACGGCGATGCCATGGTGATGGAGCTCGAGCTGTGGGAGCCGATCCTCCAGGCGCTCAGTGATACGTTTCCGAACCTGCGCCGGGTAAGCTGCTACGCCACGGCCTTGAATCTGCTGGCGAAATCTGGGCATGAGTTGAGGCGCCTGCGCGATCTCGGGCTCAAGCTGCTCTACATCGGTCCGGAATCAGGCGACGACACGACGCTGAAGCGCATTGCCAAAGGCGCCGATTCAGCCGATCATGTCGAAGCTGCCGCCAAGGCCCGCCAGGCCGGCATGAAGCAATCGCTCATCTTCCTGCTTGGCGCGGGTGGTGTCGAACGCAGCGTTGAACACGCCACAGCCTCCGCCCGACTGGCTACAGCCATGGACCCTGAGTTTCTGTCGGCCCTGACTCTGATGCTCATCCCCGGGACACCGATTCACGAGCTCGCCGAAAGCGGGCGTTTCCAGATACCCAGTGTCGACGAGCTTCTGCGAGAGCTGCGCACAATCGTCGCGGAGACTAACCCCAGCGACACCATATTCCGCTGCAATCATGCCTCCAACTATCTGCCGATCGCAGGCCGCTTACCGCGAGATCGCGATGCGATTCTCCAGAAGATTGATGCAGCCCTTACAGGCGACGTGCCTTTCCGATCAGAATGGTCCCGGGGGCTTTAGTTAGACCGTGTTCGGTTTTCACGCAGCGGCTTGGGTGGCCCACCTCTTTAGAGGCGGGGGATACGACTTAGTACGCCGAATCGTGTTCCCCAAGGCTAAAGCCATGGGCCACCCACCTGATGCAACCCGCAGAATCAAGGTTGCCGGATCACTACTGCCGCTTCCAGAGGTGGCGGTGAATTGCTCCACTAACGCCGGAGAGTCTTAGCTTTGCTGATTGGCATTCTATCCGACAGTCACGGACGACATCACCTTGTGCGGCGGGCGGTCGAGTTGTTTCAAGCCGCCAATGTCGACCATATCATCCACTGCGGCGACGTGGGCGGGATGGACGTGTTTAACGAACTGGTCGGTATGCCTTGCACATTCGTCTGGGGCAACACCGACCCACGCGACGATGGGCTCACCGCCTTTCTTGACTCAGTGGGGATTCCCCGCCCCGTGTCCATTCCCACACGGATTGATCTGGGTGGCAAGCGTTTCGCGGTCTACCATGGCCACGAACCGGGTTTTGATCAGGCGCTCGAAGTCCTGGACGTGGACTACCTCCTCCACGGGCACTTGCACGTTGCCCGAGACGAGCGCATCGGGCTGCGTCGGGTCATCAACCCCGGCGCGCTCCATCGCACGCGTATGAAGACCGTTGCTATCCTCGATACAGCCACCGACGAACTGACCTTCCACGAAATCGTCGACAGGCAATCACATAGTTAGTTGTATGCGGCTGGCCGCCAAGCAGAAGATGCTGTCGGCTTTGATCGGGCAGGCATGCTACCGGCGTCTAGTCAGGTGCCGGCCAGAGGTGGCCACAGATGATGCACTTGCGCAGCGACTCCGACTCATAGCAACTAATCGCCATCGTGCGTTTTGATCCACAACGAGGACAACACAGGATCGTCAGGTCGGCAGTCCGCTCCATCATTCGACGATTCGGATGAGCCACTTCCCGTTCTCTTATCCAGGATTTGGAGACGTTTCTCATCTTCGCCCTCCTATCCGGTTTGCCGTCCTGCGGTGCACACATACCGCGTCATGACTCGCCGGCTCTGGGCAAACCCGGGACATCGGCGGGGTCTCACGAATCTGGGTTTGCCCACAGGCTCGGCGTTTCTGAATCACGGCCGGCATCCTCTTCCCCTCGGGAGAAGAAAAGAAAGTGCCAAGGGCCGGCTGTGTCCACGCGTCTTGGCACTTCCATGGAGGGGAGGAGAGTCTGACAACCACATCCACGCGTGCAAAGACCCGCGGCGGGTTGATTCAGAGCTTTCAGGGCCAAACCTTACATCCTCATCCAGTACTAAGAGCGTAAACGGCGCGGTTTGCTAACGCGATATTCGCGTTTTTTTTGGAATTATCTTGCCGAACGTCTGTTTCTAGTTTGCACAGATGTCCCGTGATCGTGCGCAGTGCGGTTTTCGCGTCGTTATGGGGCCCGCGAGGTGGAACTCGGCTGACGGCGAGCCTAAAGTGAAATCGATGGGGTGATGAAGGCCCCGGGAATCGCAAACGCCTCGACGGCGTTGCTTTGTCCTGGGGGCGGGCAAGGGGAAAGAAGCATATGGGCCAACTGAAAACGCTGATACACCTCCACACGACATATTCATATGACAGCGACATTTCGCCGGAAAATCTGGTGAGATTCGCCGAGGACAACGACTTCGGATGCGTCGCCGTTACGGATCACGATAGCATAGAAGGTGCCCTGCATGTCCGATCGCTGACCGACATCAAGGTCATAGTGGGCGAGGAGATCACTACCCGAGATGGTCATCTGATCGGGCTATTCCTGCAGGAGCGGATCAGACCTTACATGTCGGCACGCGAGACAGCGCTGGCCATCAAGGAGCAAGGCGGACTGGTGTTCGTACCTCACCCGTTCAACAAGGTCTTCGGGTGTGGGCTGGGACCTGTCACGTGGCAGATTCTCGACCTGATCGACGCCGTGGAGATCGGCAACGCGCAGAACCTGCTGCCGTTTCCCGACGGTTTGGCCCGGCGATTAGCCTCCAAGACTGGTCTGACCACGTATGTGGGCGCGGATTCGCACCGCCGCGACAGCATCGGCCCGTGCTATCAGGTCATGCGTGATTTCGACGGTCCGGAAGACTTCGCCCGCGCACTCGCCTTCGCGACGTTGATTGCCGGCAAGCACCCGTTGAGTTATTTCGCCCGGGTGGGCTCCGCACTGTTATGCCATCTGATGCACAGACCTGTGGCTGCCTTGGCCAGATTGGGCGAGCGGGTTCACGGTATGACCGCAGCGCGGGGTTGACCCACACCGCTTGCCACTCCAAGAAACAGACCGTGAACTTCCTTGGGTGCTACCGGTATCTGTGATGTCGAGACTTCCCACGCCAGGTAGTCGCACTTCAGAATGGTGGACGACAGGATTCACAAGATTGACAAGATGTGGGAATGCAATCTTGTGAATCGTGTAAATCCTGTCCAATCCCCTTTTTGGTCGTTGTCCAACGGCAGGTGGCCGGGACTCGGGTGCTCAGAGATGGCACTCTGCGCAGCACAAAGTTTCCATCGCGCAGAAGCGAGAGGCTCTCGGAGAAATGGGGGCTACTCGGAGGTCTCGCCCTCGCCCTCGCTGGTGGCTGCTGCTCGGGCTTTTTTGTTATGCTTGTTCTCCCGGTGCTCTTTGAGCCCGGCTGCCGCCTTCTGCCAGAGCTTGTAGGCTTCTTCCTTTTCGCCCCGCTTATAGGCTAGGGCGGCGTTGACCTTCATGCGACGAAACGCCTTTGTCGGTCTGGGCATCGTGATCCTCGCTATTGAAAAGCTATCCCAAGCCGGTCCAACCGGCTGACGAAACGCCTCAATCTAACACAACCGAGCCCAATCGCCAAATCTGTCTGAGAGCCGAGGCGAAAAAGATGTACAGAGCCCGAATAGGTGGCCAATCAGCGGCTCGTGGCAGAAGGCAACCGGGTGGCATGGGCAAGCAATTCTGCCCACGCCACTCCCCAGTTAGATACCTCCGTGAGAAAATCAGACCGCAAGACTCTTGCTGGCCGGGAACGAAACCGCCGTGAGGTAGCATCCTACCTTCGACCCAGGTCCTGCGGGTGCAGGTGGGGTCTGGGACACCTTCGGCGGGTCCGATCAGAGCCCCAAGCGCCACCGCCGGGTCCTCGTGGAAAGACCACGGGTCCTCTGAGCCGCTCGCTTACGATCGGAGCTCGGATCAGGTGCCCAGCGCGGGCGTTTATCACGTGTCACTTCCCTGTTTCGCGATCCGCCTGAAGTGCCATGGACCCGCTCGGGTGTGTCCTGTTCATGCCCAGACCCCCAAAATCGAACCCTACGGGGTTTGTGGGGTGATAACAGCATCGAAAGGGCTTCACGAAGCGGTTGGTCCTTGAAACCAGCCTCCAAGGCGGCTAAGTTAAGGTGGGGGGGTGCACTACAGTGGCTTGGGCCTGTTTCCAGGGGCGTCGCCAAGAGGGGTACGAGCACAGAGCGGGGAGGTTGGAAGATGGCAAACCGCAGACTTATTATCGCTGTGATTCTGGCTGGCGTTTCGATCGCCCAAGCCGGGGCGACCGTGCATCTGGTTCCCGGCTCGGAAGGTCCGTACACGCCTGGGGACACCGTCACAATCACCATCAACCTCGAAAACAGCGACGACACAACGCGCCTGCTGCGGGGCGCGCAGTTCGATTTCAGCCAGACCGACCCGGCGATCTCGCTTGGCAGCACCTTCACCTGGAATGTCGAGCCACCGTACGGAGGAATCGCCAATAGCTTGCTTCCCGTGCCCAACTGGGCTTCGCTGGCGATTGACGATTCCGATCCGAGCCTCCTCTTCGTCTTGCCTCCCAATCTTGAAGGCGAGCCGGTGGAGATGCTGACGGTCGGGAGTCTCGACGTCGTCGTGAACGACAGCGGTTGGCTTGACGCGTTCCACGCTGATTGGGACTTCGACATCAACCAGGGAGCCCGAATCACCTACGGATTCGGTGGCGGCGATCCGGTGACCGAGTGGTTCGCCTACGGGCGCGACGACAATCCTCCGGAGCTTCTCGGCGGGCGGGTGTATCTAGAGGTTCCAGAACCGTCGAGTCTGGTACTGCTTTCCGTTGGTTTCTTTGGTGCGCTGCGGCGTCGCCGACCCTGATAGCTTGACCACTGCTTCGCTACGCCCCGGTCGGCGGGTTGGCGTGCCTCCGGCAGTTTGCTGCCGGTGCGGTCTTGCACGCGATTCAGCACTTCTTGCTTCGAGCAACCGTCCGTCCCTCACCCCTGGAAGGGATGGGGAACCCCGCGCCGACAGCTTATCCCGCGCTCGGCTATGGTCAGACACGCAAGGAGCGGTAGAATACGCGTGACGCGACCGGATGCGGTTTTCGCGCGTCCGGGTCGATGGCGACCAGCCGGCATTTGCGGGTAAGCTGATGCTTGCCGGTGTCGTCTGAGATTTTCGAGCCGAACCGCGACCGTGAGGGAGTGGTCCCGAAGAAACCGTAACAGCCTTCCTGGAAACGGCGCCGGAGCTTGCTCCAGGATGCCCAAGGCGCGTGGAGAGCCCCATGTCCACCACAGACGACAAACAGAGAAAACCGCACACGGTGTTGTTGGTCGACGATAACCAGCAGAATCTCGAGCTGCTCGAAGTGTATATGGAAGACCTGCCCGAAGTGCGCGTGGTTACGGCTACCAACGGGCTTGAAGCTCTAGCGAAAGTCGAAGAGGAATCGCCGGACTTGCTTCTTCTGGACATCATGATGCCGAAGATGTCCGGGTTCGAGGTCTGCAAGCGTCTCAAGAGCAACCCGGAAACGCGCGACATCATCGTCGTTATGGTCACCGCCCTCAGCGAGACATCAGACGTCGAGCGGGCGGCTGAGTGCGGAACCGACGACTACCTGTCAAAGCCCATCGATCGGGCGGCGATGGTCGACCTGGTCCGAGGTCTTCTCGCCACCAAGGCCAAGACGTAGTATTCTATCATACCTGGGTTTGCGGCTTATCCGAACCGCGCCCGTCAGGAAGCGGCCGCCAGTTGCCGGTGCGGCCTTACGCGCGAGTCAACGCCTTCTGCTTCGAATAGCTGTCCGTCCCCCACCCCTGGAAGGGGTCGGGCACCCCCCGCCGCTGATCAGATGGCGGGACGGAGCGCGTGTTGCCCGAGGCCACAAGATCAACGTTGGCGGCATGCTATAGTGGATTGCGATTCGATTAGTGAACCGCCCTCCATCTCCGACGGTTTGTCCAAACCCAAGAGTGCAAGGAATGTAGGAGCGACGTCCGACAGGCCTCCTCCCTCGCGGAGGTGGTGCCCTTTGAGTTCGTCGTCGACGACGATCAGCTCTACGTCATAGGTGGTGTGGGCGGTGTGCGGTCCGCCGGTATTAGGATCGATCATCTGTTCGCAGTTGCCGTGGTCGGCTGTGACGATCAACGATCCGCCTTTGGCGAGCACGGTGTCGACTATTCTCCCGACGCACTCGTCGACGGTCTCGACGGCGCGGATGGCTGCCGGCAGGTTTCCTGTGTGTCCCACCATGTCACCGTTTGCGAAGTTGACAACCATCACGTCATAGGCGTCGGAAGCCAGGCGTTCGAGAACGGTTTCTGTGACCTGGGTGGCTGACATCTCGGGCTTCTCGTCATAGGTGGCAACGCCCCGAGGCGACGGGACCAGCGCACGATCTTCGAGCGGAAACGGATCATCACGATAGTCGTTAAAGAAGAAGGTAACGTGCGGGAACTTCTCGGTCTCGGCGCAGCGGAGTCCCTTCAGGCCTTGTTCGCCGAGGTAGCTCCCTAAGATATTCTGCATCGCAGGGGGCTTTGCGAAGGCGACGTGCACTGGCAGGCGCTCTTCGTAGGACGTCATCGTGACGAAGTGGAGATCGAGCTTCGGGCCTCGGTCAAAGCCCATCGTTACCGGTTGACCGTCAGGGCCGGTGATCTGGTATGGAAATTCGTCGAGCACCAGCGCCTTGGTGATCTCCCGCGGTCTGTCGCCGCGAAAATTGAAGAAGATGACGCTGTCTCCATCCTTTATCCGCCCGGTGTCTTGGTCGTCGGGGAGTGTGATAGATGGCGTGACGAACTCATCGCCGACCATGGAATCGTTCGCCGGGTTTTCGTAATAGTGGCGGACCGCCTCGGCAGCCGAGTCAAAACGCGGGCATGGATCACCATCTCCGCTTGAGCGGCCCGTCAACATGTCATACGCCGCCTTGACGCGGTCCCAGCGGTTGTCGCGGTCCATCGCGTAAAACCGCCCGCTCACACTGGCGATCGAGTTGGCGCAGACTTCTTGGCACTTCCCCTGGATCCGGGACAGGAACGTCAAGCCCTTGTTCGGAGGCGTATCACGCCCATCCATGAAGGCATGGACGAACACCCGATCACCAGGGAAACGCACAAGAGCGCTCATCTCCAAAAGGGCGTAGAGATGGTCGAGGTCGCTGTGGACCCTGCCGTCGCTGCAAAGCCCCATGAAATGGACGTTCCCGCCGGTCTCCTTGGCGCGGGCAAACGCACCGAGCAACTCGGCGTTTTCGAAGAAGGACCCATCCTGGATGCGCCGGGTAATACGCATGATTTCCTGGTTCACGATCCGGCCGGCCCCGATGTTCTGGTGGCCTACTTCGCTGTTGCCCATCACGCCCTCGGGCAACCCGACGTCGTTACCGCTGGTGTGAATGAGGGCGTGCGGATAAGTGCTAAGCAGGCGGTCGTCCACGGGTGTGCGGGCGAGGTTGATGGCGTTGGCGTGGTTCCATTCAGGATGAGGATTCGACCCCCATCCGTCACGGATGATCATCACTACAGGTTTGCGTCGAAGCTTGGCCACGGTGAACCTCCGGTCCTGTCAGGTCTCTAAACAACCTACACGATAAACCCCGCGTATCTCACCAGCCCCTCCTCGAAGTCGGCCATCTTGCGATCGAAGACCGACTCAGCCTTTGTATGGTCGCAAGTGTTATCCTCCTGCGACATGAGCACCTGGCCGGTGTCAAACCGAAACATGCCGATCGATGGCACCAGAAGCTCGACCATCGCCGTCGGAGGACCCGTCAGTGTTGCGATCCACTTGGCCAGCGACACCGGTAGCGACACGATCGGCTTGTGCCGCAGGGCGCCGGGCATCAGGCGGCGACAGGTCTGATACAACTCATTCCAACTGTAGACCTTCGGGCCACCCAGGTCGAAGGTTCCTCCGGCGGCGCCCTCGCGAAACAGCGCTTCCACGCAACAGAAAGCGACGTCCTCGACCGAGACCGGCTGAATCTTCGCCTCGCCCGTGCCGAATTGCGGCACGACGGGCGGAACGAGGCCGCATATCAACCGCTTCATAAGCCTCATGAAGTCGCCTTCCAGGCCGTGAATGAGGCTTGGTCTAAGTATCGTCCAGTCAAGACCGCTTGCCCGAACTAATTCCTCCCCCGCCCACTTGGTCCGGTGATAGGCTGAGGCTGCGTCGTGACGGCTTCCCAGTGCGGACATGTGGACGTAACGGGTTATATTGGCTGATTTGACGGCCTTGATGACCCGCTCGGTGCCCCGGCAATGGACCGAATCAAAGGTTCGCCTTCTAAGTGGGCGCTCGATGATGATGCCAACAAGGTGAATGGCACCCTGACTGATGGCGGCAGCCTGCGCGAGCGCGTCTTGATCGTGCAGACTACCGGTGACAGCTACGATTCGGTCGGGGTTTACGCCCTCATGCTGTTCGATAAGCTTGTCATACGACCTCACCAGGCAAACCGGGGTCAGCCCGCGCGAAAGCAGCTCGCGGACGACGTATCGCCCCACAAACCCAGTCGCTCCAGTGACCAGGACGTTTTTCAGGTTCTGATTGCCGTCTATCACGTCACTCGCGCCTCGGTACATCCCCACGAGGACATCGTAGGGGAAAAAAGGGGGGCAGGCTACTTCATGGTTCGGATCGTCGGTCCATCGGGAGGGTTGGCCAAGATAGGGTAGCTTGACGCCTTTGTTGCCGCTAACCCGACGCAAGAAGAACCATCAACAAGCAGGCTGTCCCAGCCGTCACGAGATGCAGCAGGAACGGGATGAGCCAGGAGTTCGTCCGGTACGCAAGATAAGCTAATCCAATACCACCGGGGAAGGACATCAGTAGCTCCCTGGGGTCCTTGCCGATGTGGATCACACCGAACAGCGCAGCCGACACCAATAAGGCTACCACGCATCCGTCGGGCAGGCCGATCCAACGCGTCACACGCCGAACGCCGAACGCACCATCTGTCGGCTGGGCCAAGCCGAACCATTGCAGTAATCGCCCGGAAGCGGATCGAGCGGAAGCATCGACCGGCGGCGGTGCGGGCCACCTGCCGCCTTTTCTAAAGGCTGCCAACATCACACCATGAAAGAGGAAGTGTTCAGCCAACATGCCGAAGAAATGGTACGTCAAGAACACAGCCGCACCGCTTCGTGCAATCTGCGGTAAGTAGTAGGGCCCGAACTTTGGGCTAAGCGCCATCCATACCACCAGCGGCAGCGCGATTACGTAAGAGACCGCCAGTATCCGCCAGCCCAGGCGATTGGGACGGCGCAAGCCGATGTCCGCGGGATTGCCTCGCAGCAAGATCGCCGCCACCACCCAGGGCAAAACCAACCCGGTGAGCAGCAGGTAGATTCCGTGACGCAGTTCCAGAGCGGGGTTCTCGATGCCCAGCGTTTCGCAGCCCCGACCAACCAGTCGAAGAAGCTGGGTTTGGGTACTCGAGGACATTCTGTGAAGTGACTGTGACCAGGACGCCGGCAGCCTCGCCCACGTCAAGATGACATAAGAGGAGATGACCACTGCTGCAATCAGTACGCCGAGAATCGACCAGTTTGCCTGTCGCTCGGTTGTCTTACTCATGTCTCGACCTACTCCCATGCTCGCAGATTGGCTGCGCGGAGGCGGATCATAGAACAAGACCCGTTCTATGGCAAAAAGGCGGCTGGTCTATAATATCCCGAAGGGGCACCCGGCGGTTGGGCCTTTGCCACCGATGTCTCTTGTCGTTATGCTCAACGTTCTGGCGTCTCGCACGGGCAGCCGCTTACGGCGGTGGCGGGATTATGGGTTCATAGGCATCCGGTGTGGTGTCTGGGTTTTGATTGCAGGAAGGCACGATGAACGATCCACGTTATACGAAGCTGGCGGATGTTCTAGTTAACTACTCCACAAGTGCAAAAAGCGGCGACAAGGTACTCGTCGAGGCCATCGACATTCCGGAGGAGATGACCTGCGAGCTTATCCGGGTTATCCGCCAGGCTGGTGCCGATCCGCTTGTCACGCTCAAGAGCAACCGCGTACAGCGAGCACTGGTGATGAATGCCACTGAGTCGCAGTTCAACCTGATCGCTGAGGCTGAGGCTCTGCGCATGGGTAAGGTCGACGCCTACATCGGATTGCGGGGCAACCACAACATAACCGAGATGTCCGACATCCCCGGCGAGAAGGACAAGATATACAAAAGCACCGTCTGGCAGAAGGCCCATCTGGACATTCGGGTGCCCAAGACGCGCTGGGTGGTTCTGCGCTGGCCTCACCCGGCGATGGCCCAGCAGGCGGGTATGAGCACCGAAGCCTTCGAGAACTTCTACTTCGACGTCTGCACCATGGACTACGCTCGCATGTCCAAGGCGATGACACCGCTGGCGAAGTACATGGACGAAGCCGACAAGGTCCGGCTCGTCGGACCCGGGACCGAGCTAGCCTTTTCAATCAAAGGGCTCAAGTCCGAACCGTGCGGCGGCAAGCTCAACATCCCTGACGGCGAGGTCTTCACTGCGCCGGTGAAAGAGAGCGTCAACGGGACGCTGCAGTACAACGCCCGGACGATCTATCAGGGCGTCATCCACGATGATATTCGCCTCGAATTCAAGGACGGCAAGATCATCAAAGCCACCAGTACGAACACCGACCATCTAAACAAGGTGCTCGATACCGACGAAGGTTCGCGCTACATCGGCGAGTTCGCCATCGGGTTCAATCCGTACGTCACCAAGCCGATGCTCGATATCCTCTTCGACGAGAAGATCGCGGGCTCGTTTCACTTCACACCCGGGCAGGCGTACGAAGGGCCGGCGGACAACGGAAACCGGAGCACCGTGCACTGGGACATGGTCTGCCTGCAGGGGGATGAGCACGGCGGCGGCGAAATCTGGTTCGACGACCGGCTCATTCGTAAAGACGGCCTGTTCGTCCCGGAGGATCTCAAGGGGCTTAACCCGGAGAATCTCAAATAGCGTGGCCGAAGTGCCATCTTCAAGCGCCACGACAGGTCGGAGCGCTGGTGTTACCAGCCGGATTCAAGCCGATCGAAGCGTTCTGAGGCGCCGGCCGGTCCGATGATGATCAGCGTGTCGTGGGCTCTGAGCATCGTCTCAGGGTCGGGGTTGAACAGCGTCTTGCCATCCTCGTGCATGATTGCGACAACCGTGGCTCCGGTCTTCTCCCTGACGATCGAGTCCTTAAGCGAAACGCCGCAGAGCTTTGATCCATCACCTATAACATACTCGTCCAGCTCCAGATCGATGCCCTTATTAGCCATCTCGACGAAGTCGACGACGTTGGGTCTGGTGAGTAAATTGGTGATGCGCATCGCTCCGATGATCTGGGGGCAGATTACGCGGTCGGCTCCGGCAAGCTTGAGCTTCTTCTCGGTGGCGGGCTGTTCAGCCCGAGCGACAACCCGCAGATCGGGGCGGAGCGTATGGGCGGTCAGGGTGATGAAGACGTTGTCGGCGTCGTGGGGCAGGATAGCCACCAGGGCCGTAGCCCGCTTAAGACCGGCCCGAATCAGTAAATCCTCCTCGGTTGCGTCGCCCATCAGGTAGGGTACTCCCGCCTTGAGAAGGTCCGGTTCCCGCCCCTTGTCGAGCTCCACGACGACAACAGGCATGCCCCGGTCACGGAGGTCCGTTACGGTTAGCGTGCCCATTCGGCCATAACCGCAGAGGATGACGTGGTTGCTCATCTTGGCAATTGTCTCGTCCAACTTTTTCCTCCCGCGGGCCTCGCGCAGCTCGCCGCTGATGAACAGAGTAACGAGGGCTGTGAAAGCGAAGTAAACGGTCCCAATGCCGAAGGCGATAATGCCAAGCGTCCACAGACGTCCGGCAGGGCTGAGCTTCCACATTTCCCCAAAACCGACCGTCGAAAGCGTGATCGCGGTCATGTAGGCCGCATCGGAGAACGAAGGCGCGGGGTCTTCCTCGATCGTCATATACCCTACGGTGCCCACGAAAAAGACACCGACCAGTATCGCAATCGCCAGAATCAGCCTGCGCAAAGGGGACAACAGACACGCTCTCCTTGTGAAGCTCTATCGCACGTCAAGTGAGGGGGCGCGGGTAAGCGTGGGCGCCGCAGGCAGACGAATCGCCAACGGTACCCGAACCCGTATGATTCCAGGCAACGCACTAGCCCCAGAGGGGCCAAGGTCTCTAGCCACGGGCGCCAGCCCGTCGTGACAAGTGCCCCAAACGCTCAAGCCCCGGCGGGGCGGCGATTCGCACCGCCAGTCACGCGACAGCGCTCAATAGGTAACATGGCACGATGGATCAGGCAATCGCCCGAAATCCATCGCCCCCGGATTCGGCACCTCCGTGGTGCATGCGAACCGGCCCGAGTTTAGCCGCCCCCGGTGCCAACGCACAAGCCTCAACTTGTCGGATCCTTCGGTAAGGGGCCGCGTCGGGTCTGTGCATGAGCTGGTGAGCCGCGCCCGAAGCGCAAGCGACGGGACCCATGACACTATCGGCGGGGCTGATCAGAGCCCCAAGCGCCAGCGCGGGGTCTTCGTGGACAGACCATGGGGCTTTGAACCCGCTCGCTTGCGCTCGGGGCTCGGTTCAGTGGTCCCCTGTCCCCGTCAAACTGCAGCTATACCGGGGCGATACCTACCCCTTAACTTGACGCGGTTCCTTTCGAGGATCAGCCTGCCACGACGCCACATGCGGAGGGATACCGGTGTCCGGAGAAATGGGCTATGATATTGACGATCGTCGGCCGTCATAGCCCCTTACGCTTGCTGGTCGAAGACGGACCGGGAACAAGAATCTGCGGGCGACCTGCTTGACTCCGGACGGTTGGCGTCCGATGAGTGAATCCGAGAGCGCCGGCGGAGCGACGCAATCACTACTTACGCTTGTGAGGGTTGAAATGGCAGGCAAAGACAAGGACAAAGCACCTGGGGCGGGCGAGAGTCGCTTTCACGATCGCAGGGAGAAGGAAGAGCGACATCAAAAGCAGCTTCCCGGCGAGGATGATGCCCCTCTGCCCCCACCCGTCGAGCCCATCCAAGCGGATGAGAAGCCCAAACGAAACGATCCTTGCCCCTGCGGCAGTGGCAAGAAGTACAAACAGTGCTGCGGAAAAAGCTAGCAAACCCCGCCGCGAGAGGGTGTTTACATCCGGGGAAGGCACCCGCCTTCAAAGGACGTCGACAGCCGACGTCTGACTGCTGATAGCTGACGGCTAATAGCTGACAGCTCAATCCCTGCTTTCGAAGATGTTTGACAGACCGCCGAGGATTGAGCCTTCGCCTTTCCCCTTCGGGCCAATGTTGGCGAGGACTCTGCCCGCCAGCCGGGTGAACGGCAGCGATTGTATCCAGACCGAGCCCGGACCTTGCAGGGTGGCCAGGAACAGCCCCTCGCCGCCGAAGATCGAGTTTCTGATCCCGCCGGTCATTTCGATGTCATAGGTGACATCCGGTGTCATCGCCACCAGACAGCCGGTGTCGAGCCTGAGCGTCTCGCCGGGTTGAAGCTGCTTCTTGTGAATAGTGCCACCGGCGTGGACGAAGGCCATTCCGTCGCCGGTAAGACGCTGGAGGATGAAGCCCTCACCACCGAACAGCCCCGCCAGGATTCTCTTTTGAAACGCGATGCCGATCTGCACCCCTCGAGCCGCACACAAAAACGCGTCCTTTTGACAGATGATCTCGCCGCCGAGATGGTCGAGCCGCATGGGGATGATCTTCCCCGGATAGGGTGCTGCGAAGGAGACCTGCTCTTGCCCGTTGCCGGCCGCACCAAAGGTCGTCAGGAAAAGCGACTCGCCGGTGACCATGCGCTTGCCGGCATCGAACAGCTTGCCCAACAAGCCCTGCTGTTTGCTGGGGTCGCCGAAGACAGTTTCCATCTCGATGCCGCTGGTCATGTACATCATGCCGCCAGCTTCAGCCACCACGACCTCGCCCGGGTCGAGGGTGATCTCGACGAACTGCATGTCGTCGCCGAAGATCTCGTAGTCGATCTCGTCGGCTCGCATGGTTGTGGGGGCAAGCGGCGGCGCTATAGGCCTCATAGCGCTCATACCCAGGCTTGGAACATGTCGAGCTTCCGACCATTCCGAAACGCCAGGCCCCCAGACCAGCGCCCTGGGTCCACCGGCTGACGGCAACGTCGCGATAAGCTCATCGCGCGACATAGGCCCGACCGTCTTGCCATCCTTAACACAATACCACCCGCCGTCACCAGCCATTACTCTACCTCCGCCAAAAAGGACCGAAACACCGCAACCCCGCCCCCGCAAACCGGCCACTTCCCCGGGGAAAGCGCCAGCCCGACACGAATCGCTCCTTGCGGACAACGATAATAGCCAAGAAACTGGCAACCGTCGACCAGACGCGCGGGTGGTGGGTGCCCCATCCTTTTCGTCTGAAAAGGGTGGGGGAAGGATTGACCAAACGGCACCTGCTTCACGGGCCTCTGTCCCCCGCCCTTCGCTGCGCGAAGGATGGGGCACCCGGCCTGTCTTCCGCTCCTATCGTGTAGGGGCGGGGCGCCAGCGGCCGGGAGCTGCAGCGAGGAAGGGCATCGGTTCCATTGGAAGCACGAACGTGCGACGGAGGTGTAACATGGCCAAGATCGAGGAGCACCAAGGCGACCGGCCGTACTGCAAGTCCTGCGGGTATTCGCTGATCGGGCTTACCGAATCGTCCAAGTGTCCCGAGTGCGGCCAGCCGATCGTCGATGTGCTGGTGCGCGAGTCGTTTCTCGGGAGACAGGGATTCCGCTACGAGTCCGACGCCAGGCTTGCGGGCTTGCCGCTTGTTTCGATAGCTTCGGGCCCGCGCGGCAGCGAGCGGCGCGGCAAAGCCGTGGGCATCATCGCGATCGGGGACATGCCGCGCGGCGTGATCGCCATCGGCGGTTATCCGTTCGGCGTGCTTTCGATAGGCGGTGTCGCTCGGGGCGTGGTCGCGCTGGGCGGAGTGAGCCTGGGTATCGTCGGAATCGGCGGTGTGGGGATCGGCGTCGCGGCTATCGGCGGTTTGGCGGTGGGTCTGTGGGCGTTCGGCGGAATGGGAATCGCCTTCATAGACGGAGTGGCTGGCATGTTGATGAAAGTCTGACGGCTCACTGCTGCTTCTTAACTTACTGCGAAGGACAGAAAACGCAGGTGCCCCATCCTTTTCGTCAGAAAGGGGTGGGGGAAGGATTGATCGAACGGTATAACCCCGGGAGGTGCCCCATCCTTCGCACCAGCGAAGGGTGGGGGAAGGGTTGATCATGTGGCGTCACCTCGCAGGTCCTCCGTCCCCCACCCTTGCTGCGCAAGGATGGGGCACCCGCGCTTCTTCACTTCAATCAGAGGAGACTACTATGCCGCGTCGTAAGATTCTTCTGCGGGTTTTGCTCTGGTCGCTGGCGATTGCGGCTGTTGCGGGCGTGTTGACGGTGTTGACTCAAGGCGGCACCGTCGCATGGAAGGTGATCGGTACGGCGTCCACGACGGCTGTCGCCTGCGGCCTGTTGCTGCTGGTTTCCATCTTGATCGATCGTCCGAAGTCCCACTCGGCCGGTATGCTGGGCACGGCGATTGTTGTCGTCGAGTTCCTGTTGACCCTCGTAGCGATCTGGGAGATCCCTCGGCTTCTTGGCGGATACAATTGGGGGGAAGAGATCGGCCTGACCATGCTGTGGATCGGCCTGTTGGGTATCCTGGCGGCGTGCTGCCTAGCTGCACTGCACACCAAGAAGGGTGCGACTGCTGGCTGGTTGGGCATCGTTGTGGCGGCGGCTGTATTGCTATCTCTTCTGCTCGCTATTTGGCTTCCAGAGGGGCCCCACCGCATCTCCGATTGGTGGGAGACCGGCGCTGCCATCTTCGTCCTCGGCGGATTGGCATCCTTGAGCTTGGTTGGTGTGGGTACCGGAGATCGCAGGCACTGGCGATGGGCTGGCATCGCTGCCGCTGCTATCTCGTGCGCCATGTGGCTTCTCGATGTCTGGATAGGTGCCGGCAGCGATCTCGGATTCGTCATCTTCGCGACCCTGACCAGCCTCGCTGTTGTCGTCACTCACGCCAACTTGGTTCTGATGGGTTCCTTGCCGCAGGGGCAACGCTGGGTTCAAGTGGGCACGATCGTGGTGGCGGTGCTCACAGCCGCCTTCATCGACATTCTGGTTATAGACGACAAGCTCGGCGGCTTTGGGAGATACGAGGACCTGCTGGCCCGTCTGGCCCACGCCTGCGGAATCGTCACCGCGTGTGGAACATTGTCGCTGTGCTTGTTGGTGCGTTTCAATCGCAAGGTCGATTTCGAGTCGCTACCGTCCGAATTCAGCGCGATCACGGTCCTTTGCCCACGGTGCGGCAAGAAGCAGGCGGTCGACCTGGGCGAGGCCAAGTGCACCACCTGCGGGCTGCGAATCCTGGTTCGGGTGGAGGAGCCTCGCTGTCCGCAATGTGAGTATCTGCTCTATGGGATGGCCTTGGACCGCTGTCCGGAATGTGGCCTGCGGATCACCGCCACGTGAGTGATTCCTGGGATTGCATCCCCTGTGGCTAAAGCCACGGGCCACCCTACGACCAGCCGGGTTTGGGGCTACCTTTGGGTCCGCGCCAAGTGAAGAGGTAGGTGTCGCCCCGGTGCAGCTACCGTTTGACGGGGGAATGGAACCCCTGAACCGAGCCCCAACCGCCAGCGCTGGGGTGTCGGATCGGTGCGGCGAGGATCCCGTCGCTTGCGCTTTGGGCTAGGTTTACCAGTTTACCCACAAACCTGACGCGGACCCGCTGTGTTTCACAATATCGACGACGGATGGAACATCGCTTGCATGTCGGTTAGAATGCGGATTCGCTCAATCGGTTACGGTAGGGCACTGGCGGGAGCCGGCGGTTCGTGCGGCGTCGCACGACGGCGGTATTTCGGTTTGCCGAGGAAGAGACATCATGAGTCGACCTAAAGTCACAATCGACGGAAACGAGGCGGCGGCTCACGTCGCCCACCAGGTATCAGAGGTCTGTGCGATCTACCCGATCACGCCAAGCTCTCCGATGGGTGAGCTGGCGGACGAGTGGTCCGCCAAGGGGCGGACGAACATTTGGGGCACAATCCCGCATGTGATCGAGATGCAAAGCGAGGGCGGTGCCTCCGGCGCGGTTCACGGCGCATTGCAGACCGGAGCCCTCTCGACGACGTTTACGGCTTCACAGGGTCTGCTGCTGATGATACCAAACATGTTCAAGATCGCGGGCGAGCTTACGCCGACGGTCTTCCACGTCACGGCACGCACGGTGGCGACCCATGCCCTGTCGATCTTCGGCGATCATGGCGACGTTATGGCTGTGCGGTCGACCGGATTCGGACAGATGGCGTCTGGTTCGATTCAGGAAGTAATGGACCTTGCGCTTATCACCCATGCAGCCACGCTGAAAGCTCGCGTGCCATTCATCCACTTTTTTGACGGGTTCCGCTCGTCGCACGAGGTGATGAAGGTCGAGCAGCTTACCACGGAAGACATTCGGGCCATGATCGACGACAAGCTAGTCGCAGCCCACCGCGCGCGAGCGATGAACCCTGATCGTCCGGTCCTGCGGGGAACGGCGCAGAACCCCGACGTGTTTTTCCAGGCCCGTGAGACGATCAACCCGTACTACGCCGCCTGCGCTGATATCGTCCAGGAGACCATGGACAAGTTCGCCTCGCTTGTCGGGCGCCAGTATCACCTTTTCGACTACATCGGAGCCTCGGATGCCGAGCGGGTGATCGTTCTTATGGGTTCCGGAGCGGAGGCTGCCCACGAAGCCGTGGAGCACCTGGTCGCAGATGGGGAAAAGATCGGCCTGGTGAAGGTGAGGTTGTTCCGTCCGTTCGCCGGTGAGAAGCTCATAGCCGCCTTGCCAAAGACTACAAAGGTGGTAGCGGTCCTGGATCGGACGAAGGAGCCCGGGGCCCTGGGCGAGCCTCTCTATCAGGATGTCCTCACGGCCATGATGGAACATCACGGCAACAGTGGCAATCACTTCAAGCAGCAGCCTCGCATCGTCGGCGGTCGCTACGGTCTGTCGTCAAAGGAATTCACCTCGGCTATGGTCAAGGGCGTCTTCGACGAAATGAGCAAGGACAAGCCCAAGAACCACTTCTCCGTGGGTATTCTCGACGACGTGACCAACAATTCGATAGACTACGATCCGTCCTTCTCGACCGAACGGGATGACGTCGTTCGGGCGATGTTCTTCGGTCTTGGTTCTGACGGAACGGTCGGAGCCAACAAGAACTCGATTAAGATCATCGGCGAGGGCACCGACTTCTATGCCCAAGGCTACTTCGTGTATGACTCGAAGAAGGCCGGCTCACTTACCGTGTCGCACCTGCGATTCGGCCCGCGCCCCATCCGCTCGACCTATCTTATCACCGAAGCCAACTTCATCGGGTGTCACCAGCAGGTCTTCCTTGAGAAGCTCGATGTGCTGGCGTGTGCAGCCCCCGGGGCGACCTTCCTGCTCAATTCGCAGGCTGGTCCCGATGAGGTATGGGACACGCTCAACCGTCAGGTGCAGCAACAGATTATCGACAAGAAGCTGAAGCTTTACATCATCGACGGGTACAAGGTCGCAGGCGAAACGGGCATGGGGGCGCGGATCAACACGATCATGCAGACATGCTTCTTCGCGATTTCCGGCGTCCTGCCACAAGAGGAGGCGATCGCCAAGATCAAGGAGGCCATTCAGAAGACCTACGGAAATCGTGGCGAGAAGGTGGTCAATATGAACTTCGCGGCGGTTGATCAAGCCGTCGCCAACCTCCATGAGGTTGCCATTCCCGACAAGGCGACTTCGGATCGCAATAGGCCTCCGGCTGTGGCTGAGGAAGCTCCCGAGTTCGTGCGCGATGTGCTCTCTCGGATAATCCAATACGAGGGCGACTCGCTGCCGGTAAGTGCCTTCCCCGACGACGGGACCTTCCCCACGGGAACCACCCAGTGGGAGAAGCGCAATATCGCCCTGGAAATTCCCGTGTGGGACCCGGACACGTGCATCCAATGCAATAAGTGCTCTCTTGTGTGCCCACATGCAGCCATCAGACCCAAGGTGTACGACCCGCAGCTCATCGAGAAGGCGCCGCAGACGTTTAAGTCGATTGATGCCCGCGGCGCCGGTTTCAAAGGGATGAAGTTCAGCTTGCAGGTGGCACCCGAAGACTGCACCGGATGCGCCACCTGCGTCGGGGTCTGTCCCGCCAAGAACAAGAGCAACCCTGACCTCAAGGCCATCAACATGGGAGAGCAACCGCCGATCCGGTTCCAGGAACGCGAAAACTATGCGTTCTTCCTCGGTCTGCCCGAGTTTGATCGGACAATGCTGAAGCTCACCACAGTGAAGGATTCGCAGCTTCTCCAACCGCTGTTCGAATACTCCGGCGCCTGTGCGGGTTGTGGCGAGACGCCTTACGTGAAGCTGGTGAGTCAGCTATTCGGCGACCGGATCATCATGTCCAACGCCACGGGTTGCTCGTCGATCTACGGCGGTAACCTGCCGACTACCCCGTGGGCGGTGAACTCCGACGGTTGCGGTCCAACCTGGTCGAACTCGCTTTTCGAGGACAATGCCGAGTTCGGGATGGGTTTCCGTCTGACGATCGACAAGCACAACGAGTTCGCCTGCGAACTGCTCGCGAGACTCCGCGAGAAGCTCGGCGGAGATCTGGTCGACGCCATCGTGAATGCCGACCAGACAGATGAAGCCGGCGTGATCGCTCAGCGCCAACGCGTGCGCGAGATGAAAAAGAAGCTCGAGGGTATCGACTCGCCCGAGAGCCTCAATCTACTTGGTGTCGCAGACGCCTTGGTTCGGCGGAGCGTGTGGATTTGCGGCGGTGACGGTTGGGCGTACGACATCGGGTACGGCGGACTGGACCACGTAATCGCCTCGGGCAGAGACGTCAACGTTCTGGTACTCGATACCGAGGTGTACTCGAACACCGGCGGTCAGATGTCCAAGTCCACACCGTGTGGAGCGGTCGCCAAGTTCGCTGCCGGCGGCAAGGAGTCAAACAAGAAGAACATGGGCCTGATGGCCATGAGCTACAACAATGTATTCGTGACCCAGATCGCCCTAGGTGCCAACGACAACCACGCCGTCAAGGCGATTGTCGAGGCTGAAAGCTACAACGGACCGTCGCTTATCCTCGCGTATAGCCACTGCATCGCGCACGGCATCGATATGGCCGAGGGGCTTGGACACCAGAAGGCTGTGGTCGAGTGTGGCCACTATCCTCTGTACCGATACGATCCGCGCCGGGCTGCTAAGGGACTTAACCCGCTGCAGCTTGACTCCAAGCCTCCGAAAACTGCGTTTGGCGAGTATGCGAAGACGGAAAACCGGTATCGAATCCTCATGAAGAACAATCCCGAGCGGTCGGAGATGCTGCTGGAAATGGCAGGAAAGATGGCGACGGCTCGCTACGAGGAACTGGCAAGACTGGCCCAGCCATGGGACAAGATCTAGGAAGGCAAGGGGTCACATGTGCCGTGCTCACGCTTGCGTGAGCACGGTCCTGCGACTTCGTGAGACAAGCCGGGTAGGGTCCGCTCGGCGGACCATCTTCGGACCGGTAAGGTGAACCGGCTGGTCCGTGCAGCGGATCCTACCAGCGGCAGGCCGTGCCTACTGCGGACCGACAAGCGCCAGGGCGAACTGAGCAAAGTCGTCGAGGTTGACACTGCTGTCGCCGTTCATGTCGCCGGGTTCGCACCCGCCCGCAGATATCCCGCTGAAGCAGGCCTGGAACGAAGCGAAGTCCGCCAGATCAACGTCACCGTCGGAGTCGAAGTCTCCGTTGCCCGGACCGGCGCACTCGAGCCTGGTGACCCAGAAGTCGTCGACACCCGCTTCGTCGATCGAGTTGTTGGGAAGATCGGCGGCGCAGAAGCGAATCCTTACCTGCGACGTGGGTTCTACAAAGTTCACGATGCGAACTGTCCGCTCGACCCAGCCCTGGCTGTCGAGGGCGCTTTCGATCAGGACCCACGAATCACCGTCGTCGTTGGTGATCTCGACATCCATCCGGTCGTTGTCGAGATCGTCATTTGTAAACCAGCGTGCGTATCTGACCATCGGGTCAGATGTGCCACCGAGGTCCAAAAGCGGCGAGATGAGGCATGTCGGTCCTCCGTCCACGTCTGAGTCACCCAGTCTGTTTGCCGTCAGATAGCACTGCCCCGAGCCGTCGGAGTCGGTGTGCGGATCACCTCGGGCTCCTCCGCCGATCGGGGTCCCTCGCTCCCAACTTCCGTCTTGCAGGTTGATGTCCTCGACGCTCCAACCCATGTCGGTCTCGAAGTCGTCGTGCATGATGATAACAAGCTCGCCAACGCCGGCGATAAACGGCGTCTGTGACGGGCCGCTTGGCGGTTCGTATGTGACTCCGCTTATGCTGCCCTCCGCGCTGAAGTAGAACTCCGGAGTGTCGTTGCAGGCAGCTGCGGGCAACGTGCCCTCAAAGAGGTCGCCACTGATGTGGGTGAGCGGCGAGGCCTGATACTCTCCACCGTCGTATCGGTAGTGCAAGGTGGCTGAACCCGGAGTGTACTGCTCGCCTCCGGGGATGACCTCGACTGCGATGTCGACGGGCTCGCCGGGCGGAAGCAACTCGGGTACGCCGTTGGGGAAACTGATCCGCAGCACCGGAGCCCTCATCCCCAGGTCAGGATTGCCCCACAAAGCGCCCCACTCGAACGTTTCGTACTTGTCGTAGTTCCACAGGCCATTGACGTACATTTCTGTAAGCGCCCACGAAAGGGCTTCGCCCTGGGTGTACTCGCCGGAGGTCACGCAGGTCGTGAAGAAATAGTCGAGCGATTGGCTCGATCCATCGTAAGGTGCGCTCCATCCGTGGTGACCAAGTGCCACCTTGGTGGCACCGACAAAACCCACGGCGCCCTGCTGCAACATGGCTTTGCCGATGTTGAGATCGTCCGTGTCCGAGTTGCTGCAAGCGTCGGCGAAGATTATGGCTGGGTGGTCGTCGTCGAGCGCCGGGCAGTCGGAGTTTGAAATAAACGCCGGTGCGCCAAGCCCGTATATGTGGCACGAGGTAGGCGAACCGTGCCCCGCCCAGTTGACGAAAGCGAAGTGACCGTCAGGCCAGACGTCCATCACGTTTTCGTGCAGCAGAGGGTAGTCGCAGTCGTAGGTGGAGTAGTAACCGCTGTTCTTCTCGTACATCCTGGTCATGGTCCAGTCGCTCATCCACGGCTGATCGACCTTGACCTCCATCAATACGGCGTTGTCCGTATCCGCCCAGAAGTAGGCCCCCAAAAGGAGGATATTCTTCTTGAACGACGGATCGGAGTTCTGCTCATAAGCGACCGATTTCTCGCAGATGCTCTGTACGGTTGATGGGCTGCTCCAGGGAATTCGCCCGACGTTGACTTCCGCGTAGAAATCTATGGGGTCGCCAGCCTCGCCGTACTGATGATCGCCATCGGCGTCCCATGATTCACTGTCGGGCAGGGACAACTCGGCGAAGTAGAAATCGGTTTCGGGTTGTCCATAGCCCACGTCCTGGGCGGTGCGGCGCATGGGTACGTCGTCGTAATCGCCGACCAGAAGGACGTCCTCGATGCCCCAAACGCCCGACGGATATGTCGCCCGCAGGAAGTTCCTCATCTTCTCAGCCAGGTCATACCCGGTGTAGTTGGAGGCAATCCAGGAGGTGGTCACGACTTCGACGGTTCTGCCTTTCTGTGTTTCCCAGTCGACCAGGGGAGCGACCGAAGAAGTCAGTGAGTCGAGCGTGATGATGACAAAATCGTGGAGCCCGCCGTCTCTGGTCGACTCGCCGGCGTACCAGTCGGACGCCTGGACATAGTTGAGCACGATCCTCCGGGCGGTCCGCTCCGGCTTCTCGATGTTGTCCACCATCACGTCTGCCGGCTCTTCAGGCAGGGCGTAGTGAACATGCACGGTGATGTCGGGGAAGTACGTCAGCTCGCCAGAGAGCGGGCGAAAAGCAAACGGAGTGACCCTCACGTCCACCAGATTGTACTTGCGGTAGCCAGCCGTCCGGACAAGCTCGACGACGTTCGCCGGGCAAACGTCGTTGCTGCCGTAAACCGTGCTCAGGTTCTCTTCGTATTGCTCCAAAGCCTGAGGCAGGTATTCCGTTCGCTTACCGTCTATCACCCCGGGCGGAGCCGACGGAATCACCCGGTACTCGCCGGGTACGTCGATGCCTTGGCCCGCATCGAATCGGACTTCCACAACCTGGGCGCCGGGAGGGATCGCGACAGCGAAGATCTTCGACGGCAGTCTCGGATTTCCGGGTACATTCAGGAAGCCAAAGCCCTCCATGACTATCTTGTGTCCCTTATCAGTCTCAGTTATCTCATATGCCCCGACGGGAATCGTGGTACTTACCACCTGCTCGGCTGCTCCAAGGGCGGCTTGAGACAGCGTCGCCAGGGCTACGATCGTCCAAAGGCCGCCAAGAGGCCAAAGCCGTGCAGAGTATTGGTTGTTGTTCATAATTCGATACCCTTTCCATGCAATCTGGGCTTGGTGCAGACTGACAAGCACAAAAGGCGAGACTCCCCCGTCAAACAAGCACCCCTTTAGGAAAACGCCAGCTCAGCGTTAAGATTCCATCATACCAGATAGAGGCGGGGAGGGATCGATAAGCTCAGTCGAAAGTACGACTTGTACCGGTGGCTCGACCTGCACAGACACTCCGGCCCGGATGAACTTCGCCCAATCCCGCAACGGGGCCTAGAATTACTGTGTCACACGATTGATTCGTGTGTGTGTGCGTGTGCGACCCTCACGACGATAAGATGGCCAACAAGTTATTACATAGCGATTGCATGACAGACCCAACTCGGTTCGGCGGCCGCGGACTGCGATTGAAACGATTGAACGGTTCGCGAAAGAAGAATGGCGTGCGAGTGAAGAGGCCGTCTGGACAATGAGGTGCTTTGATATGGCGGACCGAGTCTGCCGGACCGGTCACACCAACCACCTTTCACGAATGAGGGCTGCTATCGCCCGGGCTGCCGGTAACCAGCGTGCCTCTCCCGGATACGGGATGCACACGGAGCCAGACCCCCAACCCCGAGCCACCAGCTTGAAGGCCCTCGCCATTCCCTCGAAGTGCCAGTGGTCCGCGTTTCTACAATGCACCATAGGGATTGTGGGCTTGGCAGCGGCGGCATTCAAAACGGTCGACGCCTTCGAGGTGGTCGGTGCTCTACCGGTGACGGGCCGCCGAAGGGAAGTATGGTCCACAAACCGCACATCGAGAACGTCCTGGACCACTTCGCACATCGCCACACGTCGCCGCAGCCTCTGCCCTCCACCCTCGACGCTTGGGTACCAGAGGTATTCGAGGTCAGCCGGGAGCTTCCCGAGTCCTTCTCGCAACTTGCCGAGGTCGAACTCAGGCTTGCCGCCAGGATGCTCGGAGAAGGCCTTTTCGTTTTCGAGCAGAAAACGTGTTTCTCCAGCCGCCTGGCATGAGCTTGCGATTTCGCCGGCCAACGTTTCCCATCGCTTCAAGTTGCCAAGCGGGTCGTCGCCCAACGCAGGAGCGGTCTTTATCCCCGGGATGAGACTCATCCCGGGCACCTGCCGTCGCAATTCCGTGTAAATGCGCGACTGGCGAGGAACTGTCGAGACGATGGCTGTATCTGTGATGGTCTGCCAGATGCGCAGTCCTTCGATTGCATGCGCGACGTGGTCGCGATCGGGATAATTCACCTCAAGCCAGGGAACCACGCGGACAGGCGCGCGAGGCTTGCCCTTCAGCATTCGACCGACGTGGCTGTTTCTCTGGCTGTTCCTCGTTGCCACCGGAGTGTTCCTCGATCCTGACTGCAGCGTTTGGACAGATCACGCCACAGTCGCATTGGCGCGCGGGTTACGGTAGTAAGGGGGTTATCGGCAGATTCCCCGTCCGCCGTGCCCAGGTAGACCGGACAACTACATACACGACCGGATCTGGCTTTCCGCTATGCTGGACCGTGGAATATGTGGGCTTGGTGCCCTGTCTTGGCCCGCATGGTGGATTGCCAACGTGAGCGGGTACTACTCATCCGCCAGTTGAACGTTGGCTGAGCACTGGAGCGGGCGGAGTTTCACGCCAATGGCATTTGTCGCACTTGTTATGGCTGGTATCGCTTTTGGTGTCTACGGGTACTACCGCGGAGCCCTGCGGTTGGGCCTGTCTCTTGCACCGCTGCTGATTGCGGGCGCCCTTCTGTGGATTTTCGGGGCAGCCGTCTACCGGATAGACGCTCTTCGCAACGCCGGTCTGGTCTGGCCCGGGTTGATCCTGATGCTCGTGGGTTTGGCTGGCGGCTACGCCGTGTGGTTTATCGGTCGAAGGAAGCTACCCAAGGAGGTTCATCGAAACGACCGGGTCTGCGGTTCGGTGCTCGGCGTGATCATCTCTCTCGTGGTGGTCTGGCTGGGATGTGTTTACTTCGTGGTGCTGTCAGCCTCCAGCGGAGGTGGCGGTAACGGTGGATCCACCTTGTGGCTGGCTAGAGCACTCACTACGGTGGGCGCCGGCAGCGACACGATGATGGACATGGTCGAAATCGCATCAGCCGACGAAAACGTAAGACGCCAAGCTGTCGCAGACCTGGGGCTGGACAGTTTGGTTGATCTCCCGGAAATGCAGGCGGTCATCGACGATGGCGCCACGCAGGAAGACCTTCAGAAGGCGGCGCAGGGCAGCATGACAGCCCTGTGGCGTTTGCAGAAGAACCCGCACATCCTGAAGCTCGTCGAGACCGAAGAGATAATCGAAGTGGTCGACCGACATAGCCTCGAAGGCCTGGCTGAGGTTGTCCGCAACGCGAAGCAGAATGACGCAGGCGACGGTGAGCACGGCGGATAGAGCCTGCGATAGCCTTGTGGGACCCTCCGGGCCGCTTCCTTACGGGCGCGGTTTGGTTCGGGCGCGGGGGCTGCGATTTGCTTGTGGGGTCGTAGGGTGTGTCCCGGACGCACCAATGGACTAACCTCGTTTCATCGCGGCATCCAGTTTGGCGAGATCGAGGTACCGATCGTGTAGATCGTCGACCCACGAGCCTGCGTTCACTTCGCGAAGGGTGGCCACTGCGCTCTCGATCGTCCATGCGTCGAAGCCGTCAGTGTTGGTCAGGCAGTCGCGATACGCGGAAATGACGTCGGCACAAGCCGTGTTCACACGCGGATACAGAAAGATGAATTTCCCCCGCTGGAAGTCTCCGGCAGTCAACAGGCTTGCCGCAAGTAAGTGGTCGCGCCACACCTGCTGTAGCGGTGTGGCTCGCAGTCTCGCCAGGCAATCTTCGCGGAACCAGCCGATCTGTTCCGCCAGTTCCTCGTAACGTTCGCGCAGTGTGGCCGGTGAGTCCTGCATGCTCTCGTGGTACTTCACCTCGATCCCCAGAAACGCCTCGGCGCCATGGCCGTCAGTGTATCGCACGAAGACATCGAAGGCTGAGCGGTCAGCCGTGTAGCGCGGATCACGGCGACCGGGTGACCATTCGAAGTCGATCGCCGTAACCACGAGCCCCTCGTCGCCGGTCTTGCGGCGCAACCAGCGCGTGGCGAGATCAAGGTCGCGGCTCGGAATCGCGAACAGGTTGAAGGCCAGCGGTTGACTCGAAAGCAGATTGCTGAAAATGCGCGGCGTACCATAGAGCTTGTCGCGGCTACGTTTTGGATCGAGCACCTCCTCGCGCACAACCTGTCGAATCGAGTCGCTTATGAAGTTCGCCAGCGACTCCCGCGCCCACGGCATTGGCAGACGCGAGCCAAGCGGGCGATCTTTGTGGGTGCCCGCAGCATAGCCGCACTGCTCACGCCACAAGGACTGGAGGACTCGGAGTTGCCGCTGATACGGTAGTTTGTCGGCGGATTCGAAGGCCTGGAGACGGCGCGCCAGAGAATCGAGATCGTTCATGATCAGAAGGTAGCAAGAGACTCTGGCGGCCGCAAGCGGCATCGGAACCGGGCGCGGAGGTAGCGCCGACTTCTAGCGTTCCAGGATCGCTAGTGTTTCTACCTGCGGGGTTTGCGGGAACATGTCGAAACACTGGATGTCGATGACACGGTATCCGCTCTTGGCGAATTGGTTCAGGTCCCGAACGAGCGAGAATGGCATACACGACAGGTAGGCGATGCGTCGCGGGCCGGTCTCGGCCAGGAGCTTCACTACTTCGGGAAGCAGGCCCTTGCGCGGCGGGTTGACCACAACGACACACCGATCCGCAACCACAGACGGCGCGTTGACCGCGACAGCAGACCCATCAGCGGCCACGGGTTGCGGGTTGCGGACCGCGACAAGCTCGGGCAGGACTTCTTCGACGAGCCCGGGGTGAAAAGTGATGTTACGGATGTCGTTATCTTCTGCCGCTTGTCGCCCCAGATCGACGGCGGGGGCTGATTCCTCGACGGCGATGACCCTATTGACATGCTTGGCTGCCACCAGGCCTGTCGTGCCTACGCCCGCATAGAGATCGAGCAAGACATCATCACGCGACAGACCAAGACCCGCGACGATCGATTCATATACGTGCTGGGCGACGGCTGTGTTGACCTGGAAGAAGCTCGTCGAGCCGAGCCAGATCCGCACGCCACAGACGACCTCTTCCAGGAACCGACGGCCGGCCAGCACCCTGTCGAAATGCCCGAAGATCACGTTGCCCTTGTCGGGATTCACATTCTGGCAGACGCCGACCAAGCCTTCGCATTGATTCATTAGGTGCTCGGCCAGAGCATCGGTATCGGGCAGGTGGTCGGTGCGAGTCACCAGCGATATCAGGATTTGTGAAGTCGCCTGACTCTCTCTGACGGAGACGAAGCGCAGGTCGCCGGTATGTGTAATTTCGTCATAGATGGGGATGGCAAACGAGCGAATGGCGTCTCGGACGCATTCGATCGCCCGGTTGATCCCTTCGCTCTGAACCGGGCAGCCAGGAATGTCGACCACTTCGTGCGTGCCGGCCCGGTAGAGCCCGAGACGGGCGATCGGAGCATTACCCGGAGCAGGACCCGCTCGTGTGAATTCCTTCTCCCTTGCATCGTTGGCGACCGCAGCCACCAGCTTGACACGGTTGCGGTAGCTCATCTGCTTGGGGCTGGCGGCGATGCTCAAGCCGACATCGGGCCCGAGCAGATCAGGCCCGAACTGTTCGAAGGTGGCTTCGACAGATGCCAGCTTCTCATCGAGTTGAACCTCATAGGCTACCCCCATCGAGCCGCAACCGCTGCAGTCGGGGAAATGCGGACATGTCGATACTTGATCCATGATCCCGCCATGGTACCCCACAATTGCACGCTTGTGGCCAGAATTGCCGCTTTCCGAGCCTCGTTTGGGCTTGTACGATGCCAACGCCGAGGTCGAGTGGTCCACCTCTTTAGTCGGGTGGCCCACCTCTTTAGAGGTGGGGGAAGCGATTGCCTCGCTTAATCGCGTCCACCAAGGCAAGAGCGTTGGGCCACCCAGCGAGGGCAGACGGCGGCGAAGACCGCAGACTGGCGCGGATCTTATGCCTAACATTTATCTAACATTATTCTTGCCGTCGGACCGATAATGAGGTAGATTGAACTTCCAGGGAGAGGTCTTAATGTCGCTTTTGGTTACGGGGAGCATCGGGATTGACACGGTGTCGACGCCGCACGGTAGCGCCGAATGCGTGCTGGGCGGATCGGCGGTTTACTTTTCGTTTGCTGCGACCAACTTCGTGCCGGTCCGGCTGGTGGGGGTGGTGGGCGACGACTTCCCACACGAGTTTCGGGAGGTGCTCGAATCTCGGGAGATCGACCTGGCGGGTCTCGAGACTAGGCAAGGGAGCAAGACTTTCCGCTGGACCGGCAAGTTCGTCGGCGACATGAACGAGGCCGAGACGGTTGATGTCAGCCTGAACGTTCTCAATGAAGAGGGTCCGGAGGTCCCGCCGGAATTCTCGGACAGCGAGGTTGTCTTCCTTGCCAACACCCAGCCGTCGTTGCAGCGGGCGCTGCTGTCGCAGCTTTCGTCCCCCGGGCTCGTTGTTTGTGACACGATGAACCTGTATATCGCCAATGAGCGGGACTCGCTGATCGAGACGCTGGCTCTTGTCACCGGGGTGATTATCAACGACGACGAATCGCGCCAGCTCACCGAGGTCACAAACCTGATAGAGGCGGGCGAGGCCATTCTCGGTCTGGGGCCCAAGTTCGTGATCATCAAGAAAGGCGAGCACGGCGCCTTACTCGTGACAGCGGACGGCCCGACGGCGATCCCCGCATACCCGTCTAAGCTCGTGTGTGACCCTACCGGGGCCGGTGACAGTTTCGCTGGCGGGGTGATGGGCTATCTGGCCCGGCAGGGCTCGTGGGATACGTCCACGTTGCGGAGGGCAATGGTGCGGGGCACGGTGACGGCTTCGTTTGCGATTGAGGATTTCTCCTTGCGCCGGATATCGAAGACCAGCCGCAAGGAAATCGACAAGCGCACTTCCGAGTACGTCGACATGTTGCGGATCGAATAGCGAAAGAGAGTAGACCTGTGCGGCTTTTTGTGGCCATTACGCTGAATGACAATGTTCGCTCGATCTTGACGGACGTTCAGGCGCGACTCAAGCCGAAGTCATCCGGTGTGCGCTGGGTGGCTCCTGCGCTGCTGCATCTGACCGTCAAGTTCCTGGGTGACGTTCCGGACGCAACGGTGCCGAAGGCGTCAAGCGCCGTCGAACGGGCGGCTTCGAGTTGTAGCCCGTTTGAGTTCGGGCTTTCTCGTTGCGGCTGCTTTCCTGGCGGCGGGAGAGTTCGGGTGGTTTGGATAGGCGGCGACGGAGCACCGGACGGTCTTGCTTACTGTGTCGAGTCGGTTGAGAGTGAGTTAGAATCAGCGGGTTATCCGCGAGAGACGCGGCGTTTCTCGCCACATATCACACTTGGGCGAGTGCGTGAGGATCGATCCGGCGGCGACCTCAGATCGCTTGTTGAGGCATGCACGTTTAAGCCGACCTCGCAGCGGGTACGTTCGCTGACGCTGATGTCGTCGGTCTTGTCGCCGCAGGGGCCGACCTACACGCCGGTGTGCGAGGCAGCGTTTGGCGGTGAGTAGAACTGAATTTGGGGCACGATAGATGGGCTTGAAAGTTATCATGGATACGAACCAGACAGCAAAGCGTGAAGAGGCACTCGGACGGGCACTGCAGCAGATCGAGAAGGCGTACGGCAAGGGCGCCATCATGCAGCTCGACAAGATGGATGCCGACGTCGTGGGCATCTCAACGACAGCCCTTTCGCTGGACTTGGCACTCGGCGGACAAGGGTTGCCCCGTGGGAGGATCATCGAGTTGTATGGTCCGGAGGCGTCGGGCAAGACGACTCTCGCTCTCCACGTGGCTGCCGCCGCTCAACAGGCGGGCGGTGTGGCTGCCATTGTGGACGCCGAGCATGCCCTCAACCCGACCTGGGCAAAGAAATGCGGCGTAAATCTCGAGCAGCTATTGGTCAGTCAACCGGAATGCGGCGAGGAAGCTCTCGAAATCACCGACATGCTGGTGCGCAGCGGATCGGTGGACGTGATCATCGTCGACTCGGTGGCTGCTCTGATCCCCCGGACCGAGCTCGAAGGGAATATGGGCGACACCCACGTCGCCCTGCAAGCTCGCCTGATGAGCCAGGCGCTCCGCAAGCTCACAGGTCCCGTCGGCAAGTCCGGCACGGTTGTGATCTTCATCAACCAGATTCGCATGAAGATCGGCGTGATGTTCGGCAACCCGGAGACCACCCCTGGCGGACGAGCCCTGAAGTTCTACTCGTCGGTTCGCCTCGATGTCCGCCGCATATCCGCTATCAAGGAGGGAGATACTGTCAAGGGCAGTCGCATCCGCGTCAAGATCGCCAAGAACAAGGTCGCCGCGCCATTCCGTGAGGCTGAATTGGACATCATGTTCGACGGCGGGATTAGCGCGGAAGGCGACCTCATCGATCTGGCTATAACCGAGAGCATTGTGGTCAAGTCCGGTTCCTGGCTCAGCTATGGCGATATCCGCCTCGGACAAGGTCGGGAAAACGCGAAGCAGTTCTTGCAGGACAATCCCGATCTGCGCAAGGAAATCCGCGCTGCCATTCTGGCAAAGCGTCAGCCCGCCGCCGACAAGACCGGCAGCGTCACTGCGTCGGCCACCAAGCTTGTCCAGTCCGGCGGCAAGGCGAGTTCGCGAGCCACTCCAAAGACCGGCAAGACCGCTCCCGCCAAGCGCAAACGCGCATAGAACATCAGAGTGCCGTCCACTGATGGCGGTGTTGTGGTTTCGTGCCACTTGGGGGCCGATCCCGCGGCCCAGAGAGGATTGTCCGGTGGTGAGCCAGGTATCTTGTGGCGATCACCGTCGCGGTTGCTTGCTATGGCCCGGATTCACCGAGCATCTGTTCGATCTCATTGATAATACGTACCGTGCGGCGGCGGTCGTGTGTGGCGCGAAACGTCCCTGTCAATCGGGCATGGCCGAACAGATCCATCCCACCGCTGCGTTGTTTCGTGGGCGAAAGGGACGCCTCCTCGAGCGATCCGGTGAGCGTATCTTGCGATCGGTTTTCCTTGAAGAACACCGAGCCTGCCCCCTCGAAGGCTGCACCGACGCGCCCAGTCATGATCAGGTAGCTGATCGTGGAGTTTATCTGGCTGCTCGATGCCACCGTGCGCCCGGGAATCGAACGCCAGAAGCTGCGAATATGGACTATCTGTGTGATAGGCTCGCCGTGGTCCTTCTCGCCGGGCGTGTTTCGCCGCAAGACCAAGTCGAGGTTGCCTTGCCCGTCGATACTGTAGTAAGCCTCGCCAAAGGTCTCGGTGTAGGTGATCGGCTCGTGGGTATCGCGATAGTCGGTGATCCGAAAAACCGACTGCCTCGCGCTACAGCCGACCATGCTTGAAATGCCAACCAGCGACACCAGACACAAGGGGCAAATGTAGCTCAGGCCATCGGTTGACGGGCGCAGTCTATTCACGAACGAAACCCTCTGTGCTTTCCGGTAACGCGAAACCCATCCCCCGTAACTCACGATAGCCGCCCCCACCGCACTCGTCAACGACGACAGACACGCGGGGGTCTACCGTCAGGTTTGTGGGCAAACTGGAGAACCGAGCCCGAAGCGCAAGCGACGGGATCCTTGCCGCACCGATCCAACACCCCCGCGCTGACGCTTGGGGCTCGGTTCAGTGGTTCCATGCCCCCGTCAAACGGCAGCTACACCGGGGCGACACCTACCCCTTAACTTGACGCGGACCCGGCATGCGGCAAGCGAACCGTCCACGTTGTACGAGAAAGAACCACACCGCAGCAATCACCGTGTGGACCTGTTGCCAACAACCGCACTCCGGATTTCACAGGATGACTCATTCACTCGCCAGAGCGAGCTTCGGTTCTGTGGTGCGGTCGAACGGTGCTTGTCCGACCAACGGCCCAAGAAGCCGACCGCCAAGAAGAAACGCAAAATGCTCTAAACTGAACCGGATGTCGGTTGAGGTTTTGCGTCTATCCGGTCATGATCGCTGCCTGCAAGCTGCGTTTCGCAGAGCGTGCGATACAGTGGGCAGCGTTCGTGGAGTTCGCCGTGGCTGCCCGAGTCGATCACCCGACCAGCCTCCATCACGATGATGCGGTGGGCGAACTGGATCGTGCTAAGCCTGTGTGCGATGATCAACGTCGTCCGCCCGCGTGAGAACTCCTTCAGGGCGTTTTGGATATTGAGCTCCGATTCGGTATCGATCTGACTTGTGGCTTCGTCGAAGATAAGAACCGGCGCGTCGCGATAGATTGCCCGGGCGATGGCCAATCGCTGGCGCTGCCCGCCCGACAAAGTGCTGCCGCGTTCGCCGAGAATCGTGTCCCATGCCTCCGGGAGACTTTCGATAAACTCATCCGCATGTGCGCGCCGGGCAGCCTCTTTGACTCGCGGGGTGTCCGGCTCTTGAGAGCCATAGGCGATGTTCTCGACGGGCGTGGCTGCAAAGACCACCGCGTCTTGAGTAACCAGACTTATCTGCCCGCGCAGACTATCGAGCGTCGCCTCGCGAATATCCACGCCATCAAACAGGACGCAACCCGCGCCAGGATCGAAGAACCTCGGCAACAGGCTGACAAGCGTTGTCTTGCCGCACCCATTGGGACCCACTATGGCGACCGTTTCGCCCTTCTCGATCGAGATGCTCACATCGCTAACAGCCGGCGTCTCGGACCCCGGATAGCTGAACGAAACGCCCTTGAACTCGATGCCCACCGACAACGGCGCAAGCCCGACGCCCGCGCCATCTCGTGGCGACTCGATCGGCGAATCGATTACCTGGAAGATCCGCTCCGCGCCGGCTGTCGATCGCTGAAGACGCACATACACGTCGGACATTTTGCGCAGCGGATCGGCAAGAACCGAAAGCAGAAATCCCAGAGTCACGAACGTCGACACCTCCAGCTTGTGGTTCAGGACCATGCTGGCTAGCCACACGGTCATCAGACTTCCCGCGATAATCGCCACTGTTTCGAGCATCGGGCTTATGAACGACTGAAGCTCTACGAGCTTGACCTGCTGTTTGAACATGCTCCAATCGACCCGGCTTAGGCGCTGTCGCTCCTTGCCTTCAGCCGTATAAGCCTTGACGATACGGATGTTCTGCAGGCTGGTGGTCAGCGCACCGATCATCCTGCCGTAGTCCATCAGTAGCTTCCGGTTGGCCTTCTTCGCCTTCCGCCCGACCGCGTAGAAGACCGCAACCGCGATCGGTGCGACGGTAACTACGACCAACGTGACCCGCCAGTCAATGGCAAAGGCTGCCCCCAGCAAACAGACCGCCCGCAACGGTTCACGGATGAACTTCCCGAACAGCGTCACAAGCCCGCGCTGAATCTCTTGAATGTCCTGCACGAATCGCGTAACGATGTCCGACGTCTCCTGCCCCGCGAAATAGACCATCGGAAGTTGCAGCGTACATTCGTAAAGCCGGGCACGAAGGGTCATCATCGCCCGAAGAATGGCCCGGGCCATCAACACTTCGCCCACGAACCGAAGGACATTTGCCGTGATAACCAGAATGACCAGACCTGTGAGTATGGCGATCAGGATGCGAAGCTTCGCGCTGGCGGATTCACCGTCGACATGCGGTGCGACCGACAGCAGCAACCGGTACTTCCACGATAACTCGCCGGCGTGGAGTTCTAGATTCGTCAACGCGGTCTCGGGGTCAGCCTCGGTTTGCGAGACATGAACGGCAATTCTCGCACCCGTATCGGCGGTGGCCAATGTCTCGAGCAGCTCAGCGGCTGAGCATCCGTCGTCGGCGGAAAGCAGGTCAAAGTCCCGCAGCCCCTCCGCCAGTAAACCTCCACCGACGTTCGTCACACGCAGCGATTGTGCGGACGGGTCTGTGGGAACGGCAAAGGCTACGCCGACGCGCTCGCTCGCCACCGTTCGATGTACCCAACCCGCAAGCCCCTCATCCTCCAGCAGTATCTTGAAAACCGGAAACACGCCACCGATGCTCAAAGTATGCAGAAGCGCGAAGACGACCGTGGCGGTAATGCCCAAAGCGAGTATGCCTCTGAAAGGCCAGGCAAGCGCCAGGATGCGGCGGAACTGACGCAGGTTGAACCCCTTCTGTGGAGCACGATGCTCATCGTTGGAGACGATCAGCTCAGGGTTCATCAGATACCGTCGATCTCAAAAGATGGTGTCAACAACAATAGACGAGTGCGCAACCGCCTCCGCACCCGCTCGCCCAATCGGCTGTTCCCACGGCAAGCAATCGCCACAGGACTGGTCGGGAGCATTCTAGAGCAAGCTCTGGTTTTGTGTAGCGGTCGAAGGGGGCTTTTCTGCCCTGCGGTGCAGGAAGCCGAGCTCCATAGAAGACCGAGAGTGCTCTAGACAGGACCGGTTTGCTCTGAAGGCACTGAGCAGCGTTGCTGTAGAACGGGCCAAGACGCCGAACGAGGCGATGCAGCCGCACCGATCTCGACTGGCACGGTAAGAGCGGTCAGCCTCGTTTATCCCGCTCGAGATGCAGCAGGTTCTACATGTGCTCATCCTCTGCGGGCGTCGGAGAACTGGCTCTTGCAACGTGTCAAGCCACTCTCACACCTCAACCGCTCACTTCGATGTCGAAAGTCCGCGCAGGGCAGGGTTTGCTTTGACGTTCATAAGCCGCGACATACCTCGTCGTGCCCGCTGACCGGTCACTTGCTCGTCCGGCTGCACCGTCGGCCGCCGGTGAATTCCGAAAACGCCCTGAAATTCTGGATGCGACAACCGTTTGGAAGCCCTCAGACGGCATCAGATGCAGCAGCACTGTAATACAGGCTTTAGTGAGCCTGCACGCGAGTGCCGACGAATGTGGCAAAATTGAAAGGGACATTTTCTCTTGACATGCCTAGCTAGGGCCGGTAAAAACCGGCCTTGGCGCGGATTCAGTTTTGGTTTCTATCTGTAACGAATGGAGATTTACTATGTTTGGAATGAGTTGGTGGATGTGGGCTATCGTGTTGGGCGGACTGTGGTACTTCTTTGGTGGCTCGCTGTTCCCAGCCACTACCTAGTAACCGTCAGCGCAGCACAAGCCCGTTAGCCCAGGTGCAAACGGGCATCCCGACAAGTCGGGATAGAGACGTCAAGGAGTTGAGGGAGGGTCCATCGAGATGGACTCGCCTTTAACTCCTTGTGTCTTTTTACGATGCCACCCGGTGTCACCCAATGCTCTCGTTGCAACATCGTGGGTTTTCTTCGCGAAGCTCCTATGCGAATCGCGGATGTTGCGAGCACGTTGTGGGCGGTTAACCGCCGGGCTGATCGCCGGAGTGCGTCGGTGTTTCACCGGAGGGCTGTGTTGTGGGCCTGCCGGTCGATCCTGGGAAAGCGTCCAACGTGGGCATCGAGCGTTTGGCTACCAGGTACATGGTCAGGTCTGCCAATCGGTGGGAGAAGCGCCGGATCGTCGCAATAGCCTTGCCTTCAGTCGTCAACAGAGTCTCCCCGTGACGCCGGCGAGAGGCACGCAGCACCGCCCGTCCTACCCGATCCGCTGAATACTGGGACCGAGCGAAACGGGTGGCATCGGCGTCGACCTTGGCGGCTGCATCGAAGAAATCGGTCCGCGTCGATCCGGGTGCCACCATGATCACGTCCACCCCACTGCCACGCAGTTCCATGCGTAATCCGGTGCTCAGCGAGATTAAGGCGGCTTTGGTAGCCGAGTAGACGGTCATCCTCGGGATCGCCTGAAAGCCGACAACCGAGGCGATGTTGACAATCTGTCCGCTGCCCCGCTCGAGCATTTCCGGCAGGACGGCTTGAATCAAAGTGATCGGCGAGACGAGATTGAGAGACAACATGCGATCCAGATGGTCGGGAGGCGTGCGCATAACCGAGGTGAAGCTGGCCCAGCCCGCATTGTTGACAAGCACGTCGATGGGGCCGAAGCGGTCGCGGACGACCGCCAGAGCAGATTCGCGTTGCCCGGAATCGGTCACGTCGGCTGTTACCGGGAGGACCCGTTTCACGCCCAACGAGGATGCGAGCGCCTCCAGCTTGTCGGTCGAGCGGGCAACAGCCGCCACCCGCGCGCCAGCACGGTGGTACTCGACGGCACAGGCTCGCCCGATACCGCCCGATGCCCCGGTGATAAAAACAACACGGTTCTTCAGATTGTAGGTCATTTGGTGCCTAACTCTGTGTTCGGGCATCGCCGGCGAAACGTCGTTGCCCCCCATCCCTTCCGGAGTCTGAGGACGAATGGCTGACGCAAGGCGTGCTCCGTGGTTTAGTTTACCGGGTCCGCAATGTGGACCGCCTGTCAGTCGTACCGGGGAGTTCTAACCCATGATAGGCTGCAATGTAAGGTCCACCGCACGGGCTGCGGGTTTAGGGTTGTTTCCTGTGGAGGTGACAGGCCCCACCATAGTGACTATAAACCGGCGGTCGGGAGGCATAGGACCTGACGAACGCTGTTTCGACACCATGGATGTTTGAACCGAACCACGACCGTGAGGGAGCGCCCCTGGTGGGTGTGGTTCGGATAGCTCGCAGGAACACGCGCGAGGCGATACTGATCTCCATCCATCCGGGGATTTCCGATGGCTGATCAAGCATCAAACCAGGAAAGCCAAGCCAGACCTACCACGTGTCTCTCCCGTTTCCGGAAGGCCTTCTTTTCGCTGCTTGTGCTTCTGATTGTCATCGGTGGCGGAGAAACGCTCTGCCGTGTGCTGGGTTTGGGAAGGCGGATAGAGGTAGCCAAGCATGTGTCGGAGTGGCAGAGGTCGCTCGACGGTCAGCCGTTTTGGGTAATGCGCGGAGCCGACTACAACAGCGACGGCATGCGCGACCGCGAGCATTCGATCGATAAGCCTCGGGGCGTATACCGCATCATCTGCCTGGGCGACAGTGTCACCGTCGGGCACGGCGTGGCAAGATCCGAGACCTACGCCCGCCATCTGGAGTCGTTCTTGGGTCAGCTCGGACTTGACGTCGAAGTGCTGAGCATCGCCGTATCAGGCTGGTCGACGCAGCAGCAGGCCATCGCCTATCAAACCATCGCCCGCAAGTATCACCCTGACCAGGTCTTCGTGGGGTTCTGCCTCAATGATGTGGCTGAGATGTTCAACAACCTGACCGAGCCGCCACCGTCGGTGGTGAGTTTTCTGCTCCGCCATTCAGCCCTGGTCCGCTTCTTGATCAACGCCGAGGGGCGTCAGGTGCATTACGTCGAGGAGCTCTTCACGAAATCGGATTCACCGGCCATCAAGGAGGGATGGCGGCGCGTGTTCGAGCAACTGCTGCTCTTAAAGGACATGGGGCGGGCTGACAAATGTGCGGTTTCGGTGATCGTCTTTCCGTTTAGGTTCCAGCTTGGCGATGATCCGCCCCCACCGATCGCACAAACCACGCTTACCACGTTTTGCAGACAAAACGACATTCCCTGTCTCGACCTACTTCCGGCGCTGCGAGACGCAGGTCTGGAGGCGTTTATCGACGAGAGTCACCTCAGCCCCACAGGCGCCCGCGCAACAGCCCGAGAGCTGGTTAGATGGGGGCGAAGCGGGTGCGAGATGTGCGGATACGAGTTGACCGGTGTTGCAGCCGACAGGTGTCCGCGATGCGGTCACGCGATTATGAACAGGCCTTAGGGTTTCGCCAACGCCGGCTTGATGGATCCTTGTTGATTGCGCGGGCCACCTCTTTGGTGGTGGGGGCGAGTGGTTCGCTGATTCGTGTCCCCTCGCGCCCAACACCATAGGCCACCCACGCAACCCCAGCGCCCAAACGGAACCGCGCCCGTAAGGAAGCGGCGCGGATGCCTCGTTTCTCGCGGGGCGACGTAGGGCAGGTGATTTACCTGCCTTCACCATTATCTCTCGCGCCCGGATGATCTTCGCTGTTATCCTGGTAGGAAAGGCAGGTCATCGACCTGCCCTGCCTGGCTTAGCGCGAGCACTTTTCCTAACCAAGTACACGATTCCTCCGACCCAGACCAAAAGGCAAATAGGAACCTCGATCCGGCGAATCTCTGATCGAACCTTGACTTCGCCTCTCTTGGTGAAAACGACGGGGGACGGCCTAAGGGCGTCGAGCCCATGTGCTGCTTTCGAGAGAGTCTCGCCGGAACCCAAGCGTTGCAGAACACGGAGAAGGTCCTGTGCCTCAGCATGAATCCGCTTGTCGTCTGTCTTGATGCCGACTTCTCGCATCCAACGGACGAACACTTCTGCACTTGCCTCGCAAGTGGAGGAACGATCGCCATCCCGAGTTATATCGACGAAGGTGCATTGGAGTTCTGGGAGCTGCACATGGACCGTCTCCCAATACTGCATTCCATCCTGGAGAACGATACTACAATCGTCCTGCTTCGCGGATGCTTCACCGAAGTTCTGTTGGCCTGCCAGTATGAACGTGTACGCTTGAGATCGCGGCTCCAAGGATATCCAATGCTGCGACACATATGTTTCAGGGGGCTTCGGAAAATGCATGAACAGCACGATGTGCACGGCAAAGCCCACGAGGGACACAACAAGCGTCCACACGGCTATCCGGAAGACATTGCCATAGATTCTTTTCGCGGGGATTGTTCGTACACCGACTTGCGTACGATCGGTGCCACACTCAGGACACACCTCAGTCGGCAACCCTTCCGTTGGGTACCCACACTTTCCGCATACAGGTGTGCCGATGCCTGACCGGCGACTACCGTATGCTCGGCCCACAACTATTGTCACAGCGGCGAGAACACACACCCCGGAAAATACACTGAACATATCCACCAGGCAGACCTCTAGAGTCAAAACGCGCAAGTGCCCCATTCTTAGGCAGCAAGAGTACGGACGGAGGGCCTGCGAAGCAATACCGTTTGGCCAGTCCATTGGTGCGTTCGGGACGCACCCTACAGCTGTACAGAAAAGCCGCAACCCCAGCGCCCAAGCCGAACCGCGCCCGCGAGGAAGCGGCCCGGGTGCACCGGTTGGAGGTTACCGGTCAAGCGGTTCTATTCGGTCTATGGCTACTCGCGATTCGGCTAATAGAAGTTCAATTGCGGATTGGTCCTCTACAGTGATCCGCAGCGCTGATCCGCAGTCGCTGCTGAGGTCGCGCGGTGTGGGGATCAGCTTGACCGTAAAGCCGGCCCGCCTTAGTACGCGCTCGGCGTGGATGGCGTGACTTGTGCTATGGACCAGGATGACCGCGAACTTGCTCATATCATCTCGCCTGGGCTAACTGCTCGACCGCGCTAAGGGCCTGGTCGATCTCGGCGTCGGTGGTAAACGGTCCTGGTGCGAGACGAACGGTTCCTTCGGGCAGCGTGCCGAGTGTGCGATGCGCCTGCGGGGCGCAGTGAAGCCCCGGGCGACACATGATGTCGAATCGCTCTTCGAGGGCCTGGGCGATTTCAGAAGCGTGTTGCCCGTCGATCGTGAAAGAGATGGCTGAGGTCTGCTTCCGGGCGTCTCCCGTTCCCAGGACGCGCACGCCCGGCAGGTTGCCCAGCCCGTCGATAAGAAGGTGTGTCAGGCTCTGCTCGTGCTCGCCGATTTGCCCCAGACCTCGCTCCCTCACATAGCGCACAGCCGCCGTCAATCCGGCGAGGCCTATCATGTTCGGTGTCCCGCTTTCGTACTTGTCGGGCAAAAAGTCGGGGTGCGTTTCCTGTTCGGACCGGCTGCCAGTGCCACCATGTGTCAGTGACGGCAGCAGCGAGATGTCGAAGTCATCACGGATGACCAATCCCCCGGTGCCGCCAGGCCCCAGCAGGCCTTTGTGCCCGGTAAACGCCAGCAGGTCGATGTTGTCGGCTGAGAGGTCAATCGGCAAACAGCCGGCGGTCTGGGCTGCGTCGAGAAGGAAGGGGATGTTCCTGCCGCGAGCGACATCGCCGATTTCGCGAATCGGCAACACCGTGCCACAGACGTTGGACGCGTGATTGGCAACGATGAGCCGGGTCTCGGGGCGGATGTGCTCTTCGATCGCGCTCGGGGACATCGTGCCGTCGGTGCGGCATGGTGCGACGGTGACCGAGGCGCCGCGCTTTTCCGCCGCCCGGACGGGCCTCATCACCGAGTTGTGCTCCATCGAGGTCGTGACAACATGCGCGCCCGGCGGAAGCAAACCCGAGATGACCAGGTTGAGCGCTTCGGTCGCGTTCAAGGTGAAGATTACCCTCATGGGGTTTGAGACGCCGAACAACCCCGCCAGAGCTTCACGAGCGTCGAACCGCAAGCGCTCGGCGTCGTTGGCAAGCCGGTGGCCGCTGCGCCCCGGGCTTCCGCCGACGTCCTTCATACACCGCGACACAGCCTCACGGACGCAGTCCGGCTTGGGCCAGGATGTTGCGGCGTTGTCCAGGTAGATCATGTTCGCACGTCCCGGTCTGTTACTTCATTCGTCTTCGGTTTGCGCGCGGCTGTCGCGCTTATGCGCCGCCGGGGGAGAATCGCCGCTCGACCGTTACATAGAACTGGAGCTTGCCTTGGTCAGCTTGATCTCGTAGGCGTCGCCTTTCTCCTGGCAGTCAGCCTGCCAGCCGAGCTTCTGGGCTGCACGGGAACAATTGTGCACCTGGGTCATCGTGTCCACAAGGACCATGACCTCGCTGCCGCTGGTTTCGTGCAGCGCACCGCGAACCAGGATCATCGGTTGCGGACAGGAGAGTCCTCGAGCGTCTATCTGTTCAGCCATTTTTCACCTCACAGAGGCCAGCTTCTCCCGGCCTAGAAGTCCAATGATACCAACGACGATCAAACCGATCACCACGATGTACGGTGCGGTGGGTTGCGTGGCCACCATAAGGAAGTTGTGTGCGACAGCCGCACCGGTCAACATGCCGAAGACGAAAACGGCTGCATCGCCGTCGCCCTCACCGGACAGGAAGACCTGTCGTCCGGGGCAACCGCCCGCCAGTGTGAACGACAACCCGGCCAGCATCATGCCGCCGAAGTTCAGCAACCAGTTGGTATGTGCCGCCGGTTGTCCCTCGAAGCCAGGGTTGAACTGACGGAAGATCAGGTTCATGACGAACGCCGTAATCAGGAAGGCAGTCACACCGCTAAACAGGTGGAAGTCACGCATCAAGATCACGTCCCGCAAACCGCCGACGGTGCAGAAGCGCGTGCGCTGGGCCAGGAAACCGATCACCAGCCCCACGGCGATCGAAACCCCCACGCTTGCAGCCATCGCTCCCGGACCGCTGGCGCTACGGAACAGGGCGGACTTGCCCTCTTCGCCGAAGCTCGGGTACAAGATCGCCAACACCAGCAAGACAACCATCACAAACGGCATGACCAACCCGACCACCGGGCGGCTCGGGTGCGACCGGCCTAAGCTGAAACCGATCTTCAGGAACTGCACGCCGATTGCTATACCCACAATCAAACCGACCAGCCCCACAATTGCGTTCCAATCGCCGCCGGCAAGCCGGAGTATCGCCCGCCATGGACAGCCCAGAAAAACCAACGCCCCGATCATCGCAAACATGCCCAGAACGAATCGCACCACCGGCGCTGAACCCGTCCGCGGGCGAAACTCTCGAAAAATGAGAGCGGCCAAAAACGAGCCGAGACAAAAGGCCGGTATCTCCGGGCGGAGGTACTGCACGATGCCTGCGCGATGCATTCCCAGCGCACCGGCAATGTCGCGCGTGAAGCAGGCTACACACACGCCCATGTTGGCCGGGTTGCCCAGCTTCTGCAACGTCGCTGCCAGCGCGCCGATTGCCACGCCGACGACGACGATGCCGGCAAGTGTAGCAAAGAAACTCCTGGTCTTGCTCATGTTAGAGGACTCCTCTGTTCTGCGAGATTGTAGTTGCAGCGCCGAGACCGATCCTCGCCTTACTCGGATAAGCGTGGCTTATGTATCGACGACCGGATCGGAGCGCTTGCCCGACGGCGTATTGTCTCGTGATGATGTCAGATGAAACGGGAAAGCGCGGAGAGATCAGCGAAAAGCGCGGGCGCGCGTAGCGGGCAGGACGACAAGTGGTGCTCCGCCCTGAACCAGGGCGGTAGTCGGGTCGATTCATATCCATCGTCTTACGAACAAGTGCTGAACCTCCAAATCCAGCCTATACTCTACAGGCCCGGAGAGGACGAATCAACCCCACCGTGCCACGGCGCCGAATCCGCGTAGGGTCCGCTTTGCGGACCAATCCAGGGTGGAGAAATGAACCGCCCGGTCCGCACAGCGGGTCCTACACTCGAAACACCGACATTCCTTGAAGCACTGCCGTGGTACCCCGCGCCGGGCTATAGAAGATGGCGACACCCATGTCCGAGCAGCCGAGCCGATCACTTCCCGAGCGGGCTTATCCGCTCGCGCATCTCCTTGGCCCGCGAGACAAGCTCCTCGGGCTCGGGATAGACCGCCTTCTCCAATTCGAAATGTGCGCTGTGGGCGTCGTGAATCCTACCGGGCCAGAGAACTTCCGCAAAGAAATCCAATGGAACGACCTGATACCACGGCCGGTCGATCTTGTAGTGGGTCTTGAGCGTCTTGTAACCTTCCTGGCGAATGGTTACCTCATAGTCTCCGTACCAGATGAAGTCGGTGGTGACGGTGCTCCGTCCGACCTCCTGGTTGTTGAGAAACACCAGCGCCTGGGGCGGTTCGGTCGTGATAGTAAGCGTGCGGCGCACACAGCCGGGAACCACCGCCGTCGCCGCGAGACACGAGGCGACAATCCATAAGCGCGAGTTCGATCTGTTCATGAGGCCTCCAGGTCGTGGATTCTAGCCGACGGGCCTTTGGTGTCGAGTATCGCCGTAGTGCATCTTCCCGTCACCCAACCACAACACTCGCCGGGATTGACAAACAGCTTCCCGTGATCCGCGCGGATCTCCGGCTCGTGAGTATGACCGGTGACAACGACGTCGGCACGATCGATGTCGCTTGCGTCACACCAACCGAGGTAATGATGAACCAGAATGCTCCGCCCGTCCAGTTCAAGCAACAGCGGCCCAGACCCAAGCCCGGGCAGGAGGCCCTTGAGCCCCTGGCGCTCGCCGTCGTTGTTTCCGTATGTCGCGTAGAGCGGCCCGTCGAACCGCATGAGCCGCTTAAGCGCGAAGGGTGCGACGAAATCGCCCGCGTGAATAAGAGCCTCCACCTTCTGACGGGCAAAGAGCGCAACAGCAGCGTCGATCATCGGTAGGCGATCATGAGTATCCGCAACGATGCCGATTAGCACTGGTCAGGATCCTCCGCGAGACCTTGTACCTGGGAAAGGCAACGCCGGCAAGACACTGGCAGCCAGTTGAGTATGACCATGTTCGGTGGCGGCGGCAGATTCTCTGGTCTGTGCTCCAGTTGGTTTGGGATCGACGCTCACGAGTACGCAAAGGGTGATGGTCCCGAGCGATTGCCTGATTCGCTGGGCTGTGTTATCTATCAGACGTAGTCGGGTGGCTGGCCGTGCGAATCTCCGCCGTCCCTCCGGGGCTGGTGCTCTGCCATCACTGATCCCGATAGTTGCCTTTGATCGGGTGGTCCGTTTGTCTGGAGATTGGGGCGCGAGCAATTCGCTCATTCGTGCTCACCGAGGCTGAAGCTATGGGCCGTCCATCAGTGGTGTTTCCAACGGATGGGTCTGCGGAGCGCGCGGGTTCGACCGCCGGTCGCGACGGTCTTTACCATTGTCGGATGTACCCACGTTATGATCGCAACTGAAACCGCACAGCACGTGATTGTCTCCAAGCTGCTCGACGGCGGACACTTAACATTCTCGCAACTGGAATCCGCACACACCCAGGCTGAGATTGCCGGCATACCGCTCGTGGAACAGTTGCTCACCGATGATCTGGTCAGCGACGCCGATGTCGCTCAGGTATACGCCGACATGAGAGAGCTTCGCTTTGTGGACCTCTCCAGGCGGTCACCCGCCTACGCCTGGGCGCTTACCTTGCCCGAGAACATCGCGCGCCGGAAGAATTGCATCGTGTTCGGCGAGGTCGGGGGACAGCTCGTGGTGGCTGTGGCAGATCCTGTCGATCCATCCGTACGGGCGGCTGTAAGCACTTGTTTCGACAGACCGATCCAATACGTGGTCAGCCCGCGTTTTCAGATCATTGACACAATAGACGAGATTTACGGCGCCGCTCGCGAGAAGGGCGCCCGCATTTCAGATGCGGTTCCCGTGTCGACTTCGGTGGCCACCGCCTCTGTTTCCGGGATCAACATCGTCGAAGTCTTCGACAGCATCGTCGACGAAGCGGTCGATCGCAGGGCGAGCGACATTCATATCGAGCCGGAAGAGGATCGTCTGCGCATGCGTTTTCGGATCGACGGCAGGCTCATCGAAGCCCGGGCTTACCCGGTTGATCTCGCCGCGCAGTTCATATCACGCGTCAAGGTGCTTTCCGGCATGGACATCACCGAACGTCGCAGACCCCAGGACGGGCGATTCAGCCACCGCAGCTTCGAGCAGGAGATTGACGTCCGAGTGGCCATCATCCCCACTGCTCGCGGAGAGCGTGTCACGCTACGTCTGCTGGCCTCAAAGGCGGGGAGGATTTCGCTCGAGAACCTCGGTATGGGCGCGGAACTCCGCCAGGCATTCGAGCGACTGATCCACAGACCCCACGGGATCATCCTGCTCACCGGCCCGACCGGTAGCGGCAAGAGCACCACGCTGTACGCTGCCTTGCAATGCATCAACACGATCGACAAGCACATCATTACCATCGAGGATCCTGTCGAGTATGACATCGCCGGAATCAACCAGGTCGCGGTCGATGCCGAGCACGGCGTCTCGTTCTCTGCCGCCCTGCGCAGCATTCTCCGCCATGATCCGGACATCGTGATGGTGGGCGAGATTCGAGATCAGCAGACCGCTCATCTTGCCCTCGAAGCCTCACTCACAGGCCACCTGGTCTTCGCGACGCTCCACACCAACTCAGCCGCGGGTGCGGTAACCAGGCTGATCGACATGGGATGTGAACCTTACCTGGTCGCCAGCGGCCTTATCGGCGTACTGGCCCAGCGCCTCGTCAGGAGAATCTGCGCCAACTGCAAGCGTTCCTACGAACCCAACCTTCCTGAACGCAAGATCATGGGGTTTCCGCCAGACCGGACGAACGTCCACATCTATCGGGGCGCCGGCTGCGCGCGATGCCTTCGCACCGGCTACTACGACCGCGTCGGCGTTTTCGAGTACCTGCCCTTCGACACGGGGTTGTCCGACCTGATAATGCTCAACGCGACTACGGAGAAGCTGCAGGAGCACGGCGCCGCCCACGGAGCCATCACGCTACGTGAGGACGCCGTTTCCAAGATCCGAGACGGTCTGACCACTGTCGAGGAAGCCCTCAGAGTCACCTTGCACGAGTAGCACCGAGCGCCACTGGCGGGTTGGCGAGCCATCGTCTCAACAGTGGCGTGGCAGTTGGGCTCCGGCGTTTATGGGAGGTTTGGGGAGAGTTCCGCGACTTCCGATGTCAAATCAACGCCTCGGGCATTGAGTTCGCTTATCATATGGTCGAGTATCCCGGTATCCAGCGTCAATAATTCCGGCGGAAGCACGCCGGGTCTCTTCAGATCGCCTCGGAGAATCATCCGGGCGACGATGGCACACGGGAACCCAGTCGCTCTGGCCATCGAGGACGTATTAGTCTCGAGGTCAGTTTCGTCGTAGAGATCGTATGTATAGCGCAGGTGTTTGTCATTCTTCTCGCCCTCGACCTCGATGCGGACCACGGTGAATTCCTCTTCGTTCTCCTCGAACGACCAGTGGGGGAAGAGTAGCTTCTCGGTGACGTCAAGCGGTCTTATCTTCGTCCCGCCCACATCGACGCTGATCTTGTCGAAGAATCCGGTGTCGCGGAGGACTCGCATCAGATGGATGTGCCCTGGATACCGCAACGTTCTCTCGCGCATATGCTGGGCCTTGACGGTCTTGAGCAGACTTCGCAGACCATCGGTGTTGAAGGCTTCGAGCGTGCCGACCTCCGGAAAATCGACAAGCTCAGGATCGGACAGCGCCGGTTTGGAAACGACCTGGCCGTATTCCACCAAGCGAGCGGGACGGGTGTATTCCTCGATAACGTCACCCGGCGAGAAGGGGGCTTTGTATTCGTAAGGCCACTGGCGCACCTTAGGTAATCCGCAGGCGCAGATATCCACGTGTTGAGTAATATCTAGTTGAGCATGGACATGTCCGACAACCATATTGGTCAATCCTGGAGCTACGCCGCAGTCAACGACCGCCGTCACGTTGTTCTTCATGGCCAGCGGATCGAGTTCCAGGAAATCCTCGGGCATAAACGAGATGTCGCAGATGTGCTTGCCGCACTCGATGACGGTCTTGAGCACGCCAAGACCCATGGCGCCAGGTACGGCACCTACCACCAAGTCTGCATCTGTGATTGACTTTGTGAGGGCACCTTTGTCGCGAAGGTCAACCAGGCGTGTCGACGTGTCAGGTTCGCCCGAGAGGCCGTCGAGACGCTCCTCGTCATTGTCCAGCGCGACGACCTCGATATCCGTATCGCGCGCGAGGTCTTTGGCGATGGTCGCCCCGACTCTTCCGCAGCCAAGCACGACAACTGTCCACTTCATCTTGGAATCTCCTCGGGCAAGAGCCCTCCACCCGGCACGCACTTGGCGTTTTGCCACCACCCAATTGACGGTCAGAGCCCCCTTGGGTTTGTCCGAGCGTTGATGCGTGGCCCATGGCTTTGGGCGTGGGGAGCACTCTATCCTGTCCGCCTGTTTTCCGCCACTTTCGGCCAGCGCCAATCTAACCGCCGGAGACGTTTTGGGAAACAGCCCGAGCGAAGATTGGGTGCCTCTTTCAGCCGGAGCAGTGGAAGAAGGTGCGGGAATGCCGCTATAATGGGTGTAGTAGACGAGTGAGTACCCAGTCCCGATGCGCCGGGATATCACCTGCAGGCGGCGCCCACCCGAGCCCCGCCATGCGGTCTCGCCGGCGCATACCGCGGCTAATGATCTGACAACGAGGTTGATCGGTTGACCGACGACGCCAAGCATAGCAATCCGACCGACCAGGCCATGACGCCGCAGCTTGTCATACGCCTGCGCGCGGGTGATTCGGAGGCTGGCAAGCTTCTGGACACGCTCTACCGTGAGGCGATCATCAGGTTCTGCACCGGGTATCTCGGCCAAGTCGAGCGAGCGGAGGACGCCACTCAAGAGGTTTTCTGCAAGGTGCTCGCAACCGATCGCGTACCGGACAATTTCCGTGCCTATCTTTACCGCTCGGCGCGCAATCACTGTCTCAATGTGATTCGCGATGACTCTCGCCACAAGGTGGACAAGGCGGCGTCCCCATCTCGCTTGCCAACAGCGCAAACGGGTCATCTTACGAAGCTCGTCAGGCAAGAGCAGCATTCACGCCTTGCTCAGTTGGTGGATTCGCTTTCGACCGGTCAGCGAGAGGCCTTGCGCTTGCGATACACCGAGGGACTTTCGCGCGGGGAGATCGCGGAGGTGCTTGAGGTGGCTGAGTCCGTGGTGAAGTCCCGCCTGTTTGAAGGGCTCAAGAAACTCCGCGAACATCCGTCATTGCTGACACACCTGTGATCAAGTCTGCCATGGACAACGCCCGCCAGGCGACTCATGACCGCGGCGGGCTGTGGATTGTGAGCTGTTCTACTCGGTCAACCCGGGGCGGGCGCAGAAACGGAGCCAGCCTCCTTCGAGCCGGGCGTCGGAAGGGTTTTTGGCCCTGTTGTGTGAGTGATCACGGCGCGTCACCGTGTCACGTGTTCTGCTCGGGCAGTGTATCGCCCACCTTGATGGTAACTACGGTTATGTCATCGGACTGGTCGGCTAGTCCGGCGAACCGTCGGACGTCCCAGAGAATCTGATCGGCGAGTTGCTGGGCGTCGAGATTGCGGTGCTTGATGATCGAGCCTTTGAGGCGGTCGGAGCCGAAGACTTGCGAGTGGAAGTCCATGGCTTCCGTGACGCCGTCAGTGACTAAGACGATGACGTCGCCCGACTGCAGGTGGAGGATGCCCCTGTCGTAGGTTTGTTCGGGGTCGACGCCGATGACCATTCCTCCGGCGTCGAGGTCTATGAAGTGTTGGTCTCGAAGAAGGAGCGGCGGTAGATGGCCGGCATCGCAATAGGTTAGGCGCGATGTGCTCGAAGAGAAGATCCCGTAAAAGAGGGTTGCGAACTCGCTGGTCTGGGTGTCGCGACACATGTTGCGGTTGACCTGGGCGATGATCTCGTCGAGGTTGAAGATGCTGTGGGCGTGGGCTCGCAGTGCCGAGCGGACTGAGGCCATCAGCATGGCAGCCGGCAGTCCTTTGCCGACCACGTCAGATACGCACACGCCGAGGTTACCTTTGGGTAGCTCGATGAAATCGTAGAAGTCGCCTCCGACCTCTATGGTTGGTCTATAAACACATCCGAAGGTCAGGAATGGATGTTCCGGCGGGCTTGCGGGGATCATGCGTCGTTGGATGTCGCCTGTGCGGCGGACCTGCTCGTTGAATCGCTCAGCTTGGATCTGGGACTCCCAGAGACGGCTGTGGATGAGGGCGGACGCGGTCTGAGAGCCGATGGAGCGGAGTAAGGCCGTGTCGGCGGTGTCGAAGGTGCAGCGCCGGTCGGCATATACGCGAACCAACCCTATGGTCTTGCCGCGATAGGACATCGGGACACACAGCCCGCTTACGATCCCCTCGCGCCGGGCGTTTTCGTGGTGCGGGCTTCGCGGATCGACCCGGGCGTCTTCGATGTACACGGTCTCGCCCTCGAAGGCGGAGGCGTCGATGGCGTTCTCACCGAGCTTTGATGCCTCTCTTTCGAGATACTCCTTGGAGAGGTTGCAGACGGCTTTCACGACAAGCTCGCCGCTGTCCTCGTCAAGGAGGCGGACTGAGCAGGCCTTTACGCGAAGGACCTCAACTATGCGCGTTACCGTATGGTCAAGGATCTCCTGGAGATCGTGTGTGCCGGCGAGTAGGCTGGCCAGCCCGTGGATGGTCTGCAGGTCGGCGTACTGGTTCTCGATGCGGACAGCCTGGGCGTAGAGCGTCCCGACCGTTTCCGCCAGCACGTCGGCAAAGCGGTAGGTTGCCAGGCTTCTTGCGGCGCTGAACGGGGGGACCCGCCGTGCAGCGTCGAGTAGCTTCTCAGGCCGCAGGCCGCATCCGCCGGCCAGACTTCGTAGATCAGCTTCTCCGGGAATGCTCGTCAGGCGAACCCCGACAACCAGAAGTGCTAAGAGCGCAGCCTCGTGTTCGATCGGGCTTGCATGGATCGTCATCGCGCCGTGGCGGAAGACCTCCACATCCTCCGAGATGTCCCTCGCCAACGTTCGGAGATTCTTCCGGAACAGGTCCGAGCCTTTCGGCGAAGTAGCCAACATCTTAGAAAAGCCCGTACCCCACGACGGTTTCGTGATGAGCTCCCCTTCAACCGAGCAGATACACACCGTGACCCGGCCCAGTTCTGCCAAGCGGTCCTGCAACCCCTGAAGCGTCTCGATGGGGATCAGAGCGGTCAGGTCAACAGGTGAACTGCACGGCGCGGGAGCGGTGTTATCCAAATTCGATAGGTGCTCGCCTTCGGTCATAAGGGGATGAAGCTCGTCTTGCGATCGATGGTCGCGACGGTTTCCGCGATCAACCGGGCTGTCGCTTCGAGGTCCGATTGGCTCACGACTTCCACCTGGGTGTGCATGTAGCGGTTGGGAATGCTGACCAGGGCTGTGGCGACGCCGGCACGCGTCAACTGTATGACGTTGGCGTCGGTGCCCGTTCCGCCGGGGGCAGCCTCAATCTGGAACTTGATGCGCTTCGCCTTTGCGGTCTTGAGAAATCGCTCTTTGAGGACCGGATTGATATTGGGGCCGGTGGAGATGGAAGGTCCGGCACCGAGCTTGAGATCGCCGTTGACGCGTTTGTCTATGTCCGGGTAGTCGGTCGCATGGGTGACGTCCACGGCGATGCCTACCTGTGGGTCCAGCCCGTAGCAAGATGTTTTGGCGCCGCGAAGACCGATCTCTTCCTGGACGGTGCTTACGGCGAACAGGGCACACTTTATCTTCTTGCTCGCACACAGGCGCAGAGCTTCCATTACGACCCAGGTGCCGGCTTTGTTGTCGAAAGCGGGCGAGGTCACCGCATCGTCGCCCAGATGGACCATCTCCAACCTGAACGTCACGGGATCGCCGATGCTGACAACCTGCTGCGTTTCCTTCTTGTCCTTGGTGCCGATGTCGATCCACAGTTCCCGCAGTTCGATCTTTCCTCCTCTTTCTTCGGGCTTCATGAGGTGTACGGGTTTGCGGCCTATCACGCCGTCGACGGGGCCGTGCTTGGTGTGAATCATGACTCGCGAGCCGGGCATGACCGACGGGTCGATCCCGCCGATCTGGGCGAAGAAGATAAAGCCCTTGTCGTCGATGTATCTGACCATCATGCCGATCTGGTCGCAGTGGCCCGCAAGCATAATGCGCGGCGAGCCCTTGGGATGAAGACCGACGATGACGTTGCCGTGGACGTCGGTTTCGATCGTGTCCGCGAATGGTTTCATCCGTTCGCGAACGATGCGCTGGACCGGCTGTTCAAAGCCCGACGGAGACGGCGTTTCCTGCATTCTCTTAAGAAAGTCGTATGATTCTTTGCGCATCTGATCACCTGTGAAGCTACCGAGAAGTCAACGGATCCACAGCGGGGCGAACGTCGCCCGGCCAGCAATCGCCGGTGACGTGGTCCGTGTCCACAACAGGGTCAGTCTACGCGAGCATACCGCCGGGCACAACCACGCAGGAAAGGTGGCTGGCCTTGCAGGTCCGCGTCAGGTTTGTGGGCAAACTGGTGAACCGAGCCCGGAGCGCAAGCGACGGGGCTCTTGCCGCGCCGATCAAACATCCCCGCGCTGGCGCTTGGGGCTCGGTTCAGTGGTTCCATGCTCCCGTCAATCGACAGCTACACCGCGGCGGCACCTACCCCTTGACTTGACGCGGACTCTGGCCTTGCCGGACCGTTCGGCCATCAATCCATACGAGCACGTCGCCAACTTCGAATCCGCAGGTTGGGCCTATTGCAGGGCGTATCCGGGATGTGTAGGGTTCGCTATGCGGACCATGGTAAACTCCGCGCGGAGACGCACATCGATGAAGGCGTGACTGGGATGATCAAAGAGCTTGGAATTACCGTTCTGTCGGAAAACCGGGCCGGCGCTCGCGGTCTGCTGGCTGAGCACGGTTGGGCGTTGTGGGTCGAAGCGGATGGGCGAAAGATTCTCTTTGACACCGGGCAGGGAATGGTATTGACGCATAACGGCCGGAAGCTGGATGTTGATCTCAGCATCACTGACGACGTGGTCCTCAGTCATGGCCATTACGATCACACCGGCGGGCTGGATGCAGTTCTGGCTGAAGCGTGCAGGCCTGATGTGTACGTCCATCCCGCTGCCTTCCAGGCCAAGTATGGCAAGGGCGCTGACGGCGTCGCCCGCTCGATCGGTTGCCACGTTCGCAGCGCGGATGAGGTTCGCTCCCGATCGGGGAACGTCGTCCTGACGCAACTGCCCACGGAAATCGTTGACGGAGTTTGGGTTACTGGAGAAATCCCCAGACGCAGCGATTTCGAAGATACCGGTGGCCCGTTCTTCCTTGACGAGAAGTTGACAAAGCCCGACCCGCTGGTCGACGACCAGGCGATGTACATCGAAAGTCGCAAGGGTACCATCGTGCTGCTGGGCTGTGCGCATGCGGGACTGGTCAACACGCTGGACAGGATCGCCGAGCTCACCAGCCGCGATGAGATTCATGCTGTATTGGGCGGAATGCACCTGCACGCAGCGTCGGAAGAAAGGATCGAAAGGTCCGTGGAAGCCCTGGAACGTCACAGTGTCCGGGTGCTCGGACCCGCACATTGCACAGGCAGGCAAGCGACATCGCGACTGTGGGCACGATTCCCCGACCGGTGCGTGGAATGCCCGACCGGATCGCGATTTGCGTTCTAGATCTTGCTCTAGAACATGCCCCACAACATCTGGTTGGTTACCTCGTGGTGGAACATCACCTCTTCGCGTTTGACGAGCGTGCCGAGCTCTTTTGGGCACCGGTCGGCGCTGATCTGCTTGAGCTGTACGAGCTTGTCGCGGCATGACTCCCCGAGAATACCGGCGATGAGCTGGCTGCCCTTGAAGAGCCTGATAGCGTCGTGGATATTGCCGGGTAGGAAACGTGTGCGCGTGCGTTTACCTTCGGCGTCGGCGTTATCGGGCAGGGGTGCTTCTGTTCCGGTCCGCAGCAGCGTATAGAACAGCATGTAGGGGTTTGTATCCGCGGAGACCGAGCGGACTTCGATGCGGGCGGTGCGCTCGTTGCCTAGTGGTATTCGGACCATGGCTGCCCGGTTCGAGGCAGAAGCTTTTATCTGGTTGGGAGCTTCGAAGTTTGGATCGAGTCTGCGGTAAGCGTTGACGCTCGGGTTGAGCACCAGGCAGATATCCACGGCTGCACTCAAGATGCGATCTATGAAATCCCATCCGCGCTGGGACAACCCGTCGGGACCGTTGGGATCATGGAAGAGGTTCTTTCCGTCGCGGCTTAGTGAGACGTTGGCGTGCATACCGCTACCGTTGATGCCGGCAATCGGTTTGGGAAGAAAGCTGGCGGTCATTCCGAATCGCTGTGCCACCTGGCGGCAGATGAGCTTGTAGAGCTGGATGTGGTCAGCTGTCATGATGGCGTTGTCATAGCGGAAGTTCATCTCGAACTGCGAAGGCGCCACCTCGGGATGGTCTTTTTCATTTCCGAGCCCCAGTGCTCGCTGGGCTTCCGCCGACCGATCGATGAACTGGCGTAGCGGATCCTGGGGCAATGAGTGGTAGTATCCGCCGGTAGAGATCAACTCGAAGCAGCCCGTTTTGTAGTAGAGTCGCTCAGCTTCAAGCCCCTTGAACAAGAAGCCTTCGATCTCTGGCGAGGCGTTGAAGACCAGTCCTTCGGTTGTGTAGAGTTCTTCCGTGAGGAGGCGGAGGCGCGAGCGAAAGTCAGCCTCGTACGGCGCGCCGTCCTGATCGCAGACTTCGCCGAAGACGATGACCTTCCCCGGTCCGAAGATGTCCGCCGGCAACCAGTAGAACGCGGACCAGTCGATGGCCAGCTTGAGGTCCGACTGATCGATCTCGGCAAACCCGCGGATCGATGACCCGTCGAAGGTGAGATTACCGGCGTTTTCCAGCAGGTACTTCTTGTCATAGTCGAGCATGTGGAACCGACCTTCGAGGTCGGAGAAGCATACGGTGACAGCCTTGATGCGTTTCTCCGAAGCGAGGTACTCGTGTCGCGATCTCTCGATGGCGGCTGGATCGACGCGTTTGGCGCGGTTCCTCTTCGATTCGAGGTTCATGTCCTCGAGTTCGTCATAGGGAATCTCAAGGAAATTGCGAAGCTGCGTGCTTGTTTCTGCGGTCGTCGAATCCATCGGTGGTTCCTCTTGCAGGAGAATCTCCAATTCGCTTACCATGGGGAATCCTAGGCTAATATATCGCCGATTCAAACTAAAAACATTGACAATTAAGAGAAATAGTGTGATATTTATCAAAAGTCCGTGGATCTGGGCGGATTCTCTGGGCGTTGACAGGGCGTGGAGGTCTGGGTAGCGTACCGAGACTGCGGCGAGATTCTACTTGGGCCGTCGGGAAAGACCCCGTTTCTTTATGTATCGGCGAAGCGGCCTCCAACCAGGATGAACACGAGTGGCCCATAATCAACAGCAGCATCTGTGCGTATTCGGGCTGGGGTGGGGTGATGAGGGCAAGGGCAAGATCGTCGATCTGCTCTCCTCGCCATTCGACATCGTGGCCAGGTTCAACGGCGGAGCCAACGCCGGGCATACCGTACGGGTCAAAGATCAGACCTTCGCCCTGCACCTGCTACCTATCGGTCTTCTGCGGGAGGAGACGATCGGCGTTATTGGTCCGGGTGTCGTGGCAGACCCGGGGGCCCTTCTGGAAGAGATCGACAACCTCCGTGAGCAGGGGATAGAAGTAGCTGATCGCCTGAAGATCAGTGGTCGGGCACATGTGGTCTTGGGCTATCACAAGACCGAGGATCGTCTCAGCGAAGGGTCAGCCGGTAAACGTGAGCGGATCGGAACGACTGCACGAGGGATAGGCCCGTGTTACGCCGACAAGATGAAACGCAGCACGGCCGTCCGCTTCACCGACCTGATCCACGACGACGCTCTTATCGACAGGGTCAAGAGCATCGCAACGACCCGCAAAGCCGCCCTCCGTGCGACGTATGGTGATGACGACGGGCTTGATCCGGAGGCTGTCGCCGGAGAACTGGCGGGAGTGAAAGACCGCCTTGCCCCCTGCATCTGTGATACGACAATTGTGCTGCAACAGGCCCACGATGCAGGCAAGCGAATTCTGTTCGAGGGCGCCAACGGCACGCTCCTGGATGTCGACCATGGTACGTATCCGTTCGTCACTTCCAGCAGCACCGGTCCTCACGGGTTGGGACCGGGCGCGGGTTTCTCGCCGCTGCGCGTGAGCCGCTTCGTAGGAGTGATAAAATCCTACAGCACGCGAGTTGGCTCCGGTCCGTTCGTTAGCGAACTCGAAGACGAAACAGGCGACGCGATCCGCCGGAAGGGGAACGAATTCGGTACGACCACGGGACGACCTCGCCGTTGCGGATGGTTCGATGCGGTGGCTACTCGCTACACAGTGGCGCTGACCGGATGCACCGACGTCGCCCTGATGCACCTCGACACCCTCAGCGGATTCGACCGGGTTGGTATATGCACTGCCTACAAGGTGGATGGTCAGACGATTCCCACGTTTCCGACCGATGTGCGTTTGCTCGAACGAGCCGAGCCGGTCTTCGAGTTTCTTGCGGGTTGGTCGGAGGATCTCAGATCGGTGCGGCGTTCCGAGGATTTGCCGGAGGCAGCCAGGGCGTATATCACGCGGATCGAGTCGCTGATCGCCGCTCCGGTGGCGATCGTGAGTGTCGGACCTGATCGATCGCAGACGTTAGTCCGCGGCCGCCTTCGAGCGTTCATCGAGGCGTGAGCGCGTCGGCAAAAAGAACGAACGGTTTGAGTGCCCCATTCCTTCCGGATGTGGGAGACGGATCGTACGACTTGGCGAACGGGTGGTCTACCTCTTCAGAAGTGGGGGACACGAGTAGTTTGCTGACTCGCGGTTCCCCGCGGCTAAGGTCATGATCACCCATCGTGATAGAGCGGAGACGCAAATGGTAACAGCCGGAAGCTGGCCGCTTCCTGACGGACGCGGTTCGGCGACCAGCAGGAACACCTGAGCGTTTGACCATCATGAAGAGTAAACCAACGCCCGCTCCCAATCATCTGTCCGGATTGTCGCCCGAGCAGTTGCCCCGCCACATTGCGATTATAATGGATGGCAACGGGCGATGGGCAAGCGAGCGGGGATTAGCCCGCATCCAGGGTCATCAGCAAGGCGCCAAGACAGTTCGCAGCGTGGTTACGCACTGTGCCCGATTGGGAATCGAAGCGCTCACCCTGTACAGCTTCAGCACCGAGAATTGGCGAAGGCCCAAGGAGGAAGTGGAGTTCCTTATGGAGCTCTACGCGCGATATCTGGTGGCTGAACGCGATACGATTATGGATAATGATGTGCGTTTTATCCACATCGGTAGCCGCGAGGGATTGCCCCTGTCCGTTCTTACGGAGATGGACAAGACCGTCGAGATAAGCAACGGTAACACCGGTCTGCGGCTTTGTCTGGCGCTGAATTACGGTGCCCGCGACGAAATCTTGAGGGCAGTCCGCTCGATTGCAGGCCGCGTTGCAGCCGGCGAACTTAATGCGGAGGATGTCGACGAAGACTTGTTCTGCGACTCGCTCTACACAGCCGGCCTGCCCGACCCCGACCTCTTGATACGCACCGCCAACGAGCGGCGCATCAGCAACTTTCTCCTCTGGCAGATCAGCTACGCCGAGGTTCATTTTTGCCCGACGTTCTGGCCTGACTTCGGAGAAAAACAGCTCGAAGAAGCCATCCGCGACTTCGCCGCCAGGCAGCGGCGTTTCGGAGCGGTAACAGATACCGAGAGACCATAGGCAACGCTGGCTCCCACAAGGAAACACGTCTGAAACCAGGTACAGTTGGGGTGTGCCGATTCGAACTCATCGGTCTGCGTTCCGCTCCCTCACGGTCGCGGTTCGGAAAAGACACGAGACGGCACATTCATACAAGACCTGGTATGAGATTCGGCGAAGAGTGTGCGGTGGGGCTGCTTCCGGTATACTCCGATCGGTGTGGTTCCAGTCACCGGGAGTGTGAGCATGCGTCAGATAAAAGAGATCATCTTCATCGGTTCGGGCAACTGGGGGTTGGCGCTCGCTTCGCTGTTTTCGCGGAACAGACCCACGCGCGTATGGACCATCAACCCGGACCTGGCCAACCAGATAAACGCCAACCGCGATTGCCCCGGCGACTTCTACAAGTGCGCCCTTCCGGAGTCGATCGTCGTCGAGGAGAAGTACACTTGCGCTTTCGATGAGGATTCGACGCTCTTTATCATGGCGGTGCCGTCCAGCCAAGTGGGCAACGCAGCCGCTGAGTTGGGCAAGCGCACGACCCGTCCGGTGGTAGTGAGCGTTTCTAAGGGGTTCGACGCGCGTCGTCAATGCACGATGAGCGAGCTCATAAAGCACCATATTCCGAATGCGTCGGTGATCGTGCTGACTGGCCCGACCATTGCGAATGAGGTGGCGGCTGGTCTGCCCACGCGGGCGGTGTTGGCTGGCGACGACCTGATGCATCTTGCGATGGTGAAGGAAACGCTTTCCAACGATGTTATCTCTTTTGAGGTTGGGCGCAACCCCTCGCACCACGAGATATGCGCAGCCCTCAAGGGTCTGGTCGCCATCGCGGTCGGGACGGCTGAGGGGCTTGGTCTGGGCGCCAATATCCAGGGTATTTTAATGACTGAGGGCATCCACGAGTTGGGCGTCGTCGCGTCTTTCTTCGGGATTCCGCAACACATCGCCCACGGAATATCCGGAGCGGGTGACCTGATTACGACCTGCATCAGTGCGGACAGCCGCAACCGGCGGTTGGGGCAGGCGCTCGCTGATGGCTTGACGCTCGATGAGGCGCTGGCGAAGGTGAAGATGACTGTCGAGGGTGTGGCGATGTCCCAGACGATCGAGACGCTATGGTCGCTTGATGTTTCGATTCCACTGATTCACATGATCAACGGCGTCCTACTAGGCAAGAGCAAGGACATCCGCACCGAGTTGAATGACGTGATCGCGGCGATCTAGGGGTAGCAGAATGAGAGGCGTTATTCTCGCGGCGGGACGGGGCAAGCGTTTGGCTTCGATGGGTTTTGACAAGCCCAAGTGCCTGCTGCCGTTCGGTGATCAGACACTTCTGGATAACATCGTCGCCTCGCTGGGGGACAACGGTATTGATCGACTAGCTGTTGTCGTGGGGTATCGCCAGGAGCTGGTCCTCGAAACCGTCAGGAGGCACCCGGTGCACGTGGATGTCGTGGTCAATTCCGACTATGCCCAAACCAATACGATCAACTCGCTATATCTGGCGCGCGAGCATCTTGGCGGAGACTTCGTGTACTTCAACGCCGACGTGCTTTTTGATCGGCGTATTGTCGGGCGGCTGCTATCCGAGCGGAGCAGCGCGCTGGCCGTCGAGGTTGGACAATGCGCCGAGGAGGAAGTCAAGGTCATCGTCGACGGCGAAGGGCGCATAGTGCAGATCGGAAAGGAGCTGCGCCCGGGGGACTGTCTGGGTGAGTTTATCGGCGTGGGAGTTTTTCGCGCCGAAGTCAACGACGATCTGGTCGACGCGCTTCGCTATTACAACGAGGAACTGGAAGAGCGCGGTCTGTTCTTCGAAGCCGCCGTCGAGCGGATTTGCGACCGTCACGTTGTCCGGGCTGTGGACATCGATCCGTATCGTGCAATAGAGATCGACACTCCCGCGGACTTGGAAGCGGCGCGGGCTCTATCTGATACCATTCTCAGAAGCCGGTAACATTGGGCACCGATGGCTCGATCCTTCGGTTGGTCGGGGGATCGTAGCGCCCGGTTCGACTACAACCCATAACGTAGTCGCTGCGAATACCGGACCCCGGCGCCCAGGATTATCGCTTGGCGACCCTCTTGGGTCTGCCTGAGGCTTTGTGTCGTTTCCGAATCAAACGCGATATTGCCCCGGGGCAAACCTCCAGGATTGACCCCTCTCGCCTGTTGTCTCGAGCAGTATCGCAGCAATGCCGCTCCTGCTTTGACAGGTCTGCCGAAGGCGTTAGATGCTAGGGTGCCGGAGGATAGACAGAGACGAACTCCAGCTCGACAGGCCACTTTTCCATTCATGCCGGATTGCCGGGCTGTGGGTGGGGCGCAGTTGTTATCGTCCCCAAATCGGAACAAGTCGTTTGGTGTGGCGTTTTGGCCGACGTGGTTTTGGTGAGTAGGGCTGTGAGCGGCCTATCGCCTTGATTGTTTTGCCGCGTATCAGTATACTCTAGCTAAAGACATACTGGAGGAGTCTTGGGGGGTGCATGGGGAGAAACCGCTGGTGTGGCTGCTGCGGGTTCGATACTCTTCCCACTACCATAGCGCTACAATGAGGGATCTGTCGGGATCGGCAGGTCTGGTATTGGATTCATGTTCGCATCTCCCTGGCGCGGCGGCTCTTCCGCCTTGGGCGAATCGCTACGGCGTTTCGTTTGAGGGATCCGCTGGTGCGCCGGCAGGTCGAGCCGACGCACTCGAGACGGTTGGTGCTGCCGGGGTTCGGGGTGTGTTCGCCATCGAATGCCAAGAGAACTGTAGTGTTTTTGATCCGTTTGGAAACGGGATTCGGCACCGGTTCTCATACGCCCACCGGACGACTTACGGGGACAATGCGGAGGACCGTTGATGCAGATGTCATTGGGAAGGTCTCACTTGTTGAGCTGGGTATTGGTTTCGGGGTTGTTGGCTTCATTGGCGCCAGGCACCGTCGCTGAGGCACTCGCTTCAGAGCAGCCCAAACCGTCCGCTCGACCCACTAGATCGGGCAACTACCTTATCATCACAGCAAGTGACTACGCCGACAGCGCTCCATTGATCCAGTTCAAGAACGCCAAGGCGGCGATGGGCTTTGACGTGGCGATTTATTCAGTGCCCTCCGGAACCAGCAGGTCAGACATCAAGGCCTATATCGAGGGATTATGGGAGACTCCCGACGCTCCGGATTACATCCTCCTGGTCGGTGACACCTCCGGCTCAACGTCCACAGCGACCACGATCCCGTACTGGTCGGGTGGAGGCAGCAAAGCCGCTCCCACCGACCTGCCTTATGCATGTATGGGCGAAGGCGATGACTGGTATCCCGACATCGCCATCGGGCGTTTCTCGGTCAACTCGGTCAGTGGACTGCAGACCGTGGTGGACAAGAGTCTGTTTGTCGAAGCCGGCGTCTTCCCCGACTCGGAGTACGTCAAGCGTGGCGCATTTTTGGCCAATCCGAGCACGGTCGGCCAGGCTGAACCCACCCACGACTGGGTCATCGACAACTACTTCACCCCCAACGGCTATGAAGGCATCAAGCTCTACGCTGCCGAGGGTGCGGGCACTGCTGATGTGGCCGACGCGGTGAACAACGGGTGTCTGTGGGTGGGCTACTTCGGACACAGCGGATCGACCGGGTGGTGGAGTCCGTCGTTTAGCCAGGGCGACGTTCAGGCTCTCAGCAACCTGGGGTTGTACGGCGTTGCATGGAGCTTCAGTTGCAACGTTGGCAACTACACCCTGGACGAGTGCTTCGGTGAGACGTGGCTTCGCGAGGCCGACAAGGGTGCCGCGGCAGTCATCTTCCCTTCGAGCTATATCTACTGGGGTAGCGTCGAGGCGTGGGAACCGTCCGTGGTGCTCGAGAAGTCTTTCTTCCGGGCCTTTTTTGAAAGCGGAATCTGGGAAGTAGGACCAGCTTGGCAGAAGGGACTGTCTCATTTTCTTGCGGATTCCACCAGCTCAATGGACATCAAACGGAACTTCTTTGAGCTGTACAACCTGCTGGGCGACCCGGCTCTGCTCTTGCCGCGGTTGGACGGGTTTACGCTCGATCCGAGTCCGCTTGAGCAGAGCATCTGTCACCCGGTGGTCCATGAGGCTGTCTATACCATTGAAGTAGAGCAACTGGGCGATTTCGGTGAGGCTATTACCCTTAGCACCGATGGAGAGCCTGTCGGTTCGATCGTTGATTTCAGTGTGAATTCGATCCCGCCGCCGTTCACTACGGTGATGACCGTAACCAACATTGCAACTGTTCCTCCCGGCCCATACACCATCCAGATCAGCGGTGTGACTGCAAGCACGCAGCGGTCGACATTCGTCGGTTTGAACGTGGCGAATGGTCTTCCGGGTGAGGTAGCATTGACAAGTCCGCCGGACGGTCAGATCGAGGTTGCCCGCATGCCCACGCTGACCTGGGAACCGTCGACGCAGGCGGCCGATTATGCCCTCGAGATAGCGACGGACCCCGATTTCACGAACGTCGTCTACAGCGCGGTTGCGAACGGCACACATCACACGGTGGACATCAACCTGGAGACAGCAACGGTTTATTACTGGCATGTCCGGGCCGGCAACGGCTGTGGCGAAGGGAGCTTCTCCGATCCGTTTGAATTCACGACGCTTATCCAGGCTGACTACTTCACGGAGCAGTTCGAAGGTAGCTTCGACTTGGAGAACTTTACTGTCGTCTTTATTCCGGACGGCTCCGGTGATTACTACCGCTTGTGCGGCTATGAGGCGACGGAGTTCCCGACGGACCCGGGCGGCGGCACGAGCGTCTCGTTGTCGGACGACGATTACGAGCATGTGACTCTCACGGACGATCTGACAGTTGCAGTCTATGGTGTGGAGTACGGCGGTTTCTACATAGGCAGCAACGGATACATAACCTTCGACTCAGGCGATAGCAACTACAGTGAGTCGCTGGCGGACCACTTCGGTCAATCCAGAATCTCCGGCGTATTCGACGACCTGAACCCGAGTTCCGGAGGTTCAGTCACTTGGGAACAACTGGAAGATCGAGCGGTCGTGACCTGGGATAACATACCCGAGTACGGGACGAGCAACAGCAACAACTTCCAGATACAGATGTTTTTCGATGGCGAGATAACCATTACCTGGTTGGGGGTCGACTCCGGCGATTCCATCGCCGGACTGTCCGAAGGAAACGACCTACCTGACGATTATGTGGAATCCGATCTTTCCGCGGCGGGGCCGTGTTTCACAGTAGGAGACGGCGATTTCGATTCCGACGGAGACGTGGACCTGTTCGATGTCCTCGCGTTCCAGGAGTGTTTCGGTCTGGGGGCGGTTGATGAATGTGCTCCTGGCAATATGGCCGGCGGCGAGGTCATTGATCTGGATGACTTCACTGAATTCGCGAATGCGATGGACGGACCATCTTAGACCTCGGATGTGGGAATGGTTGGCTGAGGATTGAAGTCGGCAGGGCAGATGACATCCAACGCTGTTTGGCGGGGCTTGGCCAGGTAATATTGGAGGGAAGACACGCAGATGTACAAATCGAAAGCAGGCTCTCGAGGATACGGTGTGATGTTGGGCGTCGTGCTGCTGCTCGCTGTTTTAGCGTCGGATGTGGTCGGCGAGACAGATGCTCCGTCGTCCGTGCGATCTGGAGGGCCGGGCGGTACGAGAACCGGGAATTACCTCATCATTGCAGCCACCGATTATGTCTCAACGGCACCCTTGACGCAGTTCATAAACGCTAAGACAGCGATGGGTTTTGATGTCTCGGTTTACGATGTGCCCGCGGGAACCAGCAGATCTGCTATCAAAACATATATTGAGAGTTTGTGGGGTACGCCGGACGCGCCGGAGTATATCCTCATCGTCGGCGACACCGATGGTTCGTCGTCCACGTCAAACACCATTCCACACTGGGTTGGTGGAGGTTCATCGTCGGCGACGACCGACTTGCCGTATGCGTGCATGGACGGGGGGGACGATTGGTATCCGAATATCGCCATCGGGCGTTTCTCGGTGCGCAACGAGGCTCATTTACAGGCGATCGTGGATAAGACCTTGTGTGTTGAGGCCGGCGTCTTTCTCGATCCGGAGTATGTAACGCACGCGACTTTCTTAGCTTCCAGCGACTTGGATAGCGGGGCGCACACCACGCACGACTGGGTCATCGACACTTATATGGACCCGGCCAACTTCCAGAGCAACAAGATCTACGGGGCTGAGGGCGGCGACACGGCGGACGTCACAGCCGCAGTCAACGCCGGCACGCTTTTCTTGGTTTACGGCGGCCACAGCACCTCCAGCGGATGGTGGAACCCGGCGTTCAGTCCGGGTGACATCTCGGCTTTGAACAACGAAGGGCTTTACGGTCTCGTATACGGTTGGTCCTGCAATACGGCGCACTTCGACTACGACGAGTGCTTCGGGGAGACGTGGATTCGCGAGGCAAACAAAGGTGCCGCAGCCTACCTGTCAGCCTCGACGTACATCTTCTATGGAGGCAGCGCGTGGGAATCATCCCGCAGACTCGAGAAGTATTTCTTTCAATCCTTCTTTGAAGATGGAACTTGGGAGGTAGGTCCTGCCTGGCAGAAGGCGCTGAGTCGCCTGCTGAGCGACCCGGACTATGGCCCGTCCCACTCGCACACGCGTAATCTGTTTGAAATGAACACTCTTTTGGGTGATCCATCCCTGCTCTTGCCGCAACCCGCTGGCATGCGCGTGGCGCCGGGCACGGGAATGGAGTCGGAGGGCCAGAGCGGCGGGCCTTTCACGCCGAACAGCACGACCTACACAGTGACAAACAACACCGATGGAGCGATCACCTACTCCGTTACTGCGGATCAGACGTGGGTGGACATCGACAACGGCAGCGGTGTACTTCCGGTGGGCGATGAAGCCGAGGTGATCGTCTCGCTTACCAGTGAAGCTGAGAGCTTCGGCGACGGCCACTACGAGGCTGCCGTCGAGTTTATCAACACCACCACTCACGAAGGCGATACGGTGCGAATGGTGATCCTGGACGTCGGCGTTCCCGCCCCTTCGATCAGCTTCCCGATGGACAGCGATCCGGAGTGGAGCACCGAGGGGCTGTGGGAGTTCGGCCAACCCACGGGAGGCGGCGGGGAGTACGGAGAGCACGATCCGACGGCCGGGTACACCGGCGACAACGTCTACGGGTACAACCTCGACGGAGACTACGAGAACAACCTCCCAGAAACCCATTTGACCTCTGGGGCGATTGATTGCACGAATCTCTCCGGTGTAGAGCTGAAATTCCAACGCTGGTTGGGAGTGGAGCAGCCTACGTATGACCACGCTTACGTGCGGGTGAGCAACGATGGAACCAACTGGGTGAACGTCTGGAGCAACTCGAGCACAATCAGCGATTCCACGTGGGTGTTGCAGGAGTTCGACATCTCAGCAGTTGCGGACGGCCAGCCGACGGTGTACCTGCGGTGGACGATGGGTACGACAGACCACGGTTGGCGATACTGCGGCTGGAACATCGATGATGTTGAAATCTGGGCGGTTCAAGCCCAAAGCGGGTCAGGTGATTTCGATGAGGACGGTGACGTGGACCTGGTTGACTTCCGGGCTTTTCAGGAGTGTTTCGGTCATGCTTCGACCGGCGTGTGCGCCCCGGGCGACATCACTGGTGGCGGAGTCATCGACCTTGATGATTTCACCGAGTTTGTGGCTGTGATGGGCGGACCATCGCAGGATTGACATGTAGGAGAGTTGAATGGGGCGTCTTGGCCGTGATGATGATATCATCTACGCCTGTCTGCGCGACCCAACGGAGAATAAATCAGACGGAGGAGAATTCTGATGCAGGTAATAGCGAGAGGTTCTCGAGTGTACGCCCAGGTGTGGACTGCGGCTGTTTGTTTCGCCGTGTTGCTTTCCAGCGCGTTCGCCGACGGGCAGATATCAACGGAGACCGGACAATCCAAGTCGAAAGGGGAACGATCCGGTCATTACCTGATGATCATACCCAGCGGCTACGTCGGAAGCACGCCGATGCTTCAGTTCGCAAGCGCCAAGACTGCACAGGGGTTCGACATCACAACCTATGCGGTTCCATCAGGCACGAGCAAAGAGACGATCAAGTCCTACATCGAGAGCGTCTGGAATTCTCAGACTCCGCCAAAGTACATTCTCATCGTCGGCGACACAGCCGGATCGTACAATTCCACGGCAACAACGATTCCGCACTGGTTGGGCGGGGGTAGCAAGAACGCGCCCACCGACCTGCCCTATGCGTGTATGGACGAAGGTGATGACTGGTATCCCGACATCGCCATCGGCCGGTTCTCGGTCGGCACGATAAGTGACTTGCAGGATGTGGTAGACAAGAGCCTGTTTGTCGAAGCGGGCGATTTCCCCGACCCGGAATACGCCAAGCGCGGGGCATTCCTCGCTAACCCTGGCACGGTTGGCCAGGCGGAACCCACGCACGATTGGGTCATCGATAACTACTTCACGCCGAACGACTACGAAGGCGTCAAGCTCTACTCCGCCGACGGCGCGGGCACTTCGGATGTGACTGCCGCCGTGAACGACGGGTGTCTGTGGGTGGGCTACTTCGGACACAGCGGTTCCAGCGGCTGGTGGGATCCGTCGTTCGACCAGGGCGATGTTCAGAACCTCAGCAACCAGGGTCTGTATGGTGTTGCCTGGAGTTTCAGCTGCAACGTGGGCAACTACACGATCAGCGAGTGTTTCGGTGAAACGTGGCTTCGTGAGGCTGACAAGGGTGCTGCGGCCGTCATCTTCCCATCAGCCTACATTTACTGGGGCAGCGTCAGCGCGTGGGAACCGTCGGTGGTGCTTGAGAAATCCTTCTTCCGGGCGTTTTTTGAAGACGACGTTTGGGAAGTGGGCCCAGCCTGGCAAAAGGGCCTGTCTCATTTTCTGCACGATTCCACCAGTTCGACGGATGTCAAACGGAACTTCTACGAGCTATACAACTTGCTGGGCGATCCATCTCTGCTCTTGCCACAGCCCAACGGTTTCTCGCTCAGCGGCGACCCGGCTTCGGTCGGTCTTTGTTGCCCGCCCGACAATCAGGCTGTCTACACGATCGAAGTGGGGCAGATGGGCGACTTCTCTGAGACGATCGTCCTGAGCGTCGACGGCGAACCAGCAGGTGCGACGGTCGATTTCAGCGTCAATTCCCAACCGCCGCCGTTCACGTCGGTCTTGACCCTCGGCAATCTCAGCAGCGGGTCGATCGGAGACTACAACGTTGTGATTACGGGAACGTCGGCATCGCAGGTGCGAACCACCAGCGTCGGGCTGAGCATAGCCGCCGGCATTCCCGGTCCGGCCACTTTGCTCGACCCGCTGGACGGCGCCTCGGGCGTTGAGTTGTTGCCGGAGCTGTCGTGGGAGCCGGTATCGGGGGCTACGGCGTACGATCTTCAGATTGCCACTGACTCCGGTTTTGTAAGCGTCGTATACACTGCGACTGCTACGGGTACGAGCCACACTGTCGAAACACCCCTGGGCACGCTCACGCCTTACTTCTGGCGCGTTCGTGGAACGAACATCTGCGGCGACGGCGACTACTGTTCGGCGTTCAGCTTCACCACTTTGAACATGGTCATGCCCGACACCTATGATATGCTCAACGGCGAAACCGGATCGTACACGTACTTCGACGATCCCTACGACGGGCTGGGCGACCCGACTGTACCCCTGGACCCGCTCTCCGACGGGCTTGGTGAACTCGTCGATGGTGTAATCGCTACCGAACACTGGAATGTCGACAACGATCCCTATGTGGGGTGGAGTTCCATCGAACCCACGATCACTTTTCACTTTGCCGACACCGTGAACATTGATGTGGTCACGATCCATGTCGACGACACGGGCGGTGGCGGTGGAGTCGTTCCTCCGTCGGACGTGGCGATCAGCATGGGCGGTGTGGACTTGACATTCCCGGTTACCGATCCTGCGGGTAGCGAGCCGTTCGCCTTTTCCTTCACCGACTTGGGTTTGTCCGGCGACTCGTTGGAAATGACGCTCGAAGACGACGACTTCACCACCAGCCGGTACATTATGCTTACCGAGGTCAAGTTCTTCGGTTCGCCTCCCATTACCGGTGCCTGCTGTGCAGAGGGTGCGTGCACGATGAGAACCGAGTTGGAATGCCTCGCTCTTGACGGCGAATACCAGGGTGACGACACAACCTGTGACCCCGACCCTTGCGGCACGCCTGAACCGACTTGCCTCATCATCTCGGAGGTGGTCCACGGTGCCGAAAGTGGCGGATGCCCGAGGTTCATCGAGATCACCAACACCGGACTCACCGACTTCACCTTTACCGAAGGTGGTGTCATCGTCCAGACGGATGACAGCACCGACGTTACGGTGGATATGGATCTTACCGGAGTCACCATCAGCGCAGGGCAGGCGTTTGTCGTCGAGTCCACACTCGAAGGTGGCCCCTGTATCGGAGCGTTCAACTTCATCTTCGGATTCCCGGCGGACTTCTCCATGGCCGTGGAAGTTGGGGACGGTGATGCCCGTTACATCATCACCGACACAGCCGACGGTTCCAACCTGCTCGATATATACGGCGAGTTTGGAGTAGATGGCACGGGTGAGGACTGGGAGTATACCGAAGGGTACTCCTATCGGTTGCCAGCCTATAACGCGGGTAGCGGACAGACGTTTGCTCCCGGTGAGTGGTTCTTCGGCGGTGTGGGCAGCCTTGCGGTGCCAGGTGACCCGTCACAACATCTGCGCGATTTCACAACACCGAAGACGCACGTTTACGACGAGGATTGCGTGGCAGGCCCGGCGCCCGGTGACATCAACGACGACGGCAGCGTTGACCTGGACGACTTCAGTCTCTTCTTCGCGTGCCTGGCTGGTCCGGACAACCCGACGCCGCCCAAGACGTGCGATCCGGTAGAGAATTTCGCGAGCAGTGATCTCGAGGGCGACAACGATGTGGACCTCTTCGATTTCGGTATCTTCGTGACGCTGTTCGATTAGAGCAAGCTCCAGTATTGTGTAGCGGCCGAAAGGTGCCTTTCTGTTGAACCGTACAGGAAGCCTGCCGCCACACTAAGACCGAGAATGCTCCGAGGATAACATAACCAACCCGGGAAGAGGTGTCAGGATGATCTTCTTCGCGCCGTGAGGGGCGCGAGGATCTCCCTGGCACCTTTTTTTTCGGTGGGACCAGCGGGCGGCTCCATCCGCATGAGTGTCAGCATCCAGATGGGAGAGTGGAATCCCCGCCACGACACGTCGTGCTGGTTTCTCGTGGAAGGCACACGGTAGACGGCGTTCTCCAGAGGCATCGTGGAGGAACGGACATTGAGGCTGTAGCATAGTCAGTCCAGACGCAGCTGCTCGAATCGAGTAGTTAGCGGACCATATCAGCGATTGAACGCTGCGATTGGACAGAGTTTTCTCTATCCTCGTAGGGTGTGACATTGCTGATCAGTCCCGAGCACTTGCCGAGCTTGATTCTGAACGATCGCTTCGTGGATAGTCCGGATTTGCGCGATTATGCCGGAGATAATCCTCGGGGAGATGCTCGCGCGCTTTGGTCTGTGGTCTGGACATGGGGCGTGCATTCGGGTACAATACTCCCGTATCTCCCCCCTTGATCGTTTGGGCCCCGGGCGAAGCCAGCCCGTGCATGGCCCATGGTGATGATAGGCTGAACATCCCCGCTACAACCGCCATCGGTGGAGGGTAGCCCTAGGCAAGAGGGTCGTGAGAGCGAACGTGCGCGTTAGCGAACCGACCTCCTGAGCGCTTGCCGGGTTCTGGGGAACATCATCCGGTTTTGATTATGGTGCGGCTGGCCGTCTTTGGCAGAGGCATAGCCGCTTCGGGGGTTTCCAGTATCACACTCTCTAATGGAGGAGTAACTATGAGGAAGATGATTGCGCTGCTTGCTGTGTGCCTGGTTGCATTCGCCGTTTGGACCGGCGTCGCTCGGGCGGAAGATGAACTGTCCGCTCAACAGGCTGCGAAGAAAACCGGAACAGATTACTCCTTCGAGCGCCCGGAAATATCGAGTGTCACTATCGGCGGAACGCAGTACGACCGGATAACCATGCCGGGAGTTCCGAATAGTGGAAGCGCCGGACAGCCGGCTCTGCCTGCGCGGGGAGCACACATTCTGGTTCCCTCGGGCAGCGAAGTGGTGGGAATCAACGTCATCCGCGGCGAGAAAGTGCCGCTCGGAAACGGATATCTGATCGAGCCGGTTTCACTCCCGGTGAGGTTGTCAGCCGGTCCGGGTGCGGCTCCTCCGCCAGTTCCTGACAGTGTCATTTACGCATCGGATACGCCTTACCCGGATGCCCCGTTCGAGAATGTGAGTACACAGGCTTTCCGCGGATACCGGACGCTGATCCTGAAACTCAACCCGGTTGAGTATGTTCCGGCCACCGGAGAGCTTTCGTACTATCCCCGCCTGACTGTCGTGGTCGAGACGGTTGACACGGGAGCGTCTCTTTCTCTTTTCCGAAATCTGAATGAGGATGATATTGCAGTCCGTGCCATGGTTGACAACCCGGCGACTGCCGACACATACGGGGCAGCCGGATCGCGTGGTGGCCGGAGTTACGAGCTGCTGATTCTCACTACGGATTCGCTGGCAGCCTCTTTTCAACCGCTCAAGGATTTTCACGACGCCAACGGAATTCCGACCGAGATTCACACGACTACCGAGGTTGGCAGCACCAACCCGATCAACGTCCGCGATTACATCATCGATCGGTACAACAGTGACGGTATCGATTATGTCATTATCGGTGGCGATGACGACGTGATCCCCGCCAAAGACCTGTATGTATACGACGCAGGCGAGACCGAGACTGCCATGCCCGGCGACATCTACTTCGCCTGTCTTGATGGGAGCTGGAACTACGATGGGGACTCGCGATGGGGCGAGCCCACGGATGGTGAAGGCGGCGGCGATGTCGACCTTGTGGCTGAGGTGTACGTGGGCCGAGCGGCCGTCGGCAATACGACCGAAGCCGCCCGCTTCGTGGACAAGACCATCTGGTATCTTAGCGGTCAGCATTCACAACCGGACAAGGTCCAGCTTGTTGGGGAATACCTGGGTTTCGGCGGAGACTCGGAGTATGCCGCCGAGACTCTCGAAGAACTCATCGATGGTGCCAGCACGCACGGTTATACGACGGTGGGTATTCCTTCGGATGTGTATACAGTGGACGAGCTATTCGAGCGTGACATGTCCTGGTCACAATCGCACATAGTATCACGCATCAACAATGGTGTTCATTTCCTCAACCATCTTGGTCACGGTAGTCCGGATTACGCCATGAAGCTGTACAACAGCGACGTTACCAGTGACCTTACCAACACAGACCTTTGCTTCGTCTACTCGCAGACCTGTTCAGCCGGTCGTTTCGACGACACCGACTGCTGGGCGGAGGCCATGAACATTAAGACCGATCATGGCGGTTTCGCAGTGGTCATGAACGCCCGCTACGGGTGGGGAACGTACTACAGCACCGACGGCCCCTCACAACGGTTCAACCGGGAGTTCTGGGACGCGGTGTTCAATCCGTCCGAATCCAAACCGGAGGCGGGTCGTGCCAACCAGGATTCCAAAGAGGACAACATCTACCGGATCAGTGACGATTGCATGAGGTGGTGCACCTACGAGCTGAACCTGTTCGGTGACCCGACGATCAATCTTACAGACGTGAGCGGTATGAGGGTCAGTCCGGGGACGGGACTTGTAGCGGAAGGTCCGAGCGGCGGACCGTTTACGCCGAATAGCATCGTCTATACTGTCGAGAATATGGGCGATACGGCGATCAGTTTCGTGGTAACGAAGGCTGCTAGCTGGATCACCATTACAAACGATGCGGGCACCATTCCGGCCCAGGGTTCCGCTTTGGTAACAGTGTCGATTAACTCGGCTGCTGATGCCCTTGCGGACGGCGGATATGAGGATCTGGTGTATTTCACCAACACCACAGACCACAAGGGTGATACCAGCCGCGAGGTCCATCTCGGAGTCGGCGTTCCGGTCGTCATATACGAATGGAACATGGACACCAATCCGGGTTGGACGACACAGGGACAATGGGCATGGGGGCAGCCGACCGGCGATGGCGGCGACTGGGGCGGGCCAGACCCGAGCAGCGGGTACACCGGTAGCTACGTCTACGGGTATAACCTAAGCGGTGACTACACCAACAACATGCCCGAGTACCACCTTACCTCTGGCGCCATCGACTGCACCGATCTGGCAGACGTTACGCTCGTCTTCCGACGCTGGCTCGGTGTCGAAAACGACACCTACGACCATGCCTATGTGCGTGTGAGCACCAACGGGACTACCTGGTCCACAATCTGGCAGAACGGAAGCTCGGACGTCACGGACAGTTCATGGCAGCTCCAGGAGTTCGATATTTCAGATGTGGCCGACGACGAATCCACCGTTTACCTGCGGTGGACAATGGGTACGACTGACGGCGGTTGGATCTACTGCGGTTGGAATATCGATGACGTGCAGATCAAGGCCCTCGACGGTGGGGAGCCCGTGGATCCGTGTCCGTGGGACCTCAGCGATAACGACATTGTCGACCCTGTCGACGTCGGTATCCTCAAGCAGTACTACGGTTGTGCGGTTGGAACCGGCGATGCTCTGTGCGACCAGGCTGATGTCAGTGACAACGGTGTGGTCGACCCTGTCGACGTCGGTGTTGTCAAACAGCATTACGGGCCGTGTCCGTAGACGTGACGAATCGGCATTTGTAACGAAGACCGAAGACGTTCCTGACTAACAAGATGCGCCCGCCCGCGGCAACGGCTGTGGGCGGGCGTCTTTTCCATGTGCGGTGGCGACGTTCTTTATGTGGTCTTTTCAAACCGGTTGTCGTTCGCAGCAGCGCTGGTCTTGCACGTCTCTCGTGTCAGACAGGTGGCATAGGCACCGGGTGGCAATGAGAACTCAAGCCGGACAAACGTTCCGCTGTCGTCCGTCCCCTCGTCAACTTCGGCATCGTCAAGCGGAATCCGCAACGGACGGCGGGCACCATCGAGTCTGATACCGCCCTCTTGTGTGGGACGCATCCCGGATGCATCTTCGTTCTCACGGCGCATTTCAGAACCGGCGAGCACTTCCTCCTCGATTCGTCCGGGTTGCCCTGAGGCGGACTTCATCTTCTTACCGAAGAGCGGGCCGCTGGGTGAGATCTCGAAGGCGTCGCATCGAGGTTGCTCGACGGCTGCGTCTTCGACGAGAAAACACGCACCGTTGCGGTGCTTCCAGGCGACATCGCCGGTTTGCAGTCGGTCGATGCCGTGAATCCTCTCTGCGAGTACGGTATTGAACAGCTCACTTTGAAAGGCTGAAAGGTAGAGCTTCCGCATCCTGTGCTCGACAGCTCTCCAGGTCCGCCTGGTGTCGTACCCGGTATTGATGAATGTCCGAAGAAGTCGAGTTTGATCGGACAGTTCCGTGGGCCAAGTTGCCATGGCTTGGTCATATCGGCCTGCGTCGAACAGTCCTCGGGCTTTGTGAGCTTCGGGGCGATCAGCCGTCGACGGTCTACCGAGTATCAGGGCGACGGCCTGGTCATAGTCGCCGCTAAGGACCGCCTTTCCGACCCGAGCATTATCACCGCGTACGCCGAAGCGTTGAGGTCCGAAGTAATTGGGCAATCCGCGGGCAGTGAGCACGTCCAGAATACTCCGCACACGTGGTAGCGGGTCGCGATCAGCCCCGCGGATCTTAATGACGAACCGGTTGCCGGAAAGATGGCCGACCTTGAGCTTGTTGGTGTGCCGGTTAACTGAAATGACCTTGATGCGGGCGAATTGCGTCTCCCGGATGTGGTCACCGGAGACGTGCTCCACGCTGAGAGTCTGTCGCGTGACGCCGTGGGCGTCCTTCAGTCCGGCATACCCTATGTCGCTGGGCCTCTTGTTCAGGCCTCTGGCGATGATTCGCACGGCTGCCATGGTTGTCAGGCCGCGTTTTTCGATGACGAAGTAGGTATGCGTGCCCTCGCCTGATGGGGGATAGAGCGGCAGTTCCGTTACGACGAAGTCCTCATCATGGCGCTTGATGTGGCCGCCCACACCGGGCAGGTCTGTCGTCAAGCAGGGCCAGGGGAAGCTATCACGTGTCACTTCTGATTCCATGAGGAGAAGTGTATCGGCTCCAAGTAGGTTCCGCTAATGATCGGGCAGCTCCCCGATGTGTCCCCCACGCCCGGAAGGAGCGGGATGCCCGCCATTTGCTGTTTGCAGTGGTGCAACACTCCATATCGTATTGCCCACGCCAGTTGAAAACGCCGATCCTACCTGGAAGGAAACTTGGCAGGCGGTAGGATAAGGTGTGGGGGCTGGTGTGATCTGCCGAGGTGTGCCGCGGGCAGCTGTGGATGTGGGACTCTGGGCGGTTCGCCATGCGGCGACCGAATCCTAGGGACGAACGGGCTTATGGTTCTAGATATTCCCGAACTTTCGTTGGTCATTCTCATGGGCCCCTCGGGATCGGGGAAGTCGACGTTTGCGGGCAAGCATTTCAAACCGACCGAGGTTCTCTCGTCGGACTTCTGCCGCGGGCTTATCTGCGATGACAAGGACAATCAGGACGCCACTAAAGACGCCTTCGATGTGCTGCATGTCATTACCAGAAAGCGCCTGGCTATGGGCAAGCTCACCGTCGTTGACGCTGCAAACGTTCGCCTGGAGGACCGCAAACCGCTCATCACTCTCGCCCGCGAGTTCCATTGCGTGCCGGTCGCGATCATCTTTGACCTGCCGGCGGAGCTCTGCCAGCAACGCAACTGTGCTCGCAACGATCGCGACATCACCAACCGCGTGGTGGTTCAGCAGGCTGGTGAATTGCGTCGTGGGTTGCGCGGGTTGAAACGTGAAGGATTCCGCCACATCCATCGGTTCTGTTCGCAGGGAGACGCCGAAGCCGCCGTCGTCAAACGCCAACCCCTCTACTGCAATCTCAGGCACGAATACGGTCCTTTCGACATCATCGGGGATGTGCATGGCTGCTGCGGGGAGCTCGAAGAACTTCTGGGGAAACTGGGGTATGAGGTCGTGGAGAAGCGGGAAGGGCTATTGCTCGACGGGGGCCCGGTTTACTGCCATCCTCAGGGTCGCAAGACGGTTTTCCTCGGCGATCTGGTGGACCGCGGCCCCAGGGTGCTCGACACCGTTCGGCTCGCGAGCAACATGGTGCGCGGTGGGGCAGCCATCTGCCTTCCGGGCAACCATGACATGAGGCTCGTCCGCCTGCTGCGAGGTGCCGAGATGGAACTCACGTACGGTCTGGACAAGACCGTGGACGAACTGCAACGCTTGCCAGACGGCGTCCGTGAGGAGTTCTCCCGGCAGGCTGCCAGTTTCTTCGGTTCGCTCGTGAGCCACGCTGTCCTCTACGATGGCAAGCTGGTGGCGGCACATGCCGGCATGAAGGAACAGATGCAGGGACGGGACTCGACGAGCGTCCGGGAGTTCGCACTGGTCGGTGAAACCACCGGCGAGACCGACGAGTGTGGGCTGCCCGTCCGGTACGACTGGGCTCCCAGCTACAGCGGGCGGGCAACCGTGGTTTATGGTCACACGTCGGTGTTTGATGCGGAATGGGTCAACAACACAATTAACATCGACACGGGATGTGTATTCGGCCGCAAGCTCACAGCGCTTAGATACCCCGAGATGGAACTCGTATCCGTCCCGGCGAAAAGGCCCTACCACCGGACGTCGCCAAAGCCCTCGTCTCCTGCCCCGCCCGGATGATTCACCGCTGAGTTCGCATAGACCGCAGAGAAGATAACATAAGCTCGGTAGGGTCCGCTGCGCGGACCATTTCGGGGCGGTAGAGTAACCGGTCGGTCCGCACAGCGCACCCTACACGCCCAGCGTTCTCAGTGCTCTCTGCGGTGGGTGACCCATGGCTCTAGCCGTGGTAGACACGAATCAGAGATTGGTGCGTCCGGGACGCACCCTACGCACTTTTCCGAACCGCGACCGTGAGGGAGCGGAACGAGAGCCGATGAGTTCGAATCGGCACACCCAGACTGTACCTGGTATTATCATCTTGCCCTCACCTGCAGATGGGTGGCCACCCGCCGCTTCCTGACGGGCGCGGTTCGGATGACTCGCAAGAATGTGTGCACCGCTGTAGCTTGATAACAGACTCGGGCAGCGGGAGGACTGCACAATCGTATTCTCGGGGCGGAAGGACGACTATCCGCTGATCGTCCAACGGAGCATCTCGCCTATCTTGGCGCCCTTGCCCTGCATGAGGATGCCCACGCGGAAGATCCTGCCCGCAGCGAAGACGCAGACAAGCGTGGTGAGCAGCACGAGGGCAATGCCCAGCAGTGGCTGCCACAGCGGAACGCCTGCCGGAGTGGACTGACGAAGGGTCATGAGCATCGGCGTTGCCGGTGGAAACAGCGACACGACAACCGAGAACAGCCCGTTCGGCTCCTTGGCCACCTTGATCCACACGAACAACGGGACCATCACGATGAGCATGACCGGCAAGATCATGCTCTGGGCTTCCTTCAGGTCGGTAACAGCCGCACCGACCGCGATGAAGACCGAACCGAACATCAGAATCGCGAGCACCTGATAGAGCACGAACCAGCCAATCAGGTGTCCGGGGAACATCTCACCGAAGCCCGCGCGGTGGATTCCGTAGGCCGCACCCAGAAGGTAGACGGACAACATCGTCAGCGAGACACACACCGTGCCGATCAGCTTGCCCATCATGAGTTGGAATGGAGAAATAGAGGCGAGCAGCACCTCGGCAATTCGCTGCATTTTCTCCTCCATAACACTGTGCATCAGCGGTTGAGCCCCAACCATGATCATTGCGAACATGAGCATCATCATGCCCATTGGCACAAAGATGGCCGCTAGTTCGTTGGACTTCTCTGCCTGCTTGATGGTTCCGGCGGCGTCGCGCGTAACGAGGGTTCGGCGTTCGACCCACACGCGTTCGGTAACCTGCTTGACAACGGTTGCATCGAGATTCAGCTCTGCGATGCGCATGGTTTGGATGTGATCATTAATGACGCCGGACAGCCAGCGATAGGCGTCGCGGTAGGCTGGGTTGTTTGAGTGGTAAACAATCCGGGGTTTGTTGGACTGGTTCTGCTTCCCTACCGAAACCACTTCAGGGTCAATCAATAGGAAGGCGAACAGCTCTCTATCACGAACTCGCTGGGAAAGCTCGAAAGCCAGCGTCTCAACGTCCTTGGCTTCGGGGTTGACGCGTTCGAGTATGAACCGCGGCAGCACCTGTTTCCGCTCCTGCCCCTCACCTGTGTAGATTCCGTTTTCGCTTTTCGGATCGTTCCGTTGTTGGGCTGCTTCCTTAAGGGCGTCGTATAGCACACCGCTTCCGTCGACGACAGCCACCCGCTTGTCGGCTGTGTCGACCTTGTCCTTGAGCAGCAACTGCACCGCGAGTCCTCCGCCCATCATCACCGGCAAGGCCAGCAATCCTATGACAAAGGCCTTGCTCTTGACGGCAGCCTTGTACTCTCGCGCCGCAACGACGAGCATCTTACGCATCGCTGGTCTCCACGGCTTCGGGGTTTGCGATGCGGACGAAGATGTCGTGCAGCGATGGCTTGGTCAGCTCGAAGTGCCCGACTCTTCCCCGCTTGATCAGGGTCGACAGAATATCCTGCGGGTCGGCGTTTGGCGTGATTCGCAACTCCTGAAGCTGTCCGAAGTTGTTGACCCGCTCGACACCCGGCAGCTGGCCGAGGTCGGTGCCGTCGCCCTCGATCCTGACCCGGATAGTATCCCGTCCATAGGTGTCCTGGATGGAGGCCAGTGTTCCGTCCAGCACCTTGTCTCCTTTGTAGATCATGAAAATGTAATCGCACATCTTCTCAGCCATGTTCATGTCGTGGGTCGAGAAGATGATGGTCGTTCCTGTCTTGCGGAGCTGAAGCACGACCTCTCGCAGAACATCCGTGTTTACCGGGTCGAGCCCGGTGAACGGCTCATCGAGTATGACCAGTTCGGGCTCTGCGATGACCGAGGCGATGAACTGCACCTTCTGGGCCATACCCTTAGAGAGGGTATCTACGCGCTTGTTGCTCCAACCGACTAGGTCCATTCGCTCGAGCCAGGCGTCGGGTGCCGTCTTCAAGTCGTGGCGTCCCTTGAGCTCGGCATAGAAGCGGAGCACGTCGCGGACTTTCATTTTCCTGTACAGACCCCGCTCTTCGGGTAAGTATCCGACGCGATCGTTGGCGGCCCGGAAGCTCTCCTGGCCTAGCACCGCTATTCGCCCGCCTCCCGGATCGGGATGGATGATCCGCATGATCATCCGAAGCGTTGTGGTCTTACCCGAGCCGTTGGGACCGATGAAGCCGTAGATAGACCCTTGTGGCACGGACAACGTCAGCGCGTTGACGGCGACGTGTCGGCCGAAGGTTTTCGTCACGTTTTCGATTTCCACAACGTTCATCGATCAACCTATCCATATTCCGCAAGCGAACTCAAGCACGCCCCAGCCGGATCCTGCTCCAGCAAGTGGTCTGCGAAAGGGAATATCGCACATGCGTCACTAGAGCAAACTTTATCCAACCGTAGCGTTCAATCGTTAGTTTCGTCCGTGAGTTCCTCGATGTCGGCCGCTATGTTTGGGCTGGTTGTGCTACAGCCCTGATTCTCGTTGGAATACTAGCAAAACCCGGATGACCGTACAAATGTCGATACCTGTCCATTCGTCGGAAGTGCGCAAACAAAGAGCGAGGATGCCGCATTGTGACACCCTCGCTGAATCCGGGCCAGTAGCGAATTGGGACGTCGTCAGGCTATGAGATCAACCCCCCGCTTGGTCAGGGCAGCCGCCATTATCTGCTGGTTGTTAGCGTTCGTGAGTGAACCGGACCATATCAGACCTTCCAGGCGAAGCTCTTCAAGCCAATCGGCCATTTTCTCTTCGGTGGTTTCGGGCGTATGACCCGAGTGATCAGCAACCTCACGAGCGAGCTCGAACTCGGTCAAGGGATGCTCTCGCAAACGTCGGAGAATCACCAATTGGTGCTGCCTCAGAGAGTCAATGGTCTCGATCATAGCTGCTTTCCTCCAGAGCAGTCGGGCTTGATAACCGTTGTCGCAACGAGCGATTCGGATTGCCAGCCACCCACAGTTCCACCGATTCTATGGCTGCGACAACCGCCGGTTCAACCGGCCTCCCTGAATATACATTAGGTCAGTATTGAAAGGTATTTACAGCACCAAGCGAGATATCCCTGCCCTGGAGTGACTCCCCGTTGCCCTGTTGGCCGTTATTACTCCGAGCGATAAACTGTGGGTACTTTGGGCGCCACCGGCAGCGATCTTATCGAACAAGGGGCGAACAGATAATCCGTCTACGGCACGTATCGGGACCTACGATGTTCAACGCCTCCCATCTCGAGCGGTGAGCATTGGACAAACTCGGACCTACGCCTCCAACTTGGCGAACGCCTCCTCTACCGTTGGGCAGATATCCAGCCAGGAGTCCAAACGTGTCGCCGAGAAGACGCCGCTCACAAACGGAGATGGCGCAACCAGTACTACCATCCCCTGTGTCAATCTCGCTCTGGAAACCAGATTCATGATTGAACTCAAACCGCTTGAATCGACCATGCTCACGCCGGACAGTTCCAACACCACCTTCGCACCGTCAGAGCACACCAGGGGATGCAAATCCTCGACAAACTCCTCGTTGCCGCTTCCGGTCAGTTCGCCTGTGACCCGAGCAATGGGAAGAGCTCCACTCCTGTCGATCTTGATGTCCACCATTGTCTGTCGACTCCATCGGCTATTCTAGGTTACGGTCGCTCATCAGTTGCTGAGGTTGCCCGTTTCGATCCGTCTGCGGGCCACTCGCGGCAACAGGTAGTTCTCACCTTGATACACTGTGACTTCGCCGGAGACGATGAACACGATTCCGGTTGTTGTGCCCCGGATCGCGTCGGTCATGCGCTCAAGCTGCTTGCACGGCAGAACTCTCATGCGTGGCTCGGGATAGTCCGGATGATCAGATTCGAAGACGAGGATCCACCAACCACCTTCCTCGACAAGCCGCCCGGGTCTCATGCTGATCGGATGACGCTCGCGCAGCAACACACGCCGCCCGCCCGCTCCGTCCACACCGTCCCGCCCTGATGTGTCAGAGGCTGTTCCTGTCAACAGCCCTTTCCCTTCCGCCGTCGCGCCTCCCCCTGTCGGTGTTCGCCTCCTGGCGCCGGACAGTGAGGGGGGGCGCTGCTGGCGCAAGGCCTTGAGCACGTCCTCGACGGAGGTGTCGCCTTGCTGTTTGTCGGCTGCGTTCTCGGGAGCTTCGGTCGCGTTTTCCTGTTTCTTGTGCTCGCCCGACTCATCAGCCGGGTTGTCCGTCGACTGTCCGAGCAACCTCGCAAACCCGGACAACAGATAGTTCTCACCCCGATAGACGGTGACTTCACCCTGAACGACGAACAGCAGATCATTATCGGTGTTTTCCACAGAGGTCACCATCTGCTCGAGCTCTTTGCCGGGGAGTAGCTTCATCCGCGGAAAATGGTGGGGTAGGTCATTAGGCTCAGAGGTGAAAACGAAAACCCACCAGGAATCCTCTTGCACGAGATGTCCGGGGCGCATGGCGACCGGGTACCCTTCCGGCAGGAGCATCCCCGGGTCGTCCGCCGGACCCATTCCGTTCAGAACACTGGCTGGTGTGATTGGCACGTTGGCGGGCCGCTTCTTCTGCAGGTCCTTGAGCACATCCTCGGCCGTCGCCACAGGGGCGCTGCCTGTCGACGAGGATTTATGGTCAGAGGTAGTGCGGTCCCTCGTGTCGGTCTGGGCAGCTTGCCCCGAGATAAGTTGAGGGTCCTCTCCCGTCATGCGCCGGTCGTCCGCGCTGACCGGCAGCGCGTACAACGCCGCCGTTCCCCATGCAAGAGCCCAAAGAAATGGGGCTGATCGTAACATGACTCACACCTCCGGACACGTTGAGCGGCAGCAGCCTCGGCTTCGCCGATGAACGACATCTGGCGTATGCTAGCGTATCCCGGGCGTTTACGCCAAGTTGGGTGGCTACCTCTAAAGAAGTGGGCCACCCAACCAACGAGTTTTCCCGTGCGCCCCTCCCGAAATACGACGCACCCGCATGCGGTGAGTCTTGACGTCTGCCTGCGGGATGGTGCGCCGTGACCGATCACTCAGCCACAACGCATTGCGTCACATCCATCCTTGCCCCACGCCAAACCCGCGGCCCCGATGACGCCGGCGTCGTTGCCCAGGCCCGCGGGGACAATCTCGGGATAATCGTCGTGCAGCGACCATCGTTGGGTGACAAAGTGCTCTCGCACGCGGTTGAACAAAAAATCCCCGGCGCCGCTCATCCCACCGCCCAGGACGATTCTGGCGGGATTGAACGCATGCTGGATGTTCACGCAAGCGATGGCCAGGTATCGGCAGGCTTCATTCCAAATGTGCAAACACAGCTTGTCGCCTGTGCGGGCAGAGTCCACGACGCGGAGGCAGTCGATCGGTTCGCCTGATTCGACAGCGGACGAAAGCGCACTGCTTTTTTCCGCCTTGATAGCGTCCACGACTCGTCGGGCTACCGCATCCGCAGAGGCATACCGTTCCAGGCAGCCGCGCTGCCCGCAACTGCAGGGCAATCCGCCGGGGTCGACAATCATATGTCCGAGTTCCCCTGCGTTCTCAAACCGTCCGTGGAGAATCCGACCGCTCAGAATCACACCTCCACCGATGCCCGTTCCCAGCGTGAGCATGACAAGATCTTCGACGTCGCGGCCCGCTCCTACCCAGTATTCACCGAAAGCGGCGACGTTTGCGTCGTTATCGACCTTGACCGGTTTTCCGATGGCTTGGGTCAGTATGTCGCTCAGCGGAACGTTCGTCCAACCGGGCAGGTTGGACGCCCGGATGATCCTGCCCTCGCTGGGGCTGAGCGGACCCGGCGAGCCGACACCAACGCCGACCATGTCGCAGCGCTTCAGACCGGCGCTGTCTAACATAGTGTCAATCAGTTTCACCATGTCGGCGACGACGGTCTTGGGGCCATCGGTCAGGTTCGTCGGGCCTGTCCGGCGTGCCATAAGAGCGCCTGCCTCGTCCACGAGCCCGCCCTTGAGGTTGGTTCCTCCCAGATCGATACCCACGGCTATTGTGTTGCGTGTCACGTCAGCAACTCCCGAGTAAAACCGGCCATCACGTTTCAGCGGCTCCCCACCTTCGGGAAACGCAGGGGCATCCACTCCTGAAAAGGACCGGGCTCCCGCCCGCTACGGCGTCGGTTGAGGTTCCCAGGCGACACGTCCGTGGCACCTGCCGATTGACCGCTTACGAGTCTTCAGCGTATCGTGGTACTAATGCCGATGGAAGAGGATACTACTGTTTTGGAGAACATACATGGCTGACTGGATTGCTGTCCCACTGTTGGGCGTCGGCTGCCTCGTGGGCGTTGTGCTTACGGCTGTCAAGCTGCCGGGAACCTGGCTGATTGTTGTATCAGCCGGGTTCTACGGTTGGGCGACGGGATGGGGGCGAGTGACGCTTGTGGTAATGGCTGTGCTTGTCGGGGCGGCGCTTGTGGGGGAGGCGATCGAGTTGGTAGCCTCTGTGCTTACGGCCCGCAAGGTTGGGGCTACGCGCCAGGCAGCCTGGGGAGGGCTGATCGGGGGATTCGCGGGGATGTTCGTTTTTTCCCTGCCCATGCCCATCATCGGAACGATAGCGGGCGCGATCATAGGGTGCTTTGTAGGCGCGGCGATTGGTGAGCTTACGGCTAGGCGCAAGCTCTCGCAGAGCACCAAGGTGGGTTTTTTCTCGGCGCTGGGCTTTGTTCTGGGAATAGTCGCCAAGATGATGGTGGCGTTCGCGATGGCGGCTGTCTTGCTGACGGCCGTGGTGTGTTCAGGACCGTCGCAGGGCACGATCGCGACTCTGCCAGAATCGAGCGAAACCACGATGGTTCCCTAGAGCGAGCTTTGGTCTTTTGTGGCGGTCAAACGGCGCTTTTCCGCCCAGTGGCGCAGGAAACCGGCCGCTATACAGAAACCGAAATCGCCTTAACCACCGAAGAACATCTTGACCCCCGTAGGGCAATGGGAGATGCGGTCGGCGTCGATTTCGAGGAGCTTGACGGTCTTATCGCCGTCGACCCGGAAGGTCGTCGTCACGCGACGTTGTTCGTTTACGAACTTCTCCACGATCTTGTGCGTAGTAGGTGGGCCGTCCTTCCCCTTGACCTCCATGATAAATGTCAGGGTCTGTGATTTTTCGTCCCAGTTGCCTTTGACAGTTCTGGGGCCGTCGTCGGAAGCACTGTCAAACCATACGCCGTGGTATTTCCCTTCGACCTTGTTCCAAGTCAGCGTGCCGACAGCTCGGTACAGTGCCTTTCGTGCTCCGCTGATGTAACGCCGCTGGATGGCGCGGTTGCCCACTATCCAGGTGACCTCCTCCGCACCCTCGACGGTGGCTACCACCTTGCCCTCGGCGTTGTAGTGGTGCTCGACGAGCTTCCACGCTCCCAGGTATCGCTCACAGACTTGAAGCTCAGGCCAAGCGAGTTCGGCCTCCTCGCCGTCTTCAACCTGAGACGCCTTGGCATCGTCCTGAAGTTTCTTTGTGTCTTCCGAACTGCCATGGGCAGCGGATGCACCCAAGGTCGCCATGGTCGCCAGCGCAAGCCAACTGCATATGCGTTTCACGGTTAATCTCCCGATTGTGCGGCGCTTGAAGAGGTTGTCCGGTCCGGAGGTTCTTCGAGCATCTGCGGGAAGTTATCGCTCCAGTCTAGAGCAAACTCCAGACCAACAGGTCGTTGATCCCGTCCCTCCCTATCCATATCAACGGTTCGCTATCGCCCTTGGTTCGCGAGTCGGGTTGCGTTTTCGATGATCTGCTCCACGCCGACTCCAACATGCGAGAAAACCTCATCTGCTGATTTGGCGGATTTAGGAATCCGCTTGACGGTCATCCCCGAGACCCTCACCTCGCCCGCTTCGGCTGCAGCTTCAGCCATTTCCGCGTGCAGCCCCCCGGCATAGTTGTCCTCGGCCGTGAGAATCGTCCCTCCGCTTTCTCGGGCGGTGGCGAGAATGTCCGCCGTCTTTAGCGGGAACGAGTAGGCATCGAAGACGTTGCAGTCGATTCCCTGCTCCGCCAGTTTTCGGGCCACCTCCAGGACGCTGTGCACCATGAATCCGCTGCTGACAAGCGTCAGATTGTCTCCCGATCGTAGCTTCTTCGATCCGCCGACCTCGAACTGCTCGTCCACTGCGTAGAGGAACGGCGCCTCGGGACGATGTGTTCGCAGATAGCACAACCCGTCGATCCGTGCCATCAGTTCGCAGCATCGGTAGGCACAAACCGGATCACTCGGGTGGAACACGTGACAGGCAGCCGTCCCGTTTCCGGTGTCCACCCGCGTCATGCTTCTGAAATAAGCCAGGTCGGAAACCGCCATCTGCGAAGGTCCGTCCGCCCCCAACGACACGCCGGTGTGCGAGCCGACCAGCTTGACGTTCGCCCGGGAGATGCTGGCCATATCGATCTGGTCGACTGCCCGGGCGAGGAACTTACCGAACGTGCTGGCAAAGGGAATCTTGCCGGCGGCCGACATTCCGGAAGCGACCGTCACCATGTTCTGCTCGGCGATTTTACACTCGAAGAAGCGGTCCGGGTGAGCCTTCTCGAACAGGTTGGCGAAGGTGGAGTTGCTCACGTCCCCGTCAAGACTGACGATCCGATCGCTTATATCCCCCAGTGCCACAAGCCCGACACCATAGGCTACGCGGGTTGCAAGTCGTTTCTTCTTCAGCGCACCGGACATCCCGACGCGCTCGAGCGCTTCTGCGAAGGGAGGTAGCGTTATTGGCTTGTCCGACCTGCCGGACGGTCGCGCGGGCTCGGGAGAAGGATGATCCAATTCGGTGTCCGCCGAGGCTCCCAACCGTTTGGCTGTGGAATCAAGCTCGGCGAAGACTCCCTTCAGGTCGTCGGTGGGAATCGGCTTGCCGTGATAGTTCTTTCCGATGATCGAATCGACACCCCAACCCTTGACCGTTCGTGCGACGACAGCCAGAGGTTTGTCAAGCTCGCCTACGCGGTCAAACAGCGTTGAAAGCTCGCGCGGATCGTGACCGTCAACCTGAGCAACGTCCCATCCAAAGGCTGCGAGCTTCTCTGCCAACGCTTCGGGCGACTGACGTGGTGAGACAGCCGCCGCCTGGCCGTGACCGTTGCAGTTGAAGATGGCACACACCCGGGTGAGGTTGTGATCGCTGATGAAGTCGGCAGCCTCCCAGATTTGCCCTTCGCGGGCCTCGCCGTCACCGATGATCGCGAAGATGCGTTTGTCCAGACGGTCGAGCCTGGCGGCAATCGCCAGTCCGGCAGCCACTGAAAGCCCTTGTCCGAGCGAACCCGTCGCGGCATCGAAAAATGGAAACCCCTCGGCCGGGTTCGGATGACCGTCGAGGGTGCTGTTTAGCTCGCGGAGCGAGTCGAGATCGGAATTGGTAAGACGCACGGCACAGGATCGGTCGTTACCCACAGTCCCGCCGAGGTCTGCGTAGGCGGCGTATATGATGGGTACGGCGTGTCCCTCCGACAGGACCAGGCGATCGCTGGCGGGGTTCCACGGGTCAGCCGGGTCGTAGCGCATGGTGCGGTACATGAGCTCCACCGCAATGTGTCCGAGGGATATGGCGCTCGATGGATGCCCCGAACCAGACTTCGTGGTCATCCGGAACGCCTCTTTGCCAAGCTGAATCGCCTTTGCATGAACGGTATTTTCCGTGGACACGTGACATCTCCCGATTCCGAGGACAAATGGACAGTGCTTCGTAAGCGTTCAGTTGATGGGCATGGCACCACCTTTGAGCAGTGTTACCCGGGGTCACGCGGATGGGTGGCCCACGCCTGGAACGGATTGGGCACGCTGCCGGTGACCGGAAAGAGCGTATCTCCTGGTGACCGGCGGTTCAACCCATCTGTTGGATCATTGGCCCCTGATTATCAGGTTGATTGGAGTCCACGTCGCGTCTTGACCGGGCGGGGTCGGTGGCGGATACTTGCCCGTTTCACCAGCAGTGGGATGATCTCGCGTGGACACAGCCCCCATTAAGCTACTGATCCTGGATGTTGATGGTGTGCTGACCGACGGTCGGTTGGTATTTGGGCCTGACGGCGAAATCTCGAAGACCTTTCACGCCCGTGACGGTTGTGCGCTCAAGTTGTGGGGTGCGTCGGGTGGGAAGATCGCGATTCTCTCCGGTCGTAGCCACCAGGCACTCCCCCCTCGGGCCAAGGAGCTGGGCATCGAGCTCGTCCATACGGGAATCGCGGACAAACTTGCCGCGTATGATACGATCCTAACAGAAGCCAGCTGTGGAGACGACAACGTCGCCTATGTGGGAGATGACTATCCTGACATGGGGCCGATGAGGCGTTGCGCGTTTCCGGTCGCGGTCGCCAATGCCTCCCCCAGCGTGAAGCGGATATCCTGGTATGTGACCAAGTTGCGTGGCGGGCGGGGCGCTGTGGCTGAGGTCATCGAGTTGCTTTTGCGCGGTCAGGGGCGCTGGACGAAGCCACTGCTTAAGAGCGTATGAGAACGGGAGAAGCACGTTTGTTTGGGAACCCTCATCGCCGCGCTACCGGACTGGTTCGGACGCTTGTTGTGGCTTCGTCCACTCTGGCGATCCTGCTGGTCTGTTTCGCGATCTATCAATACACTCAGCTGGAACACGATGCGCCCCCGCAGGCGACAACAGGCAGCGGAGGGACGGAAGCCACTGTTTCATCCCAAGCCCCGAACACCGGCGACCCAGACGAGGCCTCTTTCCGGTACGGGAGGTCCGGCGCCAACATCGGCGGAAGTCGCAACATCCGAATCAAGATCTATTCCCCCGATAGCAAGCAGGTGGTGTGGGAGCTTGGCGCCTCCACTCTGGACCCGGTTCCGGGTTCGGCGGACGAGTTTCTCACCACCGACCCCGAGATTCGCATGCGAACAGGCGCAGGTAACGACATCAGGGTCACGGCTGACCGGGGTATCCTCGAAGGCGCTTGGGCGGGCGGACAGTTCGAGTCCGAGCGTGGCAAGCTCGAGGGGGGTGTCGTGATCGAAATCGATCGCCGGACCGATAAAGACCGGAAACACCTTCCTAAAGAGGATCGCAACAAACCGGACCCCAGAAGCATCATCCGCGTCGAGCTTGAGGAGATCCGGTTCGACGTTGAATACGCGAAGATCATCATCCCGGGCCGGTTCTCTCTGTCCGCACGAGACGTTGAGTTTATCGCTGCCGATCTGGAGGCCCGGTTCAATGCATCGCAAAACCGTGTCGAGTTTCTCCGCGTGGGGTCGGGTGAGAGGCTTGTGCTTCATCGCCGTGCCGGCGAGCTCGGTCTGTCGATGGCGGGCATGGAGTCGGGCTCGCGCCCCAAGCTGACGCTGGCGGAGAAGCTCTACGCAACGCTCGAACAGGCGCTGAAACGTCGGTCCGAATCTCAGAGCGACGCGCTTGAGGAGGTGCCTCAAGAACCGGCGGAGTCCACCGTGAAGGACGATTCGCCGCCGCCATTCGTGCCAGGCCAGGATGAAAGGGAGAAGAAGACCAGGCTGCCCGTCAAGTACTTCGCCAAGTTTGAAGACAACATCGACACCACACAGCTTCGCGACAGGAGTGCCGTATCTCGGCTCGAAGCCGATGTGCTTGAGATTCTCCGAGACCTGGCGGTCCAGGACCGCCGCAGGCTCACCACATCCTCTTCGGTGGAGGAAGCGACCGCCGACACGGGCGCTATCGGCACGCAGCTCGACGAGTCCATCGTCCTGCAGTGGACTGGTCGACTGGTTGTCCGAGCGCTCGAGCCGGATGACGAGCGACTCGTCGAAAACCCGGGAACCACCGTCAAGGCGGTTGGGTCGCCGGCCAGAGTCTCGCACCAGAAGACCAATACGCAAGCCACGGCTGAGACGATCATCTTCTATCCCGACCGCTCGGCGGTTCTGCTGGAAGCCGGGGAAGATCAGCCGGCGACTGTCCGCTCGGCGGACCATGGTTTGATAACCGGGGCGAGGATATCCTCGACACGAACGAACGACACGATGCACGCCGTCGTCGTCGGACCGGGAACACTGGTTCAACACGCCGGCGACCAGCCATCCGGGGGCGAAGCCGACCAAGCCCAAGAGGCTGAGGGGGTTAGAATCGAGTTTGCCGGCAAGCTCGAACTTGACGGTCGATTCATACAAGAGACCAAGAGGGACATTACCGGCCTGCTTTCCTGGGAAGAGGAACGGCGAGTCTTGGATCGGGCGGTTCTTACCGAGGACGTTGCCGTCAGGCAGGGCGACACGCTTCTGCGCGCCGACAAGCTCACAGTGCAGATGGGTAGCAGACCCAACCACAACGGCGGCGGGCTGGTTATCGAGCGCGTTGTCGGCGAAGGCCATGTCGAGATGACCCAGGGCACGGACCGCGTCCGATGTCGGGAGATCGATGTTTCTTTGTCCACCGATGCCTCGGGAGAGGTCACGCCCATAAGAGCGGTTGCGAAAGGGGACGTGGAAGCGGCCCAGGATCTACGAACCATCACGGCAAGCGAATCGCTGATCGTCGACTTCCAGCGTGTCGGGAAGCCTCCGCCGCCATTCGACGTGCTCAAAGCCCACGCTACAGCCATCGCTCATGGTGTTGATATCACTCAGGTCGACTGGGATGCCCGCCGCAGGGAACACGAGTCGAAACCCCACAGCGAAGTCGGCGTAAGACACATGCATGCGGTAGGCGGCGTCAACATTGCCGCCCCCGATCAGGAACTGGAGGTCTCGGCGTGGGAAGTCGATTTCGACCTGCCGGACGGGCGAGAGATAGCTCGCGCTTCGGTAGTCGGTAAGGACCATCGGCCAGCCTCGGTTCGCCTGGGCGACTTCACCGTTTCCGGGCGGCAGATCAAGCTCGACGTTCCCGACCAGTGGGCGGAGGTTCCTGGCGCCGGGCGGATGACCTTCCTATCACCAAAGGACCTCAACGGGCGTGCTCTTGACGAACCTGTTCCCGTAGTCGTCACCTGGCAGGATTGGATGAAGTACCAGGGGCGTGAGAATCGATCTATCTTCTCCGGTAATGTCCGGGCTGTCAGCGAACAAGATACCGCGTTCAATTGCGATCAACTCGTCGTTGAGTTTGACGACGTTCAACCAACAGCCAAGCCAGGTCAGTCGATGGACTGGTGGATTCTACAGAATATCGCTGACCGCATCGGTGAAGAAAAGCGGCAGGGTTCTTTCGAGTATCCGACTCGACAGCGGTTCGCAAAAGAGCCCGCCCACATAGTTGCGACGGGTAACGCCACCGCCACCACCAGGGAACTCGACCCGCAAACAGGAGCGCTCCAAAGCCGGGCCTACCTGGCCGGGCCGAGGCTTTCGGTGAACCTCAGGCAGGATGTCGCGAAGATGCTGATCGAAGGCCCCGGGAACCTGGTCCTCGAAGATGAAAGACCAGCGAGGGAAGGCGCTGGCGGCAGTGGGATCGGTGCGGAGGGGCTGTTCAATCTGAAGAACCGATCGGGTCCGTCCAAGGTTGTGATCGAGTGGCAAAGCTCTATGTGGTACGACTTCTCGATCGATCAGACCCGCTTCGAGGGCGACGTGCAACTCACCTACTTCCGCGGAACCACCGAGGATCTGGAGCAGGCCCGGGACACCGGTGAGACTGCAAGCCGATCCACCTATCTGACGTGTGACGTTCTCACTATCGACTTCCTGCAGTCGCGATCGCGCCCGAGGCGGGCCGACAACCGGATGGGGCGGATCAGCTCCGATCGGTTGAAGCAGTTTCAGGCCTCCGGTTTCGTTGAATTGCAGGACGATGCCGAGGGGTTGTGGCTCACGTGCGACCGCCTAACGTACGAGAAGGACCGCCGGATTCTGATTATCGAAGGGACCGAGCGCGAACCAGCCGACATCGTGCGGGTGTCTTCCGACGGCCAACCACGTCGCGTCGTCGCCACACGCTGTACCTACGGTCTAAAGTCACGCAAGCTCCACTGCGAGGACTTCGGCGCCCACGGTTATTAGTGCAAGCTCTGGTGCCTTGTCAGCCGTCGATTGATGGGCTGCGAGGGCACCATTGGCACCTTGCCTGCGGGTGCATCCATTTAGGGTGGCACGGGCAAACTTGTTTGCCCGTGGATGAGGGAGCAAGCACACGGGCAAGCAGAGCTTGCCCGTGGCACCCGGCGGGGGGCATGTCTCCCGACAGATCTACAGGTCAGAGGCATGCTTGCGGCGGGCCAGTTCGATGGCTCCGATCGGCGCCGTGTCAGCGAAGGCTGCTGAAGAACCGATCCCACCGCGGCAGGTAGTAATTACTCGGGTCCACCGAAATGGCTACCATCGTCGATCGACCGACGATCAGGTCGCTGTCAACCAGGCCGAACATCCGGGAATCCGCGCTGCTGTCACGGTTATCGCCCATCACGAAGAACTTTCCTTTCGGGATGCTGATCGGCTTGAACGAACGGGGCGCCGGGCGATTCGGAGTTGTCATTACCGGATGAGGCTTCTTGCCGATCGCTTCAGTCGCGAAGCGATGGTCACCTTGTTGCGGAGGGTCTATCTGGTTGATGACGTCCAGGTCGAGCGGACCGTAGTCAACGGGCTTTGAGTTGAGCAGCAGCCGGTTGTTTCGCATTTCGAGGCAGTCACCTGGAATGCCGATGACGCGTTTCACAAGGCGGGTTCCGTCGGCTGGCGAGAATAGGACGACAACGTCGCCGCGTTTTGGCTCGGACCATCGGGCAACGCGCCATTGTGTGAATGGTACTTTCAGATCATACGCCAGCTTGTTCACGAGAATGCGATCGCCTTCGAGGATGGTCGGTTTCATCGAGCCGGTCGGCACGTCGTTCCAATCTGCGACAGCTGATCGAAACGTGCTCAACACGATCACTACGACCAGCAGCGGTCGAACCCACTCCCGATAGAATCCGATCACACGTTGCTTCCAGATCGACTTCATCCACATTCTCCTGTCTGGTTTTGACCGGCTGACAGGTCACCGGTGTCATCGTCGCCCGCCGGCGGCCGTTCTCCCACACATGTAGAAATCCAGTCATGGGTGGTATTCCCTCCGCGCCTGCGAGTATTGCCGAAAACCTCCTCAATCTGCAGTTTCCATCCGGTTTATCTGCGTTTATGGGACCGAAAACCGGCTCGGGCCGCCGATGAATCTTCTCCCGATCTTCCTGCAGGAGTTTCCGATGCCCATCAGGGAAGTTCGTAGGGAGAAGGTTGGCCGGTGGCACAAGTCGCTCCACATCGGTGGTGGGTCGTGGGCGTTTTCTGTTTCAGGTCCCCGGCCTGAGGATTGATTCTCCCGTGGCGATTCTGGTACAGTAGGCGAGTGTCGATCGGGGTCTGGAAGCCCAACGAGACCAACTTCTTTCCTTTGGGGTGGGATCATGTATTTGAGCCATAAGATCTATGCTGCAGTCGTGCTTGTGCTGTTTTCGGTCGCGGGATGCGCGACGTGTAAATCGTCGAAGGTGGTCGGTGGTTCGGGGATCGATCGCGCGCGGCCGGCAAGCCCGGTCGGGCATTTCGACAAGCAGGAGCGGATGCGCCGAGCGCTTGAGGGTCTGAGCTTCGACAGCGGACTTGTGGAGGTCGACGCGCAGACTGCCCTGGAAACACCAGGGCATGGCGACGTCGAGCTTGCCAAAGAGCGGTGTGCGTTGGCGGAGGAAGCGCTGGGCAGGAATCAGCGAGTTGTCGCCATCGAGATGTTCAAGGAAGCTGTCCTGATCGCCCCGGAGTTGGTCGAAGCGTACTACGGTCTGGGGCGGGCTTTGACCGCCAAGAGTGAGATCGATTGCGCAATTGCAGCTTTTCGGACAGCGGTCAAGATCGATCCGACGTTTCTCGATGCCCGGTATCAGCTTGCGTTTACCCTGGCAATGAAGTCACGCTGGGGGGAGTCGATCGCGCAGTACCGCCTGCTGATCGAGCAGGATTCGCGGTATCCGCAGGCCCACAGCAGGCTCGCAATTGCTTTGTACTACAACGACGACCTCGAATCCGCTCGAGAGGCAATGGTCGAGGCGGCGGCTGTCGGTGACCAGGTTCCGCCGCAGTTCGAGGCGCTGCTAGACGGCGAGACACCTCAGGTTCGGGCGCGAGGAGCCTCTTGGCAGGTTGGAGATCAAGTTCGCATTGACACGACCGGCGGCACCTTCGCAGCCAACGAGACGACCGTCTCGGCAAGCGACGCTAATCCGATGCACGTCGTTGGTTCTTGGAACGACTGGCGGGATTCCGGCGCGAACGAAGTGGTGCGCATCGGAGTTGCTATTAGCCTCGACGGTGGCGAGACATTCAGCGATTTCCTCGTTCGTCCGCCGCTTGCGAACCAGTCCGGTGTCGAGGGTGACCCGATGACCTGTTATGATCATCGGACTGGCGATCTGTGGGTCGGGGGAATCTCGTTTGCGGCCAACGGTGGAGTCTTCGTTGCCCGCAAGCGCCCGGGGCAACCGACCTTCGATGACCCGGTCATGGCCCGAGAGACCGGCGGAGCGGACAAGGGTTGGATGGCGGCTGGTCCGGATCCCCTGTCGCCGGGTTCGACGCGTGTCTACACCGCCTACAACGAGGGCGTGCTGATCTCCGATGATCTTGGCGCCACCTGGTCGGCACCTACTAGTCTTGGGGTTGGTATCGGATTCCTGCCCCGCGTCGGACCCAATGGCGAGGTATATGTTGCTTACTGGAACTACGGCTCCGGCGTTAAGCTGAAGCGGAGCGTCACGGGAGGAACGTCCTTTTCGACGATGCACATCGCTACGCGGATGGATGTGTGGGGTACGCAAGACGGATCGCGTTTCCCCGGTCTGTTCCGTTCGCCGTCGATGAGTTACCTCGCGGTCGATCCAAACAGCGGGGTTCTGTACTGCGTTTATTCTGACACGACCAACATCGTTGGGGGTAACAGCAACGTCGACCTGTACTTTGCGAAGTCGACAAACATGGGTTCTTCCTGGACCGCGCCGGTAGTGATCAACACTGATGGAGACCCACCGGGCGACCAGTTCTTCCCCTGGATCGAGGTGGACCGCACTGGCAGGCTTCATCTGTTGTTTTACGACTCGCGCAACGTCGATCAGGATGACGACGACGTCAACGGCTGGTTTGACGCCTACTACTCCACCAGCGACGACGGCGGCGAAAGCTGGGCTGAGTATCGCCTGACCCCCTCTCCCTTCAACAGCAATGACGACGGTTTGGACAGGCCCGGAGAGCAGTTCATTGGCGACTACAGCGGTCTGGCGGTGGCTGGCAAGCGAGTTTACGCATGTTACCTGTCCACGCAGAACGGGGACTCGGACATCTTCGTCAACACGATCATGTTCGCGGGCGACGGCGACTTCGACGACGACGGCGACGTTGACCTGGTAGACTTCGCAGCGTTTCAGGCCTGTTTCGACCCGGCGCCCACCGGGCTTCTTGAGGCGGAATGTGACACCGGCGACATGAACGCCGACGATGTTGTCGATCTCGATGACTTCACCGAGTTCCAGGCCCGGATGCTGGGGCCTGGTTAGAGCCCTATCGCACCTGAGGTTTGCAGTATGTCCACAGGTACCGCCGGCAGCGATGTCTGCCAGTCGTGTGGCCCGTGGCTTTGGCTGTGGGGAACACGAATCAGCGTACCATTCGAGTCCCCACCTCTGAAGGGGTGAACCACCCGATCAACGGCGATCCATCAGGCCCGCGTTGGTGGGCATTCGCCGTTGGCACTCCTTTGGCCCGATTCCACACAACATGGACATACCCAAGCCGAAGGACCTTTGCGATAGGTGTTGACATTCAGCGGTCAACGGATGATAGAAGCCGGTATGACATTGAAAGTGCTGGCTATCGTCAATCCTGTTTCGGGACGCCGCCCCGCCAGGCCACTGATTGAGGAGGTCGGCAGGATTCTCGCAGCCCGCGGCGCCGACCTCCACATCGAATGCACGAACCACCAAGGCCACGCGACGCAGTTGGCACAATCGGCGCATAGGGAGTTCGGCGCGATCCTGGTCGGCGGGGGTGACGGTACGGTATCTGAGGTTATCAACGGGCTTTGCGGTACGACTCTGCCGCTGGTCATTCTGGGTACCGGCACGGAGAACCTGCTCGCCCGAGAGCTATCCATGCCGACAACAGCCGTCGCGGCCGCCGATGCTTTGCTTCATGGTAGATCTCTTCATCTGGACGTCGGGATTGTCAACGGACGGCGGTTTCTGGTGGTGGTCGGCGTCGGTTTTGACGCTGAGGTCGTCAAACGCCTGACCGAGATGCGCAGAGGCAACATCACGCACTTCACCTACGTATCCCCGATCTGGCGAACGTTCTGGAATCATCGGTTCCCGACGCTTCGGATAGAAGCCGACGGCGAGCGTGTTTTCGAAGGTCGCGGTATGGCCTATGTCGGCGTCACCGGGCGATATGCCAGGGGGCTGCGGATTCTGACGGACGCCCGCCCCGATGACGGCTTGCTGGACTTGTGCGTGATGCCCTGCGCGACGCGGAGGCGTCTGGTCAGCCTCGCGTGCTCCGTTGTCTTGCAGCGTCACCGGCGGCGAGCCGACGTTATCTATCGCCAGGTTCGTGCAATCGATATCAGTTCGCCCGACGAAGACACGCCGGTGGAGATAGACGGCGACTGCGGCGGGACCCTGCCGGTGGAGTGCCGTATCGAACCGCGATCGGCTGTTCTTCTACAACCCGCAACCTAGCGCATCTTCGATCCACGCGTAGCGTGTAGCCGCCGCATTTGTGACGATTTGCTGAGGCTTTGATTGGTTTGCCACCCCCCCCGGCGTTCTGCAAGTACACAAATCCGTACTTGGCGGGTATGTGCATCGAGCGGCCCGCGGTGGTAGACTGTCGACTGGGTGGATAGCCGGGCGTGTTGCTTTTGTGGGCAGTTCCGCCTGGTGAATTCGCCTGTGATCGTCTGAGAGATTCCCTTTTTCTTGGAGGTGCTAACTGTGCAACGACTGTCGACTAATTATGCAGCGGTTCTAATCGCCACGTTGGTTCTGGCTACGCCAATGTGGGCAGCCGACAAACCGGTGCGCGATCATGACATAGAACCAGACGATTACTTTACGATCGGAACGGTCATCGCGTGCGCCCTCTCGCCCGACGGCGGGCGAATCGCCTATACCGAGATGCGCTGGGGAGATATGAAAGAGCGCCGCACGACCGACCTGTGGGTGGTCGACGTTGACACTCGTCACCGCCGCCGGCTCAGTTTCGACCGAGTCGGCGCCCGCTCGCCCCAGTGGAGCCCCGACGGGGCGTACATCTACTTCACCGGCAGATATACCCGCCCCGGCGAGGACAAACCGCCCTACGACGGATCGACGCAGGTGTGGCGAATCTCGCCGCTGGGCGGAGACCCATTCCCGGTGACGCGCGTCAAGGACGGTGTGGGTCAGTATGAGCTTACCCCGTGCGGCAAGATGATCCTCTTTACGAAGTCTAAGAAGCACGTCGACGACGAATTCAAGGACCTCAAAGAGACCTACAGCGATCTCGAATATGGCCACGGCGTCGTCGAGTTCTCCCAGGTGTGGTCGCTCGATCTGGAGAGTTGGCGGGAGAAGAAGCTCATCGACGAGGACCGTGTAATCCGTGAGATGGCCCTCTCGCCAGACGCCACACGCATCGCCATGATTACCACGCCAGACGAAACACTGTTGAGCAATGAGGGCTGGTCACGCGTCGACGTCTATACGCTGGACACCGAGAAGACCGAGCAGCTTACCGGCAAGGAGTGGCGCTCGAAACATCCGTCGCCCTATGGCTGGGTTGATGGGCTGGCGTGGTCCGGCGACGGTGAGTCTCTTGCCTTTACCGTTTCGTTCGACGGTTATCCGTCAGAACTGCTCATCGCCCGGTGGAGGGACGGCAAGGCTTCGCTCCGTCAGATAGATCGGCCCGACGGCGTCATGCTCGCAGGCGGAGCTTTGAAATGGAGGGGCGATTCGGATGACCTGTACTTCCTCGGCGAAGAGAAGGCCCGCGTGAGGGTCTACTGCATCGAGAGCGTGAGCAAGAAGCGGCGGGGCAAGGACAGATGTGTGACCCCCGGCGACCTGGTGGCTACGGCGTTCACCATGAATGAAGCCGGCGATCTGGCGCTGGTCATGAGCACCACAGAACACATGCGGGACATCTTCCTTGTGGAGAAGTCCGGCAAGCTTCAGCGGGTTACCATGACCAACCCGCACGCTGAAACGTGGAAGTTCCCGCAATTCGAAATCGTTTCGTGGAAGGGAGCATACGGCGACACGGTCGAGGGAATCCTCGAATTACCCTACGGTTACAAGCCCGGAGACGGCCCGCTACCGCTCATCGTCAAGCTGCACGGTGGCCCCTCCATGTCCTCCTACTACCGCATTCGATTCTGGATCTACGGGCGAGTACTCATGCCCGCCAAGGGGTACGCACTGCTTACGCCGAACTACCGCGGCTCAACCGGATACGGCGACAAGTTCATGACCGACCTGGTGGGCCATGAGAACGACGTCGAGGTGACGGACATACTCAAAGGCATCGACGCGATGGTCGAGCGCTCCATCGCCGACCCTGATCGCATCGGCGTTATGGGCTGGAGCAACGGCGGACTGCTTGCCAACGGTCTTATCACGCGCGACACGCGCATAAAAGCCGCCAGCAGCGGGGCGGGTGTTCTCGATATGGTCCTTCAATGGGGCACCGAAGACACGCCGGGGCACGTCGTCAACTTCATGGAGGCTCTGCCCTGGGAAGACCCCGACGCCTACCGCAAAGCCTCCCCGGTGTTCGGGCTTGGCAACTGTCGCGTGCCGACGATCATCCACGTGGGCAGCGATGACCCTCGCGTACCGGCTGGTCATAGCCGGGCACTGTACCGGGCGCTCAAGCACTATCTGGGTGTCCCGACGGAACTCGTGGTCTATCCCGGAGAAGGACACGGGCTGACCACTCGCGAGAACCGAAAAGCGAAGATGGAATGGGACCTGGCCTGGTTCGACAAGTACGTTCTGGGTAACAATGGGGAGGAAAGCGATTAGAGTATAGCCAGTCCAAACGCATCGGTAGGAATCGAGGAACTCACGGACGACACCTACGACTGAACGCTATGAACAGGATGGAGCATGCCTTAGAGCAAGCGAAAGTGCTGTTTCCAGTAACGCGCCCGTGCTTGACCGGCGGTGTTTCGACGCTACGGATGCTCGAGCGTACGCTGAAAAAAATAGCGCTGGCGAAATGCCAGCGCTTTATTGGAAGCGGTACTTGGTAGTCGCTGCGCCAGGTGCTTTACTCGACGGCCCCGTGGTTGCGCAGCGAAGCTGAGAGTGTCTCCTGCTTGGCCTCTACTGCCACGGACAAGGGCGTGGCTCCGTTGAGGTTCTTGGCGTTGACGTTTGCTCCGGCTTTGATGAGGGTCTCTGCGATCTTGGTCACGATCCCTTGGGGGTCTTGGCCTCTGGTGGGATGGAGCGCCAAGGTATGGAGCGCCGTTTGGCCTTTGCCGTTTGTGGCGTTGACATCCGCCCCACGAGCCAGCAGTAATTCGACGATGTCTCTCCGCAGGCGATGTGTTGCCAGATGAAGAGCCGTGTCGCCAGTGTTGGTCGCCGCACCGATCTTCGCTTCGGAATCGAGCAGCTTCTTGACGACCGCCTGACTGCCGCCCTCGGCTGCGAAATGCAGCGGACGACGTCCGGTCTTGTTAGCGGACTCTATCCGGGCTTTGGCGACGAGCAGCCGATCTACGAGTTTCTCGCGCCCGGCGTAGGCAGCCAGGTGTAGCGGCGTCGTCCCCTCGTTGTCGACGGCTTGCACTTTCGCGCCGGCAGCCAGGAGCAGTTCCACAACACGCAGGCGTACAGCAGGATCGACCTGAGCCCGGCCACCCTTGAAGACGACCTCGTGAAGCGGCGTCGACCCGCGTCGATTCCCGGCGTCGACGTCAGCACCACGGCTTAACAGAAGCTCGACCATTTCCGGACGCAGTGCCCGGACGGCTAGATGCAGCGGCGCGTCGCCGCGTTTGTCAGCCACCTTCAGGTCGGCGCCGCGATCCAGCAATTTGCGGGCGACGTCCACTTTACGCAGAACGGCGTAATGCAGCGGCGTGTGCCCGAGCTTGGTCTGAGCGTCAAGCAGTTCCGGCGAGGCATTGAGCACCGTCTCGACGGTCCACAGGTCGCCGGACTTGACCGCTTCGTGAAGGTCCAAGGGCGTGGCGGCAAGGCCACAGAGAGGCAGACTCAGCAGCAACCCAGTTACAGTCCCCAGTATCTTTCCGCTATTCATCGTAGGTCTCACCGTTCATTAGCCCGTCGAACGATTGCTGACGGGTACACATTCCGAAGATTCACGCAACCTGCAAGATTCGACATTGACACTGCTTTACGGCCCGGTCAACCGCCCGACAAAACCGCCCAGGTCCTCCAGATCAATAGTACCATCGGACACGAACTCGAACGCATCTCCACATGCTCCGGCAGCAACCTGCTCAAAACACATCTGAAACGCAGCGAAGTCCGCCAAATCGACGTCACCATCATCGTCGTAATCACCGTCTGTAGTGGAGGCTGTCACGGTGAAGGTGGATTCGCTTTCGTCGAACGATCCGTAAGCTCCGCCACCGTAAGAGCCGCGTACTCGTACCTTGTAGTCGGTTCCTTCCGCCGGCGGCGTCCACGGGGTGGAGTTGGCTCCTACGGGTGTTTCAGCGATGATGTCGGTCCATGTGGTGTTGTCGTCGACAAGCTCAAGATCGTCTATCCAGACCGTGTCACCGGGGCTCGATACCGAAACGTCTTTGTCGTATTCCCACTTCAGGACGTAGCTACCCTCCGGCAGAGTCGTTGAGTATTGCGTCCAGTCGACGTCGCCGGAGACGTGCAGTTCCCGGTCGCCGTCGACGTAGAAGTTGAAGTAGTCGTAATTGCCTTCAGAATCGACACGATACCAGAAGCTCACTTCGCCTCCACCCACGGTCCGCGTCATCCAGGAGATTTCGTCGTCGCTTATGTCGCCTGCCCGGGCTGATCTGGAGCCGCTGTGGGAGTCAGCGGTGGTGGTCCACCAACTGGCATCGCCGCCGGTGGCGTAGTCGGGCCCCAGGGTGGTGCGTTCAAACCCGTCGGTGACGATTCCGCTGTCGCCGTAGTTGTCGGTGTATTGAACGTGGAAGGCGGTCGCCGGGTTTCCGGTCCAGGTCACGTCGATGGGAACGCCGGAGCTAAGGATTTCACCACCGTTTGGATAGGTGACCTCAGGACCGGCCCACATTTCGACGTCCAAGCGTGTGGCATTACCGGGGTCAACCGTGATGTCCGTGACTGTTAGCGGATCGTACCCGTCGGCCTCGAACGTGAGGTCGTACGAGCCGGGCATCAGCATCCGGTGATAGTTGCCCACGTCGGGATCGGTATATATTTCGTGATCCCGGCCCACTACCGTGATGGTAGCTGCCAGCGGCAGGTCTGTCTCGCCATCGGTGACGATGCCGCGGATTCCGATCAGGCAAGTCTCGATATAGGCCAACATCGACTCACGGTTCTCATTCCAAAGGGTCGGTATCTGCGAGGCAGACGGTTCCTTGGTGTTACCAAGCTCGATGGTGATCTCGTTGCAGCCCATGTAGCGGTAGTTCCAATCCTGCATGCCGCCGTCGATGGAGTACCAGGCGGCACCGTTGGTGATGCCGTGGTACCATGATCCGTTCCACATGGGGCTGTTGTAGTACGAGTACTCCTCGCTGATGTAAATGAACATGGCATCGTCGGGCGTTGGCGAGGGGTTTGAACCCAGGCCGTCGTTGTCGAACGGATAGTTGGCAACGAGGGCACCGCCGTGGAAGTTGGCGGAGCAGGTAAACGACCTGCCGAAGCACCAGTTCATAATGACCTGGGTTTCGGTGGCCCGACCATCGGGCGTGTTGGGATCGCCGTTCATCCACTCGGGAAAGTTGCGGTTGAGATCGATGCCTTGGGCGTTGGCGCGGGTGCGCGACGCACGGTCATATCCGTCGGGGTTCATCAATGGCACGATCCACAGATCGATTTCATCGATGATATTCGTGGCCTGCGGATCACTTCCGTAGTTGGTCAGCAACCAGTCGATCAGGTTCATGCTCATCTTGGTGCCGACGATCTCGTCGCCGTGCATGGTGGCGATGTACTTGAACTCCGGCTCATCCTCTTCGACAAGAACATTGTCGGAGATACGGATGGCCCAGAGGTGTCGGCCTTGGTAGCTCAGACCCAGATCGTACCGTTTGCACAGGGTTGGATATGTGGTTTCGTAACCCAACAGGTCCGGGCCGATGTCGTCGTAGTCGGTCCAAGTATCTGCGTTGGTCGTACCACCCACAAGAACCACGACCAACCCGACTGCGATCGCAAATAATGAACGCTGCATCACTCTTTAACCCTCAACAAGCCCACTACGACCATGTGTGACGGCCAACTGACCGTGACCTGGTACCGGGGCACCTTTTGTGGCTGGCAACTTCCAGTGGCGCTGGGAAGCACCCTGAGGCAATAGCCAGCTGGTATAACGGCAAACCCAATAGACCCCACATGTTGGGACCGCCCTGGCGAGTCACCGACGTCCCCTGCTGGTGAACTCCGGCGGTGTTGACGCGTGAGACCAGCCCCACGAATAACGGTCGATCTCACCCTGTCTTCGGTTGCACCCCAATGCCCCCAACAGAAGACAATCCTATGTTGTTAAGGCCGCAACTGCAAGGCTAACGCTCTTCCCGCCCCGGCGACGGCCCCAAAAACCCGCCAAGCGTCCGAAAAACCGCATTTGCGACAAACTTGTACAACTTCCGACGTCTTGGGCCCGCTCCGTCACTGGAGTTGGGCCGGCTGTCGGGCCCCGGGGCTATCCCGCTTGCCTGTCGAGCTCTTCTTGGTAACGGTGCATGACAGCCCGTCGGGTTACGAGTCCCTGGATACGAGCCGGCTCGGACGCGTCACTTATGGGCAGGGACTCGACGTCACTTCTGGAGAACTTGTCGAGGACCTCGTCGAGCGTTTCTTCTGTGGTGACGGTGGGTACGCCTGGGCGGAGCAGTTCGCCAACGACGAGAAGCGAGACGGCTTCTGGCTGTAGCAGTGCGGTCCGCACATCCTTGCCGACGACCATTCCGTGATAGACGCCCTGGGCGTCTACGACGACAAAGTCAATTGCGTCGGTTTCGCCAGCCAGGTCTATCACTCTCTGCAACGGGTCAGCCGGTTCCACGGAAGGTGCCGGGAGGGAATCAACGTCGGCTACGGTGATGCGGCGCAGGATTGTGAGGTCGGCAACGGAACCCACTCGAACGCCCCGCCTTCGTAACTTCAGCGTATATATGCTATCTCGCAGCATCAATTTGGCGCCGGCGGTGGCTACGACGGCAGCGAACATCACCGGCAGAATCATCGTAGGTTCGCGGGTAATCTCGTAGATCATGACGATGGCGGTCAGCGGCGCGTGGGTCGTTCCCGCGACCATGGCAGCCATCCCCACCAGGGCGTAGACGGCTACACTGGAATCGTTGATCAATCCCTGATGATGGAGTGTCAAGCCAAAGGCACCTCCCGCCGTGGCGCCGAGAAGCAGTGACGGAGCAAAGATACCACCCGACCCCCCGCTACCGAGAGTGAGACAGGTAGCCAGCAGCTTGAGCAGAAACAGCCCGAGAAGCCATCCCACCGTCATGGTCATAAGCGCCGGGCTCAGCGTCGCTTGAATCACCGGATACCCGTTAGCGAAGAACCCGGGCATATCGCTCTGCGACGCCAGGTGAAGGTAGATTGCTCCGGTGATTCCGAGGCCCAGGGCTCCTAGAGCAGGTTGGAACTGCTGTGGAAACCGCAGTCGATCGAAGACGTCCTCTGTGGTGTAGAGTGCCCGGATGAACAGAACGGAGGCTGCTGCACAGACGACGCCCAGAATCAGAAACAGCGGCAGCTCGGTGCCGACGAAGATGTAGCGGCCTGCCTCTTGGGACCCTCCGAGTAAGGAGGCTACCTCGAAGATTGCGGTGTCTTGAGAGCGAAGAGCGTGCATCACCGAGCAACTGATGACGCTGGCGAACACCACCGGAGAGAAGGTGCGGAAGGAGAAGTCGCGCAGAAAAATCTCCAGCGCGAACAGAACGCCGGCGATCGGGGCGTTGAAGATGGCGGCTATTCCGGCTGACACACCGCAGGCCACGAGGATGCCCATCTGGCGACGCGGGATGCGAAGGTAATGCCCGGTGCTGCTGCCGATGGCGGCACCGATCTGGATGATGGGGCCCTCCATCCCTGCGGACCCGCCCGAACCGATGGTAAGCGCGCTGGCGACTGCTTTGGCGCCGGCCACTCGTGGACGTATCTCCCCGCCCTTGCGGTACATGGCATCCATTACCTCGGGAACACCGTGTCCTTTCGCCTCGCGGGCAAAGAAGTAGGTGATGTGGCCGACGAGCAATCCGCCGAGAGTCGGTAAGAGCACGACCATCCACAACTGACCGGCGAATAGACCGGTTTGACCACCGTGTCCGTAGGCGAAGTGGCTTGCGTATTCGATCAGGAAGTAGAAAATGTGCGCGAAGATCCCGGTGGCGGCCCCGATCAGAATGGACAGCAGGACGAGGAAGTACTCGTCTTTGAGTCCGATCTTGGAGACTCCGCCAACTATCTTAAGGCGGAACCGGTGGCCCCGGGCGGCGAATCTGGTCACCTTTGTGGTCACATCATGCACCTCTCAGGAACGACTGATGCGGCACGGTAGCAAGTGAGTTCCGCGCCCGCAAGGCAAACGGAGTGCTTTTGCAGAACTTGCGATTGTCGCGGGTGCGCAGTTCTGAAGATCATCTGTTGCGAATATCAGTCCGTTGATTCCGAATTGGGTTGTGGCGTGCGGTCGATGTCCTTTCTTGCAGGCGTGTGGCCTTTGGAGAGCGGTCTTGACGATAGTACCCAATGTAATGGGATACCATTTGTCTGGGACGGTGCGTTCCGGCACCCTGTTATAATGCACTCGTGGAATTCCAATTGCCCGACGGCGTTATCGCGGGCAGACTGTAGGTGGGATCTGTGAGCTTCTTCGGGAGTACAACAGCTCCGAAGCACGGGCCCACACGAGAAGTCGCACTTTACGACGTGGAAAAAGTTTGAGAAAGGAATGTTTTCTTCAATCCCAATGGATTCTGAAGCGTCTAATCAATAGGGCACTTTGTGGTCAGGCCCTTTCCCTAGCCGTCTCGATGGGAGTTGTTGTTGCCGTCTGTTAATCGTGATAAACCGCTTGGTTCGTCGGCTGGTTCAGCTTCTTCCGGCCCGTCGTCGCCACCATCCGCTCAGAGTTTACCAACTTTGGGAGACTTCGAGTTGCAGGGTGAGATCGGTCGCGGCGGTATGGGGACGGTCTACGAGGCTTGGCAGCGTTCTCTCGAGCGAACTGTCGCGCTGAAGGTCCTTGGCACGCACGTAGGCGCATCACCCAATGCGGTAACGCGTTTTCAGCGTGAAGCCCAGGCGGCGGCCAAGCTCCACCACACGCATATTATTCCCATCTTCGCCCAAGGCGAGGAAAGCGGTGTTTACTACTACGCCATGGAATACGTGAAGGGTGTCGGAATAAGTGACATCATCGCTAGCACGCGAGCCCGGCAAGAATGTGACACTGCTGCTGTTGAGGCAGGCACCGCCGAGACGGTCGCTCTTGAGCGCGAGCCCGCCGAGACGATGTCGGCGGAAGAAACCGTCGTTTTGAGCAGTCGCGAAGTGGACGCCGCCGCACCTAGCGACTCGGCTGTTAGCTTGGAGGCGCCCGCAACGGTCATGTCGTCTGCGGAGCACTTCAAGGACATCGCTCGACACCTTGCCTGCGTGGCTGACGCACTGGATTACGCCCACCGGCAGGGTGTTATTCACCGCGACATCAAGCCGCACAACCTTATTCTCGGCGAAGATGGGCGGATCATGGTCGCCGATTTCGGGCTTGCCCGGATCGCCGAGCAGCCCGGCGTAACCGTCACCGGGGAATTGCTCGGTTCGCCGCTGTACATGTCTAGCGAGCAGATCACCGAAGGACCGTCACAGGTGGATCACCGCACGGACATCTACTCGCTTGGTGTGACAATGTACGAATGGCTGACGCTCAAGCCTCCCTTCCCGGGCGAAACTCGCGAGCGAGTCATAAACCTGATTTTGAACTCCGAGCCGATCAGACCCCGACTGCACAACAAAGCCATCCCGCTGGATCTGGAGACGATCTGTCTGCGGGCGTTGGAGCGTGATGCGGACAAGCGATACCAAAGTGCCAGTGAGATGCGGGACGACCTGTTGCGATTCGGCCTGGGAGACGCCATAAAGGCCCGTCGGGCGGGTTTGCTCAAGAGGGTGAGCAAGTTTGTCGGCCGGCATCAACTGGCGTCGCTCGCTGCGGTCGCCTTGATCGTCGCTGCGGGGTTGTGCATTGAGTTGGTCGGATCGAGGCAGGAAGTTCAGACTCAAGTCCAGGCTGTCGAGGAAGCTAGGCAGGACACTGAGCACATTTTCGATCTGTTTCGGACCATCTCGCCGGAAGCCAGGGGCATCGCGATGGGTGCCGAAGCCGTTGGTCCCGTCGTGCATGACCTCTTCCAGGCAGGACAGCGGATAACCTCGTCATCCCGGAATGACGAATCGGAAGGACCCGATCCGGAAACTGCGGTTTCGCCACACGGCGTCGCCTTGCGGGCGGCGGACGAGTTGGCTGCCATCACCACAGCTGCCCTCCCCATGTTCTCCTCGACGATTCCCGGAACCGGATATGTAAGCCCGACCTATCCCGCGGAACACTCGCTACTTATGCAGGTAAGCAGCGTCGCCGGAACGGAGGTCAGGCACGAGCTGCTTTCACAGGTTCTCGATATAAACCCGGAGAATTTGCTGGCTCGCCAGATGTTGGCTGGTTTGTTGTGTGAGAATGGTCAATATCAGGAGATGCTCGCTCAGTCAGAACAGCTGGTGAGTCTTCACGGGGAAGAGGAATCTCCATACCTGTTCCGAGGTCTGGCCAGGCTGCTGCTCGGCGACGAACAGGAGGCCATCGAGGATTTCTCGGTGGCGGTCGGGATCAACGGTCTGTCCGGTTGGGCACGGGCGTTGCGGGGTGTGGCCTGGGTCCAGACGGGCGATCAGGACAACGCCATCCGCGATCTTGATGACGCCCTCGATCTGACACCGGAACTGGCGTTTGCGATGCTGGCTCGTGCCTGTGCCCATGCAGCCGCCGGCCGTCACGATGAAGCGGTGGCTGATCTCTCAGGCGTACTTGAGCTCGAACCGACCAACGCCGACATTCTGGCTGCACGCGGCGAACACCTCAGCGCGATGGGAAAGTATGCCCAGGCTGCCAGTGATTTCGACCGGGCTATGAAACTCGCCGGCAGATCGCCCGCGATCGCCTTCCAGTACCTCCTGGCCCGCGCCCTGGAAAAGGGAATTGCAGGAGAAGAACCCGGTACAACCGCGCCTGTCCGGCCCGAACAAGGCGAAGCCGTCACTGATGATGAGAGAAGCGAACCGGTCGGCATGGAGCCCCGAGGGTTCCTCGATCGACTGTTCAACCGGCCTGCTCGACCCTCCAAAGAGCAAGACGAAGGCCGAAGCGTTACCGGTTTCCCCATGATCTCAAGACGGAATCCAGAGTCCATATCTACCTCGACGGTCCCGCGCGAGCACCACCCGGATCGGGGCGATTGCTGACAAGATGAGTTCCCCTGACATTCTCGATCTTCGCCGGTTGATTCCTGAGGAGGACTTCTGGTTCAGTTTCAGCCGCAGCAGCGGACCCGGCGGGCAAAACGTCAACAAGGTGAGCACTCGAACCACTCTCTTTTTTGATCTCGATGGTTGCCAAGCGCTGACCGATTCGCAAAAGGGCCGGATCGCCACGAGGCTTGAGACGCGCATTTCAAAGGAAGGCATCCTGCGAGTGGTCGCGGCAAGACACCGCACGCAACTTGCGAACAAGCGAGCTGCCGTCAATCGCTTTTATGAACTTCTGGAAGAAGCGTTGCGACGTAGCCCGAAACGCAAGCCGACCGCAGTGCCGCCAGGCTCCCGCCGGAAGAGGCTCAAGAACAAACTCGCCAAAGGTCAGCAGAAACAGCTCCGGGCATCCGTGAGACGATCGCACGACGAGTAGAGGTATTGGCTTGTATCGCACTCGTCTGCCGGGAGGCGGTCTTCCGGAGACACGCGCCAAACTGCGTGCGACGGAGCACGGGATATGTTCCGGTCTTGCCATCCGTCCTCCGCCTGGTTCGTGTCCCCCACGGCTGAAGCCATGGTGGACACGCCTCACCCCTGGAAGTGGTGGGGCACCCGCGCGACAGTGGCACGAGCCGTGATCCGTCTCGGCGGCCTCCTACCGTCGCCGCCTGACCACAAGCAAGCTACCGAAGACGAGCAGGGAGAGCGTGGCGGGTTCGGGGACAATCTCGATGATGCCGTGGTAAGAATTCAGATTGTAGCCGCTCGTGTCGTTCCAACGGCCCTGGTGCATAGGTGCCAAGCGTATCTCGCCATAATCCTCATGGCCGGGGTGCCCCGTATCCGAGTCGCTGGGTTCACCAGAAGTCCAGAAAGCAAAAGAATCTTGGATTGGCTCTACGAAGTTGTCCGGGTCTTGCCAGATTCCGCCGTCCCAACCTTGCCCCGGGTCCGTCACCTCGCCAATCCACCGCCACTCTCCCTCAACCACCTCATCCGTGAAACCTATCAGCCCATGCTCAACGCCGAAAAAGGGTCCGAGGTCCGTGTAGAGCCAATTGTTCTCCTCAAAGTCATTAACGGTTACGAGGTGCCCGCCAACCGCAACTGCTTCAGCTTCAATCTCATGCCATTCACCCGTTGAGAATGTCAGCGTGTATTCGTGGTCACTGTATGATAGCCAAGTGTAGTCTGAGTAGTCGTAGCCGAGAGCAGGCGAGGCCCAGAGCCACGCCGCAAGAGATGCCAGTACGACTGTTCTGACGAAGTTCATATCACGGTCCCTTTCCGAAACAAAGACGTTCGAGCAACTGCCATCCTGTTAGTCCGATAAGGGTCTCTGCTGCCTTTCACACTCGAATGCAACGTCAAGGTTGCACTCTCGTGGCAACAGACAAGGAAAAAGAGTCCGCCTGCTGGCGTCTCTCTGCCCGGTGAAGCGTCTCTTCTGGTGGAAGGGATGCTTCGTCCGCCTCCACCGCGATCTGTTCGCACAAAGTAGCCAACAACCGCCCACGAAGCAAGTCAGGGTTAGTTATTCCGTGAGTTCCACGCCGAATCGAGAGTCGGTCGTAAGTCCTTATTTTACAGGAGACGTGTTCCGGGTCTGGGCGTCCCGCATATAGAATCGGGCGATGTTTGTCGGTCAGAAGCCCAACAAATCCGGTTCGATCAGTGTTCAGGTCATCGACGAATCCACTGGCTATCGGATCGTCAAGACCATTGGGTTGGCGTGTGACCCGGAGGAAGTGGCTCGGCTGATGGAACTGGACAGGTGCTTCATGGTGCGGCAGGACAAACAGTATTCGCTGTTTCCGAAAGACCAGCATGACAGCGCCGTGGTTCTGGATTCTATCCAAACGCTCCAGAATGCTTCGATTAGCACGATCGGGCCAGAGTTGATTTTCGGCCGGCTGTTTGATGAGATCGGCTTCGGTGGGATTCCTGAACCGCTGTTTCGAGATACTGTGATCGCTGGTAGCTGCTCTTGCTGCGTTCCCCTGGCGCGTTGTCTTTTTGGCGCAGGTCTTCTTGTCAACGTCATAGCGGGGTTTGTCCAGCCGTGTCGGAATCAGAATATCAGCAAGCAGGCGTTGTCGAGCCGGCCAGGTGTCGGGGTTTCGTTCCGCTGTTGGATTACCAGCGGGAGGATGTTGAGTCTGATGCCCGGTTTCGGTGGAACTGTTGGTCGCGTCAGGTGGGCAAGAGCTTTACCAAGTCGCTGCGGCGGATCTTACGCGGGCTCAGGAGAGGCAGGACGCAGATCTTCCTTTCCGCCGGCGAGCGGCAGAGTCGCGAGTTGATGGCCAAAGCCCGACAGCACTGTCAGGCACTCAAGATCGCCACGGAGTATTGGGATCATCAGTTTTTCAAGGGTCTGAGCACAAAGCAGCTCGAGATCGTCTTGCCGCGCGGAGTGCGGATCATCGGTTTGCCGGCTAATCCGCAGACGGCACGCGGATTTACCGGCGATGTTCTTCTCGATGAGTTTGCGATGCACGCTGAGGACCGGGACATCTGGGCGGCGATGTTCCCGACGCTGTTACGCGGCGACGGCGAGCTGGATGTTGCTTCGACGCCCAAGGGCTGTGGGAACGTGTTTCACGAGCTTGGGGGTAACGACCGGTTTTCTCATTCGACCATCACGCTGCCCGATGCGATTGCCCGCGGGCTTGACTCGGACGCAGAAGATATTCGGCGGGCGATGAACGATGATCTTCTCTACCGCCAGGAGTTTCTCTGCGAATTTGTCGACGAGTCGACAGCGTTTCTCACGCATGAACTAATTGGCGGATGTATCGATCCGACGTTGGAGTTGTGCGTTTCAGCGGATGAACTGGCTGATGAGCGGCGTGAGCTGTTTGTCGGTGTGGACGTCGGGCGTCGTCGTGACCTGACGGTGGTCTGGGTTCTGGCGAGTGACAGTGCCGAGACACTTACGACGGTAGCTGTCTTCGAGCTTGCGGGTGCGTCGTTTAGCGCCCAGCAGGACCTTCTGGATCAAGTGTTAAGCCTTCGTCTTGTAAGGCGGTGCTCTATCGACGCCGGTGGGTTGGGGATGCAACTGGCGGAGCAGGCTGTCGAGCGATTCGGTGGTCATCGGGTTGAGGCTGTCACGTTCACGCCGGCGCTCAAGTCGCAGATCGCGGGCGGTTTGCGTTTGGCTGTTGAAGCGAAGCGAATTCGCATTCCCAATGATGAGGGCATCCGCAACGACTGGCACAGCATAAGGCGGTTGGTGACTGAGTCTGGTCAGTTTCGCCTCGATGCTCCGCGGCGTGGAGGTAGTCACGCAGACCGTTTTTGGGCGGCTGCTCTGGCAGTCCATTCGTCGGACTCTGTGGGCGAGAGTGGGAAGCTCGAGACGTTGCGCACCGGGCCCGCGAAGTTTGCCCGCAAAGGGCTCTGGTAGGAGAAGGCAAGAGCGATTCGCAGCGGTTGGCGAACACGTCAGTTGATTGTTAGAGCGAGCTTCATTCAATCGTTCGTGTCGTCGGTGAGTTCCTTGATACCTGTCGCTGTGTTTGGACCGGTTATGCTGTGGTGTCGTGAATCACTCAGTTTGCATCCTATTGTGAGAAATACGGGCTTTTCGCGGTGGAGCGAGGACCCGACGTACTGGAACGGTTGGAGCCCCCAGCTTCATCCGGGCCGCTCCCTCACAGTCGAGGTTCGGCTCGAGGAACACATCCTGGTTCGAGCATCCACGGTTTCGAGACAGCGCCGGTGAAGTGTCAGCAGTTTACCAGGAACAGCACTGCGTTCCATCCACAAACCTATTACGGAGATGTTCATCATGAAATGGACTTGGAAGATTGCTCATGCTTTGCGAGGTTCGTCGGGGGACAGACCCAAGCCCGGCAGGGTGGTATTACCTCGGAAGGAGGACTCGATTCGCGACTATCCCAGTTCGGGACTGACGCCGTCGCGGCTTGTGTCGATTCTCCGTGAGGCTGACAGCGGGTCTCTGTCGGGACCGATGCAGCTGTTTGAGGAGATGGAGGAGAAGGACCCGCATCTACTGGCGGTCGCCAACACGAGACGTCTGGCGCTTACCGGTCTTGACTGGGCAGTGGTGAGTGCGGCTGACGTGCATGAGGGTCTGGACAGACGATCGGCGAACGAGGCGGCTTCCTTCTGCCGCGAGGTTCTTGCGGGTTTGGAGTCCTTCGATGAGATTCTGCAGCATCTCTCATTGGCGCTGGGCCGGAACATATCGATGGCGGAGATCGCGTGGGACGTGACGGATGGGTCTTTGAGGCCTGTGGATCTGGTTCCGATCGATTTCACGCGCATCGTCTTCGACGAGCTTGATCACGCTCGGGTCCTCACGGCTGACGCCCCGCGCGACGGAATCGAGCTCACTGCAAACAAGTTCATCATGCACACGCCACACAGCATCTCGGGTCATCCACAGAGAGGTGGGCTCTTGAGGGCGACGGCGCTGGTGTACCTGGCTAAGAACCTGGCTTTGAAGGACTGGATGATTTTCGCCGAGTTGTTCGGGATGCCGGTTCGAATCGCGCGTTTCGATTCGCAGGCGAGCGAGGAAGAGAAGCGTGAGCTTCTGCACATGTTGGAGTCTTTGGGCAGCAATGCATCTGGCATTTTCAGCAAGGCTGTCGAGTTGGAGATCATCGAGGCTAATCGCGGTCGGATCGGACCGCCGTATCAGAGTCTCATCGAGTTTCTAAACCGCGAGATGAGCAAAGCCTGGTTGGGGCAGACGCTGACAACAGATATTTCCGGCGAGAGCGGCGCGCTTGCGGCTACACAGGTTCACGACTTGGTGCGCAGCGATCTGTTGGCTGATGATATTCGCAAGGAAGGGCGTACCATTCGGCGCGATCTGTTGGGTCCGCTGACGAGGCTTGAGTTTGGACCAGATGTGCCTGTACCGCTGTTCAGGCGGAAGCTGAAGCAACCAAGAGATATGACAGAGCTTGTCAGCGTGCTTGATAAGGCTGTCAATCAACTCGGGATGAAGGTGTCTTCGAGCTGGACTCACGAGACACTTGGTGTGCCTCGAGCATCCGGTGAAGAGGACTCTCTGCAAGGGAGTCCTGATTGATCGCAACTGCCAGCAAGCCATGCGGGCGCATTGGACGTTATGGAGGAAGATCGATGGGAGCACAAGAGTACACATGCGAGGAAGACATGGGATCGAACCAGGGGAAACTGCAAGAGTCGATAAGCGAGGTTACTGCGTTGAACTCAGCGGCGTTGGAGGGAGGCGATATGCCCGACCGGGTGTTGCTGGCTCCTTGGGGGCCGGTCGAGAGCACCAGCGGGAGCTTCGTAGTCGATGAGGAATCTGGGCGACTGGTGGCGGAGAGCTTCACTGAACATGGTACGGATTTGCCGATCGACTACGAGCATCAGACTCTCGGCGGTGTGTATTCGTCACCGGACGGTCGGGCCCCGGCGGCAGGTTGGGTCAAGGGTGTCGAGGCTGAACCGGGCGTTGGCATTTTGGCTCGGATTGAATGGACGGACCCTGGGCGGGAGTTGGTTTCATCGAAGCAGTATCGATACCTTTCTCCAGTCGCAATGATCCGTAAATCTGATCGGAAACTGGTGGGAATTCACTCGGCTGCCCTGACGAACAAACCGGCAATCGTCGGAATGAAGCCAATCGTCAACCGGGAGCAGGCGCCGGAAAGTGGAGAGCCGCTCGGTCCTATCGATGATCTGCGTAATGCCATGAAGATGGCACCGGAGGCGAGTTCGGAAGAGATCGTGGTGGCTGCCAATGAGCGGCTGGTTCACCTTCAGCGTGAAGCAGCTGACCGTCATATCAAGGGACGCCTACGTGAAGCGACGGAGAGCGGGCGTTTGGTCGCATCGCAGCGTGATTGGGCGGGACGTCTCATCCGGCGGGACGAGGAGCTCTTCGAGGAGTGGCTTGCGACGGCGCCGGTTGTTGTGGCCCGAGGTATGACGCCGGCCCCGGGGACGGTGTCGGGCGATGTTCGCAGCAAGGCAGCCGAAAGCAGGGCTCGGGCGGAGTTCAAGGTCAGCCCGCTCCTGTCAGCTCTCACAACAGAGGAGGCGTACGTGGCTGAGGCTGTTCGGTCGGTAGAGGCGTGACGATCGGGTTTCTTCAGGCGGAAGTCCGGGCGGTGTGAACCGCAGAGTGTCAAGGCGATAGCGCTTTCAATCATCATGTAGCGTCCGGGCTGGAAGGTCCTTGTGGAAGAACCAACTCCCAAGCGCTGCGACAGAATAGAATTTGTCTAAGTTTCTCGGAAAGGACGACTCTTTCATGGCACTTTCAGCAAACCGTGAAGTAGACCACTACATTGACCAGGAGTTGCGGAGCTTCCAGGTCGCATCCGGCGGACACGTCTACAAGGGCGCGATTGTCGGATTGACGTCGGGCGGTTACGCGAGGCCTCTGACTGCGGGTGATCCGTTTGTCGGAGTGGCCTATGAAGAGATGGACAACACGTCGGGGACTGACGGGGCTGTGTCGGTACGTGTCTACACGTTGGGCGACTTCGGCATGACGTTGACTGGTGCAACGGTTGCGCACATCAGCCGGCCTGTCTTTGCTTCGGACGACGGGACTCCGACGTTTGTTGCATCAGGCAACAGCTATGTAGGCATTGTGCAGGATGTCATCGCGAACAACGAGATCATCCTTCGCATAGACCCTAACCGCGAGCAGATCAAGACCGTCACGCACTCAGTCGAGAACCTGTCGGCGGGGGTGGATGTTGCCGCGCGGGCAGTCCATGCGTTTGAAGCGGAGGGCTGGATCGTGTCGGCCAGGGTAGTCAACCAAGCCACTGCAGCCGCCGGCATAAACGACGGCAATACTTGTGTTGTGGAACTGGTATTGGACGGCGGAGCGGTGGCGTCGGAGACGTTCGATTCAACCACGGCCTTCCCGGGGAGCAATGCCACGCATTCTATGGGAGACGTGAGCAATGCACGAGCTTCTTCCGGCGATGTGCTGACGCTTGCCGTCACTAACGGAGCGACCGCCAACCCCGGCCCATTTCTGGTCGAGGTCGATTACGTCTAAGCGGGACGCATCCCGGGACCGTTCAATCATATGCGGGACCACGTTAGTCGGCGGACGTTTTTCGAGGGAACCGTCACACGGCGGTTTCAGGATCATCGACATCTTAAGCAAGGAGCGCCCAAGTGGCTGTAATCAACACGGGACTGTTAACCAGGGGATTGCGGAGCGAGTTTTTCGACCGTTTCGACGCGACGCAGACGTACTATCAGGATGTTGCAAGCCGGATTCAATCCAATTCAGATATTGAGACGTACAAGTGGCTTGGCTCGATTCCGCGTATGCGCGAATGGGGCACAGGGCGAGTGGCCAAAGGGTTGCGAGGTGAATCGTACTCGGTCGAGAACCTCAAGTACGAAGCTACTCTGGAAGTCGATCGGGACGAGATTTCAGACGACAAGACCGGCCAGATTCGCATTCGAATCGGGGAGCTTGCCGCAACGGCTGCTACACACAAGGACTACATGATCGCCCATCTGCTGAGCATGGGCGAGACGGCAGGTTACCACAGCTACGATGGCGTGCCCTTCTTCAGCAATAGCCACGTATCCGGGGCTTCGGGTACTCAGGACAACCTCCTGGCCACGGATGCGGCCAACCCGGACGATCCCACGCCGGCAGAGTTCAAGAGTGCGCTTAAGGCATCGATCGGTGCGATGCTGGGATTCAAGGACGACCAGGGTGAACCGATGGCGATCTCGTCGACCGGACTGGTGTGCGTGGTCCCGACGACCATGTACATGAGCGCCCTGGAGGCCATCAACGCGACGGTGATCAACAGCACGTCGAACGTGTTGGAAGGCGCGGCGCGCATCATCGCACTTCCCTGGCTAACTGACGCCAGCAGGTGGTATTTGCTCAAAGCCGATGGTGTGATACGACCGTTCATTTTCCAGGATCGCGAGCCGGTGGAGTTCACGGCTCTGACAGAGGACAGTGATGAGGGCTTCCGTCGTGAGAAGTTCCTCTATGGAGTGCGTGCCCGGTATCGGATCACCTACGGCTATTGGCAGTACGCCGTTCGGAACAACTTCTCTTCGCCTGTGTAGCGCGAACATCTCATCCTCCGAAGGTGGTGCAGGGAATACGGTGGCCGGACAACAGAGCGGATGGCGGAAGTGTGTAGGTGTCTGCATGTACTTGATCCGTTCGTTCGCGATTATCCGATCGCCATTTCCCTCGCCACCTGCCGGGCCTGCTCGCCGCGGGACTCCAAACCGCTGTGTTAAGGCGGCATGCGTGATCGACCTCAGGGATTAAGGGGAGCACCATGGACTACATCACGAACGAAGATATTGAACAACGTCTTGGCAGTGATGCCTACGTTCAGTTGACAGATGATGACGGTGACGGTGTGGCGGATACCGGGGTTGTGAACGAGGCTCGCCTTGGAGCCGAAGGTGAGGTCGACAGCTACCTGGCTAGGGGATACGCGGTTCCAGTAGACGCAAGCGGTGACTCGGAGCTGGCCGGTCTGTTGGCCTCTGTCACTTTGGACCTGGTAGAGCTCCGCCTGCGTTCGCGCCGTCCTCCGGTATCGCAGGAAGCTCAGCAGAGAGCTCAACAGACTATCGCTTGGCTTGCCGGCGTGGCTGATGGGCGAGTAGATCTGCCATCGGTGGGTAGGATATCCGTTTCACCGCCCGAGACGTTAGGGTCAACTACTACCGGCGAGACGCGTATTCTCTCCCACGATGAAATGTCAGACTATTGACGTTCCCGGGAGTGTCCGACGTGATAATCGCGGTGGCGTTGCCGGGTCGGTTCGGTTGCAGGATTGTGAACTGGAGCACGCCCCGGTCTTGTGTAGCGGTCGAACGATGTTCTTCTGCTGAACGGTGTGGGAAAGCGACCGCTATACAGCAACCGAGAATGCGCTAAGACAGTGCAGGAAGCTGACCGCTGCGCAAGAGCCACAAGTGCTCTAAGTCTGAGGGAAGGGTTTTGATCAATGGCCACGACGCCGGACAGGACGACGATAAAAGCCACTATTCAAGAACTGGCCAGCAAGCTTGTGGACAATCTGGTGGCTGACCCACCTACAGCGTCCAAACCGTTTCGCCGGATTGTCGAGGGACCGACAGAAAGCACCGGTTTCCCCCGGCCTTTCATGGCTGTGTACATCAAACACACAAAGCTGCTCGGTACGACTCAGAACGACAAGGTCGTTGAGGTGCAGATGGGGCTTCGGGTCGTGACCGATGTCACTGCAGCCGATCCACACGATGCCTTGCTGGATTTGGTGGGGGCTGTGGATGACTACTTCGACTCCATCGTCGACAGCGGCGTGATCGAGGGGGCCGAGGGCTTCGACAGACGGACCTGGTCGTTTGACTACCCGTCGTCCACAGCCGCCGCGCGAGTCGCCTCGGCTGAGGCTCTTCAGACCTTCGTCACAAAGGTCGAACGCGAACAGAACCGCTCACCAGCCACATAGGACCTGATCATGCTTTGGATTCTTGCCACCAGGGGTGCTTCAACGAAACTGCGTTCTTCGCCTTACACCGAAACGCCGATCGAAGGCGTTCACAGCGTTGTGTACAAGCCGGGCATCGCGGTGTTCGCCTTCACCGGCGGAGAGCTTTGGGACCCAGGGACGTTTGCACGGGGACTGCACCGGATATCGGGCTATGTGTTTTCTTATCATGGCCTGGTGGCAGAGACGCTGTTCGCCAGTCCTGACGATATTGACCTTGTCATATATTACCGGGCGGACAGCGGTCGGCGTAAGCGGACGATTACCGACGTCATCTTCATAGGTGACGCGACAGTGACAGTGCCCTCTGTCAATGAAGGCGTCTCAGAGCTGATCGGAGTTCCGTTCCGCGTTCAGGTTCCCGAGGGCGACGACGTCTGGGACCACGTTGTTGATGAGGAGGACAGTTAGCCATGGCTGACGACATGCGTGGTGTTCTGGCAGCAGCCCGGGCTGGGTTCGCTGCGCAGGACGAGGAGATAAACCGTGCCAGCCGGCGTCAGACTCTCAGTGTTGTGGCTCAGCGGGCCACGGGGATGGGTGATATCGCCCACACGTTTGATCTTGGTCGCAGATACAGATTGGTCTACGTCCGGTGTCATTTCTTCGGCAATGCCGGGACAGCCGCCCTTGCCATCTCGCTTGATTCGGAGGCGGGGTCGGCATACGACGCAACGCTGGCCACGGTGGCACAGGCCGGCACCGACAACGACGTCAACTTCACGGTCTCGGCCCTGGACAGTGCCGAGCCGTCTGCATGGACCTTTGGCGCTGATGATAAGACCAGAATCGATTGGACCAATCCTGACACCGGAAAGATCACTTGGGGGCTCGAGGTCGGTCTCGCCGTTGCCACGTAGACTCATCCGCCGGTGAATTCGCGCTGTCGGCGCCGCGCCGCAAGCATGACGCCGCACGCGAGAAGTATTCCAGTTGTCGGTTCGGGAATATGGGCGACCCAAGCTTCGCCAATTCCGCTAGGGTTGACTCCCATACCTACAATGGTCGTACCGTCGTACGACACGTCGAAGGCAATCTCCAATGTCCATCCGTCCAGACTCAGGCCATAGTCATTCACCAGGACTGTGCGCAGGGAACGCATCCCGTTGATTTCGTCCCAGATAAAAGCCTCGTAACCCAGGTCGGTCGTACCATGCCCGACGATGACACTTCCATCGCCTGATGTCGCGAAAGCGTAACTGAAGAACTCGCCGCCCGGCAGGTCGCCGAGCCCTCCTATCTCGCCCTCGACCCAGCGACAGGCTTCGTGGCCCAGCGCTGAGCTACTCGATCCTATGACAACCGACCCGCCCGCTGAGACGTCCAGGGCGCCGCTCCAGAAGTCACCGCCGGGCAGGTCGCCCAGACCGGTCATCACACCGTCCTCCCAGCGAAGTGCTTCGTGCCCGCTTGCACTATGCCCCGATCCCACCACGACCGATCCATCGGCAGATACGGCACGCGCCTGGCTGAGGGCAATACCGCCGGGCAAGTCGCCCAGACCGGTCATCACACCGTCCTCCCAGCGAAACGCCTCCCGGTCGATCTCCGTGGTGCCGATCCCTACCACGACCGAGCCGTCAGCAGAAACACCGTAGGCCTCGCTTGACGTCGAACCCCCGGGTAAGTCGCCCAGACCGACCATGCCATCGTCCTCGGTCCAGCGAAACGCCTCCGAAAGGTATGAATCTGGGCGACCGCTTCCCACCACGACCGAGCCGTCAGCCGAGACGTCATAACCATAACTGCCCCCTCCGGGTCCCCCGCCGGGCAGATCACCCAGAAGCGTCATCACCCCGTCCTCCCAGCGAAACGCGTACGTGCCCGGCGGGTGATTAAGTCCGACAACCACCGACCCATCAGCCGAAACGGCGAAGGCAAAGTCCCCGTTAATGGCCGAAAAAAACGGCGCATCACCGTCCGAAGCAAAAGCACCCGAGCACACCGCCAGCACCGCAACGACACCCGCTGCCAACAACAAGCGCATATTCCCACCTCCGCAAAAAGAAAGTGCAGTACCATTGTACCAGATTTCACGTGTCCAAATCCAGAAAGAAGGTGATAACGCTCACTAGGGGTGTAGCCATCGTCTGGGGCGCCCGGGCCAGTGCTGCGTAGTCCGCGCGCTAGCGGTCCTTAGGGGTTGCATTCCCGCCGGCGTGTTCGAGGATGGCGATGATGGTCACTACGCACAGGCATTGGATCATAAGAAGTGTTGCGCAGGTCCAGTCGACGCGTGGCAGAACGATGGCGGAGGTACCGGTGGCGGCAGTGGCCAGGTAGATCGTTAGGACGGCTCCTCTTTGGGTCATTCCCCGCCGGACGAGTCTGTGGGAGAAGTGTCGGCGATCGCCCCGTAAGGGACTCTCACCCAGGCGAAGGCGGTGAATGACCACGCTGGTAACGTCGTAGAGAGGAACAGCCAGAACCACGACCGGAACCAGTACACCCAGCGGTGCCAGACCTTGTTGCGGATCGTAGAAGGTCGTCAGGATTGTGAGAATCGCCATCAGATAGCCGACTACCAGACTGCCGGCGTCACCCATGAAGATGGTGGCGGGAGAGAAGTTCAACAGCAGAAAGCCCACCAGCGCCCCGGCGATCACCCAGGCGAAGACCGGCACGAATATCTGACCAGCGCCCATGGCAGCCAAGGCAAAGATGATTGCCGCGATACTCGCCACGCCGGCGCTGAGGCCATCCATGTTGTCGAGGAAGTTGAAGGCGTTGGTGATAAGAACGATCCAAAGCACGGTCACGACAATCGACACGGGTGTTCCCAGCAACTCGAAAGCTCGGATGCCCACTGGCCAGGCGATCAGGATCGCCACCGTGAACTGAACTGCGAACTTGACCCATGGACCCAATGACCGCCGATCGTCGATCAGACCGACGACGTGCAGCACAACCGCGCCGCCCGCAATCGCCAAGACCACGGGCAGTTTTGAGGAGATGCCCGAAAGGTGTGTCCGGATCAGCTCGGGAATCCAATCATAAGGCGGGGCGTGATTCAGCCACCAGGCTGTGATTACGCCGCCGAGCAAGGGAGCCATGATGGCCACCATCAGCGCGATCCCTCCACCGAGCGCCACTGGTGCGGCGTGTCCCTTGTGCCCACCGGGTTTGTCAACGAAATCGCGTCGGCGTGACCAGCGGCGCACAAGGCTGGTGGCAAGCAGGGACAGGGCAAGCGAACCGAAGAAGGCGGCGGTTACGATCCAGTACATACGCGTAAGTCTATCCCGACCGGCGTGCTCCCGCCAACAAGTTAAGTGATGTGGGGTAGGGCGGATGGTGTGGCCACGTTCCGCGGCCGAGTGCGGCGTGGCCAATCTCGCCGGGAGGTAGCCACGGTTTTCGTCAGGTCCGCTTGCTCACGGTTGTGGTTCGGTTTGCGGTGCTCACAATCCCACGCAAGCGCTGGCATGGCACCCGGCGAAGTGGATCGGGGTGGTTCTGCGTTTGTGGCCGTCGGTGATGGGCGTCGGGGAAAACGAAAGGAAACACGATCAAGCGAGGAGCTTCTCGACCGAGTCTATCAACCGCTCCATCCGAAACGGTTTGGTGATGTAGTCGTCCACACCGAGGGTTTCTGCCCAGACCTGATGCCGTTTGCCCTCGTTGCCGGTGATCATGACAACCAGCGGGCGATCACCGCGTTTTTTCTTGTTCTTAAGCCCTTCAAGGACAAGAAACCCACTACGTTTGGGCAGCATCGCATCGAGCACGATGAGGTCCGGGTCGAGCTCAGCCACCTTCTCGACGGCTGCGTTTCCGTCTTCCGCCACTTCGAGCGTGGCTCCTGTTCCATCTAGCCCGACGGTTATAGCGTTCACTATGTCTGGATCGTCATCCACGATTAGGATGGTCTTGCTTTCTAGCGGTTCTGCCACGGTGAGGACTCCTGACTCTCCTTAGTCTGACTCCATACACTATAGCAGTAATTTCCTCGTCCTGATGCTGTGGAGCCTGGATTCTTTACAAAACCTTACATTTGTCCCGGCGACTCGGCGACCGACATGCGGGCCTCGCGTCCGGTGGTGTGCCCACGAACTCCGGTCAAACCGAAGGGCAAGACCTGCCAGAAGTTTGCTCAAGCCATTCGAACTGCTCGCGGCAGGTTCTTGCCCGTAAAACCAGTGTCCACAGAATCAAGACTGGCTGAAGACCGGTATGTGCTACTCGTCTGGCTCGGTCTCATAGCCTTCAGCCTTGACGGGGGGACCGCCATTGGGCGGGCTCTGGCTACGCCTTTCTCTTCGAGGACGCCGTCTCTGTTCACGTTCTCCAAGTTCTTTCATCCGAGCTTCCAGCTTGCTGCGCTGTTCGCTGGTCAGTTCAGCCAGTATCAACTCCTCGAGTTCCAGGAGTACCTTTTCCCGATTTTCGCGTCCGGCCTCATCGCGGGCCACAGATGACATTCGCTCGCGCACCATCTCTCGAATCTGCTGGACCTTCTCATCTGCTATGCCCAGGTCGGGATCCCTAAGGGCAGCCATCATCGTCCGGAACCTGCCGCCCGGTCCACGACGATTCGGCTCATGCGCAAGACCGAGACGCCGGACGAGCTTCTTGAAGACAGGACGTTGCTCGTCGCTGAGGACCTTTTCCACCCCCTCGATGAATGTGGCAGTGGCTTGCATATCAAGCGGCGCCAGCTCCTTACGCAGCCTGCGAGATTCTTCCCGCAGTCTCTTGATCTCCTCGCGATCGCCGTTCGCGCGCGCAGCCTCCATTTGTTTGCGTAACTCCTCAAGCCGCTCACGCTGCCGGGCTTGCTGCTCACCGAGACCCTCCCCGGCGGATTCCCTGATTGAATTCAGGTGGTTTTCGAAAAGAACGTCGATCGCCTCTTTCTGCTCGGAATCAAGATTGAGCTCCTTAGCCATCGATTCCCGGAGCTGGCGGAGCGCATCTACAAGCTCGCGAGCGTCCCGGGGATTCATGCGACGTTCCCGGTCCCGTTGTGGCCTTGGCTCGTGCCGGGCGAATCCCTCCTGTCCGTGACGCCCCGTGGCGGACCTTTCCGGACGATTGGCCTTCTCATCACTCCGATGCGCGAGCGCAGTAGTCGGAACCACAGCAGCGACAACCACAAACGCCGGCAACAACCAGCGCAAACAGCAGCTCATTGCTCTTGTCATCGTTTCATACTCCCGCTTAATCCCCACCCTGTTCGGAATGTTTCCATAAACCCACCTACCCCCTATACGTTTATAACGCCCAAGAGGGGCTTGTATTCGCATGTTATTGTTTCTTACGCTTTTCCGGATTCGATGGGCCTGCCAAAGCCGGAAGAACCGGATACAATCAAGCCTGCGAGGCTACCGCGCCGCGGCGGGTGATACAATCCCACGGTCGCGGCCACGCCATGTAACTTCCGGTGAGTTGTGCACTTACACACTATCCTGGCATTCGCGTTTCTCTTCTTGCAGACGGAGCAGCCAGCCTCCTGGAGGGTCGTTGGTCCGGACGACGTCTTCGTGACGCTGATCCTCGTGATGGGTCAGCCGCTTTTCTGGGGTTCGGCATCGGCGCTGGCGGCGAGACGTGTGGGGCGACTCATCGCGGCGTATCCGGAAACCCCCCAGGTTGCCCAACGGTTCCATCATCACGCTATCATGGTCCTGCGGGCCTCGCTCGTGTTGATGTTCGGCGTAACGGTGCTCTTTACGCCCTGGCCTGACTGGTTAGAGCTGCGTGGGGTCTCGCCTGCATTGCAGGTGTTTGGAGACCTTGCGGTTCTGTTGCCGTTCTTCGCGTCGGCGGCTGCATCGTGGATCGGTTTCTATCCGCTGGATAGAACCCTGCGAAAGCAGCGAATGATCTCTCCCACTACTGATGGAATGACCGACAAAACGCGGTGGGGAATCTGGCAGTATCTGGACTTCAACTTCAGACACCACATCCTCATCGTCACGGTGCCGTTGACGATCATCCTCTTCGCGTTCAATGCGACTTACGGTTACGAATCGACGTTGCGGAATTGGACCGGCTGGATTTGGGCGCCCGATGCCCTGCTGGGAGTAGTGGCGTTTGCGGTGTTCGTGACCGCACCTCTTATGCTCATCCGTGTTTGGCGTACGCATCCGCTGGAAGAAAGCCCGTTGCGCGACCGTCTCGAAGCCGTCTGTACGCGTATCGGCTTGAAGTACCGCGACATTCTCGTGTGGACAAGTGACGGAATGATGATCAACGCAGCGGTCATGGGGCTCTCGCCGCGCGTGCGGTATGTTCTGCTCTCTGATGGTCTGCTTGAGGCTATGAACGCTGAACAGATTGAAGCCGTCTTCGGACACGAAGGCGGGCATGTCAAACACCGTCACATCCAGCATTTCCTGCTGTTTGCCTTCGTCGGATGGGCGGTGGTGGCTGGATTGATGGAGCTTCTGCTCAAGACAGCCACGGGGAACGGCGCGTGGTTTGGGATTTCCGTGCCGGTTATCGAAGGAATCGGTCTGGGGGCGACGGTTGTGTATTGGGGAGTGGGCTTCGGTTGGCTTTCGCGACGGTTCGAGCGCCAGGCTGACGTATTCGGAGCCAGGTGTGCAGCCCCGTCCGCCGAGAGATGTGAGGTTCCTTGCAGCCTGCATCTGGACACCGGCACTGTGCGGGAAGGCGCGGGCGGAGTTTGTGCGACCGGAGTTGCCGTCTTCACCAGCGCCCTTGAACGGGTAGCGCTGCTCAACGGCATCCCCCACGAGGAGCGCAACTGGCGTCATTCGTCGATTGGCAGCCGTATCCGTTTCCTCAGCACGCTGGCTGGCGACCCCGGTGAGGCACGACGATTCAGCCGCCTTGTCCACAGGGTCAAGTCGACCCTGCGATGGGCGACGATCGTCGGTTCGGTGCTGGCACTTTGCTACTACCTGATCGCCGATCCCGCCATCACCAGATCGGGCTCCAGCTTTGTGTAGCGGCCGAACGGTGTTTTTTTGCGCCTATCGTCGGAACGGCACAGGAAGCCGTCCGCCACACGAAGACGGGTGGCCCACCTCTTTGGAGGTGGGGGACACGATTGAGAATGGTTGCCAACGCAAGCGGCACCCGAGCCCGTCCCCGGACTTTGGGTGCGACCGCGCGCTGGTGCTGTTTCCGAGAAGGCTGTTGCGGTTTCGTCAGGGCCGCTCCCTCACGGTCGCGGTTCGGCTTTAGCACCCACGGCATCGAGATACCGCTGGTGAAATGCCTGTACCTCATTGGTAACGGCATTAGACGGTTGGCGGAATATGATTTTGTGTGGTATGACCCACCCGTTGGAAGCGTCGCGGGGGCGTCGGCGCCATGCCCGCGCGGCGGACTCAGTTGCGCCCGCTCGCCCGGCGACTCGGGCCGAAGGCGAGGATCAGCCCCACAACCCGGGAGGTTGACGTGAATTCAATATGCTGCGGACCGGAGGCTCTCGTGGACCACGCCACTGTCATAGACGGCAAAGCGATCAGCAAGCGGATCAAGGAAGAGACTCAGGCGTTGGTCGGCCAACTGGCCAAACAGGACGTCCGCGTGAGTCTCGACGCGATAATGGTGGGCGCCCCCCCGGGCGGGGAGATTTACGCCCGATCACAGCGGAAACGCTGCGCCGAGGTGGGCATCGAATATCGCCTACACACGCTGAATGAAAGCTGCGACAACAAAGACGTGCGCGACACGATCCGCCTGCTTAACGAAGACCCTTCCGTCACGGGCATAATCCTGAACCTGCCTTTCCCCTCCCATATAGACACGCCGGCGATGAAGTACTACATTGATCCATATAAAGATGTGGAAGGGGTTAATACCGCCAACATAGGACTGCTGTTCTACGATAGCCCGATCATCGCCCCGTGCACCGCGATCGCCGTGATGGAGATTCTCGACGAACTTAACTACCAGGTGCGTGGTATGAATGCCGTCGTCGTGGGTCAAGGTGACATCGCCGGAAAACCGGTGTCACTGTTTCTGCTGCACAAGATGGCCACCGTTACGAGCTGTCACATCGCAACTCGCGATCTGGCGATGCACACGCGTAATGCTGACTTGGTGGTGGCTGCCGTCGGCAAACCCAATCTGATCCGCTCAGAACACGTCAAGCCGGGTGCCGTGGTGATTGACGTCGGCATCAACACGGTCCAGAACGAGAAGGGCGAGAAGACCATCGTGGGCGATGTAGCGTTCGACGAGGTAGGGGAGGTAGCCGGCGCCGTCACTCCCGTTCCTGGGGGCGTGGGTCCCATTACCGTCGCCATCCTGCTGAGATCAGCCGCCCAGGCAGCCAGCAAACAGCTTGCGACGCCACGGCGGCTCTCAGACGTCTAACGATCCGTTGTGCAACCTGCGAGCCCCGCCCCGGCAGCTCCAGCGGATGTGCCGCCGGCGGTATCCGGTAATCACCAAGCATGCCGCGACCCGGTGTTGATCAAGTGCCAAAAGGAGCCTGCACGCCACAGACGCTCAGACACTGCCCTACACTTCCATGGCTTGACATATCGGCCTTAGAGGCATATACTGCGGTGCTCCGCTGAGCCTCTGGCCCTTATGCCATAAGAGTTTAGCGGTGTTCTTGAAAAGGTGATCCAAACGGTGGCTAAGCGCAGCACAAGCAAGACCAAGGCCGTCTCCAAAGCCAAGACAGCCAAGAGTAAACCCCGCTCTACCAAGAAAGTGGTAAAGGCCACCAAGGCCAAAACTGCAAAGACCAAGACGACCAGAACCAGCGCGGTCAAGGGCAAGGTTACCGGCAAACCCAAAGTGACGACGGCCAAGAACAAGACCGAGCGGCCTTCGTCGGCTGCTGCATCGGCGTCGGCGAAGAAGGTCAAGAGCAAGACTTCGACCGTTGCCGCCAAGAAAAAGACAGCCAAGCGGACGACCAAATCCGGGCCGAGTCGGCCTGTGGCTGAAAAAGCGGCTTCCCCGCAGGCCCGCAAGACCAAGGCCACTAGCAAAGCGAAGACCTCCAGCAAGACAAAGGCTGCGGTAAAGACCAAGAAGAAAAGCCGAACTTCATCCAAGAAAACGGCTCCATCCGTGGCGGTGAAACCGGCGTCTCCCCCAGCCGAGAAACCGCGCCGCATACCCAAGACTCACCTCACCCGGAAGCAGCTTGCAGAGTTCCGGGAATTGCTGTTGGCCAAGCGGGAGGAGCTCGCCGGCGACGTTGACAACCTTGCGCAACAGGCGTTGAGGGGCAATGGCACGCATGGTGGTGAAACGTCAAGCATGCCGATTCATATGGCTGACCTCGGTAGCGACAACTGGGAGCAGGAGTTCACTTTGGGTCTTATTGCCAGTGAGAAAGCTCTCGTGAACGAGATCGACGAGACGCTCAAACGCATCGAAGATCGAACCTACGGCGTTTGTATCGCAACCCACAAGCCGATCACGATCGAACGGCTGCGAGCCAAGCCCTGGGCGAAGTATTGTATCGACTACGCGCGACTGCGCGAAGAGGGTCGAGCCGTCTGACCGGGCCCCCCACCATGACTCCAGCCTCCGCCACAGCCACGGGCCTCGGTGACGAGCTTCCACACCGTGCGCTAAGAGACGTTCCCTCTCATCTTCGCTTCTGGCCAGTCGTTCTCGTCGTCCTGGCGTTGGACCTGTGGTCGAAATACTGGGCTTTCAGCTCGCTGACTCCCACTGAGGCATGGCGAGCGGTGCCTGGCGTACTGGAATTCCATCGCTCGCTCAACGACGGGGCTGTCTTCGGATCGCTCACGGGAATGACCCAGTTGTTCGTAGCAGCGTCTCTCTGTGCGTTTGTGTTCGTGCTGGCGCTTTTTTCGGGAAGTTCTCCGAAACAACGAAGCCTGCATGTCTCACTGGCACTGGTCCTGGCGGGGGCGCTGGGCAACCTCTATGACCGTGCGTTTGCCCAGGCTGACGTGATCTCGTTTATCGACGGCCGCAAGGTCATCGGCACCGTTATCGATCAGCCTGACACGACAATCGTCAAGGTGGGCGCCTGGCCCGACGGAAGCGGCGCCGCACGGTATGCCGCGTCGGACATAGCCAAGCTATCGCGTCAAGGAGTGGTCCGCGACTTCATCAGGTTCGTCCCTCGGTTTCCGACGTGGGTGCCCAGATTGGCGGGACGGGACGTTTGGCCTTGGGTGTTCAACATCGCCGATTCCGCCCTGGTCTGCGGAGTTGGTATACTCCTTATAAACTTCTGGTTCGACCGGAAGAAGCCCTCGACCGCCAGCAAGGGGACGCCCGCCGCGAAGGACGAATGATCCGGGACGTGTGCTTTTCTCGACCCTCTCCGTCATGACCGAAACCGACAAGACAGGTTCTCAGACGACAGATGACCTCGCGAGGCGCATGATGCTCCACGCGATGAGGTTGGCTATCAGAGGAGAAGGGCGCGTCGAACCCAATCCGATGGTTGGTTGCGTAATCGCGAAGAAAGACCGGATCATTGGCCAAGGCTATCATCGGAGCTTCGGCGGACCGCATGCCGAGGTGGAGGCTCTGCGAACATGCACCGAGAACCCTCGCGGGGCTTGGGTCTATGTCTCGCTCGAACCCTGCCGCCACCATGGTAAGACGCCGCCGTGTACGGATGCCCTGATCGATGCCGGAGTCGCCAGGGTCTTCATTGCCGCCAAGGACCCAAACAGGTCCGTCAGCGGCGAAGGAGCCCAAGTCCTGGCGAAGGCTGGTATCGCAGTTCATGAAGGCCTCTGTCAGCGCGAAGGTGTAGAGCTCATCGCACCGTTTATCACGTGCCTGACGAAAAAGAGGCCTTTTGTCATCGCCAAGTGGGCCCAGAGCCTGGACGGAAAGCTGGCTACTCGCACCGGTCATTCGCAGTGGATTTCCTGCGAAACCTCGCGTAAACACGTCCATCGCACGCGCGCCCGGGTAGATGCCGTGCTGGTCGGTTCCGGTACTTTGCTGGCTGACGATCCCGAACTGACAGCCCGGGACGTACCGCTCAGACGACGGGCTTTGCGGGTCGTGCTCGACAGCCGCCTGCGCATAAGCACCAGACACCGGCTTGTGACCACAGCACCCGAGTTTCCCACGCTGGTAATGACCTGCAGCGAGAAGTCCAATAGCCCCAAGGCAGAACGCCTCAGGAGGCAGGGCGTCGACGTGACAGGATGCAAGGCGCAGCAGCACCGTTTGTCATTGAAGCACTGTCTGAAGCTGCTGCTCGATCGCGGGGTCACCAACATCCTTGCCGAAGGCGGCCCGACCGTTCTGACGTCGCTCTTCGAACAGCGGCTTGTCGACCAGGCCCACGTGTTCGTAGCCCCGATTCTCATAGGTGGGGACAAAGCGCCGGGGCCATTGGAGGGTAAGGGGCCGCTGCGGGTCCAACAGGCCCTTGTTCCCCAAGCGATGACGACCCGTCGATCGGGAACCGACATGTTCTACTCGCTACGTTTCGATTCGCCGGTCGAATGATGTAGTGAAAGCGCTCCAGGTCGGTTTAGAGCTTGCTCCAGCGGACGTGCTGTGGGCCTTGTGGAGACGGCACTGGTGCACCGTCACACCTAGTTCTGCGGGTCTACCGGCCCGATCCAAACTGAACCGTGACCGTGAGGGAGCGGCTGGTCCGAACGGGTGCTGGCCGCTCCCTAACGGGCGCGATTCGGATAACCCACAAAACGGCGCACGATACAACACTAGGACCGCTCGCGTACTGAATCCGATCGGGTATTGGTGCGCCAGTATTTTCGTTGACCGAACCGCTGTTCCAACTCGCGATCGTAGGTGCCGTAGTCAAAGTAGGAGTAGCGAGGATAAATGCTCTCGGGGAAGCGTTCCCCCACCTCGCCCGTCTTGACGCAGGCACAGCGAATCACGCACCCACGGAGTGTGAGATCGATGTCCGGCTTGAACCAACTGAGCAATCTCAGCAACTTCCCGGCTCGACGCACGGAAGCGTTCGGTGGTTTCGTGTCAAACGTGTCCAATTGCTCCACGTCGAATCCGGCGGTTTGTAGAATCTCCCGGAGCTCGACGGGTGTGTATTCGCGATGGTGACGGTCCATCGTACCGGGTCCGAAGGCCTGACGCCCGAGCGATGGATGTCGCCCCCAAACCAACAAGTACAGCGACGTCAGCGAGACAATATTGGGCGTGGTCAGCAGGAGCTTTCCACCCTGCTTGAGAACACGATTGGCTTCGGCCAGCATGAACATGGGATCCACAGCAAGGTGTTCGAGCACCTCCATGGCCACCACCTGATCGAAGCTACCGTTCGCAAGAGGGTATGGTTCCGTCTCCAGATTAGCCCTGTGAGCCTCGAACTCGTACACTGATCCATCGCGATGGACCAGCCGCCGATCGCCCGAATCACCAGTCATATCCAGGCACGCGACACGATCGAAACCGAGAACCCCCTGGTAGACGGGTACGAGGTCTCCGCACGCACCGAGGTCGAGCAAACTCCCTCCGGGATTCGGCTCGACCCATTCCAGGCTCTTGGAATACCGCACAAGTTCGCCACAGAGCAGGTCGCGTTTCCGGCTCTCGTACCCCTCAATGGGTATGATCATCTTTCGAATGGTCTCAAGTTCCATCTTTGTTACACAGGGTCGTGCCGCGCTTCTAGAGCAAGCTCAGTCCTCATTCGCAGCGTTCAACCGTTAGTGTCCTCCGTGAGTTCCTCGATTCCGGCTACGGCGTTTGCACTGGTTGTGCTATAGTCGGGATTTCCCGTTTGCCGCTTCCGAAGCCACGATTGTACCGAACCTCCACCCTGTTTCATCCCCACCGGGCCATTCTGACGAAGATACGCGCGTTTGAACGGTTGAGCCAACCCATTCCCGCTTGTCAGACTGCTGCGGGCGACTCTTGCCCGTCGAACGGCGCGGCAAACTGCATACGATGGAGCGCTATTCGTCGTTGCCGCTGGTTGGGTCGTAGACATAGACTTGACGCAGAGGGCTTTGGGTTATGGGGCTTTCGACGACGAGGATTGACAGCAGGGGGTTCTCATGGTCGGGCTCGATCGCACTTATCTTCCCAATGGCAAGTGCCGCGGGTATGGCACCATCTGAGGGGTCAGCCAACACCAGATCGCCGGTTTGCACGATATTGTTTTGCACGTCCCGGCGATCGACGTCGCGGATTTCCATTCGTCCCTTGCCTCGCCCGGTCAGCAGGAAATCCTGATCGACCAGGACGAAGGCATCATCCGCAAACCGTCCTATCCGAACTCGCATCTTGGTGGTGACGTCGCTGAGCAACCTGACGCGGGCGGTGTGTGTGCCGAGGTTCTCATCGACCACGCCTATCAATGTCTCGGAAAGCAAAACAGCCATCCCATCGCGCAACCCATCTTCCCGACCCTGATCAAGCAGTAAACCGCGCGAAGTGACGGGCGCACCGGTCCGCACGCCCCGCAGCGTTCCCACGTTCACCAGGGCCGAGTCGCGCCACGGGAGCATATCGTCCGCCACAATCCTCGCGGGCACCAGCCGGCCTCGGACCCCGATCATGTCGCTGTCGACATCCCGAAGCCGGATCCCGGTTAGGATGGCGTTCTCCTGCTCAAGGCGAGTGATCCGTTCGGTCAGAGCAGCCACGTGACGCTGAAGGGCGCTCTTCTCGCGCTCCAATGCGTTATACACATGGCCTGAAACCGGTGCAGGAGAACTCGAGAAGGCGCCACCCGCAACGTCGGCGGCTCGACCGGCTGCATCCTGAAAGGGGACCAGGACTTGAACGGCACTGATCAGCCCACCTGTCCACGATCGAGGGGCAATCAGCGCGACGGCTGAGATGACGATTGCAACCGCCACAAACAGCTTTCTGTTCCTTGATGGAGAATACCCGTACATGTTTGTAGACGGTTAGCCCATTTCACCTTTCCCACGAAGCTCGAACCTGTTACCCGGTAGTCGGCGCACCAGCCCCTTGAGCTGCAAGGTCGTTAAGAGCGAAGTGACTCTTGCCACGTTCAGTCCGCTGGCTTGGACGATGCTATCGACATCTTCCTCGCCACTTTTCACAGCCGCGAAAACCGCTTGTTCGTTCGGGAGAAGGTGGACGGGCACTGAGGGCTCGTCGTCGCCTGCCCGCTTACCATCATTGTCATCCGCGGAGTATGACCTCATGATCTCACCGACCTCGAGCAGCTCGTCGAGCACATCATCGAGGCAGGTGATGAGCTTGGCTTTGCCGTCGCGAATCAGACCGTTGGTGCCCGCGGAGTGTTGAACCTGGTCGATCCGACCGGGCATGGCAAACACTTCGCGGTCGTATTCGGTGGCGAGCCTGGCGGTGATGAGCGCTCCGCTACGTTTGCCGGCTTCTATAACGACCGTGCCCAGCGAGAGCCCGGCAATGATCCGGTTGCGCGGTGGGAAGTTCTTGGCGTCAGGGCCCATGTCCATCGGCAGGCTGCTGACCAGGGCACCGTTTTTCTCGCCGGCGATCCGCTCGGCCAGCTCCCGGTGTTCCGGCGGATAGACCATGCCAAGACCGTGCCCCATTGCGGCGATGGTCCTGCCCCCGGCTGACAGTGCGCCGCGATGAGCTTCGCCGTCAATACCGCGGGCAAGCCCTGAAACCACCGTGAAGCCCGTCCCACCCAGTAGCTCGCCAAACCGCGCCGCTTGCTCAGCTCCATAGCGAGAGCATCTTCGCGTTCCCACAATGGCTATCGAGACAGCATCAGTGTGTTGGAGAGTGCCCTTCACATACAGGCAAGTCGGTGGATCGGGGATTCTTCTGAGCGGTGCGGGATACCTTTCATCCTCACAGCAGAGAATCTGCACGCCACATTCGCTTGCCCTGTCGATCTCGGCATCTACGAGATCTTCATCGCGGAAGTGGAAGATCGATTCAGCCACCTTCGGTCCTATGCGTTCAACGTGCCGTAGTTCAGCCTGGGACGCCGAGAAGATCGCCTCGGCAGACCCGAAGTGCTCGAGCAGGCTGCGGACACGGATCGGGCCGAGGTCGGGCGTCAGGTGCAGACGCAGGTGCTCTCGGGCGATGTCTGAGATGATCGTGTGACTATTCGTGCTGGTCATCCGTTGCATTCCACCGGTAACTCCCGGGGAGTGTATCAGCCGCACCGATTGAACTCCAGAGCTTGGAGCTGGGGAAGATGCGTAAGGTCCCCCATCCTTCGACAAAGGCGAAGGATAGGGGACGGATTGGCAGGTGGTTGCGGAACCTACGTCGTGGTTGGCCTGTCCGTCCCCCAAACCTGACGGACGCCGGAACACGAGTCGGCGAAGGACCGGGACATGGCGGGGGTGTTCATCTACAATAATACGCATGGACGAACGATTGCTGAACACCATTCGCGAGCACGTCTGGCAGTTTCCGAAGACGCCCGGGGTCTACCTGATGAAGGACCGCGAGGGACGCGTACTCTATATCGGCAAGGCGAAGGACCTGCGGTCGCGCGTGGGGAGCTACTTTCAGCCGTCGGCTGACCTGCTCAATACGCGTGGCCCGGACATCTGCCGCATGGTCGAGAATGTCGAGACCGTCGACTTTGTCGAGTGCGACGGCGAGGTTGACGCCTTGCTCAAGGAAAGCCGCCTGATCAAGGACATTCAGCCGCCCCACAACGCGAAGCTCAAAGACGACAAGACCTTTCCATATATCGAGATAACCGCGAGCGATGACTTCCCGGGTGTCTACATGACGCGCAAGCCCAGACTCAAGGGAAGCAAGCTCTACGGGCCTTTCGTTTCACCCACCGGATTGCGCGACGCGGTCAATGCCCTGCAGAAGGTGTTCAAGTACCGCACATGCGAGCTCGAGATCAGAGACGGCGACGACTCGCGGCGGTTTTTCAGACCTTGTCTGCTTCACGCGATCAACCAGTGCAGCGCCCCATGTGCGGCCCTGATAAGCAAGGAGGACTATCGCAAGGATATCGACCGCCTGAAGAAGTTCATGGTCAGTAAACGCAGCACTGTCCTGCGCAGACTCAGGCACGAGATGGCCCAGGCGTCGGATGGGCAACGGTTCGAAGAGGCGGCCGGCATTCGCGATCGCGTCAAGGCCATCGAGTCCTTGTCGCTTTCCGGCGATGTCGATCAGCACGTTCAACCGGAGGCGTTTTTCGTTAATCCGAAAGAGGGTCTGGAGAAGCTGGCTGAGATGCTCGGGATGGAGCTTGGGCCTCGACAGATGGAGGCGATAGACATCGCCCATCTGCAAGGCGAGGAGACCGTCGGTTCGTTGATCTGCTTTATCGACGGGAAGCCCTTCAAGAGCGGCTATCGGCGGTTCAAGATCGCCACCGTCGAGGGCTCGGACGACTACGCAGCCATCCGTGAGGTGGTTACCAGGCGTTATCGCCAGGCAGCCGGCGGGGAAGAGCTGTATCCGGATGTCATTCTGATCGACGGCGGGTTGGGGCAACTGCACTCCGCCCTGGATGCCTTTGGCGAAATGGACATCCGTCCGCCGATGGTCATCTCGCTAGCCAAGCGCCATGAGGAAGTCTACATCCAGGCGAGAAGTGCGCCCGTTCGCCTGCCGCGCAACCACGCCGGCCTTCGCCTGCTGCAGTCAATGCGTGACGAAGCCCACCGCTTCGCTCAATACTATCACCACACGCTTCGCAAAAAAAAGATGTTCGACAACGGACCTCGCCGCCAGCCTTGAGGGCCAGAGAATGCCGGTGACACAGCGTGGGTAAACAGCCTTACGGTCCGTCCCCCACCCCCGGAAGGGGTGAGGCATCGGCCCATGCCACCAAGACCCGGGCTACCAGCCCATCCGATTAGGCGCAGCCGGGAGATTCCTGTACCATCTCCGCGACCCGTGAGTTCCCCGTGGAGCATTAAGGAAGCAGCGAAATATGAGCAGCACAGCGGATCAACCGGCAGAGAAACAGAAGCTCGGGTGGAAGTTCCCGCGAACGTTCTGGTTCGCCAACGGAGCGGAACTCTTCGAACGCGCCGCCTACTACGGCATGTTCATCACGCTGATGAGGTATCTCAGCAACGACATAGGCTTTACGGATGTCGAGGCTGGGGTGATAAGCGGCACCTTTTCCAGCGTCCTTTACTTCCTGCCGACCTTCATGGGGATCATGGCTGACAAGATCGGCTTCAAGCAGGCGCTGATGATCGCCTTCACGCTGCTCACCGCGGGATACGGTCTGCTCGGCGCCTTCCAACTCAAGAGCACCGCCCTTGTCTCCCTTTTCCTGGTGATGTGCGGAGGTGCCATCGTCAAGCCGGTTATCTCGGGTACGGTGGCCAAGGCCAGCGACAGTGCCCACCGCGCTCGAGCGATGTCCATCTTCTACATGGTTGTCAACATCGGTTCGTTCAGCGGAAAAGGTCTGGCGGGTTTCCTCAACGAGAGATGGGGCTTGCAGTACATCAACTTCTATGCCGCGGCCATGTCGCTGGCGGCCCTTGTTCTTGTCTGTTTCTTCTACAAGAACATGGATACGAAAGGCACAGGCAAGACCGTCAAAGAGGCATTGCGCGGGCTTTTCAAGGTAATGAAGAACTTCCGCTTCCTCAGCCTGATTCTGATCGTCTCAGGTTTCTGGGCAATACAGGGGCAGCTATATGCCTCGATGCCCACCTACATCGAACGTTTGCTGGGCAGCCATTACAAGCCCGAATGGCTCGCCAACATCAACCCCCTCGTCGTTGTCGTTCTTGTCGTACCTATCACGCACATGGTGCGCAGATTCCAGCCCTCAAGCGCCATCGGTATCGGACTGTTCATCATTCCTTTCACCGCGTTGTTGGTAGCTCTGGCTTCCACCGTGGAGAGCATTTGGGGTCAATCGATCAGCTTATATTTCTTCTCTGTGCATCCGCTGATTCTGATGGTCGTGATCGGGATAGGCTTGCAGGGGTTGGCTGAGTGCTTTCTCTCGCCCAAGTTCCTGGAATATGCGTCTAAACAGGCACCCGAGGGAGAGGTCGGCTTGTACCTTGGCTATCAACATCTAACGACGTTCTTCGCGTGGTTCTTCGGTTTTGTGATGGCCGGCCTCCTCCTGCAGAACTACTGCCCCGACCCGAAGACTTTCACGCCAGAAGTTCGGCACGAATGGAGAATGGCGATTGATCATAAGTACGTCTTCACCATGGATTCTGCCCTGGAGGAAGACCTACAGGAAGATGCCGCCGTTTCCCAATCGATAAGAGGCGCCTTCCAGGATCACGGACTCGATGTGCCTGAGTCGGCCAGACTGACAGAGGAAAGAGAGAATGTCTGGAAAGTTACGACTGAGGAGGAAGAATTCACGGTCAAGGCAGTAGTCCTCAAGCACGACAACCGAGAGTGGACTGAGCTGTTGGTTAGCACCAAAGAGGATCGCGCGCCCGAACAGACGCCGCCTCTCCCGGAGGCTTACGCACATGCCCATTACCTGTGGTTAGTCTTCACCGGCGTGGGAGTCTCTGCGCTTGTAGCCCTGCTCGTCTTTAAGTTCGTGACAGGCAAGATCGACTCCAGACAGAAAGCGTTGTCGTAACGCGAAGTGGTGGGCTGGAAGATCGATCAGATAAAGAGAGGTTATCCACCCGCGTTTTGATCAGACAAGCCTCGGCGTCGGAATGGGAAGCCCAGGTTGTGAGCACGTCGTCTTTCGCTTCGTGCTCAAAGAGAGCGTACCCGTGCCATACTGGCGCCTTTTCCAATAAGGTGTTGGTAGTTCATCAGTGCTGTTTCGACACCGCGGATGCTCGCGCCGAACCGCGACCGTGAGGAAGCGGCCCCGACGAAAACCCAACGACCTTCCTGGAAACGGCATCTTCATACAGGGCTTGGTGTCAGACGGTCTGTGCCGGTGGAGGCACGCTGTCGTCGACGCGCTGCTGGGATGGCTTCTCCCCGTCGAACGAGAATAGAATCGGCTCGTCGTCGATCAGGGCGTGGATGTGTACGGGGCGTTTCCAGACTTCATACAGGGATTTAAGCGTTTCGACGGCGTATTTGATTTCGAGGTCGGCGCCTTCGTGACGGTGTCCCAGGTAGAGCTCCCCACGGTTGAGGTAGTTGCCGTCGAGCACATAAATGTAAGGCTGGCAGTGGTTGGTAAGCATGAACAGAAGCTGTTTCTTGATCTTGTCGAAATCGCGATTAACAACGACCATCTTCCCGGTGGCTGGGTCATGTCGATAGTGATAGAGCTTCTGGCTGTCCACGAACTCCGGGGTGAGGAACTCGTCAAGGAAGGTCACGTCGTTGTAAATGGCCCTGACCTGGAAGATCTTCTCCCTACCCGGTGAGTCCTTGCCCACGACGCGACCGGTCGGCTTCGTATCCTTACCCCACTTGCGGCGGACAGCCATGTTCTCGCAGCTATCATATTCGGGGCCATAGCGTCCGGTGTTCCACCGGTGTTCGATGTCACGGAGCAGTTCGATGCCGAGCTTGTAGGGGTTCAAGCGTCCCGGCGAGGTGGCAAGCGTTCCGGAATGGTGCTCACAGTAATCGATGACTTCGTGATCCTCGAGGATGTAGCGGGTCATCAGCGTGGAGTGCCAGTAGCTGGCCCATCCCTCGTTTAGGATCTTGGTCTGTCCTTGAGGCGCAAAGTAGTAGGCTTCCTCGCGAATGATCGACAGGATGTCTGCTTCCCAGTCTTCAAGCGGTGCGGAATCCAGAAGAAACCGCAGCACGTCACGGACAGGGGCGGCCGGAAAGCACTTTTGGGCATGGTGGTCTTGAGCTTCCTTCTTCTCCTTCGTGCGGGCGCGCTCTTCCGGCGGGTTGATATAGCGGTCCATATAGCCTTTGGCTGGGAAACGCCCGGATTCGGCGCCTTCGCGATTGTCCTCTTTCTTCTCGTCTGAACTCCTGTGAGCGAGTTTGCGTTTCATGAAGACCGAGTGTGGATCGATGAGGTTTTCAAGCGCCAGAAACGCATCGATGGTCTTTTCGACCTTTTCGATTCCATGGCGGTCGATATAGCGACGAATTCGCGTGGCGTGGTTGGCCATCTCGTCCATCATCTTGCGGTTGGTCTGGGCAAACCACACGTTGTTCTTGAAGAAATCGCAGTGGGCGTAGACGTGGCCTATGACGGTCTTGTGGTCGACCATCATGTTGTCGGTGAGCAGGTACGCATAGCACGGGTTATTGTTGATAACCATCTCATAGATCTTGCCCAGCCCGTACTTGTGCTGTTTGCGGAGTTTTTCATAGTCCATCCCGAACCGCCAGTGCGGATAGCGCCTCGGGAAACCGCCGTAGGCCGCCACCTGGCTCATCTGGTCGCCGGTGAGCATCTCGAAAACAGTTGGGAAAAAGTCGAGCCCTTCGCGTCGCGCATGTTCGGCGATGATCTCAGCCTGGTCGACGATTTCCTGGGGTAGCAGTCCTACCATGATCCACACTCAGAGTCCTGCAACTCGCTTGGCCCATACTCGGATACTTATCAACTAATGGGGGCTATGGGTAGCTTGTCACCCTTATTCACTGGCGGGCAAGCCGCCAGTGGCACCCTCATACGCACGCTAATACACACCTGCACACGCTTACAAATCATCATCTCAACCGCACCGCAGCACTAATGTCCCGGCGAAAAGAAGGTCTTTATACTGTCGTAGATGTCGTCTCTTGTGTTGACACGGCTCGTGATAACGGTCTCCTGTCCGTCAAGATGTTCGTGGATCGAGTTGATGAAGTTGCCACTGCCGTACGCGCTGGCCACCTGGCAGTATCCGAACATGTTGACCACGCCGAGCAATTGGTCCTTTATCAATTCACAGCAGTCGCGGCTGTCGGCTTCGCTGCTGTTGTCGCCGTCGGAAAAGTGGAACAGATAGACGTTCCACTCCGAGGGCGCGTAGTGCTGTCCGATGAGCTCATGGGCGAGCTTGTATGCACTGCTAATGCGCGTGCCACCGTCCTCGCGAATGTGGAAGAAGGTCTCGCGATCGACCTCAGCCGCCCTCACGTCGTGGACCACGTAACGGTTTTCGATTCCTTCATAGTTGCGCCGAAGCCAAGCGTCGATCCAAAAGGCCTCGAGCCTGACAAGCTCCTTCTGTTCGTCGCCCATCGACCCGGAGACGTCCATCATATAGATGATGACGGCATTGGACTGTGGGGCTTTGACGGTCTTCCAGCTGCGGTAGACTTTGTCACGCCGCTCGAAGATGATGCGCGGAGCGTCCGGGTTGTACAGCCCGGACATGATCTGACGACGCAATGCCCGTCTGAACGTCCGCTTGAAGTGCCTCAAAGACTCCGGTCCGGACTGGCGGATACCCGTGTACTGGTCTCGTACGGACGAAATGCGGTGCTTGCCTTTGGGCTTGATGCGCGGCAGCTCGAGCTCTTCGCCCAGCAGGTCAGCCAACTCCTCGAGCGTCACGTCGACCTCGAGGATGTGTTTGCCTTCCCCGGTACCGCCTTGCCCGGCGCCTTCACCATCGCCGCCGACCTGGTCTCCTGGTTTGCCATCACCGGTCCCCACACCTGAATCATCGTTATCGCCGTAGCGAAAGTGCGGGGTGTCGATGCCGTGAACGGGAATGCTGACGTAGTGCTTGCCTTCCTTGCCTAGGAGCTCACCGCGCGAGAGGAACTTGCGCAGATCCTTGCGGATCTTGCCTCGCACGATCCCGCGAAAACGTTGGTGGTCATTCTCGATATTCATGGGTCTAGAAGACAAGAGGCAGGAGTCTGCCTCCACCCATCGATGTATCTTCGATTGTCATCCTACTTTCTCCTCTCCACTGCCCGGATGAGCCCGAAGATTGTACGATCCACTTCCTCAGCCAACGCAATGCACGATTGCAGATGGTCCTTGTATGTAAGACCCAGTTCGTCCGCGATCACCAACTGGGTCACGACTTCCGCCACAGAGCCGCGAGCGATGTTCGAAATCGCACGTAGTCTCCCGTACTGCGCCTTCCGTAGCCCTCGGCAATGTCGGAAGGGACCGACACGACTGCTCGCCGGATTTGCGAGATCAGCCCAAAGCGTTCGGCATCAGGGAACATGGCCGATATCGCATATATCTGTTCGCAAAGCTCGATGGCTTTCTGCCACGCCACCAAGTTCCGGTATGACTTGATCGGCTCCGCCATGACATCGCCATCCGCCTCCCATCTCTTACCTATTGCCTATTGCCTTCCTCCTATTCCTCCTGTTTTGTGTCTCCGCGTGCGAAGATGCTGGCGACGTAGTTGAGCACATCGGTCGCGGAGGTTTCGTTGTATCCGAAGTACTTGATGAGCCGTTGCTTGACGACGTCTATCTTGGCCTGCGTCTCATCATCCACGACACCCGAGACCACGTTCTTGAGCTTGATGGTGTCGCGCTGATCCTCGAAGAGCTTCAGCTCGAGGGCTTTGTGCAGACGAGCGTTGGTCTGGTATTCGAACTTCTTGCCATCCAGCGCCAGCGCGCCGATGTAGTTCATGATCTCCTGGCGGAAGTCGTCCTTGCGACTTTCCGGGATGTCGATCTTCTCTTCGATGGAGCGCATCAAGCGTTCGTCCGGCTCTTCGTCCTTGCCGGTGTATTTGTTGCGTACCTTCTCGTGTTGCGTGTATGCCCGGACGTTGTCGATGTAGTTTGAGCACAGGCGGGCGACGGCGTCTTCGTCGGCACTGATGGCCCGCTGCACCTCTGACTTGAGAATGTCCTCGTATTCACTTCGCACCAGGGCGAGCATCTCGCGGTAACGAGTCTTGAGTTCTTCGTCCGTAATCAGGCTATGATGCGACAGTCCTGTCTCCAACTCGTTCATGAGCATGAACGGGTTAATGCACTTTTCCTGAATCGCCTGATCGGACACCAGACAGTTCGACAGCTTATCCTGGATATAGCGCGGGCTGATGCCCAACATGCCCTCACGCGGAGCCTCTTCGCGCAGCTCGCGGACCGAGTCTTCGGTGAAGTTCGGGATGCTCTTGCCATTATAGAGCTTGAGCTTCTGTATGAGCGTCAAACCCGCCTTCTTGGGCTCCTCATAGCGGGTTAGCATCGCCCACATAGCCGCCACTTCGATTGTGTGCGGTGCGATGTGAATCCCGCGAATGCGTTCGTTGTTGTAGTCCTTCTGGTAGATCGCGATCTCGTCGTCGAGCTTGGTGTTATAGGGGATGTCGATCTTGATCGTGCGGTCCCGAAATGCCTCCATCAGCTCGTTGGACTGGAGCTTCTTGTACTCAGGCTCGTTGGTGTGCCCGATGATGACTTCGTCAATGTGCGTCTGGGCGAATTTCTTGGGCTTGATCACGTGCTCCTGCGAAGCACCCAGAAGATCGTAAAGGAAAGCCACATCCAGCTTGAGAACCTCGATGAACTCGACGAGTCCGCGGTTAGCGATGTTAAGCTCGCCGTCGAAGTTGAACGCACGCGGATCGCTGTCGCTGCCGTACTCGGCGATCTTGCGATAGTTGATGTCGCCGGTGAGCTCGGTCGAGTCCTGGTTCTTTTCGTCCTTGGGCTGAAAGGTGCCGATACCGACACGGTCCTTCTCGCTCAGGATCAAACGTCGCACGCGAATGTGTTCGATCACCTTGCGCCATTCGCCGTCATGCCGGATGAGAAGATCGTCGAACATCCGCCTGCAAAACGGGTCCAACGCCCCGTCGATCTGGATGCGAGTGTCTTCGCCCCTATTGGAGTTCAGCCTGGCGAGGACAGCCTGCCGCGCTTCGAACGGAATGAGCTTCAACGGCTCCTCGTGCATCGGGCACGGGTAGACTTGCACTTCTCCGTTCTTGTCGGGAATATGCCACGAGAAAGTATACAGCGCACCTTCATCCAGGCGAGAGTAATGCTCAAGGCCCTTCTTGAGCAACCGGGCGATGGTGCTCTTGGACGACCCCACCGGTCCGTGCAGCAACAGGATGCGCCGCTCGGTTCCGTAGCAATGGGCGGCTGACTTGAAGAAATCCACCAGGCTCATCAGCGCATGATCAAGCCCGAAGATGGCGTCGGCGCCTTCGTCGATCGGGTCAGCAAAGAACTTGTACCGCGTACATTCCTCGCGCATCCATTTGTATCGTTCAACACCGAAGTGTATGATCATATCGTAAATACGCTGGAATGAGTTCCGCGCGATGCGCGGATTGTCCGCCACCAGCGCCAGGTACTCCTCGAACGAGCCCTCCCAGTGTTGCTCCCGAAAGCGATCAGTGTTGACGTTCTGATCAACGGCTGAGAGAATGTCCTCCATCGTACTCATAGCCACACCTCCATACCCTGCCCAGGACGATTGGTCAGGTTCGACTCATCATTATCCGCGCCTCCGCAGTCCTTCCGAAACGCTTCGACCAGGCGGAGCGCGCGGTTTCTCATGTCATCGGCGCTGACACGCCTGGTTTGCCCGGATTGCTCCGAATAATCCGCACCATACTAGGACCCACTTTAGAGGAAGTCAAACAACACGGTACGTAACTCTTTATTAGACAAGAGTTTACGGTAAGCCGGCCGGTGCCGGCAAACTGCCCACCTAACAACCGCTTTCAATATCGGTCTCATGGGACCGCTGTCTTGCTAAAAACCAGCATGTCCCGGTTGCTTACACGGTCTGAGACTCAAAACAGCAGAGCAAGTGCTTCGTCACCCGCAAGCATGAAGGTCCGACTGGAGCGAATGAGGCTCGATACCAGAGATATTCCTGATAACTTCTGTCGTCGCGTCATTGACCCAAGGTCGCGCCGGTGGACATACAGGAGGCGATCAGCGGATGATCTGTGGGCACCAGACGCTGCTTGTGCGCCACCTCGGCGATAGGCACGCTTGCCAGACGACCTTTCGCCATCACGACCATCACACCGGATTCGCCAGCGGTCAACAGTTGCGTCGCGTGGTGCCCGAACCTGGTGCCCAGCACACGGTCATGGGCTGTCGGAGTGCCGCCACGCTGTACGTGACCCAGTATCGTCGCGCGACATTCAAGCCCGGTCCGTTGGGCGATCTGTTCGCAGAGCACCTCACTCACGCCGCCTAGGCGGATCGGATCGGGCGATTCGTGCACCACGTGATCGACCACGACATCCCCACCAAGCGGCTTGGCTCCTTCCGAGACAGCGATCAGCGTATAGGACCTGCCCTTCTTGCTGCGCCTCAGACATTGCTCGCAAACCGCATCGAGCTTGTACGGCAGTTCAGGAATGAGGACCACATCAGCGCCACCGGCTGCCGCAGCATGAAGAGTCAGCCAGCCCGCGTTTCGTCCCATAAGCTCGACCAACATGACACGGTGATGACTGGAGGCCGTCGTGCGAATCCGATCAATCGCCTCCGTGGCGATGGCGACGGCTGTGTCGAAACCGAAGGTGACTTCGGTGTGCATCAGGTCATTGTCAATTGTCTTCGGGATGCCGATAATACGCACGCCACGATCCACAAAACCCGACGCGCAGGACATAGTGCCGTCTCCTCCGATGCAGACCACAGCGTCCAGCCGGTGTTCCTTGAGACTGTCAATGACACGCTGTGACACATCCTCGAAGACAACGGAACGGTCCTCGGCTCTTCCGACAGGAAACCTGAAGGGGTCGGCTTTGTTGGACGTACCCAGGATCGTCCCGCCCTTGTCCAGGATGTTCGAGACGTCGTCATAGCTTAGCGGTTCAATGCGGTTTTCGATCAGACCCAGAAACCCGTCTTTGATTCCGAAGACCTCCAGGCGATGTGTGGTAAGAGCGGTTTTGGTAACCGCCCGGATGACCGCGTTAAGCCCAGGACAGTCTCCTCCACCGGTAAGCAGACCTATACGCTTCACGCCGTGATCGCCAGCCATGACGAGTCCCCTTTCGGCTTGTTGTTCGCAGAAACCTACGCCCGCACTTGAGTGCGAGGTTACACACAATCCCACCTTCGTCCATGCTCAATAACTAGTTCGCCCATGCCAGCCCAAACGGGACATGATGCGTCCCGGGAGTTCACTCTGTCGGTTGATCCAATGCGTCTTGTGCTCGATTGATCTTGGCGCGTATCTCGGTCAGTTCGTTGGGTCTGAAACGCCGCACCTCGTCTTTCCAGTTGTGACGCTGGAGGTCCAAGGTCACCGCTTCGTCGAAGCCGCTCATGGCTGAAGCCAGTAGCTCACGGTCGCGCAGAGCTTCACCAGCCACTAACCGGCAGTCGGCCAGTAAAATGATGGTCCGCGGGTCTTCGGGATACAGCTCAAGCGTGTGTCGGGCGCTGTCAACAGAGGCGAAGTAGTCTTCGTGTTGCCCGGTGGTCATTGCCAGGTTTCGGAGAACCAACGTCTTAAGCCGGTGGTGGGATATATTGAACGGGTCCCGCCGAATGGCCTCGTCGAGTGATTGGAGAACGAAATCGGTCGCTTCCCGATAAAGACGCGGGATCGAAAAGAGGCGAAGCAACCAGCTCGCCCGCTCCGCGCAGGGGGTCGGGTCCAGAGGATCGGCGTTTGCCGCCTGAAGGAAGAGCACGCCGGCTGGCTGGTCGTTTATACTTGCGCTGGTGAGATGGCTGCTCTGGAGACGTGCTGATCGCAGCAGCGCCTGGGAGCGAGCGACCGGCATAACATGTGTGACGGCTACCGTGATGACGACGAGCATTGCCACCACCGGTGCCCTCCAAGCAAGCGATGTCTTCCGCCGTGTTGCGACGACACCTGATGGAGCCCGTTCAGCAATCACGCAGGCGAGCAGGGCGAAGAACGTTGTAGCAGTAGCCGGTGTGAAGAGGGCGAAGTTGACCATGTCGTGTAGCAGGAAGGCAAGAAGCCCCACTCCCAAAAGCACACAGACATGGGATTCGGTGCCGGCGGGCTGATCAGCCATCGAACGAGGTGCGGAAACGGCGAATCCAACGACCCAGGCTGATCCGATCAATATCGTCGAGTACGCAATAAAGGCGGAGTCGGCGCTCCCCACCAGCGGGACTCGACCAACGATTACAGCGATCGCCAGTGCGAGCCCCCATACGACGGTCCGCCTGTACGGCGAGGCGGACGGGGTGCACGTGAGCGGGTCAGTTGAAGGGACGGACAGTCTGCCCATCTCGCCGGGTGCCCCATCCCTTCCAGTGGTGGGGGACGGACTGCGGGCTTGTCCATCTGCCGGTGGAAGAGGCCTGGCACGGATCCTCACGCCTGTCACACCGGCAGAAGCGCCGGCCAACAGCACGATCATCCCTGCAAGTCCTGGCACACCCCAATCAGCCGCCGCCTGCACGAAGAGGTTGTGCGGGTTGGCTATCTCTTCCGGGCTTTCGATTGACTTGTATTGCGTATAGTGCCGCCCGAAGTTCTCTCGGCCCACGCCGGTAAGTGCATGGTCAGCAACGAGCTTCGAGGATGCTCGCCAATACATCCATCTGAAATTGAGCGAAGAACTGGGCAAACTGCCGTGGAAAAGGCCATGGCCCACGACGGCCATACAGGCGCCTAACATCAGACCCCAGCCAAGCAACAGTGCTTTGGGCCGGTTGCTGCGAACCCATCTGCCGCACACGCTCAGAGTCGCCCACAGCAACAGGCCGACGACTCCTGCCAAGAGCGCACCGCGACTTCGCGTCAGGCAACAAGCCGCAACGATCAGGATCGCACCCGCCACCGGGAGGACTACCCCGAGGGGTCCTGCCCGAATGGGGCGACGCAGCCGATCCACAACGATGGTCAGTGCGGCAAACGCACAGAGGACCAGGTAGGAACCGGCGATTCCGCTGTGGGGCAAGAAGCCCTGCACGTCGTGCGACTTCATCCTGCGCTCGAAAAGCTCGACTGTTGGAGAGTCAGTGTCGACGCCTTGACTCTCCCACAGACCGTCTTCCTTGCTTGCAAGGTACTGAGCCCAGGTGTCGTCGAAAGTGAGGTGTTGGTCGAAACACTGGACGGCTTGAGCGCAGGCTGACGCCAGCACAACGGCCAACAGCAGACGTCGACTCCAGGATTCGCGTAACAACTGCACCAGCACGATCGTCAGAATCGGATAGCAAAGCCAGTCAATCGAGGCGTTTATCGCCAGACGTTTGTTCCCCGCACCCAGGCAGGACGCCACCGTCGCCAGAGCGAGGATGCAAAGGCCCCACTCCAGACCCGTTCGGCGATATTGGTGGGCGAAGGCTGTTGTGCGAGTTGCCAGCCATGCGCACGCCGAACCCAGGATCAGCAGATCGAAGACGAGCGTCCGCAGGGGTGAGGGGTCCGCTACGGCTTGCAGCGCGCGAGTGATCACAGAGCCGGCGGAATCATACGACTCACCCACCAGCGGTCTGATACCGACCAGTGCAAGCAGGACGAAAAGAGCGGATACTTCGACAACTCGTCGCACGAGGACACCACGTCTCAAGTCACCCGCGGGTTCACGCGCGGAACCCGCAAACGCACATCCTACACGCAATTGTTCCGGTGGACAGCATTTGGGCGGTAGGTACAATCTGCCGAGGGTGGCGCCTTAACGGCGAATATGACCCATTGGACGGTTGGTTTGGCAAGGGAAACACCACATAGTCTAACGGCTTTGGGAAAGCGATCGCTGCCTGAAAGAACCACGGTGACCGGTCGCGAGTATGTGCTGCGCAAGGTGTTCAAGAACGACTTCTTCGCCGTGACAGCCATGTATGAGGCACAGGCGGGCAAAGTCATCCTGAAGGTCCACCGGCAGGCGAGCTTCCTGTGTATTCCCCTAGGGTGGGTCGGAAGGCTGCTGGCTGCCCACGAACAGGCGTGCTTCGAGCGATTGGCTGACGTGGAAGGTGTTCCGAGGTTTCTGGAGCGATGGGGTCGCACGGGTGTGGTTCGGGAGTACATCGAGGGCCACGCGATGCGAAAAGGCGAGCACGTCCCGGACGATTTTCACGAGCGACTGGGAAACCTCGTAGCCGTCATGCACCAGCGCGGAATGGCCTACGTGGACCTGGAAAAATGCGAGAACGTCTTGGTGGGTGATAACGGTCGCCCACACCTGTTTGATTTCCAGATTTCCTGGTATTTCCCTTCGCGATGGGGTGGTGAGCTTTGGGTCCTTCGTATGATGAGAAAGCGCCTCCAACGGGCTGACAAGTACCATCTACTCAAGCTGCACCGGCGCACACGCCGCGACCAACTCTCACCGGATATGCTGGCTGACTCATACCGTAAACCGTGGAACGTTCGGGTCTTCGGAGCCGTCAGCAATCCCTGGAAGCGATTAAGGCGGATAATCCTCAACCGGATCGCCCCGCACCGACACGGAGGGGAACGAGGCCGGCTGGACAACGAAGAACAAACTGTTGGAGTGAGCTAAAGATGCCTCTTGGAGAAGAAGACAGAGCAACTATCGACGCCTTTGTCGAGTACGTCGAGGACGCCACCGCTCATGATGAGCGTTACGGTGAAGTGCACGAGATCGAGAGCGACGAGTCGACAATCGGCCTGCGGCTTGAAGCCGGCGTGGCGAGTTGGTTTGAGCTTGCGGTGCTGCCCGATGATCTTGCGGTACAGGTGGCGTTCGTAACGACAGACCGGGAAGAGTACGAGGAGATCTCCGCCGGTGGAGAAGCTGACGGAGAGACGGTGCAGGGATTGATCCGCGTTGGGTTTCGAGAGGCTGGTCTGGACCTGCCCGACGCGGAGGTCGAACAATACCCCGGTAGCGAGGGCGAATTCGGTTTTGCGACCAGGTTCTCAATCGACTACTTCTTCGAACTCGACCAAGAGCCCTACCGCAACCGGACCCTGCGCATGCTAGAAGCCTACCTTGTCGCCTTTGGACCGATGCTCGACTTTGGTGAGGATGACTATGACGACGACGACAGCGACGACCTTGACGATGATGACTAAGCCCATCTCCGGGTTACATATATGACATCAAACGAAATCAGACAGCAGTTTCTCGACTTCTTCGCGTCCAAGGACCACTCGATCGTCGAGTCAGCCCCGGTTGTCCCGCACGACGACCCGACGCTGATGTTCACCAACGCGGGCATGAACCAGTTCAAGGACGTCTTTTTAGCTACCGGCTCCAGACCTTACCGGCGGGCGGCTGACACTCAGAAGTGCATCCGGGCGGGCGGCAAGCACAACGATCTCGACGACGTCGGCCAGGACACCTACCACCACACCTTCTTCGAGATGCTCGGCAACTGGTCGTTCGGCGACTACTTCAAGAAAGAGGCTATTCAGTGGGCGTGGGAGCTACTGACCGAAGTGTGGGGTATCGACCCGACGCGACTCCACGCCACCTACTTCGAGGGCGACAAGGCGGAAGGGCTCGAGCCCGACCTCGAATCAGCCCAGCTTTGGCGAACTACCACCGGAATCAACCACGACAACATCCACCCGGGCAACAAGAAGGACAACTTCTGGGAGATGGGCGACACCGGCCCTTGCGGGCCTTGCAGCGAGATACACATCGACCTGACGCCGGATAAGTCCGGGCGAAACCTGATAAACGCCGACGACCCGCGCGTGATCGAGCTGTGGAACCTGGTGTTTATCCAGTTCAATCGCGCAGGCGACGGCAAGCTCTCGCCGCTGCCGGCTAAGCACGTCGATACCGGTATGGGCTTCGAGCGACTGTGCGCCGTCCTGAACGACAAGAAGAGCAACTACGACACCGACGTGTGGACGCCGATCTTCACCGCCATCCAGAAGCGCACCGGCGCCCCGGAGTATCGCGGTACAATGCCCGGCGATGACCAGGACCCAAGCGACGCCCCCGGCGGCGGCGCAACTCACGAGCAGGTCATGATCGACGTGTCCTACCGCGTGATTGCCGATCACGTGCGATGCCTCACATTCGCCCTGACCGATGGGGCTGTCCCCGACAACGAAGGGCGCGGATACGTCCTGCGCCGCATCCTCCGCCGCGCCGTCCGCTACGGCAGACAGTATTTCGACGTGCACGAGCCGTTCCTGTGCGATTTGGTCTCCACGATCGTCGAGACAATGGGCGACGCCTTCCCCGAGCTTCGCACAGGCCCCGACGCCAGTAGCCCGCGCGACAACACCGAGCACATAGCCGCAATAATCCGCGACGAGGAGCAGTCATTCGGCAAGACGCTCGATCGCGGGATAAAGCTCTTCAACGAAGCAGCCGACTACGCCGTCAAGCACCACCATGGCCGGATAAGCGGCGAAGACGCTTTCAAGCTCCACGACACCTTCGGCTTCCCGATTGATCTCACCGAATTGATGGCTGAGGAACGAGACCTCAAGATCGACATCGGCGAGTACGAGCGGTTGATGGAAGAGGCGCGAAAGCGGGCGCGGGCAGTGTGCGGTGGTAACGAGGAGTTCATGCTTGCCGTGGCGGCGAAGCTGCCGGAATGCGACTCCAGTAATAAGTACCAAGCCAGTGAGCTTGAGACGAAACTCCTCGGTTGGGTTTGTGACTGTGAGTGGGTGAACGAAGGAGAGCTGACGTCAGAGGCACCAGCGAGAGTCGGCCTAGCCTTCCCGGAAACGTGTGCTTATCCCGAGCAAGGTGGCCAGGTCGGTGACACCGGCGTGATCAAAACCGAGACCGGTGTCTTCGATCTGCAGACCACGCAGGTTTGCGGAGAGAGCATCGTTCACATCGGATTGGTAACGAAAGGACGCATAAGGACCGGCCAGAAGGCGACGATCAGGATCGATCCGAAGCGACGCTCGACCATGAAGAACCACACAGCCACCCACATGCTCAACTGGGCGCTGCGGGAGGTGTTGGGTGATCATGTTCAGCAGAAAGGCTCGCTGGTCGATCCGGACAGGACTCGGTTCGATTTTGCCCATCCCAAAGGGCTGACTGCCGAGGAGCTTGCCGAAGTCGAGCGGCTGGTCAACCAGCGGATAGAGGCTGACGAGCAGGTGTTTACCGGCGAGGTAGACCAGGCAAAAGCCCGAGAGATCAACACGCTGCGGGCGGTGTTCGGGGAGAAGTATCCCGACACGGTCCGCGTCGTGTCGATCGGAGCCGACATCGACGCGATGCTCGCCGATCCGAGAAACCCCGAGTGGATGAAATACCCGGTCGAGTTCTGCGGCGGCACGCATCTAAGTAGAACCGGAGAGGCTGATCAGTTCGTGCTGATTTCAGAGGAAGCGGTAGCCAAAGGCATCCGGCGCGTGGTGGGCATCACCGGCGACGTCGCCAGACAGGCAGAGGCAGCGGGTTCGGCGCTTCTGAAGGAGGTCGACGGGCTTCCCGCCACCTCTTCAACCGATAGCGACCCGAGCGCCAATCTCGCTTCCTTTCAGCAGAAAGTCAGCGACGCCGTCATTCCCGTTCGCATCGCGAGCGAACTCCGCAATAGGATCGCCCTTCTCCAGAAGAAGGCCAAGGATATTGAGAAGCAACAGGCGTCAGCCTCCGGCGAAGTTGTCAGAGGCGCGGTGGCGAACTTGCTCGATCAGGCGACGTCGTGCGGCGAGGTGACGGTCGTGGTCGGTGAGGTTCCGCAGGCCGGCGCCGACGCCCTCCGCGGAGCCATCGACTGGCTGCGCAACAAGACCGAAGCGTCAGCCGTCCTGCTGGTAACAGCCAGTGACGACAAGGTGACACTGATCGCGGGCATGAGCAAATCCGTGGTGGCAAAGGGCGCCAAAGCCGGCGACCTCATAAAAGAGGTGGCTCCTCTGGTCGGCGGTCGCGGCGGCGGCAGACCGGACATGGCCCAGGGCGGCGGAAACGACCCGTCCGGCATCGAAGCCGTCCTCGAACGGGCAAACACCTGGATCAAAGAGAAACTCGCGTAGTATGTCCCCCACAACTAAGGGGATGGACCACCCGACTGTGAACAGCACTATAGTCGCCTACCATATGTCTCTTGTTGTCCACAGATTTCGCAGATTGGCGCAGATTAAGTTAGTCCGTCCCCGTCTATGAAATCTGCGCGGGTGCCCCATTCTTCGCGCAGCGAAGGGTGGGGGACGGAGGGTCCTGCGGCACGATGCCGTTTGGTCAGTCCTTCCCCCACCCTTTTCTGACGAAAAGGATGGGGCACCAGCGCCTTCGCCCCTCTGGGGCTCGCCATCCCTGTCATGTGCGGCGGCTGCTTTTCTTCTTGACCTTTGATCTGCCCTTGGGTTTTGGTTTTGCCTTTGCCTTTGGCTTGGGCTTTGGGGTTACCTTCCGGCGTTTTTCGGGGACGTCGATCTGCTCATCGCCGCGGAGGTATTTGCCCGTGATTGACTTCTTTGATCGGCGGATGGTGTCCAGGTCGCCGTGGGCCACGACCTTCCCGCCACGGATGCCGGGCCCCGGACCGAAGTCGACGATCTCGTCGGCTGCGTGCATCGTCTGCTCGTCATGCTCGACGACGACAACCGTGTTGCCCATGTCGCGCAGGTGCTCGAGCGAATCGAGCAGGCGGCGGTTGTCGCGGGCGTGCAGGCCTATGCTGGGCTCGTCGAGAACATAGAGAACGCCCACCAGCCCGGCGCCTATCTGGCTGGCCAATCGTATACGCTGCGACTCGCCGCCGGAGAGCGTCGGAGCGGATCGGTCGAGCGTAACGTAGTCCAAACCGACATCCTCCAGAAACCGCAGTCGCCCGCGAATCTCCTTGAGCGCGTCGGTGGCGATGATCTGCTCGGTTTCGGTCAGCGGCAGCGCGTCGAAGAACTCCCGGGCAGTGGTGATGGACATGGCGGACACTTCGTTGATGTTGAGGTCGCCGATCCTGACGGCGGCTGCCTGGGGGTTGAGGCGTCCGCCGCCGCAGTCCGGGCACACCGTCTTGCGCATGTACTTCTCGTAGTACGCCCTGATGAAGCTCGCCTTCGCCTTCTTGTGCTTCTCGCGCAGCTCCGCAATGACGCCGTCGAACGTTCCACCATGCCGCCAGCGCTGGCCCCGCGACCGCCATTCAAACGTGATGTGCGTATCCCCCAGACCATAGAGCAAGGCATGCCGTGCCTCTTCAGGCAGGTCCTTCCATGGCGTTTTCAGGTCGAACCCGACGTGGGCGGCTACTCCGCGATAGATGTGTCGCCGCCACCTACCGATGCGGGCGTGCATCGGCTCGATCGCGCGTTTCAAAAACGACTTTCGCGGATCGGGCACCAGCAATCCGGGCTCGAAGTCGAACGTGGTCCCCAGCCCATCGCACGTCAGGCACATACCCGTCGGAGAGTTGAAACTGAAAAGCTGTGGCGAGGGCGGCTCGAAGCTGATCCCGCAATCGGGGCAGGCGTAGTGTGATGATAGCAGAATGTCGCCTTCAGCCACGGCGGCCTTTGACTTCGATGCCCGTCTGCCCGTGCGTTTCGCCGGGGCTGGTTTCGTATCGCTGCCTGGAAGCACCTGAACGATCAACGCACCGTCGCCGAGCTTCAAAGCCATCTCGACGTCTTCAGCCAGCCGCGACCGGACGGCCGGCGAAACCGTCACCCGATCCACCACGATCTCGATATTGTGGCGGACGTTGCGGGACAGGTCGGGACGATCCGACAGGCTGACGATCTCGCCGTCAACCCGGGCTCTGGCGTAGCCTTCCCTGATCATGTCCTCAAACAGGTCGCGATACTCACCCTTTTGCCCCCTGACCACCGGAGCGAGAAGCAGAATCTTCGTTGCTTCCGGAAGATCGAGAATCCGCCCGATGATCTGCTCGCGGGTCTGAGCGCTTATTGGCTTGCTGCAGGTCGGGCAGTGTTGCGTTCCGATCCGAGCGAACAGGACTCGCAAGTAGTCGTGAATCTGGGTAATCGTTCCGACGGTGCTGCGCGGGTTCCAACCGCCGGTCTTCTGCTGAATCGAGATGGTCGGGCTCAGGCCGGTAATCTGGTCGACGTCGGGTTTGGCAAGCTGGCCCATGAACTGGCGGGCGTATGAGCTGAGCGACTCGATATAGCGCCGCTGGCCCTCGGCAAAGAGCGTATCGAAGGCGAAGCTGCTCTTGCCGCTGCCCGAGACGCCGGTAAAACAGATCAGCTTCCCGCGAGGCAGCTTCAGCGAAACGTCTTGCAGGTTGTGCTCGCGGGCACCTTTGACCGTGATGCTGCGCGGTTCCATAGCCAGACATGATAACCCAAGTGGACGATCAATGGCAGAGGGATGGGGCGTCGGGGCACATCCCACGCAGCCTTCTTGACGAATCTTGTCGAAGTGGGGATGGTGCGTCCGGGAGGCACCCGGCGCAGAGAAGGTGGGTGCGGGGATCAGGAGGATTGTGAGATGGGCTCCAAGCCGTCAGAAAAGCGACAAAGACCACAACCTGTCGTCAAGAAGCCAAGGACGATAGCTTTCGTCTCGGCTCTACCCGGAGAAGGGAAGACCACCGTTGCGTCGACCGCAGCCCACATCCTGCGACGAAGGCGCGCTGCCGTCGGAGTAATGATCCCGATCGCCCTGGGTTGCCGTCGCGAGCGGACCCGCCTCGTCTCGCCGGACGCCGAGGTGTTAGCCCATCACGCCGAAGCGCCGGAGGACCTGGCCACGATATCCCCGGCTGGCCGGACCGACAACGCACCACCCTACCGGAAAGATGATAAGGGCGCCGGTGGCGTGAACCTGGACGAAATCCTGAGTTGCTACGAGACGATCCGGCAGCGCAGCCGGATCGTGCTCATTGAGCTCCACGGAGGGCTTCTGCTGCCGATCGCCCCTGGGGTGGATCAGGCATCGCTGCTTGAGCAAATGGGCGCGGAAGTCGTAGTCGTTGGATCGTCGTCGGCTGACGCTTTCAACCAGGTGATGATGACCATCGACTGCGTGAAATCGCGAAACTTGAGCATCGCCGGCGTCGCGCTCAATCGGTACGACCCGGACCGTGCGACCTCGGCGGACGAGATGAACCCAGAATGGATCGAACTCTTCGGGCGGGTCGACCTGCCGACCATGATCCCGGTCGGCAAGAACCACTCTGTCGATCCGCCTCACCTGGACCGCAACCTGATCGAAGCCGTCAAGCCCATGGTGTCGGGCTGGCTGAATAAGGGAGTCGACTGAAGACCCCGGCTCCTTTGCCGACCTCGGTTTGGCTGGGCCAAGCCGCCCGAAGCCGGCAGATGCAGGCCACGTCCCGAATACAGATGTGGGCCGCGTCCCGGACGCACCATCTTGTGATGGCTGGTAGCTGGCGGCTGATACCCATGTAGGCCACGTCCCGGACGCACCGTCCTGCTGGAAGCTGGCGCCTGATAGCTGATAGTTGATCCCTAATAGCCGAAGTTCCGCGTTGCAAAATCGGCACAATCGGGTTAGAACCCGAATCACCATGAGTTCAACGTCCCACGACGTGATGATTGTCGGAGCCGGACCTGCCGGGGCGACGGCGGCGGCGCTGCTCGCCGGAAGAAGCCACAGCGTCGTGCTCATCGATAAAGACCGTTTCCCCCGCGGAACTTCCTCTCTTGGTTGGCTTAGCGTCAAGACTGACGCTGTCCTGCAGGAGATTGGCGTCCCACAGCAGTCCTACGGCCAAAGTCCGTTCACGGACATCACGTTCATAAGCGGCGATTTCACGAAAGTCGTTCGACCTGGTGTGGTCGACGCACCCGGATACATCGTGGATCGATCCGCGTTCAACGACATTCTGGTGAAGCGGGCGAAGAAGGTGGGGGTTGTCGTCAAGACGGGTAGTGATGTGATCGACATCCGATCGCTTGAGGACTCCGTTGTGGCGACTCTCAGCGACGGCAGCGAGGTGACCGCCCGCCTGCTCCTGCTAGCTTCCGGTCGGACGAGTCCTCTGCCGGAATCGTTGGGTTTCACTCTTCCCGTGCGCCACGCGCGAATGTGGACTGCTCAGATTGACGCGACGCTGGAGGACGATGCGTATTCGGGTCCGCCGAGCGTGAGCGTCGTCTTGGGGCTTGATAGGCCGGGCAGTTTCGCCTTGTGCTTCCTGACTCCCGGTCGTTTGTCGGTGAGCATCAACTGGCTTGGCGAACGTCAAGAGACTCTGACCAAGCTGGCCTACACCTGTTCGGGGCTCTTCGAAAAGAAGATATCCCCCGTCGATCTGTCGTCTCGGATCACCGATCTCACTCTCCACGGAAGCCCGGCGTCGGCTGCTTTGGACATGGACACTCACACGGGCAAGCACGCTCTTTTGATTGGTGACGCCGGCGGGTTTGTAGCCGCCGCCAGCAACGAGGGGATCTACCCGGCTATGTGGTCGGCACAGATCGCTTCCGAGGTCGTGGAGGCCGCCCTTACAAGCGTCCGGTCTCAAGACGAGCTGATGACCTTCGAGTCGAAATGGCGTACAACCATGGCTGACCACCTCCGCCCGCCCAACACCGACGTGCAGTTCCTCTTGCCTCTTGTCTTCTCGAACCAGCCGATGGCTGACCGCATGTGCTCTGCCTTTTTCTCCGGCGAGAATATCTGAAGCTCTGTCCAATCGTGGCGTTCAGTCGTTGATGTCGGCCCTGAGTTCCTCAGATTTTGACCGCCACACCCGGACTTGTCATGCTGCAGTTCCGGCTCCAGAGACGTGGGCTCGGTTCTGTGGCGTAATGTGTCCTGGCGGCGTAGCGCCAAGAGGTTATAGGACGTTCGGGTCACCCTCCGGCGTTCTGTGGGACGATTCAGAACAGTCCGGTGTCTTTTTTGGCCGATGTCTACCGGGTTGTCGCTCTCGGGTGATCGGATCGTTGGTCTTGAACGGACCGTCGATCCCTCATACAGTGGTGCGATAGAATGTGTGAGGAAGGTCTCTACCGCCCAGGGCATCCCGGGGAGGAGTCTTTGATGAACAGATCAACAGGGCGCGCGTTCGGCGCGGCAGCTGCGCTGTCGGCTGTGGTTTGCCTGATGCCCATGACAGCTCGAGCGGGTATCTGGGAGAACATCCCGTACGGGCTGGGATACGCGGGCTTTAATATCCAGGGTCAGCACAACTACCTGAGCGGTGGCAATGACTACCTGGTCAACAAGTTTTTCATCGGCAACCCGCTCGATTTCGGATCCTGGGAGCTGACGTTGAACGGTCCTATCTCTATCGATGTCAGCACCGGTGGGCGGCTCGTCGACGAGATTGAGTTCCACTTTCAGACGGCGACCAGCAGTGCCGGAGTGTCGCAACCGCTCAGTTACGATCTGGCCTGTGACGTTTGCAGCCAAACATCACGGATCAGTGGCTCGATTCTGATCGACGGCGATCTGACAATCAACGAATTCGGATGCTACGACTTTCACCTGGATTATTCGTCGAGGCAGTCCGTCGAGCAGGACGGCCGGTTCGACAACGACGACACGACCAATGACTTCGACATAGGCCCGATAGACATCTCCGGAAACATCTACGCCGATATTCTGGCGGCGATCTTCGGCCCGGTCTTTGAACAGATGGATGTCGAGAACCCGTTTGCGAACTTCAGCGGCCAACTTCAGCTCGAGAAGGCGATCGAGCGAATCTCGGCCGAGCAGGCCAAACAGGCGTTGTTGGCCGACGACCTGCTGCTCGATTCCGGACCACTGGTTACGTTCCAGCCCGACGTGGTCGGCCCGACACCCACTGGCGAAATATTGCTGGCGGACACGCTCTCCATCGAGAACGGCACAGCGCCACTTGCGGGCGTCGTCCCCGAACCATCCACCGTCCTGTTCATGATGCTCGGCGCTCCGCTAATCGGTTCCAAGCGACTGCGCGATCGAGTTTTCGGACGACAGTAAGCCATTGTCCAGAAATCCATAATGGAACAGGAGTGGCAGGACGCTATCCGGCGCTTTGCCACGCTTGAATTCGCGGACCATCCGAACCGCGCCCGTCAGGAAACGGCCACCCCCTGACGGATGTCATCCCTCGCGTCTCCGCTCCCTCACGGTCGCGGTTCGGCTCCGTAAGCGCCGGATGCCGTCTATGAACGAACCTCCGTCAAGTAGGCAGCGGGGCGAACGGCGAGGTAGGCACGGACCACGACCACGGCTGACACGAGCGCCAAGACCGGTGCCGTCAGATCGGGAACACGCTGCGGATTGACTACCTGAATCGCTTCTGACGCAAAAACCACAAGCGTAGCTGCGAGGCCGGCAAGCACACACGGATAGGCCCATCGGGCGCGCCGCAGACATACCGCGATCGTCAAGGCGAGCGCGCCGTACCGCAATACGCTCGTGGCGGCTTGAACAGCCGCTGTCGTCATCGATCCTCGCCACAGGATCTCGAAGGGAAGCCACTGCACCCGGCCAAGCCCTGCGTGTTGCTCCAGGTTACCACCTGTTGACAAAGACCCGACCGTCATTGCCACAATCTGACACCCAACCAGCGCAGCGAGAATCAGCGTCGGCAAGGCCGATCCGGGACGTCGGCGCCACCGCGAACCGGTCGGAACGTCTATCAAGAAAATCGCAGCCACTCCGCCACCGACGACAGCCACAGATCGCAGCACAATGTCCAACGCCTCAAACACGTGTGACGACGTGAATAGCTGCATAAGCTCGATTGTCCCCACCACGATCACGCCATCACGAACAGCCAGGACAGCAGCTTCAATCGCCCGGTGACCGGTCTCCCGTTTTCCAAAAGCCAGAAAATAGCCCAGCACGAAGAACCACACAGCCGCCGCAACCTGTGCTACCGCACCAAGCGACGAGGCACTCGCAAAACTCCAATCCGCCCGAGCAAAGGATCTGTGAAGACTGGCGGAATCGGTCACGAAATCAAACGGAGCAAGATGATACGCAAACAGACTGATCGCCAACACACCACCCAACGTTGACAGGGGCCTGTTTCGCAAATGGGATTGCACGAGCCCAAGGGAAGTCCGCCCCCATCGTCCAATGATCAATCCCATTCCGGCTCCAATGGCCGTCCCGAACGAGTTCAGCAGCACATCCGTAAGCGAAGCCACACGAATCGCGATCCCGGTCTGGAGGGTCTCTGCCAACATGCTGACAAGTGTTCCGACGACCGTAGCAGCGGCAACAGCCGTCAGTCGCCGCCGGTTCTGGGGCTGCCGCAGGATCAGGGCAACTCCGATCGGCATGTAGATCAACACATTTGTGACCACGTCCTCAAGCGTCGTAGACCGCCAGGTGAGTGCGAAAACGCCATAGCCGTTGGCGGAGTTGAAACGCGAGAGATCAATGTCAAACGGAATCAACGAACCATAAAGAACACCGGCAAGCAAAATGAAGGCCCAAAGACCGGACAGCACGAACGTATGGTTCGGATTATCGACCTGTGTGAATCCTCCAAGCGAATCAGCGTGCTCAATCGCCTTCGCTGTGGTCTGTTCGGTTGTCTTGGGCTTACTGGCCAACGCGTTTCTCTCCCCGGGCAATCGTGAACCCGATCCCCAACGGACCAGGCTCGCAACAGCCTATTCCTGGCATGGACCGGGGCAGCCGGTGCGTCACATGTTACCGCTTCCATCCGATGGAGGAACCCGATAAGAATGGGGAAGGTTACGGCCAGGCGGTAGTCGTTACCGGATGTGGCTTGGTGTAAGATAGCGCAGGTGATTCTTGACGGCTGAATGGCGTGGTGGGGTTTTGAGGGCTGCCGCATGCAATCAACATCCACCGATTAAGGTGAGCATCATCGCGAACCGGTGTAGGTTGTCGGACCGGCCCGAGAACTGCGGTTATCCATGGTAGGCATATGAACCGGATGGATCGACTCAGCGACAAAGAGGCTTGGAAACCAGTCCACGATTCTTCGGTCGATGTTCGGCGCCGGATCAACATGCTTGCGGTAGGGATGCTCGTCGTCGCAATAGCCTACCGCCTGTGGGTTGCTTTGGTCCTGCCCGTCGGATACGACGAGGTCTTCGTGATGGGCGTGGGCCTCGATCGTATGACCGAGTCTCTCGGCTCGCTTACATTCGGTGTTCCGGTGGAGCACAGCAGCGGCGTCACACCGCTGTGGTGGTGGCTGCAATACTCCGCGATGGTGCTTGCCGGAGGGCTTTCGCTTGTCGCCCTGAGAATCGGGCCAGCCGTTCTCGGGGTCGTCGCGCTGCTTGCGGCTTACCGCTTGTCAATGAAGACATTCGGGCGCCGCACCGCGCTTATCTTCCTCGCCTTCGTCAGCCTGTCCGACATCCTCTCTTTTACTAACGGGCGAGGCGAGTTCGCCGAATCGCTGACGGTCGTTTGCATTATCAGCGGTGTCTGTCTCGTGGGTCGTCCCAAACAGGGTCCGGCGCGCGGAGCGATCTGGTTCGTTCTCCTCATGACCTCGCTGAGCAAGGGGATGTTCGTCGTCGCCCTGATGGTGATGGCGGAATTGGCGGTCCTTGCCCGAACGGCCGGTGGCCGTTGTTCTCACGTGCGGGATATCCTCTTGGGGCTTGCACTAGCCGTTGTTCCCACACTGTTCTATCTACTGGCAGCTCAGCACTACTTTGCCCCAACGGGCGTAATCCACCATGAGGCTGTGGAGGCTTCGAGTGTTTTTGAGCTGACAGGGAAGCTGACGTTTGACTACACGCAGGTTAAAGCCCATGTCACGGGTAGTGTTCGCGATTCCGCGTTGGTCTGGCTGGATTTCGCCGTCTGGCCCACCACGGCGATATCAACGCCCCTACTGCTGGCGTCTGTGTTTTCTGCGGTGTGGAGACTGGGGAAAAGCGGTTTTCGCCCTCGCTCGCGACGCGAGCAAGCCATGCTCGCCCTGCTGGTGTGGGGAGTTGTCGGCGCGGTTGTCGTCGTTGGTCGTGGAACATTGGGGGCGCGGTTTCACCTGATGTATCTGCCGGCGTTTTGGATGCTGGCTGCTTTGTCGCTGGGGCGGTCGAGATGGCAGCCTGCGATCGGAGTAGTCTTGGTGGGCGGTGTCATCTGGGCGGCTTATGTCGGATTGGCTGCAAGCTGGGTCGACTGGCGGGGTTGCGAGCTGTCCATTTCGACTCTGGTGTTTGTGGGTGGCGTGCTGACAACCGCGGTCGCAGGTGTGCTCTGGTGGAATCAGCGCCGTCGACCGTCCTTGCGTGCCAGGGTTGTCGGCACGGGCGTGGTTGTCTCAGCCGCAAGTCTCTGTATCGCCGGGCCAACCACTTGGGCGTACTACTCACGATTCGAGCCCATGTCCATCTCGATCGACAAGCTCACCGGCGTTGACGAATTAGGCCTCCTCGACGCCTACCGCTCCGGTCGATCGGGCAAGCCCGCCACTCACAACAGGACGCTTCTTATCGATCTTGCAAACTACTACCTAAGGTTGGCAGACGACTGCGTCGCGACTGACCCCGCGTACCAGAGAAACCTGGAAATGGCGCTTGCCCGCGCGCGGCGTGAAACCCGCCGCGTGCCCGACGATGCCCGAGCATGGGCCTACGTCGGGGAAGCGCTGTTCCGTCTCGATGCTCCGGTCGAACAGACCCGATCAGCATGGAGGCGCAGCTTACAGCTCGCACCCAATGAGCGGATCAGCAGGAGACTCGAAGAGCTTGCACACTTTGACGGTAGTACTCACAAAGCCGCCGACACGCAGCCCGTCAGTCCGTGACCTCCTTTTCCGCTGGCTGAAAGGGCCCGGCGCACGACAGTGTGTCTTCGTCGACCTTCTGGACCGTTCCCTCATCGATATCCACGATGTAGATCGTGTCCTGGACCACGACAGCTTGGCGTTCTCCGCAGGTGACAACCGGGCCCTTGTTCCCGATGGCGGCGATGCACCCGACGTTGCAAAGAGTGAAGGCGATCAGTGAGGTAATGCTAATGAGCTTGCGCATTGGAGTATCTCCTGGATCCGAATGAACCGAATGTCCCGCGACCCGCACGCCCGTCGCGCGTGTCCGGTACTGCTCAAGACACACTCCAATAAGAGTGGTTAGTGGCGTCGCAAGGAAGAAACGCAGATCAAGCTGCATGGGGAAAAGCAAAGACCTCGTCAGGGCGGTCTTTGTAGTGCCCTGGCGAGGTCCTGCTCAGGAGGAGGAAATTCGTCACCGTTAGTTTATATCGAACAGAAAAGCCCGAGAACCCAAGGAATAGTCGGCAGAATTCCGTGGTTTTCCTGGTTACGAGGCAAAAGAGGGGCTACAGCATACCCAGTCCAAACGCAGAGGTCGGAGTCAAGAAACTCACTGTCGACAGCAATGACTGAACGCTACGATTCGGATACAGCTTGCCCTGGGCTGCTCTATTGACCGGATCATCATGCCATCCGCAAGGACTCCACCAAGACAAAGCAGTCCGGCCCCTTTTTCTCACGCCGCCGCTTCTCACCATAACGCCCCGCCCCTACGATGTGCGTTGAAGAAGTCGCGTTTGAAGACAGTATGCTGTCCAGGAATGTTCGATGATGATGAACATCGGCAGAGAGATTGTCGCGTCGTTTGCGGATGTTATCTTCCCGCAAAGCTGCGCCGTCTGCCAGGTGATGTCACGGACTGATGAAACCGGGCTTTGCCCGATGTGCCGTGGGATTGTCGATCAGGAGCGGGGCGTGCCCGCATGTCCGCGCTGTGGGGGGGCGGTCGCGCTGTTCGAACTGCATGATGGCAAGTGCGCAAAGTGCCGTTTGGAACCGCGGCACCACGTGTTCGGCAGCGTTCGGGTAGCTCCCTACGGTGGTCGCGTAGGAGCGATGGTCCGGGCGTACAAGTACCAACGTCGTTACGACCTGGAACCGATCCTGGGTGGCTGGTTGGCGGTTGTGGTCAAAGGCGCACCCTGGATTGATCGTGTCGAAGCCATTGTCTCCGTACCTACCCACTGGCGGTCTCGCCTCTTGAGGCCTCCACATGCGGCGGACACGCTGGCAGGCTGCGTCGCACGAGAACTCGGGCTACCTCATCTACAAATCCTATATCGTACGCGACCGGGTCCAAGGCAAGTCGGGCTCTCACATTCTCAGCGAATCGTAAACGTTCGCGGAGCTTTCGCCCTGCGGCGTGGAGTCGTGCTCAAAGAGGCCCGCCTGCTCATCATTGATGATGTGAAAACGACCGGTGCAACCATCGAGGAATGCGCCAAGGTCTTGAACAAAAGCGGTGCAAGTGAAGTCTACGCGGCCACAGTCGCCAAGGCTGAATATCCCAAACGCGCCGACCCGCCGCCAGGTGTTCCTCGGCCCCGCCGCATGTACCCTGGCTGATCGCTAGAGCAAGCTCTAGTTCTGTGTAGCGGTCGAGCGGTGTCTTTCTACTGAACGGTGTAGGAAACCGACCGCTGTACAAAAACCGACAGTGTCTTAATGGGCGTACAACTCCGCGAGGGCTTGCTCGTACCACTGCTTCCCGAATCGGTGTCGACCATGCAGGAGGGCCGCCCCCTGGGTGATAGGGGCGACGGGGGCTGAGTCTCTTAGAAAACCCACGATAGCGTCTTCCCTATCCTCGACGAACTCGATTGCGACATGCTCGCTGTCCTGGGGTCTTTTGCCGCAAGCCCGCTCGAAACGCCTTTCGAGCTCGCTGCGGGGCAAGGTGACAGTCGCGTCGAAGAGAAGCTCGGGCTGATCGAGCCTGCGATCACGGACCAGACCTGTGATGACCATTTCGCTAATCTCTGTCTTCTCAATCTGGAGTTCCTCGCACGTCTCACGCAGGGCGGCAGCAAAGACGTCGTAGGTTCCGTCCTCAAGCCTGTCTGGAGGCTCGAGCATTCCGCCGAAGGCGTGCAGATACCCGCTGTGGAGGGCGACCCGGACTCCACGCCGCCCATATACGATCCATCCGTCGGAGGTGATCACCGTAGAACTGACGCCAAGCGGGTCCGCCAGACATTCCGGATCGATCGAGCGGACAAAAGCCGCGCTTCGGACGTGGGTCCCGAAGAAGTCGCGGTAGCAGGTGTGGGCAAGGAGGAAATGGAGGCTGTCGGGCCCGGTCGTGACGCGGACAAGCCGGCCCAGGTCGCCGTTGTAGAGCAGCCGCCCTTCTTTCCGAGCCTTGTCGAACTCCTCTTCCCAGGTCGTGGCTATCAATCGTTCGATCTCGTCGGTGGTGGGCCGGGGTTCGTCGACAAAGCTGACGCCGAGCTGGTCGCGTGTGTAGCGGTGACACAACTCGACATTGAATGGAACGCCTGCCGGAGTTTCAGGATGGAGGTCGCTCAAGAATCTCCCTCGACACAAGCCTCGCACAGGAATTGCAGTGGCTGTGCTATGACTCACCGCCCATCACAAAACGTACACCATCAGAATCGCGAAAACAAGAAGCAGGACGATGACGAGGAACCATCCGCGTTTGGTATGTGCGTTTTTGTAGGTCGGCGTGATCCAGTCGCCGCAGTGCGGGCACTTTTGGGTCTCCTCGTAGACCGACTTGCCACACCGCGGGCAAAAAAGCAACTCGGCTTCGCAGTCGTCGTCAGAGTCGTCGACCCATTGCCCATCCGGATTGTCGTCGTCGTAGCAACTCATGGCGACTCCACACCCAAGCCGGGATCATCGATCAACAGTTATCGACTATTGTTCCGGTGGTCCAAACGCCTTTATCACACCAAGCAGTCCTTTGAACCGCTCAGTACCGCATCGCTCGCACAATTCGAAAAGGGCGCTCTCGACCGTGGTGATCAAAGCACCGGCGTGTTGCATCCGGAGCAATGCCCGCTCGTAGTCGGTGCGTCCGCGCGAACCGACGGCATCGGCGCAAACGAATACGTCATAGTCCATCGTGAGCAGATCGAGCACCGTTTGCTGCACGCAGACGTGCGCTTCGATTCCGATCACGACAATCTGAGGCCTGTCGATTGTCAGGATGGCTTCGCGGACACGCTCCTCGCCGCAGGAGCTGAACGTCAGCTTCTCGATGATGCGGGCTTTGCACGCTTCGAGGCATTGGGCGACAGGTTCGACCGTGGCTCCGATTCCCTTGGGATACTGTTCGGTAGCCAGCACCGGCATCTCGAACACGCGCACGCCTTCCAGCAACTTTCTGCTAGCTTGGACCACCTGCTCGCCGTTTCTGATTGCAGGCAGCAGGGCGGTCTGGATGTCGATTTCCAGAACCATAGCGCGATCGACGTCGAGTCTGTCAGCTCTAAGCATGTTTCGATACTCCTCCCTTGATTGACATCGAGTGTACGAATCCGGCACGAACACGTCAACGAAGGAGTGCGACCTGACACCCGAAGAGGAAGGGAGGCAGGTTCTCAAGGGTGTGAGTTTGCGGTAAGATTCCAAGCGACTCGACCTGAAACAGGAGGCCATCTACGCCGAGTCGCTTGTGGGGGCGGTACAAGTGTCTGAGAGTTCAAAGTTCAGCAAGGAGACCGAGCTATGAGTGCCACCATTAGTTGGCTGGGCCATTCGACGATTCGCCTGGTTCTCGCGGACAACCGGGTGGTCCTTATCGACCCCTTTCTCGCGGACAACCCTAGCTGCCCCGACAACCTCAAAAAGCCCACGCGCTGCGACATGGTTCTGCTCACCCATGGACACTTCGATCACGTAAGCGGCGTGAGCGACCTTGTTGACCTGTTCAACCCGACCATCGTCGGGAACTTCGAGCTCTGTGCTGCGATGGAGAAGACGCTCGGGAAGGGCAAATACAGCCCCATGAACACTGGCGGTACACAGACGGTCGACGGCGTGCGGGTGAGTTTGACGCCGGCTCTGCATTCCTCCTCGATTGATACGCCTCAAGGTCCGATGTACGCGGGCATGCCCAACGGGATCGTTGTCGAAGTGGACGGGCTGGCTTCGCTCTACCACGCCGGCGACACGGACGTCTTCTGTGAGATGGAGTTCATTCGGAAGCGCTATGCACCGAAGATCTGCATACTCTGTGTGGGCGGGTACTTCACAATGGACGCACAGGCGGCTGCCATGGCTGCGGATATGCTCCAACCCGTGTCGATCATACCGATTCACTACAAGACCTTTCCAGTGCTCGCTCAGTCGGTCGACGAGTTCAAGAACTCGCTACCCGAGCACCTTGCATCCGGGATGGTAGCGCCCGAGCCAGGCCAGGAGTTGGACTGGACCGCCACCGGGCTTGCTTGACGTTATCACCACGGTATTGGGCGTTTTAGTCCCCCGGCGATGAAGCGATGGGCCACTCTACCTGCCAACCCCACGGCACACTATAAGTACATGATCTTATCATGTGTTGTTGGTCAAGTGGTCGTGCTGCCGAGAAGTCGGCGAGACAGACACTGTCCATCGAAAGCTGGCGAAGCGGAGACACAGGCTCCGTCCCGGGAAGGTCCGATATTATCAGTCCAGACAACTCAGGCTTCCCGATTGCACAGAAGGGACTCACAATCTTTGACAAACGCGCTTCATGGGCTAAAATGGGCTTAGTTTTCACCTGTTTGAGTAGTGCGGCTTTGTTCAATGGTGTGGCTGCCTGTTTCCCTGGGTGCCACGAACTGACACGGATGTAACGGTAAGAGTGTGGTCAAGGATGGACCTCCTGGGAGATGGCAATGCTGCTGAAAACCGCACCGAGCGAAAGGGCAATCAAACCGCCCTCTTCCCCGGTTAAACGCTTCCTCGACCATTTGTTTATCGAATGTGGCCTTGCGGGTGCTACGGTAACCGCTTACCAGCGCGACCTTACCGAATTCTGGGATCACCTGACCGAACTGGATATTGACCCGAGCTTCCTCTCGATGGAAGAGGTGCAACAACATCTGATCCGGCTTCATGATCGCGGACTGGCCAGTTCCTCGGTCGCGCGCCATCTGGCAGCCATCAAGGTGTTCCTCAGATATCTTCACGCCGAGGGGATCATCCGTCGCGATTTGGCACCGCTCATCGAGTCGATCCGGAAGTGGCGCCGGATTCCGCACGCCGTCCAGCATGGACAGATCGAGGCCTTGCTAGACGCCCCCGACCCCAGCCACGAGTTTTACCTGCGAGACAAAGCTCTCCTGGAAACGCTCTATGCAACGGGAATGCGCGTGAGCGAACTTGTCAACCTCCCGCTCGACCAGGTCAACCTCAACCTCGGGTACGTCCGGTGTATGGGCAAGGGACGCAAGGAGCGGATTATCCCCATAGGGCGCTACGCGATCGATGCCGTCCGCAAATACGGCGGGCTTCTCAGGCCCCAGCTTCTGGGGCTCAGGCATACGCCGAGCCTGTTCTTGTCTCGAACGGGCAGATCGCTCGACCGGTCAGCCGTGTGGCGCCTGGTTCAAAAGTACGCCCAGGTCGCGGGTCTGAAGACAAAAGTGTCTCCGCACACCTTGCGGCACTGTTTCGCGACGCACCTGCTCTCCGGCGGGGCGGACCTGCGGATCGTGCAGGAACTGCTGGGGCACGCCAGCGTAACCACCACTCAGATCTACACGCACGTCGATAACGACCACCTCAAAGAAGTCCATCGCAAATTCCATCCCAGACCTTAGAATTAAGGGGCGAGTCCGGTATGAGCGTCGTGCCCGGTTCCTTGTGCGCTCACGGTGAGCGCGGAGGATGGATTGGCCTGCATCCCGTTTGGGGCGGTATGGGCAAACGAGTTTGCCCGTGGATGAGGCAGCGAGCACGCGGGCAAGCAAAGCTCGCCCGTAACACCCGGTACCCCATCCCCTTCAGGGGCGGGGGACGGGTGGATGTTCACCGTTTTCTGCTCTCCGTAGTAGTTGCCGGCGCGTAGCCGAATGCCGACCCCCGAAAGCTGATAGCTGAAGGCTGAGAGCTGAAACCTTGTGTCGATCATTGATTTTCGCAACTCGACTGACCTGCTAGACGATCGCCTTCTGTCCATGTGTCAGCAGGCTGCAAGCGGCTGGCGCATCGGCAATGTCACTCTGCGAGTCCGCTACAGTCGTGGAGCGGACTTCTCGGGAACCTGCATCTACTCGGATCGCCGGGTCTTCGTGAACCTCGGACGGCACCTCGTCTATCCCTACCAGATGGGAACGCACGTCGCCCGGGCGAAGTCGGCGAGGGGTTGCTGGTCCAAGCCGGTCTATTCGGTCGAGCTCGCCAGCGGCTATCAGGTGGTTCTTTTCGTCTTCTTGCACGAGATCTATCACCTGCTGGTCAAGCGTGCCGGGCGCAACGTCCGACAGAAGGAATCGATGTGTGACCGATTCGCGGCGCGCGTGCTCGTGGACTATTACGGCGCCAACGTCCGCACCGAGAAAGGCGATCTGGCCCAGCGGGAAAGCTGGGACTTTCAGGACGTCGAGCGCTTCGTGGCTGCCGCAAGGGACCGCCGCACCAAACCCAAAGCCGCCCTGCGCCCGACAACCCAAGAGCCCCGCCGCGAGAAAGACGAACAGCTTCTACTCTTCCCTCTGTAGCGTGCCTGACATACGGCTGATCCCGCACCGGTGAGCTCCGCCGGTTGCAGGCGTGGCGGGGGCCTTATCATTTTTGTCAGAAAGGGGCGAGGGAGGGGCTGATCGAATGGTATTGCCTCGCGCGTGCCCCGTCTTTTCCAGGGGCGGAGGACGGATGACAATACCTGGTAGGGTCCGCTGTGAGTTTGGGAATTCATCGACGAATGCCCTCACGAAAGGCCTGGCTCGGAACGAAATCCTAGGAATCCAGTCTTGAGAGGCGTCTCCTGGCAGCATCCTTCGAAAGATTCCCAAACTCTGTGCGGACC